>RCUH01000016.1_pt1 | contig 414140 bp, 322 predicted proteins | sample 2166191 | NCBI WGS metagenome assembly RCUH01 (sample SAMN09932848, study PRJNA488358) | compost metagenome | feature: garden; material: soil; isolation source: compost soil in an enriched community after 214 h of incubation | place: Germany: Experimental Botanical Garden Goettingen | collected... | reverse complement strand
ATTGAGATAGTCCCTTTGAACCTGATTCGGTTTATACCGGCGTAGGGAAAAGCAAAAATCCACTGTACAGCATACTCCTTTACTGCACAGGCTATCGCTCTTCTTCCCTCCAAGGCCACACGGTATATCTTAGCATATGTAAAAAGAATGGAAGATTCAATTATCAATTTATTAGAGCAGCTGAGGGTTGAAAAACCCCTTATACACAACATCACAAACCTAGTCGTGATGAACAATACTGCCAACGCACTTTTAGCCCTAGGAGCATCCCCTGTGATGGTACACAGTCCATTAGAAGTACGCGAGGTTGTCGATATTGCACAAGCTCTTGTCATTAATATCGGCACCTTGAGTGAAGATACTGCCGAAGCTATGCTGGTTGCTACCGAACATGCCAATACCATTGGAAGGCCATGGGTACTTGATCCTGTTGGTGCTGGGATATCAGCATTCCGCAATGATTTATTATCCAATCTACTGGATCTCAAACCAACGGTTATTCGTGGAAATGCATCAGAAATCATGACGCTGTACAATTTCAACCAACCGAACACAAAAGGAGTCGACAGCACGACAGCTAGTAAAGATGCCCTCCGATTTGGCCAATTATTGCAAGAGCAAACCGGCTCCATTATCTGTATTTCTGGAGAAGTAGACTATATCCTTTCACAGCAATACCGGGTTGAAGTTTTTAATGGCAACCCTTTAATGACACAGGTAACTGGACTTGGCTGTAGTGCTACTGCGCTTATTGGTGCATTTCTAGGTGTTACAGACCAATATTTTGAAGCAGCTGTTGCCGGTGTATCCATTTTGAGCTTAGCAGGAGAACTCGCTGCCCAAACAGCAGCTGGCCCGGGCACCCTGCAATTGAATCTCTACGATGAACTCTATCAGCTCAATGCAGAACGTCTAAAATCAAAGCTCAAGATCAAACGCTATGCGCATTAATCCGCTTTTTCCCTACCCTTTATATTTGGTGATTTCTGAGCGGGATTGTTATCCTCAAAATTGGCTCCATGTTGCCGAAGAAGCCATTATTGGTGGAGTCGATCTTATACAATTGCGCGAAAAAGCTGACGATCCGGCCACATTTTTGGATAAAGCCATCCGTTTAAAAAAACTGACCGATCATTATGGTATTCCGCTCGTGATCAATGATGCCGTAGCAATCGCTGCCCAAATCGAGGCATGGGGAATACATGTGGGTCAAAATGATTTGCAGCCGCTCGCTATTCGCGAAAAATATGGTGATAAAATAACTATAGGCTGGTCCATAGAAGACATGCAACAACTGGAAAGTCAACAAATGTACGCCGTCGACCACCTTGGTGTAAGCCCCATTTTTTCTACGAAAACAAAAGTAGATACGGTTACTGAATGGGGAATTACGGGTTTAAAACAACTTCGGAAGAGGACGGAAAAACCATTGATCGCTATCGGAAGGATGAATTTACAAACAGCAGAAGAGACCTGGAACGCAGGTGCAGACTCCATTGCAGTTGTTTCGGCCATATGCCAAAGTCAAGATCCCAGAGCTGCCAGTGCACAACTAAAAGAACTATTCAAATGACAAAAGATAAAAAATACCGCGTCCCTACCGTACTCAGCATTGCGGGGTTCGATGGTAGCGGTGGTGCAGGTATACAAGCAGATACCAAAACCATATCTGCATTAGGATGTTATGCCATGAATGTCTTAACTGCCCTACCCATACAGAATACACAAGGCGTAAGAAATATTTATGAAATTCCTACAGCAGCCGTCCAGGACCAATTAGATGCTATTTTTGACGACATCTATCCCGATGCAATCAAAATAGGGATGGTACACAATATTGAACTTGTGGAGCTTATTAGCGCCTATTTAAGAGAATATAAAGGGCCAATCGTATTTGATCCAGTCATGGTCTCGACCAGCGGGCACAAGCTTATTCACGATGATACAATTCAGGCCTGCATGGAACTTCTTTTTCCTTTGGCAACGTTAATTACTCCCAATTTAGATGAAGTAAGTGTCTTAGTAGACGAAGTTATTGACAATGTCGAGAAGATGAAAAAAGCGGGAAATGCCTTGTTGGCCAAGGGGTGTCAATCCGTACTGATTAAAGGCGGGCATCTCCAGAGTCAAGAATTAACATCCCTGTTGTTCCGGCACAAGAATCCAGCAATTGAATTCAAATCACAAAAAATTAACAGCAAAAATACACATGGTTCAGGTTGTTCGCTTTCTTCAGCAATTGCGAGCCATTTGGCACAAGGCATTGGTCTCGATAGCGCAGTAGACTTCGCATTAGCCTATATACACGCAGCAATAGCTGGTAGCAAAGATCTCGTCATTGGCAAAGGAAATGGGCCATTAAATCATTTCCACAATCCGATTAAACTTATTCAATATGAACTGGACTGATCATGCCTGGGAATCCATAACAGCTATTTATTCTGATATACTTACTATGCCGTTTATTGTTCAGCTTAGTGATGGCAGTCTTCCTCTGGATAAATTTCAATTTTACATGCAGCAGGATGCTTTCTATTTAGAAGAATTTGGCCGTGTGCTCGCCTTTATAGGTGCAAAAAGTGCGGATAACCAACAAGCATTGGACTACTTCGAATTTGGTCGCAATGCGCTTCTTGTTGAACGGGCATTACACGAAAATTACTTTCGGGAATTTGGTTTAAGTCCTGCCGACAAGAGCAACAAAATCGAACCAACCTGCCATCATTATGTCCATTTTCTTAAAAGCGTAGCCGCTTTCGAGAGCGTTGAGGTCGCTATGGCGGCAACACTCCCCTGTTTTTGGATTTATAAAGAGGTCGGCGACCATATTGTAGCCACGGCAAATACACAGGGGAATCCCTATTCCAAATGGATAGAAACCTATAGCGGTGAGGATTTTGCACAGGGCGTTATCAAAGCGAAAAACTACGTTGACAAAATTACAGCAGAAACTACTGCAACAAAACGGGAGAAGATGCGACAAGTATTTATAACAGCTTCCCAATTAGAGTATCAGTTCTGGTTAGCAGCTTACGAACGAAGGGTATGGTAAACAAACGCAAACTGTCCGATACCGAACAGTTGATGTTCAAAAATGAGCATTAACGAAAATAGCACTCAGGAACAAAACTAGTGTTAATCAGTATTTTAAACGGATTAAAAGTTTTGGCATTACTATTATACTCTAGGTGGCAGTTAACAATAGAGCGTGTGCACAAGTGCATAAGCACATAAGAAACGATAAAAGGGAAATTAAAATGAAACTTTCAGTAACAATAAATTTAAACTAATAACAAAAAAATAATGAAAAGAATCTTAACCATTGCCTTTATTTCATTTTTATATGTAGCTCAGGCACAAGAACGCGAAACACGCAAGATCACTGCTCCAGATGGTATTTCATCGGCAACTTCATTACGTGTAGATTATATCCACTCTAATCGCAACGAGGTTGTTGTTGAAGCAGATAATCCTGAGCATTTATCCCTTATCGAAACGACTGTAAAAAACGGTACACTCTATGTACAGTATAAAAGAAACAGTTCTGTCAGAAATGCGAGAAACAATCGCGTAATTGTTTACTCAAGCAAGATACCAACACGTTTTTCGGCATCATCCAGCAGTTCGATCTATACGGATGAAACGATTAAGGCAAACAAAATTTCTGTAGACGTATCCTCTTCCGCAAAAATATCCCTTAAAAAATTAATTGCGGATGATATAAATCTTTCAACGAGCTCTTCAAGTAAGTTAACGACAGAAGTCAGCAGTAAAAACTTGCAAGTAGCGGCAAGCAGTTCGTCTAAGCAGGAAATTGCGGGTAGCGCTTCAAATTTAGATCTGAACACCAACTCCTCAGCATCGGTTGATATGAGCCGTTTCACGACAACAAATGCGCAAATACAAGCCAATTCGTCTGCCAATGTAACGCTTAGCGTGAAGGAAAACTTACAGGGAAATGTCTCTACGTCGGCAAGAATTGCGTTAAAAAATCAGCCAAAAAATGTCCAGGTTGACAAATCAACAAGTGGCAGAGTAGTATTATAATTTTTAGTGTGGTCTTTAAAAAGACTGTTTATTTATGTTTAATGTTTAGTTAGCTTAAAGGTGATACATACCCCAGTATCACCTTTGCTTTTTTAACCGATTATCTTTCTCTATCCTACTCAACTTCAACGGCCTCCTGTCATCAAAAGCAATTCTTTACATGGAGTCCAGATTCTAGTAATCGGGGATTCCTGGCATTTTCGTATCTTGAAAGTGTAAAATCATAAACTTCAAAAGGATGGATAACTTTCTAGCGAGCTGCTTAAAAAAAATTCAATATTATAAATCACTGGGTGATAAAACATTTGATCAATTAAGTACTGAACAACTATTTTGGCAGCCAAATGATTCGAGCAACAGCATTGCACTGCTTGTGAAACATTTAAGCGGAAATATGCTTTCACGTTGGACCGATTTTCTCAGCACGGACGGAGAAAAAGATAATAGAAACCGGGATCTGGAATTTGAGAATACCTGGACAAACCGCGAGGAGCTTCTTGATCATTGGGATGCCGGATGGAATTGTCTGTTTCAAGCCATTGAGTCTCTCGTAGAAGGAGATCTAGAAAAAGTTATCTTTATACGCAATGAAGAGCATACTGTCATGGAGGCTATTTTGCGGCAGATTGCACATTACCCCTATCATATCGGGCAGATTGTTTATATCGGAAAAATATGTATCGATGAAAAATGGTCCTCCTTATCTATACCCAAAGGCGCTTCTGCATCCTATAATAAGGAGAAATTCAACAGGGAAAAATAGCGGGTAAATCTCTGCCGATTTTTTAAAGGTAGGCAAGTAGAACATGCATTACAAGGGCAGTACACTCCATTTAACACATTAATTCATTGTATAAGCACAGGTAGTTTTAACACATTTTTCGCAAACTTTTAAGTATATTTGTCATACATACAACTATTTCTTTTATATGATTTCGTTGTTAAGTACGTTGTTTTAAGACTATGAAAAATTCGATTAAGATCATCAACAATTACGAGTACAAAAAACTATTTCTACCTGATGTTTCGGAGCATAATCTGTTCAACGAAAATAAAATTCAAGTCTATCGAATTGAAAGCTACCTTCGCAGTATCCTGATGCCCGTCATCCCCTACCGTACAACCTTTAATTTTCTCATTTTTGTTACGAAAGGCACATTGACACAGCATCTGGAGAGTGCCTCTTATACACTGACCGAAAACCAGGTCATTAACATCAAACAAGGTAATATTACGGCTACGCTGGCAATCTCCGATGATGTAGAAGGTTTTTTTGTGGTCTATGAAAATGAAATTGTAACTGATATTGAGCTTGGTATAAACGATATTAAATTTTTCAATTCCCATCCTTTTACCACACTTAAACCCCATGTAGCGCATTGGATTCAGCAAATGTTGATGTTATTGGAAGAAGAACTTTTTACCGAGGGGCGCGTAATGGAAGTCTGCATCTCCATGATGCAGTGTATCCTTTTGAAGGTGATAAAATCGGATATTGAGACAAAAGCCCCGATGAGCAGGCAGTTAGATATTGCGTTCCGTTTTCGCGAATACGTCCAAAAGTTCCATATCGATCATAAAAACGTCTTATTTTACGCTAATTTATTGCATATTTCAGAAAACTACCTCAATAAATGTGTTAAAGAAGCGACAAATAAACCACCGAAGCAATGGATTAGCGAAATAAGTATTTTACATAGCCAGATTCTCCTGCAGGATGCTACGAGAGATATTGCTGGTATAGCCTTTGAATTGAAATTTCAATCGCCCTCGTATTTCACTAGGCTGTTCAAAAAAATCACTGGGTACTCACCCAGTGACTATAGAAAACATAAGTTTATGGCGGGCTAATGTTTTCGTTTATTGTAAGGTAAATTCCAGATTAAATCTACGGCCAAATAATGAACGCCAAAATCTACTTTGTCATAGCCTTTAATTAAGTCGTTCATATACCCCAGATCCAATCGCAAAGGTGTCTTTGGAATATCTGTCATGTAATAGAAACCAAGACGGGTCTCTTTATAGCCAAAGCTTGACCAGGCACTAACAGGTTCGTAGAGTTTACTTATTGCAAAAAGTCCCTCTGCGCTCAAAGCCAATTCTTGTTTATTTTTAGCCGAAATTTTAAAATTTAGCTGCGACTTCAAGCGGGTCCTAAACTGAAAATTCTCTTCTGTTTTCTGAAAATCAGCTGTAAAGAACTTTCGAAACTCTTGCCTTAAGGTATTTTTCCATTTCAAGCGATCATTAAGAGTAAATGTATATGCATATCGTCCATATAACCTAAACTCTTGCTCGACCCCTTCATTATGGTAGGGTGCCGCCTCATCATAAACGTTTTGGCGACGATAGCTCAATGCATAGCTATATTGTTGATTCTTGGCAAACTTATGATAGACTTCATGATTTAGCACCCAAATGGCCTGCTTATGAAATGGATTTGAATCGTCGGGCGTACTTTTGGTTCCCAGACCGATGTAGGTTAGTGCCTCTTTGGTTCCCGCACTATCCAGTTTCCGGCGTAAGCCCAGAACGGACCAAGATGCGGTCCTTGCTTTTCCTAATCCAGGCGGACTGACTTGCGCGTAGACCGTATTTACATGAATTCCCAATAAGAGCATTATTGGGAATAGTTTTATTAAACGAAATTTAAACATACATAAAATTTTAGTTCACAAAAAGGACTAGGAAGTCCCTTCGACTGATGAAAATTTATTCACCAACCATTTATCCACAAGTTTGACCGGTTGCATTGCCCACATCGCAAAAACAAATGGGAAAGTCAATGTCGTCCACCCGTTGTGAATCAAAAAATGATCAAAATAGGTGGCAATAATAACTGCGATCAGCACATAGACACCGTCACGAACACGTGGGCCGCTCAGAGCTATTCCAACCAAGACCGCATTGAAGCTAAAAATGCCATTATTGGTCATATCTGCAGATTCATGGCCATGATGCGAAATATAAACACTGATGATAACAGCAGCGAAACCGTAAAGTGCTCCCATGGGATTGCTCAGGAAAACCCCAATGAAAAAGATCAATCCAGCAATTAAACTACCCTGAAAAATAACCTGACCAAAGGCATGGCCTTCAATTAAGAAATCATCCATTTCTTGAATATCAACAAAATGCTCGGGTACCGTCCGTAATGCCAATTCTGGAATACTCAACACATACAATGCGATCCAGGTAATTAAGATAAATGGAAATGTAAATACCGGCAGATTCTTCTTTAATGCAAAACCCATCAATATGGTGGTCAACGCAGATCCGACGATTAAAGCTCCCCATACCCAGACGTTTGTCTGAAAATAGAAAACCAAAGCTATACCATAAAGCGTAGCATTAAATCCGAAGAGTCCATCATTGATATGATCCTCATCAAATTTCATCAACTTGGCAGTCAATACCCCAACGATATTGGCGAGGATTCCCGCAAAGCCCATGAGTGCCGAATCATAAATAATGGCGCCTATAAATAAAATACCCGTCCAAATGTTACCCTGTAACATAATTTGCCCAAATCCTTTAAAAAAAGCTTTTACGAAAGCTAGGATGTTATTTTTCATTGGAATATAATTAGTTGTTATTCAAAAATATGTTGTCCCATAATGCGCTTTGCATTTCTTTAAAAAGAAGATAAAGCTGTTCGGCACCGTAACCTAAAACGCGAACCATAAAACCGTCGTGTTGCAATTCACTAATACCAAACGCAACGTCTTTGGTTTCCCCGTATTGTTCATGGAAAGTCTCGATCCAGTCGCTCGGATTCAAGCCGGCACTGTTGAGATAGATCAAGGTTCCCTGATGCGTATAACCTTCCAAAATGCCCAAACCTTGTATGGGCATACGATCTGGCTGTAACAATACATTATCTTTTACAACGAGTCTGCCATTGACATAACATTCGGTCAAATTCTGGAAGTGATTGTACATAAATTCCTCACCGGACATTTTCCGCCCACAGGTCACGATTTCACTCAGCAATAAGTGACAATTAGAGGCAAGATGCACAATGTTATGACTCAAAAAATGAGACGAATGCTGCGGTACTACAGGATGGGGTACATAAGAAAAAACCGCATTTTCGCCTACATTCACTTCCATAGTTTGGGACGAATGCCCTTTCATATGGAATAGGCGCTGATAAGCCTGTGTCTGCAATTGCAACTTAGATCCGGGAGCAATATCCACTTGAATACGGTGGTCATCACCGTCGAGTAAGCCTGGGGATGAGCTCATGATCATCAAGTACGCGGCATTGTCTTTTTGATATTGTCCAACAGGAACGATACGAAACGGCTGTGTCGCATATGCATCTTTTAAAAAGGATTTTCCTTCGCGATGTGCTATTTTAATATCTAAAGAACAAATCATAATTAACGTAGTAAATTAGGTTCCTCAATATCTTGAAGGAGTGCGTATTTTTTAATCCAGCCCACGATCTCTTCCAAACCATCGCCAGTTTTCAGATTTGAAAACAAGAATGGAGAACCTTTACGCATTTTACGTGCATCATGCTCCATTACTTCTAAGCTTGCACCTACATAGGGTGCCAAATCTTTCTTATTGATCAATAAAAGATCAGATCTTGTAATTGCTGGACCACCTTTACGAGGCATTTTTTCACCTTCGGCAACATCAATTACGAAAATGGTAATATCGGCGAGATCAGGGCTATAGGTAGAAGTTAGGTTATCACCACCACTTTCAATCAAAATCAACTCCAAATCCGGGAAGCGGCTTGCTAGTTCTTCTACAGCTTCCAGATTCATACTCGCATCTTCCCGTATCGCCGTATGCGGGCAACCGCCGGTTTCTACGCCGATAATTCGTTCACGGGGAAGCAAACTATTTTTGGCCATATATTCCGCATCTTCCTTGGTATAAATGTCATTCGTAATTACGGCAAGATCAATTTCATTCATCAAACGTCTGCTCAATCTTTCCAATAATGCTGTTTTACCAGATCCTACTGGACCACCAACCCCTATTTTAACATATTTTCTATTTTCCATTTTAATTGTTTTTTAAGAAATATAAACTCTAGAATATAATCGTTCGTGTTGCATGCAACGGATATCAAATCCAATGTTGCATAAGCCCACTAAATTCCGTTCAACTGTTAAAGTCTCTTTACAGAGATCAAGTATATCATCATGTAAACCAAAAAGTATATCTTGGCCATCCAATTGACCTAACGGCACAAGTTTTACAGCATTGGTCACCATCGTAATAGCGGCATTATAATAAAAGCCGTGTAACGCTTCTTCCAAAGGAATTTCTAAAAGTGACGCCAGCATGCCATACATCAAACAGTAATGACTATCTACTTCCTTCTTTTGGATTAATTCACCCCAGGACAGCATAAAATCCTGCTGTTGATACCGACTGAATATTTTATAAATACGTACGCCCAGTTTTTTACTGGCATCGCGAATTTCTCTTGGGCTTTTTAATGCTGTACATTCTTGATCTAGGGCGATCAATGCATCCATGTCCTGCGAAGAAGTTGCTTCATAGGCCAATTTCATCAAAGCAGCATCATTGTACTTCAAATTATACCAGAGGTTATGACGCACATAGTTGTCCGCCGTAACCTTATCACAGACCAAGCCCTGTTGTACATAGGTCTCCAGTCCATTTGAATGGGTAAACCCACCAATTGGCAATGTTGGATCTGCTAGATGGAGTAACTTGCCTAGAAATGTAGTTTTCATTGACATTATTTTTTTATTATAAGTATATATCTTCAAGGACCAACCCGCCCCTCGTGTAATCTTCTCTACCATTGGATATTAAAGCTGTACCAAGTTTTTCCTTTTATGAAAAGAAAGTACTGCTGTAATCCTTTTTTATCTGAACCTTCCCTTTTTCCTGATTCCTATTTTTTACATTATAGGATCAATGAGCTAGCTACGCTCGGTTATCGAGCAGAACGAAACTTCAGTCTCCCTTCATAGCTGTTGGCGCTTGCGAATTCATGAAGGCTTTGTCGTTGATCAAAAGCGGGATATTTTTAGTCGAAGACTTTATCTTCTGATGATGTTTCGGATCAACATTTGCATTGAGCTGATGTAAAAGTTGACGCTCGCAACGCTGTGGGTCAAATCCTTGTTTAGTTAGCCATTCGTACATTGACCGTTCATAAGGCATAAGCAATTCATTTGCCTCCACAAATAGAGGCAAATGTTTGTTTCCAATTTCGCTGCTTACAAAAGCAGTTCGCAGGAAATCAATTGCCATGACACGGATGACTTCACAAGGTTTGATCGTTACCACAACAATTTTCTCCTCATCTTCGTACAAGATATCACCATCCTGCAAGCTGGATGTATTACCCAACAATTTGACGGCAATATCCATTCCCTCCGCTGTACGTAAACGTTGAATACGTTTGGTCGACTCATACCATTCAATAGCAAGCGAATCCAGACGCTTAGTGATCTGCTCACCATGAATATTCCTTGTGATTTCCGTGATTATCATTTTTTAATTCTTAACAAATAGATTTTTAGACAAGCCCAAACCTACAGTTGATCCGTTGATTCCTGTAATAACTTCGTGATCATTGGGAATAGCAGCATCTTTACTATTTCTCTTTTTATAAGACAATTCTGCCACTTTAGCTTTTAATGCCCAACCTTTTCCCAAGGCGATACCCACAAGCGGGTACACTCTGAATAGATAGCCATTGTATTTACCATCGACCATAGTACCTCCGGTAGCGACATGTTGATCGCCCCACAAATAATGCACATCAACCTGACCAATTAACATGAAATGCTCACTCAGAGGCCAAGTATTACTATAGAAAGGTCCTATTTCATGCGAATGATCCGTGAAATCCAGTGCTTTATCCTTAGCAGAATTGAATCCATAGTTTAGCCCCGCATTCATGTTGTCGGTGAAAAAATAGGCAGCACCCACCGGAGCGGCACTAAATTGATGCCCCGCTGTTGTTTCGTGGTAATTCAGTGACCCATAAACCATGATACCTCCCTTTTGCGCATAGACAGATTGTATGGTAAAGCACGCCATTGCTATACAACAGCCTAAAAATATCTTCAAATTTTTCATTAGCGTAAATCGTATTTTAACTTAATGAAACATCATGAGCAGTCATTATTCCCTCTCTTATGCGCTTTTGATAAGCCCATGATGATTTCATCAACATATTGTTTTTCATAGTTTATGGCGTGATATAGGATCACGCCATAAAAAAGTAGTTATAGGGTTAAAACAAGAAGTATCGTTGTCCCAACGAAACTGTATCAACAGGTTTTGATCGCAAGATCTCACCGTCAAGACTTACCTCATAATTCTCTGGATTAACGATAATTTCAGGTGTAGCGTCATTGTGGATCATATCTTTTTTTGAGATATTCCGACAATTTTCTACAGCAAGTAAGGTTCTTTCCAATTTATATTCTTCCTTAATTCCCTTTTCCAATGAAATTTTAGAGACAAAGTCAAAACAAGTTTGGTGAACAGCTTTACCTAAACCACCGAACATTGTTCTTAAGATGATTGGCTGTGGTGTAGGAATAGAAGCATTTGCATCCCCCATTTTTGAAGCGATAATCATCCCGCCTTTAATAATCATTTCTGGTTTTGCGCCAAATAAAGCTGGGCGCCAGATTACCATATCGGCAATTTTACCAGGCTCAATTGAACCAACGTATTTAGAAATACCGTGCGCGATAGCTGGATTGATGGTATATTTCGCTACATAGCGGCGTGCACGGAAATTATCGTTGTCCTTACCTTCATCTTCAGCCAAGGGACCTACTTGTTTCTTCATCTTGTCTGCAGTCTGCCATGTACGTGTGATTACTTCACCTACACGTCCCATTGCCTGCGAATCCGAGCTCATGATACTGAATACACCGCGATCTTGTAATACATCCTCAGCAGCAATCGTTTCTGGACGGATACGAGAGTCAGCAAAAGCTACGTCTTCCGGAATTTCTTTACTCAAGTGGTGACAAACCATCAGCATATCCAAATGCTCGTCAATCGTATTTTTTGTAAATGGACGTGTTGGATTTGTCGATGCTGGCAAAACATTTGGATACATCGCCGATTTGATGATATCTGGAGCGTGACCACCACCAGCACCCTCTGTATGGAATGTATGGATGACACGTCCATTGATAGCTTGGATCGTATCTTCTAAGAAACCCGCTTCGTTCAGCGTATCTGTATGGATGGCAACCTGCACATCATATTGATCAGCGACTGTCAACGCTCTGTCGATTGTTGCTGGAGTAGCACCCCAATCTTCGTGGATTTTAACGCCTAGCGCACCTGCTTCAATTTGTTCCACAATAGGTTGTTCCGTACCTACGTTTCCTTTACCAAAGAAACCGAAGTTCATTGGAAGGTCTTCAACAGCTTGCAACATGCGCCGTAAATTCCATTTACCCGGTGTTACTGTAGTTGCATTTGTTCCATCCGCTGGACCTGTACCACCACCAATCATTGTTGTAACACCGCTATACAAGGCCGTTTCAACTTGTGTTGGGCTGATATAGTGAATATGGGTATCAATACCACCTGGAGTTAAGATATATCCCGATCCACCATGTACCTCAGTAGAAGCACCGATAATCATATTTGGTGTAATATTGTCCATTGTATCCGGATTTCCAGCACGACCAACACCAACAATTTTACCATCCTTAATACCAATATCACCTTTCACGATACCCCAGTGGTCAATGACGATAGCATCAGTGATCACCATATCCAATGTACCTTCATCACGTGTATGAACTGAAGATTGGCACATCCCGTCACGGACAGTCTTACCACCACCAAATTTGGCTTCATCGCCGTAGTAAGCGTAGTCTTTTTCGACTTCAATAATGATATCTGTATCTCCTAAACGGATTTTATCTCCACTTGTAGGGCCAAAGATGGCGCTATAATTTAATTTGCTAACTTTTAAACTCATGATACTTTGTTTTTAAAGCCTTGTTCTTTTACTTTTTTCATTGCATTTGCTTTCGCAACTTCGGTTTCGGTATCTCCATTTGCCAAATCATTGTGGCCATAGATCCTTCTTGCACCTGCATACGGAACCAATTCGACGTCTTTTGATTCACCTGGCTCAAAACGAATTGCTGTACTGGCGATAATATTCAACCGTTTGCCAAATGCTTTTTCACGATCAAACTCCATCATTTTGTTCACCTCAAAGAAATGAAAATGTGAACCTACCTGAATTGGTCTATCACCTGTATTTGTCACAGTGATAGTTGTAACTTCTCTACCTTCATTGCAGATCACATAGCCATCTGCAATAAAAAATTCTCCTGGGATCATAGATTATATTTTTAACAATTAGCGAATCGGGTTATGAACAGTAACCAGTTTTGTACCATCTGGAAATGTAGCTTCAATCTGTACATCATGAATCATTTCAGGGACACCTTCCATGACATCTTCACGTGTCAACAACGTTGCACCATACTGCATTAAATCAGCAACAGTACGTCCGTCACGAGCAGCTTCCAAAAGTTCACTACTGATCAATGCAATAGACTCCGGATAGTTTAATTTAAGTCCTCTAGCTTTACGTTTTTTCGCTAGTTCGCCGGCAAGATGAAGCAATAGCTTCTCTGTCTCTCTAGGTAATAAATGCATATAAATATTATTTAAATTGTTGTTATTTGAACTAAAACAAGTCACGGTGAGTACAGGTCACGACAAGGCCATACGACTTAAAAAAATCGTTCAAAATCGTGATAAATAGGACAGATTATACCCCTACGCAACGCAAGGTCTGTCTTTTCTCAACCGTTGTAAGAAATGGAAATTTTTACCCCAGAAACGGGATCTTTAAACTTTGGAAAAGAATATATTTTGGCGGAAGGATCAATCGATCCATATAAGGCCTTCTGTTATTCTGAATTTTGAGACGTACAGGATAACAGAATACAAAAAGACAAATTGAAAGCACTCCCCAATAGAGCAGCTTGCTCCATTCATCTTTGAGGTCCATCTGTTCGGTGATATCATAGACATCATGATCTTTAACCGCAGCGACCAAATTTTCCCGTTCGGAATTTCCTGAACCTTTTTCTACATGAGCATGGAAAGCCGCTAGGCTTATCCGGAAAACGGGTACATTTTGGACAGTAGAATGCGTCGGTATAGCTATTCCTTTCATGAGCAGGGAGCTCAAAAGAAAAACTAAAAAGACTAAACTATACCTCATTCTTGTGTTCACAATTCTATTATTTGTTGTTCAAATTTACAACCAAAGCGGGCTACTTGACTAGCACAAATCTTGAATTAAATAGTCCAAATTTGTTGAAAAAGCCCGCTTTGGAGATTTTAGATCAATCTTTCGAATTTAAAAAGAGTAACCAACTGATACCATGATATTTCTCGGCGCACCAGCAAAGGCTCTCGTGTAGTCAAAACCACCTAAAAAGTAATATTTATCGAATACATTGTTCAGGTTTACTGCCATTTTCATAGCACCAATGTGGTAATAGGCCGCTGCATTAACAGTTGTATAAGATGGCCATTGTCCCCAGAGTGCATTTCCATCGCTATCCTTTCCGATGCTGTTGTCCATCCGCTTACGGTCTACATAATAAACACCGGCACCAAAACCTAAGCCTTTTAAGGTACTATTTGAAAACACATATTTTAACCAGGCACTCGCCATATTTTTGGGTGCTCCTGGCAGAGACTGTCCTATTTCAGAAGGAACCGAGGATGATTTCACCTCCGTATCATTATAGGTATAATTGGCCATAATCTGGAACTCCCGTGTCAACTGCCCACGCACATCGAGTTCAACACCCTGCGATAGCGCTTTGCCAGATTGTCTATACTCCGGCAGCCCTGAATCATTGATAGCCCCTGTGGCAATGAGCATATTCCGTCGTTCAATTCGGAATAAGGATAGATCAACTTGCAATTGTTCCTTAAAGAAACCCGTCTTTACCCCGGTTTCCACCTGGAAACTCCGCTCGGCATCAAAGGGTTTATCGGCACCATAATCTTTATAGTTCTGAATAAAATTGGCGCCTACAGGCACAAACCCCTGTGAATAACTTGCAAAATAGTTAATCTGTTTATTGATTCCATAGGTTACACCAAAACGAGGTAATAAGGCATTTTGTGTCGCATGAAACCGATTTTGTCCATCAAGTGTTTCAGAAGAATAGTGTTCATGACGTAGACCTACAATAAGTTTCAGTCGGTCGTCAATGCTGATTTGATCCTGTATATATTTACCCGTTGTTTTATAAGGGCTCAAAAAAGGATAAGCGACTCCCGTACGCCATACATAATTCGTCAGATCATGAGTCGTATAAGTGGGATTGTTCAAATCAAAAGTCAAAGGAACAACCTTGCCATCTACAGTTTGCTGCCTAGCCTCCCGCAATTGGTTTTCTTTGTCGCCCCGATATTGGGCAAAATCAATCCCAGCAACCAAATGATGATCAACTCTATCACCCAAAAGATCCCACTTGACGTAACCGACAACATTATCGGTATAATCACGCCCATGGCGATCAAAAAAGCGCATATTCATAATGGTATTATGTGGTGCATCAGCAAACGTGTTCATTGTCCGGTGTTCATTGACATCTTCCTGATAGATGGATTTCATGTAGCTCAGATTCAAACTAACATGTTCTGCCAGACGCTGAGACAAACGAGCGCTTAATGAAAAAGTCTTGGAATTATAAAAATCGGAAGGCTGGCTCAACGTAAATGATCTTGGCAACGCATAAAAGTTATTTTCTTTAATACCCATTCCCCGATCAAGATAACCGTTGAACTGATTATAGACCATGTCAATATCGACCACCGTGCCATCAGCCGGTTTGAAGGTGAAGGAAGGAGCGATCATCATTCGTTTCTGACGATTTACGTCACGGAAAGTCTTCGTATCTTCATAACCTGCGTTAAAACGATATAAAATACGCTTGGCACTATCCAATGGTCCACCGAGATCTACAGTAGTTCGCATCGTTTCAAAACTACCGCCGGCAAAATTCACATGCCCCTTAAAATCTTCCAAAGGCTTCTTTGTCGTCATATTAATTGTACCACCCGGCACAATATCCCCAAACAAAGATGCCCCAGGCCCTTTCAAAACCTCGATATTTTCAAGATTGATCGTTAATGGTGAATTATAATAACTGTTACCATAACCATAGCCCGAGCGTAAACCATTGACAAGTCGAACACCCGTTTCGTAACCACTTTTGAAACCGCGGATAACAACATCATCATAGGAAGATGCTTCTGTCACACCAGCCAGGTCCTGTACTAGCGCTCCAGTAGTAAAAGCCTGTTTATCTTCGATAAATTCCTTACTGAGTACAGCGACCGATTGCGGTAGATCCTTTAATTTTCCTGCAAATTTACCCCCCAGCTCCATATTATTTGTCAGATATGAATTGTTGCGTCTACCCGTAACTAATACTTCATCCAATGTATTATCACCGGCTACCATAAGCAATCGAACTCCTTTTTTTGCATTCCAGTTGGCCGTGTTCAAATCCAGCAATACAGGCTTATACCCGATTGCAGCTGCACGTAACTGTACAGGAAATGAAGTTATTCCGGTAAAACTAAATTCGCCCTGAGCATTAGAACTTGTCTGTTGTTGTCGATCTGCCAGGGTTAATGTGACCCCTGAGATGGGATTACCGTTTTCATCCTGGATCTTACCAAATAGTGCCACACCTTGTTGTGCATACACCGCTCCCGGTACGGAAGCACTTGTCAATAAAGCGAAAGCGAGCGCTTTCATTACGTTGTTCATTCGAATAAATTATATATTTTTTGGCTTACCCACTGTTGGGTTTAAGCAATACGATCAACGAATAATTCCATGTGTATCGTTGGAAAATTCGATTCATTACAAAAGTCTTTCAATTGAAATCCCTGTTTACCCCAAAACTCATAGGCTCCAGTCAGGAATGGGTGGGTATGTAAATAAAGCCTTTCAATACTTTTCTCCTTAGCTACAGCGACCAAGCCCTTGAATAAGGCCGTTCCCAAACCTGACCTACGGTAACTCGGGTCCACAAAAAGCCGAGCAACTTCCACCGTTTTCCTTCTATCAATATCCAAATGCGGGAAACGGTAGTCATAAGCCAGCATGCCAACGACGCCAATCAGTTTACCGTGCTGATCTTTTGCCTGCAAGAATGCACCAGCTTCAGCCTCAAGATACACGGCTGAAAATGCCAGTAGATCTTTAGGAAGTTTATGTGCATCCAACATCGGGAACAACTGTTTTCGAAATTCAATGACATAAGGTAATACGACATCAATATCTTCCTTTTCAACACGAGATATGCTGATATTTTTCAAATGGGGTTGCGTGGGAAAACATCGTTTGCTTATCAGTTGATTATTAATCAATATATTGCCGCTGTCTTTGATGGTATTCATATCGTTATAGCTATTTTTAAAATATTTGCACAGTAAACTTAGCATCTCACTTGCAAACCATGATTTTTCATAAAGGCACCTATTTAGGCGGCTTCGTCATGGCGTATTCATTTCAATTTTGGTTTCGGCGTTATGCGCTGAACTCCCAATGGTGTCAAATGTCCTATCTGCACCCAGCATCGGAACAAACATCCATTTCTTTTGATTTTCCAAACTGATCAAAGGAAGTTGATAGGTCTGTTCCAATAATTCCCGTACTTGCTCCTGCTCCAGACCGTGCAGATCCACGAGCCTATTGTCCTTCATCAGATAAAACTGATCACCAAAAAGGTACGCCATGTTGGGGTCGTGCATCACACATAACACGGTTGTCCCCTCTTTGACCAGCTCCTTGGCTGCCTGCAGAACCGCAATCTGATATTTCAGATCCAAATGATTGGTGGGTTCATCAAGCAATAATAAATCAGGTTGTTGTACCAACACGCGACAAAGTAATACCAATTGTCGCTCTCCTCCAGATAAAGAGGTATAGGGTTTGTCTTTTAAATGTGTGAGGTTAAATCTATCCAAGATCTGTTCAACTGCCTCGAAGTCTTCCTTATTTGGTGAAAAACGGGAAAATGAGGCTCGTCCCGTCAGAATAACATCAACAACGCTAAAAGGAAATGTGGTCTGATGGAACTGATTCAGAAAACCCAATTTCAATGAATTGGCCCGACTAACCTTCCAATCGCGACGCTCTGTTTCACCGATAAGAACTGATCCATTATATTTTTTTTCCAGCCCTGCAATAATATTAAACAAAGTCGATTTACCACTTCCATTTCGACCGAGAATAACAGAAAGCTTTCCTTCCGGAAATGACATGTTTACATCATTTAAAATGATATCCTTACCATAGGCAAAAGAAAGTTTTTTGATATGAATCGAATTATTCATGAATTCCAGTTGATTTCGTTACGGCGCATCAGGTAGATAAACAAGGGAGCACCAATAATCATCGTAAAAACACCGATCGGAATTTCAAATGGCATAACAGCCCTAGAAAAATCATCGATAAGTAATAAGAAAGTACCTCCAATACTGATATTTGCCCACACAATAATATTGTTATTGGGTCCAAAGATCATGCGGCTGATATGTGGTACAATTAATCCAAATAAACTAATTACACCTACAGCTGCCACCGCAGACGCTGTAATCATTGTTGCTACAGCAATGAAGACCAATTTCAATATTTTCGGGTTAACGCCAACAGCAATTGCTTCTTGATCACCAAGGGCGAGAAGATTCAGCTTCCAGCGCAAAAGGATCAGGATACCCAATCCTATTGTGATCGGCAGGAAAGCATGCTGTACTTTCGACCATGATGCTGTATGCAGATTCCCCATTGTCCATTGTACAATAGCTTGTAATTTATAGGGATCACTAATGTATTGTAAAAGGGTTAACATTGCTGTAAATACACCGGAAATAACCATTCCAGCCAACACCATCCCAATAATTGAGGTTTTCAAGCCGGCATTTGAAACAAAATAGGTCAAACCTACAGCACATACACCGAACAGAAATGCCGATAGATTGACTGACAATAAAGGGAACAACATGGCCAATGCGGCCCCAAAAGCAGATCCCGAAGAAATACCCAATGTAAAAGGATCAACGATTGGATTCCTAAAAATGGCCTGTAAAATTCCGCCGGAAGACGCTAAAGCAGCTCCGACCATAAAGGTCAACAGAATCCGTGGTAAACGTACCTGCCACAATATAGTATCCATGTTATCTTTCAATACAGCATTATGGTCTCCGATATAAATCCCCATTTCTAATCCAATGCGCTGACAGAGCTCGACAAAACCAATGTTCTGACTCGATCCTACAAGTAAGGAAAGCAATAAAACCAACAACGGTAAAACAACTAGCAAAAACAGCCTTTTTAATTGATGTATCATTGAAGTAGTCCAGCTTTACCGTATAGTTTTTCAAAAGCTATGGTCATATCCTGATCAAGCTGCTGTTTCGTATAATCCGAAAAACACCAATGCCGTACCTGCTTTGCAAACAGCATAAATTTTACCGTATGCGGATCGAATGGAAATGAAGGCGACATCACAAATACCTGTTTATTTTTCACAGCTGGCAAAGCTGCGAGTTCCTTTAGATTGTATACATCTGTCAATTTTGAATTCCAAAGAATAATGAGATCCGGATTCCATTTATAAATCGTTTCTGCACCGACATTTGGAGCTTCCATTTCCAGCGGACAGGCATTAGCTGCCCCAGAAAGACGAATCGCCATATCAATCAAACTACCGCGGCCGGATGTGGAAAGAACACGCCCTTTAGACCAGGCGTAATAAACCTTCTTTTGTTTTTGATCCTTAGGAACAGTCATTTTTTTGATCTCCGTTGAAACGAATTCAACAATCTCTTCAGCACGCTGTTTCTTGCCCAACAATGTTCCCATTCCAATCAGTTCATTAAAAATACTTTTTTCATCCTGCGAAGAAAAAGTAAACACCGGAATTCCCAGACTTTCTAATTGGGAAATATTATCCTGGTCTGTATTGAATGTCAGCACGAGATCAGGGTTCAGCCCTACAATGCTTTCTACATTATTGGCTTGTCCACCAAAAGTTGGCGTTGCGATTGATTTTTTTGCTATTCGAGGGTCTAATTTCGATAAAAAGGTGTAAGTATCTTCCATCTGATAAACCTGCTCGGGAATCCCAACAAGGCTATTTCCAGCACCCAACATATACACTTCATCAACAAGCGAAGGGAATAGTACAACCACACGCTTTGCCACATGCGCCAACACAACTTCCTTCCCTCTACTATCGACTGCTTTCACTTGACTGTTGAGCGTGCCGGATTGCCGATTTTGGCAGGCACTCAATATACCACAGCATATCAAAAGCAATACAATTATAACACGATTCACTTTCATTTAATTATCATTTATGACTTGCTCACTCAGGCCAGTATGCTCGTCTATTACCTTTACATCAGGGCTCTTCTTCGTTTTTGCCTGTTGACGAATTAAATCTTCAGACAGCAACAACGCCTCTTCCAACTGGATCGAAGGTCCATATTTTGCTAACACCTGTTCATATAGCCTCCCATCATAAGGCAAACGAAGGGATCCTTCCGATGCAATGTTGAATATTGGCAGATGTCTGTTTCCAATGAAATAACCGAAATCTGCAAGCTGCACCAAATCTGTTGGATTGAATCTTATTGTCAACGAGGGCTTGACAACCAAGATCGCTTGCAAAGTTTCCTGATGAAATAAAGCGTCGCCATGGTGCCATTCAGCTCCTTGCTCCAATTGCATAAGAATAGATTTTCCACCTGTAGTATGGCGTGTTAAACGTCTCTTATGGACTTCGTACCATTCAAGTTGCACTTGATCGACCTCAGTAGGGGCAAACGCATAGTTTGCTATGATTTTATCTATTGGAAGCGGCAGTTCATTCATTTTTGTAAATCTCTTTTATTCTCGCGTCATTCACAGACATAAGACTTTTCTCTACGCTGTTTATATCGCTCAAACATGGATATTCCTAAATCGAAAGACAGCATAACAATGAATATGGATCACTGTTATACTGACAATCACATTTATCGTCTATTATTTAGCTTCAAGTGCTTTATACTGTTCTTTTTTTGCATGAACTCTTTCTTTCAACCAATCACACCAGCTATCCAGTCCGTCTCCATTCAATGTACTGATTGTAATAACTTCCAAATTGGGGTTCACCTCGCGTGCATCTTTCGTTACCGCATCTACCGAGAAAGGTACATATGGTAATAAATCAGCTTTGGAAACCAACATCAATTCGCTTGTTAAAAACATACGCGGGTATTTTTTGGGTTTATCGTCACCTTCTGTGGTCGCTAATAAGGTCACGCGGTAATCTTCCCCCAAATCAAACGCTGATGGACACAATAAATTCCCGACGTTCTCAATAAACAACAGGTCTATTCCTTCTATATCGATATGATCTAGAGCTTGTAAGATCATTTGTGCCTCAATATGACACATTCCGCCAGTAACAATCTGCAATGCATTAATGCCTACCTCACGCATACGAACCGCATCACGTTCAGTTTCCGGATCACCTACCAAAACAGCGATATTCAAATCTTTTGCCAAACGTTTTCCCGTCTCTTGCATCAAAGTTGTTTTACCCGAACCCGGAGAAGAACACACGTTAATTACACAAACATCTTTCAGTCTATCGCGGATGGCTTTTGCGACAAAATCATTTGCCTTTAATAAATGTAGCGTTGTATTTTCACATTGAACCGAACCTACACGGTTACCTAAACTTTTAGGATTTGAAGTATTGTCTGACATGATAAACGATTTTTAGTCTTGTTTAAAAATTACTTTTGATATATAGAGTTCATTCCCTTGAACAATTCTACTAGAAGGTTGTCCGCAATCACAGACAAATCGATGAAAATGAACCGGGAAATTTTTCTGACAATGTTCACAATATGCAATGATATCGTTGACCACGACCTCCATTTCCATATCTTGGTATTGCGTATTTTCAGCAATAAAAGCATCAAATGCATTTTGGATCAATACAGGCTGGACGTTGGACAACAATCCTGCTGTAACTTGAATTTTTTGAATATCATCCACCCTAGCCTCATAATGCGAGGTCAAAGTATCAAAAATATCCTTTACTATACTTAGCTCGTGCATTGGTATATTTTAAGAAATAAATAAATTTAGAAAAGAAATGAAAGCTTTCTTTGCCTGTATGATGTGAAGAAAAGCGTATGCTTTAGCATGGAATTTTGATTTGCTCAAACAGCAAAAATCGAGCTATGGGTATAGGCTCTAGATCTAGGGTATGTTCATACCGATAATCTTTCTGTTGCGGGGATGGCAGTAGTTCATGCCAAAGCAAATCAACCGTAACCAACCAACGGTCCATCAACCAATCTTGTGCCACTTCCACGTCCATTTCGGCAACAAGGGATTGAAGCGATGGATGGAGCGAAGAAAATTGACTATGATCGTTTGAAAAATGGATGATGCGCAAATGGTCCGCATGTTTTGACGTATTTTTGGAGGATAAAAACTGGGATTCGATACTATCACTTTTCAGTACAAGACTGTTTGCATTTAAATTCTTAAATGACAACAACAGTACTGCAAATAGAAAAATAAAGTGCTTCCACATAGCTTTAACCTAACAAAGTATCAAAGATTCCTTTGAAACCAATACAAAGTTAATACCGATCAAAGAAGAAAAAGTAGCACAAATCTTGAATTTTATTTCACAAAATAGGAAACACCCAAAGAAAATTCCATAATTCTATATATATTAAATTAAAATTTGGTTAAAGTGAGATTAAAATGATATTAGAGGCAAAAATTGGGTATTTTCTGTCGCAGCTAAATACAAGATATTTTCTCATATAGCAAAATCGTAAGAAGCCAGCCTCGATATGAGACTGGCTTCTTGAAAGGCTTAATTTTTATTCATTAGCGATGCAAATCGAAGCGATCTAAGTCCATCACTTTAGTCCATGCCTTCACAAAATCTTGTACAAATTTATCTTTTGCATCGGCACTGCCATATATTTCGGCAACAGCTCTCAGTTCAGCGTTCGAGCCAAAAACAAGATCGGCCCGTCCGGCTTCCCATTTTTTAACACCAGATTTACGATCTGATCCTTCAAAAACTTCCCGATCCTGAGAAATAGCTTTCCAAGCTGTTCCCATATCCAATAGATTGACAAAAAAATCATTCGTCAGTTGCCCAGGACGATCTGTCATCACCCCTAATTGGGATCCATCAAAATTTGCTTGAAGAGCACGAAGTCCGCCGATTAATACCGTTAATTCTGGAACAGATAGCGTAAGCGATTGTGCTTTATCAATCAATAATGATTCCGTAGACACGGTATAAGCACCTTTGCGATAGTTTCTAAATCCATCAGCAATTGGCTCAAGATAGCCCATGGATTCCACATCCGTTTGCTCCTGTGTAGCATCCATACGCCCAGGATGGAACGGTACTTTGATATCATGACCTGCTGCACGAGCTGCCTGCTCTATCGCGGCAACACCGCCCAAGACAATTAAGTCTGCCAATGAGATCTTCTTTCCGCCCTGTTGTTTTCCATTAAAATCCTGCTGAATTTGCTCCAACGCGGTAAGCACTTTCTGCAATTGCGTTGGATTATTGACTTGCCAATAGCGTTGTGGAGCCAAGCGTATCCTGGCGCCATTTGCTCCGCCTCTCATATCTGATCCACGGAAAGTAGAAGCCGAAGCCCAAGCGGTCGTTACGAGCTCTGCAGTGCTGAGCCCCGCGTTCAATAGGGCAGATTTCAATGTAATAATGTCATCCGCATCGACCAAAACATGATCGACAGCAGGAATAGGATCTTGCCACAATAATTCTTCGGCAGGAACCTCGCCCCCCAAATAACGCTCTCTTGGTCCCAAATCACGGTGTGTTAATTTAAACCAGGCACGAGAAAATGCATCAGCAAAGGCATCTTGATCTTCGTAAAATTTACGCGAGATCTTTTCATAGATTGGGTCAAAACGCAACGATAAATCGGTCGTCAGCATCGTTGGTCGGCGCTTTTTATTCGGATCAAAAGGATCTGGAACATTCGAATCGGCCCCCTTGGCTACCCATTGATGCGCTCCCGCAGGACTCTTTGTTAACTCCCATTCATGTTCGAAGAGATTTTTAAAAAAAAGATTTGTCCATTCTGTTGGTTTCTGTGTCCAAATAACCTCCAAACCACTAGTGATCGCATCTGCTCCTACTCCACTGCCATATGTACTTTTCCAACCAAGCCCTTGTTGTTCTATGCCTGCTGCTTCAGGTTCTTTTCCGACATTGTCGGCAGGGCCTGCTCCGTGAGTTTTTCCAAAAGTATGCCCACCTGCAATCAAAGCGACAGTTTCCTCATCATCCATAGCCATCCGACCAAAAGTATCCCGTATATCTTTTGCAGCCGCTATAGGATCAGGATTTCCATCTGGTCCTTCAGGATTAACATAAATCAATCCCATCTGTACCGCTGCCAACGGTTTTTCAAGATTACGGGAGTGTTGCTTACCATCTGCATTATCATCGGCAGATAGTACACCGTGTGACTCCACTACGCCTTCTGAACCATGTGCATAACGAATATCACCGCCTAACCATGTTGTTTCAGAGCCCCAATATACGTCCAATTCTGGTTCAAAAGCATCCACCCGACCACCGGAATAACCAAAAGTCTTGAAGCCCATAGACTCCAAAGCGACATTACCGGTTAAGATCAATAAATCTGCCCAGGAGATATTTTTACCATATTTTTGTTTGATAGGCCACAACAGGCGACGAGCTTTATCTAAACTCACATTATCAGGCCAGCTATTCAAGGGTGCAAAACGTTGTTGCCCAGACCCAGCTCCGCCTCGACCATCACTTACCCGATAGGTACCGGCACTATGCCAAGCCATCCGGATGAATAATGGTCCATAATGACCAAAATCTGCCGGCCACCAATCCTGTGAATCGGTCATCAATGCATGCAAATCTTTTTTTACAGCTTCTAAATCCAACTGCTTAAATGCTTCTGCATAATCAAAGCCTTCGTCCATCGGATTTGACTTGCTCGCATGTTGTCTCAACAGATCTACACGAAGTCTATTTGGCCACCAATCCTGATTCTGAGTTCCCCCTCCCGCAACGGCGTTGCGCATAGTACCATTGTGAAATGGGCATTTGCTAATGTCTTTTTCGTTGTTGTCCATATGAAAAGAAAGTTTAGTTATATAATACCTTAAGTGATCAAATTGTTTGACTCCCACTTTCATAAAATTACACAAATGCGATCCCACTTGTACATCGAATGATTCGATACACTATAACCAAAATCTATATCCATAAAAGACAATTATACAAAATACTGAAAATCATCTTTTAATGAGACTCAAGAAAATAACGATTTTTGGTGTTGCTAAAACAAAAGCCATTCTTTTATTATTCTACAATTAGGTTGTATCAAAAAATATTGGCCATGAGTGAACTTTCTACATTTTTGGTGAGTGCATTTATAGGCGTGAGTCTGGCGGCAGCCACCGGCTTCCGGATTTTCATGCCCTTATTTTTATTGAGCCTTGGCTGCCGGTTGGAACTGTTCCAAGTTGGCAACGAATTGGCTTGGGCGGGCTCAACGCTTGTTTTAGTAGCAACAAGCGTAGCCATGATTTTAGAAATAGCGGGATACTACATTCCTTTTATTGACAATATATTGGACAGCCTATCCATCCCCTTAGCAACCATAGCAGGTACCTTACTTTTTGCCATACAGTTTACAGATATTTCACCGTTTGTCCGTTGGGCCATGGCAATTATAGCCGGTGGCGGTACTGCAGCAACCATCAGCACGGCCCTGGCAGGCACCCGAGCCGCCTCCTCTATCGGAACGGCAGGTTTTGGTAATTTTATGATTTCGACAATGGAAACCATCGGTTCTACTATTTTGACCATACTTGCCATATTTGTGCCCTTTATGGCCATTATAGTTGTTATAGGCTTGTTCTACTTCTTTTGGCGGTTTGGCAAAGAACAACTGAATAAAAAACTTAAAAGGTCCTGATCAAGAAAATCTACTGCACTGCATGGAGATTGGCGATAAATAATACGTAAAACAAAAAAGGACAGCAAAATTCGATGCTGTCCTTTTTCAAAATTAGCTCTTGCACTGATTAAGTTTGCGCACATAAGCAACCTTTACTTTGATGTGCGCCCAGATTATAGACTGGTCTTTACTAATCAATAACAACTTCCTGGGGACGTTTTACCTTCTCAAGATCCTTCGGAAGAATAACGGTCAATACACCATCCTCGAAACTCGCATGCACATTGTCAGTAAGTACTTGTTCATTCAACTGAAACTCACGTTCAAATGGCAGTCCTTCATGCTCTTTATAAATGTAGTCGATACCATTGTCCTGTGTGTTTTCTGTACAAGAAATCTTTAAAATCCCATCATTTATACTGACTTGGAATTGTTCTTTCTTGCGGCCAGCAGCAAAAAGCTGGACTTCATAAAATTCCGAGTTTTCTGCTATATTGGCAGGGACAAACTGTTGCCCTTCTGAACTGTGTTCACCTTCAAAAAAATGCTGTTGAAATTTTTCAAAGCGGTCCTTGAAATGCTGTCCACAAAATTTATTATGATTTGAATACCCTCTGCTGTAATTATCTCTTTTAAACATGTCTTTAATTTTTAATGTTGAATACTAAGTGTGAATTAATGATCGCCGGATTACATCCACAGTTGCGATTTTGTAAATATTAATAAACGGGAACTATTGTTGCTCTCTTCGAACGTTGTTGTCCCTTTAAAGGCACAATCGCTACAACTGTGTTATAGTGACGCTGAACATTCGGGTACACTGGAGCCTTATCCATTTTGAATGTATGCCTATCTCTCCTGCGCATTCTTGCTGCGGCAAAGCTTCCTATTCCAAACAGAACTGTTCCAAACAATAAGAGTTTAAAGATCGTCCCAATAATTAAGGTTGCTAATCCTGCTATTGCCGTAAGCACTATCAGGCGTGGCAATATAAATCGAAGTTTATTTTTCATTTGAATACATCTTTTTTAAGGTTTCCGTTAGCACACAGTTTCATCTGCTTAACATTGACCTTCATATTTTTTAATTAACTATTACTTTAGCCGACATCCATTCTGACAGATCATCGCGTTCTGCTATTTCCTTAGAATCAGGATACCGACATAAAAAAAGGCGCCTTTATAGAAGAAGACGCCCAACAACAGTTTTTACTTTAAAATTTTTATTCTTTTTTTAGAATCCACATCGTCCTCCAAAACGACGCTTCCATTCTTCCCGTAAACGCTCCCTTTCCTCATCGGAAAGATCCTCTCCTTTTTCCATCTGACGTGGAAAATCCTTTCGAAATCTTCCACCTCCCGGTTTACCAAATCCCCTGCCGAACAGGATTCTTGACAAAACAAAGAGTCCCAATGCCTGCCAATAGGTAATTGTTTTTAAATTGAAAATATCAACCATTAATGTATTCCATAAATATTGTAGTAAGGCTACCAACAAAAAAACACCAATGATAATAGCGACAAACATAAAAGCGAATTTACCCTTCCGCTGCCTTTTTATTCTTCCATTCATAGCTTAATTCTTTAAAATTTTAATTCTTCATACAAACTGCGCAACCGTACTCTCAGATGCTTCACTGCATACCCTTTTCGACTGATAATCGTCTTTAAATTCTCATTTTCCATGACTGCAATTTCTTGAAGTGTTTTGTCTTCCAGTTCATTGAGCATAAAAACCCGACGTTGCTTTTCAGGTAATTCGTCCAATGCTTTCATCAGTTCGTCCCAAAAAATATCCTTAAATAATTTTAGCTCCGGATTATTGGAGTCATCAGCCAAAAGAAACTGACGAATAGGAAATGAACTTTCGCTATCATCGCCGCCATCAATCAGATCATCAAGCGATTCACTTTTCTTTTTTCGATAACTATCGGTAATCTTATTCCGTGTGACAGCATAGAGCCATGCTCCTGCATTCTCCAATTCGTCCATATTGGTCAAACGGCTAAATTGATACCACACCTCCTGTAAGATATCTTCTGCATCCTCCGTTTTCTTTACTTTTCCCTTAACAAAACGTAGCAGCTGACTTCCATAAGTCTTAACGGTATCCGTAAATGATCTGGAATTTTTCTCTGCCATATGATTTTGGTATGCAATGTCCATAGCAACATAGACGAACTAGTCGAACTTTTACTTTAAATTATTTTCATGGATCTACTTTCTTGCTGACTTCCACCGCATGAACAACATGACACATTCCTTTTTCGTCGTCTTTCGTATACGCTTTATTCGCATAAATATACTAGATAATCAGCTAATAGGCTATGCTTTCTATACACTTTATGCAATATAAAAAAGTAGTACCATGGTTTAAGACTTTCGGCGCTGCTGAATAACCTTACCTGTATCGGTAATAAAAATATAATGATATGCGGGGAAACGCTGAATCAATTTTTTCCCTTCTTTCTCGCCCAGTACCATGATTGAGGTACTGAGTGCATTTGCGATTTCCGCTGAGGGTCCATAAATCGTCACTGAAGTTAATCCCGTAGCTGGATAACCTGTCACCGGATTTATAATATGTGAATAACGTTTTCCATTAATCTCCGCATATTTCTCATAGCTGCCCGAAGTTGCTACGGCCATTTCATTCAAACGAAGAACTTTGACCATTCGATGGGGTTTGAACGGATTGTTTACGCCCACTTTCCAGGCATCGCTATTGGGTGGGCTTCCCCAAGCCGACAGATCACCAGAAGCATTAACTATACCTGCTTCAATCCCTTTTGCTTTCATTATTTCCCTGCCCCTATCTGCCGCGTAGCCTTTCCCAATAGAGCCGAAACCGATCTTCATACCCGGTAACTCCAGAAAAATTGTCGAAGCCGCACTATCGAGGCGAATGTGTTGATAGCCAACTTTCTCGACAGACCTCTTAATCACTTCTTCTGCGGGCATCGAGGTCATGCTGCCATCAAATAGCCAAACTTTATCTAAGGCAACAATACTGATATCAAAAGCACCACCTGAATTTTGAGCATATTGGATTGCACGTTGTGTTAGATCAAACACTTCTCTATCCACCTTAACGGGCTTAATCCCTGCATTGCGGTTCACCGCTGCTATTTGGGTTTGCGGACGCCATTCTGAAATCAGATTTTCTATTCGATCTATTTCGGAGATGACTTCATCGATATGCTGATTTGTAATCGAGCTATCCCGATCTACCAAGCTAATTTCGAAAACAGAGCCCATAAGGGTGACTTGCCGTTTAACCAATACCTGCGAAAAACCCGAAGTAATTGATAGAAAGCAAAACATTAAAAATAGGCCACATTGTTTATTGTTCTTCATGCGATTGATCTAAAAAGGAATTATAAAGTCGATCTATACCAAAAGTAGTGCTAGTGATGGGATTTGCTATAGTACCACCAATTTACTAATAACAATCTGTTAAGATCTGTCCATTTTCTTTATAGACCGCAATAGTTTTGCCGATATGTGCTAGGAGAAGTTCATTTAAAGTATGTTCAACGTCATGCTGCATCCGCAATGCTCCACAAAGCAATATATAACCTCCTTTATCAAGCAATTCGACAAAGTATAGCGCATCCCGACGAATCAAGTCCATGACATATTGTGGATTTTCCTCACGCGAGAAAGCCAGTTCAAGCTGCTGCAGATGCCCTAATTTCAGCTGTTCTTCAGCAAAATCCACATAGTGCGCAGTCATTTCATTTCGATGGCGAAAACCAGCATATAAACGTAAAGGAGTCATACTTTCATTTTCTGAAATCATGCCTATAAAAGGTGCTATCCCAGTACCATTCGCAATCAAAGCGACTGCATTAGCTGCTTTCGGAAAATGAAAACTTGGATTAACCATGACTCGTGCTTGCAGGGTTTGATTCGGTTCCAATCGATAAAGGAAGCTAGAACCAAATCCATCAGGAAACAATTTCACCACAAGCTGAACCATCCCATCTTTGTAGCCGATCGAATAAAAACGTTCACGTTGATCTTGGGCGGGATAGATTGCCAACAAATCTCCGGATTGCATTTTAACCTTACTCAAAGGTTTCAATAATAACGTAAAAGTTGTATTGGTTGATGAAACAGTAGACTTCGCTATCACTTTGAATTTTGTCAATCCGACGACTTTAGCACTATAAATAGCAGGAGCAGAAGCTAACGCGATATCAGTCTTTTCTGACCAGTGATGTATCCATGAAATAAGTTCATCAACATGCTTATCATTAACGGTATGTAACTCGGTTAGACGAGAAGCCCAGACTTGTTTTTCTAATAAATGATCAATTTCGCGCGCATAGGCACAAAAGTCGGGATAGGCTTTCGAACCAAAGCCGAGAACCGAAAATTGTACATCTTGCTTTTGTGGATGGCTGTTGAGCTTTTGTTCAAATTGAAGTGCATTGGAGGGTGCTGTTCCTAGCCCGTATGTTGAGGTAAACACAAGCAAGTGTTTTGCCGTTGGAAAGCATTGATATTGATTCATTCCGAGCAACAACGATTTTTGCCCATCCGCTAAGAGCTGTTTATGGATCTGATTGGCGAAAAACAGCGTGCTTCCATTTTCCGTTCCAAAAAGAATAACAATCTCCGCTTCTTCAGGTTTATATTTATTCTTGATTTTAGTACGCGTGCGCTTGAATGTGATTGCAAAGCCCGTGTAAATAAAGAACACAATATTCAAAGATGCGAGTCCCAATATAATGGCCCATATGATATTGGTCTTGCCCGTATGTAGGTCCAAAGAAAACTGTTCGGCCAATGCTGTAAAGGGATACTTTACTTCTTTATGCAAGCTTCCATTCAACTGATTTATGGTCAATTCCCGATCGCGAAGCTTCAGTACAAAAAACTCATCAGGATCGTCTTCCATAAACGGAAACTCCAACGTCTTCAAATCGACAAGTTTTGTATTTTGGAATATCGAAAATTTCGCTACCTCCAATTGGACATCTTCCTTCATCTTATTGGGATATTCAATTGTTTGGTTCGGCTTTTTTAAGATTTCAATACGCACCAGGAATAAATAGGTACCTGTTAGGGCCAATATCAAAATTGGTATCAAAAATAAACGTCCTGAAACAACATGAAAATACTGTGCGAAAAAGTCCCGGTTGATTTTGGCAAAGAAATGTCGAACGCCCTGTTGACGCTTGACAATCAGAATAATTCCTGAAATAGTAATAAGAAACAACAGAAATGAAACCACACCAATAATCACCCTGCCGGTCACTTTAAGAAAGAGTGAGCGGTGTAAAGCTGTAACCCATTGAACAAATTGGGACTTATTCAATTGGGGGCCAAGCAGACGCCCCGTATTCGGATCGATATAACCTTTCACGGTGTTGCCATCTGCGTCTATAGCGTCAATACTCACGAATTGATTGTGATCTACCGAGATCGCTATGATTTCAGGATAAACCTTGCGCAAAGCTGTTACTGACTGCGCAAGGTTTAATGTTTCAATATGTTCAACCCGATAAGGCGGAATTTTTTCGTTGACGGCGTCAATGGCCAATATTACGCCAGTTATCGATAATAAAAGTAAAAAGATAGAAGAAACAATAGCTAAGGCTAAATGTGCATACCTCCAAATAGATACCAGCATTTTTACCCCTTTTCTTATTGTACTTTATTTAACTTAACAAGTTTGATATATCCCTTGCCATTAGCTTTTTCAGTGATAGCTTCCTTTGTCAAAGCAATTTCAACATCAGCAGTATGGTATTTTTGTTCCTCTACAGCAGATTCAAAACGGAGTTTATACCCTTTGTTAAACTTCGTTTCATCAATATCCAATGTCCGCATGGCACGGTCACCGCCACCAACTGACGCACCCGTCACCGCATTTAGCTTTTCTTTGGTTTTATTTTGGAACTTGTACCATTCCTTGATTGTATTATACCATTGTTTATCAGATCCCAATACGGCGAGTGTTTTTTCGTAAGCTCCACTAGGATTAATCAGTGAAATCACCACGTAGGCTTTCTCACCTTCGTAGGCATTCATTTGGATCATACACTTATATTTAGCTGCCTGTGCGAAAGAGCTTAAGGCCGCCATCGAAAATAAAAGAGTGGCTATCGTTGTTTTAACTATGTTATTCATCTTCAATTGTATCTAATTTTATTTCAAAAAGTCAAGCTGCACATTGGATTTAGACAAGAAATCGTTCTCTTTCGCCAAATCATAAGCTGTTTCATCGAATTCTGTTTTCAATTCCTTTTTTGCACCAAGCGAAACCAATGTTTTTAGTAAGGAATCGTCTTTCGCTAGGAGAGCTGCCTTGTGTAATGCAGTTGTTCCCTCTTTATCCTGTGCATTAATGTCTACGCCAAGTTCGCTGGCCTTCTGGATAAGCTTCACATTCTCTTTGGCTACCGCCAGATGATACAATGTACTACCATTTTTTTGTGGAGCAACAACATCCAATCCGTTCGTCTTAAGGATAGTTAATTTTTCTTTAAACTCATCTCCTTGTGACACATTTCCCTGGCCACCTGGTCTGCCCCCCTGTGGCAATTCTTTGTAAGAATTAAACCAATAGAAAGCTAAGTTATTACCCTCCTTATCCAATACCTTGGTATCGGCTCCATTTTTAATCAATGCTGCAGCTACTTCCGGAGTTCCATTCGCTATTGCTTTAGTCAATGCAGATTCGCCTTTTTCATTTACTGCATTTACGTTCTTCGCTTTAGTAAGCAGCAGCTCGACCAATTTAGCATCCTTACCACTAGCAGCCACCATAAGCGCTGTATTTCCTTCGTTGTCCGCTTTTGCGACATCTACACCTTTATCCAAAAAATAATTGATCACGGCCATATCTGGTCTGCGAACTAAAGCATGCAGCACTGTCGCTCCTTCTTTATTTACAGCCTTGGGATCCAATTTGAACTTTTCAACCAAATAGGTATAAACCGACAAACCATTCGATGCTTGTCTGGAACCCTGAGTCGCAAAAAATAACGCATTATTGGTTGGTTTTACGCCACGGGCGATGAATTTCTCCATTAGCTCGGTATTTCCAAGTTTAGCCGCATAATCCGTCACTGTACGGCCCGCCTCGTCTTTATCTTGAATAGATAATCCTTTTTTTATGAAATAATCCGTCAATGCAAGGTCCTTGTCTGCAGACGCTGCAAGCATCATTAATGTAGCACCACCTTCATATTTTTGTTTGGGATTCACACCCGCTTTAAACAAAGCATCATATACGGCAGTATTTGTATTTCCTGTCGAAGCTGCATAAGCAATAATTGGGTAACCATGGCTATCTTGGTAATTGACATCCGATCCTTTTGCAATTAAAAACTCGACAAGCTCCGCATTTCCACTTGACGCTGCCCAGTGTAAATAACTACGGCTGTGATGCGTCTTCTTCGTTACACTATTCCCTTCTTGTTCGATCATAAACTTGACAACATCCGTCGGAGCGCCATTTAATATCGCCATTGTGACTGGATCAAAGGATGCCGCATTAGGCTGAGAAGGGCTATTTCCTTTGCTGATTTCTTCTTTAACAATTGTCAAGGTAGGTTTACCTTTCCAAAACTCGCCATTCATTAACGAATTTGTTTGCGCCTGTGCATAAGTTGCAGCGAATAATAAAGCTGCTAAAAGTGTCTTTTTCATCCTTTTATTTGTCTTTTGAAGTTGATGAAGTAACATGGCCTATTCATTCCCTACTCAATTATTCAGCAAATTGAGCTTCCGTCATACGATAACTTGGGTCGAAATACATCGTGCAGGTTTCATCAGAATATAAGTGTAAATGCGTATATTTTAAGAACATGGGAGCTTTCCGAATTCGATTTTTTACAACAATTTCTGCATACAGACAAGCCCATGTTTAAAATAGAACAACTACTTTATTTAAATTAATTCTAAATTAATGCAAATCTAAAAAATATTCCCAAACCACAAAATTTAATCGTGCTAATTTTCATTGATCAACTGCCTTAAAGCCTTTCGGTCTCATTCGAACAAAATCGGAAAGAAGATTGTTAAACTTGCAAATGCACTAAAATTATCTTAGTTTACTTAAAATAAAGCGGTATAATGAGCAAGGTAGCATCCAATTTTTATACAATCAGCGCGACGACTGAAAATGAACATAAAATTTTCTATCGTTTGTATGTACCCGACGACAATCAGATAGTGGCAACAATACTCCTGGTACATGGCATGCAGGAGCATGGTGGTCGGTATCAGGAATTAGCCAATTATCTAACGACACATAATTTTGCGGTTTTAACCTACGATCAATTGGGTCATGGAAAGACAGCTCTAGATGCCGATCAATTGGGGTATTTTAAACAACATGGGGCTAAAGAACAACTCATTGATGACGCCATTACAATGAGTAACTTCTTACGTGAAGCCAATCCACAACTGCCTCAATTTATTTTAGGGCACTCCATGGGATCCTTTGTTACGCGTTGTGTTTTACAAAAAATTGGCAGGCAATTTAAGGGGGCCATTATCGTAGGGACAGGCCAACGTCAAAAAGGATCCACAGCCTTTCGCCTTTTACTTACTCTTCTCAATAATATTGCTCCCAAAAGAAGAAGTAAATTGATCAATCGTATTTTTGACAAACGCAATAATGCTCGATTTAAGAACGAGCCCAACCAAAATAACAGCAATTGGTTAAGCATAAATCAGGCAAACCGTATTTCATTTTTGGAAGACCCACTTTGCGGAGGATTGTTTACCAACAATGGGTTTCATACCGTTTTAGACCTTTCCTTGCAAGCGACAGATATCGAGGCTACCAAGAATATCCCAAAAAATCTACCAATTGTATTTATCAGCGGACAGGATGATCCAATTGGAGATTTTGGAAGAGGCGTTGAAAAAAGTGCTGCACAGTTAAGCGCACAGGGGCAAACCGATATAACGCTTAAATTGTATGCAGGTATGCGGCATGAAATTCTTAATGAAGACTGCAAAATGGAGGTATTCCAGTTCATCAGTAACTGGCTTCATCGCCATTTACTTTAGTTTACGACCGTAATATTTCCGAATAGGCTCATCTAAATATTTAAAGACTAATAAAGCTAAAAAAATCAACAACAGCATTCCAATTACAATTATCGCGGCCAGTTGCTTATTCGATGGGTGATGGAGTTCCACATAGCTCATAAAAATCCAGATAAATGGATAATGAATGATATAGAGTGGATAGGAAGTATCACCTAAGAACTTGCATAACTTCTTGACGCCTCCAAAAACAGGCTGCCCTCCTATCCCCAGCATGAGCAATAAAGGGAAATAAAAGATAACGACAATAGGATCGATGTACTTACCATACACTTCAGAAAATGGAATAAAAAATACAACAGCAAGCAGACCAAGAACGATGAAAAAAGGAAGCTTGTTCGAAATAGTCCAGTTGGATCTAAAAATAAGTAGTCCCATTGAAAATGAAAACCATAAACGGATTCCGCCAGCCCAAAAATTATCTGCCCCAAAACCGACAGCTAAATAGCCCGAACGAAATGATTCGGCATATAGCGCTGCTGCACCGAGGAGCACTATTCCCCAAAGAAACTTTTTTGGAATCCGTACCAGGACCAAAGCATAGGCTATATTGGCGATATATTCCCAAAATAGCGACCATGTAGGTGGGTTTAAATGAAAAAGATTAAAATATCGTTCTGGTACAGCGGGATATGGTATCAGCGTTATCCCACTGATGAACATCCCCATCTTTTGCAAGACTGAAAATGAGCCGGCCAAATTACTGAATGGATCATAAATAAATGCGAATAAACCAATCAGTGTACCGATTATAACCAATGGGTGCAATCGCAGCAAACGTAAGAGAAAGAATCTTTTTAGACCAATTGTGACCAACTTCTGATCGTAGGCATAGGCAATCACAAAACCCGATAAACAAAAGAAGAAATCAACGGCTAAGTAACTATGTGGAATAAAACTATTGCGGTAATCCGGTTGTGCGATTTCCATAAAGTGAAACAGGACGACTGCGATTGCGGCCACCCCACGCATGGCGTCAAGAAGTTCAAAATGTTTCTTCGTTTGATGTATCATATTTTTTATCGACAGCGAAAATCAAGACCAACAAAAATCGGCGATCCACTGCTAACTATTGAAAATTCTATTTAATATTAAACGTTGGTGCTGGTTGCCCCTCAACACTGCTGGTTGCCCCTTCAATTTTGGGCCAGTCCTTATCCCAGACAATCTGATCCAAAAATAGCATCCGGCGATTTCCCCCCGTAGCCACACGAGGCTGTTTTGGATCTATACCATGATAGAGTATCCAATCTTTTCCCTTGTCATCTGTAATAATGCGCGAAGTATGGCCCGTCCCCACAAATTTATCATTTCCTTTTAACAACAGTGTTCCACTCCCCCGCTGTGTAAGATTGCGACCTTCCTGATCCACATAGGGTCCTTTCAGATTGCGAGAGCGGCCCACAAGAACATGGTAACTGCTTTTTTCTCCTTCACAACAGGAGCCTTTGGATCCGATAAAGTAATAATATCCTTTTCGTTTATAGATCACCACAGCTTCAAAATCTCCTGCGGCAACTTTAAATTTTTTATTTAAATCAGGTACCGCGGTCCCATTTTCATCGAGTTCAACACCATATGTTCCCTGCGTATTCGCATCACTAAAACTACCCCAGAACAGATAATTCTGCCCATTTTCTGTAAAAAAATAAGGGTCTATTGAATTCGGCACATTGATCTCCTTGCTATCAAAAAGTTTACCTTGATCGATAAAGGGGCCTTCCGGTCTATCTGCTAGGGCTACACCGATACCGGGGTTGGGGTCCCCCCATGTTGAATAGGCATAATATAAGATATACTTACCATTTAACCTCACCACATCTGGTGCCCAGATTCCTCCCTCGGCTTTCCAGCTCGGTTTTGAGCTGAAGGCCGTGCCAATCCAAGTCCAATGAGCAAGATCAGCCGATTGTAGAATAGACACCAAACGTTGCCCCTTTCCGTCGCCCCAATTGTCGGCTGTCCCGTACGCATAGAACATTTTGCTCTGAGGATCTCTAACGACTGTAGGATCAGCAAGTATAGGCTCGAAAACCGGATTGCTGTAGGTCTTATGCTGAGCCCTAGCATTTGTTATTTGACCCGACTGCTTCACTGAACCTGTAGCGCTTCCACAGGAGCTCAACAGGTTCATTACGGCAACTCCCCCAATCCAATATCTTAACAACATTGCATTCAACATCTTATTATTCTATTTATATTATTTTCTATATCATAGGAAAAGCTATTTTGCTTTTCCCAATTTCTCTTCCAACATTTTGATAAAATAGCCCCCAACAACGGATCTTGCTTTAAATCCAGCTCTTTTAGGACGGTCTGTATACGTCCAATCCGACATGGGAACACGGTCTGTTGTTTCGTTCATAAAACGGTAGACTGGCTTCAAAAATGCCTCAAAAGTAGGCTTATCATCTGCCATGGTCGCCGTCCAAATAATCCAATCGGTTTTGGTATAAGGCTGACGATTGTCCAGGGGAAGTCCGTATTTATTTTGTTTGCCGAGATAGTATTTAATTTCAGTTTCACGAATAGAGGGGTCAAAAATATCCATCTTAAGCAATTTATCCCAGACCATATTATACTTTTGGCTCCAGGTTCCACTTTTATCAAAAGTTAACTTATAGTGATCCCCATCTTCGGCCATCTCTTTCCATTTCATCGCCATTGCTTTTGCTTCGGTCAGATACTTTTTCGCCGTAGTCTCTTCACCAAGCATTTGGGCCAGATAACTGTAAGATGCGATACCTAAAATAGCTTTAATTGATAAGTTGGCATTATGCGCAAAATGGCCTGCAAAATCATCTGTACACAACTGATTTTCGGGGTCAAAACCTTTATCTACTAGGTAATCTACCCAGGTAGATAGCACTTTCCAATGTTTTTTGGCATAAGCTGCATTGCCTTCGACCTTGGCTAAAGCATAAGTTAATATCAGCATATTGCCTGATTCTTCCACAGGCATATCCCCACCGTAGGTTTGACCATTCGCCAAAGGATAGGTTCCAACATCATGCGCCGCAAAAGGCTTTGTCCACTTATTGCTTTCACTATAATAAAAAATGGCGTTCATTAGTGCTTTTGCCAGTTCCGGATTATAGTATAAGAAAATCGGTGCTGAAGGATAGGTTACATCAACCGTTCCTATTGACCCATTGCTGTCATTTTCTTTGGACAGTAAAAGCAGATCGCCATTGGGTGCCTTGACAAGTTTATGGGCGGCGATTGCCTGTCTATAGGCCAAGGCACATAATGCGGCATAGTCCTCACCTCCGTTGCGCAAAGCTGTACCCCATAATTCGGCATCAAATTTATCAGCAGCCTTTTTGAGAGCTGTATACTCCTTGTCAGCCAGTTCAAATTGTTTCTCAATGGAACTATTTCCACTAGTATTCCAATAAGGTCGTAAATTTTGTTCAAAATATTGGATGGAGTACAGATCATCATACCCCAACAAGATCTTATCCTGATAGCTCGATGAAACATCAAAAGTTTGCATCAGTGCCAATTGTTGACCTCCATTTTCTGAAGAGCTATTTTCACTCTTCAGAAAATTAGACCGTAATTGATGGCTACTTCCGACCGCGGACTTTGTCTTTGATTTTGCACCAGCCATATAAAAATACCCCCAATCTATCCGTAGGTCGTCACCTTTCCTTCCTAGAACCTGCTGGCTTTTGCTTCCTGTCTTTACAAACTGGAGATTTCCTGAGACAAAGGAGCTGCTTGCTGCATCTTGAAGTGGGGAATTCAGTGCCCAATTTGGTGCTGCCTCCAAATAAAGTTGTACCTGGTGTTTCTTTCCATCCTTCGCATGGACCATATAGGAAAGATAATTTACGGGTCTAGCCATTAAGTCCAATTTATCCAGAAACATCGGCGCAGTAAATGTAATATTTAAATCGACGGGCCCGCAATTAAACGTGTAATGTGTCTGTGTTGCCTGCACATTGGAAGCGATCTGCTTCGCCTCATTGTCAAATTGAATGCTACCTTCTTTTTCTGTAAAGAGTCCAAAATCAAAATATCCGTTCGCTACCCTATTATAGCAATAACCCGCCAGTATATTTTTTCCTTTTTTCAATGTTTTTACGACATGTTCGGGCAGTTTGACCCGACTATTTTTACCTGTCGAATTACCTGTATTAACAACTTCAATACCGTTGACATACAAAATAGCGTCATCGTCATGTGTAAATTCTATATATACGGATTTTCCTGTCAGATCCTCAGTCAGTTCAACTTCCCTTCTAACCCAAATTTTAGGTTCCTGCCAATCAGTCTCCACATTGGGTTCTTTGTCCTTGGTACCGAATGGTGCTGCCCCAGTCTTCCATTGCCGCGCATCAAATGAAGGTTTCATCCAGTCAGAAGCGGGTTCGCTGACAACGTAACTTCCCGTCCATGCCGCATGTTCGCCCATCCGTGCCAAAGGCAAGAGTTCCGCTTCTTCTTTACCTAAGAAGCGATAGGATTTCCCATCCACTTTAAGGACACCCAGTAAGGGGAAGGATTTTCCGGTCCAATGTCGTACAACATCCGCATTTAATTCGTTACTATAGGACCAGGCACTTGTATTGGGGTCAATTGTTACTAAAGGATAGGCAGGCGCGCGAAGCTCATTCTTAAGGACTTGTTTTTGTGCAAACGACGATACCGATTGACACACAATAGCCGTTGCAATTAGTAATTTTAATTTCATTGATTTCGTATAAAATAGGTTTAGGTTGACAGGTATACTTTCAGCGATAAATTTAGGCCGCAACCCGAGTTGCGGCCATATCGCTATCAATTATTTGGTAGGTGCATTATAAAGCGCCTGATGTGCAGCTTTCAATTCCGCTTCAGGCATTTTGACAACTTTACGATCATAGGTCATCAAACCATTTGTTTCTACTTCCACATCTGTTGTCTGTGTATAAACAGCGGCAGACAATCCCATAGGAATTAGACGTGTCAAGTCATGGATCAGGCGTTTATAGCGCTCCAATAATTCCGTTTTATTTTTAAAACTTTGGTATCCCCAGTTGTCTTTTTGCTGCCAGGAATGCCCATCGATCGGTAATCCCAGACCACCAAATTCACCCAATGCAAGCACTTGCTTAGCGCCAAACAAATTTGGATCAGGCATGGCTGCGTCCGGATAATTATGGATATCCAAGATATGTCCAGTTTCCATAAAGTTACCACCACTGGCACTATTTACGAGTCTTGAAGGATCATTAGCCATTGTCCATTCCGTTATTTCTTTTGTTTTGAATTGCCCCCAAGCCTCATTAAAAGGTACCCAGATGACAATACTTGGGTAGTTGTGCAATACCTCCATAATGGTTTTCCATTCTTTTCTGTAGTAACCCTCAGATTCCTGCGAACGTACTTTATCCCGATTGCCACCTGATATTTTTCCCGGTTGCATATCCCAATGGTTTCCGCCAAGATCGCCACTAGGCATATCTTGCCAGACAAGCATACCTATACTATCGCAGTAACGGTACCAGCGCGCCGGTTCTACTTTGATATGTTTACGGATCATATTGAATCCCATTTCCTTTGTTTTAACAACATCAAACTTCAGCGCTTCATCCGTGGGTGCTGTATGTAGACCATCCGGCCACCAGCCTTGATCCAATGGACCATATTGGAAGGTAAACTTATTGTTTAACATTAAACGTTGAACACCATTTTCGTCTTTCTGCATAGCTATTTTCCGCATGGCAAAATAGCTTTTCGCCTGGTCTACGATTTTTCCTTTTCGAATTAGCTGAATTTCCAAATCATAGAGCTTAGGGTTACTCGGCGACCAGGGCTCCAAATTGGGTACCGAAAGATCAAAAGATGTATTGGGTTGTCCTATTTGTTCTTTAATAAGCTTTCCGCCATCCAATGCACGCACCTTTATCTCGTCACCGGCTTGACTTCCTTCTACGGAAGCTTGAAAGGCCAAGACAGCATCATCCAATCGCGGAGTCTGTTTGGTGCTCACTATATAAGTTTGTGGAACACTTTCTAACCAAACGGTCTGCCAAATTCCCGTAACTGGTGTGTACCATATACCATTCGGCTTATTTACCTGTTTACCGCGTGGTTGAGGTCCATCATCAGTTGGATCCCATACCCGAATGGCTATTTCCTGTTTTGCTCCTTTTTTTAGAAAGCTTGTCACATCCATCGAAAAAGGATCAAAGCCACCTTCATGTCTTCCGACCAATTGGTTATTTATATAAACGTCACATTGCCAATCTACCGCGCCAAAATGCAACAGGACTTTATTTTTATTGACAGACTTGTCCAATGTTATGGTATTATTATACCATAAGGCTTTATCTTTTCCGACCTCTTTACCAACACCAGACAATGCCGATTCAATAGCAAAAGGAACAAGGATATTTCCGTCCCATTGACGAGGAATCTCTTTAGTGCCTACTGGAGTGACAGCATATTTCCATAGTCCATTTAAATTCTGCCAGTTATTGGTTCTGGTTAATTGTGGTCTAGGATATTCAGGATGTGGCTTTTGTGCCGTTACTTTCTCGCCCCAAGGAGTTAATATATGTGACCCTGCGGGTTTCCAATCCTGAGCAAAGTTCAATTGTGCTGCCATCATCAAACTGGCAAAAAATAGGGTTTTCTTCATCATAAAAAATCGTTAAGTCATTTATTTATATATCGTATTTACATTATTTCACAGTTGGAAAAGCAGCAATGCGCAAACGTGCTGCACCCATGGGAATCAGTTCAACTTCCTGCACCTCACCCTTTGTTTCCACAGGACTCAGGGGCAATACGCCCGTTAGTCCATTTTCATCAATTTTCCATCCATCAATACGTTTCGCTTTCACAAGAATCGAAATAGGTACTGCTTCTGCGTCGAAAGGAAATGCATCTTTAGGCCATGGTCGTTTGACAACTTTTAATTGATCAACAGCTTGCAACTGATTTTGTACAAGTCCATAGTTCCACTCACTTGCAGGAAGGATTTCATAGGATGGCCATTTTGATGGATCTGCAGTCTCCTGCCATTTAGAATCCCCAATTGCCGAAGCCTTACTATCCTTTTTCACATAATTCTCTTTGATTTTGAGTGCATAGGTCAATGGTCCACGCTGGATACTAACTGAATTTTTATTGGCAGTCCATGTTTTCAGATCTATGGTCATCGGTAAGGAAAGCTCGACTTTGTCACCGTCTTTCCACTGCCGTTGAATCCGAATATATTTTGCACCGGCTTCCACAGCCTGACTTTTACCATTAACCGTTACTTTGGCTTGTTTCACCCAGGCTGGTATACGGAGATAGAAAGGAAAATCAACCGTTTTACCCTGTGTTCCTATTTCAAATCGCAGCGATTCTTCAAACGGATAATTGGATTCTTGTCTGATCCGAATGGCTTGATTGTTTCCGACTTTGACGTCAGCTTTTGATGCAGCATAGAGTACTGCCGCAACACCATTATCATTTGTTGCCATATACAGATGCTCCGCATAATATGGCCAGCCCTGACTGTGATTATGTTGACAACAACGTGAACTGAAGGGGTTCATCATTAAAAATGGCCCATTGTTATCAATCCCGGGAGCATGATTATGGCTATCGCTAATAGTCATATTAGGGCTCGTGATATAACGTAATGCTTTAAAATCGGCTGTCACAGCGGCTGGATAGGTATTAAAAGCAACTTCTTCCGCATGATCCGCCCAAAAAGGATCGCCTGTTATCCCGAGAAGGATTTCATTGGAAGCCATCTGCTCCACCATTCCACAGGTTTCCACTCCCTGACGGGGATCGGTATATCCCGGACGTGCATTTTCATCGGCACCGAACATGCCGCCCGGAACCTGACCAAATACTTGTCTGACAAAATGAAAATTATCGTAGGTTGCGTTAAGATCTGCAGTCGACTGGCTTTTCAGATAATAGGTTGCTGGCTCTCTAAAACACTGCGCTACGTTGACATTATGCCAATTGGGCAAATCATCTTTCTGCCGCCAATTGGCTGTATTCCGATGGATTTTATCCGCTAAATCCATCAACCATTCATTACCTTGTGTTCTATTATAGAGCCAATATACGGATAGCAAATTGTCGCCACCACGGCTATTCTCCCAGTAGTCCTTGAGAAAAAAACTATCTGGCAAATTGGCTTGCCATTTAAAATAATTTGTCATCAACGTTAAAACACGTTGGTCACCGCTATATTCATAGTAAGATTGCAAACACCATAGCATCAACATATTTCCCCAAAGATCCGGTTTGTTATTACGTAGGATCAATGGTCCAAAGTATCCATCAGGACGCTGGCTTTTTAGCGCTGCTTCTAACCAGATCTTTGACTCCGCTATGATTTTAGGATCTTTCAAGATGTAGCCCAAATTAGCGTAGCCTTTTAACCAATAAGGAACTTCTTCCCAGCCATAATCTCCTTTCCCATCCGTACTTAACCAAGCATTATTTTTTTTGGACAACCAAGCACTAATTTCGCCCAGATGACCTGTGAGACCATCTTTCTGTAGCTCCAGATACTTCCCAAGCCAACCTTCGGGGACGATACTGCCCACGGGTAATTTTATCAAGGCATTCTGTCTTAAAGGAACCCTATTATTAACATATTGTGTATTCTTACCGGTTAATGGTAATTGGTCTACAGCTGTTGCTATTCCTGTTTGCGCAGAGGTAGCGAGACCGATGCCCATGAATAGGCTTAAAAAGCTAGTTCTTTTGATCATTGCTATTTTAATTTCTTAGGTGAACTATCGTATAGCGCCTCGGTGATACCGCTTATCTTCAAGCCCACACGCGCATATACTGCAGCACTCTTGGTCAAAATATCTTTGATATCCAACTCCAGGTCGACATGCCCCGTACTAATTCCAGTTTTTTCCATTTTATAGGTATATTGACCCAAATCCACGAATTTTGTATCATTGACCAATAAGGTTGCAAAATCAATCGTTCTTGAAGCATCTATTGTCTTGACCTCAAAAGAAGCTTTTAGCATATTTCCTTGAACATTATAAGTAATATTACTCATGGTATAATAAGGTTTAACTGGGTAGTCGATGCTTGTATTGCCCTGTACATTCACCATCACTGTATCGGTACTATTCAACCAGGGGCCATTTCCGCTGGTTGCCACCAATTTGTACTGCCCATCAAAGAGCTTTGCAGCAAATGAACCATCCTGCGTCACATACACATTAATAGCAGATCGAAGTGGAAAACCATCTTGCCATAGTTGAAGTGAAACGGACTGATTTGACCCCCTTACTCCCAGAGGTTCTGAATTGTAGGTTACCCGGCCGTTCAGTGTACTTTTAGGTGCATCATAGTTATCTTTGCCACAAGCAAATACACCTACGATCAAACACAAACTGACTATTAATTTACAAAAAAAAGTTTTCATAAGACTAATGCTATTGATAAGGATTTCGAACTAACTTAGGATTATTATTAATCCAGCCTTGATCGATGAAATTATAATAGTTCTGATATTTAAAATTTCTTGGATAGAGTGTATGACTCGATTTCTGTTTCTCAAAAACCCATTTACCATCGTTCGGATCCCCTGGAGCATATATTTTATATGGAAATAGGGCATAGTGCACCGCATTGTAATTATCAGCACTTCCGTTCCAGATTTCATGGGCAATACGCAAACGCTTCAGATCCCAATAACGATGATCTTCGAAGGCAAATTCAACCCGGCGCTCCTGAATGATATCATTCAAAGAAATATTCGTCAATGGCTGTATCCCCGCGCGCTCCCTAATCTTATTGACATATCCCGTTAACTCAGCTTGCGGTTTACCAAGTTCAAGTCCGGCCTCTGCAGCAATCAGCAGAAATTCAGCATAACGGAAGCGCACAAACCAGATATCTGATCCACGCCCACGAGTAGAGGCATCTTTATTTTCGTCGATAAATTTCCTGATATTAAATCCAGTTTTGTTGACATACATATCGTTGGAAGTCGTTGGGCCATCTTTGCTTGTAATAATTCCTCCAAATTTGGAATCAGAAGCACCGGGTATTGCGGTCATCGTCTTCCATACTCCGCCCTCTTTGTATCTAACACCCGCTTGGTAAGTGATTTTGGTACCAGCAAAATCAGCACCAGAATAAATTACAGTACCATATAGGCGTGCGTCTTTATTGGCGAATAACTCTTCTGGGTTATTGTAATAAATGTAATCTCCCGTAGCAGTCTTCGTTTTCAACGTACCATTCCGATCATTTGTATATTCAAATGCTTCCACCAAATTTAAAACAGGCGTAACAAAATTGGCATCAATATCTCCACGGACGGACGAGGCAATGTTATTGTTGGTAAAAAAGTGTGTTTCACCCGGATAGGCATAATCCTTCGCCCAAATAACTTCATTGCTACTTGATTTTGAACTTACGGCAAGGTAGAAGTTCTTTCCTTTGTCGGCATTTCCATTATAGAGCGCATAAGGGCTATTGCTGATAATATCCAATGCGGATTCATAAGCTATCTGGTAATATTTATTGGCTTCGGCTGCCGAAATCCCCACCTCATTCCCTGCTGTTTTAACATCCGGTGTTTTATAGTTATACTTCGCAATAGAAGCAGCGTACAGACTTGCTCGCGCCTTGAGTGCCAAAGCTGTCCATTTATTCGCTCTAGCTGAATTTATGGTTTTCTCTATACCGAGCATTTTAGCCGCCTCGGTACATTCGCTAATCACATAATTATAACTCTCAGCTTCTGTTGATCGAGGTGTCTGCAACTCTGCCGGATCCATACCACCCGTATAGTCATAGATCTTATCCCCCACCAAAGGCACACCTCCCAAACGCTTAATCATATTGAAGTAGGTCCAAGCACGAATAAATCTCGCCTCGCCTTCGATACTCTTTTTATTATTTTCGTCCAATGATGATTGACGAACACCTACGATAAATTGATTCAGATTGCGAATAAGTTCATAGTCATACATACGCCAAAAGTCATTCGGAAATTCCTGCATTGTATTGGGGCCACCACTTGAAAATCCGGCCTCGTCTAACATCGCAAAAGATCCATTGTCGCCAAATTGCTGTCCCCAGCTAATCCGTCCATAATAATTCGCTAGCACAGATTTTATCATATTCTGATCGGAAAAGATCTGATCGTCCGTAAAAATAGCCTGTGATTCCCGTTCCAAAAATTTATTGCAGCTTGAAAATGTACATACCAAACATACACCCAATAAAATAACTTTCTTATTTATCATCTTCATTAAAAAGTTAAGGTAACACCAACATTTATAACTCTGTTTGTTGGGTACTGAACGCCCGAATCACTTGTGATTTCCGGATCGATCTTCATATCACCCAAATTATCTATGCTAAACAGATTCTGCATCATGGTATATATCCTCAATTTCTGAATTCCTCGAGGTTTCATCCATTTATCCGGCAAAGTATATCCGATCTGCAGATTTCTTAATTTCAGATAGTTGACATTGGTAAGCCAAAAGTCACTATGCCAATAATTGCTATGATCCCTATTTCCTTTAATTAACGTAGGATATTTTCCAGGGATCAAGGCACTATTTGGATCCGTAATATCACTCAACATCCACTGGTTTTCCATATAATACTGCGGATTGTTGCCACCATCATGAAAAGGGAATACGGCCTCATAACTCGGATTAAAGGAAGCAAAAGCTGCTCCGGTGAAATCCATTGCCAAATCAAATCCCTTAAATTGGCCACCAAGATTAATTCCGTAATTGAAATAAGGAAGGCCGCCTTGTCGATATCCGATTGGCCGCTCATCCAGCTCATTGATCACTTTATCGCCATTAATATCTTCGTACTTGATATCACCCGGCCGTAATGATGAGTTACCTTTACGGTCATTGTCTACATCATAATTTGCAATTTCTTCCCAGGACTGGAATTGTCCAATGGAATGTAATCCCCAATTGAGAAAGGCATAACGGTCATAGATCGATTTCCGATATTGATCCAAAGAGTTTCCAAAACGTGGTTTATATTGCTCACCATCAGTTTGCCGTGCGAAAGTGAAATTACCGCCTACGAAATAGTTAAATCCATTGACGCTACTCCGCCACATTAATGATCCATCTATACCTTGGTGAATATCTGAATTCAGATTTTCATAAGGTAAACTAAAGCCTACTTCATTCGGTATCAATACATCTTCTCGCTTCGCGGGCAGTCCTGTTCTTTTTCGACGGAAGAAATCTACCGAACCTGTTAATTTACCTTTTAGCGTACTAAAGTCCAAACCAACATTTAGCATATGGGCCTGAATCCAAGAAAGTGTTTTAACAGGAAGACCTCTCGCCTGAGAACCAATCACGTAATTCCCATCAATTGTTGAACCGACTATATTCTGATAGCCGTCACGGACAGGTTTCCGGAAATAATTATATCCACTTAAGTAACCAAAAGCAAAATATTCCCAGGCATCCAAATTATCATCGCCCAATACACCGTAAGATCCTCTTAATTTCACATCGTCCAATACCTTTTTCATACCTTCAGACCAAAATTTTTCGGATGAAACACGCCAGCCTGCAGATACCGAAGGAAAAAATCCCCATCGACTTCCAGGAGCAAATTTCCAAGAACCGTCATAGCGCGAAGAAAGCTCCAAGAGATATTTCTGATCATAATCATAATTGACCCGACCTGCAAAACCTGCTCTCGCCTGGGTATTCACGCCCGTATCATTGTAGGTGTCCATTGTCTGAAAATAGATCAAACTCAAGGCATTGGATGCTGGACGATCGTGCACGTAAACGTCTGGATTATCCCTTTTTATGGACTCAGCAGCAAGCACAGCATTGATTCCATGTTTACCGAATCGCTTATTATAATTTAAGGTAAATTGGGTGGAGATTTCTTCCACCTGCGAAATAGATCTTTCCCGCCAAGGGTTGTCCATGCTAAAAGTGACCGGATACGTATCTGTCTTCTCATCGTAGCCATATAGTTTATAGGTAAACTCTTGATTATCCATCCATTTATTGGCCAGATAATAGCCTATTGTCCCCTTAGCAATCAAATCATTTGTGATCTTATATTCCGCATTAAAATTTAACTGCATCACCCGCCATTTTTCCTGATATGTACCCGATAGATCATAATTCAACATCGCAAAGTTGGTTTCGGCATTAGGCGATGTTTGCGTTGGATACAAAGGATTATCGTTGGCAAAAGGTCGCGCTGTAGGCAGGTTACGATATATCGCAAATAAGGCCTGCCAAGTATCGTCAGCACCGGGTACTCCAGGTTGTTTGCGCTGTTCGATCCGTCCGTTCAAATTGGCCCCTATCTTTAATCGTTTCGATACATTCGCGTCAATATTCATTTGCACATTGGTACGATTAAAACCGCCGTAATTACGGATGATGGATTGCTGGTCCAGATGCCCCACACTCAGGTAATAATTAATTTTTTCTGATCCACCGCTGACATTACCTGAAATATAGGTCTGTGGGCTGGTTTTGAGAATATAATCATACCAATCAAAAGGACGATATCCTTTCTCGGTACCTTGTTGCCATTTTTCAAGATCCGCCAACGTATATTGTGGATGTTCGGTTCCGAGAATAGCATCAGACTGAATATAGCTTTTGATATAAGTACTGGCATCTGCTGGCTTGGGAAAGCGGAACATGCTCTGCCAGCCATAATATGAATTGATATTAAAAGTATTATTATCGCCCCGCTTTCCCTTCTTTGTCGTCACAACAACAACACCATTGGCCGCACGTACACCATAAATAGCGGCCGATGCATCCTTCAATACCGAAACCGATTCAATATCATTGAAGTCCAAATTGTTGAATTGGCCTTCATCTTTTTGAACACCGTCGATTACATATAAAGGTGTTCCCATATTCCGAATACTGATCCCTGTGGCTGCTCCTGGCCGTCCATCTGACATACGGCTATTGACCCCTGCTATCTTTCCGACCAAGGCTCCAGAAGTTGTTGTTGCCACCGATCGCGAAATATCCTGCGAAGAAATTGCCGTAATTGCACCCGTAACAGATTCTTTCTTTTGTGTACCGTACCCTACCACAACAACTTCATCGATACGTGCATTATCATCTTCCAATATAATGGCTAAATCGGCACTCGCTGCCACTTCTTTTGAAATATACCCTACCGAACTTACAGTCAGTAGATCCCCGGCATTCACACCTGTCAGACTAAAATTACCTTTTGCATCTGTTGAGACGGCTGTATTTGGTTTGGATTTTAAAGCGACTGTAGCTCCTACGATCGGATTGCCATCCTTATCCTTAACAACCCCTTTTATTGCTTTTTGCAACTCGATCCCATCAGAAGAAACTGGCATTAAATTAGCTCCCTTAGCTAAGGGGATAAAACTGCTCGCACAGCAGAGCAATGTAGCAGATATTGGCAGACATTTAAGACCCTTAAACATACCTAGATTGATTAGTTTGTATAATTGATTTGTCCAAAATTAAGGTATATTCAATCGTACAGACTTTCGTTTTTTCTCAAAAAACTGCCTATTTGTATCAAATAAATAAAATAGACCTAAAACGTTTTAAAGTCTATTAAAAAGAGAAAGTACACCTCTTTTCAGTGGTGTACTTTCAAACCAATCATTATTAAATATGTATTATTTTACCGAAAAACGATACAGGGATTTCGTTTGATAAACTTGCCCGGGGTTTAGGACAGTTGTTGGAAAATTAGGCTGATTTGGTGCATCCGGAAAATGCTGCGGTTCAAGACAAAAAGCTGTGCGAAAGGAGTCTTTTTTCCCGTTCTTCAACTGCACTTGTTCATTCATAAAATTACCGCTATAAAATTGTATTCCAGGTTCTGCAGTCAGAATATCCATAACAATACCCGATTTATCTCCAATCACATGGGCTGCTTTGTACCACTCGCCATCTTTCTCCTTGCTTAAGACAAAGTTATGATCATACCCCTTTCCAAAGCTCAGTTGCTGATCATTGGCATTAATATCTTTTCCTATTGGTTTCAAGGTTGTAAAATCAAAAGCTGTTCCCTTTACTGGTGCCAATTGCCCTGTTGGTATTAGTGTACTATCCACTGGTGTGTATTCATTCGCAAACAATTGAAGCTGATGATCCAGAATTGTACCGCTTCCCTCACCATTTAAATTAAAGTAAGCATGATTGGTCAAATTGATCACTGTCTTTTTATCGGAAGTAGCACGATAGGCAATCATCAATTCATTATTATCGTTAAGCGTATAAGTCACTTCCATCTGGATATTTCCTGGAAAACCCTCGTGTCCATCAGGTAAGGTGTAAGCAAAAGTAAGAGACGATTTATCTGATGATTTTAATGTCCAATTGGCAAAATGCACACCTTTAAAACCTCCATGCAGCGTATTAGGACCGTTATTTACCGCCAATGTATAGGTTTTATCATCCAATTTAAATTTCCCCTTGGCGATCCGATTACCAAAAGGCCCTACAATAGTACCAAAAAATGGTTCCTTGGGATTATTATAATCAGCCGCTTTAGAAAAACCCAAAACAACATCGCATAATTCACCCTTATTGTCAGGTACCCATAATCCCACTAAACGTGCACCAAAATTGGTAAAATAAGCTTGTACGCCATTTTTATTGCTCAGTTCATATAGATAAGCCTGTTTTTGATCAATAGTTGCGCTGAACTGTGCAGTATCCATGAAGGCCGATAAAGAATCTGCTTTTGAAGTTTTAGAACCCGTTGATTGCTGACAAGACACACAAAATGACAACATTGCAGAAAGACCAAGCAAGGTCAATTTTCCTCTCATTCGTAATATTTTAAATGGTTTATAATCTTTGTTTAGATAGAACGTACGTCCTTTTCTAGATTTTTTATAATTTTAACGCTTACAATATATAAGCTAAAGTCTTAATTTTTTCAGAAATTTTAAGATTAAATTGTTTCATTTTAGCACTATTTTGTATCAATAACCAAATGATCATGATCAACCTAAAGCCTTTACGTCTTCTATTTTTTCTGTTGCTCCCCTCGCTGCTCCATGCGCAGCCTTATTATTTCAATCATTATCAAATTAACGAAGGATTGTCTAACAATGCTGTCATTTGTAGTATGCAAGATAGTCAGGGCTTTCTTTGGTTCGGTACAAAAGATGGGTTAAATCGTTTTGATGGTAATAATTTCAAACATTTTGATGCATCAAAATCTGGAAAAAATAGTCTGGGTGGCAATAATATTATTTCATTGAAAGAAGATTTTCGAAAGAGAATTTGGATTGGTACAGATCAGGGAATCTATTGTTACAACCCCGTCGATGAACAATTTAGACTGCTGAGTAAACAATTTGAAAATGCGGACGTCCCCGTTATTATTACCGATCAACGCAAAAGGATCTGGTTTATATCAAATGGAATGCTCTATTGCCATGATTTAGTTAGTCACGCAATTCAACAATTTACAAAATCAGATCTCTATATTACCTCCATCAGCTGCACAAAAAGTGGCTCTGTATTTTTTGGAACTCCTGAAGGCAAAATCTTCCAGATAGGTCCTTCCGGAAAACCCGTACTCATGCTTGACTTTCAAGCAAAATATGGTGCTAAGGATTGGTTTAGTATTGAGAAAATAATGGAAAACCGCGACGGAGACTTATTGATTGGTACTTCAAAAACTGGTGTTTATAGCTATCGCTTTCAAGATAAATCCCTTAAGTCCATCCTTGGACCAGATCAACTGCATCAATTTCTCTATGTCAGAGATATTATACAGCCAAATGATCATGAATATTGGTTTGCAACGGAGTCTGGCCTCTTCATTTATCAAATTGCTAGCCGACGTTACATCAACATTCAGAAAGAACAAGAAAACCCTTGGGGTATATCTGACAATGCCATTTATAACATCCTACAGGATAAGGATGAAGGTATTTGGTTGGGAACCTATTTTGGTGGGATCAACTATTATCATAAGAACAATAGTATCATCGAAAAATTCCTCCCGCAAGACCGCCCCGGGAGCCTAAAAGGCTCTGTTGTACGCATTATCAAAAAAGATATCGATCAGAATATATGGATAGGCACCGAAAATGGAGGGCTATCTAAACTGGACCCTAAGTCGGGTAATATCCAAAACTTTTTCGATAAGCGGGGAAATCTGGCAAACAATAATATCCATGGCGTTCTTCCCATTGGTGATAAACTACTGATCGGTACCTTCGTCAATGGTCTGGACATATTTTCGCCAAAGCTTCAAAAAGTAATTTATCACATCGATCGCAATAACAATGCAAACCCTTCTGATCTACAAAGCAATTTTCTATTTTATCTCTATAAAACTCGAAAAGGAGACATTATAGCTGCATCAACTCGTGGCTTATACCGGTTTAACTTTGAAAAAAAGTCTTTTCACCTCATTAATAATGTCCCCGAATATATGTTTTATACGACTATTTTGGAAGATAAAGAGGGAAATATCTGGGTAGGTACATGGCGCGATGGGCTATTTTGCTATAATCCGACCACACGTTATTTCAAACATTATACACATCATCAGAACGATCCCAATTCCTTACCCAATAATAGGGTCAATAGTCTATTTGAGGATTCAAAAAATCAAATTTGGATCGCCACTGAAGGTGGAATGGCTAAGAAGAAATCAAATCAGGACAGTTTTGAAAACATTGGCCTGGAAGAAGGAATGCCCAGTAACGTAACGCTCGCATTTTTAGAAGACAAACAACAGAATCTCTGGGTAAGTACCTCTAAAGGGCTGGTGCGCTATCATCTGCCCAATGGCAGAAAACGGATCTTCAACTTGGAGTCAGGCCTACCGACGATTCAGTTCAATTACAATTCATCTTTTGATGACGACAATGGGAACTTCTATTTCGGTACTATCAATGGCCTTATACGTTTCAACCCTGAAAAACTAAACCAAATTAACTATAAGAATCAAATACCGATTTATATCACTAATTTTTACATCAACAATAGAGCGATCAATCAATATACCGATGCAAGTATTCTATCAAAATCAATCTTATTCACAAAAAATATCAAACTAAAACACGACGAATCATCCTTCAGTCTTGATTTTGCGGCATTACACTACCAAGCCCCCCACTCTATTCACTATAGTTATAAAATGGATGGTCTTGACGACAATTGGATAGACATTACAAGCAATCAACGCGCTTATTTCACCAAGTTAGCTCCCGGTAATTACGTTTTTACCGTAAAAGCGGAGGATCCAAATGGTAATACAATACCCACCTTTGCTAGTCTTAAAATCACGATTCTTCCTCCTATTTGGGCAAGTATACCAGCTTTTGTTTGCTACGCACTAATCCTTATGGGGCTCATTGTATTTGTTATTCATCATTTCAATGAAAAGATCAAGCAACGCAATCGACAACACCTTCTAACCGTACAAAATCTACGTGAGCAAGAACTCTACCGTTCAAAAATCAATTTTTACACCGATGTTGCCCATGAAATACGCACACCGTTGACATTGATCAAAGCCCCCTTAGAGAAGCTTATGGATAAGGTAGATCACAATCCTGTAACAGACAAGCTATTATTGACCATGCAGAACAATACGGAGAAGTTGATTGCGCTTAGCAATCAGTTACTGGATTTTAGACAGGTCGAAACGGAAGGATTCAAATTACACTTTGAGTCAGAAAACATAAGCCAAACGGTTCAGGAAATCATCAACAATTTTACGGTCACACTCCAGGTACACGGAAAGCAGATTGTGTCGCACATTATGCCCGATATTATAGGTCAGGTCGATATAGACGCTTTCGACAAGATTTGTTACAACTTATTGAATAATGCGCTTAAATATTCATCATCCTATATCGAAGTGAATTTGAATATGGATAAACAGAAAAATATCTTTATATTGACCGTGAAAAACGACGGAGCTTTAATTCCTTCAGAAGAAAGGGAAAGAATTTTTGAACCATTCAATCGTTTAAAGCAAAATAAGAATGTTCCCGGAAGTGGTCTAGGCTTGGCATTGACAAGATCCCTAACCTTAAAACACCAAGGTACCTTGTTATATAGTACAAACGACCTCCAATTGAACGTATTTAGCTTGACGTTACCTTTGAATCACAATACAAACCCATAATTATGAATGCCAAATCCAATTTATTATTAGTAGATGATCATACCGAACTGCTTGAATTTATTGCGGATGATCTCAATGAGGATTATCAGATAACGACGAGTTCTAATGGAAGGGAAGCCCTAGATTTATTAGCCTCTGAATATTTCGATCTGATCGTAAGTGATGTAATGATGCCAGAAATGGATGGTTTTGAGCTCTGTCAAAAAATTAAGGAAGATATCGCTTATGCACATATTCCAGTTATACTTTTGACGGCAAAAAATAGTATTGAATCAAAAATTCAGGGTTTAGAATTTGGTGCAGACGCTTACATTGAAAAACCTTTTTCGCCCGCTTTTTTAAGAGCACAAATAGCCAGTTTATTAAAGAATAGAGTTAAGGTCAAGGAGTTTTTTATTAAAAATCCGATGTCACAAATCCAACAGATCGGGCAAAATCAAAGTGAACAAGAGTTCTTGCTGAAGATTGAAGAAATCATTATGCAACATCTCGATGATCCCCAGTTTAATGTCGATAGAATGGCCGATATTCTCTGCATGAGCAGACCTACACTCTATCGCAAAATTAATGTGGTATCCAGCCTATCACCCAATGAACTGATTAATTTAACTCGGCTCAGAAAAGCGGCAGAACTGCTTATTCAAAAACAATATAAAGTTTACGAAATCTCTAATTTATTGGGCTACAGTTCCGCTACTCATTTCTCACGTAATTTTCAAAAGCAGTTTGGACAAAGTCCTACCGAATTTCAGGACGCTCAAACTGCTTTATCTAAATCTTGAACAAGCAAATAATCATATCTGAATAAAAATAGGTGTCCGTCCAAGCGTGCACCTATTTTGTTGATTCAACTTGCGCAAGTGTTGCATACTGTGCTGCATAAGTGAACATAAACATTCCCTCCAAATCATTCTTACTTTTATCATTTGCCCAGCCTCCAAGCAAGTCATTCGGCAGAAATCCATCTTTCAAGAAGTGGGTATAGCCGTAATCCAAGTTATCCTGAAAAGATTTTGCATACAGTCCAGCCTTGCTATAATTGGGAGATATAGCGGTATATCCTCTTAACAACACGCCGTTAAACCAATTATTAAAACCATCTGTTGCATAGGTATAGTGCTCAGGAATCTGCTGCCCTAACTTTCCAAAATAAGTAAAAGTCGCATCGGCGAGTTTCTTACCATCTTCTAAATAGCTTTTTGCTTTCGTAACACGATATAAGTCGGCGGCTCCAGAAATCATCGTTCCACTATTATAGGAAAATGCTGTTCCAACCGCTTTTCTGAGCTCGGTATTTTTTCGATATTGTACCCCATTGACCGTTTCATAAGCTATCGAACAATCTGGAAAACAATCACCCATCATATCCGCATAAACACCCTTTTCATTAAGAAGATATGCCTTTTGCCAGTCATAAATCCTTTTAGCATAACGAAGATAAAAATCGCTCTTCCTCTCTTTTTTAGAAATACGAGTTAGTTTATCTTTCGGATCAATGGAATGCGCGAGGATTTGATCTCCTCTCTTTTTATAGATTTCATACAATGCAACAAGCGGACTAATAATCGGTGCATTACTACAGGCATGCTTAGTTACATATCCTGGGCCCCATGGGATTCCACCATGCTCTTTCCCTTTCTCATCCAAAGTACAATCCCAACCATCAAGAACATAAGCAGTAAGGTACTCAGCTTCTTGCAAATAGCGTTCTTGCCCAGTCAAATGATAAGCTTCCAATAATTCCCGTACTAGCCACATCTGATCATCATAGACATTCAGTACTCCAGTTACATTTGCTTTTCCTTTTTCTCGGACGCGATCGACAGCATACACCGTCCATTCTTTATGTTGTGTAAAAGATGTTAGCGTAAATGTCCCTAAATAATAAGCTGCATTTGCATGAAGCTTAGCCAATAAATCCACATAGCGGGAGTAATACTTTCCGTAAAGCTCGCTATTACCCGCCTTTTGTTGCTTTTTCAAGCCGCTCAAAACAGCGTTTACAGCCTCGATGGACGCAGAGTACATCCATACACTCGCTTTTTCTTCCGATCTAGCCTGCGTAAATGGATTATAAAAACGATGCATTTTGAAATCGTCACCGGAAAAATAAACTTCCATTGATCGATCAATTAACCGAATTGCTCGTAAAAGATTCTGTTGGTTTTTATGTTGATCATGTACTGATCTTTGGCTGTGCAATTCTTGCGCACAAACCTGTTTTACACAGAGCGGTGATACTGACAGAGAAATTAGTGAGAGTGCCCAAAAAGGCCGGATGGAAAAGAATTTGATCATGACGTGGTTTTAAATTGATTAAGTAGTCTTTCATGCGCATTGGTAGAGCGTGATAACCGAGGTTGAAGATAAGCATTTTTCGGACAAAAAAAATCGCATTTTTTGAAATGCGATTAAAAAATATTTGCCCTTTAGCTTAGTTAACCAAGAACTTTCTCAGTCAACTAAGCTGCCACTGGCTGACGATGACGATTTACAAATTGCTTTTTCAATAGATACAATTTGTAATGGTCGTACAAACCAATGATTAAAAGAACAAAACAAACCACGTAAAATGTCTTATTCGATAAATAGGTGAATGAAATACCACTCACAAGCCCTCCCATGACATAGGCTCCCACGATACTCAGCAGTAAATGGAATTTGTCGACCAATGCCTTATTGCTTCGGTTCGACTCCTTAGTGAACATCGAAATCAATATTGCTAAATCTGTCGTTAGCCCTGTCAAGTGTGTCGTTTTCACAACAGAATTCGATATGCTCGCTGTTAAACCATTTTGTAATCCCATTGCAAACAGCAATGCACCGACAAGAATCTCTGTTTCTTTCAAAGAATCTTCATAAAATACATCAAGATATATCCCGACAAATAATATACTCAGTATTTCCAATGCCAATGGAATGGAATGTGTCAGATAGGAGCTAAAACGCCCTTTACCATGAATGATAATAAGATTCGAAAGCATACTCCCCACTAGAAAAAGTAAAATCCAAAATAGCACTACTGCACCTTGATACCAATTTCCTTTCGCAATCTCTTGCGCAAAAACAGCATAATAACCTGTTACATTGGATGTAAACGAGAAAAAGACAATGACAGATGCGACATTGACCATTCCCGCAGAGAATGCAGTTATTCCCCCTAATTTGATATTATCTTGAATCGTTCTATGATTGCTATATTTTCTCAGCATATTTTTCCTTTCCTCCTTTTTTCAGCACAATTCGTGCGATTCCTTTCGTCTGCATATCCAAGTTAAGATGCAGTATCAATTGGTTTTTATTCAATTTTTGTATGACAAAGCTTTCTATAAGCTCATCATTTTTCCGAAGCTCAAGGATATGGCCTCGTCCCTTCAAAAACCAATTGTATTGTTTGTCCTCATGATGGGCAATAAAATTTTTGTCACCCATTTTTTCAAAATGCCATAATCCATCCTGCAAGGGTGGAAGGTGAGCGATTGCAGCATCTTTTATTCCCTCATGGATAACCGCCTGTTTTTTGAACGTTGGAGACTTCTCCACTTTCTCAAAGTACCAACCTTGTTCTTCCCACTCCCCTTCTAAAAGCCGTTCGGGGTTTTCATAAAACATAACCATTGAACTAGCCCCTAAAAGCAAAAAGGACAACAAGACGAAGTTGAACCTTGCCAATATTCTTCTCTTAATAATTAACATCCCATTTCTTGTTAAAAAATAAATCCGCCAAGACATTTCCTCCTGTTTTGTTTGTCCCAGGTCTTGCTACAATCGAGACATTCTTCTGTTTACTTTTACTCAAGTGAAGCAAAGCCTGTCCGACGTCGAAAAAATGCCGTGTTCTTTTTTCAAATTCATAATCTGTGGGAACTTTGACTTCATCAATCCGAGCTCCGCGCAAATAATGTTGTAAATAATTGAGATTGTCAGAACCGATGATATCTGTATAGATATTTAGCTTACGATTTTCATAACGATGACAGATCATCTGGCAGGCCTTCAAAAAGTCCTCCGATTGAAGATTACTGAGTTGGTCATCCAATGTGATTCCCAATAGTTCGCTGATCGATGTACTGCTCTTATTACCATAGACAAGAATGATATCAAGTTCTTCGGCTGTCGATTGCTCTATACTATGAATCACAAAAAAAAGCGAATCAATCGTAAAATCACTTGGAATCAATACACGCATTGCCTTTGCCATATCCAATTATTTTTATACAAAATTAATAGGTCATCATGGCAACCGAATGAATCTGGAATTAACTTTCTATTAGAATTTTAAGACCGATATTAAAATGAGATTAAAAAAAAGATGCAGATTAAAATGGGATTAAAATTTAGTTCCGGCTTTGTAATATAACTCCGCTAGTGCCTTTCTGTAGTCCGTAACAAGCTTCTCTTGCTTGATCCGCATTTCGATCAGCTTGTTTTCCCTACTATTAACAACAAACAAGGTTGATTCACCCAATTCAAACTTATTTAATTCCCCCCTAAGAAGCAGTTCCTGATTACTTATATTGATCGATTGAAGTTCAATCTGTTTACTGTAAGCATTTAAATCATTATACTTTTTAACGACTTCATTGTAAATATTTCTCTCGGTCGCAACCTGTTCAAATCGTAGCTGATCTTGCTTAATCCGGACCTCTTTGAGCTTCCCACGTTCGGCGCGAATAAAAAGCGGAAATGCAAATTCAAAACCTACTTTATAATTCTGCCAATTAAAATCATACTGCGGTGGTACAAAGTCATTAAAACCATGACGGCTAGAAATGAGCGTACCTGACACATTAAATTTAGGTTTAAGCATTTCTTTTCGATAACGTTCCTCAAATAGAAGTTGTTGATTTTTACTCGCCAACTTTATCATTTCGGGATGAGCAATTTTTGCCGAATCAAGTAGCGCCTCGATCACACTATTATCTGGCAAAATAACAGGATCTTCGAGCTTATGCGGAATGGCATGATCGGGAAGTTCTACTGGAAATTGTTGATCATTCCACAGATGATTGGACAATACAATTTTAGCGTTTTTAAGTTCAACTTCATACTTTGAAAGTTCTATGCGTCGTTCTTTTACAACGACCGAAGCTTCGATGGAATCAATTACAGGTTTATCTCCCAGCGTCGTCTGCTCACTGATTGCTTTATACCGTTGATCAGCCAATTTTACTCCCTCCAATAAAAGCTGATACTGTTGATAGGCAAAATACCAATTCCAATAATCTGAAAGTGCCTGAAACCAAATGGCATTTATTTGTTTTATCTTTTCGCCTTCGAGGTAGCTGATCATAGCCTTTGCCTGCTGCAACGTATTTCTTCTGCTATCGACAATTAAACCTTGCCCCAATGGAATACTTAAACCGATTGCGGAAAGCCCTGCATTATTTGTTCGGGATTGCGGGTTTGTATAATCACCAACATTTCGATCATAAGCAATTTTCAGATCTGCGCCAGCTAACCAAAGTGGAATTTTCAACTCACTATTCCATTGATTGTAATAATCCGTCTTGCCAAAATGCTTATTTTTAAAACTGGAATTTAGCGTCGGATCAAACTTCCCTAACGCCTGTGTTACTTGGGCTTTTGCAGTTTCACTCAGCAGATTCACTTGTTTAACGATGGGATGATTGGCCATTAAAAGCTCTTCCATATCATCCACGGTAAAAGTATTCCTTGCTCCATACTCCTTTTCCTGAGCCGAAAGATGGGGCGAGAAAAAAAAACACAGCACAATAAAAATGAAATTCAATTTGCTCATATAACAATTACTTTTTCTCACTTTCTTTTGGTTCCCTTTCCAAACTCGGCGGAAAACCATTTAACTGTCGCCATATCTCATACCATAATGGGACTTTATTTAAAATAATTCTTCCATAAGCACCTGAGCCTTGGTTTAGCTGGATCGGCCAGGGCTCGTCACCCTCAGGAACTGGATCTGTCGCGCGTATCAAAATCCTAAATCGTCCATTCGTACTACTCACTTTATCGATGACTGAAACTTTTCCGGCAAAGGTACCGACCGCGACAGACGGCCATCCGGAAAATTGGATCGATGGCCAGCCATCAAATTGTAGCCTTACATCACTTTCCGGCTCAATCAGTGGGACATCCATCGCGTTTACATAAAGTTCTACGGCAAGCAGTGGTTTTTTAGGCTGTAATGTTGCAACGGACTCACCCTCCTTCATATTTTCACCAATTCCTGCCTTAAAGGTTTTTACAATAAAACCATCTTGTGGAGCCCTCACGACATATAGTCCCCGACGGACATCAATATTGGATATCTCATTTCTCAGTTTGGCGATATCCCCTTGTACAGAGGCCTTGGAGGAAAAAGCCGAACTTAAATCAGACTGCGCCTTCGCCAATGATTCATTATACTTTGCACGGATGTTGTTTAATTCGATACTGGCATTCGTTAATGATTGTCTTGAATTCGACAACTTGTTATCTGCACTTACAACTTTAGCTCGATCATTTTGCAGATTTAAGCGCCTTGTTTCGATATCTGTTAACGAAAATAAGCCGTCACGATAGCCCTCTTCGTACCGTTTAAGCCGCTTTTCACTGGTCTCAAAAAAGCTCATGACAGCGACCAATTCTGCACTATCTATTTTTACCAGATTTTGAGCTTGGATCACCTTATTTTTAGCTGAAGCAAGCTGAAAATCCAAACCATTTCGTAAAGCCTGAATCTGCGCTTCAGTGGCTTTCATTTTTTGATTAGCAGCATCTTCTCCGCTTTGTTTGGCATTCAATTGCTCTTCTAATCGCAATGGTAACATGGGATCAAAATAAGATTGAGAAGTCTCCGAAAGCACTAAAATCGTATCACCTTTCTTCACTTCCTGCCCCTCAGTAACGGCCCAATATTCAATGCGACCACCAATCTGATTTTGGATAGTCTGCGGTCTGTCTTGTGGACGTAAAGCGGTAACCGTTCCTACGCCAGGAATTGTCTGCCTCCATGGGAGAAAAAGTGCTAATACAAAAACAATCCCTGAAAACACGAGAATTCGCCCCAAGACGAGGGATCCCCGCTCTTTCAACAACTTATCAACCGCATCATGGGAAAGATCTCTCCATGAGAGCGTTTTCTGATTCGAACGATCCTTATTAATCAACATAAACCGCAGCGTCCTCCTCCAACGCAAGATCCGTTACAGCCGCCAATTTGACAACTCCAGTAAGCATATCAAAAATAGTATTCAAATTTGTCATCAGTTTTTCAATGGCATAACCAATTTGAACGATGACAACTTCAGCAGCAACAAATTGACCAAAAGTCATTTGCCGCTCAACAACAAAATAAGATCCAAGCAAGAGCATCGCTCCAAACAACAGGGTGCGAAGTAGGACAGAACCAATAAAAAAGCGCTTTAAAACCTTAAAATGATCGTTTCTCGCCCCTAAATACTTACTGACAATATAATCTGTTGTTTTTGTCACTTCGTTCATTTTCGTCTCATCAGCACGATAATGGTCAATTTGTCCGGCAACAGATTCCAAATAGGCTACCGTCTCATATTTGTATTCAGACTCTTCAATACTTGTTTTCAACCCTCTTTTATAGTATAAAACAAGTATCGTAATAACAGAAAAAATGACAATAAGGCCAAAGGCCAGAAATGCAGGATGATAAAATGATAACAAGACCACGCTAAAGAAAATTGTCACCACTGCAGCGATGATATCGATCAAAAGTTTGATAATTCCCTTTTGAATAATGATAACATCAAAAAATCGGTTGACCAACTCCACAAGATTTTTTCCAAGTAACTCTTTAGGTTTAATTCTCGGCAGGCGATAAGAAAATTCAACCGCCGATTTTAGAAAAATTTTCTGCTCTAAATACTCGACTAAGGTTAATTGTCCGATCAGTAACACTCCGCCCACAATCACGCCAAATAACACAAAAGCAATTAAGATATAGGTAGAGCTATACATCGCTCCATTGCTTAAAAAATTAAAGATAGCTGTTATCCCTATTGGAATAGTCAAACTAAAAATACCGATGACGATGGCATAAATAAATATATAATTGATCGTTTTTCGTTCAGTATGTAATAAGCTAGCCAACCGTTGCAAAGGTGATGGTCCGCCTTGTATATGCCCCATAAAAATAGATAGAAGATAAGTTAGAAATGATGTATTTCAGCTAAAAACAATGGTAAAAACTCCGATCGATCATTCAATTAGTCCGATCTCTTTGTTTCTAACAGTTGGTTGCTCCTTAAATGAAATCGTAGAACGAATTTGGCTTTCGACTTTACGGAGTGCATTAGCGACATTGAAAAAATTGCGTGTTTTCTTTTTATAGGTATAATCGCGTGGTATTATGACCTCATTCACAGACTGTCCTTTGAGATAATGCTGCAAATAATGACTGTTATCGGTACCCAAAATATCCGCAAAAATACTGAGCCTACGGTGTTTATAGTGCTGATAGATTCCGCTACAGGCTTTTAAAAAAGATTCAGATTGAAGTGTTTCCAGTTGATCTTCCAATCCAATTCCGAGTAATTCACTCGCAGAAGTACTGCTTTTATTGCCATACACAAGGATAATATCGATAGAATCAGCCATTGACTCTTCAATACTTTGACGCACAAAATGGAGTGAATCAACTGTAAAATCACTAGGTATTAATATACGCGTTGTTTTAGCCATGCTTTTTTTTAGCAAAGTTAAAACGCACATATGGCAACGGAATGAATCTAAAATTAGCTTTCCATTAGAAAGCGAGCAACAGTATTAAAATGAGATTAGAAATACCATCAAAATTAAAACTACATTAGAATCGAAGGTAAGTGGGTAGTTCAATTTCAACAGTGGTGCCTTCACTCACAACAGAATTGACCTTCAATGTCCCACCATGCAACTTAATAATATTTCTGGCCAAAGGAAGTCCAATACCATAACCGTCAATGCCACTCGTATTGGACGCTCTAAAATAAGGATCGTAGATATGATCCAATTCGCGGGAGGGTATTCCTATACCTTTGTCTTTTATTAGAATAAAGACTTTATTATCCAATGCACCCAAAGCAATATAAGCGGTTCTATCGGATGAATACTTACAGGCATTACTGATAATATTGGATAGCGCAAGCTGTAGCAAAATTGCATTTCCATTCACCTTAAGTCGCATACTATCATCAGGTAACAAACTGAAATCTGTGATAATCTTAAATTTATCATTGATGGCCTTAACAGTCAGCTCGGCATCCATCACAATCTGATCAATACGAACGGGGCTAAATGCGGTTGCATTATTTACAAAACCTGTACGCGCCAACAGTAAAAGTGCTTTTGTTTTCTTTTCCAAATGTTCTGCCGACTCAATGATCTTAAATAATGTTCGTTGGTACTCCTCTGTTGTTCGTTCTTTGGATAAAGCAAGATCCGCCTGTCCTATGATGGATGTCAATGGCGTATTTAGTTCATGTGATGCATTGCTGATAAAGTTCTTTTGTGTCTCGAAAGAGGTTTCTAAGCGCGTTAACATCCGATTAAATGTGAGCGCCAGACCATGAAGTTCACCTTTATATTTATCCTCATCCAATCGCTTATAGAGATTTTCCGAACCAATCTCTTGCACCTCCTTCATCATCGTCAATATTGGCTTTAAGAACGAACGTTTCATAAAAACCGAAACAACGAATATAAAGAGAATCCCCAAAATCAGACTTATAATAAGCAGATTACGAAGGTAGGCTAAATGGTGTGTATAAAAGTAATTTTCAGCGGAAGCGCCCACAATATACTTTCGACCATTTTGCGAAAAATATTTAGTTGAATAGAATTGATTACCCGACTTGAAATTTGAGCTTCCCTTTTTATTGATTTTATCCCAAAGTTCTTGATGAAATCCCTGGCTTCTTAAAATAGCACCATTGCTATCAAATTCCACCAAAAATTCATGCTGATTATTGAGATTTTCTATAAAATCAAGGCTCCACTGATCAGTCTGGGAGGCAGATTTATTATTCAGAAATTTTTCAGCAGCAATATTTCGCCGCAGATCCAGCCGTTTATAAAAATCTGTAAAGGCAAAATTTGTAACGGAATAAAAAATAAAGCCAACAAAACAACTCACATAAATGACCAGAATTGCAATGAGATAAATAAGCTTTCGATTATAATTGTGCATTTTTAAATATTCAGTCTTCTATTTTTAGAACATATCCCATACCAATAACCGTATGGATCGCTTTTTTGCTCGTTATTTTTTCAATCTTTTTTCTCAAATAATTCACATAAACATCGACAACATTTGATCCAATATCGAAATTTATCCCCCATATTTTGTCCAAAAGCTCCGTTCGCTCAAATACCTTTTTGGGGCTCTGAATAAACAACAAGAGCAAACGATACTCGGTACTTGTCAAATTGAGTTCCTGCCCCTCACAGTAGGCTACTTTTTTATAATCATCGATACTTAGAAAACCATAACTAAATGTGTCTTTCGATGGCTGCAAATCACGTTGTGTTGCCTGTACGATAGACTGTTGTCTGCGGATCAATGAACGTATCCGAGCCTTCAATTCAATTAGCTTAAAGGGCTTGGAAAGATAGTCATCGGCACCATTATCAAGTCCGAGCACCACATTCTCCGGAGTACCAAGTGCAGTCAGCATCATAACAGGTAAATCGGTATACCCCCACTGTCTGATCTGCTTACAAATATCTAGTCCATTAGTTCCCGGCAAAAGAATGTCCAGTAGTACAAGGGAGACATCTTGCTTCGCTAAAAGCTGTTCCAGACCTTCCGAACGCCCCAGATGAATGACTCTATAGCCATCCTCGCCTAAGCCTTGTACGATCAAATCAGCAACATCCTGTTCATCTTCAACCAAAATAATTTTTTGCTCCTCCATATTCGTCATGATGTGTAGTTCGCAGTAATGAACTACGATCCAAACCATAAAAATAACGTTTTGACTCAAGAGACACAAATCCCATTTTTGCCAAAAGCCACACGAAAAGAATCTTACTATTTTTTGCAAAAGTAAAAGCGCTGTATTCATCGATCGTGAAACAGCGCTTTCGCCCTAATCATAAATTGATTCAGCTATAATTTTACTTTACCCATTAACGGGTCCGTCTTACTTGATTTACCAGTCTCTATATGTCCAGCATAGCGAAATTTGACGGCACGATCTTCTGAACTCGTTATTTCAATATCATACCAACCTTCACTCTTGCTGCAATCGATTTCAACCAAAGCGGGATCATCCTTGCGCATTGCCTTCGCATGGGAAAGATCATAGGAACAGTCTTTAAGAAGTAAATCCATATTTAGCGAAACGGATTGTACACAAAGAATAGGTTTTCCAGCGACAACTTTCGTGTACACATCAATTGTAGGAATATGTGACTTTGCGGCTTCAATCATACGATAAAACCCATTAGGGCCATGCAATGCAAATGATATGTACTCTCCTGCAATTTTATCGAATTCCCATTCATACGCTAATTGATCCCCTTCTCGTACCGTAAAATTCCAAACTTTACCTACCGGATGTCCATCATAAGCTACATAGGAAATAACCTGATAAGGCAAACCCGATCCCGCTTTAGCTGTATCGAGCCTTCTTTCCAAGGTTGAGCTGATGGAAAGCATCGTTGGTGTATGCTGTACTTTTAGCTGCAATTCATAAGGTAAAGCACAGGCATCCTTCCACCCCTGCTCTTGCATCTGCATTGCTGCATGATATTGACCTGTCGATTTGATTTCCTCCAGTTTTTGGCTGTCGATTTTCACAAAATCTGTTGGGAGCTTTTTATTCCTAGCGGAGAATATACGTTCAACATACCCGTCTCTGTCTACCGGATTAAGCCTTGTTTTGGCAATGTTATCTACAGGACGAAAAGAAGTTGTTAAGTCGCCACAGACCATTCTTCGCCATTGACTGATGTTTTCCTCCCGTACCACCTTACCCGTTTTCTTCTCCAAAAAATGTTCTAAAAATTGAAGACAGGAGGTGTGGTCAAAAACTTCGGAATTGACCCAACCACCCTTAGACCAGGGTGAGGCTATCACCATTGGTACTCGATAGCCCAAACCAATAGGACTTTCAAAACTTACATGATTACTATTTTTCCTTTTTCGCTCCTGTTCTAGCGTAACATATTCATCCGAAGTGTCGATTTCTGACACGGCACCCTGATCTTTGTTCGTGCTCAATGGCGGAACAAAAGGAGCTATATGGTCAAAATATCCATCATTTTCGTCATAAGTTAAGATGAAAATCGTCTTTTTCCAAACCTCAGGGTCTTTGGTCAATATATCGAGGACTTCGGATACGTACCATGCCCCATACCAAGGTGAGCCCGGATGATCCGAGAAACGACAAGGTGCCACTAACCATGACACTGTAGGTAATTGGCGATCTTCAACATCTTTTCGAAACTGATAGAAAACATCTCCGGCCGGCACCTCAACTTCCTGCCGCTTTCCACCTTCTTTATAACTTAATTTATCAAGTTTGTGAAAGTTAGGATCAGCTAGATTAGTCACAAAAGCATTACGATGAATATCTTTTTCAAATTGGGATAACTTTTCAAAATTTTCAGGGGTATAATGAATGACATCTCTTTTCAAATTCTCCAATTCCGCTTTGGCTTTGTGTAACAATTCTTCTTTTGGATTTGTTTCCAAAAATTTATGCAGCTCTTTTACCCGTTCTTTCATCCACTGATAATGTGCCAAATGATATCTTACACCATACTGTTGGTGAAACTCCAGGTTGTTATCTGTAAAATTGGCCAACCAATCTTCCTCTTCTCCTTTAAAGCCTACTGGTAAACTTAGTTCATTTTGATAAACTTTCCACGAGACCCCTGCTTTTTGCAGTCGTTCAGGATAGGTTTTCCATTTGACATCCTTGTAGTTGATTTGACCATTGTCTACATGCGCAACAGATTCGGGATTACGGGGTTCTTCGCGCACTGTACCAGTCCAAAAATACGATCGATTAGCGCTCGTTCCCGTCAATGAAGAACAAAAATGCTGGTCACAAACCGTAAATGCATCTGCAAAAGCATAATAAAAAGGAATATCTGCACGGTTATAATAACCCATCGTTAAAGGCATGGCCTTATATTCCGAATTACCAGAGCTCTTTGCTTCCAACCAATTATCCATTTTCCCGTCATGACGAGCCGCAACCATATCACGCCAGCCATGCGGAAGCGACCCCATCCAAGTCGATTTACTATTGACGATATCTAAATGGAAAGGTGCAAAATATGCACCTTCCTTATTTCCTTGTATCCATACAGGTAGACCATTCGGCAATTTCATCGCACGGGGATCGTTAAAGCCACGTACGCCCTTCAAAGTTCCAAAACAATGGTCAAACGATCTATTTTCCTGCATCAAAAAGACAACATGTTCGGCATCCAAAAAAGTTGATCCTTTTGGAGCTTCAATCGCCAAGGCTTTTTGTATCGATTCAGGTAGCCAGTTTATCGCTACCGTACTCCCAGCCAGCATCGCTGCTTTTTTTAAAAATATCCTCCTTGAATCCATTATTTTAACCACCAAGTCTGTAAATTAATATTGTCATTTCCGCCAAATTGTGATTTGATCGCATCAGATACATTCGCAGTATTGTTATTGTACTCATCTTGAGGATACATCCAGCGATAGGCTGTTTTCACATTCGCAGATTTACGGAAACTCGGATATCCCGTGCGCAAATGATCAAAATAAGCCGAGTATCCGCCCTGATGAAATGAGCGTAGGTATTTCTGCATCAAGATACGTTCTAGCTTTTGCTCATTGGAGCTAGCTCCGTCAAGACTTACTGAATTTTGTTCAAGATATTTGGCCGCTTGTGCTTCATTTGTATAAGTTCCCAAATTTTTCGCATACTTTTCATAAAATTTGAACGATGCCTGTACTCCTTTGGTATACGTTGCATTGAGATCGCCCGTTATCCAACCTTTCAAAATGGCTTCAGCCAAAATAAACTGCATCTCCGAACAGCCCAATAAGACCAATGGTTCAGCTGTAGGATCTTGATAAAATCGTTCGTGGACTTTCGATAATTTACCTAATACGGCTTTTGCATTCACCTGTGCATAAGGAACAATCGGATCTCCGCCTTCATAAGCCGTAAAGTCATTAATCGCTTTACCCGCTTCTTTGCCTAGTCTTGTTTGTGTTGCGACAGCAAATAACCGTGGATCTTTCAGATCCTGCAACCGTTGGATAAAAGTTGAATCCATATACATTCCCGATCCATAACCGCTTGAGTTAAATTCTGGATATCGATTACCTTCTTGATTCAAAAAGACGAGCTGTCCATCTTCAGCACCGCTAACATCAGTGATCCGGGACTCATTGGTAAATATTTTCGAAAATTCTGTCGCTGCATTAAATGGGAGATCAGTCGTTTTCTTCGAAAGCGTCAATAATACTTTTAGGCGAAATGAATTGACTAGTTTGTTCCAATTGCCACTATTTCCACCATAAATAATATCCCCATTTATGGTGTTATTATTCTTCTTCAGAATAATACTTGCTTCCTCAAGCTCTTTCAATACACCCACCAAAACGTCTTTCTGTGTATCGTATTTCGGTGCAAAAATTGCCGAATTTTCACCCTTTGCTGCTTCTGAATAGGGGACATCACCAAACGTTAATGTAAGATTATAAAAATAATACGCACGGAAAAATTTTGCTAATGCCAAATAACTTTCAGCGCCAATACGTTCAGCTTCTTCGGTCATCTTGGTAATATTGCGAAGATTACCATATTGCTCAAAGCTTCCCCTTTGCCAATTATAAATTTGATTCGCATTTTCACCATCCGTTTGCACAATCATTTTCAAGGCATATAGTGGTGAGGTACCGTGCCAGGTCCGAAAAGCATCCCATTCTACCTTCGTCAATAAAGCTTGCGGGTGAGTTGTTGTCGCTTCATTTGGATTAACATTTACTTCAGTCAATTTCTGACAAGAAGTCATGATTGAAAGAGAAAATAATCCAAGAAATATATGTTTATTAAATAATTTCATCGTACTACTTTATTAAAACTTAAAATCTAGAGAAAAACCAATATATCGTGTGGAAGGATCTTGTAAGTTTCCATCGTTTCCAACGCCAAAATCAGGATCGATATAAGGTACTTTCTTCCACATAGCTAAATTATAGCCAAATAGTGATGCATTTAGTGCCGTAAGCTGTTTTAATTTAAACACTTTATTGACATCATAACCGACCGAAAGTCGACGCAGTTTTACAAATGATCGATCAAATACATTGGCAAACAGTTTACTTTCAGATTCTGTAACTCTAGCCTGGTAAGGATAATTTTGACTCCAAGCCTGCCAATCAACAGCTTTTGTATTACTTGTATACGTTCGGGTATCTGAAGTAATATTACCGTTCACGTCACGGGTAAGCTCACCTCCTGTTACGATCACCCCATCTGGCACAAAAACTGGTTTCCCTGCATCATATTGTTCCTGACGATATAAGACCGAAGAAGGATGCTTTCCACCCCACCACATTTTTTCTATCGTAGTCGAATTCATGACACCGCCGATAGATCCGTCGAAATCAAGATTTACCTGAAATCCCTTAAATTTAAACTGGTTTGCGAAACCAAATTGCCAGTCCGGTTGAAAGTAACCTAAATATTGTGGAAATGGATTTTTGGTCGGCATACCCGTATTCGGATTCAAGATAACCTTACCATCAGCCGATTTTTCCCAGACAGTACCATAGTAGCTATCTGCACGATCACCTTTTTTAAGATTACCGTATTTCGCTTGGTTATTGTAAATTTCTTCCAAACGCTGAATTGCACGAGACCAGTTTACGGTAGAAGTCCACGAAAATTGGTCATTTTTAATTATATTTCCTGTCAAAGAAATTTCCAATCCTTTTGTACGGTATTTATTTCCATTCACCTTGCGCGAAGTAAAAGCAGATGCTTGAGAAATACTCAAATCGATGATCTGATTTTTATCCACAACATTATAGTACGTTACATCAGCCGAAAGTCTATTTTTAAAGAAAGCCATAGAAGCACCAACTTCTAAAGAAATGGACTGCTGGGGGAGGATATCAGGATTAATAATGCCTGCAGGATATGTTACTGATGGCGTCGAACCATAGGTAACATCTTTTTTATAAGTCGCAGCAATGCTATAAGGATCCAAATCAGAAGATACCGATGCCCAGGAACTGTACAATTTAACAAAGTCAATTTGCGCTGGCAGTTTAAAATAATCGGAAATAACACTACTTAACGAAACAGATGGATAAAAGAAGGACTGATTGGCTTTCGATAATGTGGATGACCAGTCATTTCTTCCTGAAAAATTCAGATAGGTCGACTTAAACACATTTAAATTTACCGACGCATAAGCACTTCGGATTATTTTTTCAGTTGTTGTATTTGTTGCCTTAACTGGGCCTTGGGTATTGCCTAAGTTGTAGACAAATGGTACAACTAAACCATCTGTAGTTTGATAAAGCTCACGATAATCTCTTTTGAAAGTGGAAGATCCCGCATTAACGGTTACACCAAAATTGTCAGACAACTGCTTAATATAGGTTGCTAAGACGTCCGCATCAAAATTGAGCTGCTTGCTATCCCAGTTTTTATAATCCCCATTCCGTGAATCGCCATAATTCATGTAAGACTTCGGACTTTGCATGTCCTGGAATAGATTTTTTTGTCTTGCTGCTGCACGACCTTTGATGGTAAATTCAGGTGAAATACGCCAAGTTAAAGCAGTCTGTCCAGCCAAAATATCCTGGTCGTATACCTGATTCAGCTCATTGGCTGCAAAGTAAGGGTTGTTGTACCATGCATAGTTGTAGTTTGCTTGACGATAGCCCTCCTGTCCCGGAATATAGAGGTGATCCTTTAATTCTTGTCCATTTACATCGTTACCCATCCACAGCAAAATCGTATACATATGATTTTTAGGCCCATATCCATACCTTGGATAATTTGGAGATTTTACTTTATTATAGGATAAGTTAAGATCTAATTGTACCTCAGGAGTAAAACGGTAAGAGGTATTCAAATTTAATCCACCTGTAGAAAGCTTTGTATTGGGCACCTGGCCTTTTTGATAAGCATATTTTCCTGTTCCAAATATGCTTACCTTTTCCGAACGATAAGATAACGTCGCATTATTTTCGGTAATAAGTCCAGTTCCAAGGAAATCCTCTAAATTGTTATGTGCGACCCAATCAATCGGCACTCTTTCATAACGTGACTTATCGTTATACTTGGTTCCACTCACATCACCCCACCAAGGAATCACTTCACCAGTTTGCTTATCACGAATCGGACTGTTCCATTGTGCAACCTTTATTCCGGAGTTCAATTTGGGACCCCATGTCATATCCCCATCTGAAATGCCCCCATCAGCACCATCCCAAAACTCATATTTACCGTTGGATCCACTTCCAAACTCCTTCTGCGATTCAGGAAAAACCGTAAATCCTGCAGAAAACATATTACTGGTTCCAACCGAAAACTCCAGCTTATCACTTTTTGCACTTTTGGTTGTAATTAAGATCGCGCCATTTTTACCACGTGATCCATATAAAGATGAAGCAGCTGTTCCTTTCAGTACATTGATATTCTCAATGTTTTGGCTCGACATGTCGTAAAAATCAGATTCTACAGGAATACCATCTACGACAATAAGTGGGGTCTTACCACGCAATTGAAAAGATGGTGCCTGAAAAATCCCCGTTGGATTATTAACGATAAGACCAGATACTTGTCCCGTTAGCGCTGTACCAATATTCATTGTTTTAGACTCTTTAAGTACGTCTAATTTGACTTCTTGGGTAGCGTAACCAATTTGCTTCTTTTGTTGCTTGATACCAATTGCCGTGACAACAACCTCATCCAACTTTGAATCATCCTTTTCCAAAACCACCACAAGATCCCCATCTGTAGCAGTTATTGTAGCTGTTTTATATCCTAAAGAAGAAACACGGATTTGGTCGCCAACCTGACCTTTCAGATTGAATTTACCATTAAACTCTGTACGCGTACTCTGTTTGCTGGTTTCATTGATGATCGTGCCGCCGTCAATAGGTTTGCCGTCCTGATCCTTAACAATCCCTTTAATAATAGCTTGATCGGCAATTTCGAGCTTGGTAGTTTCATTCGCAAAGTTTGCCCATACGCTATCGACATGTGCCGCATTCAGCAATGCAATAGCTAAGGTCACCTGAGCTGTTTTCCTAAATTGAGGTAGTTTAATAGGTTTCATTATTTTGAATTTTGCCCAAAAAAATGAAACCTATATTACTAGAAGATGAGTAGTATATTAACAATGCAATCTTAAAGATTGCTTAACTTAACATTAACATCGTTCGCGCAGCAAGCAGCTATACGCCAACTTGTATATTGAGTTTCCGCATGCTCCGCCGAACCGCATAGATGACTAGAATGAAAATAATCCAATCTATCGCCGCACTCGCTACATAAATGCTGTGTACACCAAAATATTTTGGCGCAATAATTAAGATAGGAATATAAAATACAACCTGCCGCAATACACTGATAAAAGTCGCAGGCTTGGCATGATCAATGGAAGGAAACCACACCATCGCCATAAAAATAAATGGAAGAGCCAATAAAACACTCATATAAATTCTGAAATCCATTAGCTGCTGTATCGAAAAAGTAGATCCTGGTATCATGATCGATAGCACAGCAACGGGATGAAACATCACCAGCAACCAGAATGGAAGTAGAATTAGCAGTCCAGTAATGGCAAATAAGCGGTACGAATTGATACTTCTCCTATACTGACCAGCACCGTAGTTCATCCCAGTTACAGGCTGCAAAGCCCGCATAAGTCCCCATAATGGGGTGTTTAATAAAATATAAAGCCTATTGACCGCTGTAAAAAACGTAATGTCCATATCATTCCCGTAATTGGCCAATGCGTTGAAGACAACAATATTCTGGATTACAATCATGACCATCATGACAAAACCAGGCATGCCTAACGAAAACGTCTCTTTTAAAATCGACAAATCCCAAGATAAAGACCAAAATTTTGTTTTGAATGAAGCCTTTCCCCCGGCGTAATACCATACACCTAAAAATGTATAGATGATCATCGATATATTGGTTGCCCAAGCTGCTCCTGAAACACCCCAACCAAAATGTTGTATAAAAACTGGTTTAAGTAAGACATCAACAAGCAATCCTATTGCAATCATCCAGGCCGCAGTTTTCATACGACCCTCCGCACGAATGATCATATTGAGGGCCAAGCCATAAATCCAGAAAAAACTACCCAATATGGTTGCTCGAAAGTAATCGACCCCAAGGGCCAATATCTCACCTCGCCCGCCCATCATATAGACCAATCTGTCGGCTAATACATAACAAGGGAGCGTAATTATAAGAGAGAAAATAATAGTCAAAAAATGCACCGTACCAAATGACCTATGTAATTTCTCAAGTTGATCCCCACCTATCCAAATACTAATTGCTGCCCCCATACCTGTTCCGATCAGGGTACCAAAACCTTGGGCAAATTGGGCTAAAGGATAGGTTACACCCACTGCTGCCAAAGCTGTATTGTTAATCAGATGACCAACAAAAATACCATCCAGAAAATTGTTCAGTCCATACAGGACCATTGCAATCACGGCAGGCCACGACATCTGCCACATCACGCTACTTAACTTCTCATTTAAGATCAGTTGTTTCTGTTTCTCCATAACCTATCGTAAACGTTAAGCCTGGATTTCTTCACTCTCACTACGGCGATCTGTAGCAGATTTATCTTCCGCAACTCCAGCTTTCCAATACGAATAAGCATAAAGCTCCTCTCTTCCCCAACCGAGATCCTTACGCAAAAAATTGCGAATCTCCTTAACTGTCGAAAATTCAGCAGCTATATAAGCAAATTTGTCCTGTGTAGGCAAGGATCTGATCTTCACCAAATCCGCCAAAAGGCTACCTTCCTGTGGCGTATCATTATGTATCCAGATAAAATCAATAGCAGCCTTAGTCTTCAATTGCTGTATATCTTCGCTACCATGTACTTCAATCATACAGATTCCCTTTGCCGAAGGTGGCAAATCTTCTAAGATTGCACCCAAAACAGGAATTGCAGTCGCATCCCCAACAAGCAGATAGTTAGCTGCAACTTCATAGAGTGGCGTCTTACCTGCTTTCATTAGAATCCCGAGCGCATCGCCAGGTTTTGCAGCCATCGCCCAAGCGGAAGCTGGCCCCTCATCACCATGGGCAACGAAATCAATCCATACCTCATTTCTATCAAGGTTGATACCGCGATGTGTGTAAGTTCGAACTGTTGGCCTGATCGCTTCATCCATCGGCTTCCACTGCCCGCGTTCATAATCAAATTCCGGAAAATAAATACGATCTACATGCTTTGGCGGAATCAAAATCTTATTATTGACTCCGACGGTCGTATTAGCGATTTGATCTACACCATCACCAGTCAAATACACACGAATATAATGTGGTGTCAGATATTCCTTTCTACTTACAGTCAGGGCGAGCTGTATTACTTTCATTTCAGTTTTTCCCATGATTTTCTAATTACGTACCTATTTGATCAAAAGATTACTATTAAGAATCTTTCTAAACAAAGGTAATTATTCGATTTTTATCAAACCAATTCATGCGCTACTAAAACTTCCGTAAAAAGGAATAAAAAGTCCGTAAAGTGTGAAAAAACTCTTCCCTATTAGAAGGCATTTTTCAGCTTACTTGGTGGGATGCCAAATTTACGTTTAAAGGCGTCCGAAAAATGGCGTTGATTTTTGTAACCAACCAAATCAGAGACTTCACCGATTGTTCGATCTTCATCTAAGATCAACTTCTTAGCATGCTCCATTTTTGCGTCATGCCAAAAACCGAAAACAGTCGTACCAAAGAGCTCCTTAAAGCCTTTTTTCAAGGTAAATTCATTGGTACCCACCAAATGTGCGAGATTGACCAATGTACTATTGCTGTCCATATTTTTTAGAAGAAACTCACGAACGGCATATATCTTATCAATGTCGGCTTTTTTTAACGAAACTGCTACAATACCCTCTTCCTGAAACTGTTCCAATTGAAGAAGCAAGAGCTCCATAATCTTTGCTTCCAGGAAAATTTTCTTAAAAATTCCCTTTCGTTGGCAATTGATTACATCGTTGATAATTTCATACATATCGTGAGTAATCCGTTTATGCATATCGGTCAGCAATCCCGATTTACCACGGTCAATAGCATTCCGAAAATCTGCAAAGAATTTAGAATCTTCGGGCAAGAATCTTTTAAAAAATTCGGGCGATAAGTTTATTTCACATAACTGAAACTCCTGATTCCCCCACTCCATTTGACCACACATTGAATTTCCGTAAATAATATTATGCTGGTAGGTCTCAAAATTTACACCTAAGGGCATCATTTCGCCACTCGCCTGACTATTGCCTTTTAAAGCAAAGTGCATTTCAACTGTTTCAAAATCACTTTCAAAACGAAACCGCATCCGTTTAAATAACTGTGCATGACCGTAACCAATATGAATACCATCGAAGAAAACCTCCTTATAAAAACCTTTCCCAAATGTAGTATCTAAATGTGTTACAGATTCATAAATTCCCGTGTCGACGGAAAAGCAGGTACTTGGGTAAGTCCGCTCCAATAATAAACTGGGTGAATCAATATCATATAATCTTAGTGCCATTTTTAATTCCTTTTAGGATTCAAATAGTCTTACGCACATTAGGCAATATATCTTAGCAGAAATATTCCCTTCGACGGACATTTTACTCCTTTATGCAGACCCCATAACAATAGAATGACTGCTATCTTTGACTAAAGTATAAAATTATTTAGAATCATTCTTAATTATTTTAAAAATAATTCACTATGGATACAAATAGAAATCAGGATATGGCAGACAACTTTCCACTCATCCACGATAGCATTTATAATAACATCAAGATTGCCAATCCAAATGCAACGAAACATGACATTATTTTAGCTGCAGAAAAAGCTAAAGTCTTAGATTTCGCCTGGGAATTTCCAAAGGGGCTCGACACATGGATTGATGATAGCAGATATCCTTTATCCAGCATACAACAACAACAAATCCAACTGGCCCGTAAATTTTTAAGGGCATTGTCGCAATGACAATGCCCTACTCATGCTATGCCTTAAAGCATGCTGCGGTTGCATAACTATGAATTGCCGCCGTTTACTGTAACCAGCCCTTTACGAGATCGTTATGTTTCTTGACCCATTCTTTTGCCGTATCGGCTTTGTTCTGGCTTCCCTGCATTTGTGACAACAAATCAGCCATTGTTGATTCATCAAAGTAGACTTTGGAGAAAAATCGGGCTAGCTCCGGCTGCTCTAGCCTAAAGTCTCCCCGTGCAAAAATTTTAATTTGCTCGGCATCACCCAATGTCTTTTTGGGGTCATCCAAAAACTTCAATTTCATTTTAGCAAACATCCAATGCGGCTGCCAGCCAGCTACCACAATCCAACGTTTTGCTTTGATTGCGTTTTGCAATTCCGTAATCATAGCTACGGTAGATGAGTTAACATGCTTATAACCGAGTTCGTAATCCTTGATCACCTGGTCCACTGCACGTGTTATTCCAGCTCCCTTTTCTATACCAATGATCCTTTTATCAAACTCTTTTTCATGTCTTTTCAACTCTTCAATTCCATCAATTGTTACGTAATCCGGTACAACAAGTCCATTTCGCGCATGATTATAACTCGTTCCAAGCTCTTCAATATTGGGGAATTTAGCCACTTTACTTCCATGGGTCAATGGTAGCCAGACATCCATATATAGATCTGTATCACCATTATTCATCGAGGCTAAGATCATATCTGGTGTAGCGCGTTGGATAACTACGTGATACCCCTTTTCTTCCATAATAACTTTTGCGACCTCTGTCATTGCGACTCCTTCGGCCCAGCCATCGACCATACCGATATGAATAATATTTTTATTCCGTCCTGTGGTACATGACGCAAGCAACAACACCATCAGACACAATACCATACTTTTAATTTTCCTCATACTATGCTTTCTTTTTTACAAAGCCCTGCGTGATTCGATCCAAAATAATAGCGAGAATCACAACGGACAAACCACTTTCAAAACCAAGACCAATATCCAAGTTGTTAATACCCTCAAGCACTTTTTCTCCCAAGCCACCGGCAGCAATCATTCCGGCAATAACAACCATCGATAAAGACAGTAATATGGTCTGATTGATCCCTGCTAAGATTGTTTTTGTAGCCAAGGGCAGCTCTACTTTAAATAAGATCTGACTATTGGTTGCTCCAAATGAACGTGCAGCTTCCACGATATCTTTTGGAACCGCATCAATCCCTAAAGTCGTCAAACGGACAGCAGGTGGCATAGCAAAAATAATGGTAGCAAAAGCTCCAGGGACTTTACCAATACTAAAAAATAATACTGCCGGAATCAAATAGACAAACGCTGGCATTGTCTGCATCAAGTCAAGTAAGGGCCGAATGACTTTCGCTGCTAGTTTATTCTTGGCGGCCCACACGCCCAAAGGAACTGATATAACCAATGCTGTCAGTGTAGCGACCAATACCAGGGCCAAAGTCTCCATCGTTGCAATCCAAAATCCCATCAGATAGATCAATGTTAATCCCACCAATGTTGTCAATGCAACCCCTTTCCCAGATTTCCACCAGGCTAATGCTGTAAATAATGCGATGATAATAAAAAAAGGTATCGTTGTTAGCACCCATTCCAGTCCAATAATGGATGCATTCCCCGTATTTTTTATCAAGTTAAAAAATGGTTCTAAATGATCTGTCAGCCAATTGACGGCTACAGCAATGTATTGTCCTATATCGATTACTTTATTCATTTCTACTGATTATTTGCTTTCTCTTTTAATTCAATAATTTCTTCTTCATTATACTTTGTCGCTTCGATAATCAACGATGTCTGTGTTACGATCCCCAACAAACGATTATGTTCATTCACCACAGCGATTGGCGATCGGATCTCCGATATCAAGGGCAACATTTCTTCAACGGTCACCTCTTTTGATACGGTTGGAACGGTAGTATGTATAATGGATTCTACGGTAGGTTCCCTACGCTTTGCCGATTGAATGACTTCATTCATATGAACAAACCCAAGAAAAGTCTCATGCGCATCAACTACAGGGAGAATTTCAATTCCTGTGGACCGCATTTTCCGTAGAGCCCCCTCAGGGCCATCTTTTTTGAAACGTACAACAGTAGGTTTCTCAAACATCAGGGAACCTGCCGAAATGATGGACTTGCGATCCACTTTTTCAACAAAGGCTTTAACATAGTCACTTGCAGGATTTGTCAAGATATCTTCCGCAGTACCGATCTGTTCGATGACACCATCTTTCATAATAGCAATACGATCGCCCAATTTGATCGCTTCATCGAGATCATGGGTTATAAAGACGATCGTTTTTTGTAGATTATCCTGCAACTCAAGTAACTGATCTTGCATTTCCGTTTTAATCAGGGGATCCAGTGCTGAAAATGCCTCATCCATCAGTAATACTTCGGGATCATTGGCAAGTGCCCGAGCCAGTCCAACCCGCTGTTGCATACCACCAGATAACTGAGACGGTAGCTGTTGTTCAAATCCATTCAGCCCGACGACATCAAGCGCTTTCTGCGCTTTAGATTCCCGTTTATCCCGTTCTTCCCCCCGTAGTTCTAAACCAAAAGCGGCATTGCTCAACACGGTATGATGTGGCAACAGACCAAACTTTTGGAAGACCATACTCATTTCCGTCCTCCGGACTTCAAGAAGATCTTTATTATTTTTCCCTGTAATATCCTCCCCATTGATATATACCTTTCCTGATGTCGGTTCGTTCAATCGATTAAGACAACGGAGCAGCGTAGATTTCCCACTGCCTGATAGTCCCATTATAACGAAGAATTCACCCTCTAAGATTTCAAAATTAGCTTTGTTGATCCCAATAGTACAGCCCGTTTTCGCTAAAATATCTTTCTTCGAGAAACCCTCGTTCAGTAAATGCAAAGCTTGTTTCTTTTGCTTTCCGAAAACAAGTACCAAGTCTTCGACTTTTACTTTTACCTTCCTAGTTTTATCCATTCTTTAATTTTTTTAAACATAAATAAACCATAAGGGCATAAGTGATCCACTAAAGCTGTATGCCTACGCTATTTTCTTACAAATAAAAATATCCCTACAGTTGAGTTCGTTTGATCGAAATCTTACTCGTACAGTTCAATCAACTTATTAACTAACATACTTTACTCTCGGTTCGGTAAGAGCAATGATGAAAAAGAAACTAATCTTTTAAAGACGAAATGCCCTATTTATAAAGCATCTCCAAAATATACTTCAACAAGTATAACGAACAACCTAGGCTGTGCCAAAGGCACAAAGCCATAGCGGAATAAACTCACGCCATTCTGTCTTTTGACAGTACAAAGGTACGAAAAATAAATTAAACGTATTTTTCGGGCCATATAAACCTATTTTACAGTAACTTATAAAAACAAAAATGAGATTTAATTTTTTCAGGATAAGATCAATAAACTTATAGCTAAAACAGCCGATCGCTAAGCCCATATTGTAAGCATAATCCCTTAACCTTTTCCGCAAATGCCTGTCGATAATAGCTGGGAAGTTTACCGTCCGGGCCAAACAATCGTTGGTATTTTTCCACGAGCTGTGGATAGTGTTTTTCAACCGCACGCATAACCAAAGTCCGATTATCACCAGGATCAGAACCATATAACGCCAAGGTTGCTGGAAAAATATAATTTGTATCAACGGATCGAAAAGTCGAAAACATCTGATCAAGATGAGCTCCTGTATCTGAAATAAAAGGCAACAAAGGCATTAAACTTACGCCACTACACAATCCCATCATCCGCGCCTGGCTTAATGCACTCAAACGAAGCTCAGGCGATGGTGCCCCCGGTTCAAATATTCTGGCAATTTCGGTATCGATTGTCGAAAATGAAAAGGTAATAAAAGCACGATGTGTTAATTTATCTTGCAGATCAAATGGGAGTATTGCTTCTGCATCGATCTGCTTCACTAAATCAAAATCTCTACTGACGAGATCCGATTTAGTGATAATATGTACCGGAAAACGATAATGTAGTATAATTTCCAATAATTGCCGCGTCAGTAAATCCGTTTGTTCAAATTGCAAATAAGGATCCGTTGCAGACGACAGTACAATTATTCCATATTGTTTTTTACGGGCACGGAGCGCTAAAGCACGATCTAACAAATCAATCGCGTTCTGTTTGACACTTAGCTTTTCAGCCATATTTACCCCATATTTACTACCTCTGATATAACAATATAGACAGTTAAAAGAGCATCCGCTATAGGGATTTAAAGTATAGTCATCAAGAAACCAAGGATCTCTCCGTTTTGTTTTGTTAAGAATGGATTTAGCAATTACACGCTGCATACGAAACTTTATGTTTACTGAAAATCTATCTTATAAAACAGATTTTAACATACTAAGTTAATTCAAAATTACGACTAAGAGACAAAAAATAATTTCATAAAATTATTCTCCTAAATAAATTTTTCAAAACTCCATTCGGCTACATATTCCCTCAATTTGGCGATTTTTATTAGACGCGCTTTCTGGAAATTTGTATTACAAATACTAAGAAATATGATACAAAATACGCAAAGTAAAATCTGGTTTATCACGGGCAGTTCGCGCGGATTCGGGAAAATCTGGACAGAGGCAGCATTACAGCGGGGAGACAAAGTAATTGCTACCGCACGACGACTCTCTTCCATCGCCTATCTCAATGAGAAATATGGAGACAACGTATTGACACTGGAATTAGATGTTACCGACACCGAGAAAGTAAAAACTGTTGTACAACAGGCATATGATCACTTTGGCCAGTTAGACATTGTCCTTAACAATGCAGGTTACTCTCTGGTTGGAACTATTGAGGAAGCTAGCATGGGCGATATTCGAAAACAATACGAAACAAATATCCTTGGACCGATCGCTGTCATTCAAGCTGTTTTACCATTATTACGTCAGCAAGGATATGGCCACATCTTAGGTACATCAAGTAGCCTAGGCCACGTTACACTGCCTGTAATCGGATACTATTGTTCCTCAAAATGGGCATTTGAAGCAATACACGAAAGCTTAGCACTTGAGGTCAAACAGTTTGGCATCAGAGTAACCATCATAGAACCGGGAGCCTATGCCACCGAATTTGGAAGTCAGGAATCACTACAATTTGCTGAAACATTAGATCCTTACCAGGCTTTTAAAGCCCAATTTTTTACTGATTTAGGAAAAATGGAGAAAGGTGATCCGAATGCGACCCCAGCCGCAATCTTCAGTATCGTTGACACAGAAAATCCTCCCTTGCGGTTTAATCTAGGAAATGGGAACCTATCTTGGGTAAGTAGTGTATATGCCGAAAGGATTGCCACATGGAAAGAATGGGATACTGTTTCTGCCCAAGCTCAAGGCGTTTCCAAGTAAGTAATCCCTATGTCAATAATTCATTCTCGTTTACATTATCGACTATTGTAAACGAGAATTATGTAAATTCAAAAATGAAAAAAGAACAAAAAGCTCTCCCAAAGATGGAATCCCTATCGGATATTCACCGTGCTTTTGGCCTTCCAACACCGGCACACCCTTTGGTCAGCATGGTGAATGGCAGCACTCATCAGGTTATGCTCAACAATATTCCTCAACCGCATGTATTGAATTTCTACAAAATATCCTACAAACCCAGCGTTAAAGGAAAACTCATCTATGGACAAGGTTATTATGATTTTGACGAAGGTGGACTTCTGTTTGCCGCTCCAAATCAAATTATAGGAAACCACGGCACAAATGAAGGCGAGGTATGCTCACAATATACCCTTTTAATACATCCTGATTTCTTTTGGGGATATCCGCTAGCAAAAAGAATAAAACAATACGGCTTTTTTTCCTATACCACAAATGAAGCCCTACATTTATCCGAAAAAGAAAAAGACCGAATTATTTCCATCTTCCGACACATCGATGAAGAATTAACTAGTCGAATCGATGACTTTAGTCAAGATGTGATTATTTCCCATATTGAATTACTTTTAAATTATGCCAACCGATTTTATAAAAGACAGTTTATCACACGAAAAGCGATTAATACGAACTTAATAGCCAAACTTGAGGAAATATTGGAAGCATATTTCTCTAACAATATTTCCACGAAACAAGGCATTCCAACTGTGCAGTATCTTGCTGATCGCCTACACATTTCAGCTAGCTATTTAAGCGATATGCTCCGTTTGCAGACCGGTGAAAACACCCAGCATTTCATCCATGATAAAATAATTGACAAAGCAAAGGAGAAATTATCCATCACAAACCTATCCGTAAGCGAAGTTGCTTACGACTTAGGCTTTGGCCATCCCCAATCATTTAACAAGTTATTCAAAGCGAAGACAAATATGTCGCCTTTGGCCTTCCGAAAATCTTTTCCCCAACCAAATAAGTAGATAAATACGAGAAAAATAAGTGATATAGCACAAATAATTGCAAATATTTCATTTTCAATACCTAATAAAGGCATTTATTCATTACCTTTATACTATTGAAACAAAACTCAACCCCAGCCATGTTTATCGGCGCAGTCAAATGGTTCGACAATAACAAAGGATTTGGTACTCTTGCGTTACCTTCCGGAGAAGAACTCTTTGTGCATATACGCAGGTTTAAAGTTCCTCCAGAACATATTATTCAACCTGGAGAAGTTATTGTCGGTGACAAGAAACCTGACCCAAAAAGGAGCGGTTATCTCGCTCAAAATTGCAGGATTCTCAAAAGGCCCGAAGATTGGAAATTCGTTATCTCGCTCCTCGACAAAGAACACACCGTACTCCTCCCCGACAGCCACGGTCGAGAACAAAAGCATAACTTAACCTCATTAACAGCAAGACAACTTTTAAGAACCCAACCCAGAGAACATATTGTGGCCATGCTGACCGCTAATTTTGATGTGCATTTTGATAGCTCAATTTTCATTTCCTATGCCGAATTGATCGACAAAAGCATTACTGGTGTTTTTGAGAAAGAAACCGCTTACGATATACTTTCCAAGGTGTTCGAATACTTTGGGAAACATGTCTCGCATCAAATCCTATTTCGCGTGTGGAAAGAAAGCATGTTTAGGTACATCGGCTATCCAGCGGAAGGCGACTACGAAATACCTGAGCTTGTGTTTAATCTGAATGCCACCGAAATCAATTGTGAGGATCTGGCGAGAATAAACACTTACAGCTTTGGCAAATCTTTTTGCACTGATTTTGTAAATGCTTTATTTGAAGACATAGAAACAATGGACAAAAAGGATATTGAACCATTGTTACCTTATATTGAGTTTTTGGAGAATGAGGATTCTATTGAAAAAATACAGACGATACTGCAAGAATAGCTGAAACTATTTAATGCTGTAAAATTAGCATGCAATCCGCCCCAATATAATAAGCGAGATCAGACAAAGAATCTGAACTATTGATTATCCTTCGTATGATAATAATTGAATATCTACGAAGGATAAGTTCTTCACCTAAAGTCCTCTTAGTGCGTTATGCAGGTGGTTAAGAATGATTGACCCCCATTCCACCGTCCAAAACAAAATCAGCACCAGTGATGTAAGATGCATGATCACCACTCAGATAAACAACCATTTTAGCGACGTCTTCGGCTGTACCTATCTTTTTGAGTGGTGATTCTGCTGCCAACTTATTCCAAATATTTTCGACAGTCTGCTGGTCATAATTCTTGTTAAGAACATCTGTCCTAGTCGGACCTGGACTCACCGTGTTTACACGAATTTTACGGTTTGCAAGCTCCATTGCCGCTGTTTTGGCGAAGGAATTGACGGCCGCTTTACTCGCTTGATAAATCGAACTCGCTGGCATATTTAAGGTAGCTACATTAGAAGAAAGAATAACGACAGACGCACCATCGCGAAGTAGTGGGATAAATCTGCTCAATGTAAAATATGAGCCTTTTAAATTGACATCCATTACTGCATCAAAATTCGCTTCTGATGCTTCAGCAATAAAACCTCCTTCACCTGTAATACCGGCGTTTATAAATAGGACATCAATATATCCAAACCGATCTTTTATTTCCTGCGCAAGTTTTTCAATATCCTGCAGTATAGCCTGATCCGCCACGTATGCTGTTGCTCCTATCCGTTCAGCAGCTTGATCAATAGCTTGCTTTCTTCTTCCTGTAATAATAACTTGTGCGCCATTTTCACTAAACTCCTTTGCTGTCGCGAAACCAATTCCACTATTCCCGCCCGTAATTAAGACGACTTTGTTTTCTAAATTTTCCATTGTTCTATTTTTTTGACAAATATATCAGGTATTTGATATACATTTGATACCAGTATAATAGAGTATACCAAAATCACCATGGAAAGAAATCAAGTAGAAGAACTAAGGGCATTACAAGACACGCTGTATTTTATAGGCGGAAAATGGCGTATTCCTATTATCAATTCACTATGCAACGGTAATAAACGGTTTCGAGAAATTGAACGAAGTATCCCTGGTATCACGACACGTATGCTGTCCAAAGAATTGAAAGATATGGAACTCAACAAGCTTGTTAACAGAACAGTCTATCCGGACAGCCCTGTGCTAATTGAATACCTACCGACTGCCTATTGCCGGACATTTGGTAATATCATCCAAGAAATGATTAACTGGGGCCGAGAGCACAGAAAGGTGATTATTGAAGAATCTGTAGAATAGACTGTTAAGATCTATTCTACAGATTTAAATCGAAGTGCAGTAAGACTGAGTTTATCACCATCCCCCTCCACTAAAGAAACAGTAATTTTGTAGCGCCCCGGAGCCTTAAATTTCATCCATCCCCAAGGGTACCAATTATACACAGAAGAGGCCGCTTGCTGATTCTGCACGATCTCTCCAGCCGAGTTTTCGATCTTCCACACCACTCTCCCCTGCCCCGTATAATTTAGATCAATTTGATAATAGCCCGGCTTAACAATGTCTATAGCATACGTTAGTTTACTTTCATCAGTCCATTGTCCTACTTGAACCACATGCTTCCATTCACCGAATTTTTCCATCCAGGATTTTCCAGTTTTATTACATCCTTCAACTTCAGCAAAATCAACAGGCACAATTGTCTCCATCGCCGGATCAACTCCCAACATTTTATCAATAACGGGCGTACCCTGCATAACGACCTCAATCACAGAAACCAGCGGATCTGGAGCAAAGGAAGGGGTATTGATCTCCAACCATTTTCCATCGACCGTGTAATTCAAGGACTTTTTGCCGTTGGAAGTTAAAAGGCTAATCGACTTTATCCCTTTTGTTAGGCCCGGAACAAACAACTTTCCGTTGGTCGGCCAGTGATAGACCAACAATGAAATTTTACGTTCCTGTACAGTAGCATCCCCCCAGGGCAAGGCATGCCCCCAAGGTGACGCTTGTGCACCATAAACAGTCTCTGGATATTTTCGGATCCACGCACCCGCACCACGCAAAGCTAAGCTAGCTGGCTCTGGAATAGTCCCGTCGGGTTTAGGCCCAACATTTAACATATAGGTCCCACCCCGACCAATAGTCGACAATGTACGTGACAAGATCTCACGAGCACTCTTCCAATTATTGTCGTACCAAGCATAACCCCAAGAATCGTTGGTTACGTCTACTGCTTCCCAAAGACCTGGAACATTCTGCCGCGGTACTTCCATATCCCCCAAAGTAGAATAATCACCGAGCCCGTGCCCAACACGCCCCGACACATACGCCCCAGGTTGATTTTTATGAACCAATTCGACAAGTTTTTGTGCGTATTTCTTATCCATCCCACCTGGAGTATCGAACCAAACCAATTCTATCGGCCCATACTCAGTTGTAATCTGATTCACCTCAGGATAACATTTTTCCCAAAAATAATCATCAAATGTTTTCGGTTGACCAGCTGCATTCACCTTTGGGCCTCCATTTCCGCCAGGATAAGTCCAATCCTGATTTTGCGAATAATAGAAGCCAAAACCAATTCCCTCCTCTTTACATGCTTTTGCGAGCTCAATCATTGGATCGCGCTTAAAGTCAGTCGCCTCAACAATATTAAACGCATTCACCTTAGAATGAAACATCGAAAATCCATCGTGATGTTTGCTCGTAATCACGATATAGCGCATCCCGGCATCTTTTGCAAGCTGTACAATCGCTTTAGCGTCAAAATGATCTGGATGAAAAGACGCCGCCGCTGCCATGTAATCAGCGACAGGGATATTGGCCATGCTTTTGTTCATGAGCCATTCCCCTATGCCATAAAACGTTTTTCCCTTCCAGGTATTTGCCAGCTGCGAATAGATTCCCCAATGGATAAACATCGCATATTTGCCTTCACGGAACAGTTTCCCTCTATTTTCGGCAATCGGTTTATTTCCCCCTTCACCATTCCACATTTGTTCCATCTGTTGCGCTGAAGCCTGGTTCACAATCAACCCCGCCAATGCTAGACAAAACAAGATCTTTTTAATACCTATTTTTAACATCTTAGACTTTGGGTAGGTTATAACCATTATGATAAACTTTCGCCAGGTACTGGTCTGCATCCTTATCATTGAAACTGCGCTTTTGTTTGTCCCAGAACAATTTCTTTTTGGCCCGATAAGCAATATTCCCCATTTGTGAGAATATCGCGATATGTGCCCCAGCTTCTATCGGCGCATGTAAACCCTCCACAGATTTCTTTCTAACTGCTTCAACAAAATTAACCATATGCTTGTCCAACCCATTATCTTGTGAACGTTGAAAAGAGACAGCATCCATTCGCCCTTTCTCCGGGATAACTTCCCAACCCTCACGATTGACGACCAAAGTACCATTATTGCCAATGAAAGCAACTCCGTGCGTCTTCTGGTAAGGCCCCAAATCTATACCTGTTGCCTGCTCCCATTGAACATTAAATCCATCAAACTCATATACCGTTGTTAAACTATCTGGTGTTTCAGCGGCATCGTCAGGATAAGCAAATTTACCCCCAGCAGCCATAACCGAAACAGGATCTGACACTTTCATTCCAATTAGCGCATAATCCAACATATGTACCCCCCAATCGGTCATCAAGCCACCCGCATAATCCCAATACCATCTAAAATTGAAGTGAAAACGATTGGGATTAAACGCACGTTTTGGTGCTGGCCCCAACCATTTATCATAATGTACTCCCGCAGGAACAGGAGCGTCTGCCTGAACCGGGATACTCTTCATCCAACCTTGATAAGCCCAAGCCTTAACAAGACGTATTTTCCCTAATTTTCCGCTATGAACAAAATCCATCGCATCTCTGAAATGTTGTTGGCTTCGTTGCCACTGCCCTACCTGTACAACACGTTTATGTTTTTTAGCAGCTGCAACCATAATTTCACACTCCCGAATGGAGTTTCCAATCGGTTTTTCGACATACACATCTTTTCCCGCCGCAACAGCATCAACCATTTGCATACAATGCCAATGATCAGGTGTAGCGACAATAACAACATCAACGTCATTTGCTTTTAGGAGGTCTTTATAATCGACGTATGTTTTCACATTGATATTGCGTTTCTTCAATTCCTCAGCGCGATTCTTTAAAACATTTTCATCGACATCACATATTGCCGTGCACTGCACTCCTGGTACCTTCAAGATAGCATTCAGATTGGACCAGCCCATACCGTTGGTACCGATCAGCCCTACGCGGACCGTATCAGCTTGAAAACCGAATACTTTCGTCTGCGCAAAAAGTGCCGATGCTGCCAATAGACTCGTATTTCGTATAAAATCTTTTCTCTTCATTGTTTAGTTTGGTTTATATTGATATTATATATTCATTACTAGGAAGACGATTATCTTGGGATCCCCCTAGCGAGATTACTAATATAACATTTAGTCTTTAGGATGAAGAATATTAACCCAAACAAAATGGCTGAAATAAAGCACTTTGAATGCTGTAGATAATTTCTATATTTGTTAAAAAAATTCTACAACCATGAATCGAAAAACTTGTCTTTCCCCTCCTGCAAAATAATATAGCACAATGTCAAACGAATGATGGCATCCGATCAGGAGCAAATTCGGATGATATAAGGATTAACTATTTATTTAGCTTTTAATTTTCCCTTTATGGGAAAGACATTTTTCTTATGAAAAAATCATATTTAGTACTTCATACCGCAGTACTGCTAGCAGGCTTCACCGGCGTTTTCGGCAAGCTCATTACCCTCAATCAAATACCGCTCGTGTGGTTTCGGGTATTACTTTCAACACTCATACTATTTGTTCTCCTCAAATTATTCAAGATTGAGCGATTAAAATCGACGAAAGACATACTGAATATTGCAAATGGTGGATTATTGATCACCATCCATTGGATATTTTTCTATGGTAGTATCAAGTTTTCCAATATTTCCATTGGCGTAGTATGCTATTGCCTCACCAGCTTCTTCACAGCCGTTCTAGAACCTGTCATCAATAAAAAAAAATTTAGCGCAGCCCAGCTGATGTTAAGCATGCTGACCTTGATCGGTATCAGTTTAATCTTTCATTTTGATAGCTCCTATCAGGTGGGTATTATTTTAGGCGTAATTTCAACAATTTTCGCGGCCTTATATACCATCTACAATGAGCGATTGGTCAAACACTATGACAGTAAATTGCTTAATTATTATCAGATGCTTAGCGGTACAGTGGTATTGGGTCTAGCTTTACCTATTTTCTATTATCTATTTCCCACCGAACGTTTTATACCAAGCTTTTCTGATGGAATCTATTTAATCTTGCTGGCTCTATTTTGTACAGTTGGCCTTTATGTTCTTTTTGCTGAATCACTCAAGAAGCTATCTGCATTTACGGTCAATTTGAGTTTCAATCTTGAGCCCATCTATTCGATTATCATTGCTTTTTTGTTCTTCAACGAAGGCAAACAGGTCAATGCTTCCTTCTATGTTGGACTCGCTTTTGTACTTGTTTCTGTTCTTCTCCAAACGCTGCGCTCTATCAGAAAAAAAGATTAATAATTCCTTATTCTATAGGCAAACATCGCATTGATTGCCTATAGAAATGTTGTTTTAACGTTAAGAAAAAAAAAGGCTTTCATAACATTTCTTAGGCTGATGGTGACTTTGGAAGACTCGCAATATGTTGTCCGGCTTTCATGCCTGAGAAAATACAACCGCCCAAAAACGTGCCTTCCAGTGCCCGGTAACCGTGCATCCCGCCACCACCAAATCCAGCCACCTCACCCACAGCATACAAGCCCTTTATCACCTCTTCATCCTTCGTTAGCACTTGCGAATGGAGATTCGTTTTAAGACCACCTAAGGTTTTACGCGTCAACACATGAAGGCGTACGGCAATGAGCGGCCCATTTTCGGACGCCAGAATTTTATGAAGGGCTGCCACTCGGCCTAATTTATCACCACGGTAATTTCGTGTATTCCGAATGTAATTGACTTGCGTGTCTTTTGAGAACTTATTATCTACTTCCCGGTCACGCGCTTCAATTTGCGATTTAATTGCTTCATAGTCCAATAAATCCTCCCCTGTCAAACGATTCATACGAGCTACCAGATCCTTTAGATTGTCCGAAACAATAAAATCAGATCCTTTTTCCTTAAAAGCCTCAACGGGCCCGGGTGCATTTTTCCCGAAAATGCGTTTCAAAAATAACGAATAATCCTTATTGGTAATATCTGGATTCTGTTCTGAACCCGAAAGAGCAAACTCCTTTTTGATAATCTTCTGCGTCAGAATAAACCAGGAATAAGAAAAGCCTGTCTCTTGCAGGTGCTTGAGTGTACCCAAAGTATCAAATCCAGGCAAATAAGGAGCGGGAAGTCTGTTGCCGCGGGCATCAAACCACAGCGAAGAGGGCCCAGGCAAGATACGGATACCGTGGTTAGGCCATATTGGATTCCAATTTTCAATCCCTTCCGTATAATGCCACATGCGATCGCGGTTTATCATATGAGCCCCGACCTCTTCCGCAATTCCGATCATTTTTCCATCGACATAGGCGGGAACACCTGAAATCATTTGTGCTGGCGCTTTCCCTAATCGTTCAGGCCAATTTTCGCGTACCAATTGATGATTTGCACCGATCCCTCCCGAAGCAATGACCACCTGATCTGCATAATATGCAAAATCTGCAAGAACATCTCTGTTTGTCGCAACCCCTCTTGCTTTGTTATCATCTTCCAAAACATCGCCCGCAATTCCGATGACCGCGCCATCTTGCGTTAGCAATTTTGTCACACGATGTCGAAAGCGAAACTGCAGAAGACCTTTTTCCTGTGCAACATAAACTTTATCCACAAAAGGTTTTACAACTCCGGTTCCGGTCCCCCAACTGACATGAAACCTAGGGACAGAATTACCATGCCCCGAGGCCGAACCATCACCGCGCTCCGCCCAACCGACCATAAACATCAGCTTTATACCAAGCTTAGCGATGTAGGCAGACTTTTCTTTTGTTGCAAATTTCAAGTAGGCCTCAGCCCATTGTCGTGGCCAATAATCCTCCTCACGGTCAAACCCGGCAGTTCCCATCCAATCCTGCCATGCCAGTTCATAAGAATCCTTGATACCCATGCGACGTTGTTGCGGCGAATTGATAAGAAAAAGTCCCCCGAAGGACCAATAGGCCTGTCCCCCTAGATTTTCTTCCGTTTCCTGATCTACAAGAAGCACTTTCTTACCAGCATTGGTGACTTCCATTGCTGTCGTAAGTCCTGCTAAACCCGATCCAATAATAATCACATCAGGTTTAAAATGTTCTACTTTTTGCATTGTTTTTCTTTTACCGAACAGCTATCCCAATAAAAATGTGATTGCTCACAAGACCAACTGCCTTATATAAATTTACTAGTTTGAGCAGGATTGCACAAGAAAAACTTAACAGGAATCCCTCGGTCTTTTCCTTAAAAAACACTTAGTAACATATCATAAAAATAATAAAACACCCTAATTTAAATTATTTTAATAATAAAAATCAGGACTATAACTTTGTGCTATCAATCATTCAAATAATAATAAGCACCATTTCGAACAGATTTATTTGGTAAAAAAGGTGCATTAACGTAATAAATAATTTTAATAGGAAACATAAAAAATAAAAAAATGGAATACAGAAAATTAGGAAAAACAGATTTAGAATTATCAGCAATTACCTATGGAGCTTTCGCCATTGGCGGCAACATGTGGGGCGGAAATGAAAAGAAAGATTCTATTGATTCTGTAAAAGCATCGATCGACAATGGTGTCACTACATTGGATACAGCCCCTTTTTATGGATTTGGTTTAAGTGAAGAAATGATCGGTGCGGCAATTCAGGGTTATGATCGGACCAAAATACAGCTATTGACCAAATTTGGTTTGGTATGGGACGGCAGTAACCAAGGAAAAGGTGAATTTTTCTTTGATGCAGAAGAAGCTGGTAAAACTATTCCAGTTTATAAATATTCGTCAAAAACCAGTGTAATTCATGAAGTAGAGAATAGCCTAAAACGCTTACGCACCGACTATATCGATCTATTACAGATTCACTGGCCGGATAGCACGACCCCGATTTCGGAAACGATGGAAGCCTTGGATCTTCTTTTACAACAAGGTAAGATCCGTGCCGCCGGCGTCAGTAATTATAGCGTCGATCAAGTTTCAGAAGCTCGAAAGGACCTCAATATTGCGAGTAATCAAGTTGGTTACAGTATGTTGAACCGTGGTATCGAACAGGATCTTGTTCCTTATGCAAAGCAAAATGATCTAGGTATCATTGTATATAGCCCTATGGAGCGCGGTTTGTTAACCGGTAAATATTTCAATACAGGCAAATTAAAAGAAAACGACCACCGCAATGGTTATTTCCAACAATTTGATCTGGCCAAGGTAAAAACCTTCTTGGATACCATCAGTCCAATTGCCACGAACAAAGGTGTCACGCTTTCTCAATTGGTATTACGCTGGACCAGTCTACAGCCTGCGATCACTGTGGTTTTGGCAGGTGCCCGAAATGCAGAGCAGGCCATTGCAAATGCGCAAGCCATAGACATCACGCTTACTGCAGAAGAACTATCATTTATCAATCTTGCATTAGCGAAAATCTAACATTCAACAATGAAAAAATTCAATCAGCTGACAGTACTCCTTATGGGGGTACTGTCACTCACAACATTGCAAAGCAATGCGCAAAATAAAACACTGCTCGTCGACCCAACAGATAGTACATGGTATCATGCTACTTATGGTCAGAACGACGAGATCGGAGCTGCCAATTTAATTTCACCAGAATTGGTGCTACAATCAATAAAGCTCGTTAAAAAGGGAAAAACTGTTCCTCTTGCTGTCCCTGTAAACAAACAGCTCCCAGCTTTCCGCCACCGTAGTTTTAACTTGTATAATATACAACCTGGAGAACAGGCTGGTACAACACTTGGTCCCAATAAATTCACATTCAACGACGAATTGGTAAATGCCTGGACAGGTGTCGGCACTCAATTGAACGGTATTGGACATATCGGAATCAACAATATCTACTACAATGGCAACAAAGCACAGGATTTCGTTACAGTAGAAGGCGTTAAAAAACTTGGAATAGAAAAAGTTCCACCATTGGTAACCCGTGCTGTTGTCTTGGATATGACAACCTATTATGGAAAAAATATCGTTCCCGGTGGTACGGAATTTACCGTCAAAGACATTCAATCGGTATTAAAAAAACAAGGGATCACGATCAAAAAAGGTGACATTGTCCTATTCAACACAGGCTGGTTAGCATTGATCGGTAACAACAACCAACAGTTCCTGGAAACTGAGCCCGGTATCGGTATGGATGCAGCAAAATGGCTTGCAGATCAAGGTATAGTTGCTTTTGGTGGAGACACATGGGCATCCGAAGTATATCCAAATCCAAATACCAACGAGGAATTTCCAATCAATCAGTTTCTATTGGCAAAACGTGGCATATACAATCTTGAATTAATCGATACACGCCCCTTGGTCAAAGAAAAGGTCTGGGAATTTCTATTCGTTCTTGGACAGCCACTATATGTAGGATCCACACAGGTTAATGTCAATCCAGTGGCGATCTACTAATTGCTTTTAAGTAAGCCTATTTGAAAGGCCAAATCAGACCCGTCTTCCAAATAGGCTTTCCTTTATCCCCACTTCATCTATACCTACTTCATTGCTAAAAAACTAAAGTTTGCTAGCAACTGTAAAATACTATTGCCTTATTGTCGAAAAGTTATCGATAATCTTCATCAGAACCAAGGCTTCCTCAATCGGAGATGGATTTGGCCCGATGCCGCGGAAATAATCTACCGTACGCGAAATCATCGGCAATTGAATATTTTCAGGATGATCAAATCTGAATTCCTGCTCGCCATCTCTTGTTTTGACAACAACTGAATTTCCAAAAACAGAAAAAGTAATATGCCCAAGGCTTCCAACAATTTCACAACTGTCTACCTGGTTTTCTTTGGCAACATTAAAACACCAACTTCCATTGAAGACAAGCTGATTTTCAAACAAAATGGTCCCTGTGGTCAGATCAGCTACAGCACTTTCTTTATCCTGAATCAAGCTAAAACCATCGTATGAAACCGGCATCCCAAAAAAATAGAGCATCAAATCCAATTGATGTGGGGCTAAATCAAAGAAATAACCTCCTCCCGAAACAGCAGGATCAGTACGCCAATCTCCACCACCTTTGGTCACTAGGTCGGGGGTTCTGCTTTGCCATAAACGCAGTTGCACCGTCCTTAGCTGACCGATTTCACCATTTCCAACAAGCTCCTTAACCTTCAGAAACAAAGGCAATTGCCGCCTATAATGTGCAACTACCAACTTCCCGTCTCTTTCTTTTATTTCCTGCAATAATGTTTCTGCTTCTTTCGCATTTAACGTAACGGGCTTTTCAACATAAACAGATTTCCCTTTACGCAGAGCAGATAGTGCATACGCGAGATGAGAGGAAGGTGGCGTTGCTACATAAATCGCATTGAGATCGATATTATCGAGCAAATCGTCAGCGTCTGAATACCACAAGGGTACTTGATGTCGACTAGCATAATCAGCAGCTTTCGCCGCATCTCTTCGCATTACAGCCATTAGCTGACTATTATTTATGCGATTAAACGCTGGTCCGCTTTTTTTTTCTGTGACATCACCACAGCCGATGATACCCCATACAATTTTAGGATTATCCATAAGTATATTTAAATTATTGCTAAAATTCTGATCAATAATCCCGATATCTGGCCAGAATTATAGTACACACATCGAAGTACCGGTCTGATTTCTTAGGGCTTTTCACGTCCCACAAATCGGTTTTTACCCAAAAGAAAACCGATTGCCCTTTCGATGTTTTTTCTTCGACTATCCGCAGTTTTTAAGGAAGAAATATAGCGGATGATTTCCTTTTGCTTTGATGGAGACAATCCATCAAACACCGCTAGTGCATCCTTATTTAGTGCAAATGCTGCTTCGAGTTCTGGGTGAGGCAAAATAGCCCGGTCTTCCGGATCAAAAGTGATTGTTATCGCTAAAGTCTCACCGATACGTTTCGGCGAGTTCGACAATATAACCGTGTTTATGTAAAGCCTCCACTCCCCCTTAAATCGCAGCAACGTCTGAATATAATCCTTCTCATTAACTTTTCCTTTCACAGGAATATATCCTTTGTTTATTCCTGCATCCTTAAATAGGTTTTCCAGAATATCCGCAGGAACAAAAACAAAAGGGTTGATACCGATAATTTCCAATTGTGCTTCAAAGGCAAACATTAAACGATCAATTAGGTGATTAATTATGCTTCAAAATAGAATCAATAAGCGTCAATTCATCCGTCGTGAAGTCCAACCTGTCCAAGGCCTTGAGTGAATCAACCAGTTGTTCACTATTTCTCGCTCCTACCAAAACGGAGCTCACGCGCTCGTCTTTCAATAACCATGCAATTGCCATTTGAGCCAATGTTTGACCTCTATGTATCGCAAGATTATTCAACCGGTCGATCTTCTCCATCAATTCAGCAGTGATCATGTCACTTTTCAAAAAATGCTCTTTCGAAGCGCGTGAATCTGCCGGAATTCCGCCCAAATATTTGTTGGTTAGCAATCCTTGAGCCAAAGGAGAGAAAGCGATCGCTCCGATTCCTTCTGCCTTCAGGACGTCCAAAAGTCCCTCCTCAGGTGTCCGCACCAGCATCGAATACTTAGGCTGATGAATAAGGCATGGTGTCCCCATTGCACGCAATAACGCAGCAGCTGTCTTAGCAAGATCAGGAGGATAATTGGACAAACCTACATAGCAGGCCTTTCCTTGAAGAACAATATCTCGCAATGCTGCCATCGTCTCCTCCAACGGTGTATTCGGATCCGGTCGATGATGGTAAAATATATCCACATAATCGAGCTTCATCCGTTTTAAGCTCTGATGTAAACTGGCCATCAAATATTTACGACTTCCCCAATCACCATACGGACCCGGCCACATGGTATACCCCGCTTTAGTGGAAATTAAAAGTTCATCACGATAGCCCACAAAATCGGCACGTAATATCTGCCCAAAGTTCTCTTCTGCACTTCCCGGGGGAGGACCATAATTATTGGCAAGGTCAAAATGGGTGATCCCACGATCAAAAGCGGTCAGCAAGGTTTTACGGAATACAGCTTGAATATCGGTTTCACCAAAATTTTGCCAAAGTCCCAATGATATGGCTGGCAAGAAAATACCACTCTTCCCACAGCGTCTGTAGGGCATATTCTGATATCGGTTTGGATTGAATGTCACGTTATAAAGTTTATACCTGCAAAATACAAAACTATTTCCAACAGTCCAGCGTATTTCCCGCTTTCATTTTCTTTCGTAAACCTCTTTTAAACATCATATCATTTAACAGCAGGTCATGTTTTTAACACCTTGTCGATTGACTACAAGTCATGATAACCTTAGCAAAACAGGCTTCGATGAATAATTGTTTTTGCATAGCAACGTATTTATATTGCATATAAAAAGCAATTTATCTAAGTTTGATCTTATCCAAAAGTAAAGGGATTAATTAGACATAACATGATTGGCAGATTTTTCAGAAAGTTCTATTTACATATTGTCATCTGGACGATATTGCTGCTTTTACCCTTTATTACGTATCTATACCAGCCGGATAAAATCGCGGATTTCAAACCCTATTCGGCATTATCGCATTTAGTAAATATTGTGTTCCTAGCTACTCATTTTTACTTGCATTGCTACGTTGTTGCGCCCACCTATTTTTTTGGTCGTAGAAAGATCTTTGTACTATTAATGGCACTTGGATTCGCCACCTATGTAGCACTGAATTACAGTATAGTCTATTTTAATCCAGATGGAGAGCTCGCTCATTTGACCAAGGAAAATATTCTTTTCGTACGCTTGGTCATCGGCCCAGGCATTATATATTCTCTCTGTATGATCACATCTTCGATGATCTTCCTCTACGATGAGCAAGCCCGACAAAAGGAGCTCAACAAACAGATTGCGCTTGAGAAAACAACGGCAGAACTAACGATGTTAAAACTTCAGATCAGCCCACATTTCTTATTCAATACACTCAATAATATCCGTTGGCTCATTCGTAAACAATCACCAGATTCCGAAGACACTATTGTTAAGTTATCCGAAATGCTACGCTATATACTTTACGAAGTAGACGGTCCCAAAGTCGAGCTTTTTAAAGAGATCGACCATATGCGCAATTTTATCGCCTTACAGACCCTTCGCCTTCCTATTCAAGGAAATGTATCACTAGATATCGAAGACAAGCTCAAAAACAGAATGATCCCCCCATTACTCTTCATCCATTTTGTTGAAAATGCATTTAAGTACGGTGTGGACAGCAAAACTGCACCACAGATACAGTTTCAGTTTCAGGAAACTCAAGGTGGCATTATCTTTATATCCCGCAATAAAATCTTACAACATACAGAACCGCGTCCAAACGAGGGTATAGGACTGACCAATGTACGCAGACGATTACAATTATTATATCCAAATCGACATGACCTCAGGATCAGAAAAACCGATGCTGGAGATTTCGAAGTAACCCTAAAATTGATGACCGATGAAGATTAAATGTATACTAATAGACGATGAACCCTTCGCGCTCAATATTTTAGAAGACGACTTATTGAATTTTGAACAAATCGAAGTCGCCCGTAAATTTAATGCGACGGCCGAAGCTGAAGAATATTTAAAAGATCACACTATCGATCTGATTTTTCTGGATATTGAAATGCCCGATCAATTGGGCACACAGTTTATTCGCGAACTCGCTCCCCGCCCCTTAGTTATATTCACCACCGCCTATCACCAATATGCTGTTGAAGGTTTCGAGCTAAATGCTATAGATTATCTGCTTAAACCCATTTCAAAAGAACGACTCGCAGCCGCAGTCCGAAAAGTGGAAGAAGGTATGCTACTCCGGGCAAAACAGCTACCCGAACAGGACCATATTATCGTTAATGTAGAATACAAAAAGACGAAAATTTTTCTCCATGAAATCAGTTACATCGAAGGCCTGAAAGACTATGTAAAAATATACCTGGTGGACCGTGAATCACCGCTTCTTACGCGTAGCAACCTCAGGGGAATGGAAAAAATATTACCTACAGTAGACTTCCTACGGATACATAATTCCTTTATTGTCAATAAAAATCGTATTGAGCAGGTCGCCCAAAGCAAACTCACCTTACCCGAAACTGCCCTTCCTATTGGGAAAAAATACATCAAAAATATCGAGCAATTTATCTAATGTTGCTACAACAAATTGAATCGATACAATTATCCGTTCGTCTACACATTCGCCGCTTCGGTCTACAGATGATTGCATAGCTAAAAAATCCTTTTCAAATTTGCGTACTATCGAACAGCCTAATCCGCGTAGCCGATAGAATAGCAAAGAAAAAATGAAAAAATTTATAGCAATAGCGCTAATGGCAACTGCGGTTGCTTCTGTACACGCTCAAGCCCCTGCAGGCGGTCGTCCCGCTTTCGCCATGTCCGAAGGTCAGCTCTCTGGCCAAATTGTGGACAACAACGGGAAACCTATCGCACAAGCTTCCGTGAATTTATTGAAGGTTATCAAGGATCAAGCTACAGGTAAAGAAAGGGAAATTCTTGTAAAAAGTACCAGCTCTTCAGAAAATGGAAAATTCAATTTTGCAGCCATTTCACCAAAAGAAAAATGGAAGCTAAAAATTAGCTCTGTAGGCTATGCACCGATCGATCTAGCTGTAGACTATAGCGATAGCAAAACAACAACCAAAGATCTCGGCGCAATTAAACTGGAAAATGACAACCGTAAGCTCGAAGAAGTCACCGTGACTGGCCGTAAGGCACTACTGGAAATGGACATCGACAAAAAAGTATTCAACGTTGAGAAAAATATCGTTGCAGCCGGTGGTACGGCAATCGATGTACTCCGAAATATGCCTTCTGTTCAAGTAGATATCGACGGCAACGTAAAACTGAGAAATGCAGCGCCAACAATTTTTGTCGACGGAAAACCGACCACTCTTACACCGGATCAAATTCCGGCTGATGTCATTGATAAAATCGAGATCATCACAAATCCATCTGCCAAATATGACGCTTCGGGAAGTATGGCCGGTATCCTCAATATTATTCTGAAAAAAAATAAGAAAGCTGGATACAATGGTATGGTCACCTTGGGTGGGGATCGCTTTGGCGGAACCAACTTTATGGGTAGTTTAAATCTGCGTCAAAATAAATTCAACATTTCACTGACGGGAATGAATATGCGCATGCGGACCAACACCGAGGGCGACAGCCACCGTACCAGTACAATTAATGGCGTAGAATCAACAGTAGATCAAGATATTGAAGGTAAAACAAAAGGTATGATTACCTTTGGCCGGCTCGGCGTAGATTACGACTTAAGTCCCAAAACAACGCTATCTGTCGCCGGAGTATTGGTTCAGGGTAAATTTAAGCCGAATGAGAACTCGTCGATCTTAACCAAGTCCGGAGGGAGCGAATCGCTTAGTGATCGGATTTCCGAATCTGAAAGAAGCTTTAAACCACGCGGATTGCAAGCCGGTCTTGTCCAAAAATTCAAGACTGAAGGTGAGGAATTATCTGTCGATTTTAATTATTTTGGCGGTACCAACACATCCAATGGGCTATATACCACCAATTACCTCAATGCAAGCAGCGAAATCAGCGGAACTCAGATCCAAAAAAACATCGGCTCCGGTGATAATAAATTCATGACCGTGCAGGCAGATTATGTAAAACCATTCAAAAATGGCATGAAACTCGAAACCGGTGTGCGTGCACAGATCAATAAACTCAAAAATCTCAACAATAATTCCTTAAAAGCAGTGGACAAAGAGGATTTTGAGAATATCACCGCAGCTTCAGCCAACTATAACAATAAAAACAGCGTCTATGCAGCCTATGCATCACTTGGAGGGAATTTCAAAGACTGGGTATCCTATAAAGTTGGGCTGCGCGCAGAAAGCTCAACGTACGACGGAGAACTATTAAATACAAACGAAAAGTTTCACAATAAGTATCCCCTTAGCTTATTTCCTTCTTTGTTCTTAAGCAAAAAGCTAACCGAAAAAGACCAAATACAGATGAGCGTAACCCGTCGTGTCAACCGTCCGAACTTCTTTCAGCTCATCCCATTTGTTGATTACACGGATAGTTTGAATATTACACGCGGTAACCCTGATCTTGTCCCTGAATTCACCACTTCGGGCGAGCTTTCCTACAGTCGTACACATGGAAAAGGTACATTTTTGGCAACGGTATACTATAAATCTACAAATAACCTAATTACACGTTACCTGACACAGGAACTCAATCCGGTGACGAACAAAATGGATTTCATCAACACCTATATCAATGCCAATTCCAGCAAAAATTATGGGGCCGAATTCACTTATACCAATAATCTCAAAAAATGGTGGGATCTGACAGCAGACCTCAACTTCTACAATTCTAAAATTGAAGTGGATGAGAAAACACCATCGGAAGGTATGTGGACAGTATTTGGAAAATTGAACAATACATTCAACTTACAGAAAAACTGGAATCTACAGCTAGCGTTTGAATATCAAGGCAAAACAAATATGCCAGTTACACAAGGTCAAACATTCGGCCCACCAATGAACCAGGCGCAAAGCTCTTCACAAGGCTATATCAAACCATTCTATGGTATCGACTTTGCCATCAAGAAAAGCTTCCTGAAAAATCAGGCTGCCTCAGCAACATTGGCCATCAATGATATCTTTAGAACACGTGGCAATACCATTGTTTCATCGGGTGAAGGATTCTCTCAAACCTATTATCGACTTTCTAATCCACAGTTGATCAAATTGAATCTTTCCTACCGTTTTGGAAAAATGGATATGAATATGTTTAAGAAAAACAAAAACCAGAATTCAATGGAAGGCATACAAATGCAATAATAGTTGTGAGTCTTATCAACAAAAAGCGGGTGTTTCTTGTTTGAAACACCCGCTTTTCGTTGAATAGAAAATAACATCAGCCCACCTAGCTGGTTATCGTGTATTTTTCAATGATCGGAACTATCTCCAATAAATCGTTGATCACATAATCCGGATTTGCTGATGTGAGCTGAGCCACATTATGTGCACCGGTTGTGATACCGATACTCAAACCACAGCCTGCTTGCTGCCCCTCTTGTATATCGATAATAGAGTCTCCAATCTTTACAACAGCACCCGGATCGGCAATTTCAAATTTTTGCATCGCTAGTTCAATCATATCTGGATAGGGTCTGTTTCGAGGCACATCAGATGCTGTAATTAATGCATCTACATCCTTCCCTACTTTCCAGTTAAGCTTTTCTAAAAGCGACTCCGCAGTTTTTCGGTCATATCCCGTATTCAAGACACGTAAAATATCACGGTCTTTCAATGCAGCAAAAAGCTCCTCCGCATTTCCATTAGGATAAATTTCCTCCACTTCATAAGCATGCTCCAGCTCCGCTAAAAACAAAGTAAACATGCGTTGTGCCAATTCATCATCAACAAGATTCAGGCTATTTTTAAGCACTGTTTTGATCGCTTGCAACTTTTCCTTACCTGCGCCATGTGCCAATACTTCCGTTAACGTAAGTTCATAACCTCCTATCGTATTTATCGCATTTCTAAGTGTCTTATAGACAATATTATTTTCGTTCACTGTCGTACCTGCCATGTCAAATACGACCATCTTGATTGCTTCTTTCATTTTATTAAACCTAAAAGTTTAGCAAAAATAAAAAATTGTTAAATAAAACTAAACAATCCCATATTAATTTAATGCTATCTTTTGGTTAAGAAACCTGATTTAACGAATCACAAAATAATAGGTCCAAGCGATAAGCAAGATTTGAAAAGGAATACGAAACCATAGATAGCTTGGACCTGGTCCATCGAAAGTAGCTGTCTCATAATTTATATGTTTCAAGCTTGCACGGATATTTGTAGGCAATATCAACAGAAAAAAAACGAACAAAAGTATCCCGGTCATACGGCTTACCTGTGGAACAAATAGCCCAATAGCTGCAAGGGTTTCCAACAATTCGGTAGCATAGATCATTTCCTTTTTAAATGGAATAAATTCCGGAAGCATCAGCGTCATTCCCTTCGTATACAATAGATGTCCCAATGATGTAAACAGTAGCATAACGGCCAGTGCTATTTTACCGGAAAGACAATAATCCACCGCGCCCTTCAGCAACAGCGTACTTACATTAGAGATAATAAAGACGACGATCAATACAAAGAGTGGTTTCATGTTTTTATTTCAAAATTAGGTCCCTCTCCTTCTTTTATCAATGAACATTTGTTAATAAATTTCCTTCCGGATCCGGCTTAACGATTGCGGTCTGATACCAATATAAGAAGCCAGATATTTTAAGGGAATATTTCGAATCAGTTCGGGTTGCTCACGCATCAAATTAATATACCTGGTTTTTGCCGAATCTTCAAGTAGCGTCAGTTCCCGTTTCATTTTTTTTAGAAAAATGTCCTCAACAGCTTTGCGACCAATTAGATTCCCAACTGTTGTTGTTTGATATACCTCATGGAGATCCTCAAACGATATCCGCCATAAAATACAATCTGTTATTGCCTCGAGATGATACGATGAAGGCCGCTGCGTCAAAAAAGAATCGTACCCACTTACAAAAGAGTTTTCAAAAGCAAATCCAAAAGTAAAATCATAGTCCAGTTTTGGGATATTGAAACGTACAATTCCTTTCTCGATAAAAGATAGGTATTGCTCCGTTTTTCCGATTTCCAAAATCAGTGATTTTTTCGGAAACTCCATCTTAACAAGCTTAGCGGAAAATACTTCCCAGTCCGTATCATTCATGACAACGAGCGATTCAAAATATTGTTTGATCTTGTCCATGATTCTTATTTTTTAGGAGCAAGATAAAAACTTCTGTTCAAATACATCGTAATGATTACTTACTATTTAATCGATTATTTATTTCAATAAACATACGATCTATTTTACCAAAAAATATTAACTTAAATACTATAAACTTTAATCATGCATATTCTTAACGAAAACGACCCAGAGCGGTGGCCTGCCTTTAGAAAATTAGGCTTTCGATTTTCCTTTATTTTCATATTGTCGTTTATTCTTGTTTTTAATAACGGCACTTATCCGTTATATGGTTATATCAGCGCCCCTCTTACCCATTTCATGCAAAGGTTGACTCCCTGGTTTGCAGAAAATATATTGGGCTATTCTTACGACCACAGCATCTTCATCAACGGAAGTGGAGATACCTCCTACGCCTGGGTATCCTTATTCATCCTATTCCTGCTGGCATTGGTTGGGGCGGCTTTATGGTCCATATTGGATCGAAGAAGAGCCAGCTACACAATCCTTTTCTATTGGTTAACCACAGCAATACGTTATTATCTTGCTTTTATGCTCATTAACTATGGACTGTACAAAGTCTTCTATATGCAAATGCAGCCACCGAGGTTAACACAACTCCTGCAGCCATTGGGCGAGTATTCTCCTATGGGCCTCGCGTGGACCTATATCGGTTATTCTCAAGGCTACAATATACTTATTGGTTCGGTAGAAATATTATCCGGCTTATTGCTTTTCAGAAAGACGGTGATTGCTGGTGCACTTATCACGGTTGCGACCAGTATCAATATTATGGCCGTCAACTATTTTTATGACGTCCCCGTTAAAATGGTCTCTACAGCACTCCTGCTACTTTCCATATTTCTACTGCTTCCCTACTTAAAAGCATTGTTCGCAATTTTTATTTCAGGAAAACCTGTACAGTTACTCCCTATACAACAACCCCTATACAACAAAAGCTGGAAAAGAAAAAGCTTGTTTATCGCCAAATTGGCCGTGTTACTGCTCTTTATGGTGCAACAGGGCATAGGCATATTAAGTACAAAAAAAATGATAGCTGAGTACCTAACGAAGTCACCTCTATATGGAATCTACCGCATTGAACAAGCGGGAACACAACGCAAATCAATCCCCGAAGATTGGCGGCTTATTGTTTTCGAAATTAATAACAACAAGGTCTTAATACGCAACACAGACTATAACCCACAAAGGGAGAGCGTTGTTATTGATACAGCTGGGAAGAAAATTACCCTAAACAATTATCAATTTGATTATCAGATCAACCCTGACGGAAATATTCTTCTGACAAAAACCTTTGATGACCATACGGCGCAAATTAAACTGATTAAACAAGACGTGCAAGCCTTTGAATTAATGCAGCGCAAGTTCCATTGGGTACAGGAATATCCCTATAATCGGTAAATAAGAATCGTAAAAACTAAATAAAACAAATTATGCACTTAACACCTCCTCAGACCAAAACAACTATATTTAATGCTGCAAACATAACAACATGCGACGAAGAGGTAGAGCATCTCGGTTTTTTATATCGAATGCGGAATATCAGGGTACACACCTGCCATATGCTCAAAAGTAAAGAGGTGGTGACCCTTATCTTAATACATTCGAGCGGAGGTAGCCGTCAGATTGATCAGGGGCAACATAATATAATGGGTTATCAAATTCATCTCATGTTCCCCGGTCAGTCAAGTTCTTTCTATTTTTTCAAAGAAACCTCTGTTTGTCATTTTAGAATTCCCTTGCAAAATTTTGAAAAATTATGTCATACGCTTTCAATCAACATAAAACTCCTCAAAGATTATCCGATACTTCAGATCGAGCCATATGAATTTGGAAAACTTCGCTATGAACTCGATAAGATCCGTGAGGAACTCTATCGTTATCAGCCACTATTATCAATCATTTTATCACGTTTGCAAACTAGCTTAATAGAGATCAACCGCTCCTTAACCAAACACATCGATAATTTAGCACCGTATACTTATCCAGCCATCCTGAATCGCTTTCTTGAATTAGTAGAACTTCATTATAAACAAGAACACCATGTCGCTTATTACGCAAATTTATTGAATATAACTGCAACAAGTCTTTGGATACAAACACAGCAATACATGGAGACTAGCCCCCTCAAACTGATTCATAATCGTTTGTTAAAGGAAGCTATGCACCTGCTGAGTTTGGGGGCCAATCCAATCAAGACCACCCTGATTGAATTGGGTTTTGAGGACTCCGCTACCTTCTCTCATTTCTTCAAAAAACAGACAAATATGTCACCTTCAGCATATCAAAAGAAACATTTACCGCATAAAAAAAAATAAAAATGGCTCCTAAGTGAAATACACGGAGCCACAATTTATTAAGAAAACCGCATTATAACTATCTTTTTTTCAACGTGATATTATCCAAAAAGGCTTTTCCCTTTCCTAAATTGGTAAATCCAATTCGAACAATTTTTTTATTCGGATTAATCTCCTTGCCAGTAACAAAATCAACCTCCTGTTTTCCGCCCTTTTTAGCTTGATCAGGTATTAATGTCTTTAAGTTAGACAATTCTCCAGTTACAACAGCGACATCATCCACTTCTGCCTGGACTTTGTCACCTTTGCTCCAATAGACAAGTTTGAAGTCTTGCTGAGGATCCAAATAAACATATTGCTCTATTTTCTGTCCCGGTTCCAGTACGACCGCTTTACTGCCCTTTTCTCCGCCTCCTTCTTCGATGACCGCTGCTCCTTCCCAAGGTGCAAGGCCAGATTTACCCTCAAAATCTGGATTAGGCAATTCATTACCATCTTTTAAAGGCCAGTTATACGCCCGAATATAATCCACCTCCATATTGACTCCGCCTTCAGATCCATAGGCCCCAAGAAATACGTTCAAAAAGTGGTTGGGTGAGTAAATCTGATTTTTATTCGTATATTCTTTGATGAGGTCTCCATTGATATAATGCTTAATACTTGTAGGTGTCCACAATACCCCATGTGTTACCCATTGTCCGACATGTTCATACCCCTCCGCAATATGTGTAGCGAGATTACGTTGAAATACCCCTTTTGAGTCAACGTTTCCATGAATCACAAACTGGGCCGTAATGTACTCGAAAACGTCGATTTCAAAAAGCTGTCCCTTGGGGCGAATGCCTTTAATTCCGTCGACTTCGGATCCTTCTTGAAGATAATAACGAATATCTGGTCCGGGTGAATCAAACCAAAAAGCTGTATTTGTTCCCTTGGGACTACCCTGTCTGTTACGTCTTACCTTAACTTCAAAGTACCCACCTTTGCTGTTGTCCAGTAAATTTTCATTGGACTTCCAATCGTAGGTTTGGATGGATGAAATCTTCTGGTTTCCACCCTCTGTAAAAATCCGTTTGGGAATAGTATCATTGACATACAGATTGATCGCTGATCCATTTAAAGTATAAGCGGGTTGTGGCAAACGATCATGCAACATTTCATCCTTGGATTTTGCATTCAGATAGTTCAAGGACGAGAAATAGTTGGTCGTCCATTTATTCCGGTTAAGCAATTGATCGTTAAACTCATCCTGCCAATAGACTTCCATACCAACCGGAACCGCTCTTGAACTTGGATTCTTTTGCTCTTCATCTAATTCAGTATTATCCAGCTGCCATTTCTTGCTCGTATACACTTTTCCATTTGCCAAAGATTTTCCTGTAGCCGATTCTATCCAGATATAATAGGTCGTTTCAGGCTCTACCTGTTGAATATAATAACGTTTGGTTCCATCAGCCAATACCGCATTAGCGGTCTGTGGTTTCTTATTCGTTTTTGCCCAAAAGACTTTTGCCCCGGACATATTCGATTGCTTATCGTTCATGTCCACACGGATCCAACTCCGGGTACCTAATAGCTGTAATGGCGCATTTGACCTTGTCATTTGAGCCGATAGCCCTAGTACTGACAATACTTGAATACCTGCAAGAAATAGATATTTTTTCACAATTTTCTTATTTTATAAACGGACAAGCTATAGCCGATCTACGTACGAACAGACTATAACCTTACGATAATAACGAGAATTACCAGCATTGACAACTCTGATCAAAACGCAAACGTTTGTTCAATTTAGCGATTCCGAAAACTGGGACTTAAACAATGGATCAGACAAGTCGAATTTTCCGCGCTAACGCGTTCTGCAGCATTGGTAAAGTCAAGAAAAAAGCCGCTCGGAAAATCCAAAACGGCTTGATATATAGCGTAAAAAAAGTTTCCACTCAGCTTATTCATGCAAAACCAAAATCGCTTTAACGGATCGGTTCAGAACTTCATTCACCGTACTACTTGCAAATAAACGGTAAATCATATTATGGTTGCGTTTGACCAAACATAGAATATCGGTCTGGTTGTTTTCAACAAAATCAACGATCGCATGCGATGGGCGTGTATCATCCTCGTCCACATAATTAAAATTGATTTCAACATTAGGAAGTAACTGGCGCATTTTTTTTTCGCCATTTCGAACGAGCTTATCATCCAGTTCTTTTTCCGAAATATGCAAGATTTCCAACTTCTTTGGATCTGAAAGCTTCAAGATACGATTTAAAGCTTTGACATCCCGAACAGACAGCTTTGTTGTTTTATAATCCGTCGCCAATGTAATGACTGGAATAGCTGATAAATTGCTTTCAGGAGGTACAATCAAGGTTGGAATACGCAATTTTGTCACAGCCATACTCGCATTACTACCGACAATTTCCTTAATGCCTGTCGCTCCGGTGATTCCCATCACCAAAAAAGAAACATCAGTATATTCAACATACTTTGTGACTACATTACGCAGATAACCTACTTCAACAACGGTTCTCACTTTGAGGTCATTGTATTTATTTTCCTGGACCACCTGATCAGTCCATTCTTGCAAAGCAGCGCGTTTTCTAGCGTAATAATCTTCTATAAAGATCGCGTTATAAGTACTGTTATTGATTCCTTCTGTCGGATGTATGGCGTGTACAACAGCAACTTCCATATTCAAACGAGAAGCCAAAGACAAGGCATAACGCAAAGCATGACTTGCATTGATTGAAAAATCGGAGGCAACAAGAATTTGTTTCATTTTTTAAGTTTTTAATATTAACCTGTCAATAGCCATGTGTACAAAGTCAGTGGATGACAAAAACATTCAGATAACAATCAACTAAATAAAAAGATGGAAGAATACAAATAGTAATAGGGCCAAGCCAATCGACACAGGTAAAGTAAGTACCCAAGCAAGACCAATACTTTTGAGTGTTCCTTTATTTAGATTGCTCTTTCCTCCGGAAGCGACCATTGAACCGGCAATACCACTTGAGAGCACATGCGTTGTGCTAACAGGCAAACCCAATACGGTACTGATACCAATTGTCGAAGCTGCGACAATCTCGCTTGAGGCCCCCTGAGCATAACTCAAATGTTCATTTCCTATTTTTTCTCCAATCGTTACGACAATACGCTTCCAACCGATCATTGTTCCCAAGCCTAGTGCTACCGAAATCGTTAAGATCACCCAGATTGGGGCGAAGTCCGTAAGATGTTTTAATTCGCCCAACTTACGATTGAGCTCCAATCTATTTTCAGCATTGATATTGATCTGTTTATTGCTCTCCAATGTAGCAATGGATTTGACTAAACCTTCAACCTCTTTTCTGAATTTAAACGTCCCGGCTTTATCTGTTACACTTTTATCCATCAAATGTAGCTTGACTTGCTCAATCTCCTGATTGATTTGCGCAAACATCGTTCCCTGAGTTACATTACTGGAGGCAATTGTCTGTAACACGATTTCGGTTTGATCAAGCGTTTTAATGACAGTCGCATCTGGTACGGAATGGTTTATTGCAAAACGGGCAGGCAGAAATGCAATTAAGATCAGCATAAACAGCCCTACTCCTTTTTGTCCATCATTACTTCCGTGAAAAAAACTGACCAATGTACAGGTTAGTATAAGAATACCCCGTACTAAAAATGGGGGTCTGTCATCTTCCCCTTGTGGGATGTGAAAAAGTGCCTTATAACGGACGACGTGCTTCAAAAAGAGCATCAATAACACTGCTAGACCAAAACCAATCAAAGGTGATAGAATTAAAGAAAGGCCAATTTCCTCGGCCTTATGCCAATTGACACCACTACCCCCATAATACCAGGTGAAGCCAATACCTGCCCCGATAAGAGCCCCTATCAGCGTGTGTGAGCTCGAACAAGGAATGCCGAAGTACCATGTACCCAAATTCCAAATAATAGCCGCTAATAGTACTGAAAGAACCAAACAAGCGCCTACAGAAACTGGGAGTGCCATTAAGGTATCCAGTGGCACCAATTTAAGGATTCCCATAGCCACGGCTATACCACCTGCAAAAACACCTAGAAAATTCCAAAAACCAGACCAAGGAATGGCTACAATTGGTTTAAGTGCTTTGGTATAAATTACCGTTGCAACAGCATTCGCGGTATCATGAAAGCCATTGACAAATTCAAAGGCCACAACGGCAAATAAACAAAGGGCAAAAACAATAAGAAGTCCAGTACTAAGGTCGGTTTCCCCTAAGAGAGGAATCATGTTGCAGAAAATTTGCATATTATTCTTTCATAAGATTTATGATTGTCCTTGCTGAGTTTTTCTTACCTGCTGGTTTTTCCTTAAGGAAAACTACCGCAAGAACAATCGCTTCATTCAGATCAAAAATAATTTTCACATATTAACTTTTGATGAAGGCAATATTACCTTATACAGCAAGAAAGAAAAACTTAAAATACTGTTAACGACACCTATTTATAAAATGACAGCAAATACGATCGTATCAAAGTCCAATTTTCCAATATTATTGGATTAAAAAAATATTATTGCAATCAAAGAGCATTAACAATAAATATAAATTATTATATTCAACTCATATACCAAAAAGTCCTATATTATGAATTCAGACCCATTTGAAACAAACTTTGAAACAAACAATGATTTAAAATTTATCTTAAAAAACCTGTACAGACGACCAAGCTGGTTTTTTAAATTCACACAAGAAAACTATTATGGCAGATACGCTTGGTATCTGCTTTATCTCGCAGCACTAGGGAGCCAATTAGGAAAAATAGCTAGCATGAAAACCAGTATAGTAAGCTGGTCAGGCCTATTTTTTCAGGTCATGGTTTTGGGTTCAGGATTAACGATCCTTTTTTACATTATAAGTGCCTATATTTTTTCGGCCACAAGTAAATTGTTTAAAGGAGAAGCTACGGCGGGAGATATCCTCCGTGTTATGTCTTATTCTTCACCGCCAGCCATAATTCCCCTAATTTTCTATTTAATTGGGGCCGCTCTTTACGGACTACCTTTCTTTACAAATTCATTTTGGCTTGCCGATGCCGATCTCGCTCAGACCATCTTCAAATATTGCGTAACAGTTGTAAATGCGCTCGCCGGCATCAACATTATGATCTTCCTTGTACTCGGGATTTCGGTTGTTAACAATTTTAGTCTATTGAAAGCGATTTTAACGATAGTTTCCCCAATGCTAATCCTAATGGCTATTATTTTCCTGCTGGTATTATTATAATAAAAATCGCCAAACTAGTAAACCTAAATTAATTCACAGCGAAAATAGACCTATTTACCGATTCAGAATTACAGTCCACCGAAAAACATAAACTATTTAAAATTCAACTCGGTACTTTAGACAAAAATAAATTTAACACCAGATTAATTATGCCTAAAGCCTATCCATTAGACTGTTCATCGATGAACTTTTCTTCCTTACAGCGACTTACACTTCGTATGCTACTTTTTCTCTTCGCAATTTATTGCGTGCTCTTTACGCAAAATGCAAAAGCCCAATCTTTAGACTGGTCCACAAAAGATATCGTATTTAAGAGTGAGGGTATTAAGTTGGCCGGAACCATGCTTCAGCCTCGTCGTACCCATGCGGCCATTGTCCTCATCCATGGTTCTGGACAAGAGAAAAGGATGATGGAGTTTGCCTCATATTTAGCCCAAAACGGCATTTCAGTATTTACATATGACAAGCGTGGAGTGGGAAAGTCTGAAGGAACCTATGCTGGCCCTGAAGTCGGTACAAATAATATCGACTCCGCCAACCTCAATCTGTTGGCCAAAGATGCACAAGCAGCGATAAAAGCATTCCATCAGCAACTAGGGAAGACGAACATTCCAATGGGACTACTTGGATTCAGCCAAGCAGGATGGATCATTCCCTTAGCTACTAACCAAAATCCTTTGGTCGACTTTTTTGTCTTGTACAGTGGAGCAGTTATCCCTGCCCGTGAGCAACTACGCTTCCAGTTCTTTACAAATGGAAAAAAAGATTTTTGGGATAAACATACAGAAGCCGATGCCCGACAACATGTGGCGAATGATCCGGATCGCTATCAATTTACAAATACCGATCCCATGACACCACTTAAAACAATAACAACTCCAGGACTCTGGCTTTTTGGATCCAAAGACATCCAAATACCTGTAGGTTTATCCATCGAACATCTCAATGCGCTGAAAGTGCAAGGAAAGCCTTTCGAGTATTGCCTATTTCCCTTATTAGATCACAACACAAGCCTTTCGGCATCTAGCGAACCTAGTACTATTGCATTGAATTGGATCAAAAACAGGAGTAAAAAAAGTCATAAAAAAACTCTTGACAAGGGATCATGAGCATAAGATCAAGTATTAAAAAAGGCCTAAGTAAAAACTTAGGCCTTTCTTTAATCAATTCAAATGTTTAATTCGCTAGTTTAATGCAAATCCGCACGAAGCACTTTACTTTTGTTCAATGCTCTATTGGAATAGATGATATACAAGGTACCGACAATAGTTGGCATAATCCAAACCAGCGTTGAACCAAGCTGAATCCCGGCAACTAAAAAGGCAGTTACCGACGCAATCAATGCGCCTACCATACGGCCCAAGTGACTAACCAGCCAGGCATTTTTCTTTTCTTTGAAACTTTTAAACAGTTGAAAATCCCGAATACTCATAAAGGCACCAAAACCACCAAAAAAGACATATAAAACAGAATTTGCCACCTGTTGTACCAATCCAATTAAACCAAGGCCTAACATACCGACCGATACAAGCAGCATCGTGGCCGAAATCAGTTTATCTTTCCAATCTGCTTGTTGTTTAATCTTGCTTCGCAAAGTCAAAGCCCGATTACCCGCTAGAATAAGATAAATCGTAAAGATCCCGATCAAAAATAAAAATGTGTTTTCGTGGCCCGGCATTCTCGCAATAACAAGTGAAATTAAAGAACTAATCACCATCGCATAGGAAAATATAATCCCCATTTTCTTGTGCCCTGCTCCCCCCTTTTTTACAGCCACACTTATCAGGCCGGTAATCAATCCTATCCCACCAAAAAATGCGTGAACGTAGATCAATGTCTTAATTGTTTCTTCCATAGTTCTTTTTAATAATTGTTTATAGCTAATAATGGTATTGAAGCAAAAAGGCTAATGGTTATGACCTGTTTAAAATAGATAGACAAAAAACAACGCTATAATGCCGTTTGCGACAATAGCCCAAATGTAAAAAATATCCTTTTAATTATCTAAATGTTTAAATAAAAATCACTCTTTTTCCTCGCGAACGAGAAAATCATAAGAGTACCAGAATTTAAGATGTCCATAGGAATTGAGGCCTCCTAGGCTATAGCTAATGGGGTAATCAAAGCTATTCTGTTGCAGTTCAAGTTCATTTTTATAATCAGCGACAAGTTTTTTAATGGCGTCCACACCTGTTGCACGTCTAATAAAACTTGTTTTACGTCCACCGCGCAGATAGACCAGCACATCGGAACCATCCAACACTGTTTCGTCCGTTTTCGTCAAGAGCTGATTATACAGCAGTTTTTCCAAGACGCTTTTAAGATCACCACGCGGAAAATCACTTTCCCCCATCATAATAGAGTGGGTGCCATAGTTGACAGAAGAAACATAGTAGGGATTAAATCCTGATTTTTTTAACTTCCCAAGTTCATCCTTATTAAAAGCTTTCGCAAAATCTTCCAGGTCTACATGAAGACTAAATGTAATATGTTCCCGACGCAATAGTAGGCTATTTGCTCTTTTTATCGTGGTGGAATCGTGGTGACGAACCATTTTTAGTACACTATCAACGTCGGGGCTATTATTAAGATGGTAACGTATCGCCCTATAATCGAAGAATGCCCCCACGGACGATTGCTCCAAAACAGATGGTTCACCCTTACTTTTCTTAGCAAAAGCACGCACAGCATCAAAGCTTGGTATCACACGAATACTGGATAAAGTTGGCTGGGTAGATGAAATTGCAATTTTAAAAGGTTTATAGTAGTTACGGAGGGAGGTGAGTTTCAGTTCCGGTGTGGTATCTTTTAATCCCCAAACTGCCCCTAGATAGAAGTTCTTTTCTGCAGTGCCATCCATATAGATCTGGCTAACCGAAAACCCAACGGAACGCCCTACAAACTGATACCTTTTAGCCGTTGCTCCACCTTCGATTGCCGTAGCATCAAAATCAGCATCTTCTTTGTCGCAGCTGGACAAAAAACAAATACTTAGCAACAACAGGAAAAGATATTTCATAATTTAAAAAATTAATCGTCACCTTTGGTGGAGCACTTCAATCTCATCTACCCGTCGGACAATGGCCTTTAGATTCTTCTCAAATATATACAAAATTCCTAATCCAACATACATAAAAACAAGAATAACAACACGATACAAAGCTAAAGGAATATAATTAACGATCCATTCCGAAGAGACCAACCCGATGATCAAAACCATAATCGGTATCGTTAAACCAAGATAATTGCGATAAACGCAGTATTTGCTTCCTCTAGGTCGATGCCGCAATAAGTATACTGGAATATAAAAAACGAGTGTACCGATCATCCCTAATTTTAATCCGGTCCAAAAAGCATCTGCATCGAGCGGCACAAAATAATAGAACAATGTGAAGTATACGATATAAATTGCACTATGCCAATGCTTGACGAATTGTAAAAAATCAGCAGGAAATTTATTGATCTGTTTACGTTGCAGATTCAATTCATAACTAGCGGCAATACTTCCAAAACCTGCCGCTCCAAAACTGGCATAAGCGAGATCAATGGCTCGATTGAAATAAATACCGGCATCTGAAGACATGAGTTCCTCTACCTTACAAGCAAAGTGATCCAAAATTTCAAGTTGAACATCAACATAACGATATCCTTTAGAACGAATAAAATCCATCAGAATACCTAATTCCGCTTTGGTCAATTTCTTTTCTGTCATGATACAATTGGTTTAGTGTTCAAGATAACCTGCAACTTCTCCACAAAGGTCAACGCATCTTTCATTTTACTTGCCTGAGCTTTTTTTCCTTTCTCTGTTAAGGAGTAATACTTTCTTGCTCTTCCATCGACAACTTCTATTGCTGTATCCAGGAGCCCTTCCGCTTCTAGCTTATGTAATGCAGGATAGAGCGCTCCCTCAGTCAGGATAAACTCCCCCTCAGTTAAGAGTTTTACCTGTTGAGTCATTTCATAGCCATACATTCTTTCCGTTCTAGACAATAGCTTCAGAATAATCGTTTGTAAAGTGCCTTTTAATAACTTCGTATCTTTCATTCGTTCATCTTAAACAATTAATTAAATATACCTAATTTTCTTATATATACAAAAATATAAGAAAACTATGATACAGCGGGTTCCATATTAACCGTCGCCATTAGCTATGGCCCCTGCACTGTCTTTTGACTAGACTGCTTCTGCCCTGCTTTTGCAATTAACCGATCAAATTCCTATGAATCGCTTAGCGTTTACCTAGTGAACCAGGTAAACATTAGGTCTCAGGTAGGTGTTTACTAGGGACAAGAGCGAGCAATGGCAATGGCTGGGGCGAACAAAGGCAACGGCAGGTATAAAGCGAAAAAGCCGCTAGAGCTGGGAACTCCAAACGGCTTTGCATTAACAATTATATATAGAATGATATGATTATCCCGCTTTCAGGAGATCAACAATAAGACGATCTCTATTTTCATTCAATGACGGATAAAATTGATTTAAATCAACCAATATGATCGGCATTCCTCTATTTTCGGGTTTATACAAGACATTATCTACCAAGTCCCGACAGAAAACTAACGATTCATTATCCGTGAATACTTCTCTTGACCTTTTGAGGAAACTATCGAAAAAACGTCTTGGATTATTGATGACTTTAAGATGTTCTTGATTTGGAAAAACCGTACTGGAGAGATCTAGCCTTCGAGAAAATATAACGTCCTTCAATTCCGCATGACCGAAATTTACCAAGGGAGTTTTTAATGGTTTGGCTTTTTTGAGAATAAAAAGATTGGTAGAGTATAAATCTTCTGTAAAAGGAATTCCATAAAACCATGAAGAGCTGATCTTTCCTTTAAAAACCACATGAACAAAATTTGTACCATCGAAAGTTGTTTTGTCAAATGTATTGTAAAGGAAGGAGGACTTTTCAATTTTTAAATTTCCAATAATGGCTTTCGAAAAATCATTCGCTTCGAATGTACTTTCCATCCAAAGCCCAGATTCCTGAAAAACAACAGACTGAAAGTTACAGTCTATAAAGGTACAGCGAATGAACTTACAATCACGAAACATGGAGTTCATGAAGCTTTTCCCTTTTATCGTACAATCGATAAATGAACAGTTTTTTAAAACTTTGTGATTGAATTCAAAACTTTCAATCTCACTTTGTTGGAATATTTTATTAGTCAGTGCCATGCTAAAAATGATTAATAGGCTAAAATTTCATAGTAGTTGCATTGCAAATGGATATTTAACGGCCAAAATATCCATTTATACAATGATGACAACGGGAAAGACAAAACGTCCTAAAGAAATTTTGACTTTTTTTTATTTTTTTTATCCTAGCCTAAAAAAGCCAAGAAATATAAGATCTCATAGCAAACTGACTATGGGAATACACTAGCCAGTGATTCTTATAACTGGCCGATAGGCACAAAAAAAGCCGCAAGAACGGGGAGTCCTTTACGGCTTACTACCTATGAAAAACATTCACCTTAAGTATAAGGCACTATCTACTATGACAATTAAAATTAAAATGCCGCACATAAACCTATCGCACAACAAATTAGCAAATTAAGATCTATGTTTCGACATTTCTTGGAACCAAATATAAAGTGCTCGATCAGAGATTCAAGCCACCGTTTACAATTCGCCAAAAATGATTTACGATTCGTCCATTGTATTATTTTAATCGGCCGATTAACTAGCCCTTTACTCCTAAAAGAAAAAAAAGTATATTGGTGGACACAATTAAAACTGTTTATGAAATTGATAAAAAATATTTTGGCGGTACTTGTACCGCTTACCTTATTCAGTGGCACAACCTTTTCCCAAACCAAAGAGGAGCTTAAAAAAAAATATGAAAACAGCAGTATAGATGAAGAGCTCAAGAAAAAGATGGCTACGGAATATATCTTTCCTGATAGTCTCATCTTACCCCCTTTACACTATATCAATTCCTATTATATATTGGACTCTGCCGTCAATGATTTTCATTCTATTTCCATTGATGTTATTGTACAGGATGACATCCCCGACCATTATTCCTTTTACATTTCACCTTTTAATATATCCCTAAACAATATGCCTTTATATTGTGGTATTCAATCTTCCGGTGGCGGTATCAGTGTTAAGACTGGTAAAGAAGAGGAAATCAAATTTAATGGCATCTTTTCACGTTGGTTTGAACGGACAAAAAAAGCCTTAAAAACTACGGGATATTATGCCAGTTCAGATGCGGAGGGTGATTTTATCAGCGTCCGCAATACCGTAGGTTGGCACAAAGGTTCATATCGCATCACCCTAAAAAAAGAAGGTTATATCGCGGGTAAAACTATCCCAGATACTATTAATCCTAAAGAAACCTATTTCAGCTGGGGCGATTATGAACATTCCTGGATCACCATGTATGTTGAAGATTTGAGCACAAAAAAAGTGGTCAATGTAGGGTCTCTAGCCTTCCCGGGTAAAAAAATCCAGATGAAAAAGTACATCACATCGTTCTTGGAGCAATACAAATATTTCATCGATTTTGCCCAAAGACCGCGGGACCTCGAAGGGTTGAATGTCATCCGATACGACAAATTACCTAACGTAACCATTATTCAAAAAAATCTACGCATCAATGGTAAATTGGTCAAGCTTGAAAAAGTTCCGACTTACCACAACCGTACACACAACCCCGAGCAAAGTAAAGTAGCCGGTGAAATCCCAATTCTATCCAAGGATAGTTATAATCCTGCGACTGGTGAACTGACACTCGAAACGGGCGTGTTTGTAGCGTGGCCCCCTAAGAAAGAGGACGGCAAATAGCCGGCAATGGATCATGATAAAATGCTATCATTGTCTACGACAATAACTTTGATAGCCGCTGTTTCAACAGCAATCAGGGTTACAATTTTTTCGATGGAGGATTTTAATAAAACTGGTCGTTCGAAACAGAGCAAAAAAGGTGAAAAAAGAGTCTTCTCATCACAATGATGAGAAGACTCCTTACTTAATCCCAAACCAAGTTTGACTTTTTGCCGGTATATTGATCTCAAAGATCGCCTCTGAAGCTGCATTTAATGGTATTGTCCTACTGTTTTTATTTTGCCAAAACATTTACTAATGCGACTTTCAGATACTTGCTTGAAACTTTGATTTTATTTGCTTTCAACAATTTTACTGAGCCCCCACTGTTTATTTGGTTCTTTCCCCATAAACAATACCAAGGTCCCGCCGCGCATAATTTCATTGTGATCTATAAAACAGTTATTATAAGGAACGTCATTAAGTTCAGCTTTTTGGATGTAGCGATTTTCAGGCGAATTATTTTCAGTTTTGATTACAAACCGTGTCCCAGGATAATATTTAGGATCAAGTGTAAAAGTGATCGTATCAAACACAGGGCTTGTAATCTCATAGCGTGTCTCACCTGGACAAATAGGATGTATTCCAGATGCTGCCAAGACATACCATGCAGACATTTGTCCCACATCTTCATTACCTATCAGACCATAAACTGAATTATGATACGCACGTGAACAAATTTCACGCGTCCATTTTTGTGTAAACCAAGGCGCTCCTACCCGATTATATAGAAATGGTACATGGTGTACCGGTTCATTGGCATGGTTATAATAATTATTCCACATCATATCTTGTGGAGCGAGTTCAAAAAAATTATTGAGATCCGCAATGGTTTTTTCCTTACCCCCCAAAAGGCCTACAAGTCCATCCACATCATGAGGAACAAACCATCCCTGCTGATAAGGATTGCTCTCAACACAACCGTAATTTTGGGTTAAGCGCCCTGTCTCTGGCCATTTGCTCCAGGTACCATCCTGTTCTTTCGGTCGAAACCATCCAACTGTCGGATCAAACAGATTTCTATAGCTTTGCGCCCGATGCGCATATAACTTCTCGTCGTCCGTTTTATTAAATCGCTTCGCTAATTGAGACAGGCACCATTCTGTATAAGCATATTCCAATGTCGTCGAAATTCCCCCTGTAGTTCCCTTTTCCCCATTTCCAAATTTTTCAACTGTCTGTCGCGCATATTTATATGCCTTTTCTGCATCAAAATTTGATATCCCTTTCATATAGGCGTCCGTAATAATCGATACAGCAGGGTTTCCGATCATACAGCCACTATAGGCATTCAAAAATTCCCAGCGTTCTAAATAATCGTGGTTACTTTCTTCGGCCAATGTTACCAAAGAATTGATCATATCATTTACGATAGTCGGATTAATAATCGTTTGCAAAGGAAACTGACTTCGAAAAACATCCCAGCCGCTAAATACTGTTCGCTTGGTAAAATCCTTTGTCTGACGAATATGTCCGTCGCCACCAACATATTTACCATCGACATCTGAGAAATCTCTTGGATCGATCATCGAATGATACAAAGCCGTGTAAAAAACAGTTTTCTCGTCTTCTGTCCCACCGTGGACGTCAATCTTCCCCAATGCATCGTCCCATCGTTTCTGCGTTTGCTTTAGTACACTGTTAAAGTTCCAATCTTTGATTTCTGTTCCAAGGTTATTTTTGGCCCCCTCCATACTGACAAATGAAATTCCAGCTTTCATCAATACCTGCTCATTTGCATGTGTAGAGAATTCGGTATAAAATCCCAAATGTTTACCCTCCATGGTGCCAATATTTTTTGTAACGACAGATCTAGAAACCATTTCTTGATAGCTGGCACTTGTAACGTCTTCTAATTTACGCTTTTGCCCCTCTGGAACAGCACAATTCCATACTCCTGTTTCGGTAAAAGGCTTACTAAATTGGGCATAAAAATAGACCGTATAATTTGCCTTCCCATCACCATTTCCCCAACCACCACCTTCTGGTGTACATTTCATCCATCCTTGGATGGTATGGTTGTCCACTACTTTCACGTATTGTTCAGTAGAAGTACCACCTACCCTTCGTGCTAAGTCGATCTGAATCCGCGATTTTTGATGTTTGGGAAAGGTAAACCGAAGCATACCGCTATGTGGCGTTGCGGTCATTTCAGCTTTAATATTATAATCTGAAAGTAACACTTCATAATAACCTGCTCTTGCTTTTTCATCTTTTTTGGAAAAACGAGAGCGGTAGCCTTTTTCCGGATGTTCGGCACTGCCTGCCGAGGTTTTCAGTTCTCCAGTCGTTGGCATGACTAAGAAATTACCTAGATCACCATACCAGCCTATGCCACTCATTTGTGTAAAGGCAAATCCTTCGATGGAGGTATGCTCGTAGTTATATCCAGAACCATTATCTCCACCAGTGATTGTGTTGGGGCTAACCTGTGTTAAGCCAAATGGAGTTGCTGCCCCCGGAAAAGTTTTACCGAAGCCATGTCCCCCCGTTTCGGCCTTTTCACCACTGGTAACTGCACCGATAAACGGATTGACATAGTTAGATTGCGAGTAGCAATTAAAACAAATAAAAAATAGAACAACACTAAATTGAATACGGGATATCATAAAAAATGGTTTAGATTACTTCGTCAAGTCTACGGATTCCAAAGATATCTGCAATTTTACCGCATAAAAAAAATGCTTAAACAATTGATTCGGTTTGACCAAAAGTTTTCCATAGACTATAAAACTGGAACAAGATAATCAATATCACAATAATCTCATTCTTTTTGTCTTCCAAAATCAAATTTCCTTAAAATCTCAAATACCCGTTCTTTACGCAATAACCACATGCCTAGCTTTTCTTCGGCAACACCATCCGAAAGTCGGTATGTAAAGATAATTCCCTCCTGTTCATCCAACTGAACCCCCAAATATTTCAGCGCAATACCATCTTTACATAGTATGGGGCAAATTTCTGTAATATGTGAGGATAATAAGAATACACTGTTCTTGTATACTTTCAAACAATTAACTAGCTCCAGGGTTGCTTCACTGGCATCACTATGGTTTGTACCCTTGAATAACTCATCCATCAGAATAAACATTAGCTTACCGGATGCAAGTAACTCCGCCAAATGTTTGACCCGCAATACCTCATTAAAAAAGTGACTTGCACCTGCATTTATATTATCACCTAAATTTATGGTCGCCGATATTCCATCAAAAAGTACTGTCTTCATCACGTCCGCTGGAACCGGAAAACCAAGATGTGCCAGATAAACACAGCTTCCAATTGTCTTCAACAAGGTAGATTTTCCTGTCATATTTGCTCCAGTCAGATACCAAAGGTTATTTTCTTTTTTTATTTCGATATCATTTTTAATGGCATCTTCGATAAATAAATTATAAGCTCCACGTATGGTGATCATATCCTCTACCTCTGTCTTTTCCTCAATCTGAGGGAAAACAAGATTCTTTCCTTTAATACTTTGTGCTACACTGAATAAGGCATCCAAATGATACAAAACCCCGAAAATTTCACGTATTGCATTTCGTTTTATATTTCTAAAAAGATAATCGTATTTGATCATCAGCTCCTTAGAAAATTTGTTATTCAGTAACTGTATAAACTCATCCCGATCGATTTCTTCCAAAACACAATCGATGTGTTTGCCATATTCTTTGAGAATAGCTAAAGTATGATCTTCTGATTTTGCAGATTCTAATAAAATTGCAAGACCATCCGTGATCTTTGCTATTTCGTGAATAGATCTCCTGACAAGTATCTCGCGTTTTTTAAAATCCAAAGACAAAAAATTCGTTGAAACCATTTCCAAGTAATAAGTAGCCCGAGAAGGTGAATAGGGTTCTTGTGGCAGAGACAAATATTGCTCAAGATCCTGCATCATATACTTATCCAATAGATCCGAAATCTCAACTTTTTGCATAAAAAGAATTAAATGCTGCCTACTTTCTATTTCCAATTTAGAGGAAAGAGGTTTAAGAAAATAACTATACAATGTATCCCGCCCACCTACGGTAACTGTACAATCGAAAAAATCGATCATATCCTTATACCTGCTGTTGGTAACATTTAAATCTGCTAAAGTCTGTCTGTCAACAATGGACATAATTTATTTACTGTGGCTCTTTCCCTAAACTTACTCAAAGTCATTATAATTAGCAACACTGTAGCAGAATCGTTATACAGCGAAATAAATTTCCATAATCATGAGATTACTAGCGATTATTCTAGAATATTAAAACTGAAATAAATAACCAATGAATCAATCAGGCAAGATTTAGGTTCTTAAGCATTTAAATTTAGTTGGACATATCCAAGGAACAACGCAAGAGTAAAAAACAATAAAAAAACACCCGAAAGCATGGGGTACTCCGGGTGTTTTAGCCATATTATTAACCTATTTTATGAAAAGTGCCCTTGAATGGGCAACACTAAAATAGAAAATAACTTTGTATAAACAAAATAAAATCAAAAAAAAATCATTTTTTCTAAATCACTAAACCGGTTAAACATGGAAATTTAGCAGCGTGGCTAAAGTATTTCAAGTTCCCTTTTTATCTAGGCACAAGTTAAAATCTAATTGATATTATCTTAATATATTACAGGGAGATTACAGGGGGTTAACAGGGGTATAACAGGGGTTTAGCAGGGGTATATTCCCTACTAACCCCTTGTTAATACGCTGTAAAAATAGTGTTATTCCCTTCTTAATTTTGAATCTGAGGGGAACTTGATACAGGCCTTCGCTATCATTGTGAGATTTTGTTTAATTTTAAATCCATCAAGTAACTATTAGCTATGACCGAACGTGAAATTCTGAGACAACATATCGACAAGACCGTCCAGTTAAACGACGAACAATTCGACTACTTCTTTTCTTTTTTTAAACCGATCTCCTTTAAAAAGAAACAAATGATTATCCGTCAAGGAGACCTTGTGGAACAAGAGTATTTTGTGCTAAATGGCTGTCTAAAGACCTATTTCACCAATGATGAACAAAAGATGCATATCTTACAGTTCGCCACAAAAACCTGGTGGGCTTCCGATTATAATGCATTGCATAATCAAGGCCCAGCTACGGTCAATTTAGATTGTGTCAGCGATGCAGACACACTTTGCTTATCGAACGAGGACCGTGAAAAAGTATGTAAGGAAATTCACGAAGTTGAAACCTTTTTTAGATGGCGTTCCAATAAAGGATACATTGGGCTGCAAAAAAGAATAATGTCACTGCTGAACAATAATGCGCGAAGCCGTTATGAAGAACTCATGCAGCAATATCCTGAACTCTATAATCTCGTTCCAAAACATTTGATTGCAGCGTATCTGGGCGTTTCCCGCGAAACACTGAGCAGGCTATATCAAGCCAAATAATGTGATCTAGATCACAAAAGCAAAACCATTCTCCAAATTGTGATGTATATCACATAGGGCTTTGGCAATTTATCCCCTACTTTGTACTATCGTTTTAAACAGTTATTTTTTTTATTGATGCTGCTATTTGATTGATTTAGATTGACCTGATGTAAATCTTCGAGCTTCATCACCACTAAAAACAAATTAAGATATGAAAAAAGACAAATTAAAAGTATTGGTTGTATTGACATCACATGACCAATTGGGAGATACAGGAGAAAAAACAGGTTTTTGGATTGAGGAATTTGCAGCGCCTTACTATGTTTTACATGATTCAGGAGTGGAGGTCACAATTGCATCGCCTAAAGGAGGGCAGCCGCCAATCGATCCTAAAAGTGCACTCCCAGATTTTCAAACCGAAGCTACCAAACGTTTTGATGCAGACAAGGAGCTTCAAACAAAATTGGCAAATAGCATTCCTTTGGATCATATCAATGAGCAGGATTATGATGCTGTTTTCTATCCTGGTGGCCATGGACCTTTGTGGGATTTAACCAACGATAAGACATCCATTGCATTGATCGAATCATTTTGGGCCCACAATAAACCTGTCGCTGCCGTATGCCATGCCCCAGCTGTATTTCGCTATGTCAAGGATAGTAATGGTCAGCCACTGGTCAAAGGCAAAAAAGTTACCGGATTTTCAAATAGCGAGGAAGAAGCGGTTCAACTAACGGATGTTGTTCCCTTTTTAGTGGAAGATGAACTCGTGAAATTGGGTGGTCAGTACAGCAAAGGGGAAGATTGGCATAGTTATGTAGTCAAAGATGGTCATCTCATTACCGGGCAAAACCCTGGGTCTTCGGAAGAGACTGCTAAAGCTTTGTTTGCTCTATTGAGCAATTCCTAGCAATAAGCTAATCAAAAAAATAAGGAAGGGCTGTTTGTATAACAAAAGGCCCCTCCTTATTTTTTAACAAAGCATCAATATCCGATTTGCAAATGAAAATTTAATTCTCTTGCAACTTCTGCATGATAAGAACTATTTACAAAATGGCTTGAATCTCGTCTTCAAAAACAGATTTATTTTATTTACCACCTTATTTTATAAGGCATTTTACCGTCGCTGTTTTCAACCAAGGTGCGGTAAAACGTACATCAATTGTTTCTCCAGATTTGCCCAAAGCCTGAACATAAGTGAGCATCTTTCCGTGATAAACGCGTTGTTTCTTGTCCGTATAATCGCCCATATCGGCATTGTTTCCGGCTTCCATACCAAGTAGACGTGCATTCCCCACGATGTCACAGGTAATTTCATCTTCCGAAATTAGGACAGGAATGCCCTTTTCATCCAGGATCTGCAAAGCAATTTGGATCACTCCACCCGCTTCGACTTGCTGATTACCCAGAATGACAGCTTGAATAGCTGCAGGCCTCTCGCTGGATTGAATCGCATGCCGAACGACCTCCTTGCCATTCGCATCCAAGCCCACAACCTCCAGCTTGCCTGCTTTATAAGGAATATCCCAAAAGATGATGCCTGTTTTCTGATCGTATTTTTTCATTTCGCCCACCACTTGAGCATCCAATTCAAGGCGTGCACTAGCACTATTCGTATAACAGACCACCCTGATCTGCTGGTCCTCTTGATAGTTCCAAACTGGCCAAGCATCCATGGAAGGTGCCTCATTTTTCCGTTGCCCCTGTTCGGATTCCAATGCAGACCAGACATCTGTGGCTGCGGCTCCTCCCTGCAAGGGATAGGTACCCAAGTAAGCCATCGGTTTATCCAACCACAGTGATTGACGAAAATAGCCTCGCGGTTTGATAAAACCTGCGAAATCCAACAGTCCCGAATAAAATCCCCGTGAAGGCCAACGACCGGATTCTCCAAGATAATCTATACCTGTCCACAAAAATTGGCCAAATATATGGTTGTTGTCGCGTACGGCAAGCCATGCCGGAAGATCGTGTCGATTCTCGCTTCCGAAAATTACTCGTGCTGGATAACGCTGATGATCCTGTTGATAACGACTTTCGGTATAATTGTACCCTGCAATATCAAGTGCTCCTGGATAGGCTGTTTCATTCGACATCGCTACTCCAGCAAGCCCTGCTGTAACAGCTCTGCTTTTATCATATTTTTTTACAACCGCAGCCAAGCGTTTGGCGATATCACCCAATCGCATCGCATCTGGTGCATCCTTTTTATAGCCACCATACGAGGCCTGTGTGAAACCACCCTCCTTCTTCTCGCCATTAAGGACGGGATGTGAGTAAGGGTCATTTGGATAATCCACTTCATTCCCTATACTCCAGGCGAAAATCGAGAGGTGATTGCGATCCCGTTTGACCATATCTGCAAGATCCTGCTCGCCCCAGCTTTCAAAAAAGTCATACGATCCCTCAAAACCGGGGGTTCCGACATTCCAGCCCTGCAACCATTTCCTCTTCGGGTACTCCCACTCGTCGAATGCCTCATCCATAACCAACAGCCCCAACTCGTCACATAAGGTATAAAGCGAGGATGCTTGCGGATTATGGCTGGTTCGAATGGCATTGACACCCAAAGATTTTAATGTCTGCAGCCGCCGACGCCATACCTCAGTATACATTTCAGCACCCAGCACACCGGCATCGTGATGTAGGCACACACCTTTGACTTTCATCCATTCGCCGTTTAAAGCAAAGCCCTTGTTTGGATCAAATGTAAAAGTTCGGAAGCCCGTTTTGATTGCCGACTGATCAATTTGCTTTCCATTTTGCAATACGCTTGTCCGCAAAGTATATTGATTGGGTTGATCCAAGCTCCACAATTTAGGGTTTGCAACCGTCAATTGCTGCTGTATCGTCGCTTTAGCAGCAGCATCAACCTTCACTTTCTCCGATTTATTAGCGACAACTTTCCCTGCGGCATCAATCAACTCCTGCACAACGGTAACCGCACTGCCGTTGGACGTACTATTGACAACGGTCACTTCGGTATTTAACATTCCTTTCCCTTGCTTTAGCTCGGGATAGGCATATATTCCCCATTGATCGATATGCAACGCATTTGCCTTTACAAGCCAAACGTCACGATAAATGCCCGATCCCGTATACCATCTTGAATCGGCACTTTTACTGTGGTCGACCTTAACAGCGATGGTATTTTCTTTTCCAAACTCAATATATGACGTGATATCATAAGAAAAGGATATATAGCCGTTGGGGCGTTTTCCAACAGATTTGCCATTGACAAACACCTCGCTTCGGTTGTATACTCCCTCAAAATAGATAAATATTTTTTTGCCCTGATCTTCCGCAGGTATAACCAGCTTTTTTTGGTACCAGCCAATACCACCCGGTAAATAGCCTGTCGCGCTGGCTAAACTTGGACTGAGCGGGTATTTTACGCCCCAATCATGGGGTAAACGGACCTGCTGCCAGCCTCCGCGATTTTTTTCAGCGCCTGCCTGCCCCTGGATATCACCCAAATGGAAGCGCCAATCCGAATTGATCGCTTCGGCCTCACCAAATCCAGCTTGTGCGTATAAGCCACTGATGCCCATACCAATAGAAACAGCTAAGACTGATAGTTTTTTTATGAGATTATTCATTTTACTTTTTTGCATTAGGTTCAAGTGATTAAAGCGTTGGAACAACAGGCAACACATGGCCCTGATCATCAAAATACAAACGATCCATGCATACCTCCCGATTAAACCCAGCGGCATCGCCCATATCGATACCTTTGGGATAATTAAAACGATGGTATACAATATACCATTCGTCTTTACCGGGAATCTGCAAAATCGAATTATGCCCAGTGCCATAAATGCCTTTGGCAGGATCTTTTTGTAAGACTAAATTATTAGCCGGAACAGTGATCGGTCCATCTGGGGAAGTCGCAGTTCCATATCGTACCCGATAATTTTCACTCCGGGTATCATCTTCTGACCAAAAGAAATAATAGAGTCCTTTGCGGTAGACAACATAGGCTCCTTCGCGGAATGTCTTATCAGGAGTGAGTACCTTGACTGTATTTTTTTTAATGGAAACCATATCTTTGTTGAGTTCAGCAACAGCCAAATAGCCATTTCCCCAATACAGATAGCTTTTTCCCGATTTTGGATCGTTAAACACCGCCGGATCAATCTCCTGCCCGCCATTGACACCCTCAGGCTTAAAATCGATCAGCGGTTTTCCCGCGTCCTTAAAAGGCCCGGTAGGTAAATCAGCCACCGCAACACCGATCTTTTGCGCTGCTGTAAAATAATAATAGTACTTATAATCATTCTTGACTTTCTTTTCCGTAATGGTAGGCGCCCATGCATTTCGAGGTCCCCAGGCAACATCTTTTTTCAGGTCCAAAATCACCCCTTCATCTTTCCACTGATTGAGATCGGAAGACGAGAAGGTCTTGAAATAATAGCCCCCCCAGCCATCAAAACCATCACTCGTTGGATAGATATAGTATTTTTTTGTTTTATTGGAATAGAGTACATCCGGATCGGCATAAAAGCCATCCAAAACTGGATTCTTACTGAATGCGAATTCCATATCTTTGGGTTTCCCCCATTTGGAGGTCAAGTCCAAAAGTTCTTGTCTTGAAATAGGAATAATCGTTCCATGACGTGGATGGAAATCCATGTCAATTTGATGGTCGATTACTTTAAAACGATCAAGGTCTTCGGAGGTGCAGAATTGGTACTTTCCTTTACCATAGACATCGTACATAAGGATATATTTATCCGACTGATTGAGTTTAAAAACACTGGATCCTTCCACAGCATCATTGGTCTGCTGTTTATAACCCGGTTGTTCAATCCATTTTCCCGAAGTCAGTGAATCAGTTATCGCCAACTTAATGCCATTTCCATGTCCTTCAGTTTTGTAAAAAAGGTAGAACAAGCCATTCTTTGCAATAATATCCCCATCGATACAGGATTTGCCATTTTTAGGGAGAAACAGCACTTTAGGTTCGCTTTCAAAATCTGTAAACTCCTTATTAGCATAAGCATAGTAGATGATATCCGGACCATTTCCGTGCTGCATGGACCAGTACACCATGTATTTACCGACCGAAGGGTCATATATAGTCTGTGGTGCCCATACTCTTTTCAACGTTTCCTGACCTTTGAAACGCTGCTGAATATCGATTGCCTGATGAGACCAATGCACAAGGTCTTCGGATTTTAGCAGGATCAAACCCCGATTAGAATCCCAGCCTTTGGAGGAGGTCATGTCGGTGAGCACCATATAAAATGTTTTGCCATCTTCGCCACGGAGAATATGGGGATCCCGTACACCGCCAGTCTTGCTGATCACCTTCGAATCCAAGATAGGCTGGTTTTCATTCAAGGCTCTGTAAGTATAGCCATCTGTGCTGATCGCAAAACAAACCGCCTCATCGGCGACAGCATTACCTTTGAAATAGGCAAATAAATAACCTGCAAAATCTTTGTCCGTAGGTCCGCTGCGATAAGTTTGAGCAAAAACGCCGCATGTAGCATGTATTAAAAATAAGGTAACTAAGATTGAAATTTTGTTTTTTTTCATGAAGGTTTAGTAGAATAAATAAGCATTAGACCATTTTTTTTTTGCATCTTTAAAAGCCACGGAATATGATCCCGTGGCTTCGTAATCTGGCAATTTTACTTGCCATAAGCACCTATTTTAAAGCTATTTTTTGAACTGCCGTATAGTAGTACTCTCCAGATACCGTAGCTTTCACCCCTATTCGGGCAAACACATAATCGAGGTTTTTCAGGTTGTCCGGCAATTCACCGACAATACTTGTCGGTTGACCAAAAGCAACATTAGCCAAATTGGCATCCACACGTAGCTCGCGTTGTACCTGATCTGTTAAAACAGATTTACCGAGGTAAAGTCGCACAAACTCCAAATTTGCCGTGCCTACTATTCTATTAACCGTAAAGTTAGCAGTAATACTGTTATTATTTTTTTGAAAAGACTCGTTTGTCACCGTGAAATAGGGTGTTACAGGCACATCAATTGTCGTATTGCCCTTCACTTGCACCAAAACCGTATCGGTTGCCTGTTGTAGCCATGGTGAATCTCCTTTCCGCACCAATTTGTATTCGCCATCAAACAGACTAACAGAAAAAGAGCCGTCCTGATCAAAATATACGGGTATTGCTGAGCGAAGCGGGTACCCATCCTGCCATAATTCCAATTGAGGCCCATTATTCCGAACGCCAATCGCCTTCCCTTCATAAACAACGCGTCCCGAAAGCGTTGATTTTGGGGCTTCAAAATTATCATATTTGCAACCTACAACGAGTAGGCTTGCAAAAGCTACCAATAAGCTTAAAAATTTTATTTTCATGGTACAACTAGATTAATGGAATGGATTTCTAACTATTTTAGGATTTTTATTAATGACATCCTGACTAATGGACGCATAATAATTGGCCATACGGAAAAAGCGTGCCTTTCTGAAACGCGCAGGTCTTACCCGTTCATAGATAAACTTACCGTCATCGGCATGCCCTGGACGCACGACACGATAAGCATATAGTCCATATACAACAGCGTTGGGATCATTTTCCGATCCGTCCCACACCAAATGTGCAATACGCCATCTTTTAAGATCATAGTAACGATGATCTTCGAAAGCAAGTTCCACACGACGTTCGTTCCGGATAATATCCATCGTTAGGTTACTAACGCTATTGGCCGGAAATCCTGCTCTTTCGCGTAATTTATTGACGTAAGTTCTTGCGTCCACAGTCTGTCCCAGCTCAAATGCAGCTTCTGACGCGTTGAGATAAATTTCACCAAGACGAAACCACGGCCACCAGTTAGCAGCTGATGTACCGCGTGTACTGGCTGCCGGCGCATCACTTACAAATTTACGGATATAGAATCCGGTGTTACTGACGTCCTGTGCGTCATAAAGCGGTCCATCAAAGCCGGTCCACAAACCACCACTCGCATAATTCTGCCCCAGTTGTGGCGCTGCTGTAAACTGGTAAGCTCCATTCGTCCCCCAAGTTGCCACTCCAGCTTGAATACTCACAGCACGTCCGCGGAAAGAAGTTCCCGGATAAATCACCGTCCCAAACAAACGAGCATCTTTATTCGCAAAAATATCATTGATATTTTGGTAGGCTACGTAATTTCCTGCGCCGTTTTTATCATGTAGTGTACCTTTGCTACCGTCTAGATAATCAAAACTTTCTACAAGACTCAATGAAGGAGAAATCGTCGATGATGACTCATTGTCTTCGGTCAGACTTCTGACGATATTGTCATAAGCAAAGCGGTGAACTTTTAAACTCGTGACAAAATCCTTGGCAAAGATGACCTCAGCACCAGTTTTCTTATTGAGCATATCATAAAAATTGGCACCTTTATCGGCATTCTCATTGTAAAGCGCATAGGGACCATTCATAATTTCCTTAGAAGCAGCCAGCGACTTGGTATAATACCCCGTCGCCATATTGGCAGGAATACCCACTTCTCCCCCGGCTGTCGTTATCGGTGAGGCCATTAGATTATTATATTTCGCGATGGATGCCGCATAAAGCATTGCCCGACTTTCCAACGCTAATGCTGTATACTTGTTGGCTCTGGTCTTACTGGCATTGTAGACGGCAAGATCTTCCTTGATCTCTTCCAGTTCTTTGTAAATAAAATCGTAGACTTCATACTCCTTGGCACGTGCCACCTGTAAAGGTGTTGGATCGCCGCTAAAGTCATAGATGAGCTGGGTTGTAACGATCGGTACACCGCCCATGCGTTTGACGAGCTCAAAATAAACGAAAGCGCGGATGAAGCGTATTTCGGCTTTATACTGCTTGCGTTGTGCATCAGACAATTGTGTACTGAACTGATCGATATTTTCAAGGGAAAGATTCAGATCCCGAATCAATCCATAATCCCAATAGCGACCGTAATCGTCACCAAATTGGTAATCATTACGCCAGTTTTGATCGCGATGTCCAGACCACATGGCATCATCCAATTCTGTCATTCCTCCTGTATTGAAAACACCATGCAGCGTTGGCATTCTGTCGTAATAATTGGCGACGAGTGAAGTCAACAGTTTCGGGTCATTCCAAAGCTGTGCATCGGTAATCAATGATTTTGAATCCCGGTCAAACCAATCGTCGTGATTGCAGCTGCTCAACGAGGACAAGGTCAATAAAGCAACTCCTATATATGTAAGTTTAAATCGTAGTTTCATGTTAAAAAGTCATATTAAATCCAACCATAAATACCCTTTGCTGTGGATATACCACTGCTGCTCTCGCTTCGATCTCGGGATCAATCTGGTAGTCTTTGACATTGTCAAACGAAATCAAATTTGAAGCATTGATATAAAACCGTATTTTTTCGGCCTTTATCTTTTGAATCCATGCTTTTGGTAGATTGTATCCAACCTCCAGGTTGCGGACACGCAGGTAACGTACATTGGTCAACCAAAAATCACTATTTCGACTGTTGGGACCTGAGTTACCGTTACGAATCGCAGGGTAGCGTCCCGGAATCCATTCGCTGTTTGGATCATAAGGGTCTTTGCGATGCCATCTATCTTCGAGTAGGTAGGCTGGTGAATTACCCCCACCATGGAAGGCATTACGTAGCTCATAATCCTGAAACCAGGATTGCACCGCACCACCAGCCAGATCAATATTTAAGTTGATGCCTTTCCAGTCAAGTCCTATCCGACCACCGAAGCTCATCATCGGTGCCCAACCCGTCGGATAACCGATCGGACGCTGATCCATATCATTGATAACCCCATCGCCGTTTACATCTTTATAAATCAGATCACCAGGAAGTTGCGTCCTATTGTTCTGACCATCATTATTGATCGGATGGTTGCGGATCTCTTCTTCCGACTGAAATCGTCCAACTACTTGATATCCCCACCATACTCCACCCCAGCGGTCTTCAATCGAGTTACGGTATTCATTCCACGAATTACTGAAACGAGGCTTATAGGTTTCTAGATCACGATAACGTGAAAAAGTCATATTCCCACTGACAACGTAGTTAAGCTCACCGACCTTATCGGTATAGGTAATGATACCTTCGGCTCCATAATAGCCATTCTTACCGAGGTTTTCATTGGGAAGGTCATAACCGATTTCAGCTGGTAATAGGACATCGTATCGTTTGCCAGGATATCCAGTACGGATAATTTTAAAGATATCGGCCGTCAATGTCAGCTTATTTTTCAGCAGTGTCGCATCGATACCCATGTTATAATTGGTGTTTTTAACCCAGGAGAGGTTGCGAACTGGTAAACCTCTAGGCTGTACCCCGGGCACATAGGCTCCGTCTAAGACAGCACTTCCAGCCGCCCAATTATATCCGGCAAGGTAATCATGCATTCCCACACCCTCTTCAAGTCCTGTTTGTCCGATCGAACCACGGATTTTAAGGTCACTAACCACAGATTTTAAGGGTTTAAAGAATCCTTCATCCGAAATACGCCAACCTACCGATGCTCCTGGAAACAATCCCCAGCGTTTACCTTCATAATATTTAAAGGACCCATCATAACGGCCCAGTACCTCCAGAAGATACTTGCCCTTGTAGTTGTAATTGATACGGCCAATATATCCAGCCCGAGCCTCGTAAGCCCATTCATCGGCCAAACTATTGAGCTCCGACAGTCTTAACAACGGAATATAATTGTTTGAAGGATTTGCGCCCAATGCCTTATACGTCCGGTCCCAATCTGAACGCTCATAGCCTAACATTCCCGCGAAAGTGTGATCGCCGATCTGCTTGTTATAATCGATCTGGAACTGTGCAAAGCGAGAAACAATCTCCCTCGTGGTATCGTAACGCCAGCCAGCATCACTTCCACCAGTACGCTTATAGGCATTATTTTCGTACCGATATACATCATAGGTATATTGGAAGCCTTCAAATTTATTGTTGGTATAATTGTAAGAAACAGTTCCTTTTGCCGACAAACCAAAATTTGTCTTATAGGCCGCAAAGAGATTCACATTTCCAGCAAGGTATTTATTGTCTTTATAGCCGGCAATATCGCGACTAAAGAGAGCTGGGTTATAGGGAAAATCATTGGTATGATTGATATACTCCGGATTGTCATTTGCATAGGGCCCTACAGTCGGTCTATTTTTCATAATAGCCAAAATAGACGAGAAGTATCCATCCCCACCTGGTAAGCCAACATCCTGTGTACCCTCATGTCTTCCTGAAATCTGCGTCCCGACAGTAAGTCCTTTGAGTACCTCAGCTTCCATATTGGCCTGGAAATTGGTTCGCTTATAATTGAAATCCTTGATCATTGCATCCTGATTGAGGTGGCCCAAAGACAGGAAGTAATTGGATTTTTCATTTCCACCGGTAACATTGGCATTGATGTATCGCTGTGGAATATTCTTACGGATCACCATGTCATAATAATCATAGCCTTGGTAGCCGGGCTCTGTTCCCGCCTGCCATTTCGCCAACTCCTCGGGTGTATAAACCGTCTTCGGATCGCGGTTTTCATTCTGTGCAGCCTCAACCAATCCACGTGTGTATTGTTTAGCGTTTGCCATGGTCGGAAAACGTGTCAAATTTTGCCAGCCTTGGTAGCCATTAATATTGATTTTTGCACTTTCTCCTTTTGCGCCTTTTTTGGTGGTAATCAATACAACACCTTTGGAAGCACGGAATCCATATACTGCCGCTGCGGCATCTTTCAAAATAGAGATACTCTCAATATCTTCGAGATTCAGCGAATTAAAGATATCTGCGCCGGAGCCATTTTGTGTACCAACCCAGTCAGTACCTTCCTGACCTCCATAAGCAACACCATCAATTACATATAAAGGCGAGCCCATATTCCGGATCTCGATCGCTGCACCACGACCAGGACGTGCGTCTTTGGCACGCACTGAGATCCCCTGGACCTTTCCTGCCAAAGCTCCAGCAGTTGTCGTCGATGATGACCGTACAATATCCTCTGATTTAATATTGCTTACCGCTCCTGTAATATTACGTTTGGACTGTTTACCATAACCAACAACGACGACATCCTCCAATACATTTTCATCTGCCTCGAGCTGGATTTTTAAATTTGTTGTTCCATCCAATGGAACTCGACGAGTTTTATACCCAACAAATGACACGACGAGCGTTCCTTTGTTAGCATTCAGCTCAAATTTCCCCGATTTGTCTGTTGAGGTTCCCTTCCCCCCTTCTAGGAGGAGTACACTCGCACCAACGATAGGCTCGTTTGCTTTGTTGAAAACTTGTCCCGTAACCTTCTCCTGCGCATACAGCAATGTTGGCATCACGCTCAACATGGTGTAAAAAGAAGCAATCTTTAAGTTTTTCATAAATTTCAATACGAATTAAACAGTAAATAATACAATCTAGCCGGACAAGACAATATGATGGTAAACTACGGTCTACTTTGCTTATTTCTTTTGCATCGTTGCCACCCTACCTAGATTTATAATTGGATTAATACCTCAAACTTAGCCGATTTTGGAACATTCCATCGTACACAAATCCGTCAAAAAACATATATTTTTTAGTCAAAAACAGCTTTTTAAACATATTTAAGGCATATTTTATGTTTTTTTTCAAACTGATCTTGTTTTGATCGAAGTATATTAGAAGGCTGCTTTATGCGAAAAAACTATGCCCCTAGCTATGTTTAAATAGTAGGGGCATACTTATCTGATGTGGATTGTTTTAATACACTACGCGGGCTTTATTATCGGACCGTTGATATTCGGAAGGTAGCTGACCAAACTCCTCTTTAAAGCACTGCCGAAAATAAATCGCACTATTGATTCCGACCATAAATGACACTTCAGTCACGTTATACTTCCCGGTCCGAAGTAGGTCTGCCGCCTTATGGATACGTATCTTACGTACGAGCTGATTGATATTTTTTCCTGTGATGCCTTTCAATTTCCGATAAAGGGTAGACTGACTCATATTCATTCGATCAGCGAGGGCAGCAGCATCCAATACCTCATCCTGCATATGCTGCTCGACAATCTGCATAAAATCCTGAACAAATTCATTTTCACGCCAGAGTTCCTCCGTAGGCTTTTGTTCTAGTTCTATACTGGTAGTTGAAAAAGATGATTTTGTTTTTAAACTTTCCAAAATCAGTTCATTGATCTGTTTCTGTCGGCTCAATAGATTGTCAATACGTTTGAAAAGTAAAGCTGCTGTAACAGGCTTGATCAGGTAGGAGTCTATCCCCAGGTCATAACCTCGTTGTCGGTCTGCATCGGTGTTTTTTGCTGTCAATAGCAACAGCGGGATATGACTTGTACTACGTTCCTGTTTCAATTGCTGTACAAGCTGAAAACCATCCATATCGGGCATCATAATGTCACTGATCACCAAATCGGGCACCCTAGCCATCGCCATTTGATAGCCTACAGTTCCATTTTCGGCAAGCACCACATCATACTGTCTTTGCAAGGTACTTCCCAGATATTCACGAAGTTCCAGATCATCCTCAACCAATAGCACTAGCGGACGTTGCGAAGAAACAGACAGCTCGCCATTCTCAACAGGTAATCGATCGGTTTTCAATTTTACCGTAAAGGTGGTACCAAGGCCAAATGTACTATTCACATCAATCTTTCCATGATGGATCGCCACAAGTTCTTTCACCAAGGCCAGACCAATACCCGTACCCTGAGTACCTGTGTTCGCAACCTGATAATATTTTTCAAAAATCCTACCGATATCTTCTTTGTCAATACCTACTCCAGTATCTTCTACGGACAACACCGCCCAATGGTCCAAATCCGATTCTTCGTAATGCAAGCTTAGTTTAATATAACCTGACTCGGTATATTTATAAGCATTCGACAATAAATTATCGACGATCAATTGTACGATTTCGGCATCAAATAGCGTACGTGAATCCTTCACAGGGAGTTCAGACAACACCCGAAGACCAGGTTTGTGATTCAATGTTTTATATTTATGGGCAAGATCTACGAGCATTTCTCCCAAAGACCCAGCTTCGGGTACAAAGGGTTTAAACTGCGATTCTACCTTCCTAAATTCCAACAACTGGTTGACCAATGTGAAGAGTCTATTAGCGCTTTTCTGTACCGTCTGAACCAGTTCGCGATGTTTTTCAGTAAGCTGCTGTTCTTGGGACAGGTCGTCAAGGGGGCCTAGAATCAACGTCAAAGGTGTCCGTAGCTCATGTGTTATATGCGTATAGAAATTCATGCGCTCTGCATGTAACTGTTCGTCCTGCACATGTTGCCGCTCTTTCAGTTTTAGTTCGGATTCAGCTTTCATTTTTTTGAAATAGAAAGAAATGATAATATATCCAATTAGCAGCACAAGGAGCAGATACACGATCTTGGCAGATAAACTGAGATAAAAAGGTGGCGCAATTTTGATCAATAGATGCTGGTAGTCCTGCGACCACTGCCCATTTTTCATCCGGGTGCGAATCAGCAGCTCATGTTCACCGTAGGGTATATTACGAAAATCGAGGTTGGTCTCGTTTCCAAGAAAAATCCAGTCATTATTAAGCCCTTGCAATTTATAGCCAAACTCGACCAAGCCGTCTAGAGCAAAGTCCATGACAGCAAGTTCGATGCGAAAGCTATTCTCATCATAATTGAGTTCAATTGCCTTTGTCGGCGAGGGATATTTATCGACCTGCGTACCGGACTCTCCGGATCGAAAAACAATAAATCGGCTAATACTTAGGGGTGAGGTTGGTAAATTGGACGGGATTGCGGCTGGGTTGAAATAACACATTCCTTCCTGCATCCCAAAATACAGTCGACCTTCACTGTCTTTTCCTACACTTGCATTGATAAAACCTCCCAAAGGCAAGCCGAAAGACTGGTCATATTGTAGAAAACGTCTTTCTTTCGGGACATAGCGTAACATCCCCGATTTGGTCGCACACCAAATATTTCCAGTCTGATCTTCTGCAAGTCCATTGACAAAAAGCCATGCATTCCCTCCCGGAGGCATCAATAGAGACAGATCACCAATCTTCTTGCCCGCTTCCTGTACGGCCAGTCCTTGATTTGTAGCCACCCAGATATTGTCATTTCTGTCCCGCAACAAATGATTAATCGTGTTATTTTGCAAGCCATTACCCTTGTCCATTTTTCGAAGCAGTTTATGCTGAGGATCGTAAACATAGAGTCCTTGCCCATAAGTTCCGACCCACATGTTGTGTTTGCCATCTTCCATCAACGTTCGGGGCGCATAATCGCCAAGCATTGGTTTGTTGATCAAAAGCTTCTGGACACGACCCTTTCCTTCATCATATATGAATACCCCTTGATGCGCTGCAAACCAGATCTGTCCCAAATGATCCTCATAAATCGCCCGCACCTCTGTCACAGGCTCACCTAAATCAATGGTTTTCCAAACGGACGATCCAGCATATTGAACGGCAATTCCACCTTTACGTAATCCGAGCCAAACATGTTGATGCTGGTCCTTAAAAGCTGTTAGAAGGAAATCGTCTGCCCCACCATTATTTTTGGTAATCTGTCTCAATAAACGCCCTTCTGCATTCATTTCGACCAGACCTGAGCCTTCAGTCGCCAAACGTATTGTCCGATTTTCACCCACCAATACATTGCTCACTGTTGCCAGTCGATCCGGCAGCATATTGTCTGATGGAAAGACACTAAAGAAGCGAGCAATATGACTCACAACTCCCAAGCCACCACCATATAACGCTAGCCAAACGTTTCCAAACCGATCGGGAGTAATATGCTGGACCATCGTATTATTGCCTTTCTCCAGATCAAAACGCTCTACATGCTGTACAGCTTCAATACGCTTATCATAACCATAGCTCGGCTGCAATAAAAAGAGTTGCGACGATTCGGCCCCTATCCACAATGTATGACCAATTTCCTTAATCGCATACACAAAAGGTTCATTTCCATTTTTTGCCAATCCTGCCAAAGAAACCTGCTGTAGTTTACCGGAAGCTGGATGATACACAGCCAGCCCCTTTCGGGTCCCTATCCACATATTGCCGGCTTGATCACAAAACAAAACTTTAATTTCATTATCCGGTAATTGTCCGGAGGTATTGTGATTAGTTAGTCGTTTCAAAGAATGGCTAATGGGATCCATTATTGTTAAACCTTCGTTAACATGCCCGATGTAAAGCATTCTTTTTTGATCTTCGGCCAGAGACCAAATGCTATTTTCGGGAAGACCCGGAAAATTCTTTTTATTGAAATGACTAAATTCTCCCGTTACCGGATCAAAATGCTGCACCCCTTGATGGTAGGTCGCTAACCACAATTTCCCATCCTTGCCTTCAATCATATCCGTAATATCATTCGTGGCTATGGATTTTGGATTAGCTGCATCATGTGTATAATAACTGAATCTATTTGTACCTAGGTCAAGCACATTCAGCCCATTGGACCTTGTTCCGATATACACTTTCCTGTCTGCATACAGTAACGTATTAATTTCATTGCTATTGATCGATTGACCGTCCTGCTTATCGGCGGCATAGTACGATTTAAAAGACTTTCCCGCATAACGGTTCAGCCCTAGCTCTGTGGCTACCCACATAAATCCTTCATCGTCATGCACGATATCCAGTACCTGCTGATTGCTTAAGCCATCTTGTAGGGAAAAAAAATGGGCATTGTTGGGCTGTCCATAAACATGGGCCAACTGCCAAAGAAAAACAATAATAATGAGAAAATTTTTCATAGCTCCACCACCACCAAATAAGTTAACAACACCAACCTGTTCTCTTGGATGAGATCCTTTGCCGACTATCATTCGCCCCTATCCATTTGCACCTTTTCACAAAATTGTTGAGCACCGCAACAACTATACAATGAAAATATTCAGGATATAAACACAACATAGGCCCATTCAAATAAAGGTTATTTTCAAGTTAAAGATAAGAATAAATATATAAATGTCAAACAAACATTTATAATAGTGCCAAGAGGAATATTGTGCATAATCTCACGGAATATTGATCAACTAAAATTACCTGCCAATACCTGAAATATTGGTATATTGCAACAAAATCTAATAACACTTGTGAATCACAAAAAACACGTTCATGAATAAAATCTTCTCAACCTTACTCCTATCCTGTGCCCTGTACCTGCCGACACTAAATTTTGCGCAACAAAAAAATGAACTTCCTCAACTCATTCCATTTCCGCAGCAATTGGAGGCTAAGCCAGGCCTTTTTCAGCTAAAGGGTCAAGAATTGGGTTACTATATTGATCCAGCCCTGTCTTCTAAATCATTATCGGGATGGATCGATCATTCCCTATTCGGAAAACTGAACAAAAAAAACGTAAAGAAAGCTAGCGCTACATTGCAATTGATTAAAAATCAAGGGCTTTCAAATGAGGGGTATGAATTGATAATAGATCAAAAAGGTATCCAGATCATCGCCGCATCTGAAAAGGGTGCATTTTATGGATTACAGACAATCCAGCAATTATATTTACTCTCAGGAACAACAGCTAAGCTTGCTCTTCCCTATGTAACGGTCAAAGACAAGCCAGCTTTCCAATGGCGAGGTGTCGAACTCGATGTAGCCCGTCATTTTTTTCCAAAAGATTATATTTATAAATTTATCGATCTACTTGCAACCTACAAGTTCAACAAATTTCACCTGCACCTGACAGACGATCAAGGTTGGCGCATAGAAATCAAAAAATACCCCAAACTAACCGAACAAGGGGCTTGGCGGACGTATAACAATCAGGATTCTGCCTGCTTTGTGAAAGCCAAGGAAAATCCCGACTTTAATCTGCCCAAGGAACTTATCCGCACAACAAACGGAAAGGAAGAATATGGCGGTTTTTATACACAACAGGATATCAGGGACATTGTAGCTTATGCGAGCAGCCGACATATAGAAATCATTCCGGAAATAGATATGCCAGGGCATATGATGGTGGCTACAAAGGCCTATCCCGAACTCCTATTGGACAGTCAGTCCGCGGGTTGGGGAAAACAATTTTCTGTACCGATCAGCCCCTGGAAAGAAAGCAGTTATACTTTTGTTGAGAATGTATTAAGCGAAATCATTGAGCTATTCCCATCACACTATATTCACATTGGTGCCGACGAGGTAGAAAAAGACTCCTGGTCAAAATCAGCAGCTGCGCAGGCTTTTATGAAAGAAAAGCAAATACCTAACTTACATGATCTGCAAGGTTATTTCGTCAAAAGAGTGAACAATTTTATCCGTTCAAAAAATAAACAGAGTATCGGCTGGGATGAAATATTGGACGGAAGTTCCGATACCAGCATGATGGTCATGTACTGGCGTGGTTGGGTAAAAAACGCACCTATGGAAGCTGTTAACCGTGGTCACAGGGTCGTTATGACACCTACAAATCCGCTTTATTTTGATTACCTTCCTAATAGCAGCAGCCTAGATGCCGTGTACAATATGAGCGTGGTCCCTTCGGATATATCCAGCCAAAAAGCTCATTTGATCCAAGGTGCACAAGCCAATATCTGGACAGAAATGATTCCCTCCACTGCGCGGTTAGAATTTATGATCCTCCCACGTTTAAGTGCTTTATCGGAACGCGTATGGACCAACAAATCCCTGTATGATAGCTATAGAAATCGAGTGATTGCACACTTTGGACTCTGGAACAAAATGGGTTTACGGTATCGTATGCCAGACCTCAACGGTTTCGCCGAAACACAGGTAATTGTCGACGGACAATCTACACTAAAGGTCTCGAATGAACTTCCCCAAAATCCAATACATTATACCACCGATGGTAGTCTTCCAACAAAGCGCAGCGCAGTGCTGAACGGCTCTCTTATCGTTAAAAAAGAAGGCCCTATTCGTTTTGCGACAATCTCACCTTCGGGTGCAAAAAGTGAGCTCTATCAGGTTGATTTTAAAAATGATACTTGGAAAAAGGGTATAAAAGTTGACGAAAGCACCGTGGTTCCAGGCCTTACAGCGACATTTTTCAATGGAACTTTTAGCAATACTTCTGCCATTTCGGGTCCCGAAGTGCGTCAGGAAGTGATTAGCAATGTAGCGCTAAGCGATACCATCAAAATGCCTTCTTTTGGTGCAAAAATAAGAGGATACCTCTACGTCAAAGAAAAAGGAATCTATAATTTCTATTTTACTTGTGATGATGGTGGTGTCCTGCGGATACATGATCAGCTTGTCGTTAATAATGACGGACAGCATGCACCGATTATGAAAAGCGGACAGATTGCGCTAGAAGCAGGCTACCACCCAATTGCTGTAGATTTCCTTGAAGCTGGAGGAGGTTTCACCTTAAAACTTCAATACAATGTCAATGATTCAAAAGTGATCGATATTCCCAAAGCGTCTTTTTTCCATAAAAAGGATTAAAAAAATCGACATAAAATAGCAGTGATACCATCCCCAGTGCAGTCAATACGCACTGGGGATTTTTTTACCCGACAAGATTCTGGTCTAACTCGAAGCTAGGGATAACATATTCGCAAAAAGACGATATGCCCCTGCTACTCCTGCTGGCAGTTGTCGAAAGAGCGACAGGCTGTTATAGATATAATAACCTTTTCCTTTTTTGTGCAGTAGCAATAACCCATCTTCCGTACGATTATCTCCATTTTGCCCACGCAGTATTGGTTCAAAACCCGAAGCCCATTTTTGAGGTAAAAAAAGTGCCCGGTCCTGTACCCAATTTTGAAAATCATGCTGTCCGATTACATTAGGGTAGTTCAATATGCGATGGGAAGGGTTCAAAAATGATATAAGGCTTTCCGTATCTGTAATTCTTTCCGGGGAAACCGCTAAAGGATAAGCCCCAACCTCCGTCAAATTCAAATCATACGGCGTATTATACTGTCCTATCAATACACCCCCCTGCTCAACATAGTCACGAAAAAGCTGATGAAATCCCGTAATTAGGGGATGGCTATTGTATATTCGTATTCCCAAAACCACTGCATCAAAGCCTGAGAGATCAATTCCCCCAATTGACTCAAATGGAATAATCTCCAAATGACCAACAAGCTGGCGTAAGCTCCCTGCAAGCTCATCGTTCATCCCCGAAATATAAGCAACTTTCTGAGCCGTAATATTCACGGGTAAGTTTAGCACCCGCAATATACCCTTGGGAAAGTAAGTTAGTTGATTAATATGTGGATAAACAATACTTCTGGATGTGAACGGATACCGCCCTGTAGCCGTCTCAATCTCAAAGCCGATCTCTTGAATATATTCCTGCTGCGCAGGCGAACTCAACTCAAAGCTAAGCTTCTCGGTTGTATTACCCGCTATATTGAGCTCAATTTCTTTCGGAAATACATCGAGCCCATCCGGTAGCGTAAGCTTAACCTTTATAGATAAGGATTCGGAGACATTAGATTGTAGCTCTAAAGCAATTAAACGTCTGGTCACATTGGAGAGCACCACAATATCCGAATCAAAAGTTGCTGTCACCGGGGGGGCCACCGCAACAGGACTACCAGCATGTTTCACAGGCAACTTAACCGCGATCGGCAAGCCAGCAAACTGCAGTTCCAAATGAACAGACAATTCAGTTCCAAATTGTGTCAACACAACATCAGCAGGCGACGCCGGCGCATAGTTATGTGCATCGCCCTCAGCACTAAGCCAAGTTGGAAAAGAAGGTAAAATCGTATCCAGAAGCTGACCATTTAAATGGATCGTCTTCGAAGGTGACAAAGTAGAGTCTATTTGCTCTCCGTTACGAATAAATGGAACTCTCACTGTGGTCAGCTGTAGATTGGATTCCGATGGGATATGCGCATTCAGGATCATATTAACCTCGGTCCCTGGTACCCAAAGTTCCTCAATAGCCTGTACTTCCAAAGATACACCAGCAAAGTCGAGCAGAAGACGCTCTACCTCAGCTCGCTTTTCATGAATAACATGTCCCTCGGGAACAATCCTCATCCAAAATAAAATCGTTCCAAGCTCCAAAACAAGTTCTGCTGTATCGGACTCACATTTTGCAATAAGGTCGTCCACCAAGCGATTAAATACGAGTGAATAAGAATCTTGAGCAGTATATTGCGTAAAAATAGCGTGCTGTTTCTCCGAACTGATCGGTGTACCTTTTAATAATTCAAAATATTCGGTGCTAGGCTGATGCCGAACGAGACTTCCCATGGCCTGAGAACGATGTCTATTACGGCTTTCCGCAGCAATCTCACCATAATGAAAGTCCAAAGAGCCGTGCCTCACTGGAATATCCAGCGAAAAATACGCTGGCAAAGGCCTTACTTCTCCACCGATATCCTTAACACCACTGTCCTGATACACATTCCACAACAGCTGTCGAGCCTGCCAAGGCTCCAATTCGGATAGCTGTTCTATGTAAGCTGATGGATCAGCTGCTAGATCAAAAGCCTTTGCCGCTAGGATTGCTGAAGACTGATGATGTCCATGTGAGTCCGGAACATCCGGTGAAAAACGTGTTACAATTACAGTAGGGCGAAAATAACGGATGGTCCAAACCATATCGGCAAGTACACCGTTTTCATCCCATCGTGCCAGCGTTTCATCGACAGATTTTGCAAATCCAAAATCCTTAGCACGTGTAAAGAACTGTTTTGTTCCCTCAATTGCACGGGCCGCAAGTGATTCCTGCACCCGAAGTACACCCAGATCCAGTCCCTTTTCTGTGCCTATAAAATTCTGTCCCCCCTCACCACGCGTCACGGAAAGATAGGCCGTATCGACCAACTGATGCTGAGCCAAAAAGGTCAACAATCTATTGTTCTCGTCGTCCGGATGAGCACCGATATATAAAACACGATCGGACATTTTAAGCCTACATAACGCACGCATCATCATTTGTTCTTTACGCGAAAAAGCCTGATCTAAATGTTGTTCGTGTGCCTGTTGTGCTAAATATTCCAATGCCATATCCTTCCTACTAAATATTTCTACAGCTCAAATATAGGAATATTTTTTAATAAACTACTAAATAGGTAGATTATATATTTTAATCAAGAATTAGTATTAATTATAATGGAGGATTAGCATTAAAAATAAACATGTTGTTCGTAAAAAACACTAATCTAATCGTGTCAATACACCTTCTTTATGGACGTAAAATTCATAGCTGGCTCCTTTTCTAAACTGCATAACCTTTTCGATATGGATACTACTATGGTTTTTGCTGAGGGTAAAGTATTTTTGCCGGAGCTGAAGCGGCAAACCAGTCCAGTGAATAGATCGTTCGAATTCCAGACCATGAGCTTTACTATATTCCAAGACAAGATTTGTTTCTCTCCAGCTCAAAGTAAGCTCAGTTTTATTTGGCGAATGAGTCAAGCTAATCATCAAATTATCCTGATCGACAATCTTACGCGAACTACCGACCAGCAATACTGCTCCCGAAATCACCATAGCGCCATAACCTATTTTTTTAAAGAGCTGATCACTGACATAGGGCAATATAAATTTGACTGTCACTGAAGAAACTATTGTTGCTACAGCAATAGCCAAGCCCAGGCCCAAGGCTGCCTTAGAATACAGACCTAAAATAATATAAATAATAAGCTTTACGAGATGTAAAAACACTTCATTTGCGGCACGGGTGGCTATAATCTCTTCTTTGGAAAGCCCCATTCTCAGATAGAATCGGTTGAACAGCAACCCAATCGCACCTGTAATTCCCGAAATAAAGCCGGAAAGAAAACCAATAATTGCCAGAAAAGATTTCGAATACTTATTTTCCGATGGCAAATCTGCATTTTTTGATCCAAATAATTGGGGGATATTTCCAATAAGGAAAAAAGCTACAATCAACTGCAAATAAGAGGGTTCGATATATTTAATCAGATATCCCCCCAATAGTACAGCTGGAATGGAAAACGGTACAAACCATAAAAATATTTTCCAATTGATATGCCGTTTAAAAACGACTATTCTTGAGACTGAACTTGTAAATGTACCGATAGTCAACGAGAAAGGAATGACCGATGAAGGTAACATAAAATTCAAGAGGGGTATAAGGATAAGACTTGCCCCTCCTCCACAGATAGCGCTAATCCAAAAAGCTACTATCGTGCTTAAAAATAGGATAACTAAATTTGCAATCATATTTCAAAAACTAAAAAGCTACTCAACTGTAACACCTGACAAAGATGCCTCCCCTTTCTGTAGAAATTTAGAATTGATAGCCCTTGCGCTCTATTTTTGATCTACATCATGCGTACACTGCCTGCTCAATCTTGTTTTGTATAAAAATTAAATGCTTTCGTATAATATCGATTTCCCGCTGTCATCAGGAACATAGATTTGTAAGGATACCTCAGGTGATTGGGGAATCAAATGATTTTGAACGCAAATAAATTAGTAGCGATGAAAGTTAGGCAAGTGTTGATTTTTAAAAGTTCTGTGAAGACCAAAGACAAGAAAAATTTTTTGATGCAATTGGTCAAAACTCATCTTCCACAAGTACAAGATGCCACGGTTGATCTTGATGATGAGGATGCTATTTTCCGGTTCGAAACAGAAGAGTGTTGTGTCGACTATCTGACAAATTTCCTACGTAGTTATGGTATCCAAGTTGATTTCCTCGATCGCTTTGTGGTTGCCTAGGGGAACTAATCGATCAAAGTAGCCCTCCTGTATATTGTTTAAAGAAAGATTCTCGATAGATCTCACCAATAGGGATTTCAAACTTATCGATGTAAATAGTATGGTTATCAAAAGAATCAATAAACGATAAATTAATCAGATAGGATTTGCTGGTACGCGCAAACAGGCTCACCGGAAGTTTCTGGTGAATTGTCTTCAAATTCATTGCAGTAATCAGTTTATTATTCCGGGTATAAATAACCACATAATCTTTGAGTGCCTCTATAAAGCGAATATCAGTAAATGCAATTTTATAGTATTTCCTATCCGATTTAATAAAAAGTGCATCCTCACTGGCCTTCTCAACCGTACTTTGGTTTTCTTTTAACGCTAGTAATTTTTTATAGGCCATTGCTTTATCGATTGCTTTGGCTAAGCGGTCTTTCTTGATGGGTTTCAGCAGATAATCTATTGCATCCAATTCGTAACTTTTCAGTGCATATTGCGCATAGGCAGTCGTCAGGATAACCAGCTTATCATTGGGAAGAGACTGTGCAAAATCGAGCCCATTGACCGTCGGCATCTCGATATCCAAAAAAAGTAAGTCTACCGGGTTTGTCTTGATACATTCCAATGCCGATATCGCATTGGAAAATGTACCGACTATCTGAATAGACGAAATTTCTTCGATTAAATTTTTCATTTCCTCCCTAGCCAGGGGTTCGTCGTCTACAATAATGCAATTCATAAGGGAATAGTAAGTTTAACGCTATATAATGTCTCAGTTGTTGACACCGACAGTTCATAATCATTTCTATACAGCAGATCCAGTCGTCTTTTGGCATTGGCCAATCCCAGTCCGCTATATTTGCTTCGGACAAATGAGTTGTCGGGATCTTTCGAATTTTCACATTCAAAACAAAGCTGCTGATCCGTCTCAGAAAAATGGATTGTGATGAAAGTATCAGCATCACCGGCGCTGAGACTGTGTTTAATCGCGTTTTCAACAAAGGCCGTAAATAGATGCGGCGGCAGAAATACACCTTTTTTTTCCAATTCTATTGGGCAAGATATACGCGTTTTTAAGTTATCGCGCCGTATTTCCTCCAATTTCAGGAAATTGCTTATAAAGTTGATTTCGGACTTCAGAAGTGTCTTATCATCGTTATTTTCATACAACTGATATCTTAGAAAATCTGATAACTTCATGATGACCTCGGTAGCCATATTCGGATCTTTTCGAATTAAAGCTTTAACGTTGTTCAGCATGTTGAATAAAAAATGTGGCTGAATCTGATTTTTTAAGGAAACAAGCTCTGTGGTCAAAGCCAGGTTTTTCAGTTCAGAAATACGCTTATTGTCTTCCAACCAACGTTTAAAAAGCTTAAATGTCGTGGTGGTCAGAATAATCGGAATACAGATAAATAATGCAGCGATTAGCCCCATAGAGTCCGACTCAGGTTTTTTTATAGCGGGAATATGAATGGAATAGATGTAATTTGCAATGTACATGACCACCAGCAGACTGGCTGTTACCAGCAATATCAATGCTAAGACATATAACTCATATTTGGCCTTAAAGAAAAACTTTGGAATCAGTACATACATATTGGCGTAAAACATGCAGACGAATACAAACCATAGGATAATAGAAAAATAAAACCGATAACTCCCTTGAAAATGAGAACTCGAATTTGCATTTGCAAAGAGCAACAGTAAACCGATCAGAAAAAACACATGTCGCAGTGGCCTGAATTTATTTTCTGTAAAATACCTTAAAACAATGCTATTATTGAAGTCTTGCATGCATTAGAATGATTTTAACCTAAATAACAAAAATAAAGCTTTTCTTGGCAAGAATCCGATCTCTTATACGAAGACCTGTTTTTTTTAGACCAAAACTGGGAGATGATTTTTAACGTTCCTTTTCACGGCTCCCCTAAATTGGACTTTTGTATAAAAACAAGACCTGTTTGTCTAAAAAAAAAATACCACCTACTAATTTCGGCTATCCTTACAATGATTTTAATCATACATTTATGCAAAAAATACTTTTAGTGTTTGTACTATTGTTTCGTATATCCACTTCAATCGCACAGACTAAAGATAGCGTACAGCAAAAAGTGAGGGCTGTTGTTACCGACAAATTTCCCATAACACGGGTCCTCAATTTGACCTATGAATCCAATACAGGATACCGTTATTCATCAAAACTCCAAGGTCAGGATTTACCTAAAACAAAAGTAGAATCGATGTACCAAGCCGGAGGTAGTATCAACATTAATTTTTTAAAAAGCAGAACCTGGAACTTGGGTACCAATATTGGCTATCAGTTCACTTCTGTCAACTCCAATCGTCTAGACCCCACCGCACAATCCACCATACAGTCAACCCATCAATATCATTATCATTACGAATCACTTAATCTTACCCGTTATTCACGTTTATGGGGCAAAGTTGCATTTTATACCGCAACGGTTGCTGCCAATGGGAGTGAAAAAGCAATAGAACGCATTAATGGGATATTATCTGCTACTGTGGTACTAAAAGCTACGCGGGAGATTCAAATGGCGGTGGGCCTCATCGGCTTTATAGATCCGGCAGCAATTATTCCGGTTTTCCCAACCTTCGCCTACAAGCAACAATTTTCCAATGGGATGATACTTGATGTCATCTTACCTAAAGGAGCCTACCTTCGAAAAGAGGTCTTGCGGAATGGCCGCGTTTCAATAGGTTCCGATTTAAATAGTACGATCTTTTACCTCTATAACTTTCAGGGCGCTGAAAAAGTATATACCTTCAGTCAGATGGAGATCAATTCGGGTCTGACTTATGAACATAACCTGGGCCGATCTTTTATTGCTACCCTTAAATCAGGACTAAAAACCATACCTCGTGCACGCGTATTTGAAAAAAACAAAACCCAGCGCGATTATGTATGGGAAGCAAATCCCGATCCTTCGTTTTATATTAATGCGGGACTTTCCTTCAATCCCTTTGCTAAGAAAAGGAAATAATATCTTTTTTTCGGGTTATCCACCCCATATAAATCGATGATTGAAAGAATCGAACAGGAGGTTCAAATCCGGCTTCTTCACACAGCTCGGCTAATCGTTCTTCCGAGACATGCAACAATTCATGCTCGATTCTTCGCAATCTTTGAACGACCTGTGTTTCATCTATCCCCTTGGGCAGAAGAAATCTCAACAACTGCAAGTTTTGTTGAATCTGCTCCTTATTGCCCGTAATATCTAATAATAACAAGGGTGCTTGCGACATCATTCTCTTGGAAATATCTTGGAGCAGAACCAATTTTTCGCCATTGTCTTCTAAAAAGTGTAATACCAGCAAAAGCGTCGCAGCACCATATTGTTTCTCTTCGTCCAAATCACTTACCACACCTTCGACAAGATGAACATTCTCGTCCGCTTCAAATTTTTCCAGGGCCTGGCTAATCATCTCAGGCGACGGATCTACCCCGGTTATTGTCCAAGATTCTGCTGTGTCAACAAAACGTTCTATTTCATTTCCTGTGCCACATCCTACCACCAATAAATCCTTATTTTCAGTTTCTCGGAGGAGCTTAGGCAACTGATCTAAAAAATAATGGTAATTGGGAATCCAGCTCTCAACAAATTGGTCATAGCCACTTGCGCGCTCATTTTCAAACAGTTCTACTTTATTCATCTAGCTAACAATAATCGTTCAATATAAAATCAGTATGCAGTTAAAAGGTATACCTTTTCTGCATTCCAAATATACATCCAAAGTCACCTATTTAAAACTATTCTAAATAACTAATAATTATTCTGACAATGTCGTTACTTATATTTCACCGAATAGATCGGTCAAAGAGTTTCTATATTCAGGTTATATCATACTATTTTTTTGAGAGTGTATCAATTACTTTTTTCAGATCGATCCCTTTTCCCAATACAGGTTTAAAGATATCACCTAGCTCATGCATTCTTTCAATCGCATTAAACAAGGTGAAATCACTAATTTTCAGCCCTTTTTTAACTTCATCCCAATGTAGTGGCATGGACACTGTCGCTCCAGGCTTGGGACGCACTGAATATGCTGCAGCAATGGTAGCATGTGGTCTATTTTGAAGAAAATCAAGATACATTTTACCTTTTCGATCACGAACAGTTCGCTCTAAACTGGTATAGTTAGGTAGCTCCGCATGAATCAGGGTGACAATAATATGCGCAAACTCCTTGGACTGATCGTAATTATATTTATTTCCTAATGGAATATATATGTGAAGTCCCGTGGAACCACTTGTTTTACAATACGAAGGTACCCCCATATCATCTAAAAGTTGTTTGGTGAGCTGCGCGGTTTCAATCACCTGATCAAATGTATTTTTATCCGGATCCAGATCAATGATACAAAAGGTCGGATTATCCGGTTTTCTGACGGTACTACTCCAGGGATTCATTTCGATACAGCCAAGATTAGCCATATATAGCAATGTAGCCTCGTCTTTTCCGACCAGATAATGCCGATCACGGCCATCGGCCTCACTTTGGTAAAGATAGGTTTCTGCCCATTCCGGTGCTGTATCGGTAACATCCTTGAAATAGAATCCTTCTTCTTTGATACCATTTGGGTATCGATTCATGCTTTGTGGCCGATCTTTAAGGTATGGTAAAATAAACGGTGCAGCCTGCTCATAGTAATTAATTAAATCGCGCTTGGTGATCTTTTCGTCAGGCCAAAATAATTTATCGAGGTTGGTAAATTTTAACTCATGTCCATTCACCTTCTGAACCTGTGTTTTGTCTTTGGGGTTTAGCATTGTTTTATAGTTTTTCTTATCCGAACTGCCTTTCTTACTATTTTTTTGCATCCCATCTCCCTCTTTTGATTGTTCGCCGATAATCTCATTAACGGCCTGCTCTTCTTCCAGAATCACTTTTTTGGCATTTTTATCGTTACGCATGCCGACAAATGAGGGATGTCGCATAACGCCGTCACCGGTCATTTCTGTAAAGCTCACTTCACAAACCAAGTTGGGATGTAGCCAGGTGACAGCGGCATGAGGAGGGCGGGGTCTAAATCGTGAGGATTTGTTGATATCGGGTTCGTCATCAAACGGGCTATTTTTTGTGACCAAGGGTTTGAACTGCGCCATCAGCTCTTGTTGTAATTTTGCACTGAATCCTGTTCCGACCTTTCCGGTATAAATAAACTTTTTACCTTCATATAGGCCTACCAATAGGCTACTAAACAGTTTGCTGGAGCCTTCGTTCTTTGTAAAACCGCCAATAACAACCTCCTGACGCTTATTAGCTTTGATTTTCAACCAGTCAGGTGAACGCTCATGTATATGGTAAACGCTTTCCTTGCGTTTGGCCAAAATACCCTCAAGGCCGAGTTTTTTGGCTTCATTCAAAAATCCAATGCCCGATGTATCGAAATGTTCACTCAATAAAATCAAATCGTTTTGCGGCATCACTTCCTTTAAAATCGCTTTTCTTTCCAATAGCGAAAGACCTTTTAGATCTTTTCCATCGTACCAAAGGATATCAAATACATAATATACCAAATCGCCATCCGCCTCACTTCTCCAGTTTTGTAGGGCCGCAAAGTTAGCCGTTCCATTTTTTTCCAATACAACGATCTCGCCATCGAGTATGGCATTGATCACGATGCTTTTCAGGGTATCATATACTGGATAAAACTTTTCATTGAAGCTTTTGTCATTTCTGGATTTTAGTTCTATTTTGCCATTTTTCATAAAGGCCATAGCACGATAACCGTCCCATTTCACCTCGTACACCCAGTTTTGATCATCAAAAGGCTTGTCGATCAGCGTCGCCAGCATGGGCTGCACCGTAGTATAAAAGACCTGCTTCGGTGATTTCTTTAGCAAGTCGGTGATATTATACGCTTGTTTCTGTGTCTCAGCCGTTTTCTTTTTAGGCACTTCTTCCAACTCGTTGCTGATTATTTCAGCAGCATTCCTACCTTTTTTGCCTTTATTTTTTGATATGCTATTCTTTTTAACAACCGGCTGTCCATAGACTTTATCGGGCGATTTTTCCATTTCCGCTATCGTCTTTCCCGACAATACGGATTTATCATTTGCTATGACATCCTTGCTTGTTGCATATTGATCTTCCAACTTCATCAGTAGCCATTCATTTCCCCCTCTTCCATATGCTTTTACCAAAGCAAATTCTCCCTTCAATTTTTCTCCAAACAATCTGAATTTGAGCTTTCCGCTATAAAGCTGATGTCGAAGATTCTTATCCATTTTTACAACATCATTTGTCTCAGGAGCTAAAGCTTCATAGCTCCCTTCATCCCACACGATAACTGTGCCACCACCATACTGTCCTTTTGGTATGATACCTTCAAAATTCCGGTAATCGTAAGGATGATCTTCAACCATCATGGCCAAGCGTTTGATAGATGGATCCATAGATAGCCCCTTGGGAACCGCCCAACTTTTGAGCACCCCGTTCATTTCAAGCCGGAAATCATAATGCAGATGCGAAGCATCATGCATCTGCACGACGAACCGCAATTCCTTTCCGCTTGATCTACCTCCAAAGGGTTCCGGTGTTTTTCCTGCGGAACGCTTTTCGCGATATTTTGACAAACCCATACGCCTGTTTTTAATCGTAGCTAACTTTCTATCTTAACACAACCATAACACAAAAAAAGTTTGTTTTTTTAGATGTTCGGGTTGATAAAGGTTCAGCATAGTTTCCTGGCAAGATCTCACAATTCAGCATAAAAAAGGCCAGGAAATCAACCCCTGGCCTTTGAAAAATACAATATCTAACCTACATTACTTACTTTTTTAACCGGTGCAGATCGCAAATAGTTTTAAATATTTTCAGGAAATTCGTCTTTCCACCAAGTAAAACGCCAGTCATCGCCTTCTTCTTCGGTCAACAGGCATTCTTCCAGCTCCGCCAGATATTTTTCTTTATCCAGATCCTGACCTATAAATACCAATTCATTTTTTCGATCTTCCCACTCCGGATGCCAACGCTTAAGAAGTTCAGGTCTGATTTCGGCATAACTGGGATACTGATAACGCTGCTCTTCGGGCATGCTACTCCACCATGAGCCTGCACTTTCCAACCTTACGCTACCGCCTGCCTGACTAAAGCTAATGGCCAAATGCGGGCGGGAGGCCAACCACAGGAGACCTTTAGCCCGTATGATATTGTGCGGGTAGCGCTCGTTGAGATAACGGTGCAGTCGTTGTGGATGGAAGGGCCGTTGCGATCGAAAGACAAAAGATGAAATACCGTACTCTGCTGTTTCGGGTGTATGTTCATTTTCAAGTTCCCTGATCCACCCGGCCGACGATGAAGCTTCATCAAAATTAAAAGAGCACGTACCCATAATTTCCCGGGGATCAACGCGTCCAAATTGTGTACGGATACGCTTTGCACCTGGATTGAGCCGCCCAATTGCAGCCTCCAGGGTACCCAAGGTTTCCTCAGATACCAGATCGGCCTTATTTAGGAGGATAACATTCGCAAACTCGATTTGATCAGTCAACAGATTTACGATCGCCCTATTATCATAGTCGTCATCCGTCAATTTCCGATCTAATAAGGTGTCGGCGCTTCCAAAATCTTTGGCAAAGTTGAAACAGTCCACAACTGTTACCATGGTGTCAATATAACTGAATTTAGACAGATCAATCGCATTATCATGACCAACATAACTGAATGTCTGGGCAACAGGGATAGGCTCCGAAATACCAGTACTTTCGATAAGAAGATAATCAAAGCGGTTTTCTTTCGCTAGTCGCTCCACCTCCACCATCAAATCCTCCCGTAATGTACAACAAATACATCCATTGCTCATCTCTACTAATTTTTCTTCCGTTCGCGAAAGTACATTTTCGCGCTCAACAGCCTGCGCATCGATGTTCACTTCGCTCATATCATTCACAATGACGGCCACTTTCTTACCCTCTTTATTGTGTAAAATATGATTCAATAGTGTTGTTTTTCCTGCGCCTAAAAATCCACTTAAAACGGTGACAGGCAATTTAGTTTTTTTGGAAATGCTGCTCATAGTAATTTCGTTTTCACAAATGTAAAAACAATAACACTCAAATGCAACACTGTTGCTTTATTATTATATAAACTAAGCCAAAAATCTTCCGAATGCCCTTAAAACTTATCAATGATCAAGTAAGTCTCATTTCACCTGATCAGCAAAACGTTGCCGTAAGATACGTTCACGATCAGCATCCCAATACTTACAGTCCAGTTCGATAAATAAGGAACTGTAAGGCAGAGTTGACTCGGTCTTCAGTACGACAACACCAAAAAGCTGTGCTGCTTTATCCATTTTCGCAAATACTTCTTCGTGCATCAGCGGGGTTAATTTTATGTTCGGAAGTAATTTCTTTAGACTCTCCTGATATGCTTTTAGGCCTGGCGCGATGGTTTCATCTAAGTATCCAAGCTCCTTATCTTGGTAAAAAACAGGTCTTATATGTGTTTGCTTATCGAGTAGTCGCTATCCAATACCTCAGGCATCTTTCTTCCCGTATTAATAATCAGCATATTTTTGGTCGCAGGAGCGGGATAGGCCTTATCAACAATCAATATCCAATTGCGGTGACCTAACAAAGGTAATTGTTGCGAAAATAAATCCTTCCAGTCTGGTTTTAACGGCGGATCACCCAAATGACGTGGCGATGATTCACAAGCGACCATCACAGCAAGCATCATGAAAAGAAGCAAATTATTTATCCATTTTTTCATAGCCATTGTATTGTTAGTGTATCTCCATTTTTTAGCATGACTTGCTCCTTAAAACTAAGGATTAGACGCCCATCGGTGCGTTTCAGCTCAACCAGTTCAATCGACCTTTCATTTTGCTTTACAATGAGTTGTTTTTTATTGAGCGATAGGTCATCCGCATCACCTAGATGAAATTCATGAAGCATCAATTGACCATATTTCAAGGTCAGTGTACACTGACATACCCCTTTAGTTTTTCGCTTCTGGGCATATGTCCCCCATCCTTGTGCTGTTGTGAAAGGCGCCTTGAAATCTGCTTGTCCTAACTTAGGGGCAAATCCAATCTGCCCTTTCGGCCCATGATAACTAAAACCGCAGGCGCTGATAAAGGTTCCATAACTTGCCATGGCACGTGCATAATGATCGCTGCATTCAATCTCATTAAAAGGATTTCTCTTGGCAGCATGATGGCGATCGTGGATCACCCTTGTCAATGTTAAACTTTCGTCAACCATGCCTTCAGCCATCATATGTGCTGCGACCTGATGTTCAAAGCCACTCATGCATTCATGGAAATAACCTAATTGCCAGGTAATATTGTCCCCATAAGCCTTGTCTTCATTCTTTGGATTAGTGTTCATAACCATGCCCCCCTCCCCAGCCAAGGCATAAGGCCTTCCGCCAAGATGTGTTTTTATATAGGGGCCAACATCCATGGTAAAGTTATATTTCCAGAGTGCTTTCAATGCAGACACAACGTTCTCCTGACGATTGACCCCCGGCATGTTCACTTGTCTGCACCAGGCCTGACCATAAACCTGGTCAATATGACAGGTATTATAAGAGCCTAACATCTTTCGCCCCTGTAGCTTATCGGGACGATGAATATAATACTCTCCATTAAAGAGTTTGCTATCCATATTTTCAGATCCCTTCCTAACGTATTCCAAACACAATTTTTGAAACGTTTTATCACCTACTTCTTTCGCCATCAATGCAGCAGCCTGTATTGCTGCGAGACATAACCCCACAATCCAGGCAATTTCACCTTCCCAGACCGCATCGAGTGTATTTTCCATTGGCGTATCCGTCATACCATCCTTGTTTTTATCCTGATCAAGAACAAATTGAACTGCCTTCTTAAGTTTAGGCCAGTTTCGCTTAAGGAATTCGCTATCGCTGCTCATCTGATGATCGCGATAGAAGCGTAGAATAACACCAGCCTGCCCATCAATAGCTGGTCTTTTTTCATATTCAGCACGAAAGATGATGGCACCGGTATCAGACTGAAAGCCAACGCCTAAATCCGTCACTTCACGTAAATTACGTTCAAGATCCGGAAATATCCTGCCCATGGACTGCCCATATTGCCAAACGTGCGTACAGGTACCGGCACATGCCCCTACTCCTTCCCAGCCCCAAAATCTTCCCGAAGCAAAACGCATGGTGTTTGCTGTGGCCAGTGTGCCTATATTGACAAAAGTGCGATCCATAAACCAGTACGGCAGTGTTGTATCATTCCAGGTCTGCTGCCATGCCATTGTTTCCCTCTCGAGTTTTTCACGATTGTTCAAATAATAATTGATTACTTCGGCCGCATTATTAAACCTGGCACCATACCAATAACCCGATTGCGCATCCTTGAGGTGAAGTTTCAGTTTAGGGTGTGGATTGTTAAAATACCAAGATATTGCATAAGAAATTTGGCTTGTCGCCTTCGCTTTTATTGTCCGTTTTACCGTAAAGGCACCTACTTGCAAATCCGAAAAATCGACGGTCGAATCCCCCCTATCCGCCTTTACCTCCTGCGGTTTTACAGGCCATTTCTCTAACCTCGTCGTGGGTTGCGCTTCTATATCAATACAGGTAAAAGCCATTGATCCATGGTCTCCAGCTTCCATGGCTTCAGTAGGAACCTGATCGCAACTAAAAAGCAACACTTGAGTATCGGCATGTTCCGCGAGGAAAGAGCGTTTGTGTACAGTATCAAAATCTTTCCGCCCTTTATGTACACCATTTTCCATCCAGCCCGTAAACGTTACATCGACTGGCGCGCCACCCTTGTTCTGCAACTCGATATGTATAGTGGTAAGCGGCAACGAAGAATTGTCCTGATCCAAAGGAATAAATGGTGAATAGGCCACCAATACCACATCCAATGGAAAATCGATACTGCTATAGGTTATTCGACATGTTGGATATGTTGCCTCAAATGCAACCTCATCCCAGTGGTTTTCCCTAAGCTCCTTGATAACCATCTTTCCATCGACTAAGGTCGAAATCGCAAAGCCCTGTTCCATACTCCGCAGGTTGTCTGCTATAGCAGGCTCAATATAAGCAGATCCATCCCTCGGCCGCACAGTGACCAATTCTTTTCCATTGTTCCATTGTACATTTTTGGGCTCTATCCCCTCGCGCTCACCATCGTAAGCCGTATTAAATATCTGCCACAACCATAGCCGACCATCACCTCCTATATAGACCGTACCCGAATGTAAACCACCTACAGGCATTCCAATGTACCGAAGCTCATTTTTACTTTTTCGATAAGTAATTTTTTTTCCCTTTTCATACAGCGAATCAAACCATTGCCTGCTGAGACCTTTTTCCTCTGGAATGTTGTGAACAGGTTTATCCCAGGCAAATATGGTATTTGACCATACAGGAAACTTGCTGACCAATACGCCTAGGCCAACTAAACTGGCTTTCTTAAAAAAACTTCTTCTGTCCATTTGTTTATAATTTATTGCCGTCCCGAATTTAGCGGAAGGAACTATTGGTTTGTCTGCACAAGATATTGAAATATCCTTGATATCCAGCAATAAACATCTCCACAACAAATGGTTAATCAATAAAAAAGTTAAAGCCGCCTGATGTAGCAAAATCAGAGCGGCTCAGCTTACAGCACAGGAAAGTCTGTAAAGGTTACCTACCAGTGGATCTATTCTCTTAAAACAAACGCACTTTAAATCCCAGTTGATACTGGTCAATATGTGCATCCCAGTTGTCTACGATTTTATTATTCTTTTTAAACTGTCGGTATCTAAAATACAGCGCGCCAAGGTCTATCCCTAATGCGTAACCAATCCGTGTACGACTATTGAACGCTGGTTTTCCATCATTGAGTTTATAAGCGTCGTCATTGAGCAGCATATTAAGGTCTAGACCGCCCAGGATGGAAAATTTTCTTGTAAAATTAACTTTTAGGTACACCGGAGTGTTGAGATATTTCAGCGAACGAGTCCCTTTGGACAAACCTCCAGGAAGGGAGGCTGTGTTGTCATTGACACGTATTCGGGTTAAATTATAGCTAGGTTCAACTTGAATATCCATCTTGCTATTAAGCCCAAATATCAAATCTCCACCCAATTGATATCCCATTCTATTGGCGCCAAATGCATTCCCACTTGCACGCGAAATATTACCACCAACCCGAAGTCCAAACCCCATTTGTCCGTAACATGCGGTCTTGAAACCGAACAATCCCATGATCAAAAAACAAACTAGTGTACAATGCTTCAACTTTAATCGATCTATCTTTATCATTTTTACCATAAAACACACCATTACATTAGACCAATAACTGTTTTCCTGTAATTTGCAACTTCACAAAATAGGCTATATTATTTTTCTTTATACTTTCCTTCAATATTCGCGCTTCCTTCGTAAAGTACGTGTGGGTTCGCAAGAAGGCAAGGGTCAGTGCACACCAGATACGTTCATCGATCACCTGATTCTTTCTATAATTTACCTCCAGATACATCCTTTGGTTAAGGTCAACAAAACTTTTACTTCCCAAATGAAAAGAAACTGCATCCACAACTATTTCTTCCAACAGGTTTTCCGGTTTTTTCGAGGGCCTTGTTGCGAGAATACACATTTCAACTTTTTTTATTACCGACTCTACAACAAAATGCTCCTGTAGAAAACAACGCGCTAACGATATACTCTTTTGCCGGGTTCCTTTTACCCCTTCAAATAGATAACCAATATCCTGGAAATAAGCGGCACAATTTACGACGAATTTATCTTCGGCCGTCAGGGTATATTTTTCACTTATGGTCGTTACTGCATCTACAATATCACGAACCCTATCAATGGTGTGAAAACACAGCTGTGGATTGTGGTTCTCGCGATAACTCTGCACTAAAAAAAGGTCTGTCTGCTGAAGTAAATTTGTGTAATCCATTTAAGCAAAACTAAAATTCTGTAAAAAATAGATTTAACATATTATACCAAAGGGTCTATTTTTTATACCAAAAGGCCCTTTAAACAAAAAGGCCAGGTAATCACACCTAGCCTTTATCCTTAATTTTTCCTTTTTCTATCAATTATCCTAAGCGCAAAATCGCTTTAGATGGTTAATTGCTATTATTTATGACATTATTTGATCATTACAGCAAAAGCATATTCATCTGGAGGAAGACATTGTGATGCGTCACAGGCTTGCCATTCCACTGTCCCTTTTACTGTTGCAGTTCCTTTGTTGAGCGAAACCTTTTGCTGAAAGATCACTTCATTTGTAAAGTATCCCACATCCATTTTGAAAACCTCTTCGTGTTTAATCTTTGGTTTTGGTTCAGCAGTCTTACCCACTAACGCATAATCTGTGGCTTTACCAAAATTGAAGGATGTTGGAATTGGTCCTCCGTCTTTTACATTTTGAGAGTAAATGTGCCAACCATCTTGAATGGTAGCCTTCACGTAGACAATAGCTTCCTTGTTGTTCAATTTTTTGCTGGCTACGGTCCATTTTACAGGTTTATGAATCTGAGCGAATGCGCCCGTAACGGCGAACATAACCACAGTCACTAACAATAAAATCTTTTTCATGTTTGTATCAATTTTTCAGTTTATTATTTCATCGAAAGCACATTTCATACAGTATTTTTCTGTAAAAAACACCACTTAAATGCTTACAACAATATTCGTCATAAACAGAATAAAACACAACACGATCATAATAGAACAATAAATTTTATCAAAAAAAACTAATTAAACCATATTTTTTACACTTTTAAAGGCTTAGTTTTTTCAATTCCAGTAATATATTCAAAAAAGCTATCAGACTAAAACAAAGGGCATTGTCAAACATTGTCTGTTGCGAGCTTGTGAACGCATTCTGCTCTACAACTCCATCCCGAGCTAATCAATTTTACATAATAATCTGTATCTTATGCATGTTTCACATTTATGCCATGGCTATACCAACCACAAAAGACGAACTCCTTCAAGCTATACGTACAAATTACAGCAAGCTTGTCTGTGAACTTTCCGATATTCCAATCGGTCAAACTAATCTTCTTATACTCCAGGGTCATGCTAAAGGAACAGTAATGAGTAGAAATAACCTAATTTCCTACTTAATTGGCTGGGGTGAGCTGGTTCTCAAATGGAATAAGAAAAGTGAAGATGACAAAGAGGTTGATTTTCCGGAGACTGGTTTTAAATGGAATGAGCTAGGCAAACTTGCTCAAAAATTTTATCAGGATTATGCCGACCTCGATTTTACGACTTTGTGCGCAAAACTAGATCAAACTGTTTTAACAATTATGGAACTCCTTGAGCAAAAGACAAACATGCAGCTTTATGGTGTAAATTGGTATGAAAAATGGACCTTAGGCAGAATGATTCAATTTAACACCGCTTCGCCTTATCAAAATGCAGTCGGAAGAATCCGTAAGTGGAAAAAAGAAAAAAATAGTAAACCATAGCTGGATAAATATTGTTATTCAATAAACACATATAATCATTACTATGGGAAATCTATTATATACTATCGCTGTTATTTTGGTCCTGATATGGGCAATCAGTTTTTTTGGCGGATTCGTTGGCGGAGGACTAATTCATATTCTTTTGGTTATCGCTATCATTGCAGTGCTTCTGCGTGTAATTAAAGGAAACGCGTGAAGACTGTAAGCAGTTTATTGATTACGATAAAAAGCTCCTCATTTTTAATGCTGAGGAGCTTTTATTTGCTGTAAATTCTTCAGCTAAGGAAATTAAATATTCAGATCCCCTTCTTTACCGATATCTTCCGTTTCATCTGTTAGCCTTACTTTTAGCATCTTAAACAGGTTGACAATCATATTAGAATCTGAATCCCAATAATGAGCATCTTTAGGCGTAACACGCAACAATCGGATATTGGGATCCTCCTTACCTTTCTCAAACCATACTTCCATCATTTTGTTCCAGTAACGATCTATCCTTTCCTGATCTCGCGAAAGACTAGCTTTACCATTTATACTTAGAAAGGTGTAGTGCTTTGGGTCCGCATAAAATAAGGAGGCTTTTGGGTTCTGTACAATATTCTTAAAGGTATCGCTCTCAGCAGAACAAATAAACCAAATATCTCCATCTTCGTCTACTTCCTGTCTACTCATTGGAACCCCATGTGGATACTCCGATTCAGCTGGGAATGAACAAACTGTTCCCACATCGATTTGATCTACAATTGCTTTAAGCTTATCTAAAGCTTCTTTGTTATTTAAATTATTCTCTGCCATAATATGTCGTTTATTTAGGAACAGTATCCTGTAGAAAATCGTTTATTTTTTCAGCAAATTCAGGCTATCTTCGGCAGTGAAAGGGGAAAAGTACGAATAAAAAAAGGCAAATCAAGTAATTTTACGCACTCTATACACTAATAATATTAGTAATTTTACATCAAAATATTAGAGAATAAATCATGTTTGGTTTTGATGATAAATTGCAAATATTAGCTGATGCCGCTAAGTATGACGTAAGTTGCAGCTCAAGCGGAAGTAAAAGAAAAAATAGTGGTGGTATAGGTGATTCATCGACTAGTGGCATTTGTCATACTTACACCGAAGATGGTCGTTGCGTCTCCCTGCTAAAAATTTTAATGACCAATTATTGCATCTACGACTGTTCATTTTGTGTGAGCCGACGAAGCAATGACGTACAACGGGCAGCATTTTCGGTAAAGGAAGTTGTCGAATTGACCATGAACTTCTACCGTCGTAATTATATTGAGGGTCTTTTTTTAAGTTCGGGTATTTTCAAGTCTGCCGACTACACCATGGAACGCTTAATGTTGGTCGTCAAGAAACTTCGGACGGAAGAACGGTTTAATGGTTATATCCATCTCAAGGCCATTCCGGGTGCGAGTGAATCGTTATTAAAAGAAGCAGGTCTATATGTTGACCGGATGAGTGTAAACCTCGAAATTCCCACTGAGGAGGGACTCAAGCTGGTTGCGCCCGAAAAGGATCATCAATCCGTTCGTGAGCCCCTAGCGATTATTAAAAATGAAATCCTCAACCTTCGACAGGATCGAAAAAAAGACAAGAAAACACCCTTATTTGTACCAGCAGGCCAAAGTACGCAGCTGGTTATTGGAGCAACTCCAGAGAGCGACCTACAGATTATGCAGGCCGCCAATACGTTCTATAAAGATTACAATCTCAAACGGGTTTATTATTCGGGTTATATTCCCATCAACGCGACCGATTCCAATCTTCCCCAAATTGGGACATCACCGCCTCTTGTACGTGAAAACAGACTTTATCAGACAGATTGGCTACTTCGGTTTTATGGTTTTTCGCTTCATGAAATACTCAACAGCACGCATCAACATCTCGATCTAGAAATAGACCCTAAGCTTGCTTGGGCGCTACGCAACCCACAATTCTTTCCCATCGACATCAACAGCGCCACTTATGAGTGGATTATCCGAATCCCCGGTATTGGCAGGCAATCTGCCAACAAAATTTTGCAGTCGCGCAAATATGGAAAATTAAAGGAATATCAACTTCGAAAAATAGGAATTGCCTATAATCGCGCCAAATATTTTATGGTTTGCCAAGATACACTCATAGCTAGAGGCTTCCACTATCCCGAAAACATCAGAAAGTCTATTCTTGAAAGTAACCCGCGTATACCGGTCACGGCTTCCAATACACAGCTAACACTTTTCTAATGGACTATATTTTTGACGGAAGTTATTCCGGATACCTCTGTTGTGTATTTGAAGCCTTTGAACGGAAAGAATTTGATAGCATTCCCACAACAGAAAAGTCTATGGAAATTAATATTTTTTCGGAGAAGCGACAGGTTCATACTGATGTAAAAAAAGCCATGCGCATTTTAGTGGGAATGGAAAAGATACTCGGAGCACAAGAAACAAAAATTTTTTATCATAACTTTTTGTCCGATAATCAATCTGAATGGCTCAATGGATTTCGATTGATCATCGAACTTTTTCGAAGGGGAAAATTGGATATACGCAATTATGGATATCCACCTATACTCCGTATCCATCAGACGATCAAAAAGATCAGCCGCGAACGACACCGCATGAAGGCTTTTATCCGATTTGTCAAATCTAACGATGATCTCTATACAGCCATCGTTGAACCCGATTTCAATGTGATTCCCCTGGTTGTAGACTTCTTTAAAAACAGATTCGCCGACCAGTGCTGGTTAATTTATGATATACGGCGAAACTATGGTTTCCATTATGATGGCAAAAATATCTTGGAGGTATCCAACAACAATACACATGAGGTTCAAGATCCATATCAGCTAGAAGTGGATCTCGATCCTCAAGAAAAAGATTATCAGCATCTCTGGAAGACTTATTTTAAGAGTACCTCTATTGAATCACGCAAAAACCTGAAGCTTCACTTAAGACATGTTCCCAAACGTTACTGGAAATATCTCGTCGAAAAACAATAAGTCCCTAAATAGCGAAAATCCTATTCATATCATTATTTTGATCCGCCAAACAGCTTGCTCACCAACCAAATGACAATAGCGACTACGACAACAACCAATAGGATGCCCGACCACACACCAGCTTTAAATATACCTTCAATTGCTGCACAGCTCGACACGAGCACCAATAAACTCGACATGAGCGCAAATGGAATTATCTTTTTCATAAATACCTGTTTTAATTATTAATCGGAAGTATGACAATACTGGCGTTGAAAATGTTTTACAGCAATGACGTTCATGTACTTTTTACATCTCACTGCAGATACGTCCGGTACTTTCACTGCATTAAATACTTGAGCAGTCCGTATTTTTTTGTCACAAAGTGAATGCCCTACGTTATTTACACCCCAAAAATACGGTTAACGGGCCAAGGGAAGCTTTTGGGTACAGCATTTGATTCTGTTTACCCAAATAGCAAAATAGAATTTAAACAATAATTGACTAAAGATATGGACACTATACACCAAAAAGCACAAAAAATAGGATTGGAAAAAGGTTATTATCTATTATTAATGGCTATATTGGATTTACCTGTTGATGGTAAGAAAAAATCGGAAAAGAAAAAATAAGATTGGTTCACCAAGATATACAGAGGAAATCCAGCGGTCTCAATAGTATTTGATACTCCCCTATTAAGGAATAGGGGAGTATTTTATTAAGGACCCCGTTTTTAATACCCTTCGTTCTGTTTAAAATCCTTCGTCACATCCATAACACTTTGTGGAATCGGAAACAGACGCCTGAACGGCTGTGTTGCCGGTTTGGCACTATAAGGCAGATCATACTTTCCAAAACGTATCATTTGCGGGCGGCGAAGCAGCTCCCAATACGTTTCAAAAGCAATTTCACGGTAAAGATCGCCCGCATTTAAAGAGGAAATTGTCTTCCCAGGTTCATTTCCATAGAGTGACTCCCTCGTGCGTGATGAACGTAATTTATTAATATCATTGAGCGCCAAATTCACTTCTCCTTTTCTGAAATAAGCTTCGGCACGCATTGTGTAAATTGCACCAAGGCGCACCAATGGAATATCGACATTACTTGAGCCATTGCCGTCTCCGGGATCGTATTCATATTTAAAAACCCGAACACCACGATTGATTTGATCTTGCTTAAAGACAGCCTGTTTGGGATCATCAAAATTGAGTTCTGGAGTAAATACCATCTTTGTACCAGCGCTTTTCTCCATAGACAATTGCGATACCTTAATACGTCCGTCTGCGGTCATTTCAAAAGCCCCATTTGCAGTCAGCTTTGGCCCATACTGTTGGCCTTCAATAATACCGCGGTTAAAATGAAACCACATCAGATTTGTCCCCGGTACAATATCTGTCGATGGAACACTTTGCTCCCGATCATTATAAAACCAAGTACCGTCGCCATATTGATATTTTCGTGAGAAACGTGGATCATCATGATTTCCATTCCATGTCGCATAAAATTCAGGTGTGATACAGGCTGCATTGGTACCACGATTTACCGGAGTAGGCCGCTGGTTACGTTCAACGCAGACGTAAGCAAAAGAATTGGATCCATTTCTGATCTTATCGATTTTCTGTGTAATTACCCAGATTAGCTCAGGGCCTTTCTCATTTTTAATGGAAAAGCTATTAAAATAGTTGCTTTCCAAACGGAATTTTGAAGAATTGATCAGCAGTGAAGAATAATAAATGACCCTATCCATATCTGTTCCCTCACCAGAGGCAGCTTTCTCGGTAAATTCATAGGTATTTGCCATCCTGTTTTTAAAAACAGCGCGATTGAGATACATCTGTGTTAATAAACCGTAGGCTGCTTCTTTGGTAAATCGACCATTGTGAGTGGATTGATCACCTAATGAAGCCAAATCAGGAAGTAAGCTCTCGACTTCTACAATCAGTTCATCAATAGTGGAGGCCGCCTTTTTTATTTCCAAAGGTGCCCGTTCATTTAAAGGGTCTCTATAAGGAACCTGCCCATACAAATCCAGAACCGTATACATATAGAATGCCAGTAGTCCTTTGGATTCAGCAAGAAAGAGCTTTTTTTGTGGAATATTTGACTCCGTCACAGCTTTAACCGCCGTCATTGCACGTGTGATTCCATTGGTTAACATATTCCAGTTGTCCGTGACAATGGCATTATCTGGAGTCCAGGTAAATTCATGCATCGAACGCCATTTACCACCATCCCCCCAATCGCTTCCACGGGTTGCCAAAATAGCTTCATCAGTGGTATATTGCTGGAGGGCAAAAACACCACCGTGATCAACAAATGTTCCTTTTCCCAGACGATCATAAGCCGCGGCCAATGCGCCTTCGGGATTTGAAGCATCGTCACCAAGAACCTCATCGAGTACCTGTTCATCCAACTTTGTACAACTACCTAAAAGCAACATAAAGGATAGGCAGAGGATATATTTATTAAAAAAAATCTTTTTCATCACTAAAATTTAATCGTTGCACCAAATAAAAATGTCTTTGCCGAAGGATAGGCCGTATAATCAACCCCCAGCGACTGGTTGCCGTTACTTACACGGGGACTGTTGATCAACGGATCATATCCCGAATATTTTGTTACCGTCCATAGGTTCTGTCCCGTTACGTACAATCCAACGGATTGAACCCATTTCTTGCTTACCAAAGGTATTGTATAGCCTAGACGAACAGAATTAAGACGAATAAAATCAGACTTTTCGAGGTAAAGCGTTGAAATCTGCGGGTTATTGGAAGGACTGATATTGGGAGCATAATACCTATTGGACACGTTTCTATCCGATGCCAGATTATTAATATTCAAGGCATTCATCGCCATATTATTAAAATTATAACCGCCCAACTGTCCGATAAATGAAAAAGAAAAATCAAATGCCTTATAGTACATTTGGCTATTCAAACCGTAGGTAAATTTAGGTAAAGCCCCTTCGATAATTCGACGTTGGTCACTATATTGGTAATTACCTTTATCATCTACTCCTTCATAATCCCATAAATAAAAGGAGCCGGCAGCATATCCGCTCTTATAAATATTGACGTTCACACCAGATTGCCCTGGCCCCGCAATAGCGCCGGAAAGAATTTCGGATACAGGCAAATCTTCGATTTTATTTTGCAGTGTCGCACCATTGACATCCACTGTCCAGCTAAATCCTTCCTTATTGATCAACTTTGATCCGAGTAAAAATTCAAATCCTTTATTCACCAATTTACCATCGATATTGACCCATATATCGGCCGTAGGGCTCAATACCTGCGAAGGAATATTTAATATTGCATCCGTGGTGGTTTTATTGTAGTATTCCATTGTTCCGTACAATTTACCTTTCCACAAATCAAAATCAACACCGAAGTTTGTTTGCGTCACAACCTCCCATTTTAAATTTGGATTGGGTGTACGATTGACAGATACGCCGTTGACCAGTGCAAGGTCGTCATTCATGTAGTAGCCATTGCCAGCTGCCAAGGAATAACTCGCTTTGGTGATTTTATTTTGAACTTCTTGATTACCCGTATTCCCCCAACTGGCCCTGAATTTCAAGTCATTTAGCCAATTGGTCTCTTTCAGAAAGTTTTCCTTAGCGATATTCCAGCCCAAAGCAAATGAAGGGAAATAACCATATTTGTTATTCTTTCCGAATCGGGTAGATCCATCGGCACGCAAGGAAGCTGTCAACAGGTAACGATTGTCATAACTGTAGTTGACACGTGTAAAATAGGACTGCAGTTCATTCACCTGAGAAAAACCTGTTGCTGTTGTTGGACGTCCAGCGTAGCCCGGATTATTTTCCGGAAGTACACCTTCCCCCTTATTTGCGATGCCATCAATGGTATAACCATTTCCTCCATTATCAAATTTCTGATAGGAAAATCCCGCTAAAGCTTCAATTTTATGTTTATCGATCCGTTTACTATAATTCAGGTAATGCTCGAGCAGGGTATTTTTCGAATTCTGATTATATTTCATGAATCTTCCTCGTGGATTGAGGTCGGTAATATTGGGGAAAATAGTAGTATTCCGTTCACCCATGGCGCGGTCAATTCCCAAATTGAACTTGTATACCAGCCCATCGATAATGCGAAAAGAAATATCCAAATTACCCAATGCACGTAGGGTACGCGTATTATCCCGATAGATATCCAACAGATACATCGGGTTGTAATGCGCATTCATATTAAAATTTGTAAAATTTCCATTTTCATCAAATACCGAACGCGTGGGATTTGCCATCAAGGTATGTGTAATCAATTGACTAAATGCACCCGTATTGTCACTTGTCGGCACACCAATATCTTTGGTCTCACTGGCCGTAAGGTTAAATCCAACTGTGAGTCTTTTATCATCCAAAAACGATTCGGAAGCATTAACACGAGCAGAAGTTCGTCTAAAATCACTGTTCTGCACAATCCCCTGCTGGTCCATTTGTGCGGCAGACACATAATAATTACCTGTACTACTTGCTTTTGAAAAGGAGAGGGAATTGTTTCTTGTTTTTGCCGTGCGATAGACCACATCTTGCCAATCGGTGTTACTACCGTGATCAAAAGCCTTATCTTTGATTGCACTGCGGTATTGTTCGGCAGACATCACATCTACTTTATGAGCCACTGAAGAGAATCCCAGATACGAATCAGCCGTCAGATTGGCTTCCCCCTTCTTGCCCTTTTTTGTCGTAATAATCACCACGCCGTTAGAACCTCTCGCCCCGTAGATTGCCGCTGCTGAAGCATCTTTAAGTACCGTAATAGATTCGATATCGCTTGTATTCAGAAAATTTAGTGGATTTTTAGGCCTACTGGAACCAAAACCGATATCCTGACCGCCAGGGCTCACATTTTCATTGCTCAAGGGTACTCCATCAACAACAAATAGTGGTGTACTGCCACTGCGGATAGAACCTACCCCCCTAATCGTTACATCCACGCCACCGCCTGGCTCGCCGCTGTTTCCTACTACACGCACGCCGGGAACTTTACCTTGAATTAGATTATCGGCCGAGATGACCGCACCCTGTCTGAAACTCTTTTCATCCAACTGATTGACAGAACCTGTTAGATCCTGCTTCGTCTGCTTTCCATACCCCACAACGACAACCTCATCCATTGCATTGATAACCGTATCCAATTGAACAGTCAATACATTGTTATTATTGACAGCGACATCTTTAGCCTGATAACCTACGATCGTAAACTGAAGAACAGGGTTTTGGCTTTGTACCTCAATTCGGAAGCTGCCATCCGCTTGGGTACTGGTCTTATTGCCCATTCCTTTTTCTGTTACTGTTACAGCAGCAAGCCCCTTACCGTCTACTGATTTGACTATCCCTGTGATCTGCCGTTTCTGAATATTCATCCGAATGTCTTCTGTCTTCGACAATGCAGCCGTGGTGCGATTCAATACAATATTATTATCTACACGCTTGTAATCGATCTTGTATCGCTTACAGATGTCTTCCAATACATCGTTAAATGGTACATTTCTATAATTTACATTGACAAGCTTATCTCCCGAGAAGATGGACTCGTTAAAGAAAATATTAACACCACTTTTCTTCTGTAGGTCTTTGAGAACGGTAGATAGTTTGGCATTTTTCATGGATAAACTTACCTTTTGCGCGTAAGTCATCGCTCCGACATGCATATTTGCGGCAAATAAGAGCGGCAAAGCAATAGACAATTTCATTGAAATTGGAATTTTAAAGCATACGTTTTCCTTCATCGGGAAAACGCGAGCCCGATTTTTTTTATAAATTTGCATTGGTTGATAAATTAATAATAAGCGACTTGATCTATCAATCTAGGATTTATCCAAAATCCATCAATTAGACAGGAGTGCTTCCAACACTCCTGTTTTTTTCCTGTTACATCACCTCTACCCTCCTTTCCTTCCGCTCAAAGCGGACACCCCCGGCTAGGGCGATTGTTTTCAACAGTTTATCGATATTTTCATATCGGGATATAGAACCCGAAAAGCGAACTTTTTCTAAATTGCCATGATAGCGGATTTCGACGTCATACCAGCGGCTAATTGCCTCCATCACCTCATAGATTGAAGCGTCGTCAAAGGCGAAATTCCCATTTTTCCATGCCATAAAGTAAAAAGGATCAACCACAGCTTTGGTAAATACAGCTTTCTTGATATCGTATCGTGACTGTTCATTGGGTATCAGGAATTTCTCGCCAACTTGGGCTCCCGCATAGGTTAATTTCACCTTTCCTTCAGTAAGTGTAGTAACCACCTGTTGATTATAACTGGAGATATTAAAAGCTGTCCCCAGCACCTCCAACGACTGTCCACCCGTTTTCACGATAAAAGGAACGCGTTTGCCTCCATTCATGACCTTTGTGACCTCAAAGTAAGCTTCACCTTCCAGATCAACCTCCCGAATCTGCGCCCGAAAATTGATGGGGTAGCGAATTTTCGTCATAGCATTGAGCCACACCTGTGTACCATCGGGAAGCACCAATTTGTACTCACCGCCTTTAGGTGTCACTATCGTATTATATATCAATTTATTTTCGCGTTGTCCTGAAGGAAAATGGTAAGTAATTTTTCCGTCTTTGGTTTTGCTGACGGAAAAATCCGGGCGTACGATAGTAGTATCCCCATTAATTTTCTCAAGATCGACAGCAGTTCCATCATCAAATAGGATCTGTGCTGTCTGTCTTCCCGGTACCACAGCCGAATCTTGGCTGGCCAATCTTCTTTCGCCCGTCTGTTTGGAAGGTTGTTGTAAATAAAAATATAGTGAAGCTGCAAAAGCACATAAAAAAATAGAAGCGGCCACTTTAAGCCATAGGCTTCCTTGCCGTCCGACGTTACGGGTATCAGGAATCGCTTTAATTTTTTCACCCGCCTCTATACGCGATAAAATGTGTTGAAACTGTCGCTCTCTTTCGATACCCGCTGTTTCAACAAAAAGGACGTCCTGCTCCCACTGCTCTTCCAAAGCAGCAATAAACTTAGGCTCATTTACCAATTCCCGAATCCGCTTTATCTCCGTCGCGTTACAAGAACCTCTTCTATATTTTGTGATCAGTTCACTGTATTCCTTATTTTCATTCATGCTTTCTTTGCTCTTCTATACTAACTAATCGAACGAGAAAGAAAGATGTACCAATGGAATTATAAAGTATTTAAAAAATAATAAAAGCGCCATCAACCCTTGGCTGTCTAGGCCACTATTACTTACGCTAAAGATGCTTTAGGTTACAAAAAAAACAGAAAAATCTTGTCCAGACGAAGACGGACAAATTTACTTGCCAGGGCCAGATGTTTGCGCACCGTATTTTTGGATAGTCCTACCTGTTCAGCAATATCCTGATAACTATGATCTTCCAGCTTATTAAGACGATAGATACGCTGCTGCTGTTCAGGAAGTTCATCGATAATTTTTTCCAGCTCCTGTTGCAGCTCACGATAATCAAGTTGTTGCGTCAAAGCTGGTCCGGTTTCGTCCCAGCTAGCACGTTGGCTGAGCTCATATTGATCATGTAATATTTTTCTTCTAAATGCAGAAATAGCAATACGTTTAGCAACGCGATGCAAAAAGGGATATATTGATTCCGGAGCGTTTATTTTTTCACGATAATAATATAATTGCACAAAGGCTTCCTGCGTAATTTCTTCAGCCTCTTCCAACTGACCCGAAAAATATAATGCACGGGAAAAGATCTGAGGTTGATATTTTTCAAACACTCGTCGGAAAGCCTGCTCATTTCCTTGCTGGAAAAGAGTGAACGTATTCATTTCAATAGGCATTTCCTTTATATTCATCGGTTGCTTCTTATCGTAAAAAAATATGGATAAATTAACGACCCCCATTTAACTTTACTGTTAAGCGAACATAAATTTATCTCAATACTTTTGGGTAATGGAAGATAATTGGTTGAATTCTCCTACTAAAATATAAAAAGGAAATGAAAAATCCATTGTTATTCTGTTTTGCCCGGTTACAGCACTACTCCGCAATTAAAATGTAGCCTTTTCCATATAGGTGGAAAAGGCTTCTTATATAATGCATTTCACAGATTCTTCCGGTACTCTTCGGGACTCATTCCTTTATTTGCTTTAAAAAATGTGCTGAAATAAGGTACATTTTCAAACCCGAGTTCAAAAGCAATTTCTTTTACTGTTTTAAAAGTGTGGTAAAGCAAACGCTCTGCCTCCAATAAAATACGTCCACGGATAATTGTACCACAGCTTGCTGCTCTTTTTTTCCGACAGATCCGATTGAGGTAATTGATCGATATATTCAATTGCTCGGCATAAAATGAAGGGTAACGCTGTTGTGCATAATGACTATCGACCAGCGATTCGAAATTTCGGATTTTATCGTCATCTTCCTCCTGCTTTACAGTGACATGATCGACCACAATTTGCCGTCCCAAAATCTGGAGCAACATGGTTAAGTAGCGGCTCAATACACCGTGAGCACTCAATTTAACTGAATTATAAGCTGTTTCCATCAAACTTACTATATGTAGACAACTGATCATATCTTCTTTTGAGAGCACAAAAGCGTGCTTACATCTACTCCTTAAAAAATGAAAGGATTTTCTTACGGCAGCGTTCTGCCTTTCCATGAAAAAAGATTCTGTAAATAAGACACTGTATCCTTCTACAGACGAACCTGCCTGAAAACTACACACACAATTTGAATTTATGCTGATTATATCATGGGCAGCTATAATATGTACGCTCTGATCCGCTACCATAGACAGTTCACCACTCTTGATAAACAAAAGGGTATAAAAAGATCTTAAATGGAGCGTATTTTGATTTGCTTTAGCTTGTAAAAAAGCTGCTATAGGCATAATAACGATTCCCTTCGAAGTGGAATCAATATCTTCTAATTTTAGAAAATCTAGTTTCTCTTTTCGTATGACCATTTCTTTATGATTATTCTGTAAAAAAATATTTGAAGAATAATCAAACGATTGGTGGTCTAAAAATTTTAGGTAGTATACCGCCGAAGGTATCAGAGACGAAGTCTTTAGGATAGACAGTCTGCACAGCAGGTACTATTGGAGAGCACAGCAAGATTTCCTTCACATACTGCACAAAGACCAATATTTCCCCCCCCTTCATTTTGGCGAGCACATTGTTCACGTCCTTTTGTTCAACCGTCTTTTCGTTGAGGAAACAGAAACCTTTGCAGCTCACTGCCGGTTCAAAACGATTGACGCAGAGATTTTGCTCAATATACGTGCGATTGCACTCAAATTCAATAAATGCCCACAATAGATTGGTTGCCTGCACACATATTGCCCAAGCCATTATCATACAAAACCACCATCTACAGCGCTGAAACTTCATTGATCCTATCTATTTTGTTGTGCTATTACGCTCGCGCAAATATTCTAAAATGGCACGTGCCTCTTCTTGCTTCAAGCCCAAACTAATCATTGGCGAACCATATTCCTTGCTAAGTACTTTTGCGTCGGCATCTTTCTCCAGCATCGTTGCCGGATCTAGCATCATGTTCATAATCCACTCCGGGGTACGGCGTTTGATGACAGCATCCAATGATGGTCCTACTATTGTGCGGTCAAAACTATGGCACATTGCACATTTCGACACAAATAGTTCTACACCCCTATTTGCAAGCTGCGCATCAAAGGGTTTGTGTTCAAAGGAAGTAATGGTTCCTACACCTTTGGATCCCTCTGTTTTATAATCGAGCATGGCTGCAGGCTCAGCTACGGAAGGTTGCTCGGCACTATCTTCTTTCTTAGCTTTTGTACTCTCATTTCCGCTACACGCCAGTATAGCTACAAAACCGAAACAGCCTAGGATTACGTTGATTCTCTTTTTCATTTTTATTGTTTAAGTATATTGGTAAAATAAATTCTATTTGTATTAAGTGACCTGCACCAGATATTTTATATCATCCTGATTTGATTTTTTGCCCTCTTTCCATAATTCGACAATGACTTCCCAACGACCAGGCATAGAAAAATTAACAGTGCCTTCATAATAACCATTACCTGTACTTTCAGCAGCAAAATTTTCCAAAGACCCCGTTTCCGTAGTAGGCCTATTGGTCTTTAGTTTAATGACATAATGATCTAATACCGGAAAATGATGACCATCCATTTTATTCATTAAAAATCGGATCGGATGTTTTCCCTGCTTTACACTATCAGGCAATAGGCAGGAAATAAATACACGACTATCGTCTCTGGTTCCTGAGCTCATTGTTCGCATGGTTGCTGCTGCAGTAACCGGAATCTTGATGGCAAGTGTATCTTTTATGCGATTGTGACTACGTATCGTATGTAATTGCCAGCCCTTTCCCATCTGCGGGATATCTGCCATAATAAAAACCATTGGGCTTCTATACCATCCATCACCGAGTGCAAGAGGATGTTCATAAGGCCCACCATGCTTCATGCGTCCCATACTCATCTCGGGATAAAGATCCAAGGTTTTGTCATTGATCGGAATTCCCGAGGTATCTCTTAAACGCAGATAAATGGTATGATATTTATTGTTGAGTTTGGCATCCGCATATACGGTATAATTGGTAACATCCCAAACAGTATCCGCTATACGGACCAGATCGGACTCCTTAGGAAGGATAAAATCCGTAGCATTCTTACCGTTCTTTTTTGAATGATCGGCAGTACAGGATGAAGTTGAAAAAGCAACTGAAAACGCGAGTAGCAGTACGATTACGCCACCGACAGTCCCCACACGGGAATATAAATTCATATGTATTGATTTAAATCTTTTGAAAATAAACAGTACTGGCTATCAGACTATAAGCCTATAGCACGTACTAAAAAACAAAATGATCTAAACCAAGGGTGGGTGAAAAATAGAAAAGATTGGTCTATAGGTATAATTTGCCTGATATTCCGGAAGTAGGGTTTCTACAGCTGCTTCTTCAAAAAAAGCGATATCAAGGTTAAAATTCTGCTGATTATTGATAAACACAACATCGATTATACGCGATTCGAGGTTCTTCTGTTCCTTCTCCTCATGTTCACGCATTTTCTTCATCAACACACATTGTCCTCGACAGGAGAGTGCCTTTTCGTTGAATCGATTGATACACTCGTTCTTAGCGATATAATCTCTATTTAGCTCAAAAACAGTCCATAGCCACACCGACGAGAAGCTCTGCAAGAGCATCAACGGCAATAGTATCCATATCAATTGTTTCGCTTTCATGTATCGACAGTGCCACAAATATAATAATTATTGCTATTTGCCCCAAGACTTTAGCCCCTTCTGTAGCAGGCCTGTGTCGCCCTTCTCTTTTCAAAGTGAGTAGCGCTTCCATAAAAACCAACAACTTTTAGTATATTTAGCTAGAAACCACTGGCTTTGAATAAATGAAATTTAACCCTTTTTTATTTATTAAATTATTTCTTGGACTATTTATTTGCATTGGAATAGGTTTGACCATATTTATGATTATTCATGGCAGCAAAGTTGTGGGGGCCTATTTCGTTTCAGGACTTTTTATCCTTTTTCCAGGTATTATCCTATACGGTTTAACAGTTGGTTTTCGAGTTTCTGAGAAAACGATCGAAAGACAAACAGCGCTACAGGAAAGTGTAACAGCCGATCACAAAGGTCTATCTCATCAAGTCCCACTGCTCAATACAACGCAGTTTATTCCTTGGAATACCATCGAAACCGTTGTCTACCGCAACCACCACAGCGACGATAAGGCACAGTTCAGTTTCTATCTGACACAGCCCGCAGATCAAATAAAGTCGAAACAACCCCGCTGGATAGCCAAAGTACTTTTGCCTTTGATCACAAAAAGCAAAACGGTCATTATCGACGAGGATTGCATCAGTTTTCGCGAAATCCCCAAAATGCTAGAAAAATTCTTTGTCCCCATAAACTCCGTTAACATGAACGAAGTCCACGGAAAAGGAAAGTTGATAAGCTCAACTACCATCATCAAAAACAATACAATTCGGGTCGAAGAATATTGGAAGCCAAATCCAGATTTTGAATCTGAAAAAGTCATTTATGACCGATATAACCGAACATTTGATCAGCTAAAACAGTCAAAAAACAGCTAGCAGATACAGACGACAAAAGAGCACGACCAAATTTAAATTGCATATAAAAAACTATTTATCTAAGTTTGGCCCGATGAAAAAAATGCTCCTGTATTTTCTGACCGTATCATTGCTCGTCCAAGCGGGATGGGGTTATATTGTGATAGGAGCTTTTTATGCCAATAAAGACTATATCGCCAAATACCTCTGCGAAAATCGGGATAAACCCCAATTGCATTGCAATGGTAACTGCGTATTAATGAAAAAGATCAGAAAGGCACAGGAAAAGGAAAAGCAGAATCCAAGCGTCAAGCTTAAAGCTGAGGTTTACGATATTGTTGATTCCAATGCTTTGTTTTCATTCACTCCTATTTCGATTGAAATTACCGTACTTCCCATTCCTATAAATGTTTCCAAATCCATCCGTAGAAATCCAAATAGATTACTACGTCCCCCTATTGCCTAATTAATCTTCGCTCAATGGGAGATCCATCCATTGATAAATAATTTTAGACAGATTGATAATTAGGTAAAACCATTTCATGAAATACTCATTTTCAGTATTGCTTGTGTTATCAGGCAGTATCGTATATGCTCAACATCCTTTACGGGATACAACTTCCGCACTTCGCGATAGTATTCGCCTGGAAGAGGCACTTGTCACTTCCAAATATTATAGAAAATACAAATTAGACGCTGCTTCCAATACCCTAAAACTGCAGGTACCGCTTCTACGGCTACCACAGAACATCCAGGAAATCGACCATAGTATCATCATCGACCAGCAGGCCATCAATATCAACGAAAGCATCAGTAGGAATGTGAGCGGTGCAATGCGCAACAACACAGCAGACTTCTATGGTCCTTTTCTTTTTATGCGCGGAGCAGGTATCAACACGCTTCGAAACGGGGTAGATCTTTCCATGATCTATTACGGTCCCATGCCCGAAGATGCCAATATGATCGATCGGCTGGAATTTATCAAGGGGCCTTCGGGTTTTATGAATGCTATTGGCGATCCAGCGGGATCCTTCAACCTCGTCACCAAAAAACCGACGGGTATACCTTCCAATCAGGTGTTCTTTCAGACAGGAAGCTGGGACCTCTATCGCGTTGGAGCAGATCTGGAAGGCCATTTTGATCAACAAAAAAAATGGCTATATAGAGTCAATGCCGTCGGACAAAAATCCCGCTCTTTTCAGCGTTTTGCATTTAACGACAAGATTGTGGTCAATCCGAGCCTGAACTACAGCATAGACACAACATCTTCTTTGACTGCAGAATATAGCTTTCAGCAGCAGTCTTTTCTACAGTACCTGCTCACGGTATTTTCACCCTACGGATTTGCTTCCCTTCCTCGGGATTTTAGTATTGCCGATCCCACAAAAGACCCTGTCAAGGCTAAAGAACATACAGCTTTTCTGACCTACACAAAAAAAATCGGCCGAAATTGGAATCTCACTGCGAAAACCGCCTATGCCAACAGCCAGATGGATGGCAATTATTTTTTTGTATCTGCATACGATAAAAACCGTCCCGATGAAATCAAACGACGTGTCACCTACGAACGATTTACAACGGATGTTACTTCCGTTCAGATCTATTTGAATGGTACATTAAATACGGGTAATCTTGCGCATCATATCCTGGCAAGTATCGATGGCAACCGAAAATCTTTACTGGGTTATTCGGTTTATAACGACAAAAATGCGAACCCAACCTTATATCCCTTAAACCTCAATAACCCACAATATGGTGTACCATTTTATGATAATAAAAAGACAGGCTCTTTAGATAACATAGCGACCAACAAGCAGCAGATCAAATATGTCGCCTTTTATCTCCAGGATGAACTTGCGTTCCTGCAGGACCGCTTACATGTGACCTTAGCGGCGCGGCTAACGCGATCGACAAGCCATATCGATATCCCTACCCCCTCCACAGTCTCAGATCTAGTGATTACACCTCGAGTGGGTTTAAATTATGCGCTGACAGAAAGTGCATCGGCTTACGCCCTTTATGATCGTACGTTTACTCCCCAGAGTGGTCTCAGCGCTGATGGCAAAACATTTTCTCCACTCCGCGGCAAAAACTATGAGCTTGGTCTAAAAAAGGACTGGCGGGAAGGCAAATGGAACAGCACCTTATCACTATATCATATCACGAGAGACAATATTCTGGTAAGCGATCCCGCGACCAACCTGCAGTCACAGATTGGCCAGACGAAATCCAAAGGAATTGAATTCGACCTCAAAGGTGAAATTGTTCCGGGCCTCAATACAGTGATCAACTATGCCTATACGGATAGCTATATTTCTGCCGACGCCAATCCAGCACTGATTGGCAAAGCAAGCCCCTACCGCGTACGGCATATACAAAATACTTGGCTGAATTACCGCCTTCCATTCAAAAAAGTAACAGGAATGAGTGTATCTGCAGGTTATCAATATCAAGCGGGTAGAGCCGGACGTTACCCGCAAGACGACATCCCTTCTCTAGCACCGATCTTTCGATTGGATGCTGGTATCGGCTGGACAAATGGTAAGATCGCCATCAATGGACTTATCAATAACATTACCAACCGGTTCAATTATGGAAGTGCCTGGACACGGCCTACTGGCCTCTATGCCTATGTCCCTTATGCCCCGCGCGAATTTCGCATGAATGTTTCCTATAATTTCTAATGATGAAAACAATCACCAAATGGGCATTCCGCGTACACGGATTCCTCGGACTGAGCACAGGGTTATTCTTTCTGATCTTAGGCCTGACAGGTGCTGTGCTGCTATTTCGCCATGATCTCGATCGCGCGCTAAATCCCGATATTTATCACAGGTCCGCCAATGGGACTGTGATTTCTGCCGATAGCGCCTATCGGATTATCGCTACTGCCTTTCCCGATTTAGAAAAAATTGTGCTCCATGATTTTCCCTTATCTTCCCATGAACCCTACGAATTTATGCTCTATCGGACGATCAATGATCCCGCAGACAATCATCTGGGCTTTGCATTTGTCGACGCTCACACCGGAGCAATTCTCCGGAACGGCAATTATGAAACACTCAGCCGCTCATTTTTCAGATGGACATATGCGCTTCATTATAGCTTTTTACTGGGGCGATTAGGCCAGGCCTTTGTTGCAGCGCTGGGGATACTGCTGTTGTTGACTATTCTTTCTGGCCTAATCGTTTATCGAAAACATCTTCTCAGCGTATTGCTATTTAAAGTACCGCTTCATAAGAATGGACGCAGACTGTATTCATCCTGGCATCGCGTAGTCGGTGTGTGGTCTGCTTTGCTCAATTTAGTTTTACTGGTTACCGGAGTTTGGATGAATCTCCCTGCTTTTCAGGAATTGTTTTCCGCAGAGACCGCCGCCCCGCATGTGCATGGGTCTTTTGCTTCAAAAACAGATTTGGACAAATTATTGGAATATTGCAAAACGAGGTCGCCCGGTTTTCACCCTATTGCTATCAATATCCCAAAGAACAACGATTCCCCAATTTTGGTCCGCGGACAGCTTTCGAGTACCTCTTTCCCTTTATTTGGCGGAAAAGCAAGTCATTTTTCATTTGATGCTTCGACCGGTGCATGCCTCAGTATATTGGACATCGACAGAGCCGATTCATCTAAAAAGATTTCCTGGGCAGTTTACCAGCTCCACATTGGTGCCTTCGGCGGTTATGCATTACGAATTTTTTATGCTTTGATTGGATTGACTCCCGCCCTTCTTGCACTGACTGGCTTTGTCCTTTGGACTAGGCGCAGTAAGCTACAAAAAACAAAGCTGCAAAATAGGGGCTTGGAGATATGACATAAATTCCATCATTTGTTCCTGGTAAAATAGATAAATTTGTTCCTCTTAAAATTATTACGATGATTAACAGAATAACAGCCTACTGGAATGATCGGAGCGCTTCTTGGCGCAAGGAACGGGATGAGGCTTGGTCCCGTCCGGAGACCGAACACTGGCTTGACTTCTTTAAGTCTGTCCGTAGCCAGGTTGCGGGCAACAAAGTCCTTGAGGTCGGTACTGCTACAGGATATTTTGCCAACATTATGACCCTGGCAGGTTTTGAGGTTACTGCCGTTGACCTCTCCCCCCAGATGATTGATTATGCCAACCTCGTCAGCCAAGAACTGGAACTCAACGTAGCTTATCAGGTCATGGATGCACAGGTGCTGCAATTTGAGGCCAATACCTTCGATTTGGTCTTCACCAGATTGATGACATGGACCATCCCTGACCTTGAAAAATGTTACCGCGAGATGGAACGTGTACTCAAACCCGGCGGAAGGCTGATCAATCTGGATGCCGATTTCGGAAAAACAGTTTTTAGTACCGAAAGACACGATGAATGTCCGTCCGGTGCTATCGATCAGATCAATGACATCAAATCGGCTCTCGAGATCAGCGCACATCAACGTCCGGCCAAAGACGTCGAACTATTAGAAGCCGTTGGATTTGGTTCCATTGAAATCGATATGGATGCCCAAAATCGTATTCTGAAACTTCCTTTGGAAACGGAAGGTCTCTTTATGCTGGAAGCTGTCAAAAAATAAAATGGAGCTTCATCCGATTAAGGCAATTCAAAGCCGTATATAGATAAGATACTATAGCGAGAACAAACAAAGTACCCCCAAAAAGTAGCTAACTTTTTGGGGGTACTACAAAAATGGGAGTCTTTTATAAGTTCAGCGGATTAAAACTTATAGCTAAAACTTCCCGCTACATTCAGCAGCTTCTGTGCATTAGCTGTGGTATAACCGATCCAATAATGTTCGTTGGTCAGGTTATCCGCTTTTACCCCAACTCTGAATTTCTTCGCATCATAGAATACATTCGCATTGAGGACTACATATTTGGGCAATTCAAAGGTTCCATTTGTCGTGTTGATAATCTTGTTGGCACTGGCATAATTTCCTCCGAAAGCCAGACCAAGTCTTTTCAGGTTACCCTCCGTAAACTGATAGGTCGCATTGAAATTTGCTAACCATGGCGAAGAAGCCGTATTCGGCCTTTTCCCCAAGACAGTGGCATCTGTCGTTTCTGTAAATTTGGAGTCATTATAGCTCAATCCTGCGATCAATGAAAAACCTTTAACCAAATAAGCATTTACTTCCAGTTCAACACCTTTGCTGTTACGTTTTCCCATTTGCTGTTCGATCGCTCTTCCCTGCGGTGTATAACCAATTGTCTGTAAGGTATTCTTGACATTGATGTTGTAGTAATTAAGTGTAGCATTGACTTTTCCGTGCCACAGATCGGCTTTAAATCCACCCTCCCACTGATTGGCTTTTTCAGGATCAGAAAGAGAAAGGTTGGAAGCCGTGTCTGAAACAAAATAACCATTATTAGTGAAGCTATTCTGATAGTTCCCAAATACCGACAATTTTTCTTTCACAAGTTCATAAACCAAACCTAGTTTGGGCGACCATGCACGCTGTGTATATGCCGGAGTTTCATTGGAACCTTTCACGCCTCCATTGAATTTAACACTTTCATAGCGAATGGCTGTCATCAAATTTAAGCCCTGCACAGGTGTGATCACATTGGAAACATACGCACTGTAGGTATTTGACTTATTTTTCAATGGCCAGATTGAGCTATCCCATGCCGGCGTATTGCGGATTGAATTATAATAATTTGTTACATAGTCGGCATTGAAATTTGTATAGTCCATATCGCCCGTAAACGGCACAAAGTCAATGACTCCAAAATAAAAGAATTGATCATTGCGGGTACGCAAATAATCTCCCCCCACCACGGTCCGGTTACGCATACTACCTATATGAAAGTCAAAATTGAAGTTTTGCTGTACCTGTAGGTAACGTTGTTTGCTATCTGCAGTAGACTGGTCACCACGGTATAAACCAACTTCCTTGTCATTGGGATCGGCACCATAGGATTTTGTCGTGATGTAAAAATATGGGTTGAAACCATTCGAATAGCTATAAGCACTATTGATCGAAGTTGACGACCGGATATGTTCATTGATTTTATAATTGACCTGCCCAAACAAGTTACGCGTACGGCCGGTATTGTATAAGCCCGATCCCACATACGGTTTTTTGTAATCGAGGCCGGCTTTCTCCAAGTCTTTCATTCCCGAAAAACCAAAAGCCGACAAAGGGCCGATAAAAAAGAAGTTCTGCTCAGACTGCGCCTTATTATCAAACATCTCATATTCGAGGTTGACATCCACTTTGTCATTTACCTTCCACGTTAGGCTGGGGGTAAATGCAAAATACTTATTGTGCACCTTGGAATTTTGAAAATTCCCTTCTGTTGTATAGGCCGTGTTAACACGAAACAAAAGACTTTTGTCCTTTGTCAAGGGTGCATTGAGATCGGCTTGTGCACGATAATAATCATATCTTCCGGCCGAGACCAAAACATTTCCAGCTAGACTATCATAAGGCTTCTTGGTGACACGATTGATCACACCTCCATAAGAAGTCACATTACTTCCGTATAAGGTAGCTGACGGCCCTTTTAACACCTCTATTTTTTCGATATTCACGGCGTCTACCGTACCACTTACTGGCGCTACCAAACCATTTCTCAGCGAATTATTTGAGATAAATCCGCGCAGGTTGACATACGCTCCACCATCACCGGCTCGCCCTGTTGCATTCCACATTTTTTGCAAACCAGTCACATTTCGATAGGCCTCATCGACGGTAAAAATCATTTGGTTTTCTAAAGCGACACGGTCTATCGAGGAGTAGACCTGCGGATTTTCAATCGCTCGAAGTGGCATTTTATTGGTGTATTCACTATCTTTTTTGATGTAGGCATTAATGATAACCTCATCCATTTTATTCATTTTGACAGTGTCCTTTTGTTGCCCATAGGCAGCGATACTCGATAATACAGAAGCACTTAAGATCAACTTCTTCATGTTATGATAATTTATTTGTAGTTATTTGTAATAGTGTCGAATCACGAGAAAGAGCGGAACAGAAAGCGCGAGCCAGCCCAAATAGTCCCATAGACCATCGCCCAATAATGCAGCAATTAGCCCAAATAGTGATAAAACCGCCAATAGCATAGGCATGCCCCAAAGTTTTAGGAAGATATTTTTCATGGTTAATATTCTTTTGCGATAAATAGCTGCTGTTTTTCTGCACGTCGCCGGGCAATCCATAGGTAGAGTCCCGTTACCAGAACGAGAATGGTGAAAATATCAAACACAGCCCAAACAATTTTAAGAACCGGACCACCATAATTTCCAAAATGCAGCGGTTCGGAAAGGAAAAGCGTATTGACATACCAAGGCATTTCCCGGCTATCGGTTACTAATCCGGTTTTCGCATCAATCAGAACTGGCTTGAGCAACTTCGATGTCAGCTCCGTGTTGCCGCGCATAAATACAGCATAATGATGCTTGCTGGTAAAAGGTGTACCTGGATAGGCTATGACCGCAGCTTTCATGTCTTTCACTTTGTTTTCAGCCGCTAACTTTGCCTGCTCCAATGAACTATAATTGCCCCTCAGCGGCTCTTGATTTTTATAAGGTGCAGTCATTTCGGCCAGCTGCCCCTGCTGCCAGAGACCGAGGATCACATCAGAGAGCGTATTGATGATGCCTGTAAAACCAACCACCACCATCCATGCTGTTAAAGCGATACCCAATAAATTGTGTGTATCCAACCACTGCAGTCTTTTGGATCGATTCTTCCGTACCATTCCAAAATCATACTTTTTCATAATGGGTCCATAAAGCACAATCCCGGAGACAATAGAAATCATAAATAATATCCCCATCAAACCGAGGAACAATTTGCCGGGTATACCCAAAAACATATCGGTATGCAGTTTAAGGATAATATTCATCAGGCCATCGGTCTTGGGAGCCCCAAGCACCTCACCTGTATATTCATTGAGGACCAGATACTTACTTTTTTCATAAGGCGCATCAGGTTTGTCCACGACATCAAAAAGCACCTTATTCTTTTCATTTTCATCCCAGAACGCATACCGCACCTGTTCTCCAGGATACCTGGATGCCGCAATTTCTGCCAGCTTATCCAGACTCAATTTATGTTCTGTGGTCACAGCTTCTTTATTTCCCTCTAATAAATGTTCGATCTCTTCATGAAAGATCAACGGTAGCCCCGTGATGCAGAGATAGAGAAGAAAAATGGTACAAATTAGACTTGTCCATTTGTGCCAGTTGAACCAACGTTTAGCAGCCTTCAGTTTCATCGGTAGTTTTTTTGCAAATGTATTATTTTTAATCAATCTAAATAATAAAAATAAACATTTATACCAAACCACTTATTTCAAAGCAGAAAACAGCACGATTGCCAGATTATATTGTAACAAAGCCGCGATAGTTCCCCAATCTAATTGGGCACCTCAACATTTGTGCAATGACAAAAAGAGTTTTTCTTATTCCAAAAAAAGCCCGATACATGACCGGGCTTTTTATAAAAGATTAATTGCTATCAGGAGACAGCCTGATAAACTTTCCGCGGAAACGAAATGCGTACAGATACCCCCTTGCCATTCGTATTCTCGAACTTTACAGTTCCATCAATCCGCTTGATCAAATCTTTGCAGAGCGAGATTCCCAGTCCTGCCCCCTTGTTGTTTTCAGCTTTCTTGCGTTCCCAGCTATTGACAAAATTTAGGTTATGTAGGACTTCCGACGAAAGTTCTTCCCCTTCATTGCTGACGATGAGTTCCCATCGATCGCGTTGATCATCGATCAATTGCAGCGTAATGGTACCACCGACGCGCCCATATTTAATGGCATTGCTAATCACATTTCTAAGCACAAAAGCAAAGATTCCTTTATGGGTATCTACCCAAAAATCTGGATTTACCGAATTAAAGATCTGTATATTGAAACGTTGAATTTCTAGCGAATAGATCCCCAATACAGCTTCAATCTGATCACAAATATTACAGTTCTCGGTATTTTCAAGCTTATCCCGAAGCTGCGATTCTGTCCACAAAAGGACTTCCTCCAACATCGTACGCGATCTAGCCACCTGTCCTTTTAAGTTTAAAAAGATAAGTTTAAGCTCTTCCTTATCGACCAAAGAAATATCATCGATGGCCAATAAAATTTCAACTGAAGCAAACGGAGCCCGGAGATCATGCGAGGCGATAGAAAGGACTTTAGTCTTAAAACTTTCGGCTATTTTTAATTCTTCATTATAATGATGAATACGAATAGCCTGATCACTGAGGATGCTGTTGGCAGTTGTCAATTTGAGCTGCTCTACTTTTAGCTGGCGGTTTTTTCGGATTAAAAAGTAGATCAGTACTCCGATAAGCGTCTTACTGATGACTATTCCAACAACAAGTAAGGTAATAATAGTTTGGCTTTGCACAATTTTAGGTAATAAATTAACAATAATGACTAATGGAATTTCAAAACTAATCAATCACTTGCTAATTAAAAAATTTACCTTAAAAAAAATCACGGGTATTTCCATCCAAGTTGAAATCTGCTCGACACCCTGGAAGCTAATTCATCAAAAAAGGCTAAGTCGATGCCGACTTAGCCTTTACAAAAAACTATCCTCTAATAGACGTATACCTTATTTATCTTTGGATTATTGAACAATAGTGACGTAAAATAGTTTTAACTATTTTACCTATTGACGCCTAATTAAGCTTCATGTAGTACACTAAAGGAAAAAACTATCATTCAATTTATAGAATTGAATCAGAAATAGTCATATTACCAGTTGATCAGACGGTTATCGTCATCCGATTTCTCCCAGGATTGCTCAACAGTTGCATCGACTGCAGAACCGGCGGCTATACCTTGTTCTAATTCAACTTCCTCCGACTGGATGCGAGGACTGATATAATTTTTCTTTGTATTGGTTGTGTTCATGATTTTTTTTATTTTTTTTATATCACTATTTCAACAAAATCTTGTTTTAGTTACAGGCAATCTTCTTTTTACCGTTCCCTGACCCGATCATTGTCGTTTTCCCTTGAACGACCTGTGTAATTTTCACGGTATTTGACGTCGAACTCCATGGCACAATATTGAATGCCCCTTGTGTCAAACGAAGTGGAAACAATTGACCACCAGAGCTCTTGCTGCCATACATAGCGACTTCTCCCGAACGACTTATAACAACACGAATAATGGGCGCTGTAGTTGTACCTTTCATGTTGTAAATCTGTGGAACCGATCCCCCATCTACGTTTGTTCCGCCGTAATTACTGCCATCTACAAATTGCACATTTTTTGGAGCGATGGCTATATTTGCCTCAAACTGAATTTCTTGCGTAGAAAGTTTTACACCGTTTACTTCCATATTGAATGAGTTGTCCATTTCCAGAATATCAAATACAAACCCATAATCCGCGCCCGGTGCAGTTAATGTTTCTGTAACCACCTGTCCATTAGGCACGAGAACACCGCCAACGGTTGCGCCCCCAGTTGCAGCAGGGTAATTCCAGTTTAGTACTGCTCCTCCTGTTACCGTTTGTGTACAGGTTTTAAAGTTCAGATTTAGGTTATAACGTTGTCCTGGTATAATATTTAACCCTGCAACCGAAACATTATTTTTTGTTTCACCATCAATTGTTATGGATCCAAAATTGAAAACACCATTATTTTCTTGCGAATGAATAAGCACAGTAGGTGAACTACTGACATTTCTCATACCATTGCCCAAAGCCGGAAAAGTTACGGGAGCTGTCGAGGTCTGTCCATTATAGGTTATTACACCATCTGCCAATTTTAGATTTGCACTAGGGTACGTCGGGTTGATTGTTGTATTGACCAAGTTTGTTATTGCGCCCGTCATTTCGGTTGCCATACTCAATTTGGTCGTCACCTCACTATATTGGTGTTTCAACACAATATTAAGATTGTTATCCCCGGATTGAAGTGTCAAATTGCCCTTAAAATACATGAGGTCTGCACTTATATTATCCAAGCTTGCTGATCCCAAGGTAGTCTGTGCAGAAACAGCCGGTAATGATGAAGTCGAATTAACGGAATATGCGACAAAAGTGTAGGTTTGCCCGGCATCCAATTCGATTTCACTCGTGTTATCAACCGTGTTGGTATATGTTTTTTCTGTGACGTAAGCCCCTGCACTATTGTAAACAACAATTTTATATTTAATATTTGCCCCCAATGGCGTTCTCTCTTCCGAAACGGCTGCCTTTTTATTTGAAGAAGCAGACAAAACATTTGAGCCATCTACAGAAGATTGTTTTGTTAATGTTGCCTCAAAAGAACTTGATTCTGTCAATGGAACAATCACTGATTGGCTGGCACTGCCTCTTAAACTGGCTTTGTTGCTTGTTACGATCGGATTTTCAACTCCTAAAAGATGGATATTCACCTTAGCTTTACCGCTTAAAGAAACGCTCTCTTTGCTTTCTTTACAGGAATACATGCTGGTACTGATCAATAAGGCGAAGGATAGCATTCCCAAACCGCCAACGGTTCTAAATTTTGATGTCATTTTATTTACAGTTGATTTAATACGACTTATTTCTATTATACCCCATAAAATTCATCAGTGTGCACGACTGGAGATTTAGAAATTTGTCCCAAAGCAACCATAAACCAAACAGATTGTCAAAAGGAGAACATGGATATACCATTTTTTTGCTATGTTATCTCATTAGAATAGCAAATTTTTGCTATATAAAACTCATTGATTAATTAAACTCATTTAAATAAATTACCTTTGACGATCCTTTACCCACAATTCGATGGATTTATGAAATATTCAGCCAATGCAATCATATTGGATGACCATGGTCTGTTTGCTGACGCATTTTCTATATTATTAGAAAGGTACAAGCTGTTTGACCTTGTCAAATCTTTTGATAACAAAGAAGATTTCTTCACTTTCTTAGGTGTTTTTGGACACAAAAATATCGTTGTATTTTTGGATTATTATCTAGGAGAAGACACGGGACTTATGCTACTATCTGAAATAGGAAGAATAAACAGAAAGGCCAAAGTGATATTTTTAACAAGTGCGCTTTCGCCATTTCTCATCCAGACATTGTATAGCTACAATCCCGATGGCGTTTTAAGCAAATCCTGCAGTGTAGAAACCGTAAAGCAGTGTATCGAAGATATTTCGACTGGCAAAACATTTATAGATCCTCTATTCAAAGATCTGTTGCATAGCAATCAGTCCCTAAATATTAAGTTTACTTCCCGTGAAATAGAAATTTTACAACATTTTGCCAACGGAGAAACAATTGCTCAAACCGCAGAAAATATGTTCTTAAGTTCACACACGATTGTAGCTCATCGAAGAAAAATGATGGCCAAAGCAGACTGTCAGTCAATTACACAATTGCTGACTTTCGCAAAACAGCATGGGCTGCTCTAATTCTTTTCCAAAAATTGCTATTAAGCGGCCGATGCGTCTAATTCGAACCTGAAGATAGACCCCTTTCCATCACTACTCTCAATAGCCAGTTCGCTTCCGCAAAGCTCCAGGTAATATAAACAAAGCTGTAATCCGATACCGAAACCTTTTTCATTTCCGGTTCCTTTCAGTGAAATTGTCCTCGCATCTGAAAAAAGACTATTTCGCACCCGATTGGAAAGACCGACGCCAGTATCCGATACAGAAAAAACAACACGGTCACCGCGCTTATTGACTGTGGCCTTAAGTTGAATATGTCCGCCTTGTTCACAGAATTTGATGGCGTTATCCACAAGATTGCGTACAATAACCATAACGATTTCAGGGTCCGCCCATGCTGTATGTAGCTCATCACAATCGATCTCAAGTGCGATTTGTTTCTCTTCCAGGCTTCTTTCATAAAGTTTAGCGACTTGCTGAAAAATTACTTTCACATTGAAATCGCTCTCCTGAAGATTTGATGAATGTAGATGCTGACTTACCCAAAGCAGCAGCTTTTCAATATGATCTGTCATGGATTCAATCTCATCATAGCATGAGGCCAATAGTTTTTTTGTTTCTTCGGCCGAAATAAGACCATCTTTAAATGGCCTAAGGATAAAATGCAGATTATTTATTGGCGACCTTACATCATGTGCGACAAGGGATAACAAAGATTTTTTGAATCTATCTGATTCCTCAAGTAAGATATTTTGTTCTTCAATAAATGCATTGGTACTTTTTAATACCTGATTGCTTTTTCTTTTCTGTTTTACGTTTTTTATCAGGAGCACGGCTATAACTATCAGTGAAAGAATTAGTACGAGCGCGATGACCAACAGGTCATTGCGGTGCCCTACTCTGGAGCTGTACAGGATTTCAAGATCATTGTGCTGCTTCTTAAACTTCCACTCTTCCTCTTGTCTAACCAATTGTTCTTTATTCTCGCGACTATAAAGTGAATCTGATATTATCTTATATTCCTTATAAAATTGCAATGCATGTACCGCATCTTTTTTTGTTTCAAATATACTGCTTAAGCGCTCGGCCGCAGTCTGTTGATAATATAATTGGCCGCTCCCTTTAGCAAGATCAAAGCATTCCTTGGCATACCGACTAGCCAATTCAAGCTGGCCCATACCAAGATAACATTCGGACAGGTTTTCCAGCAGACGTAGATATTCTGTTTTCTCTCCAGTAGATTCTAAAGTCTCTTTGGCGGTCAAAAGATAAGACAGCGCTTTTTCCCATTCTTTTGTTTCCATCAGCATTGAGCCGAGAGATTGTTGAGCATTGCCTATTGCCTTTAAATTCTTATGTTTCTCTGCTAAGCGTAAAGATTGCTTATAGTATGCTTTTGCCTCGTCAAATTTCTTTTCGTGAAGAAGTAGATGGCCAATATTACCGAGTATAAAAGTTGATTTACTCGTATCACCCAAAGATTCATATAGGTCAAGACTCTGATTATAGTAGGAAATGGCGCTATCATCTTTATGCTGATAATGATATACCATACCAATATTATGAATTGCATGTGCACGTACAGACGGCAACTGATACTTTTCTGCCATTTCGATCCCTTTGCCCAATTCGCGGAGAGCCGCTGTATGTTTACCGAGTGCAATGTAGGGCATGGCCAGATTACTGTGAATTTTTGCCTCTCTTTCGAAGTCATTCGCTTCCGACGCAATTTCTATTGACTTTTTATAATAGCTAATTGCATCCACATAATTCCCTTTTTCGTAATTACCTATGCCCAAATTTCTCAACGCATCAATTCTGCCACCTGCATATTCCAGACGATCGGCATGTGCTAACGCTTGCTTACTGATTATAATCATGGAGTCAGGACAGCTTGACCAAAAGCGATTGGCTTGCAGATTCATTTTATTGACATCAGCTGTATCCTTTGCATAAATATCTGTTGCCTTTCTAGTATCGGAAGAAGAGCAGGAAATATTCCACACAAAGAAAAATAATATAGCCAATTTAAAAAACAGCATCCATTTTTGACTTATCATCTTATAAAATTGAGGTTAACATACAACAAATGTAAACACATTCTCCAATTCTATTATATTGGGTTAATTTTTTTACCCAAAGACTACTATTCATCTATTCTATAACCGGCTAGATCATCCTAAAAAATATTTTGCCCATCGAAGTATAAAAAATACTTGCTACATTTAAGTCAAATACTAAATACCTAACATCAAACAATATGAAAATATTGGTAACCCTTATCTTGGTGCTCTGTTCTTTTGCAGGTTACAGTCAAACAGCCAAAGAACTTATCGGAAAATGGAAACTTGTAAAGCAAACGAACAACGGTGTCGTTTCAACTCCCAAAGACACCTATCAAGTTTTTATGCCCGAAGGAAAATTTCAGGGTATACATAACGGAGATTCCCGCAACGGAAAGTGGAAACTGTCAGATGATAATAAAACACTCACGATTAAAATAAGTATCATCTCCATCAAATTTAAGGTAGAGTCTTTTGATGAGAAGAAACGTGTTATCAGCAGTGATAAAACCGGTACGTTGGAATATGAAAAAGTGGAGGAATAATTCAGTTTCTCACACCTTTTAAAAAAGCTAAGACCTATCAGTCAAAACTGAATTCCACTTCATTAAGCTACGAGAGAAACCACATCAACTGGTATTGATGTGGTTTCTTCTTAGTAGGAACAAATTCTCTATTTTTCACAAAAACTTAACAACTTAAAAGTATAATATAAATAAACTCTGTTTAGTATTATGAATACTTATGTATTTTTATTTAAAATGGAAACCTAGCATCATATTATGTATTTGACTGTGCCAATACAGCACTTACTAAAGTGAATAAACCTATTCGATCTTTGCGCGATGGCGAAATTTTGGTCAACAGACAATATACGACCCTGTGTGGCAGTGATCTCCATACCTATTATAGCCTGCGCAATGAACCATGCCCTACTATTTTAGGTCATGAATATTGCTCGTAGATCTGAGAAAATCCTGCGTATTCATCACTAAGCATCAATGAAATCAATTCCGAATTGGCCTAGGTTCATAGACAGTTACTCGCCTTGAGGTGGTTTAAAACTGTACAATCTTACAAAAAAACAAAGCGGCTATTATATTTGCAAAAGCCGCTTCTAAATCATTAAAATACGATCAATTTCGGAGCCATATTGATAAACTGATCCAGTACACCATCAGCAATCATGACTGGTCCATCAAAACGGGTAGCACCTGGTATGGATTGAATCGCCGCAGCCTCTTTGGAAAACTTAGCCGCTTGCTCAAAATATTGGCCAGCTTTGACGTCTGCCTCGTTTGCTGCTTGAAGTCCAGCCACTGTTGATTCAAGTGCTTTACCCCACAGATACATGGCATCCAACCATGGTTTTGCTTCAGCGAGAAATGCTTTACCAACTTTACCATTACGGATCACGGCGGGGGCACCAACAAAACTTGCAGCTGTTTTTGAAAGCTCAGCGATTACCTGCTTACGGTTTTCTGTATCACCATTTGCGATCACATCCTGCACATTGTCGAGTATAGATTTCAATTTCGGCGCTTGCGCTTGCCAAGGGTGCGACCCAAATATAGGCGCAAGACGCTGGGTATCAAAGAAAGTCAACAAGGCTTCAGTTGCTTGCTTATCCCATCCCGCAAGTTCACGTGCGGCAAACTTCCAAGTCGGTTCTGCATCGTATCCCTTATCATTCCACGCAAAAGCAACCAAGCCTGTCACAGCAATCCGGCTCGCCATCTCCTGATTCATTGGATTAGATACAATACCCGAAAGCTCTCCCGACAAACCAGCTTCACGGCGGGTATAAGGAGCCAGAAGTAATCTTCCTCTCGATTGATAAAAATCATTTACGGGATAGTTATCCCATAAAAATGTCTTACGGCCGAATGCTTTTGTTGCCGCGCGGGCATCTGATATAGAAATCGCAGGTGGCACGACATCGGTTCCTGTCCACTGGACAACAATAGTTGAATCAAGATGCTTGCGCAGTGCCGCTTTATAAGGGCTTTCTTTGGCATCATAATATTCGGTAGGCACCATAATCAATGGCGGTGCTGTCGGATCAACCGCTTTCATATTCGCTTGCACCGCGTTTAGCAGATGTGCTTGTGCCATTGCCGCTGCTTCCGCACCGGAAGGTCCAAACGTAAGTGAATCCAATTCACAATTCCACTTTGTATATTCAATATCGTCAAGCGCAACATAAAAACTATGGATACCCACTGCCCGCAGCGCAGCAAACTTGCTTAACAATGTTCGGAGATCATTCGAATCTGCAAAACAAACCGTTGGCCCCGGTGAAATGGCATACACAAAGTTGATATGATTTGTAGCTGCAATACCTGCTAGCTTCTCAAGCGACTTCAATGTTTCCTGAGGATAAGGCTCGCGCCAGCGATCCCTTGCATAAGGATCGTCTTTTGGGCTGTAAATAAAGGTATTGGCTTTTATCGTCGATAGAAAGTTCAAGTGCCGTTCACGCTCTTCCATCGACCATGGTTTGCCATAGAAACCTTCAATGGTACCCCTTATTGGTAAGGCAGGATGATCATTGACAACAATTTCCGGAAAAATAGGCCGATTTGCCAGCTGACGGAAGGTCTGTACTGCATAGTATAATCCATTAGCATCTTTAGCGGTTAAGGTGACAACTGATCCCTTATCGATTAACTTACTTGCGAGCGTGTAACCGCTTGCATTTGTATCCAAAGTAGATGTAATTTTCTTCAAACCATCAAGTACGTAAGGAGCTGCATGCGTACCGATCAGGATATAGTTACCATCGATTACCTTCGGAAGCTTTTTAGCCTGTTTTATACTTTTGACCCCTGCATCCGCCAACACTTTTGATACCAAGGAGCTAGTACCTTGGTCAACAGTACCAGAATAAATCAGGGTGACAGATGTCCCCATTTTAAAGTTTCCTTTCCCAATTTCCATCGATACCGGAGCAGGAAAAATCGCTGGCATTGTGGAAGGAATTGATGCAGAAATATGATCCGCCGGAGGTGCTTGAACAGACTGTCCGTGGCTTATGCCTATATTCAAAAGTGAAATGGCAAAAACACAGACTTGTAGAATCTTAAAGTTATTTATCATGGGCTTAAAAATATGAAAATTATAATTATCATAACCTACTTAGCAACAATGATACAATAGGAAAAAACGTAGAGGCGAACACAATTGGACCATTTTTTAAACTATTTTGAACAAGCAATGCCACGATTATCAATCGACCTCCTCCGTCAAAGCGATTTTGCCGATCATAATATTCGGCCCTTTCGTCCCGCTGACCTTTAACTTCAGCACACCGTCGTTTGAGTCTTCGCGCATCACATGCAGTTTAACCCATTTTCCATCTTTATTGTGAGGACCAAGTGTATAATCCCTTCCTTCAAATTCGATATCGGCCGCTCTACCCAAATCGTTCCAGTCATGGAAGAAGACGTAAAAAGTGCCGATCATCCCTTGAGGAACCCGCAGGTTGATTTCTACCTGTTTTCCTTGCCAAGCGGAGGAAACGTCATCCTTCCAGACGCCATCAGCTTTTACACTGTATGTTGTACCTTTACTTGCTTCATTCAGATCCAGATCTGTAGCCCATGCAGCATTTTCGTTTATTCGCTGTGATTTCTTTCCTGCCTCCACATACAATAAAGAATTCTTAAATGCCTTTGGTGCTACGCTTTTCAACGGTTCTACAAAAGCAAACATTTTACGCAAAGAATCTATATTGCGCTCCACATCCGGGTTGAAAGCGTCGGATATCATGTACTGCTCAAGGCTTGCCCTAAGTTGATTGGCGACCAGATTTTTATCGTCGCGGATATTGAATCCTGTGACCAACAATTTCCCCTTGCCTACTTTTAATTCAAAAATAGAAGCCAGCTTATTGTTGCGATGAAAATCATCGATTGGCTGTGCAAGAGGTCGATAGGAAGCGGGGAAATCATTGATATAAAACCCTTTTGCATTTTTGTAAATGTATTGCCATTGCCAGCTGCTGTAGGAGTCGGTCGGGAAATTGGCAAATGCAGGATGTTTATCCCTGACAAGCATGCCAATGGTATTGATACCCTGCCCGGGAAAGAAGGTCAGTGACCAATAGAGCGGATAAAAAGCTATGTTGTCCGCTGTTTTTACGTTACCAAGATCGGAAGCATCCAATAAAACATTTCCACCTGATTGTAAAATGGCTTCTACCTTTGCGTCAAATCGGTCAGCCATGTATATATTATAGGCTTTTTTGTTTTGCGCCGTCGGATACACCCATATCTCCCATCGGTTCTTAATAGGCCTATTCTTCAGCCCTACTTCCACAGTTAGTTTGGTGGCACGTTCAATCTGAGAGAAATCGCTCTCAAAATTCCCAATGATCTTGGAGGTCCCTGACTGAAACAAGCTGCTCTCCATGTTTCCTGTAGAAATAACCCGCTGCTCATCATCGTATATTTTCCAATAGACTCCATCCTGAATATCGGCTTTACCGTAATGCGCCACCTGCACTTTTGCCTTAAAGACTTCATTGGAGTTCCAGACAAATTTAGGTATACGCAAAAGCGTTACCGTCGTGTCGTTATGCATTCTAAATTGCTCGGGGGTCGTTATTCCCTTACTATCATAAAAAGCATCGAGCCAGCCGATAAGTGCTTCACCCTGCCCCTGATAATCCTGCATACTCAACAACTGTATTCCGGCAGCCGATGGCGTACGCAGAAAAGATTCAATCTCATTTTTGTACATCAATTGGTTTAATGCACCCGAAGCCTGAACGAAAGCTTCATTTTGTGCTTCGAGATTATTCTTTTTCGCCTGTTCGCGGAACTGTTCCAGATTCCGAGCCTTCAGCACACCTGTATATTTTTTGATTTCATCCCACCTTGGATACACCGGCCATTGACCGATTTCATGTGCAATCACGGGGATACTGGACTGACTGTATACAGACTCAAAATCCCAATCCGTGGTGGCGCCTCGCAAACCTCGGGTGCCTCCCAGTTTATCCATATAGTGCGTCGCAATAAATTGATCCAATGCGGTGATCTTCCTAGCTGAAGACACCGAATAAAGGTGCCTGGAGTCATTTTTCTTATAAGGTTTAAGCCAGGATTCCATTACATCAAAGTCCGAATTACCCAATTCGTTACCAATCGACATCGTCGTAAAAGATGCATGGTTTCCATAGGTGGACAACATAGTTGCAATTTCCTTCTGTGCAAATATATCCGCAGAGACATTATGTCCCAGGCCTTGGGGTCTTCCTTTGGTGTTCATTTCCTCACGCCCGGGGTTGTCTACAGCCATCCACCAATCGAGCCAGATCACCTCGGGATGAAGGTATAGACCAATTCGATCCGCAGCTGTGAAGGCCGCTTCTGGCGGGCACCAGGAATGAAAACGTACATGGTTCAGTCCATAAGACTTATAAATACGAAAGATACGTTCCCAGGACTCAACATCCATGGCAGGATAACCTGTCAGCGGAAAATGCACACAGTCCAGGTTTCCCCGAAAGAAAACAGGTTTCCCATTGACGAGAATTTTGGATCTAGCGGTACTGATTTCACGAAAGCCGACTTCCATTTCTTTACGATCCAGTTGTACATCTTTGTCTCCGATGACCGACAAGCTCAGGGTATATAAATTCGGATTGATGTCATCCCATAGAGCGACAGACTCTGGCACTTGTTCGATTAGGTCCAGTGCCTGTTTGGCTCCTTTTAAAATAAGCTTTCTCTTTGCAGAGAATACCTCCATCCCGGTTTTGCGCTCACGAAGCGAAATTGCCAATATAACTTTTTTGTGCTGAGCACCGTCATTCACCAGCGTATCTTTGATCTGCAAAGTTTTGGGGGAGATTGATGTAAATATTTGTGGATTTGACAACCGAACCGGGTCTTTGGCCAAAAGTTCAATTTTCCCCACAGCGCCATTCCAGATACTTTGTGTATATTCGGAATAGACATGGCCTTTGTCTCCGATATTATAAATCATGTCGTTATTGATCCGGATTGTCAAGCGATGCTTTCCCGGAGACAGCACTCCAATCGGATGGGTATGAGGTGCATTTAGTGCATCCAAGGTGGAAATATGCTTACCATCCACAAACAACATCGATTGCCACATGACACGTTCGAGGTTTAGGAATAGTTGTTTTCCTTTCCAGCCTTGAGGCACTATGAGGTCCTTTTGATACCATGCCGGACCATAATATTTATATGCTCGTGTCAGAATACCAAAATCAGAACCTACCGTCTTTGTACCATATTTGGCTTCATCTGTCGTTCCTGGTAAATATATTGACTGGGTAAGATCCCTGTCAAACCAACGTTCGTTAATACCTTTGTTTTGATCATCAAGTGAAAATCGCCAGATACCATCCAGGCTTTGTTTGTTCTGGGCAAATGAATGAATTGAAATAAGAAAAAAAGAAAGTGCAAGGTAGAAAGTAAACCGCTTCATAAAGATGTATAATCGTAAAACTTATACAAAAGAACTCATATTACCATAAATGGAGATGTAGAAAAATAGCGAAAACATGTAAAATATGCTTTTATCCATTTAAATAATCTGCAACATTTATGCACTTAACAAATTCGTTACAGCAATATTGATCTGTACTGCAGATTTTGGCACACAAATAGCAATACAGCTATTTCATAATTTAGGTTAATAATTGGTTAGTTAAAAACGCTTGCATCTCCCCGATTCAAGCGTTTTTTTTATGCTGAAAGCTAATCTATGATACCCTTTTTCTATTTCGTCAACGGTACTTTCTTGGCTAAGGTTTTCAATGCCCCTTTATAAGAATCTAAGGTTCCAAACAGCGGTGATTTACTGTCCGAAAAAAGCTGACGGCCAGTCCCATCGTAAATCGTCATATAAACAGGACTAAAAATAATTTGATTTGTCTCATAATTTTATTCTTGACGATTAATGATCAGGTTCTTCTTTTGTACTACTATCCTTTTGATTGAAAATAACCTCCTGAATCGGTAAGGCTAAGGCGATACCCTCATCGGTGAAGCGTCTATAAATCTGAGCCAGCAATCCACTCTTAACGACTCCACTATCCTTGGAGGTCCTGACCCAAAAGTAGAGTTCAACAACCACTGCTTGTGAAGTCACCTGTACAAACTGAACTGATGTCCCGCTTGAAGAAAGAATCTGTTCGTCCTCCTCCAATATCTTTTTGAGCAGCTGCGTAACCCGCTCCAGATCTACACCGTATTTTACTTCGAGCCGAATTCTCAGACGCTTTTTTGCACCGCCCTGGCTCCAGTTCATCACGTGCGCATTGAGCAGATCGCCATTGGGCATAATCAGATCCGCCCCTTCGGCTGTCGCAATGACACTGCTACGAAATCCTATTGATTTTACTTTACCCGATTTACCACCGATCTCGATCAGATCATCTACGTTCACAGGTTTTTCAAATGCAATAATTAAACCACTCACCAGGTTGTTGACCAAAGTCTGAAGGCCAAAGCCTATTCCTACCCCCAATGCCCCTACGATAATTCCGATCTGCTGAACAGGAATTCCAAGTGCCGAAAAGGCCAGAAAAAATCCAATCACGATAATAGTGATCCGAACGAGTAAAATCCAGCTTCCTAGTTTAAATTTGTTTTGGGTTGCTCCTTCCTTTTTTTCCCATTGGGAATCCGCAGCAAAATAGGAAACGATCTTCGAAAGTACCGTTGCACAGACCATGATCAATAAAAATACCACGAGATTATTGACCGAGAACTGATAATTGCCCAAGCGATGCCCAGTTTCCAGAAAATCTTTCAAAGGGTCTGCAAGAAATCTGAATTCGTAGAAATTTCGGCCAAAAAGCACAAACCAGCCAACGATCAATACGGCATAAAAAAATGCTGGGGCCCGTTTGCCCACCCGGTTATAATTGATATAAAATAGCCTTCTTTCTTGCTTCTGATAAACCGAAGAAGCCAATTGCAATCCTTCATTGACCAATCGGATCACCCACAAAAACAAAATAAAAACCACGGCATTTGTCAATCCCGCTACCAAAAGTACCTTACTGAGATTAAAGCGACCAAACAGGTTCAATACCACAGATATTAGTTCCAATAGTACCATAAATGCGATCGGAAAAAGTATCCAGCGTTCTTTTATCTCATCGCGCCGTTTCTTATTAAAAAGAGCAAGTAGGCCAACCAGACAGGCAGCGACGGCTATGAAAAGAATCAGCCAGCGTTCCATCCGCGAAGGCTGAAGGACGAGGTTATCCAATCCAGCGAGAATAAACAGCGTTAATATTGCTAGCCAGACCGCCATCCAATACTTTGTAATTGCCGGTCTAAAAACAAAGGATAAAAAGATCGAAGCAATAGTCAATATGGTAATTGTAAACACAAAAGGTGCTGCGGGAAATATAAACTGCATCACACACAAGCCAATCATCAATCCACTCAAAAGTGGCCTATGTAGCAACAGACTTGCCTGAACCGCATTTTTATCATTGATTTGCCGACGCAGGACATGGACATACACCACGACGACTAAACTTGCCAAAAAGAAGAAAAAGAGTTTCCCCAGATGCGCCCTTAAATAATAGAAATAAAGCAATTTGGCCTTTACGAATGAGAAATATAAGATTTCATCCAAGGGTCGTTCAAATCTACTGGGTACCCATATATTGACAAAATTACGTGCAATCGTCCGGTCTGAAAGCTGATTCTGGTAGTATTGTACTTCTTCCATATCCGATTCCAGCCGTGCTAGTTCAATATTAATTTTATTCTCTAATTCGTGCACAACATTGATCCGCTCGGCAAGTTTCAGGGTGATAGGCGAGATTTCCATGGCAATCACCCGAATCCGGCCCATATAGCGAGCTACATTAGCGGAGTCTTTCGAAACAACAAATAGTGCAGGATCATTGCTCAACGAATCAAGTTGCAGCTGATAATTTGTCAACCTATCCTGATAGCGGTCCATTTCGCGTTTTAGGCTCCCCACTTCTATCGAAAGCGCATTCAGGATATTAAACGTTACGGTAAGATTGCGCAACGACTGGGCAGAACCCTTATTTTCAAAAACACCATCTTTGGCCATATCATGTAAGACCCTTAACTCTTTCAGCTCGCGATCCACACGCATCGAATCGAAATCTTTTCGCAGAAAAGAGCGGGATTGACTCGCCAACAATTTAATATCTTCCAGTACACGATTTTGTCGGATGGTAGCACGATCCATCTCCAGATCCTGAATACTTCTTTTAGCAGATTCCTTAAAAAATTGCTCCATCTTGGCCACAAACCCCACCTGGACCGAATCCTGGGAATTGCCCAAAAGCACTTTTGAAAACAGCATGATTAAGAAACATGCTAAAACTTTCCTGCTCATTGATTTTTAAGTCTATTTTTCCTTTTAGGTACTATCTTTACAGATAATACACTAAATGTACACATATTACTTCAAAAAACATACGCTGATCTCATCGGATCGAATGGCCAAATTGTATATATTTTCAGCATCTCGCTTATGTTGCAAACTTGATTCGTATGACATCCTATCTTCCTCCGTTAGTTTACCTATTTCTCCTACTTCAGACATAGGACCAAATATTCTCTTATCCAAAAAATGCAGGTAGTTTATTCATGGTACTTAAATGCTTAAGTACATACAGCCATTGATCCATCACTGTTTTCAATTCTGTAGGATTTTTAAGAATTCCCTATTATTCATAGTGCCTTGGCTGATCAGGAAAAATCCTAATACCAATTTATACCTAATCACATTTTTTAATCAATATTTAGACAGTGATGAGTCAGTAATTATTCAGTCTACACTGACTAATCACTGACTCATCACTGAACAAGCACTGAACAATCACTGAACAAGCTCTGTCTAAATGGAGAATTTGGTCACCATCTGTTCTCCATTTGCTGCATCTAAAACTCATCACTCACTTGCGCCTTCCCTTTCTTCGTTTGATTGACGAGTAAAATATGAAACAACCAAAATGCTAAACGGCACAACCGGGGTATCTGATTTTTTACATTAAATACACTATTATAATTTCTGTTTTTTCTCTACGTTTGGACAACAACAACCCTAAACTTACTAAAACCGTGGTAAAGCTTTTTCGGAAGACTTTTCATCGCTAAGATTGTCGACAATATAATGATCCTATCCACTTTACATTTTGCACTTTCCGTTTGCCTGTATCTTTTATGCTTGGGTTACAACGAATAATATCCCTCTTAGTCAAGGACTTTCAGTTGGATTCGTGCTATTGGCCAGCATGGTTGTACTTGCTTATGCGGCACTTAAATTTTATGACGAACCCATCAGAAAATGGTTGGCAAAAAAATATATTGGATCATCTAAGAAATATATCCGCTAATTAGCTACCTTACTCAAGTACAGCCAGTGTTTAAAACTCAATCAATAACCTAAAGACATGCCCCGGATCCTTTAACCACGACTCGAGGGCCAACTGTGCCTTCTCCACGGGATAGATCGCCGTAATCAGTTCCTCAATCGGACCGGTTTTCAGGTTGAGGTACTTCATCACCGCAACAAAGTCCTTTGGCGTCGCATTGCGCGATCCCCTGATATCGAGTTCCTTTTTTACAAAAAATTGTGTATCAAAAGGAATCGCATCTTTTGCATAACCGATGTACACAACTCTGCCCGTATATGCAGCTGCGGCAATGGCAGCTAGGTACGTTTCCTTCCGGCCAACCGCTTCAATAACTACATCTGCACCCATAGACTGGGTGACTGTATGCAGCTTCGCTTCCAAATCTTCTTCAGCACTGTTAATCGTAAACTTTGCACCTAGCTTTTTTGCAAGAGCAAGCTTTTTAGCACTGACGTCGACCGCAATCACTGTAGCGCCCCGCAAAGCTGCCCGCACGATTGCCCCCACCCCGATCATACCGCATCCAAATACCAGAACAAGATCGCTGTCCGTTACTGAAGCTCGATCAACAGCATGAAAGCCTACACTCATCGGTTCTACTAAAGCCAATTCTTTGGATGAAAGCTGCCCGCCTTCGATAATCTTTTCTATAGGTACCACGATATATTCGGCCATCGCGCCGTCGCGCTGCACCCCCATTGTCTCGTTATAACGGCATGCATTGGGACGGTTATTTTTACAGGCAGTGCAAACACCACAATTGGAATATGGATTTACTGTAACTTTTGCACCAATCTTAAGGTCTGTCACCACATGAGCCCCCAATTCCACTACCGTTGCCCCAATTTCATGCCCAGGTATCACAGGCAACTTGACCAAGGGATTCAACCCACGAAAAGTATTTAGATCCGAACCGCAGAATCCCACATAATCAACCTTTAAAAGGGCATGTCCATCTTTAACAGTTGGCTGAGGAATACGCATAATTTCCACGTTTCCTTCTTTCACAATTTTTATTGCTTTCATTTATAAGGGGTACCAAGATTTAAACAGTTATTGCTCTTATCGTTTAGAATGATAGCAAAGATAATATAAGAAATCAAGAGGCTTCCGATTTCCGTATCTTTGATCTTAACGCATAGCCAAAAATAATTGGATAAGACGGAGAAAGAAACAACATTAGCGATCAAAAATAATACAATATCGACCTATCCTTCACAGAATTCTTGCAGCCCATTTTCCAAAACCCCTTCATAAGTATAAATTCCAAGCGATCAGCGGTATTGTTTTATATGCAGCTAAGCATTTTCAAAATGCCTTTAAATGCTAATCGATCAATTCATAGCGCCTCCATATCCTTAAAAAAACACGGTTATGGGTAATTATTTCACAAAAAGAGTTCAATGACATCATAACGCCCCCAGATGGAACCAAAATGACACATTATCGATATTAGTACTTAAAAAACTATTTTTTTAGAAGAAAACAACTTATATTGTACTATTCTCCTCTTCGCATGATGATAAACAATGAAAAGAATAAACTCGATTTTACACTATTGAATGTTGGCTATGCGGAACATCAGGCAGATTGGAATTTTAAAGATATCAAGAGTCCATTTGCTCGAATACATTATGTGTGTGAAGGAGAAGCATCTATTATTTTGCAGGGCGAAGTCATTAAACTGCGACCCGGTCACCTCTACCTCACCCCCGCTTATGTCCAGCATAGCTATGCCTGTTCTGCTAAATTTTCACTCTATTATATCCATATCTATGAAAACCCCGAGCTAAGATCGAGCATTTTTGACCGATATGCTTTTCCAAAGGAAATCAAATCTGACCCATTATTAGAGACACTCATCCAACATCTTTATACCATAAATCCAGGGCGTGAACTGACAATTTATGACCCAAAGAGCTACGATAACTCCACCGAATTAATGAAAAACATGGCGCTGCAGACGGCTTCTCCTTTTGCCAGAGCATCCGAGAATCAAGCTATTATCCATTTGCTGATGAGCCGTTTTTTAACGAAAGCAATCAACAAAATACCGCATGGCGAAAAACGTCTACTGCGTGTGCTCGAGTACATAGACGAAAATATCCATCAACCGATTTCCATCGAACAGCTTGCCAATTTGATCTTTATTTCCAAAGATCACTTGATCCGGCTATTCAAAAAGCAGATGAATACAACGCCGGTACTTTATATCAATCAGAAGAAAATCGAAAAAGCACAATTGATGATGCTCGTCAATGAAGACAATATTCAACAGCTCAGCTTTAAATTGGGCTTCGAAAACATATCCTACTTTAATAGATTGTTCAAAAAAATAACAGGCGAAACTCCCATGGCCTATAAACGAAGAATTCCCAGATAAAAAAAGCTAGGGATTCAAACCCTAGCTTTAATATATGCCCCTGTTGTTTAGATAAGATCATCAACGTGTATCTTTCGTACACGGTATCACCATTCCAATCTCGGGTCAATGAGCTTGCATTTGACCTTTAGTTCCCAAAAATTTTGGCCAATTCCTGATGCAGCAGTTCTCCTTTGATATTGATGGCGACAATGTTTCCTTTCGGATCCACCAGATAATTCTGTGGCACAGCACGTACGCCATATAATACCGCAGCCTCATTGCTCCAACCCTTCAGATCTGCCACATGGATCCAAGGCAGACCATCATCCTTAATCGCTTTTATCCAGGCATTTTTTCCTTTTGTATCGTCTAGGGATACCGCAAGGACTTCCAGTCCCTTACCTTTATACTTGTTGTACGCCTTTAATAAATTAGGGTTTTCCGCACGGCAGGGACCACACCAGCTTGCCCAAAAATCGATCAGCACATACTGTCCTTTAAAATCGGATACCTTGATCATTTTCCCATTCGTATCTGGTTGGGAAAAATCAGGCGCTTTATTACCAATTTTCACACTTCGCTCAGCCAAAAAGCGTGCTTCCAGCTGCCGAGCATTCGTCATTTGGCGTACTTCTTTCGATAGCTTCAAAAATAAAGGTTCAATCTCACTGAGCTTACGTTTATTGGCCGCATCTATAAGCGCATCCACCGCAAAGATCGAATTCGGATTTTTTGCTGCAAATGCAAGTTCCTTTACCCGGCGTGCTTCAAACCTTGCCTCAAACTTTTCGTGGATAGCTTTATACTGTTCATTGGCATCAGGCGCATTTTTATCTACAGTGGCAAAAGCTTTATTCCCCGCATCAATAATATCCATAAAACCACCACCGATTTCATTCAGATAAGCGACATACGCGTTATGCAAAGGTGACCCTTTTATTGCAGCCTTACGTAGTGAGTCTTTGATGGTCATATTGTAAGTCTCATTTCCCAGATAAAAGTATAAACGGTCACCGATATTCTGTGCGATCAACTTCCCCTTACCCTCCTGATCAAAAACCATTCTTGAGTACGCAGGCTCCTCTACCGTTCCTTTAAAGCTAAACTTGCCATTCACAATAGCAGACGAATCCGATGCAGGAAATCCATCTTTTGTATAATCCAAGTACACTTTTTTACCATTGAAAGCTTTTGGTGCACTTCCATTGATCTGGAAATTTGCTTGCTGCGCAAATGCTACCATGGGTAAAAATGCCAGCGCCAAAGCCGCTATTTTTAAATTTTTCATATTTATATGATTAGATATTATTTTATTGTTCTTTACTTACGCCAGGTCATGTCTACAGGATTTCCCGGAATACCCTCGATTGTTTTGAGGAGCTCACCTTGCTGCCCCACTCGAATGTCCATGTAATACAGAGTGCCCTCTCCACCTGCAATCAGGGTATTTTCATCATCATCCAATTTGAGCAATCCGATATCCGATTTGATTGTTGCTTTTAACTGCTCCACCTGCTGATTGAGCGGATTGTAGCGAAATACCTGATTTTTGTAGGCCACATAGATATAGCCATTGCGGGTGGCCACCATCTTAGTTTGCTCATTGATCCACTCCTGTTTTGAAAAGAGTCTTTTGTGTACCGCAGTGATCATAAAAGGTCCATTAAAGTTGGCATTGAACTTCAGCTCATAAATGTTCCCGTTGCTATCTTTCACATACGCATAAGTGTCCGTGCTATTGATCTGCACCATTCGGATCAAATCCATGCCCACCTTTGTCGGATCAAAAATTTCAGTATTGACTGGACTATATTGCGTACCGAAATACATTGGACTTCCATAAATATTGATACGTACAAACTGCTTTTTATTCTTTTCGAAAGCGATGACACTAAAGTTGTTGTCTACCGTTGTCAGAATAATTTCCGGGGCCAACTCGTAATCTCCGTCCGCATATGTTCCAAACATCCCGTAGGTATTCGATTGGTCCCAGGTATTTGTGGTTCCGCCATAAAATTTGCCGTTGATAACACCCATCATTACGCCTTGAGGATGGGCGATCAGGTTTCCAACATCAATCGTCGATGGAGCCAGAAAAAAGTTATCGTGCAAGGTCCCTGGTTTTACGGCTTCTTTGACCAGATTGTTCACGTCCAGCCGCACACCGCCCTGTCTGGAAATAATCCAATAACCCAGTGGCGTATTTCCCGTGAATTGGTTTTTCAGGTAATGGATATGCAGGGGATCAGGAGGTAATGGCTCGCCGTTGATCGCCTCATAAATATTAGGTTGTACAGTGTTATCGGGTTTGATAAAGGAGAGTTTGCTGGCTCCGTTTTGGACAGATAGCACAAGTGATCCACGCGAAAAAGCTGTCGTTCCCTGAATTTTGAAATTGTAGAAATATTTCATTCCATTGGCGGTATTGGTCACCGTAAGCCGGGCTGTATACCTTTTAGCCTGCAGTCCGAAAACGATGCGCAACGCAGTCCCTTCATAGTGGTTAGCTTCAGGGACAATTGCCTCAGGCACATCGATCCGCCAATTACATTTAACAGAAGCCGCATCAATGCCGGTAATTTTGGGCGCTATAATAAGACTGTCCCCTACCGAAGCTTCATACAAGGTATCCAAACCCGTCACCTGTGGCACTCCAGGCATGTCGATAACATAATTCCCCTTGTCTTTATAACAGCTGCCCAAAGCCAATAGTGTTAAAGACACCACCACTGCAAATAGTATTGCTCTTAATTTATTTACATCTCTTTTCATCTTATCTGACCTCCTTTCCTGATTCATCTATAAAATAATACTTACCCGAAGCGCTATTTTTTCTTAACAGGATGCTTCGGCTGGGATTGTCCAGGTGGTAGAACTGGTAGGTTTGCCCGTTGTCTTTGCTGTTTAGTACGTATTTTTTTTCAGGATGATCTTTGACCCATTTAAATGGATCGTTAAGCATCATGAGCAGGAGATTTGCAAAGTAAAGATTCTTGGGTGCATCGAGCCCCACCATGGAAAGCGAACGCTGTTCGGTGACAATTAAGAACAGCTGATGTTTTACTCGCGAATAGTTGTCGAGCCACATCGTCCACCAGGCCGGCTGCTCCAATTGAGCCGAAATAATAATGCGTGCCCGTATCAGCGCCGGATTTTCAACTCCAAAGTCATCACTTGCTTTCAGTTTGACGAGCAGTGATACAGATTGATTTTCAAGTTCACTTATATTGTGTACGATGATTGGCATTAAAGCCCGGCCGGCATTGCTTTCCAATGTATATTCGGATTTCAGCGCATCATAATGTTGCTCGGCGCGGGCCGTTGATGAATCCTTTTCCACGAAGGCCTCAAAATGCCGTGCTTGCTGATCACGATACCCCATCACTTTGACGGGAATAAAAACGGTATCCTGTGCCTTGGTCATATCATAGGCAAACGTGTAGACAATGCTATCCCGGTCTGCATCGCTCAGATCAAAATAAACATTTGCTGCGCTGTCGTAAGTCGTTAAGCCGGCCTTTTTACAAGAGCACAGCAGCAGCAGCGGGAGTAACAGGAGTAATAAAGTATCTTTTTTCATTTTTGGTCACTATTTACCGTTGTCCATAAATTATTTCATCATCAGGCAAAGGCCATACATAGATCTGCTGATTGGCAGGAATTGTTGTGCCTTGCTGCCCTACAATCGGTACATTCAACCTTTTATAAGCAAAGAACAATTGTCCTTCGGCAAACATTTCTTTCCGGTATTCCTTCAGCAGTTCGCTCTGGAGCTTTGCATAGGTCGAGATATCCACTTTCTGTCCGATGCCCCGATGTTCACGCACCTCATCCAGCCATGCTGCGGCTTGGGCCGGAGCTGTTTCATAGCTACATTCAGCAGCGATATAATAGATTTCAGCCAAGCGGATTGCTGGAGCTACCAAATAGTGCAGATTGGCTGCAAAACTGTCGCCCAGTGTATTTCGGCGATATTTATGAATAGAAGATATAAAAGAATTGCCAACGCTGACTGTTCCGAACCACTGGGTATAGCGCATATCACCACCTCCAGCACCTGCAACCTCATAGATGGTCTTTGCTTCGTCCTGATCCAGGTATATTGCACTGTTATTGTCCTGAAACCAGTCATTGTTATACGTGCTGTTCATGGCGGGGATGTACCAGGCAAATAACAATTCCTTATAGAAAATCCGGTCTTTTTTGTCCGCATCGACCGCTAAAAAATCAGTCGCATTTGTCCACGGAAACTTTTTGACATCGATCACTTCACGTGCATTCATCAACGCTTTAATTTTATCTCCTTTATACAAATAAGTTCGCGCCAGCAACCCACATACTGCATAGTAGTTAAGCCGGTGTCTTCTGTTCTGTAAAAAGAGACTTTTATCCTGAAGCTCTGAATTTTTCAGGGTGTCACCGACAGTCGGATAACCGACCACATAAGATTTCAAGCGAATTGGATCAACTTTAAGTAGTTCTTTGGCTTCCTCCAGATCTCGCACGATCGAATCCAGCACCTGTGACACAGTCGACAATTTGGTGGATTTATTTGAATAGCCGGTTACATAAGGAATGGCTTCGGTTTTGTCATTTACAACCGGAGCAGGAGCAAATAGACGCAAAGCATCGAAATGCAAGTAAGCTCTCAAAGCCAGCGACTCCCCTTTGATCAACTGATAATTGCTTCCCGTAAACAATTGCTTCTTGTGATCGATCTCAGTCAGAATCAGATTGGCATTCACAATGCCATTGTACAGGCCTTTCCAGATATTGTCCTTGCGTCCGATAAAATTGCCATCATTGTATTTAAACAACCTTGTCTGCTGATAACGCAAGGGGTCATTGCTTGATAGCGCATAGTTCTGCGCCAATACTTCCGGAGTTCCGATTGTTAGTTCCTTTCCATAGAGATCATCTTTGGCGCAGCGGGTATAGACCCCAATAAGGGCTTCTTTAAAACCATCTTCGGTGGCGAAGAGGACGGATTTGTCTATTTCGCTTTCCGGTTGTATATCTAGCCACTTAGAGCAAGAAAGCGTACTCAGGGCTGTGAACAGTATTAAAACTATAGTTAACTTCTTCATCTGTACATATTTTTTTCCATCCGTCGGAAGGGACTTACCATCTTTTATAATCCTGCCTGTAGGGTAAAAGTCACACTCCGGGCAAACGGGTATGTAATTCCACGTTCTACTTTCACCGAAGACCAGCGAAAGATGTCATTTGCAACAAGTCCGACACGCAAGCTTGACAGTGCTATTTTTTTTGCGAACTCCTTTCGTGCATCGTAAGAAAAATTAAGCGACTGCAGTGCAAACAGGTTGTCAGGCATGATGAACCGCGAGGACACCTTGGTCTGGCCTAGATCCTGAATACTTTTATAAAAAGTCACATCCCCTGGGTTTTTCCATTTTTCCTCCAAAACCCTACTGTCAACATTGTAGCGCGGATCGGCATTTTCAACCCGGTCTACCAAGGTTTGGTTGTAGGTTTTACCGCCTATCCGTGTCTGGAAATAAGCGACCATCATAAACTGTTTGTAGCGTAGCGTTCCTCCAAAGAATCCTTCCATTTTTGGAGTTGCTACCCCCACGACATCAATATCCCGTGCATCCCAGTCATACGACAGAGTTCCATCTTTTTTAATATAAACTTCCTTTCCATTTTCGGGATCTATTCCCAGAGAAGGTACCGCGTATATCGCATCAAGAGATTGACCTTCTTTGTAGCGAAGTAGCGGTACAGCCATTAGATCACTCCCTTGCTGTGCTTCGTCGACCCTTTCGTTGTAGCTCTTCAGCGCATTTGAAATACGGACGATTTTATTTGTATTTCGGACCAAATTGGCCAATAGGCTCAGCGTCCACTTTTGATTTTTAATGGGAACCCAATTGGCATTGAGCTCAAATCCTTTATTTTCAAGATCGCCAAGATTCTCCTTATACGAGCTGAATCCTGTAGAAGGTGCCAGGTTGATATCTGCCAGGATATCACGGGTGATCTTATGGTAATAGCGTGGCGAAAGCGTCAACCGATCATGCCAAAGTCCAAGGTCAAGACCGACATCGGTACTCTGGGTCTTCTGCCAGGTCAGGTTTTCATTACCATAGTTACGCACCGTACTTCCCAGTCCCGAGCTATACCAATTGCTCTTATCGTAGCTATAAGTTGTGCGCGACATATAAGGATCAAACTGTACAGATCCTGTAAGACCTATCGTTGCACGGAGACGCAACTGGCTGATAACATCGTTGGTAAACCATTTCTCCTTATGCATATTCCATCCGATACCTGTAGACCAAAAGGGAGCGGTACGTTTATTGGATCCGAATTTGGAAGAACCATCCATGCGGAACGTTGCATCCATTAGATAACGGTTATCATAGGAATAGTTGGCACTTAGGAAAGCGCCAAATAACCTGGAGGCGCCCAGACTACTCGAAGGGCTCGCATTTTCAGCATATCCTTTGGCAAATCCCACACTTGTAAATCGGTCATTAGGAAATCCAATGGCCGTAAAAGAACGCTCGTCATAACTTTCTGTCCGGATATTGGTTCCCCCAACCACATTGAAGCTGTGTTTATCAATGTTGCGCATCCAATTGAGCCTGATATTTGCATCCCAGTACAATTCATTGTTTGTATAGCTGCTATAACTGCCTTTTTCATCTGTCTGCGCTGTTGGATAGAAATAAAAATCATTGGCTAAGGGGGACCGGAAATTATCATTGGTATTCAAGCGTTTTAGTAGACTCACCTGTCCCCGCAGGCGAAGTCCATTATTGAGATCAAAATCACCAGAGAAATTGTTCAGCAGTTCGGTATAACCAAGTTTATTGAAACTATTGAGTGTCGCATTATAAAGTGGGTTCAGGACATATTCCCGTTGCGCACTACCAGAGTTTGCGACCCTTGTCCACATATCGGCCTCCTGTATAATATTGCCATTATCATCGGTCATGCGGTAATACGGATTCATCCTCACATATTCCGAAAAACTTCCATAAGGAGATTCGCGGCCATCGACTACGGTTACAGCAAGCTCATTCTGGAATCTAAATTTACCTTTTAGGTTATAGCTAAAATTCAGCCCGCCCGAATATTGATTTCTTCCCGATCCCTTCATGACACCTGGCCTGGTCTGATAGCGCATGTCTACGCCATAACGGAAAGTCTCCGACCCGCCTTCCAGATAGAGTCCGTGTTTTTGTCCTACTGCAGTCCGCACGGGTTGCGACAGCCAGTAAGTGTCCACACCACCGAGAACATTTGCCAGCTTTTGATAATACAGTTCATCCAATGCATCCTGTGACTGACGCTGAATCGTTGCATCGTACAGTCCCGCCAACTTCTCATAAGCTAGTTTATCCGCCGCATGCAATACATCATAGCCCGTCAGATCCGGCATATTCACATTGCTCTCATGCGTATAAGTTAATTGCAATTTGCCATCCTTAGGCATTTTTGTGGTGATGACCATGACACCATTAGCAGCTCTTGAACCATATATTGCCGTCGCGGCAGCATCTTTTAAAATCGTGACGCTTTCAATACGTGTCATATCCAGATCCAGCACTTTCTGTACGCTCACTTCGAAACCATTTAATATAAAGGCCGGCATATTGATTGTGGTGGTGATATTGTCCCTTCGGAGCACTTCATTCCCCCCGGTAGGTAATGAAGAGGATCCACGGACATTAATATTTGGAAGCGCATTGGGATTGGAACCAGCGAGATTGTTGTCTAGCAATTTAAAAGAAGGATCAAATACCTGCATGGCCTGTAGGACGTTTTGTGGATTTACCTGTCGCAGTTCATCCCCACTTTTAGTAATCGCAGTTCCGGTATAGGAATCTTTTTTTAACACCTGATACCCCGTCACAACGACCTGTTCCAACGCATTTGCCTCCTCTTCCATCTGCACGTTGTACTCCTCTTTATTTTCGACCAGGTTGAGGGTAAAGTTTTTATAGCCAACCATACTTAATGTAAGCGGTTGCATAGTACCGGCGAAAGAAAACCGTCCATCCTTATCCGCTACCGCAATGGTATTGCCCATTTGTGAAATATTCACTCCCGAAAGTGGCTGACGGTCTTTACCGACGACTTGTCCCCGGACCTGCAGTTGAGATGGCTTATCCAACGGGGAACGGTTTTTAGGTTCGGTTTTCCGCGGACTGGCTTTCCTTTCCAGGAAAATTGTCTTCGATTCAATTGTGTAGCCGATTTCCTGCGGACTTAAAATTTTATCAAGAAATAATTTAAGAGGCATCTTGTCCGCTTTGATTGAAATTGGTCGGGCCGATTCCAAAATCTTTTTTGCACCCAAGACTTCGTAATTTGTCTGGAGCTTGACCGCCTGGAGCACATCCATCAAAGGAACATTGTGCCCGGCATAGGTGACGGTTTGTGCTTTTACCTTATGACCTAGCTGGAGTAAGACAGCAAAAAGTAGCCATAGAAGGGGTCTGGTCGCTTGTGAAAAACAACTTAATTTCATTAATTCTAGTTAGTTTAGTTAGGTTAGATTGCAGGACTCACTGCCCAATTTGTTAATTCATATTGTATGGTAATGTATAATTTTACGTTTTTTACTGCCCTCCTTTCTGTCCTTTAGGATCACTTTTTTCAATGATGAGTTTTCCATCGGCCGTCAATTGATACGACAAATCCTGGTCTTTTAATATTTTCAGGATGTTAGATAACTTACTCGTTCTGAATGTGCCTCCGAAAAAGGAGACATCAGGTACATCGCCCTTATAGACTACATCAACTGCATACCATTGGGACAGTTCATCCATCACTTGCCGAAGTGACTTTCCATCAAAGTTAAATTTGCCGTATACCCAAGCCATCTCCTGCTGCACATTGACCGGATGTCTGGACAGCTCGGCACCGGTGCTGACAGACTGATCGCCGGGCATCAAAGTGACTTTTTGGCCTTTAATCAGTTCTTTTACCTGCACTTTCCCTTCCAGCAGTGTTGTTTTTGTCTGTGCTGATGTCGGGTAGGCATTGATATTGAAATGCGTTCCCAATACCTGCACCTCCTGATTTATGGTCCGGACGATAAAAGGCTGATCCTTCCGTTTGGCGACTTCAAAATAGGCTTCTCCCCGGAGGCTGACTTCGCGTTTATCTTTAGCAAATACTGTCGGATAAGATAGTGTCGTTCCTGCATTTAGCTTGACCATAGTGCCGTCGGGCAAGGTAACCTCGTAAGTACCACCACGCGGCGTTTCTATTTTGGCAGACACCGCGGCATCGATCGATGCAACTTCATGGCCGTCATCATAGCGTATTCCGCTACCATTGATATGCACTTGCTTTTCTCCCTTGTTTAGCTCATACCGTCTGCCATCTGAGAGCGTTATGATGGCCTGATTAGAAGCTGGAAGCCGATCATTTACAACTCCCAACTGCACTTCTGCCGGCCGGCTGTTATCCCTATTCCAATACCAGACAACACTGAGGGCAAGTAGTACGCTAGCTGCTGCTGCATAAGGCCATAGGCGTTTCAGCAATGCAGGCTTTCTCTTTGTTGGCTGAAAGGAAATTTTATTTTTTAGCGACTCAAAATTACGTTGCTTTTCAAAATGCTGCAGACTGGCATACGCTTCACGCTGCCACTGTCCTTCCAGACAACGTTGATAGATCTCTTTGTTCGATGCTGATTCTTGCAGCCAGTTTTCCAAAAAAAGACGGTCTTCGCCTGTTAGCGTTCCCTGCAATTCCTGGAGGACCAGCGCACTGATACGGATAAGTTTTTCTTCTTCTTTAGGATCCATTTTGAGCTATTTCATCTATAGATACCACACCGATTTAAAAAAGTACTAAAGACAGTTAAAAAAAATTACAATTTTCCAAAAAGAACAATCAATGTGAGTAGATAATTGAAGGAATCTCGTTTCAAATGTTCGCGCAGAAGGCTCAGGGCACGTAATTTTTGATTTTTAACGGTTTGAATATTGATTTGCAATAGATCAGCAACTTCCTGATTGCTGTTGCCTTCGAGGTAGCTCAGCTGTATGATTTCCCGTGCTTTGGGCGGGAGCTTCTGAATGGCTTCGTAGAGTTCGGCCATTGCTTCGGCGTAGACAATTTCATGTAAATGCGATTTTTGATCCTGTTCCTGCTGTGCAACATAGCTATCGACCCGATTCAGCCTACGCAGTCGGGCTGTCTGTTGATTGAGTCCTACATGGCGCGTTGCCTGATAAAGCGCCGCTTTCAGATGCGACAAGCTGTCAAAGCTCCGCTTGCCATGCCACAAGCGAATAAAGCCCTCCTCGGCAATATCTTCTGCTTCTTTACTTTCATCCACAAAGCTTGAGGCGTATAAACAAATGCGATTGAAATAACGGTTGTATACATGCGCGCAAGCCTGCTCTTTCCCTTTTAGGAAATCTTCAAGCAGCTCTTTTTCGCTCGTATAGTTCATCTGTAGATTCGTTTAGCTAGAGGTCAATCTTTTCGTGGATAAAGATAACTAAAAAGAATTGATACTTCCTATCGACGACTTATCCCTAAATTCTTCCTACTAATTTTTCAAAATTTCTCCATATAAGCCATAAATTTTTCGGCGAACAGGATCAAAAAGAAAGCAAAGTCAATAATATATTCAGATCTACTCGGTTGCTCTTGCTTTTCTGTTGACAAATCTGCTACCTTTGAGCCGCGGCATTCTAAAGCCAACCTAACCCAATAAATCAACCTGTTCGCAATATGACACCTTGCTCAAAAAAAAAATCTGATCACACAGTCTTCCACTACATCATTATTTGGGCGATTTTGTGCCTAGCCATTTATCCCACTACCTGCTTAGCGCAGACAAGCAAGTCGTCTGATCACGACATACCGAAATCTACCCTTTTCCGGGCAATGGCGGCATCGATAAAAATGTTTGGTATTGACAGTACCAGCGGCCAGCAAAACAGTGCCCCTTTCAGTGGTGTTATTGTATCTGTGGATGGAGCTATCCTTACAGTGGCACATTCCACAAAGCCGGGCAATTTCTATCGCGTAATTTTCCCCGATGGCAAGCAGGGAGTCGCCAAGGCGCTCGGAAGACTGGTCGTGGATCAACAGAGCAACTTGCCCGATATTGCTATGATGAAGATGCAGGGTGAAGGCCCCTGGCCCTCTGCTGAAATGGGCTGGTCGTCCTCTATCGCTGAAAACCAATTCTGCTTTGGACTATCTTATCCTGAAACACTCCCCTTCTACATTCCCTTTTTGCGCACCGGGCGTATTGTAAAAAAAATGGACGACTATGGTTTTATTCAAAGCAGCAGCATCATGGAACCGGGAGATTCCGGAGGCCCTTTGTTTGATGCCCTAGGTCGGGTCATTGGTCTTCATAGCCGTATCGACAGAGCCGAAGGAATTAATTTTGAGGTTCCTGTAAATAGCTACCGTAAATATTGGCAGTCGCTCAGCCACCCAGTCGCTATCGACACTTATCCCAGTTTAAGCGATTCGATCGGTAGCGATCCTGAACAGCAGAAACTATTGGAATTGGCGCTAAAAAAACAGGCAAAACATCCGGAGACAAACTTTCAGTCCATAACAATTGGCAGTATTTTACAGGACGACAGTATCTCTATATTAGGGACCGTATTTCAATTGCGCAACAAGAAGCAGGTGATCTTATCCAAAAGCAGTCGCGTTGGCAAAGCGCCAACTGTTAAAATTGGCAAGAAGGTCTACGCCTTAAAAGTCCTGATCAGAGACGAAAAAAGCGACCTGGTGGCACTTGTGAGTGATCATAAATTTCCGTCGATCGCCGTATCGAAAATTGCGCAGCAAGGTATCCCGGATACACTGGTGGGTTTAAATTTATGGTCACTGCTTACCGCCAATCAGTGCAAAACCGGTGTTCTAGGTATGTCGTCCCGCACCTTCCCACGTATACCAGTTCCAGGAACTTTCGATGCACAGATGCAGGAGCTAGACGGTCTTCCAACCTTAACAAAAATAGATAGCATGGGAGCAGCTGCCCGCGCCGGACTTCGGGTCGGGGACCATATGATTGCGTTAAATGATCAGGATGTGGCAAGTGCCATCAAAATCAATGCCGCCATGCAGCAATTTTCTGCAGGCGATACGCTACGCGTTCAATACCGACGGGGAGCCGCAGATCTTCAGACGAAGGTCATCCTTTCCAAATGGCCAACCAGGGAAAATCCACATCCGGCAAACAACATTCCCAAAGGAAAATCAGTTCGTAGGGACCACTTTCCAAGTGTGTTTCTTCACGATTCCCGTATTCATGCTGACGAATGCGGAAGTCCCATCGTCGATAGCAAGGCCCATTTTATAGGACTCAACATTGCACGCTTCAGTCATACTGCTTGTCTAGCTATTCCTAGAGATGCTGTATTAAAGTTTTTATCCAATATCGAACGGCTGCTTTAGCACGTAAAAAGATCACATCATTAGGTAATTTTTAGTACCGTTGCGATATCATTTTGAACGAAACTGTCGGGTATCTGAACCTCAAGAGCATCGTCGAGCTGCAGAAAGGATATCCGATCATTAACACCCAGCAACTGTACCCTGCTGACCGCACGGGTATCGGGTGCGGAACGCCCCAATGACTTGATTTTAATTGGCTTTTCAGTAGGTATTCCCATAATAAAGGCATACAAGCTATTTCCCTTTGTCGTAAAGCGGATATCATCGCTGGTAAAAGCTTTTCCCTTTCCTTCATTAAAGCCCTGTACACTTAGTGAAGGAGCCCCCTCTTGTGCGGGACCCTCGCCAAAAATACGCCATGGTCTTGTTCCTATAATAGCTTCCCGGTGTACAGCCATCCAGCTTCCTATCCCCTCGACCACTGCTCTAGCTTTGTCATCGATAGATCCATCACCGCGCAGCGGTACACTCAACAATAGGTTACCATTTTTGCTGACCACATCAATCAGCATATGAATAACGGTCTTGGCAGATTTATATTGATTATTATCATAAATCCGGCGGTCATAATGCCAGGAGCCTATACAAGTACAGGTCTGCCAGGTCTGGGGTTCGATCGTATTGCTTTGGCCCCGTTCGATATCCCATACCAGACATTTACGCTGCTGTTCATTGAGGATTTTACCATTAATTACCACATCAACCTTGCCTCTATTTGCCTGCATGCTCTTATTATAAAAATCGGCGGCTATCTCCAGCCCAACATTGCTTATTGGATAAAGTGGCAGCACCGTATCGTCAAAATAAACGATATCGGGTTTGTAATTGTTGATCAATTCCAGGGTCCGGGCCTTAAAATTTTCGCAATACGCCTTTGTTGGCACACTTACTCCCGAATTTACATCCCAATGCCATTGCCGATGAACGGTGTTATCATCCTTACTATCCAAACTAGGTGCATGATCCTGTGCATAAAGTTCCTGCGGATCGTAACCAGCCCACCATTTCCCTGCGCCATCTTTTTTCGTTAATTTCCCATCATAGGGTATACCGGCAAACTTACCGACCTTATCACTCCGCTGTGCAGTTTCATACCAGGTCCAAGCATGTGCTGCGTGTACGCTTACGCCAAACTTAAGACCTCTTTTTCTTGCGGCACGTTCCCAGCCGCCAACAAGATCTTTTTTAGGGCCGACATTTACACTATTCCAGCGATGGTGACTGCTGCGATAAAGGTCTAGATTATCGTGATGGTTGGCCAGAGCCATAAAATACTGTGCACCGGCATTCTTATACAGCTCCATCAGCTCCTCCGGATTCCAATTTTCGGCTTTCCACTGATGAATGACATCCTTGAAACCAAAAACGGAAGGATGTCCATATTTTTCGACGTGGTATGTATACTGGTCTGTTCCCTCTTGGTACATACCGCGCGCATACCAATCGCCCCTTTCGGGCTGACACTGCGGGCCCCAATGTGCCCATATACCAAATTTGGCATCCCTAAACCAATCAGGTACCTGATAATTTTCAAGTGAGCGCCAATCGGGATGAAAAGGAGCTTTTCCCAGATAGGCATCCGCAGCGCTAAACTTGCCTAAGAAAAGAGTCGGAATAGTTGCCCCGAGAAACTTAATTGCTGTTCTTCTGTCCATTATACGATGATCTTCGTTCAGAATACCCTGCCACAAACGTGCTCGACAAAGGCTTCAGGTTTATAATTTGTTATCTTCTTGAATACCAAAAGTACCTGTATTGGGCCAGTCAAGAAACTACATAATCGACAAATACTAATACAATATCGATACAAGACCTCTTTTTTGCAGAGCTAGGAGGATAAGCGACATAAATCTGTCATGACCACCTGTAGATCTATAAAATCTCTCCTGCCATATTGGATAATAAACAGGTAATCCATGCGAAATCCGATTAACTCAGAAAACCAAAAAAAATATAATCTTTTGAAGAAATATTAAAAATATTTCACATCTTTGAATTGATTTATGCAATCGATTGAATTAGCCATTTAACACATATTTTGGATAGTTTATCCGACCTATTTTCTAAAGAAAAAACCAAACTTAATGGAATATTTTTCGCTATTAAAACACCATTCCGATGAAATCAGAAAATTCATTGCGAATTGCGGTATATTTTCCTTACTCCTCAAAAATGGTAAGGTGATCCATTTTATACCGGACGACCCGGATCATTTTATCCAATGGCTAAGCAGCAAAGGAATTAAAAATATAAAAGAAGAAAAAACTAATCGATCAAAGAGGGAAGCGGTTTCAGCCCTGTAATTTCCTTTCTGGGCTGCGGGGACAGGATTGGTTCGCCTCCCTATTCTCAATCTTCCCAGTACCTAGAAAACCATGTGCCTCAGTATCGCGACCAATATACCTTTAGAAAACAGGCGCATTTCGACAAAAAATAGCACTATACCGACCAATAAAGTCTCTAACAGTCAATTTCATTTGTTTATAAGGTCCAGATCCCTTAGACTTGTAATTAAATACGGTTGCGTCATCGCTTGTGATTTTTAAACTCTAATCTTACTGTTAAATGAACCTGTCCAAAAGAAACTTGGCTAAGTTAGCTGTTCACCCGGTAGATCTACCCCATTACTCCATTTTTGATTTACCCGAAAAAGTCATCCAATTTGGAACAGGGTCACTTTTACGGGGACTACCAGACGATTTTATCCACCGGGCAAATCAGGTCGGGCTATTTAATGGACGCATTGTGGTCGTAAAATCAACCACCCAAGGTGATAGTTCAGCTTTCGATACACAGGATGCGCTTTATACCCTCTGCGTGCAGGGTTATGCAAATGGAAAAATTGTCGATCATCAGCAAGTAAATGCCTCCATATCCAGAGTATTGTCGGCACAGCAAAGCTGGCCTGAAATTTTGGAGACCGCTAAAAATCCACACCTGGAAATTCTGCTTTCCAACACCACGGAAGCCGGACTGGTCGAAGATCAGGGCGACATTGGGGATAATCCTCCTGCAAGCTTTGCAGCTAAAGTAACTGCCTATCTTTATACTAGATTTCGTCATTTTAACGGCGACCCAACCAAAGGACTTATTATTATCCCAACGGAACTCGTTCCCGACAATGCACAGGTACTTAAAGAAATCATCCTTAAGATAACGGAACGACAAAATCTCAAGCCCGAATTTGTCCGTTGGATTACTTCGGCCAACCACTTCTGCAATTCGCTCGTCGACCGCATCGTTCCCGGGAGTATCTCGAGCAGTATACTTCCCTACGAAGACCAACTCGCCATTATGGCCGAACCCTATCGTCTCTGGGCAATAGAGACTGACGATGAAAGCGTAAAAAAGCGGCTATCCTTTTCGGCCATTGATCCAGCCATTAAACTTGTATCCGATATTGAACAATACAAAGAGATCAAACTACGGTTATTAAACGCGACCCATACCCTATGCTGCGGCATCGCGCTTTTGTCTTCTGTGGAATATGTAAAGGACTTTTTCCAGATTCCCGTCTTTGACCGGTTTATGCGCCATATTCTTTTCAACGAAATCGGCCCCACACTACAGCATTATGCACATATTGAGCAAGCTGCGTGGGAAGAGTTTGGTAAAGCGGTGATCGACCGTTTTAAAAATCCCTTTCTCGCCCACCGCTGGGATGCCATCGCTTTACAGTATACCACCAAGATGAAAATGCGTGTGTTTCCGCTGCTCGCCCCATGGTATTCTTTTCAGGGCAAACCACCAGTGGGTCTAGCCATTGGTGTTGCGGCTTATCTGCTGGTCATTCGTGAAGCCGCCAGTGGAAGGCTTGTTTTTCAGGACGACCTCCAACCCTTAGTAGCCCCTTATATCGACAGCTCAACGTCAACGACAGCATTGCTATCCGATAGGCAGATCTGGGAAATATCGTTAGCAGACTATCCTGAATTTTCTCATCTCGTACAGGAGTTGCTCGAATTTATAGAGACAAACAGTATCGAGCAAGTGATTGAAAAATATTTAAAGATCAACTCACACTAGGAGCCAAAATTGGATAAGTGACCAGTCATTTCAGTGATGGAAACGGCTCAATCTCACTCCAGTGTATGAATGGCCAGTATTAAACTTCGCATATCCTGCTGAATAGAACGTATGGTCGCCTGCAATTCATTGTGCATATTGGCCAGATCATGCAGTTCCTCGGCCGCAAAAGTTCCACCATCCTTAAAGTAAAGCTGCTGCAGGGGACTATCCGGTTCATCGTCCAAACCATATTGCAGCCAGCGCTGCCGCATTGTTTCTATCAATGACGAGTTTCCAGCGTTGCTAAATTTTTTCTCGGATAAAATCCCCCAAACTGAACTTGGGTAGATCTCCGCCTTATTATTTTGATACCAAATACTTTCAAGCATATTACGTTGCAGCTGCATTTTGACCCTTTTGCCTTTGGGATTCAGTGTCATAAATCCCAATACCGCAGTGCCTACCCCGCCAGCAATGCTCAACCCATTGTTGAGACCATCATTTTTAACCGTGGTTGCAGTCACAGCTGTAACGGCTCCCAGAAGTATAGAAGCCACCGTCAAACGGGTCTGCGTTTTCGCATTCAGTTCGTCTATATAACCTGCAAGCTTATCGATACGCTCACCGTTACAGTCCAACTCTGCTGCAATGGCATTCAGTTCTGTCTCAAACAGCATGTACCTTTCGGTCATCTTTTGCCTTGCCGCCAATTTCAGCGTAGCATTACTCGCAGTCCCCAAATACTGGATAATGGGTTCTGCTAGATTGAGGTATTTGATCAGCACAAAATCATGGTAAGAAAAAATTTTCCTTATCTGAATACTGTCCGAGGCCGCGATTTCCTGTATTGGAATTGATGTATAGGCCACATTTGGCGCACAGTAGTTTGTTGTCAACGTATGTACCTGAACATTGTTGATCAAGGTCGAACAGGCTGTCAATAGCAATACGGACAAAAAGAGAAATGATCTGATCGTTAGAAGAATTATTTTCATTACCTGAGGTTATGCCTTATTTTTTACAACAATAACCTTTTCAGAATGTTTTTAATCCCCCTTATTTTACCTTTTATTTTTCAAAAAGCAAGCCCGATATTTTTTTGAAAATCCGCACAACAGGTCGATCACTCCATATTTTTTTAATATATTTAAAATGAAAACAGGAACCCATGGTAGACAGCTACAATCAGGGCGCAAAATATACAAGCCTAGCAACATCAAAAGACTATTTATGAACAAAACCCTTTTTCGGAACCTATTTATTGTATTATCCTTTGTTGTGATACTCTTGCCCATTTACCCATCTATTCGGTCCTATTTTAGCAAAACATGTATCACCGAAAAATATGGTATCAATTACAACGAACAACGCAAAAAGCTGGGTCTTCATCCCCTTCCAGCTAGCTGGGGCAGAAAGAATCTCGATTCCTGCATTATCTGGTATAATCCCAGCGGCAATTTAGGATATCGATGGAAGAATCTCTATTTTAAAGGCTGCAATATTAAAAAAGAAATCGATCTTTTTGCTTTCGGATATGATGCCGAAAAGAAGCAATATACCAAGGTCCTGAAAGTGATGACAAGCTACAATATACAGGCGAAAGTCGTGGACATCCGTTATAAAGAACAGACGGCATCATACAGTAAACAGATCACAAAAACAGAAGCCGACTCGTTGATCAGTACTTTGCAATAAAAACAACATTCTCATTTTTTAATACGTGCACCGATCAGTTTAAACATATAAGGCCATTGTTCATCATTTTCCTCCTTACCGTCTACGACATGTACTTTATGCTCTTTGGGAGCTCCGCAAACCACGAGCCATAGTTGTTGTGTATTTTTCGGAACTGTGAATTTGCACTTTCCTTTAGCTGCTGAAAATGTCGGACTATAAACTCTGGAACCGTCAAGTTGTTGTGCTACAAACCCATAACGCCATCCGGCATTGTTTAAATCGATTTTCCGATAACCTTCTGTGCCTGCTATTCCTCTAAAATCCAATTCAACCGCTTTTTCACTACGAAAGGAATCCAGCTTAATACCATTATACCCATAATTTTGTGGAGTATTACGGGCAGCAATTCGATGCCAACCATCACCCACTTCCTCAAGTTCCGTATGATGCTGATTTGCATAGACACTTGCCACTGTGGCGATCCGAGGAATATCCCAGGTTATAAACCTGCGATAAGCATCAAAAAGCTCGTCATTAAAAGCATCTTGATCCAGGGCACAAAGTCTTTTATAAGTCCGTACGGGGTCCTCGCCCGCGACCGCCTCACGCCATATCCGGCCCACAAAATCCACTCCCCTTTTCGAAGACCAGTATTCAAGCACATGTGGAGAATGGTACATATTGGTTTCATGCAAAAAGGCATAGTGCGTTTTTTCCAAAAAACTTTTCAAATGGTAATTTTCAAATGTCAACCATTCCGGATATACCTGCCACAACATATATTGAGCGGTCATTTCAAAAATAGAATGCCCCTTACTTCCATCCACAGGACTTGAAAATGCCCAATGACCATCGCATTTAGCGAGATATTGAAAGCAATGCCCCATTTCGTGCGCTACCGCTCCAAATGGTTTATTTTGTATACGCAATGAAGAAGCCCACATGACACCAACCGAATCAGCAGCACCTCCCCCAAATGCTGTCCCCTCATCTCCACCAATAACATAAAATAATAACTTGTACTTATCGGATAACGATTTCCCACGCTGTACCATCTTTATGGAATCCCTGTAGAATGAATAAAACCGTTCACATTCTTCGAGCATAGACTTTGGATCAAAACGTTTCAATTCATTTTCATGTTTCGTTGGATCAGCACCATATTCCTTTGCCCAAAAAATTACAATATTTTCAGACTCCAACCGACGGAAATCGCTGAATTCACTGTGATCATCTGCATAATTGTTTTTTTCCGGTACGCGGTATATTTCAGCCGGAATATAGGCAATTTTCGCCACCCTATCTGTGGTTTCCGTTTGTGCTTGCAATCGGTTCGAATTGACAAAAAACTGTATAAACAGTAGTAAAAAGACAAGGCTGAGATTCTTTTTCATTGTTACGTAATAAAATTGGTTTATCATCCAAAATTACCTTTTAAAGCTCGGCCAGTTTAGGCTGAATTTAACCAAGAGTAATCTTATAATGACATACATCAAAATGAATTGTCGCCAAACTACTAGCATATTTCTATAAAATATCAAAATACAAATGCTCCTTGTTAATATCGGCTCCAATTCACGTTAACCTTCCAATTATTTTTGTGTAAACCAGCTGTTACACAAATACGATAAGCCTTAATAAATGATGAAACAGTTCTTTAACAATGTGATGAAAATAAACCAAAAACAACTAAACACTATTTTATGAAAATTCTAAAAGTATGGCTGGGATGCTGCCTCCTAGTGATGGCCACCTTTGCAAATGCACAACAGCGTAAGATACTGAATGGCACTGTGCTAACGACCAAAGGAGAGCCTATTTCGGGTGTATCTATACGCCTCAAAAACAACGCCAACGGGGTATCCACCGATAAAGATGGAAAATTTTCAATTTCCTATACGACAGCCGATCGGCTGCTAATTTCTAGTCTAAATTATGTCAAACAGGAAATCGACTTAAGTGATCAGACCACTGTCCGGATTACCTTACAGGAGGATGCCAAACAAATTGATGAAGTTGTCGTTGTCGGTTACGGAACACAGAAAAAGACTACCTTAACAGGTTCTGTAGCCCAAATAAATGCCGAAGAAATTACACAGAGCAAATCACCCAACATCGCGAATGCCCTTGCTGGCCGAATGCCTGGCTTGGTCGTCAATAATCGAAGCGGGGAACCGGGCGCAGATGGCTCTTCTATTCTGATCCGTGGATCGGGGACTACCGGCAATAATGCTCCTTTAATCGTCATTGATGGTGTCGCTAATCGTGGCGGATTCGAACGGCTGAATGCCAATGACATAGAAAGTATCACCGTATTAAAAGATGCTTCGGCGGCAATCTACGGCGCTCAGGCTGCCAATGGGGTTATTTTGGTGACAACTAAGCGTGGAAATATTGGCAAACCTACTATCAACTATGCCGGATCTTTTGGTTTGTCGCAACCTACCCGCGTACCTAAATTGGTAAATTCCTATGAATATGCCCTTTTCAGAAACGAGAAAGACATCCGTCAAGGACAGGGAACAGTCACGTATAGCCCCGAGCAGATCCAGAAATTCAAAGATGGCAGTGATCCCATTAGCTATCCCAGTACAGATTGGTATAAGGAAGTACTAAAGCCACTTACCCCACAGACACAACATGCATTGTCCATTTCCGGAGGTACTGAAAAAATTAAATATTTTGTTTCCGGGGCATATCTTTATCAGGATGCTTTTTACAGAAACAGCGCAACCAATTACAAGCAGTACAATCTTCGCTCAAATATTGATGCGCAGATTACAAACAACTTCAAGTTGGGTGTAGACATTGTCGGGAGAAAAGAAGACCGCAACAATCCACCAGCTTCAGCAGATGGGATATTTTTATCAATCTTAGGCTCCTACCCGGGGTTAGCAGCAGTCTATCCCAACGGTCTTCCTGTTGCGGGTATTGAAGGACCTAATCCAGTGCAGATGGCCCAAGGCTACAATGGTTATGCGAGAAACAGAAACAACAGTATCCAAACAACCTTCAATGCCGAACTAAAACTCCCCTACATCACCGAGGGGCTTTCTGTTCAAGGCTTCGCTGCATTTGACTTCTCCTTTTATAATCAGAAAAACTTCAACAAACCTTTCGACTTGTACCGTTACAGCAGTGCCACAGATACATATAATAATGTCAAAAGTCTGTTATTAGGTGATCCTAGTATTTCCCAGAGCTACGGCGATAGCAACCTCAAAACCTATCACCTACGGATGAACTATAACCGCAAATTTGGATCACATGACCTAAGCGCATTTATTGCTGCCGAACAAAGTGATTATTACAATGAAAGTATCAATGCGAGCAGACAGGGCCTTGTAAGTAGCCAGATCGACCAGCTTTTTGCATTCTTCTACGACGTGACACGTCAAAGCAATGGAAGTTCAGCCGATCAAAATGCGCGCAGAAATTACTTTGGCCGATTAAACTATAGCTATGCAGACAAGTACTTGGCAGAGCTGGTTTTCCGTCGCGATGGATCTTTCAATTTTCCTCCGGGTAGACAATACGGTAATTTCCCCGGACTCTCCCTGGGCTGGCGAATCGGTCAGGAGAAATTCATTAAAGATCGTCTGAAATTTATCGACGAACTTAAATTGAGAGCATCAATCAGCCGCCTAGGCAATGACCGTATTGCACAATATCAATTCCTCACCCGATATACCGTAGCAACCGATCACAACCGCTATTATTTAGGGGACGGTGAAAATCCAGGTTATGCCCCAGGATTAATGCCCGGTGTTGCGCCCAACCCCAATATTACCTGGGAAGTTGAAGAAATGAAAAATGTCGCTCTGGAAGGTTCACTGTTCAACAATAAACTCAATTTTAGTGCAGAATATTTTTGGGCAAAGCGGGACCATCTTTTGGCAAAAAGAAACGTTTCTGTGCCTAATACCACTGGCTTACAACTTCCCGACGAGAATATTGGCCGCGTAGACCGCAAAGGAATCGAACTTACCCTAGGCACAAAAGGAAAGCTCAATAATTTCAACTATTTTGTCAATGGTAACTTCACTAGAACCTGGAGCAAGATCATTTTCATTGATGAGTCTTCAAATGTGCTGGAATGGCAGAAACAGCAAGGTTATCAACTCGGTTCCTGGCTTGTCTACCGTTCGGATGGTCTTTTCAGAACAAAAGAAGAATTGGATAATACAACAGCAAAACTTCCCGGAAGTCAGGTAGGCGATATCAAATATATCGATGTCAATCAGGATGGCGTCATCAATGCAAACGATCAGGAACGTATCTATGAATCTCCGACACCATTATTGGTCTATGGCATCCGAATGGGTGGAAGCTACAAAAACCTCAGCTTTAGCTTATTGTGGCAAGGGCAAGGAAAAGCCAAGCAAATTATTCTTCCCCAAGCGAACAATGGCGAATTTATTCCGCCAAAATGGTTATACGATAACCGCTGGACCGAAGAAAATCCAAATGCAAAATATCCAGGCGCATTTGATAGGACATACAACGTCAATAATCGGGCTTCGGATTTCTGGCTACAGGACATGTCATTCTTTAAGCTCAAAACAATAGAAATTGGTTATACATTCAAAGGCGAAAAATTGACCAAAGCCGGCATCAACGACCTCAGATTATATTTGAATGGGTTTAATATGTTTAGCTTCGACAAAGTTAAATATTACGATCCGGAGACCGTTTCATATACCGGTGCTTACTATCCACAGACAAGGATTTACACCTTAGGTGTCAACTTGAGCCTTTAAGAATTATTCATTAACATTAAAAAGAGCATATACTTATAATCCATGAAAAAGATATTTCCATTGATCATATTAGCGGGACTCGCTTTAGGACAAGTCTCCTGTGAAAAAGACTTTTTGGACAAAAAACCGCTTGATTCCTATTCAGACGCTGATGTCTGGCAGGACCTCAACTTGGTTGAAGCATTTGTCAATAGCCGTTATACCGTACTCCCCTTTTTGGAGGCGCAAGGGGTACAAAAAGCCTACTTCATGTCGGGTGCCAGCGACGAAGGCAACTCAAAACATTCCTATGGCAACGAAAGAGCGCTTGAACTTGGGCAGATGGGTCCCGACAATACTGTCTATAACTTTTGGCAGCAAAACTATCAGGAAATTCGCAATCTAAATATCTTCTTAAACCGCATTTCCGAGGTCCCCGCTGTTGGCGAAGCAGCCATAGAACAAAAAAATAGGTTGACAGGTGAGGTGTATTTTTTAAGAGCCTACGCTTATTTCGATCTTATCCGCCATTACGGCGGAGTTCCCTTGATTGATAAGGTTTATGGACTTAATGACGAATCTTTTGAAGTGAAAAGAAACACCTTTGCCGAAGGTATCGACTTCATTCTGAAGGATATCGAAAAAGCAATACCATTATTACCTTCGAACTATAAAGAAACGACCAAAAACATAGGTCGGGCCACATCCACAGCAGCGTATGCCCTCAAATCACGAGCCTTGCTCTATGCGGCGAGTACACTTCATAATCCGACAAATGACAAAGCCAAATGGACTGCCGCAGCAAACGCTAGCAAAGAAGCTATCGAATTTTCCGAAAAAAATGGCTTCGCCCTCTATCAAAATGCCGATTACAAAAAGGTCTTTACCGACAAAAGAAATGTTGAAGTGATATTTGATTATAATTTTAGCAATGTTCCTGGTGGTGGGCTTGATATCGTTTGCCAGCCCAATAGTTATGGCGGCTGGAGTGTTTATACCCCGTCCCAAACGATGGTCGATGCCTTCGAACTAGTTAACGGTAAGCTTCCCTCGGATCCCGCTTCAGGTTTTGATCCACAGAATCCCTATATAAATCGCGACCCCCGATTCTATGCCAATATATTGTATAATGGTGCCCTATTTAGAGGAACCCCCGTTGAAATATTTGCTGGCGGCAAGGATAGTCAACAAGGTGATCAGGGCTGGAATGCAACAGAAACGGGGTACCACTGGCGCAAATATATGAGTGAAACAATCCGATTTGGTTCCGAAGCAAGCAATCAAAACTGGATTATTTTCCGTCTGGCGGAACTTTATCTCAACTACGCCGAAGCACTACAGGAATTAGGGGAAGACAACCTCGCCAAAATATATATCAACAAAATCAGAAGTCGTGAAAGTGTCAAAATGCCCGCCATAACCGAAACCGGAGAGGCCCTAAAGACACGTATTCGCCATGAACGTCAAGTTGAACTTTGCTTCGAAAGCCATCGAATTTACGACGTCAGACGCTGGAAAATCGCAATGGAAACAGACAACAAACCACTGATGGGTGTAACTGTCTCAAAAAAGGCCGACGGCACTTTTGTTTATACAGCCAAAACTGTACGCACAAGGGTTTTTAAGGAAGCATATTACTTATTTCCAATCTCAAGAGCAGAGATCAATAGAAACAAACTCCTAACACAGAACCCAAGCTACGACTAATCGAAGTATCATAAAAAGGCATTGAATTTGATTCAATGCCTTTTTATCAAAAGCTTATTGCTTCCAAATTTTCAACAAGCTAAACTCACCATAACCCAATTGATTATTACCGGCAATCTGATAGAGCCCCACCCGCAGTCGACTGCCTTTTAAATCTGACCGCAGAAATGGGGTATTGGGAAGATCATTCCACACCAGACCATCGACAGAACAACGTAGAAAGAAATAATCGCCAACTTTTTGGATCTGAAGGTACGGTGAAAAATTTAGTCCTGTTCCAGTATTTCCCTCCTGAAAAACATGTGGACCAATACTCCGCGAAAGATTACCCAGGTTCCATCCTGTCAAAATACAATTATTTATGTAAGCATCCCGACTGCCTACCCCCTGTATCATGATACCGGCCTCACTTGATGTTCGCGCTTTTTCAATCAGGCCGACCACATCGTTTACCTTTACCTCAAGGGTAAAATCGCCGTCCAGTTCTCTGTAAACGAATGGAGCAAGCAGGTCGGCATTCCCCCATTTTGTATTTTTGGATTGAATTTTCCAAACTCCGCTCTCGAAGGACAGCGCTGTCTGTGTGCTATCGGTTCTTTCACCACGCTGAAAACCATCCCAAAAAGGTATTTTCTGATCCTCGGACGTATAACGTTCATCATGTGACGGCTGCTGCAACTGCGGTTTTTTCCCGGAAATCTTCCAAATAGCAGGTTTACTGACATTACCAAAAGCGTCCTTTGTAAATACCTCAATCGATGCTCCGAGCTCAGCTGATTTAAAAAGATAATAAGGCATTTGTATCCAGCCAGAGCTCCCCCGATCAGAACGAAACAGATACCATAGTCCCTGTTGTTTTTCAACCTGCACAAAAACATGATCGGCATTGATATAATGTGGCGCAGAAAGCAATTGCGGGAAATTGTCTACTGGAGCTGCATCAAATCCAGCCTTCCATAGCTTAAACTTTTCGGTGACCTGATTTGCCGTCAACATATGGGGATAGGTGCGAATGAAATGGAACGCATGGGTTAGTATAATTTTGTCGTTTCTAACCTGAAAAAATTTATCCAGAAGATCTTTACTTGCAACCTGTCCATTCCGATAAAAGATCTTCTTCCCTTTATCGGAAACAAGCATCGCGTGCTGCCAGCGGCTATTTTCGTACCAATCAAAACCTAGAGTATAGCTTTGCCCCCTGAAAATCTCGTTTAAATCTGCACTTTCGATGGCTTTTCCTTTCAATGCCAATCTATTTCCTGCTATGATAATCTCCGCATCTTGAACAGTTACTAAAGTATCTTTCGCTGTTCCCTGATTTCTCAAGGTGGTGACCTCGCCCAGATTCAAATCGTCCGTTTGCAGGGAAAAAAAATGATCCTTAGGAGCTTCATTCGCTAACCTTAATACAGTCTGCTCATCTAAACTCTTATTATAGACCTTCAAACTGGAGACATAACCCGAAAAATACTGATCGAGCACCTCCGAAGCCCCCAACACAAAAGCATCACCAGGTTTGACAAATAGCATCCTATTTTCTTTGCGTTGCAACTTTCCGTCCACATAGATCGATTCATAGTAACCATCAAAGGAAAACACAATATGATGCCAGGCATTTGCAGTCGGAACCGACGTGAAACCCAGATCTGGCCATGAACCATGGATAATGGCGCCCTGCCGAGGATCCGTACCGTAACCGAATACAGCCATACCAAGATCCTGCTGCCCCGACGACCACGAAACCAGCTGTTCAAACCTGTCTATCGTTGGGTTATTGATCCATAGCGCAACACTATAGGAACTATTTCCAGACAGGGATTTGGGTACAGCAAAAGTCGAACGTAATGCAGCGGCCCCATCGAAAAAGAAAGCCTTTTTGCCCTGATAATTTTTAATAGCCACCGCATGTTCCGTGTTCAACTCTCCAGCCAACAACCCCTTATTGTGAATCTGTTTTAATTGCTGTCCCTCAGGGAAATCCAGGGCATCAATATGTACCAAATCTCCTAACACGATATCCTGGGAAGGCATCTCTTGCTCAGCAGACCAAATGGTCTGTTGAGCAAGCTTTTCTGCATATACTTTCATGTTCCAAACTCCGCGTGGGAGCCCGTTCAATTGCGTATGCAATACATGGAGTCTAACAAATCGTGCTGTAGCATGACCATGTTCAACAATAGGGCTCGCCCAACGATTATTGTCTGAACGATCAACAAAGCTTTTCCAGTTATGCCCGTCCAAAGACGTTTCCAGTCGATACTGATAAACGTAAGTCGGGTATTCAAATTGAATGGATATGGTCTGTAAATCCTCGACCTTCCCCAGATCAATATCCACCCAGGCCGGTCCCTGATTATTCTCCGACCGCCATAACGTTCCGTTATTATTATCGACCAAAAAAGAAGGTCTAAAATCCGTATTGTAGTAGGACGATGCCTTTACCGTTTTACCAAATGCTAAATCAACGGGTTCTGTTACCACTGAAACCAAATCTGCTACACCGGTATGTGTTGGTTTCACCTGTTCAATATCACCATCCGATGTGAAGAAGAGTTCATCCATAGCCACTTGACGATGAAAACCTCCTCCCGAATGTGGATTATTATGCCGATGATAAACAATAAAATAACGATTATCCTGCTCGAGAATACTATGATGACCAGGGCCATGTATACTACCATCCTCGTTTGTGACCAATATCGGATTTGCAGCAGGATATTCAAAAGGCCCCATGGGACCGATTTTACTTTTAACGTATTGCACACGATAAGTACCATCTTCACAATGCCCCGAGGAGTACATCAGGTAATACATACCCTTGCGCTTAAACATATAAGGTGCTTCAAAAAACTCTTTGGCTACCGTATTCGGTATTAATGCCGTCTTTTCGAAACTTTTCATGTCCTTGTTTAGTATCCCCACCGCACAGCCATGATCCGGATAGATTCCCCAAGTACCCCAATACATATATATACGGCCATCATCATCCGTGAATGTTTGTCCATCGAGGGTAATCACGCCCGGAATCATATAATTAGGGATCATCGATTTACCATCAGCGACCAAAGGTATCCAAGGTCCCGTTGGACTCTCGGAAACTGCCCCAAAGATTTCTACAGGCTGGCTGTAATACAGGTAATATCGACCATCGTACCCCATTGTCATATCAGGTGCCCAATACCAGTGCGTATTGGGCCAGTTCATCGGTTGAATCGTCCAATTCTTAAAATCCGTGGATGTCCATACCTGCGATGGCCCAGCCCCCCAACCATTACCATCCGTAGTGGCATAAATGTAATAGGTATCACCAATTTTCTTGATGCTCGGATCCGCAAAATATCCCGGCAATAATGGATTACCAACGTTGGGCTGCTGTTCGGGTTTTAAGGATTGCGCATTGGCTGCCCCCAGGGAAAGGGCCAATGTGGCCAAAACAGAATAGGAAAAAAAATGCATAAAAAAGAAATAAAGGGCTATTGATACAGATAACTTCTATAGTTGGTGACATAAGTCTTAGGCGATATTCCCAAAAGACTCCGAAAGACACGGTTAAAATTGGTAATGCTATTGAATCCCGAATTATAAGCAATCATGGATATACAGTCATGTCGCCCACCCCCCAAAAGTTTACAAGCTTCCCGAATACGCAGCTCGTTCAGGTATGACACAAATGTCTTTCCGGTACTTTTTTTGAAATATCGACAGAAAGCCTGAGGAGTCAGATTGGCCTTATCAGCAATCTCACATAAACTAATATTTTCCTTAAAATGTTCGTCCAAAAATTTGCATAGTGTCGCAATGCGAAAAGGTTTACTGGAATCACTTTTATGTAATTGTACTCCGGTAAGCGGTTTTAAGTCTGTTGAAACTTTACTCAATGATTTCAATAGATAAAAAAAGTTGACCAGCTGATCTAAAAAATCTGATTGTTGCAGAATTTCGATCCGACGACTTACCCGCGAAAGATATTTTGCGGGTACTTTAAATCCACGATGGCTTTTATCGATAAAATCAAGCAGATTTCGAAGTTCGGGCATAGTGGCCATCGTTGACAAAGCTCCCTTGGTATTAAAAAATACCGAAACAGATTGTACACCCGCTCCAAAAAATAAGCTTTTAAATACATGGGCCTGGTTTGCTCCCAGGAGAAATATATCTCCGCATTGAAAATCATGTACATTGTCATCAACCAAAAGTTGACCAATTCCCGCTTTGATCCAAATTAACTGATACTCTTCGTGACGATGCATATGCGGATAAAACTTTTCCAAAACATCCTCCTGTACATAAACGGACTTATCCTGTGGAGCAGGTACCTTAAATTGAATTGGCTTCATATCAAATTAGATTTATAATAAGTGTCAATTTAACATTAAATTTACAGCATAAGGATTAACATTGCAAATTTTGAGGAATATAGGTTAAGAATGGTATATTGAATGTTAAAATCTTCCCATAAATGCATGGTATAATAATCCATATTTGTAAGAACAATAATCTTTGCTGTATTAAATGAGTAATTAACATGTTTAAAATGAATCTTAAAAAAAGCTATTGGATCCTAGGCTTGGTATTAAGTACGCAGCTTATGGGCAACGTATATGGCCAACAGGATGAACATCCTGTATGGAAAGCAGTCAAAGCGCAGCAAGCTACCCTGGGCCTGGAGGAGGGTGCCAAAAGCTTTACCCTCAAAAACCTCAATGTAGCTATCCTCAATGCATCGCAGACGCTATCTTCTTTTCGCCCCAACGGCGGCGAAAAAGATTTTGACTATACACCTGTTGAACTCCTGAGCAAAAGAGACCGCAATAAGTTTTTTCATATCGGTGATATCAATATCAGTTTGCGCCGTCAGGGTGATTCGTTATGGACCGCCTATTCATCTGCGACAGACCGCAAACCTATAAAAGTACTCAGCCCTACAAAAAATAACCTTGCAAGCGCGGATATCAGTCCTACGCTCAACAATATTCCGTTGAAGGTTGTACGCAGCTGGCAAGATGACGGAGGCGATCTGATCCTGAGTTTTGAGATTTCAAATCCCAACGATTATTCCATCGAAATCGGCGCGCTGGGTATGCCACTTCCGTTCAACAACAACATGGATTGGAAAAATCTCGATCAGGCACATGCACAAAATGTCTTTTTCGATCCCTATATAGGTCAGGATGCGGGTTATCTACAGGTCAACCGTTTACATGGTAATGGTCCCAGTCTATTAGTATTACCCTACAAAAATGCAGGTTTTGAAGCCTACAATCCGCTCAATACAGACCCTACCCCCCGAAGTATTACCTTTGAGGGATTTCATGAATGGATGATCCACAGTAAAGCACATGCCGAGACTGATTGGAAAGGAGTAGAACAATGGAATACACCGACTTCTACCCTCTTAAAACCACATGAATCAAAGAACTTTGCCTTAAAATTTGTCCTCGCGCCAAGTATCCGGCAAATTGAATCGGAGTTATTGAAAAACAATAGGCCTGTCGCTGTTGGACTTCCCGGATATGTTGTCCCCATGGACAATCCCGCCAAACTCTTTGTTAAGCACAACAAAGCGATCAAAAGTGTCAGCGTCTATCCCGAAGGTGCATTGACCCTGACAAAAAAAGGAAGCACAGCCCAACAATGGACCGAATACGAAGTGAAGGGCAACCGTTGGGGACGCGCACGGCTTACCATCAACTACCAAGATGGTATTACACAGACGATCCACTATAAAGTAATCAAATCCGAAAAAGAAGTTGTACAGGATCTGGGCCATTTCCTCACCACCAAACAGTGGTATGAAAATGACAAGGATCTCTTTGGCCGTTCGCCAGCTGTCATATCCTATGACTATGAAGAACAGCAGCCCATCACCCAAAATAGGAGCGCCTGGTTTGCAGGCCTCAGCGATGAAGCCGGAGCAGCAAGCTGGCTTGCCGCTCTGATGAAACAAGTACTGCAGCCCGATCAACAGGAAATAGCCAAATTAAAACGATTTGTCAATGAGACCCTCTATGGCCATATCCAACATAAAGAAGGCGACAAGAAATATGGCGTCGTAAAAAGTCTGTTTTATTATGAACCAGATTCAATGCCGGCCGGTACCTACCGTTCGGATATCAACTGGAAAACCTGGTCTGCCTGGCCCAAAAAGGAAGCCGATGACATTGGGCGATCCTATAATTATCCACATGTTGCGGCAGCACACTGGGTTATGTACAGACTCGCCCGTAACTACAACAATCTGGTCAATGAAGAAACCTGGGACAAGTACCTCGAACGGGCTTACCAGACCAGTATCGCCATGGTCGAAAAAGCGCCTTACTACGCACAATTCGGTCAAATGGAAGGCAGTATCTTCCTTATCATCCTCAATGATCTCCGTAAGGAAGGATTAACGACTATGGCCGACAAGCTTGAAGCCGCCATGCGCAAACGGGCAGAGCATTGGAAAACCCTCAATTATCCATTCGGGAGCGAGATGCCATGGGATTCTACAGGTCAGGAAGAGGTATACCTCTGGTCTCGCTTTTTCGGCTTCGACGAAAAGGCCCAAGTGACACTCAATGCCATCATTGCTTACATGCCTACCGTCCCGCACTGGGGGTACAATGGCAGTGCACGCCGTTATTGGGATTTTGTCTATGGCGGCAAACTTTCCCGTATCGAGCGGCAGCTGCATCATTATGGTTCGGCCCTCAATGCCATTCCCGTCCTTACAGCCTACCGCGACCATCCAGACGACTTCTACCTGCTCCGTATCGGACATGCAGGTATGATGGGTGCATTGGCCAATGTTACAGCCGATGGCTTTGGCCCGGGAGCATTCCACTCCTACCCATCCACACTGGCCAATGACGGCATCTCGGGCGATTATGGAACCGGCTTTTACGGGTATGCCGTAAATTCGGGGACATATATTGTCGATCATCCCGAATTTGGCTGGCTGGCTTTCAGCGGTAATCTAAAAACCGAAAAACAACAGGTCAAGGTTGCTCTCACTACAGCTTCCAAAGGACGTGTCTACCTCGCAAAAGAAAATCTTTGGTTGACCACAGATGCCGGAGAAATTGCCGAATTGCACTACGATCAAAAAGACCGCAGCGTCACCCTGATCTTTAATAATCAGGCAAAACAAAACAGCGCAAATATTCTGCTCAATGTAAATCCCGAAAGCCATTATGAGGTGGAAGGAATAAACAAAGATCCGTTGAATCGCTATGCAATACCCCTATCAACAAAAACGATAAAATTGAAAAAGCTGAAGTAGAAAAGAATCCGGACAACGGCCTTCTAAAACATGGGCTATATCTTCGCTAGCATCCTTGCTAGAAACACAAGTGATCATAAGACTTCAAAAAGCGGGCTTTCATTTAGATGGAAGCCCGCTTTGGTTTAGTTGGAGCAGCTCCGTTCAATTTATTTAAAAAATAATCTACTAATTTTATAGACTTTATTTATTATTCCCTATATTTGCTTATCATATTCAATCAACTAAACTTTTTTAACATTTAAGATCCCTTATGAAAAATCAACAATTCCACATTGCATCCATGCGAATGTGTTGCTAACAAAAAACTACAGTGTTCTGCTGTAGAAACATTCCCCTAGAAATCCTGCAAGTAATCAATTGGCGTTGGCACTTGTTTAATTTTTAACTATTAATCCAAATTTTATGAAAAACATTGGAGTACGGCTGTATTCTATCTATTTTCTATTGTTCTTTTTTTGGGTACAACCCACATATTCACAGAACAAGCCCAAACCTATCGTAAACGCTACCCTTGAGGGCCATATCATTGACGCTTCTACAAAACAGCCTATAGAAGATGTCACTGTACAATTGGATGCTGTTACCCACTCTGTAAAAACCGACAGGGAGGGTAGATTTCAATTTGTTACTGGACAGAAGCTCCCCTTTAAGGTCAAGCTGACGCATCTCAACTACAAGTCGCTATCCCTTGTGATCGACAAAAGTCCCATTGTTATTGAGCTCAGCCCAGCAAGCAAAGACCTGGAAGAAGTCGTGGTAACAGGTGTTGCACAAGGCACAAGCCGCAAAAAGCTATCCTTTGCATTGACCAAAGTAGATCAGGAGCTGATCGGCACCGTTCCTGCTCTCGATGCTTCCACGAGTTTACGCGGAAAAGTCGCCGGCCTCCGCATCGACCAGTCGGGTGGCAATGCCGGGGCATCGGTATATCTCCGTGGATCAAAGTCGGTAACCGGAGAAATCGAACCCTTGATCGTTGTGGATGGCTTCGTCACAGCCCTCCGTCTTTCAGATCTTAATCCCAACGATATTGAGAGCATCGAAGTTGTTAAAGGAGCTGCAGCTTCGGCCTTATATGGAACCCGTGGCGAAGGCGGGGTCATTCAGGTGTTGACAAAAAACGGTAAAAAGGAAGGAAAACTCAATATCAGTATAGATAACGAACTTGGTTACTCGAGTCTGTTATTACTTCCACCACTATCCTATCAGCATCATTTCAAGGTCAACCCAGACGGATCTTTCCTGTTGGTCAATGGTGCCCGCGTGATCGACTACAAAGAAAATGGTTTTTCGGTCAATCTGCATCCCTATAAAGACTATGTGGACAATACCAAAAATCTATTGGGTCAGACCAGCTATTTTACAAATTCCATCTCGGCCGCAGCAAGTGGTGAAAAATACAACATCTATTTATCCGCACAGAACCAACATAAAGGCGGAGTTTCACCAGTGGTCGATGCAGACAAAAGACAGAACATCCTGTTCAATCTTGGTTACCGCGTTTCACCCAAAATTACAGCCGATCTAACCACACAGTATAGCTTCTTCAATACACCTTCGAGTGCTGTATCCAGCCGTTCGGATGGACTGCTTTATTCGACTTTACTTGTCGAGCCTTTTATTGATCTCAGCGAAAAGAATGAATCAGGAAAATATGTCTACCTACCTCAAGGGAGCAATCTTTCCGGTCAGCAATGGACCAATCCTTTCTATCGGCTGAGCAATGAGGAATACGCCTATCAGACCGAGAATCTGCTGCTGGGTGGAAAAGTAAAATATGCAATTACCGAACACCTGAGCGCCGAAGGTGCCCTTTCCCTACAGACAAAACAATATAATACCGAAGAATACTATCCTAAAGGTTATCAGACCATTGTCCCGGATGTCAGTCTGAATAATGGGAACTATGCTTTAAGAACCTCTAAAAGCACCAGCAAAAATGGCCAGCTACAATTAAATTACAACCGCAGGACTGGCAATTTGGATTGGGGGCTTACTGCCAAATATGTGTATGAATTTGCATCGCAGACAGGTTTCAATGCTTCCGGTCGAAATCTTACGGCCCCAGTCAAAAGCCTGGATGTGACAGAACCGAGCACGAGGGTCATTTCATCCAATTGGGAAAAAACAGTTAACCATGGCTATTTCCTCAACGCCAAGTTTGCCTGGGCAGATAAACTATTTGTCGACGCCCTCGGCCGGCTCGATCAGAGTTCACGGTTTGGCCGCGATGTAGGTACAGCCTTTTTCCCCCGCATTTCCGCCGCCTATCGTTTGACGCAGGATATCAAGCTCGATCCGTTGACAGAGTTTAAGCTGCGGGTGGCATATGGAAAAGCGGGAAGCCTTCCTCCTTTTGGAGCCAAAGACAGCCGCGTCAGCATCACCAATACAGGGGGTGTCAGCTATACACAAAATGACAATACCGATCTGAAGCGGGCAGTTACCGCAGAAACGGAACTTGGTTTTGATGCCGTCTTATTTAAGCGACTGAATGTACAGTTCAACTATGCTTTTTCAAATAGTACCAACGATTTTATTTCTGTCCCAGCCTTTACACCGATTTCGGGCTCAGCAAGTATCTACGATAACCTAGGCGCTGTAAAATCAAATTCTCTCGAACTGGAGGTCAATGGAAAAGTGCTCGAGCATAAAAAGTTTAGTTGGTCATCAGGCCTTACTTTCAGCCGCGTCCGTAGCCGGATTACATCACTGGGCGATGTTCCCGAGTTTACATACAACGGTTATCGAAAAGCTGTCGGTGCCAGTACCACCGCAATTTATGGGTACAGTATCCATTCGGATCTCGCGCAGTTGCAAACCAACGCCGACGGTTTTGTCATCAATGCCGGTAACGGTACCAAACGGATTGAAGACTATGTAGTAAATGACTTTGGTGTTGTTGTCGAAAAAGCCGCTTTGGGTACGGCAAATGAAGCGCCCGTATTTTATGTCAATGCTGCAACTGGCAATGCCAAAATTATCGGCGATGCCAATCCAGATTTTTTACTGGGCTTTACAAACACCTTTAATTACGGGCGTTTTTCACTTTACAGCGTGCTGGATTGGCAACAAGGGGGACAGAAATTCAATGAAACCGCACAATATCTGACCTATGTCTACCGCTCGGAATTTTCTGACCGGAGTGCCGCCGCAGGCAAACCGCTAAACTTTACAACCCAGGTATTCAACGCCTCACAAGTAACAGATTATTGGATCGAAAAAACCACCTATTTGGCCCTTCGCGAGCTTTCGTTATCCTATAAACTACCAACAGAAAAACTAGGCCTTTCCAAGGTTCTGAAAAATGCCAATCTATCCCTTATCGGCAGAAACCTCTTTATCTGGACAAACTATAAGGGAGTTAATGTTGATGGAATCGGACAGGATGGATTCAACTACCCGACCTATCGTATTATTTCAGGGAAACTAACCTTCAATTTTTAACCTAATCAGACAAAGTAAAACATGAAGAAGATATTTTTTGGTTTAGCCGTTCTTTTCTCACTAGGCTCATGCGAATCGATCGGATTCGACGACCCCTCGACATTGACGAATGCCGAAGCCATAGAAAAGATAAAAAGTTTAGGTTATGTACTCACAACAAGCAGTGTGCAGACCGCCTTCAATACCACGACCAATAATGCTGGGGGCTCCCATTTTAGTCTTTGGGCAGACCAGTCGACCAATACCAACGGCAGCCAGTCCTGGTGGGATTTTGCGAACGAACCACGGTTACGTTTGAACAACAATTCGGCATACCGCGGTAATGCAGCCGTTCGTGAAGTATATTCCAATTTCTATCAGTCCAATCTGGATGCCACCAAAGTGATCGACCTGATCGAGAATCAAAAGTTGACGATCTATGATGACAAGGGGGCCGATCGGACCAAAGACTGTCTTATTGGTGCCTATTATGCAAAAGGTGTTTCCCAGGGTTACCTGGGCGCAATATTCGACCGCGGACTGATTGTGGATGATGTCAACCTTAAACTCAAGGAGTTTCCCAATTCGTATAAAGAGCTGATCGAGAATGGCATCAAACATCTTGATAAGACCTTGCAGCTTATTGCCGAAACACCCAACCTGAATTTCGATTTTTTAAAGGGTGTCACCATTTCGAAAGGCGATCTCATATTGCTGATCAATTCGCTTTCTGCTCGGATCCTGTCCTCGGTAGCACGGGATAAGGCCGAAGCAGAGAATCTGGCTTCCCCTTATTGGAACAGAGTTCTTGCCTATGCCAACAAAGGTTTTACCTCCGATTACACCATCACCACTACCGTGGGTGGCTATTACAATGCCCTGGTCGATGTACTCGAACGCCCGTACGGAACGGCCTCTTATGTTCCTGCAGATATAAAAATCGCTTATTTGGCAGATAAAACAAAAAAAACGCCCACAGCCTACCCCACCAACAACAGCGTTATCTTGGGTCCTATTGAATCTGACGACAAACGCTTCTACCAATATTTTACTTACACAAGTAACTTCGGTATTTTGCTTGAAGCAAGAGGAAGGGGGCTTTTCAGTAATTACATGCGTTCCCGATGGATGTATCCCAAATTGTCTACCCTCAATGTTGCCGGTGCTGTCAACCCATACTTTTTGGCCGAAGAAACACGCTTATTGCGGGCAGAAGCAAAATACTGGTTGAAGGATTACGATGGCGCTGCGGCTGAGCTGAATGCTTCGACAGCCTCCCGCAAACAAAAAGGTGGTCTTCCCGATGTGATAGCCAACGCCAGTGCCCTACGCGATGCCATTCATTATGAATATGCGATAGAAATAGATGGAGCGGGTGGTACTTTCGTACCCTTCACCTTCATGCGGAGAAATGATCTGCTACAGGGTGGCACGCCGACCCAGTTTCCGATACCGCAGATCCAACTCGAACTCATCGGAGAACCCGTTTACACCTTCGGTGGTAATGAGTCTGCCGGTGAAAAAGGCAAATTTGGTGAGCTTGGTACAGCCCGCGACAATGGCTGGAAGCCAGCTTCAAAATAATCAAACAGAACAACCATTCTATCGAACTAACCCCGTTTATATATACGCCTTCTGTTTTACGCGCTGCACACAGCAGCGCGAAAACAGCGGCTATTTTTTTTACAGCACTATTTAGCTCAGCAGTTTTTGCTGAAATGCAAAACGGATCAAATCAGCCGTGTTTTTGCTTTTGGTTTTGTCCATCAGATTCTGACGGTGCCCTTCGACAGTCCGTTTGCTCAAAAAGATTTTATCCGCAATTTCTACAGCGGTGAAACCCTGAGCAATGAGTTCCAGTACAGCAAATTCCCGTTCCGTGATTTCATACTGTGACAGTCGTGAAGTAACATCAACATTCTCACTATTCTCAACATCAAAGTTTTCCATAAAGCGCAAACCGAAATTGGTCATCAGATACTTGTGACCTTGCGCCAAGCGCAATAAGCCAAATAAGATTTCATCATAATCTCCCCCTTTAGATAGATACCCGTCTGCACCACTCCGGAAAGCTTCGGCTACATCAACCGGATCTTCAATCATGGAAAGCACAGCAAACCTAAGTTCAGGATATATTTTTTTGGCCATCCGGATAAAACTTACACCATCCATGCCCTGCATATTCAGGTCCGTTAAAACCAGATCTGGCAATGTGTTTTGTTCAAGATAGATTAATGCATCCTCTGCACTGTCTACCTCTCCTACCACCGAAAGCTTGTCGTGGGTATCAATGATTAAGCGTATCCCATTTCGCACAAGTCGATGGTCATCAACTAAAAGAATTTTAGTCATTTTTCCTCCAATCCTACTAAGATACTTTATTTTTTTTAATAGGCTATTTTTTAAATTTAGTTCACGTAAAAATCCCCTACAGGTCTACTTTACCTTTCGCCAGATCTTTTCATTTCCCACCTGATTATAGTGAGGTGCCAACGCAGAAAAACGCAATGTCTCCTGACTGCCTAAGGCAAGGTAGCCGAATGTTTCGAGGCTTTCATCAAAAAGTGACAATACCCTGTCCTGCAGCTCTGTGTCAAAATAGATCAGCACATTGCGACATAGAATAAGCTGAAAAGCATTAAAAGAAGCATCACTCACCAAGTTGTGAGAAGCGAAAACAATACGCTCCCGCAAAGTGGAATTGAGTTTTACCCAATTATAGTTCGCGGTATAGTACGATGAAAAATCAGCTTTACCGCCCGAAAGCTGATAATTTTCAACATAAGATTTTAGATTTGCTATCGGGATGACAGCTTTCTTTGCCTGTTCGAGCACTGAAGGGTTGATATCGGTGCCATAGATCAATGATTTGTGCAATAGGTTTTCTTCTTGCAATAAAATTGCCAGCGAGTACGCTTCCTCACCTGTTGCACAGCCCGCTATCCAAATGCGGATAAAGGGCGAAGTACGCAACCTAGGAAGGATTTCATGGCGAAGATTTGCGAAAAAGCTGGGGTCACGAAACATTTCGGTTACGTTCACTGTCATCTTTTCGACAAATCGTTGCATGTATTCCGGATCGCGGACAACACGATAACGTAGTTCGGCGAAACTGGCAAAATTATCCAGCAGGCAAAGCTGGTTGATCCGCCGCGAAAGAGATGCTTTCGTATAGTGAGTAAAGTCGTAACCGTAAAGACGTTGCACGTCTTCCATCAGGATCATGACCTGCTCTTGGCTGACAACCTTATTTCCGCCGATCATGCCCTGATATTCCTGATCAGTTCAACCAATAATTCAATATCGATCGGTTTGGAGATATAACCATTGGCACCCGCATCCAGGCATTTTTCACGGTCCCCTGACATGGCCTGCGCTGTTACGGCGATGATTGGCAAGTCCATAGCGCTGTATGACTCCCGGATCAGCTGCGTCGCTTCATAGCCATCTATCTCGGGCATCATCATATCCATGAGAACAAGACCGATATCGGCATTCTCTCGCAGAATGGCAAGCCCTTCTCCTGCCGAAAGGCAACCCACTGCCTGAAAACCCCTGGATTTCAAAGCCAATTTCAGGGCAAATATATTGTTCTGATCATCGTCTATAATCAATATTATTCTGTTCATATCCATACTCATTCTTTATCTATCTATAATTATTGACTTACCTTTCATACATCCACACCCGCAGAAGGGATAGTAGCTGATCGATATCCACCGGTTTGGAGATATAATCAGAAGCTCCTGCGGCAATGCATTTTTCTCGGTCGCCCATCATTGTTTTGGCCGTAACAGCAATAATAGGCATATCTTCGTAGCGCGGATTACTTCGGATCGAAGCAATAGTTTCGTAACCGTCCATTTCGGGCATCATCATATCCATCAGGATCACCGCCACATCCGAATTATCTTCCAGCTGTTTCAGTGCATCTTTTCCATCCGTTGCTGGCACCACGGTCATCTGATATTTTTCGAGCGCTTTGGTGAGCGAAAAGATGTTTCGGATATCGTCATCTGCGACAAGTACTTTTTTGCCCTTCAGGACATCCTGCAAAAAGCTAAGTCTATTGCCTGTTGGGGCAGAGAAACCGTTATTTTCTTCGACTAAATGCAAGAACAATCCCACCTCATCCAGAATTCGTTGATAGGAATTGGCCGTTTTTACCACAATAGAATCTGCGTACCGTTTTAGTTTCATCTCTTCCACCCGCGAGAGGTTTTTTCCTGTAAAAACGATGATCGGCAGGTTTTCAAGTCCTTGATCACGTTTGACAGCTTCCAGGGTTTCATAGCCGATACGGTCGGGCAGCCCCATATCCAGGATCACGCAATCTGCAACATCGGAGCTCAGCGCCACAATACTGTCCTCCACATTGCTCTTGATCTCGGAGTTGATATTAAAGCTGTCCAAAAACAGCGACAGGGCTGCGGCATGTTTAGGATTTTCTTCAACGATCAATACTTTTTTGGGATGCCGCGTGAGGGCATCTTCTATTTTACGGAACATATCGCCCATCTGCTCCAATGCCATCGGTTTATTGATAAAGTCTATGGCGCCTTGAAGCAGACTTTCTCTTTTTACCTGTAAAGAAGACATAATATGCACGGGGATATGTCGAGTCTTGGGGTTTTCCTTGATCTCTGCCATTACCTGCCATCCATCTTTAAGTGGAAGTTGAATATCCAATAGGACCGCCAGTGGCATATAACGGGCCACCATCTCCGCCGCGATATCACCACGGACGACCACGATACCTTTATAGTTTTGCTGACGCGTATATTTGAGCAGGATCTTTGCGAACTCAATATCATCTTCGACGATCAAGATAAAGCGGTCGCCTGCCACGATGCTATCCCGATCATCCGGAATATCGGCTGGGATAGGAATCTCAGGCATCCTTTCCACGGCCTCTACTGCCGTTTGTGAATCTTGTTTCACTACGGCGTGCTCCACCGTTTCAACGTCTGTTTCTCCGATCATTGGCCGCTGCAATTCCGCAGCAAATACGGATGGCATGTTGCCCGAAATCTGCTCCGGAAGGATGAGGCGGAATACACTGCCTTTGTTTTCTTCGCTATCCAGCAAGATTTCGCCACCGAGCAGACGCGCCAGTTCGCGGCTGATCGAAAGCCCAAGTCCGGTGCCGCCAAATTTGCGACGTGTAGAACCGTCTGCTTGTTGGAAAGCCTCAAAAATCAGATGCTGCTTGTCCTTCGGTATCCCGATTCCCGTATCGCGCACTTCAAATACAATACGATTTCTCTGCGATTGTTCGCGATCAATATGTAAAGTCACCTTTCCCGAGCCCGTAAATTTGATGGCATTGGACAATAAATTACGTAAGATCTGATCCAAGCGCAGCTTATCTGTTTCCAGCTGTGGTGGCAACCCTTCAGCCGCGTTCATTTCCAGTCCGAGCTGCTTTTCGGCCGCTATTGGCCCAAACATAGCCGTCAGTCCATTCAGTATATCGGCAAAATATACATGCTGTACATCCAGGTCCATTTTTCCGGATTCTATTTTAGATAGGTCCAGAATCTCGTCTATCAAAGTCAGCAGACTTTTTCCCGAACTTTGGATCACAGCTGCCGATTCCATCTGTTCTTCATTGAGGTTACCATCCGAATTTTCGGCCATCAAACGGGAAAGTAATAGAATTGAATTGAGCGGTGTGCGCAGTTCATGCGACATATTGGCCAAAAATTCAGACTTATAGCGTGTACTTTGTTCAAGCTCGGCCGCCTTTTTCTGAATTTCCTGATTGCGTTCGGCAATTTCAACATTTTTATCTTCCAACAGTTTTGAGCGCTCTTCCAATTCGCGGTTAGACTGCACCAATTCTTCCTGCTGCACCCGGAGTTCCTCTTCCGATGCCTGCAATTTATGGGTATGCATTTCGAGGCTCGAATTGAGTGATTCCAATTCGGTATGCTGTGCCTGCAGTTCTTCAGTCTGTGCCTGAGTTTCTTCCAATAAATTCTGGACCACCAATCTGGCCTGTGCCGCCGCAAGTGTAGTACCTACTTTTTGCACCGCATCCCTAAAAAATGCCAGCTGTATCGAAGAAAAGGGCTGTAGTGAACCCAGCTCCATCACACCAATACATTGGTTACCATCAAAAACTGGCAGGATAAAAAGGTTGTTCACCTGCACCTTTCCGATAGCAAAACTGATAACATAGCTACTATTTTCGAGGTTTTCGAATAACTTTTCTTTCGCGTCTTTAAAGACCTGACCGACCATGCCCGCTCCCGGAGCAAAACGTTTATGGTCGAGATCTTCGAGTCCATAGGATCCCCTTAAGACAAGCTCATCCTGTTCCATCAGGTAGATGGCACCATTAACACAGTTGCCATATTTTGTCAGATGACCCAGCGTAACAGCTGTAAGCTCTTCCTGCCTTTTATTACCCATCAACAGGTTGCTCAGCTGGGTTAGTCCGGCCTGATGCCAATTGTTATTACTGAGTTCATCAAAAGATGTTTTGAGCGACCTGGCCATTTCATTGAGGGATCCCGTCAAGCTGCCCAGATCATCCTGCTCGCCATCCTGAATCTGCATTTCATAATTGCCGGCAGCAATCTCCCGTGCTATGCGCTGGGTAATGCTCAGTCGGCGCTGGATCTCTTCATCTTTGCGTTTTAGGTCATTCTGCAACTCCTCACGTTTAAAGAAATCTGCCCTGAGCCGGAAGTAAAAAAACAGTGTAATCAGCAACGAAACTGCCGCAGCCAATAAAACAAATATGGAGGTGTATCCCGAAGACCGTGTAAGTTCATCTGAACGTCGATTGAGCAACGATTCTTCTTTATCTATGATTTTGCTGATCAACAAACGGCAACTGTCCATATAGGTTTTGCCTTCTTCGAGTTGGGCAACAGAGACCATACCACCTCGTTTTTTGATGTTCACCAAATTCTCCAATCGATCCAGTCGAGACTGAACAAGTGTTGACAGGGTATCAATCACCTGCTGCTGTGCCGGATTATCAGCCGTAAGATCATGCGCGCGGCTCAGCGATTGAGGCAAGGACTGAAGACCATTTTTGTAAGGATCGAGAAACTTTTCCATCCCTGTCAGTAAATATCCACGCTGGCCCGTTTCTGCATTCTGCAAGTCCTGCAGAATTTTATTGACACGGCTCATGACCCGCCGGCTGTGATCGACCATCGTACTATTGTGGATCTGTTTGCGGATACTGACATATGAAGCCGTTGAACTCGCTAACAGGATCAACAGTGAAATTCCAAAACCTACCTGCAGGTTTCTTAAAATAGTTTTAGGCATGCTTTTCAACAATTGAGTTAAGACAATGCCAACTGATGGTCTAGATGGCCGCCAAATATAACAATAGGGAGCCTAAATTAAATCCCGCGCCACCTGCCCCAACCATCTTACCGTATTTTAACAAAAACTTGCGTATTTATCCGCTCTCCGCAATCTTGCCGGCAATGATAGCCGATGTAGCGGAGCAAAAATCAAGGCCCGAATAATCCGGATTATAGCCGCCCATATAAGGTACAGCCATCATGAAAAGACGTTGACTGGCGTTGCCGCTGTGGTCTACCAGCTGGAAGCTGTCGTCTATCTTTACCCCGGGTACCTGCAAAAAAATGGCGCCATCTGGAGCTACAAACATATGGTCGTTGCCTGCCAACATTTGTTCTTTAGCCTGTTCCACTGAACGAAATCGCAGGTAAGCTGGACTGACATTGCCATTGTCGACTAAACTCTTGAAAGGAAATTCTTCAAAGTTCAACGGTCGCTGTCCTACACAATCAACAAATGTGTTATAATGTTTTTTTATTTCTATCCCAGATTCATCGGTATAAAAATAGTTAGCGCCGCGGTCGCTCGCAGGTTCAACCCGACTGTCCGCACCAACATTGATCACTTCCAACCGACCAGCATCGTGTAGTGCGAGGAGCTCACGGCTGGAACTCTGCGGTACAAAAGCGATGACAATGGAAATCAACGGCATCAGTACTTTTTTTAAACGCAGCATATCTTCGGCAGACATGTATTTGGCAGGATAGTTTAAGGTGAAACTCAGGGCAGAAAGCACTTCTTTCCAATAGATAGACTGACGCCTTCTGATAGATTTCAGCGCTCGTTCGTGCTCCTGGCGAAATCCCTCGAAGGCATCTTTCTGTTCCCTTAAACTGAGTACTGCTTCTACAAAGTCTTCCAGGCTGAGCTTTTCCACAATTGCATAAAAGTCGGGATCCTTTTCCTTAAACTGAGCTTTAAAATTACGATCGAACAGAAAATCCAACGACACGAAACCTTCATTTTCAAGTCTGTTAAGCATGAGTTCCTCTTCGGAGATCAAAAGCTTGTTGGCTAGGAAAGGTTCTTCCTGATGGAATCGGATCGCAGGCAGAAGACCACTTCGGGTATGCATCAATAACTTAAAACTTTCACTTCCCGGGTCGATCTGATACCTTAACTCACCTGTCTCCAGCGCCTCAAAAGCCCCATTGTGGCGTGCTATCGTACGGATAGCATCGATTGCTGTGAGCGAAGCGCCACGCAAGCCAACTGCATGATCTGTTTTTAAGGCGAGCTTTGACGGCGGATAGGGTGATTCAAAATAATGCTCTACATTACCCTCATACCTAGTTGGCCATTTATGTCCGGTACAGATAATAACCTTGTCTACGAAATAGGTGTCGGTGCTGCCCACCATGATTTTAACCTGCGTCTGGCTTTCGAGATCAATGATATCACTGACCTGGCTGCCGAGATGAATCTGTGTTTCGATCCCCTTTTCATCCGCCATCCGTTTCAATAGCATAAACTGCTCCGACAGGTAGCGGCCAAGAAGCAGCCGTGGCACCACTTTGTAGCGATTAAAATCGTCAACGTCTATTCCATAGCTTCGTAGCGTGGTTTCCGGTAAGGATTGAACATAATCCTCTATCGTCGAAACCAGCGCTGGAATTTCATGATCCGAGACATTAGTTAGATGCTCAGGTGTAGCACCTTCGTAGCTATAAGGCATCCCTGCCCCCAATTGCTTGCGGGACTCGAAAATAGATACTTTGAGACCGGCTATATTCTTTTCGACCAATCTCTTGTACATAAATAGGCCACTGGGTCCACCCCCGATAATGGCTACATGAATGTTTTGTTGCATAGTTTTCGTTGCGCTGCCTAAAGGACAGTATTCGGTTCTAAGAACAAGGGCAAATTGCAGAAAGTTTTAGTCCATTTATTCCCGGACAATAAAAAACGGGATAAATACGGACCACGATTTAAATACCTGAATCTCGGATTCTGCAAACGATCATCAGGTACCTGCTGTTTTTCGAATAAACAAAACGATAACAAATAATAATATTATGGAAAACAACATCAACAATCCGGAGATCATCAACGACATTATTAAGATCAACAACGACCGCATCGAGGGTTATAAAAAAGCAATCGATCTGGCGACAGGTCATGGCTTAGATAAACTTATACCAACATTTCAAAAATTTATCGGGCAGTCGGAAGAATTTATTGCCGAATTGACACCTTATGTTGAACTTGAAGGCAAAGAGGCAACGGACAGCACCATGCTTAGCGGCAAACTTTTCCGCGCCTGGATGGGCATAAAAGTGAATATTACAGGAGATGACGAAAGAAGCCTGCTCGAAACCTGTGAACAAGGGGAAGATGCATTCAAATCAACTTATCAAACAGCTTTGGCTGAAGGCTCTCAAGAACTTTCGCAAAATGTTCATAGCTTGATCAATACACAGCTTAGCAAACAGCTTGAAGCGCACAATATCATTAAAATGCTGCGCGACAGCAAAACCCTCTAAAATTAGAAATATCAATTTTTCTTTTTCACGAAAAATACCGAAGTATAATCCCTTCGGTATTTTTTATTAAATCATATTTTCAAATCAACTTTTTTCTAAATTCTCGCCATATAGTCAAAAATAAGGATACCTATTTGCCCAATTACACTTTTGCTCTTACTCGACTCAATGTGGATCGCGTTATCCCTAAATACGAGGCCACAATACCTAATGGTGTACGTTTTAATACTTCAGGATAGCGTTCAATGAGATTTCTATACCGCTCAACCGCGGACAACATCCGCAGTTCATTGGCTTTCTCTTCACTTTTGATATAATAGCGCTCTGTCAAAACCCTACCGATGAAATTAAATTCGGGGATTTTATAGTACAGCTCATTCAATTTCTCGTAGCTCAGAACCAATAGACTGCAGGGCTCTAGTGTTTCGATTGCTTCGAAGCTTGGTTTTTGACTAAAAAAACTATAGACCGCAATCGCAAGATCGCCCTCATAGAGCAGCCAGGAGCTAATCTCATTACCCTTCGGATCAATATAATAAGAATGTACACCGCCCTGCAGAATAAAATAGATCTGCTTTTGCACTTGTCCAATATCAACAAGGCGAACCCCCGCTTTCACATCGATCACATAGCTATGCATTTCGATCAGCTGCTTTAAATCGTCCGACAGCGGATGAATGCTTTCAAAAAGTTTTAAAATAAGATCTGTAGCCGGTTGGCCATATCTACTGGTCTTTTTTTGCATACAATGAATATATAACAATAATGGTGGACCAACTATAAGTCATCCTAAATATACACGATAAGCAACCTATATTTTTTGCTTTTTGGCAAAAAATATATACCATAGATTCCTAAACTTTGGCTATGAAAAATATACGATAAATCCGTTGTGCTTTTGGCGATGGCGGTATTATTTAACTGTCAGCAGACATTTCATCTATAGGAACTGGGATGAAATCAAAAAAAACAGGTCTACGCCACCCGCCCTGAACAGTAGGTGGCAAAAATTTTAACTATATGAAATACATCAAATACAGTTTGATTGCCTTTGCAACGTTAGTTATCATCTGCCATCTTCCCTTTATTGGAGGATCGATATTAAGTGAAATCGACAGCGGAAGGTTTAGATATTCCAATATTGATGGTTCCTATACCAGCATCCAGGGATTTGGTTTTAAAGACGCCTTTTATACGAGAAACACACTTGCCCCTTCATCTGATCCGAAACTTTCTGATCCCAAAGTTCAGCAGATTTATCGCTTATACAAGATCAACTGGCTCTGCTTTTGGCGCTGGCAGTATTATGTTGTATCCTCGCTAAAGTTTGAATATAAAGACTGGAAGGAAATCGAAAAACATCGCGTGCCATATGAAAAAGATAATTATCGACAGGATTTTTAGCACGTTATTCCATAACCTAGCAATCCTATCAGCGAAAGCGGAAACAGTTTATAAGAATATAAAATATCCAATTGAGCCTGTTTTCGTCGGCTCTCTATAAACTGTGCATACAATTTTGGAAAATTGAATCAAACAGTAATATTTTACATGATTTTAAGCTTTTAGTACATGACTTTCTTTATTAAAAACGCTTCCTTTGAGTTACAATTTTAAATCTAGGATGGTGAGTATACCTTGTCAGATGATTCATTCATATATTTTAAGAATCTATGCGACCAATTTATGCGAAAGCACTTTCAAATTTAGGAAACAGGATTTTTGAAATCCAACAGGAAAATTGTCCTAATTTTCTTTCTGAATATCATTTTCACAGTGAATGCCAACTTACCTACATCATCAAGAGCAATGGTCAACGCTGCATAGGCGATAAACTAGAAGAATTTGAAAGTGATGAATTGACTTTTATTGGTCCTGGCTTGCCTCACGTTTGGCACCCTCCGAATACAGTGACCTCCGAAAGGAACAGCGCCGCGTCCATAACACTGATTTTCGACCCGGAAAGGCTCCAGTCTTTCTGTCCCTTATTATTTGAAATATCTCACCTCAATAACTTCTTGGAAAAATCGAGACAGGGCATGTTATTTTATGGAGAAACAAAAAATAAGTTAAAAAAAATACTGCGAAAAATGGTCTCTGCACCTGATATACAAAAAACGGTCTATCTCTTTAAATCATTAGCTATCCTACTTCATACCGAAGAATACAAGATACTATCTGATAAGCTATATATCGATGGACTGCCCCTAAAGGATGGAGAAGTTATTTTTAGTATTTACAATTATGTTTTTGAAAATTTTACCGATGAAATCTCCCTGGACGAGGCCGCTAAGCTGGCGAACTTGACCAAACCGTCCTTTTGTCGATTTTTCAAAGCATGCACAAGGAAAACATTCTCGAAATTTGTCAATGAGGTACGGATTAATGAAGCTTGTAGGCTTCTGGACCGGGATGAAAACCCCATTACCCATATAGCTTACGCCTGTGGTTTCAACTCTTTGCCCAACTTCAACAAGTTCTTTAAAGCGATTAAAGGGATTACGCCTTCTGACTACAAAAATAAGCTTTTGATTAATAAAGATTAGCGAGCAGTGACAAAGCAAATCAAAGAAGAGCTGTATTAATCAGCTATTTTTTTAGGCCTCAGGTGCCAATGGGATGGTCGGCATTCCAGCGAGCTCACGCATCCAGTTATTGAAATCCACATCCGATGGTATGTCGAACTTTTTGCGCAGTCTATTTTTGCGAACCTGCACCGCCCTGATCGTCACAAAGGTGTATTCCGAAATATTTTTTGTCGAAAAGTTGAGAAATGCCATGGCACAGAATTCCAGTTCGGTACTTCGAAGATTAGAGTCAAATGATTTGAGCGCCTGGATAAACTCTGGACACAACTCGGTATAAAGTTCATAATGGGTTTATTGTTTTTAGTCTGTATCCTTATCCAAGCAGGTCTATATGAAATATTTTCCCACTATTGGGAAAACGCTGTATTTGGGCCTCCGTGAGGCCTTCCCTGGCCGTACTGATAAAGAGGTCCGTGCATTCACTCTTATTTTATCCAGCAGTTCGCCCGTCTCACTGTTCCACTTGAAAACCGCAAACCCACCCCAATGTGCTACCCAGAGATGTCCATCGGGCCCTAGGCACATGCCATCAGGCATGCCCAACTGATCGGGTACACGTACTAATGTACTGTAGCCCTGCCCATCCGATCCCACCAATCCTCCTGAATTATGACTATCATAACGACGGATTTAACGGGTATAGGTATCGATAAAATAAAAATAAGGGCTATCGCTGGGCCAAACAAAACCAACCACAACGACCTGATCCAAGGCAATATCATTATCATCCAGGACAATATCTACGTTCTTTTGTGCGCATTGAACAGGGATTTCCAGATTTCTATATTGGTAATTTTGCCTCTCAGGTCATCAATCAACGCAATATCCGCCACTGTAAACCAACTTGAGCTTCCTTCAACATGAAATTGTGCATTTTCGTAACTCAGATCTTCAAGCTTAAATAAAAGAGCCATATTGTTTCTAAAAAAAAGCAAATAGCCAGAACAGAGCGCCCATACCAACGCTATTAAGTTGATCGAATAATCGGCGGCAAAGCCCTCAATTAGAAATCCAGTGAGTACAACAGCTGCAAAGAGCGGCATGCACCGATGTAAAGCTGTAAAATCCGAAGTCAGTTTCATATGGCTGTGATGAATTTAGCAGATCATTATTACCTGCTATGGATTTATCGTTATAAAAATCGCTGCAAGATATAAAAAGTGCAGTAAAAATTAGGGTATTGCCATTAGTCGCGGTACTGTAACCACTACTACATATAAGATGTAGCCTTTTATCACGTTGACTCTGTCGCTTTGGGAGATTACCATACCTAATAAAGAAACACAAAAAGGCTAGGTCACCACGAACCTAGCCTTTTTGTGTTTCTTTATTTACGTATTTTCCTTTCGATTCTCCCTACTACGCCTATACTGATTTTGCATTGAATCATCATAGAAAAAAACGATCAAATGTTCTGCCTATTAATCAGATTGCGAATAGTTTCATTTTCAAACAGAACAACCTACTTAATCAAAAAAGACTAATCTCACGACTAGTCTTTTTGATTTTACGAAACAACAAATTTTAAGTATGATCTAAATTAAATGTTATTTAGAATAATTCCAAATAAATTATAAAAAATATGCTATCCTATTTTTTTAGGCAGCGGATCTGTACCGCTTCTGTGCTACTCGCTATTCTCCATCCGATACCATAACCGATATCTTTTGCAGCTCCCGTCATGTGGAGCGTTTTGTAACCGCCAGCCGTTGCTGTTACCAGATACGCCCCTTCACTGCCGATTACACGGCCGAGATTCAATTAAAAATAAGGGAATAAGAAGCTGTATTCAGCGCATTCATCATCAATGTTTTTGGATGTTCCTAGGCGTCCCAAAGTTGGAGACTACGATATAAAGACAAATACAATAGAGGCCTGAGCTATCCAATGACCAGTGGTCATAAATTGATCGGGCAAACGGCATTCGATTGCCCCTAAAAATAGGTAGGTCCCTACTTTGAAAGCAGAGACCTATACCGAAGTTCCCAAGGAGAACCCTCATTCTAATTTTATCCTCGATTACAATCGGTAGGAAACTGTGGCCACCAAATTTCTACGCTGCTGTGGATTGACAGACCAGTAACCGATATAATATTGTTTGTTGTTGATGTTATTGAGGTTGAAATTGACACGGAATTTGTTGAACGAATAGTATATCGCTCCATTCAGAAGCGCATAACTTGGAAGCTCAAACACGCCTGTCACGCTATTGTCGATGACCTTGTACTTTCCGCCATAGTTACCGCCGAGGCCAAAGCCCAGATTTTTGAGCTTACCGTTCTGAATCTGGTAAGATCCCCATACGTTACCTAATGTACTTGGTCCCTGTCCACCCGGAGCACGTCCCTTTTCGTTGTAGAAATCATTTCCGTTTCCGGCGATAATGGCAATATGGTTGTAACTGAATCCTGCTTTGACCGAAAAACCAGCGTACGGTATTGCTTCGACGTCAAAATCAAATCCCTTGCTCTCTACTTTTCCACCCTGTATGGATCCCGTAGGTGTGCTATACACCCGATTGGCAACCCTAATATCATACAGGGCCAGTGTTGTCCACAATCGATCCTTGATCAGGCTCGCCTTGGTGCCGAGCTCCCATTGGTTGGCCCGCTCCGGCTTGAAGGATTGCACCCCGGTCTTGACATTATTGGCATCGTATACGATACTTGGCGCAACATTGTAGAATGCATTCATATAATTGGCAAAGAGCGAAACACGATCTTTTACTACCTGGTAAACCAAGCCCAATTTGGGCGAAAGTGCCCATTGGCTATAATTGTCGTCTGCATTGGAAACCTCCCCTTTTGAATCAAAGTAATCGGCACGCAAACTCGCCATCAGCGAAAGGCGGTCGGTCAGATCCAATAAGTCTGAGGCATATACACTGAACGAACTGTTTTTGATATGCGAAGGATCGCCAGCTTCGGTATTTGCCAACAGCTGGTCAATCGCCTGACTGGTGAGCGGAACCGGCGTCAGCTCCTTACCATCGCCATCGAGTGGCCCCTTGATCAGTCCCTGCGGATTTACCCGACGTCCCAGTCCCCAGCCCGAACCATGGTCCTTTACGTCGCGGGCAAAATAGTCGACCCCGAACAAGAGCCTGTTTCTCAGACCAGCCAACTTAAAGTCTCCGTTAAAATTCTGCTGTATATCAAAGGTTCGGGTCTTCTGATTTTCATTGTGGAAGTACTGGTCAAAATAGCTATCGCCGGGTTGATTTCCCCAGATATAGCTGTAGATCCCATCAGACTTCACATTGCCCATGGAGACCACAGTCTGTGAATTCCACTGTTCATTAATTTTGTATAGTACCTCGCCCTGCACATTGGACCGCGGATTTTTAATGGCGAGGTCGTTGCTGGTAAAGGAGAGCTTTGGGTTGAGGTTGAGTTCGGCAATATCTTTAAAGGTCAGCGGAGCCACACGGTCCGAATGGAAGAAAACCGGCGCAACAGCCCGTTTCATATCGAGCAGCTCGGCCATCAGGTTGACCGTTAGCCTGTCATTAACCTTATAGGTCAGTGAGGGCGCAAAGTAGAATGAGTTTTTAAAACCCGCATCCTGAAAACTATGCTCGCGGTGGAAAGCCGAATTGATACGGAGTGCGATCGTCTTATTTTTATTTAGCGGTGAGTTGAGATCTAAGGTTGCGCGATGCAGGTCGTTGCTGCCATAGTTGTAGGCCACTTCACCACCAAAATCAAAATACGGTTTTTTGGTGATGGTATTGATCACGCCCCCGTAACCGTAAAAACTAGCGCCAAAAAGCGTTCCCGAGGGCCCTTTGAGCACCTGTATTTCCTCTACGCCGGCCGGATCAAGGATACCGCTCGACAAGCCCGGAAGCCCGTTGACCAAGTTACTCTGCGCCTCAAAACCACGTAACGAAAAATAAGCACCACCATCGCCACCACGTCCTGTCGATTCCCAGGTACGGCTTATACCCGACACATTGCGCAGCAAGGCGTCGTCAAAATTGGTAATGGCCTGCTGTTTCATTATTTCATGAGAGACTGTACTGTACAACTGCGGGTTTTCGAGATTGCTCAGCGGCATTTTGGCGACAGAGCTTACCGTCCGGTTGGATCTGAATGCAGATACGAGAACCTCCTGCAACTGCGCATAGTTTTCATTGAGGACAAAATCAAGCACGGTCGGCTTATTGCCTTCAACGGTTACTGTTTTTTCAATTGAGTTTAAACCCGTAAAACTGGTGACAAGCTGATAGCTCCCCGGTTTTAGGCGTTCAAATTTGTAGTGACCATTTTTATCTGTCTGTGTCTGTCTGTTCGTTCCCTTAATGGTTAAGTTGACCGATTCCGCTGGATTGCCATCCAAAGTCGTAATCTTTCCAAAGATACTGGCTGTCTGTGCATTGGCGACACCGGTAAGCGATAACATCGCTACAGCAATATGTATAGATTTCATTCCATAAAAAATTTATGGAGCCGAATATAGGCTAATTTTAGATCTAATTGAAACTAATTAGACTAATTATAAATAATAATTTAGTTAACTGCTAACCTGTAGGTTAAATAATATGGTGCTCAACCCGCCTTATTGGCCTATTGATTCGCTATCGGAAAATTCCACGCTTAATTCATTGTCCAAAAAAACTGTAACAAAGCGTATGTATTCTCAAAATAACTAACCTTATAGCGACAAATTATTTTCAATATCCTGTAACAGTACATATCAGGGTTGTGGCTACCCTATTTATCTCGATCAGCCTACAAGCTAAAAAGGTCAGCCCTAGCGGACCAACCTTATTCAGAAGGAAATTATCGATAAAGATTTTAAAAGTCGCTTAATTCTCCAAGCAGCCTCACCTCGTAAAAAAAGCGGCCGATAAAATCGGCCACCTTTAGGATTAGAATTGAATAATAATTGTCCTTAAAATTCGGTCATATCAATAAAAACTGATTATATTCTTATGAAAGTTTACTGTCATCTTGTACTGATTTAAAAAAGGAGTTCCCAATAAGCCTTCTATCGGTAAGGCATCGTGACCTGTTCCGCCACCGATAGCCTGATCTGTAATCACAGTATACATATCCTGAAGAGACAGCTCACCTACTTTCGCATGCGTTAGAAACGCGATACGATTGCCTTGGCTTGTTCCATTTACCCCTTTGATATCCACCTCACCTTCCTCAAAATCAATATAAGGTTTTAGTTCAGTTTCTAATGTCTTTTTCAATACATTGGCATTTGCGCCACAATCTATTCCCATTGGATATATCTTTCCGCCAATAGCAATATCCACAATCGGAATATGCCGTTTCAAACGTAAAGGATATTGCGCAAGCAGAGGCCCTTTCTCGATTGACTTTGCAAGCAGCTCACCACGATCGTCCAATTTTTCGAGCAATAACTCCTGCCGTCCATAATCTAATGTAAACTGGTAGTTTTTCAAAACGCCGATGCCCAGCAAACCAAAAACAGGACTTCCATCTTCCAGTTGCATATCGTCCATCTCAGAAACTGGAGCCTCCAATCCATTGAGTACAATGCCTCCTATCTGAAGGCGATTGCCTGCTGACCAGACCACCTGTTGCATCTGCCCACCAATACCTGCGAAATCTACTGAAACATCAGCACGAATCTGTTCTGCGGGAACAAATTTTTTGCGCAATATAACAACGGGGGCACCGCTATCAAATTGAAAGTAACCCTTTGTTCCGTTGACTGTAGACTCCAAATAGACCAATCCATTAACTAACCTAAAAGGAATCACCATTGTCTTGGGTTGCACCGCATTCCCTACCGCATCAGCCAATGCTTTTTCAGGATTACCTTTCAAACGCCCTTTAATAATGCCAAGATTTATAATTTTTCCTGCACGATTAAATAAGAAACTTGGTTTGCCTGGTTTACCATCCTGATAGGTAACTTCAAGCTGAATCCGTTCATCCCCATTGGCAAGCTTATGCTGATCGGCTATGTGAAACGAACTTATGGCGGAGAATTTAGCCAAAATTTCTGGTACAGCAGCTTGGTTATTCATTTTGGGCAGATTACCGATCGTTGCGCTATCAGCCATCATACGTAACAGTGCGGTTGCATCTTTTGTATTCATTGCCCCAATAATCCGATCAATCGACTTGCTATTGTCATCTTGTTGGGCGATAGCAAGATTCCCAATCAGCAACAAAACAAATTGCATATAAATGATTTTCTTCATATTATTTTACTGTTTCGTCCAACCATCTAGCAATTGAGTCCAAGGTACTATTAGGCATTTCACCAAGTTTTGTATACTCCGAAGGCAGGCAGGTTTCACAGACCTGCAATAAGTGATTTACATTTGGCAATAAGATCGTACTAACTTTTCCTCGCTGACCTGCGCCGCTATACTGTTGCCAATAGGTCAAGTTGACCGGATCTACAAAAACATCCCTACTTCCATTGATTGCCAAGATGGGCACATCAACCTTACTTAAGAAGATCTGCGGCTCATAACTAACAAAATAGCGGTACCAAGGTCCGATAGCCTGCTGCACATAAGACCAGATCGGAAAACGAAAATGATCATGTTCAATACCTAAAGATTTAAAATAAAGGTCATCCTTTTGCTTCCAATAATTATAAACTGCATTGAGCTTACTCTCCATACTGTCCGATTTGGCATATTGAAAAGCTGTTGCAAACATCAGTCGATTGATTTCATTGGATCTCTTTTTGTCCACTGCGGTCATCGGCGAAGTATTGACCAAATTTTCGTTCTGGACAAAAAGTGATTCCAGACCGCTCGAAGCCAAACCCGATAAGCTGATCAAAAAAGCAACATCTTTGCTCTGCGATGCGGCTATTGAGATAACAGCTCCCCCTTCGCTATGCCCTAACAATCCGATATGACTCAAGTCAACATTCTTTTCCGTTTTCAAAAATTGCAGTGCGCCCAATACGTCAAGTGCAAAATCTGCGGTCGTCGCATAGCGGTATTCGCCCGTAGTTTTACCCACACCACGGTCATCCATGCGCAAGACCACATATCCCTTTGGAGTCAGGTAACTGGCAATACGTGCAAACATCTTTGTCCCAGCCATTGTGCCATCCCGATCCTGCGGTCCAGTTCCCGAAGCGATAATAATGGCCGGGTATTTCCCCGCCTTGACAGGCGAGGAAATGGTGGCACCGATGGTGATACTATCTGCTTTTGATTTAAATACAACGTCTTTCTGTTGAATGGATTGTGCTGAAGCTTGGTCATAAAAAAGCAATGCAAGAGCAGCCAATACCAGTGATTTGATTGTTTTCATGCCCTTATTTTCCTACTTTTAAAACGTTGACCATTTCAATAATTTCATCGGCAAGTTCTGAAGTGCTCCCCATATATCCAACCTCCGAAAAACGAAGTTTGCCATTTGGACCAATCACCATTTTGTGCGGTATAGGACCTACCCCAGCTGCCTTCGAAGCCTTGCTATCCGCATCCAGCAATACCGTGAACGGATAACCATTTTCTTTCATATAGTTGGTCACATATTCTTTCATATCCGATTTACGTTCCTGTGTATTTATAAAATAAAAGACTACATTCGGATCATTTTTGAAATGATCAACCGCCAGCTTCATTCCCGGAAATGCACCTTTGCATGGTGCACACCAAGATGCCCAGAAATCCAAAACAACAATTTTTCCTTTTTGGGCAGAAAGGCGTACTTTTTTTCCATTTTGATCCAAAAGCTCAAAATCTGCAATACTCTTATTGATTAAAAGTTGCTGTACTTTTTCTTTCAGCTCTTTGCCTTTATCTGCATTTTTCAGACCAGCAAGATATTCTTCATAGCCCTTTTCTGATTTGTTTCTTGCGCTGTAGCTTTTTTTCATCAGCTCCAACATATACGTAGAACTCTGATTCATCGCATAGCTTTTCTCTAGCGCCATCTGCAATTCTTTTGCTTTCCCTTGCCCTTCAAGCACGCGTACATAGGTATCGTTCAGGTCCGCATTTTTATAGCTTGCCGCACTTTGAGCTGCCGAGGCATACACAAAGGCTTCATCGTAAAGCTTATTGTCCACTAATATCTTGGCAAATAATGGTGCATTGCCGTAGTATAAAGTCGCGTATTTATCACCCTGAAAATTATCCTTGTAATAATTTAAACGCTCCATAATGACACGTGCATAGGGCAATATCTCTGCTGGTCCCATACTTTTTTGTGCAATATAAGGAACGTCCAACGAGCGATAGATCACATTTGAAAGTGCTTCGTATGGCGCTATCTTAGCCATATATTTGCTGTAATTCGGCAGATCTTTTTTCATGCTGGTATACACCGAAATGATCCAGTAAGCACTGATATAACTGATTCGGTTGGCCTCATTAAAAGAAACCTCAGCTTCCTGGTAAGGGTGTTTATCGATAAAATCCGTAGCCGCTTTTAAGCGTTCATCGTCTGTTTTGGCCTTCTGGATCAGATTAAAATCGGTCAGGCGACGCTGATCCTTTACATATTGACCATTTGGAAACTGCGCAACAATCTTATGTTGGATTGCCTCCGTCTTTGGTCCATCTTTTAAAATATCCTTATAGACACGATAGATTTCTAGTAGATCCTCTTCTCTGATATCAGGAATCTGTTCCAGGGTGTTCAGCTCCTTATCGAGCTTAGCCAAGGACTCTGGCGTATTCATGTGTTTCAAAGCACTTGCAGCAGTATAAAGCACGCGAAAGCGGTTTTCCGGATGATACTGCAATTCATATTTCACCCACATCAAGAGTATCTCATCCGATTTGTAGGACGCTGTATCCACCACATATGGTACACCCGCAACGATATGCGGTGTGCGCAACATGCCCCAACCCAGCATTCCTCCCGACATCTGGCGTTTATCGTTTGCAGAGAGGATATAAGAATAGGTTTGCTCCCCACCTTTATCTACCAAAGTGTCCGATTTAAAAACAAGATTCATCAGCCCCAAATGCGCAGGCAGAATATATTTTGCAGTCCATACCGAATCATTTTTAGTAAACTTGAGGTCCGTCGTCGTCCATTTAAAATCGGTATAACCTGTTAACTGTGCCGAGATATCTTTGGCATCCTTCAGCACAGTATTCCGAGCATCATATACGAGCTGTACAGTATCCTGTTCCTTTGGAAATTCCGGTATCACCCTAAAAATCTGCGGCTGTTTCTGTTGTTGCGCTAAAGCAACCGAGCAACTCATCAGTGCCCAAGCCAATATAGATGTTGTTTTCATCATCCTATTTTTCATATTTCTCATTCTTCCTTTTTCAATAATGGATCTGCTGACCCGGTTTTATGGATTTTGCGCTATTTCGGGACTTAAATTGATTTCGTATTGGGCGATCCGAAACACATAGCGGTTGCTATTCGGAGCCAATGTGAAGGTGCTTCCGCCGAATGTACGCGTGTAAGTTTTCTGGAAGCGTGTGTCGTCTTTGAGACGGCGCATATCCCACCAGCGCAGCATGCGAAACATAAACTCACGACGGCGTTCCTGCATCACTTTCACCAATGCATCTTCAGCATCCGCTGCGCTGAGATTGACAGTTGACCCCGGCAGAATTCTACTGGCGCGTAAACGATTGACCAATGTCATTGCAGCAGCAGGCTGATTGTCTCGCGCAGCAGCCTCCGCCTTAATCAATAACATTTCAGGAACTGACGGACCTACATTTCGGCCTTCATTTTTGATATAGTCCAGGTAAAAGTAGCGTCCATCGTAAACCTCCCAATTTGAAATCATTGAACCCGGCACCGTAAATAAATTATAACGCTGATCGGTGGCATCGAACAGGCCCAAAAGATCCTTACTCAAGCGTAACGCGGTGGTGGTGTAGGCCGTGATTCCGTTAACAGGTATTTTAGACAGCAAGATTTCCGGATTGGATACACGCAATGGATAATTGACCATGGTCGTTGTTGTCAGCTTGGTCAAATCGTTCAGTTTATCATTCAGCGCAAGTGCCTGGTCGGCCGCTTTTGCTGCATCCGCATAGCGATTCATATATAGGTATGTGCGTGCCAATAAACCATAAGCCGAAGCTTTGGAAGGCAAGGTTGTAAACTGCTGTTGTGCCGGCAAGCCAGGCAGTGCTGTTTCAATATCCGCCAAAATAGCATCATATACCTGTTGCAGCGTACCTCTATCGAGCGACTTTTCTGTAGTTGGTTGCAAAACCAAGGGTACACCCAAATCCGTATTTGCACTTGCCTGCAGGTAAGGTTTAGCATACGTATTGGCCAACATCAAGTAAGCCGAAGCGCGATGAATCTTTGCCTCCGCAATCAGCTGGTTAATTTCAGCAGGAGTTCCATCTGAAACATTAGGTACCTCGCTGATAACAGTGTTAGCATATGCGATCGCATTATAAAGTGCTCCCCAGTTGTCATCTTTGTGATATTGGTTGTCAATTGGGTAAATATCATCTGCCCACTGATACGCCCTGCGGTAATAACCATTAAAATCATTGTTCGCCAAGGAAAGTTGCTGCGGCGAACCATCGATGATTTCCAGGTCGTCCGAAGCCATATCCGATACTGTCGGTGCAGCTTCCAAAGCGGTTGTATTATTTAGCAGATAACGATAGTTTTCAATCGTCCCCGGTGTCAGTTGTCCCTGGGTTTTTATATCGACATATTTTTCACAACCTGTCATGGTAAAGCCGATGCTCAATGCGGCTACCGCTACTGCCCATTTACGGCTGCTGTGTTTTATAGCTATTTTCATGATTTTGGCGATTAGAAGTTAACATTGATGGAAAAGTTGTACGAAGGAACTGGACGCAGGTTGGTCGTATTGCCCACATAATTGGCAAAATCCGGGTCAATCCCTTCCTTATTTGCTGTCCAGATCAATCCCAGATTACGTACGGACCCCGTCAGACTCACCTGCTCGATTTTCATCCTTTTTAAGAAATCTTTGGGCAAAGCATAGCTTAGCGAAACTTCCCGCAGACGGATATAGTCACCTTTGAGTACATTGATATCCGAATAGGTGTAGCGGTACAAACTATACTGCCCATAAATATCGGCTGTTACTGCAGGTATATTCGTGGTAGCCTCATCCCCTGCCTGTCGCCAGCGGTTGGCAATATCGGCACTTAAATCAAATTTAGGCAGTGTAAAACCACGACTCGGCGTCATGTACGACTCGATACTCGGTTTCATAAATACACTTCCAAACTGATAAGTCATCAACGCGTAGAACGACCATTGTTTATAACGCAGATTCGTTTTAAGACTCCCAAAATACGGTGCTACCGTACGGCCCATATATTTGAGATCATCCACACTTGTTAAGGTCTGCTTAACAGAAACGACTTCACCCTCTTTATTGTAGATCTGTGTCAATCCGTTAGCATCCAGCCCAGCATGGCGAAATGCAAAGAGTTTATCGCTGGGGTATCCCTTCAGGTAACTAATACCTATAGGTGTATACGAGTAGGTAAATGTTGAGATATCTGCCGGATCAAAACGGTTATCGGTTATTTTATTGGTATTGTAGGAGAAATTGGCTGTCATATCCCATTGCCAGTCTGTACTACGTAACAAAATACCATTCAACCCAAGGTCAATTCCGCGTCCACTCATGGTTGCCGTATTCCGTTTGAGCGAGCCAGCGTTTATCGTTCCTACATAAGGTGCCGCGATGGGAAAACCATACAGTAGATCACGGCCTTTTTTCACATAATAATCCAATGTACCGTTTAAGCGATTGTCCAATAAACCAAAATCCAGTCCCAGATTGGTCACATAAGTTTTCTCCCAGCGCAACTGCGGATTGGCAATAGCGATGATGCTTGCCGCTGGCTGCGCTGTTGGGTTACGTGAAGCGTCATCGAGCGAGATGTAGGTAAAGGGACGCACATCTTGTGTGATGTTACCATTCACACCATAGGTTGCCCTAAAGCCTAATTGATTCAGCCAATGCAGGTTGTTCATAAAAGATTCTTTTCGCACATTCCATTTAAATCCGCTCGACCATAAAGGCGTTGCACGAAAACTCCGGTCGAGACCAAAGTTGTTATAGTCATCGTAACGGACGCTACCGGAAAATGTAAAGCGACCATCATAGGTATAGGCAGCATTCGAAAAATAAGAAAGGAAGCGACGCGTCCGATCCGCTTGCTGCGGTGCTCCGGAAAGGCTTTCATTGAATCCCTGTATGCTTGGATAGGCATTAGGCAAATAGCTTACCGCGGTATTAAATCCCGTCTGCATATTATAGCCGTAATAGGTGATATTACCTTGCCCTGTTTCCGTCTGCCTGATCTCCGATCCTGCTATTGCTGAGATATCGTGTTTCCGTCCAATTAAAGCGTCGTAGCTCAACTGTCCCCTAACGGTATAATTGTTGACATCGGTATTGATGATATTATAGATACCGCCTTTGTTGATACCAATACTATTTGTCGACGCTCCGATGGGTGTAAAGCGATTCAACAGCGACCGGTTCGCGTAAGAATCCTCGTCATTGTAAATTCGGTTGTTGCCGAAAGATCGCTCATTGGAATACATCACCGCTCCCTTCAGTCCTTTATAGATGGGTACAGCTAAGTTGATCACAGCCGAATAATTATTGTTTTTGAGCATGCGATCCATCTGCTCCAATTCCTGGAGATAATTGTACCGCCAGTCCTTATACGCCGGCCCAAGGACATCGGCAAATCCAGGTGTCAGCCGATCGTAGGCAATGCCATTGCCGTTCTCGTCTGCCAGTAACTGATAAGGTAACAGGGTAGACCCGCCGGTATCGTAAATCTGAGAAAGGCCAATCCCATTTTGTTTATTGCGAAAGAAAGTCCCCCGGATACTAGTTGACAGGGTTGCAATCTTAAATAACTTCCAATTGTTGTTTAGACTTAAAGTCAACCTTTTCCCATTTTCTCCTTTGGTATACGGGTTTTCATTCGCATAAGATGCTGAATAAAAATAGTTGTTATTTTCTGTTCCGTTACTGATCGACAAATTGTATTGCTGACTGTTCATGGGTCGCAATAGGTACTGTTGAATCTGCGACCGATTATCGATGGATTTTAGTGGATTCACCAATGCATCATAAGCAGCCTGCGTCATCTGCCCATTTTTCAATCGAATCGCCGCAGCCGCAACCTCGCCTGGATAATAGGTACTATAGCTGTACAGATTGGTCGCAATATTATTACCATTCAGAATATTCTTAGCCACCAGTTCCTCTTGATAATCGATCATCTGTGCGCTGTTCATCGTACGCAGATAACCTAAATCGGGTTTCCCCGAAAAAGTGGTATTCATGGAAAAGTTGATCCTTGGCACACCGGTGACTGACCCTTTTTTCGTTGTCACCACGATAACTCCATTGGCCGCACGAACGCCATAGATTGATGCTGCTGCAGCATCTTTCAAAACGGTTATATTGTCTACATCATTCGGATTGAGCATTGCCAAATCAATACTGGAAATAGCACCGTCGATAACGATCAAAGGTGATTTTTCAGTTTCGCTATCAATTGAACCGACTCCGCGAACCGTCAGTCCGTAATCATTCTGGCCTATCGTTCTTGTGCTTGAGTAAATACCCAACTGATTGTTATTATAGGTAAAGGTACGATCGCCTGTTCCAATTGAAACCTGTACACCAGGAACCTGACCTTCCAAGCGTTGAATCAGATTGGCAGAGGGAATTTTTTCCAATTCTTTGGCCGTGATCAGTGAAACCGAACCCGTTGCCCTTTCTTTTGAAATCTTTTGATAACCTGTAGAAATCACCGCCTCCTCCAGCATGTGATTTTTTTCCTCCATGGTAAATGTAATCTGGTTACGATTTCCTGCTGTTAAGGCCGTACTTTCATAACCTACAGCCGTGATCATAATAATATCCGTTGGTTTGATATCGTAAATCAGAAAGCGGCCGTTTTCATCACTTTTTGCACCTTTCCGCGTGTCTTTTACCCATACACTCGCTAACGGTATAGGTTTACCTCCTGTTGAAAGCACGGTTCCAGCGACCCGGTCCATCAATTCATTATCGGCCCCATACTTTAGCGGGCTGGCTTCGCGATCCTCCGTAGCGCGACGAACAATTGAATAAGACCTGTCATCGACATAAAGAAATACCAACTGGTTGGGGTAAAGTACTTTTTTAAGAACTTCTTCCAGACGATTTCCTTTCAGCATTTCTGGGTCTACAGTTTTTCCATTCAACAGGTTATGCTCGTAGCTCAAATTGGCGTTGAAGCGCTGTTCGATCTGTTTGATCGCTTGCGCAAGGGATAATTTTTGTTGGCCGAGTGCCTGTTGACCAGCAGTAAATAGTAGCGAAGTGACCGGGACCATCAACAAGCACCGTATCGGTTGCCACCTGTTTTCTGTGATTTTCATTTTTTGTTAGGTTAGATGTTTATTTAGTATAGATTGATCGTGTTTTTCTTATTTTGGATCGAGGTAAATGGTATCTTTTTCCATCCGGATATTCGCTTGTAATATATTTGCAATCGAATAAATAATGCTTTCTTGGGAATTGAGGGATATGCGACCGTCGATTTTTCGGTTCAAAAGCGTCGTGTCGCTTAAAATGATTTCTTTACCGTATACATAGCGAAATTCATTGATTAGATCAGCAACCATTAAGTTTTCGCCTGTCAAGCTCTTCCGCGTCCATGAAACCGATTCCTGCGCTGCTTTTCTGTTAGCGCTCAAATTGCGGAAGCCCGGGCTTCCGTCGACAACGACATCTCCTGGTACGAGTATTTTGGTTTCGCCGCCATATTTGTGGTTGCGTAGTGCGATGCGTCCTTCCAATAACGATACGATCACTTTATTGTCCCTATTTTTAAGGTTAAACTTTGTTCCCAGCACCTCCACGGTGATGTCGCCGGTGTAGGCCATAAAGCGCTCCCCTGCCTGAATGTCTGTCGTATCTTTGTTGAGATGTTTAACCTCCAATAGAACCTCGCCGGTTGTATATACTTCGCGTTTGGATAACCATTTCCAAGCACGACGATAAGCAACAGAAGAATTCGCATTTAAATGTACAGTACTGCTATCAGGCAATACCACTGTTTGTAAGACACCGCTTCCGGTCTGTATCACAATCATGGATTGGTAATACCAAGCTGCAGTTACAAAAAGCGCTACCGCAGCTGCAGCAACAGTTGCGGCCCACAAACGGATAATCTGATTTTTTCGTTTCTTTCTGTTTCCGGCTATGCCCCGTTCAATATCGCGAAACAGATTCTCCGCAAATAACTGGCTAGGTTTTATGCGCGAAATACCATACAAAGCACGAAGATAAGCGAGCGCTTCATCATATGCAGCAGCATTTTCTGGATTTGTAGCACGCCATACTTTCCAATTCCCGAAATCATCCCGGTCCGGATATTTAGCAAAGCGGACAAAATCCAGATCATCTAAGAAATCCTGCGTACTGTAACTCGTATATTTCTCCATTATTAAGCCTTTGTTAAATACAAGACAAATGGACATTAAATTTTATCCCATGGATTTTGATTTTTTTTTAAAAAAAATCAAAAGACGATTTCAATACTTACCAATTTCATAATTTAGCACGCAAATTAATGTTCAAAAGCCTATTTTTGAACCAATGAAAGATAATAATGTGCTACTATTATTATTTAAAATAAGCGTTTCATTATTGTTATTAAATCTTTACTATTTTTGGAGAAGCAAATGATCTATTTCATTTAATGGTATAAATTCGGAGATGAACAACACCATAGATCGGTACTGGAATGAATTCATTGAGGGCGACAAACAAGCTTTCGAGCAGATCTATCGTGCGTTATTACCCAGTCTATACGAATATGGCATGCGTCGGGTAAAAGACGAGGATTATGTCAGAGACTCCATTCAGGATGTATTTATCAAGTTTTGGGAAAACCGCAGCAAGCTACGAAGCATTTCCAATCCGAAACATTATTTGCTTGTCGCTTTAAAAAATAGCCTGCTGAATACCCAATTGCGAGACGGCAAACTATCTTCATTTGGTGAAAAAGATGATTTCCAGCTCACCTATGATGTCGAATCCACTTATATCGCTGCTGAAGAACAACATGCCACAGCTTTAAAGCTAATTCAAGCATTAGAACAGCTAACCGGCAAACAAAAAGAGGTTATTTTTCTTCGGTATTTCGAAGAACTGAGCTATGAAGAAATCAGTGAACTGACCAACATATCTGTCAAAAGCTTATACAAACTAAATAATCGTGCCATGGAAGCGCTGAAAGATATCATGGGTATTCCAAAGCAGCATCTCCTCGTCCTGCTCTACATGATCAAATTTTTGCACTCGTAGCGAAAATAGTTCCTTTCAATCTGTTGATCTAACCAGATACCCAGCAATCCCCTTCCAGCGTCCATTAATATCATTTCAGGGTAATAATAAAAGGTAAAAACTGTGCTTTCGTTCGTTAAAACTTACTTTTGAATTCAAAAAGTCAATAAAAGAATTAAAATGAAAAAGCGCTATAAATTCATCGCACTAGCTTCTCTCTCTTTTCTTACCAACAGTTGCAACATGTTTGACATCCACCCTTATTCAGGAAAAATCGATGGAAGAAAACATATTAATGCAGATAATATCGTCAAAATCGAACATGATTATGCTAATCGGGATACCATCCGCTATGCTTTTATCAGTGATTCGCAGCGCTGGCACGATGAACTTGACGATTTTGTAAAAATAGTCAATAAAAGAAATGATATCGATTTTATTGTACACGGTGGCGATATTAGCGATTTTGGACTTACTAAGGAATTTTTGTGGCAGCGTGATATTTTGGAAAAGCTAAAACAGCCCTATGTCGCCCTTTTGGGGAATCACGATTGTCTCGCCAATGGCGAAGAGATCTTCGAACAAGTGTTTGGCACAGCCAATTATAGTTTTATTGCAGGTAAAACAAAATTCTTATGTTTAAATACCAATGCGCTGGAATCAGATTACTCCAATCCCGTTCCCGACTTTTCATTTATTGAGCAAGAGCGTCAAAAAGATACCACACGTTTTGAACAAACAGTTGTCGTCATGCATGCCAGACCCACATCCGATCAGTTCAACAACAATGTAGCTTCGGTCTTCCAATACAGTATAAAACAATTCCCCAATCTCCTTTATTGTACCAATGGCCACGATCATATCTATCAAAAAGAAGATATTTTTAAGGATGGTATCATCTATTACGGTACTCCCAATATCGGTAAACGTCAATTTCTAATTTTTACAATCACTAAGGATCACTATACCCATGAACTTGTTTCTTACTAAATCAAAAATACGATCTTTCGCGCTTGTTACCCTTTTCTTTTCAATTCACGATATGGCTCAGGCTTCCGAACACCAATATCTCCCACGAACAAGCTTGGCTGGCAACAAAACGGACACTCTCCAGGAGAATAGCATCACAACGGACAGCATCAAAACGGGAAACATGAGCACTAAAGAACTAAAAAAAGCCGCCTTTAGCCTTGTTCCATCAAGTTATATGCTTCAATACGCAGGATCCATAGGACTGCTTTCTGCCGGAACAGGCTGGGATTATGGCCGACACAAGCAGTGGTCGACAGATTTCCTGCTTGGCTATGTACCAAAATATGATACAGACCGGGCTAAACTTACCTTAACGCTGCGTCAATCGTATACCCCTTGGGAAATTAAACTCAGTGAACAGTTTACTTATCATCCCTTGCGTACCGGCGCTTATCTCAATACGACCTTGGGTAAACAATTTTGGTATAAAGAACCCGACAAATACCCTAATAGCTATTATCGGTTTTCGACCAGGCTACGCATCAATATCTTTGTAGGACAGGACTTCAGCTATAAAATCAAATCCAACAGTTCTTATTTTGAAGGCATAAAATTCTATTATGATCTTCATACCAGCGATCTTTACCTCGTTAGCGGCGTACAGAACAAGTATCTTAAATTTGATGATTACATTGGACTCGCCCTAGGTGTCAAGCTACAGATTAGGCGAAAATAATACGCAAAAAAGGCTAGATCGATATCGATCTAGCCTTTCTGTTAAAATACAATCAACTCACTAACTTACTTAAGGTATCATTTAAACAAAAGCTACGGTCAAAACGTTTTAGAATTTACGGTCTGTACGTTTAATTCCCCCTCTTTTAAACCTTTGCATTTCGCCTTTATCTGAATCTTTCCCGATTTTTCGCCTGCCTGAACAATCAAGGTAAGCTGCCCATTGAATAAATGCATTTGCGGTTTATGAAAAGCTTCTAGATTTGTTGGATCACCGTTAGCCAAGGCTTTAAATGTACCATCGCCAACTACGTCAAATTGTACTAGTTCTGCGGCCCGTGGGCAGAGGTTCCCCGCTTTGTCCACTGCTTTGACACGGATGTAGGCTAATGCACGCCCATCAGCAGAAATGGAATCATGAACTGCATCCATTTCAATCCTAAAGGGTTTTCCCGCCGTACGGATTATTTTTTCGGCCGCTGGTTTTCCAGATTCATCGTAAGCTATGACTTTGACTTCTCCGGGTTCGTATACCGTATTCATCCACATGAGGCGGTAACGCTCCTGTAAAGAAGCCTTACTCTTGCGCTGTATTCCCTGACTTTCCCCATTGATAAAAAGTTCGGCACTTGGATAATCTGTATACACGAAGACAGGGGTTTCTTGTCCCGCACGCTCAGGCCACGTCCAATGTGGAAGTATATGCAGGGTATGCTCATTTCTATTCCATAAACTTCGGTACAGATAATAACGGTCTTTGGGAATGCTCGCCAGATCAATAATACCGAACATGGAACTATGGTTGGGCCAGGCATCTGTATCGTAAGGGGAAGGTTCGCCAAGATAATCAAAGCCTGTCCAGACAAATTGCCCCATGGTCCAATGATGATCTTCCGCCAGGGCAAAATCCTCATCCGGAAGATTGGACCAAGAGCAATATTCCATATCGTAAGAAGACGACTGATGATCGGAATACAACATATCACCTTTTTTTAGCACCGGAAATTTATAAACGCCCCTAGAGCTTACTGTTGACGCCGTTTCCGAACCCAACACTAGATTTTGGGGTAATTTGGCATACGCCTCTTCGTAACGGTGCGCACGATAGTTTAGCCCTGGAACATCCAACAGGCTAGCAAAACCATTTTCCAGCACACAACTTACCTGATCCATACCGCAGGTCACTGGTCGGGACGGATCCTCACGATGGCATATATCCTGTAAAAACGAAGCTACTTTATAGCCTTCAGCACTACATTGTGTGGGCACTTCATTTCCAATGCTCCACATCACGACAGATGGGCTATTTCTAAAATGACGGATCATGTTGACCATATCCCGTTCGGCCCAATCCGCAAAAAATCGATGATATCCATTTTTACATTTCGCAATATCCCATTCGTCAAAAGGTTCAATCATCAGCATAAAGCCCAATTCGTCACATAGGGCAACCAATTCCGGAGCCGGCATATTATGTGCCGTACGAATGGCATCGCAGCCCATATCTTTGAGTAATTCCAATTGATAACGAAGAGCCGAAACATTGATTGCAGCCCCCAAGGGTCCAAGATCATGATGATTACATACCCCCTGAAACTTTCGGACCTTTCCATTTAACATAAATCCCCGGTCGGCAATGATACGTACCTCCCGAATCCCAAAACGGGTTTCAAAACTGTCTGTCAATTTACCGTCTACAAATACTTGCGTGGAGGCCCGATACAGATTTGGATGTTCGGGGCTCCAGAGAGCAGGGTTTATCACTTCAAGATTTTGCACGAAAGGCTTGCCATAATTTAGTTTCTGTTGGTTTTCCTTTTGTGCAACCACCTGTCCCGCCGCATCCAAAATCGCAGTTACCATACGTACCAACTTACCATCGGCATTTTTTAAACTTGTTTCAAGCTTAACTGAGGCTAGACTGTCCGATACAAACGGCGTCGTGATATACGTCCCCCAAACAGGTACATAGATCTTCTCCGTCACGATTACATGCACATTGCGATAAAGTCCTGCACCGGGATACCAGCGTGATGACTGTGCTTTATTTTCCAACCGCACAGCAACCGTATTATCCATCCCGTCCTGATGTAGAAATTCGGTCACATCACAATGAAAAGCATTGTAACCGTAGGGCCAAAAGCAGGCTTCCTTTCCATTGACATAGACCCGGGCTTCACTCATTGCACCATCAAATTTCAGGACCACGCGTTTATTGACGGGATTGAATTGTGGAATATCAAAGTTGGTACGATACCAACCCACCCCCACATAAGGCAAACCGCCAGTCCGGCCCGTTTTTACAGTTGCCTTTTTCTCCCCATTTTGTGTCACTGCAACATCCTGCAGATCGTGCGACCGGTCAAAGGGCCCGAAAATAGCCCAATCATGCGGTACAGTGACCTTTTTCCAGGCCTTATCATCTAGTGCTGCTGATTCCCCATGAACAACCTCACCCTGAAAAAAACGCCAGTTTTTCTCCAACAAGAAGGATTGGCGTGCAGACTGTCCATGCGAATTGCCCGGAACAAGTAGGAATAAAAGAAACAAAAAGTAAGTCGTACGCAGTAATCTCATCATCAAATCAGGTGTTTATAGTCTACAGTTCAATTTTTTCATTGTCATTCAGCGGTTTAAATATACCTTATTTAAAAGCATTCAATGCTTTTGTTGGGCGCCCATTATTGTCAAATGCGCCTAGGGTATAACCATTCCAGCCACCATACGCCAAAGGCTCCCAATAGAATATACCCAGTACTTTCTGATCGGGCACACTATTGACCGCGTTGAAGAGATCCTTTAACCATATTTCAGCAATATCTGCTTCATCCCAGCTCATCCCCACCTCGCAGATCATCACTTCCGAATTGTATCGGGCAACCATATCGTTGATGTTGCTGATGCAGGCCGCATTGCGCTCTTCCCAGTTTTCTGGGGTCGGATAAAGTGACATGCCAATCACATCCCATTTCCCACCGTTTTTTTTCAGACCGTCGAACATCCAACGAAACAAGTTATTGTCAAATCCATTGTGCAGGTGTACGATCACTTTTGCTGCCGGAAACACCGCTTTTACCGCATCATAGCCGGCATTATTCAATGTGGCATAATTAGCCATACTGACAGAGGCTTTTCCATCTTCCCAAAGCATTCCGTTGCCCGTTTCATTACCGACCTGCACCCATTCAGGTGAGATACCGCTATCTTTTAGCAATTGAAGGACCTCCGTTGTATGATCACTAACAGCCTTCTTTAAACCATCAAACGATAAGCTCTTCCAGGCGGCAGGCTTTGTCTGCTGTCCCGGATCCGCCCAGGTGTCACTGTAATGAAAATCCACCATAATACGCATGCCCAGATGATGCGCCCGACGAGCTTTCACCAGTACGTCATTCTTGTTGCACCAGCCTTGTTGGGGATCCACCCAAACACGCAGACGTACCGCATCCATGCCCAGTCCACGCAAGATTTTCAGCCCATCCACTGCGCTGCCGCCAGCATTAAAAAATTGCACACCTGAGGCTTCCATTTCAGTAATCCAGCTCACATCCGCACCTTTTGCCAAATGTGTTTTAGGTATATCCACCTTAAGATTATCTTTGTCGTGGCAGCCAGACAAGCCCAAACACAAGCCTATCAGGGCCAACATTATTTTTATTTTTTTCATCCGATTATTTCATTTAAGAACCCGTCCCTATCTATTTTATTCCACATGATATTTGAATTGTTTTGGATCGCTTAGATCAAGAATCAATGTATGTGTACCGATCTTATCATAAGCGAAGCCAGTTCCATCGGCCGTATACAAAGCACAGTTTCCATCGCCCTCTGCTGCACCAAAAAACCAAGTCCAGCTGCCATTGATCAATACCTTAATTCCCCATTGTTCGGCTGCCGTTGTCGTGATGGTTGCTTTCCAAACCTTCGCCGTCTGGTCATATACCATTGGTGTTGCTGTCGCACTCCAACCATTAAAATCGCCCGTTACCGTCAAGGATTCTACGGAAGTTTCTTTCCAGGCCAACTTATTGACATCGGCTGTCAAGTATAAGTATCCACCTTTACTCGTCCAGCAATTCCAGCGATCAGCTCCACTATACAAAATATATTGGCTACCATCCAGGGGATAAGAACCATAGATGAGCGGTGCACTCGCACTTTCCGCATTGGTTAAATAAAAATTATACCATTGGTCGAGACGCACAAAACCGTCATAAAAACCATCTTCCTTTCTCGAACACAGTTTCCATGGAAATTGCGTAAACTCTTTATTCGATAGGTAGAGATAGGCAGCATCCTCCACGGGCTGATAAGCGGTAACAGTCAGGGCGATCACATTACTGTAGAGCCAATCTGTATTGGTTCCCAATCGTGAAGCAATACGGACATAAAACACGTTCTTTTCATCGGGCAAAAATCCCATTCCCGTGACAAGGTTATTCAATTGTTCATGCGTATAGCTGAGCGAGCTTGCTACCTGCTCGATACTTTTGGTGACAGCAGAAAAAGATGGATCAGCAGCAATTTCTATCTTATTTTTTAAAGCCGACTGAGCCATTGGTTCATCGCTGGCCAAAATCGCTTCATCCCAGACAAGCTGCAGCGCTACGGTCTTGCGGTCAGTAGATTTTAAGACCAGTTCTGTTGTACTGCTGTACAACACTGCAGGTTTTATCCCACTGACAGCAGGTGTCCCACCCTCCTTTTTACAGGCAACGAAAAGCAACACCAGGATATAGAGTGTCAATTGTTTCATAGGTATCATTATCTTTAAAAGTCCATATGGGAATACCTGGATACCCTCCGCAGCATGTGTGCTCAAATAGCAGTATATCCCCATAGATTTAGTTATTAATGCCAGCCAGCGCTAGTAGCCAGGATTTTGGATCAAATTCGGATTAGCGCTCATATCGGTGGTTGGAATCGGATACAGATTGAATTTCGCATCCACAGAGCGGCCGTTCATGTCACCGCCTTTCCATTGCCAGAGGTAATCGCTACCGGTAAATTTCCCAAATCGAATCAGGTCAGTACGACGCGTACACTCCCAAAACAGTTCACGACCGCGTTCTGCAAGGATAAAATCCAGCGTCAGCTGCGCCTGGTCAATGGCTCCGGCCGAACTACCATACCCCCGCTGACGGACACTGTTTACCAACCTGATCGCTTCCTGTACACTTCCTCCGCCACCGCGCAGTACAGCCTCAGCATACATTAGATACACGTCGGCCAAGCGGATCATCGGGAAATCAGTACTTACCAAACCTTCATCTGTCGTATAGGTGCCATCATCTTTCAAATTCGTAAACTTAACAAGCCCATATCCCTGGCTCGAGGCAGCGGGGTCTTCGACATCCAGGGACTGGCCGTTTTTCCAAAAATCACCTCTTTTGTCTTCCGCCTGAAAGAGTGCCACAAATTCGCGAAGTGTACGAAAACTATTCCAGCCGGAAAGCACACCGTAATCCGATGATTTCATGCTTCCAACAATAGGGCCGTTGACAAGATACGTTGTCGCACCCCATGTCGTTGTATGCGCTACATCGGCCTCTATCGGGAAAATAATTTCATTGGTCCGTTTATCATTATCAGCATTAAATACCTGCTTATAGTTCGCATTTAAGGAATATCCAGCATCAATCACTTTTTTAGCATAATTCAGACATTCCGCATTTCGTGCTGTCCCCGTATAGACCTGCGCATTCAGATAATTCTTGGCCAATAGGGACCAGGCCGCAGCACGGCTTACCCGGCCATACTCATTTTGACGTGCTTCCGGTAAGATCGTCTCGATCTCAGTCAATTCTTTTTCAATAAATGCAAAGAGATCAGCTCTTGTCATCCGTGGTGGAAAAAATGCAGCAACCGGGTCCTTTTCAGTCACAAAAGGAACGTTCCCATAAAGGTCCATGGCATGACTATAGGCCAATGCACGCAGAAAACGCGCTTCGGCTGCGAACTCCAAAATTTGTGCCTGCTCGGCCGAATTAAAAGTCGCCAGCTTCTCTGTTGTTGCATTCCGTAGAAATTCATTACAGATGGCTACCGTATAATAGATCCGATAATACATGGCATTGACCCAGGTATCGGAAGCTCCCCAGGTCATATACTGGATATCGGTCATATTGTCGCCTCCTGCCCATGTATAGATCACCTCATCAGTCGGTACCTCCTGCAAGTTAAAGTACACCCGAAGGTACCCCCAAGAAGCCGTGCTGCCCGCCATATCCGGATCGGCATCACCACGTCCATTGCCCGCAACGGCAAATGAGGCATACAATTTAGCAAGTACTGCCCGGTAACCATCCACAGAGGTGTATACCGACTCCGAAGTAGTTTCTACAGTGGGGTACTGGTTTAAGTCTTTTGTACAGGATTGCAGCAATGCGATTATACTCAACAATCCAAAACAATATCTTTTTATATTTTTCATCGCTATATAAGTTTTCTTTTTTGAGGTAGCCATTAAAAATCCATATTGAGACTCAAGGAGAAAGTTCTTGAGCGTGGGTAGAACGAGCTGTCGAAGCCACTCGGAACCTCAGGGTCCATGCCGCTATATTTGCTCACAATAAAAACATTCTGAGCTACCGCACCCACACGTAGATTGGAGATCTTACCCACCTGACCAAAATTATAGTTCACCGACAGGTTTTCCATCCGAAGGAAGGAAGCATTTTCGACGTAATAATCCGAATAATATTGTCTGGTCTGGAATTGGGTATTCAAGTAATCCCGATGTAAGTTGTTGATCGACGCATCCACATATTGAACTGTTTCCCAAGCACTAAGATTCATTTTGGTATTATTGAATACGTAGTTACCCAAATTTGCGCGTAGTGTCGTTGCTGCTGTCCATTTTTTGTAGGTTAACTGCGTATTGAAACCAAAGAGCCATTTTGCCGCGGGCGATTGATAGCGATACAAGTCTTTTTCGTTGATCGCTCCATCACCATTCAGATCCGCATATACACCTTCGAGCGGCTTGCCAGCCTCATTGTACAACTGTTTGTAGACATAAAACATGTAAGGCTGATACCCCGTTGTCAGAATCTGTATACCACGGCCACTGACATTCGGTCCCACATAAGTTCCTATGGCATTCGCATCCTGCACCAAAGCTATATTGGTTACTTTAGTATGCTGATTCGTCGCATTGAAATTGACTTCCCAGCGCAAATCATCCTTTTGTATGGGTACGGTATTCAGTTGAAATTCGAAGCCACTACTTTCAACATTACCTACGTTGATAGTCGCGTTCTGATCAAAATTGGTTCCCGCGGCTACAGGCACATTGGCCAATAGATCATGTGTTTTTCTTGTGTAATAGTCAATTGCACCAGACAGCCTGTTTTTCCAGAAAGCGAAATCCAGGCCGTAGTTAAATGCTTTGGTCGTTTCCCAGCGTAAGTCCCGATTGTAAACCGATGGTCTATACACCAAATGGTACTGATCGCCGAAACGATACTGTGCATAGGCTGTTCCCAAATTGTATACCGGCAAATATTCGTAATTTCCGATTCCCTCCTGTTGACCTGTAACACCGTAACTCGCACGGAGCTTTAGATCGTCCAGGAAAGAGATTCCTTTCATGAAAGACTCCTGCGAAAGACGCCAGGCCAAGGCGACTGACGGAAATGTTCCCCAGCGGTTTTCGGGACTGAATCGGGAAGTTCCATCCTTACGGACCGTAGCGGTCAATAAATAACGGCTATCGTAATTGTAGTTGATCCGTCCGTACCAAGAAATCAGGGTATGTCTTTCGTCAGATGCAATAGCAGTCGAGCGTATATCACCAGCTTCGTTATAGTATACGATAGGTGGCCGTCGGGCACTCCAATATTGATAATCGTGGCCTGCTGTCACGTCAATTGTACTTTTAATTTCCGGGAAGAACTTATTATAGTTTAGATAGCCTGTAAACAATTTATTTTTAAGCGTCTGTTCATAACGGTCAAAAGCGCCTCCGATCGTAAAATTATTGGCCGCACTTGCCGGAATAAGATTCGATCCATTCCCTTTGGCATAGTCATATCCGAGTGTTACGTGCGCTTTCAATTCAGGCAGCAGATGGAATTTATAATCGAGGTCAAGGTTACCCACGGCTCTATTGACTGTACTACGGTGTTTTTCCTGCTTGAGCAATCCCAGTGGATTGAGGTTTGCACCTGTTGCCGGAAGACCGGCATTATCCAAACTCTCGTAATAGCCACCATACGCATCTGCCCCAGAATAAATCGGTTGCGTAGGATTAAACGCTACAGCAGACCATATCGCATCGGTATTGGCAAAACCGTTGTTGTTATGGGCACCTTTAACATTTAAATTTACGGTCAGGTGTTTATTAAAAAAAGTGGGATTTAACACCAAAGCGCCCGTCACGCGCTCCGTTTTGTCGGTACGCAAAGTCCCTTGCTGATTATAATAGCCCACCGATGTACGAAAAGGCAAGGTTTTACCGATCTTTCCCTGTAGACTTAAGTTATTATCCGTCCCGATGGCATCCTGAAAAACCTCAGACAGCCAATCTGTTGAGGCATTGCCCAGTAATGCCTTTTGGGCAGTGCTCCCTTTGGTATTGATCAGCGAGGCAAATTCATCGCGCGACATCATATCAGCCACCCCCATAGCCTGCTGCATGGACACGATTGAAGAGAAAGAAAGCCGTAAAGCATCTCCTTTACCCTTCTTTGTTGTTATCAATAATACCCCGTTTGACGCTCGGGATCCATATATTGCTGTCGATGACGCATCTTTGAGCACCGTCATGCTTTCGATATCATTCGGATTGATCAGACTGAGAAAATTGCCACTATTGCCACTAATACCACCAGTCTCTAGCGGTACCCCATCCAATACGATCAATGGATCGTTGCTGGCACTCAAGGAGGCTCCCCCACGGATACGTATCGTACTCCCGGAAGAAGGAGAACCGCTGTTGGACATCACCTGAACACCAGCTGTTTTTCCATTGATCAGCTGTTCGGGAGAGCCGACAAGTCCACTGTTAAAATCCTTGCTTCCGACCGTATTTACGGCACCAGTTAGATCCTTTTTTGTCGTACTACCGTAACCTACGATGACGAGCTCTTCCAGCACATTTCCCGCAGGCACCATGCTGACATCCACGGATGTTCCCCCTACCACCGTCAAGGTTTGGCTACTGTAGCCTACAACAGAGAATAGAAGCTGGGATTTACCCTTGGGCAATGAGATACGGTACGAGCCATCACTCGCTGTTGAAGTACCCACCGTAGTTCCGGCCACCAATACTGTAACACCTGCCATCACCTGCCCATGCTCGTTGCGGACCACCCCACGGACATCCTGTTGTTGCATCGACCTGATCCACTTGCTTTCCCCTTTCGTTGCAGCATATAGCTGCGTTTCCCCAAGACAGGATAGCAAGGACAAGCCCAATAAACTTGTTTTAAATGCAAAACCCTTCATTGTTTAAAATTTAGATGTGTTTATAATTGTTTTCTTTCCCTTTATTATATTTTTTGTATTCCTTATCGCTTTATTTAAGCATTCCCCTAAAAAACGCAGCCGTTTTTTTCAGGTCGTCGTCCTGCTCCAAACCTTGATCCTTACGGCCTGACGGATTATTATCCATGGCCTAATGATCCGTGGAATTATGCAGCTGTATCGCTATTCGAGCCATATCGCAGCTATAGATAGTGCCACCCGCTCCATCTTTTCGCCTGAAACGATCAGTTTTTCGATATCCCTTTTGTCAAATTGAACCGGAACCGTGGGCTTAAAAAACCGCTCAAGAAATACAGGGTAAGGAGCAGGTAGCAAAGCCGTAGGCACGAGCTTTAAGTTGGCTAGATCCATACGGACCACCGTTTCGCCGGATGCCCCAATAGCTATATTATCGACATAGGTATACCCTTTTTTTGTCACAAACCCAGCATTCAGTAGCGGATTCCCGCCTTCATGTTTCAAGAGTATACAGAGCTTTGTGGCAGCAGCGATACCCGCAGGCCGTTCAGCAATTGTCGATTTGATATCTTTTACCCAAAAATACTGTACCCCCGAATCCTTGGCATGAAAAGTATAGGTCCAAAAAGGAACTTTACTGAGATCATGATGCTCCCGTTGCGCAGTCATGTAAGCCGTTTCTGGAATAGCGAAAGTTTCCAAAGAAGAGACTTTGGACAAGGACTCAAAAAGCCCTATAGGCGCACGTTGCTCATATAAGTCCACCGTCCAATAACTATTGACACGATAATTCCAATCCAGCGGTGCTCCAGTCTGATTATCAGGATAGGTAATTTTTTCACCATCCACAAACACAGTAGCTGTATATTTCAATTCATTGCCCACTAATAAGGATGCCGGGACATCCGCTTCATAGGTACAGTTATCTTTGGAGATCAACTTGATGTAGGGATTATGATCTTTCCAAAACGAAACCTGGTCCGTTTGTAGAATAATGGAATCGGGCTGTTTTTCAAAAACATAACGGAACTGCAATTTGGTAGAGCGCCCTTTTTCCAATATTTCGGGCTGCTGGTGTATCAATAAAGGCTGCTTCAGCGCTTCAGTTTTTGGCGCGTAATATTCGCCCAAATAGCCATTTTTCCAGGGCGAGGAAGCTAGCCAGCTATTTTTCAGCTGGAGATTCTTACGTTTTAACAGATATACTCCAGGCTTAACGCTGAAACTTGTTTTAGCGACTGAAATATCTTCATCGTTGTCATTTTTCACTACCAGTGGACGGACGGTAAACAGGTCGCCTAGATTAGGAATCCGAATATCGATCCTCTGTGACCGGTACAGAATATGTACCACCTCCCGATCGAGCGATGGCTTGGCAAAAGGATCAGCTATTTTTTCTGCATCCGGCATAACCTCCAAACGCCATAGACCATCTTCCAGACGATCTAAAAAATAAGCACCAGATCCACCGTATTCCACCACAGGTGATGAACCATGACCGGCAATATGTTGCAATTTCGTTGGATTTAAAGGCCTTACTGTCGTATTATTGGTGTAAAAATACTTATCCTGCGCATTCATCACGGAGAGATCCTGCTCATAACTGACGCTAAAATCGCCAAATAGGGTGTCTTGAGGATACTGTTCAAACTTTTTATTTCTCGGTATCGTATAAGCCACCTCCGCAGCAATCATGGTACTCAGTGCTTTTGCCGGGGTATAAGCCAAATTGAGATAATGTGTCTGATATTCGGTATTGTAGGCTGCAATATCCATCGGATCGTAAGCAAACTGAGTGATCCACTGAAATCCCGCCGAACGAAATGTGCGGCTCATTGCGGGATGCATGTAGCTGTAGAGATTATCAGCAGGATCATATTCGTAAACTGCTTTCGCTTTGTTGGCGAAGCCTTTCAAGTTTGAAAAAGGGATATCGTACTGATCAATGTAAGGAAGAAAATTCCCCTGGCGCTCCCGTCCAGCAACCAGTCCCACAGGATACCATTGATAGGTTGTCCCTTGGATATCAGCATCAAAATAAGCCTTAACATGTTCCATATTATGACTTACATTGTAGAAAATCGGTTTTTTGTTCCCACTTTTCTTCATGGCCTTCACCATTCGACCGATATAGTCCGACGTTGTCTGAATGGCACCTGTATGACAAGGTTCATTATTTATTTCAAAGCCAATGATATAAGGATCCGTCCGATAAGCATTTCCAGTATACGGGTTGACATGATGAAGTAACTGGGTAATGTATTTTTCTTGAGCAGCTATCGCCTGTGGATTAGCATGAACTGCACACTTATCATAATGATACGTAAATGCATCTGTATTTATATTTCTCTCTGGATAACCATTACCAAAATTGGTCATTCCCGTAATCAGGATCCTAATTCCTCTTTCCTGAAGTTTAAAAAACAGATAGTCCAATAGATCAAGGTGTTCATTGTTGATCAGGTTACCATTTTTATCGGAGATTTCTACATCCCAAATATGGATACGATAAGCATTATATCCCAAACGGGCGAAGTGGTAAACGTCGCGATCAATAGCCTGCTTTCGATCGAAGCCTTTATCGTGCAAAGCCCGAAAGGCATGGGCAAAAGGAACGGTATAATTGACGCCATAAAATGAAGCTTCAGCTTTGGAGTCGGACCAGCGCATGACACCTTCACGGTCGACAAAAACTGTAGGGACCTTTTTAATCGCCTTCGATTGAGCGTAAGAATTGACATAGCCCAAAAGAGCAAAGCAGCATAAAATAATTACACGCATGGATTGTATCGATTTATAATTTTTTGGTTATTACTCTTACAAACCTATCAAACGTGATTATTTTTTAAGGCCACATATCGGACAAAGAACAACACAAATTGGACATCCCCAACCACCTAAAACAACAAACAGCACTAACAATCAACCACTTACAAATAACCTTCCATATACACCTTTGGTGACATCCCAAATTCCGATTGAAAGCATTTTGAAAAATAAGAAGCATTGGAGAATCCAACCATATACATCACCTCGGAAACGGTAAACTTTTTTTGCTGTAATAACAGCGCTGCTTTTTTGATACGAATGCTGCGTATATACTCCACCGGTGTATAGCCTGTTAGTTGCTTAATTTTACGATGGAGTTGTCTGGCGGCGACATCCGTGAGCTCACTGAGCCGCTGTACCGAAAATTCCGAATCGTCCAAATTTTCTTCGATCAGCTGCGTCACATTGGTCAGGAATTTTTCATCCGGTGAATGTACAGCTATTGCTTCTGTGGGTTTACTGATTTCGTCGATACGCAACTGAGCTACAATCTTATCTTTCCTATCCAAGAGCTGCAATAGCTGTATCTGGAGCAAGTCCAGATCAAAAGGTTTCGCCATATAAGCATCTATGCCGACGGCAACCCACTCGCGTCTGATCAGCTCATCGTTTTGTGCTGTCAGCAAAATAATCGGAATAGTTGCCGTCACGATATTTTGTCGTAGTTTTTTCACCATTTCAATCCCCCCCATATTGGGCATCATGGCATCCGTGAGAATAATGTCGGGCACAAAACTATGTCCGTCGATCAAGCGTAAGCCCTCGCTACCGTCACTCACAATGCGGCAATCGTAATGCGACTGCATGGCATTTCGTAAAAAATCAGCGAGTTCGATATTATCTTCGACGATCAGTAGCTTTCGTTTAGCCCCTACTGATATGCTATCGGTCGCATCCTTATCGTTTACATGGTCATGTTTCCAACTAAGCGTTACGGCTGTGCCCTTTTTATCGCTCGCTATATCAACGCTCCAGCCCAACTGCTCACAATAACTTTTGACCAGGTACAGACCAACGCCCGTGCCCTGTACAGCACTCACTTCTTTCAGGGAAGAACGATAGAATTTGCTAAATACATAAGGTAGGTCTTCAGGTGCTATACCAATTCCCGTATCCCGAACGACAAGCTTGACATCCGGACCAATTACTTTCAGCCGCAGTTCCACGCCACCCTCCGGGCGATTATACTTACAGGCATTAGCAATGAGGTTGTTGAGAATCGACCCCAATTTGGCTACATCGGTCTGTATAAAAAAGCTCTCTACATCGGCAACAAAGTCAATATGGACGGTACTGTACTCCGGAACCTGCTGCCAGTCAGTGATAATTTGCCTGCTATAAGCGACCAGATCCACCTGAGAGGTAAGCAAGCCCTGCAAGGGCGTCTGCTGCTGCTCGACCTGATCAAAAGTCATCAATTCCTGGATGAGATGGCTGATTTTTAAGGCATTTCGATGAACACCATCCAACTGCCTCTTTTTGTCACTGTTCTTTGTCTGCCGCATCATTTGGCTGACAGGAGCCAAAATCAGACTTAACGGGGTTTTCAGCTCATGCGACACAGCTGTCAGGAAGTCCATTTTCATCTTTGTAAGCTCAAGTACCTTCCTCCGTTCGCGCCTTTCCCATTTTAGCGTACTGCGAACCCTGAAAAAATTGACAACCCAAAATAGCAGGAAAATAACAATGAGGGCGTAAGCAGTTTTCGCCCAGTAGCTTGCATACCATGGATAACGGATCTGAATATGGTAGGTATAAATCTTCGACACAACATGACCGGCGATATCCACTTTAGCCAACTGAAGATCGTATTTACCCGAACTTAAGTTGGACAGGAGCACTTTGTTATCACCCCGTTCCATCGGAATCCAGGTTTCATTTTTTCCTTTAAAAGCATAAGCTAGGCGATAGCCTAAATGATTCCCATAATCCAAATCGGAAAATTCAAGCCGGAGGTTATTCTGATCATGCGCCAAAGCGATCTCGTTCTTATAACGCAAACCATAGTCGTAATTACCGAAACGTTCATTATTGACATACATTGCGGTGAGCACAATCTTTTTGGAACCATCCAGATCCGCTAGCTCATTTTGCGCGGGCAACAGAACCACCTCATCAATTCCGCCCAACACCACTTCCTCCCGCTCAGCATCGTAGTACATGGAGGATATCCTTTGTCCGTATCTTAATAATTCCGTTTTTAAATTCTGCTTATTAACCTGCCACACCCCAGTACTCGTTGCCAACCAGATGCTTTCTTTGACCTCGGCCATGGCAGTTACTTCTCCTTTACCAACAGGATCAAAACGAACCAATGTATTTTTCCCGTCCGGAGCAATACGCCTCAATTCGCCATGTTCCCCTACCCACACCGTTCGCTGCCCATCCTTCAGCATAAAGGTCGCCTGATCCAATGCATGCCCAGCGCTGTCTTTAAGCTCCGTTATTTTCCCTGTGGCCACATCAATGCTACTGATCCCCTTATTATAGAACAGCGCTAAGATCTTCCCCCTTCCATTGTCAACGATCTGATTGGCAAAATCTTCCAGAAGACCGTCAGCTTTACTGAAATTACGGCTTGCTATGACCGGGCCTGTCGCCTCCAATAAACGGCTTCGGTTGACGACAAATATTCCCCCCATATAGGACGCCACCCAGAGATTATCCTGTCCATCTTGCAAGATGTCGTACGACCATTTCGCATTTCGTCTTCCACTGGCATCGACAATTGTAAAGGTTTTAAACTGTTTCGTATGTGCATCAAACACATTGACGCCACCGTCTGAGGCTATCCACACCAATCCCGTATGATCCTCAAATATATCCCGGATACGGTTGTGTGCTAGACGATAGGTCTTGGCATCCATACGGTACCAGCTGCTTTCCGTATTCTTGTCGTCCAGCCCACGTACACGGATCAAACCATTATCGCCTCCCAACCAATACCAGCCATTGTGATCCTTGTTAATTTTATAAAAACGGTTGCCATCGCTGCTCGCTGTCAATTGATAGATCGGCAGTATTTTTTCCACCTTGCGGTTGGACCATAAGGAAAACCCCAGATCGGTACCCAGCCAGATATTTTCCGACCGATCCTTAAAGATACTCCACACGATGTTATTGGCCAGCGAGTTTCTATTGCGGGAATCATGTTTGATCCGTTTGACCAACTGCTGATCCAGCTGATACGTAAAAAGACCATCATCCGTCCCGACAAGCAAGGTGTTGGAATCTTTGGAAGCCATCGCTTTGATGGGATGATTTTGTAGTACCGGAGTTTTCTGAAGCGTATGGTTCTTCGTATTATAGCGATACAGGCCGTATTCTGTCCCCACATAGGTACTTGCCGATTCCGGAATAGAGAATATAGAATTCACAAATTGATTACTCCCCGGCCTATAATCTGGGAGCGGTAGAGGCACAATATCTTTTTTCGATGGATTTAATTCAAAAAGTCCATTATATGTACCGATTAAGATTCTATCGTCCACCTTTTCCAGTGCATACACGGCAGTTTTTGATTTGTTCTTTGGAAATGAATTCTGATAATCGATAAGTTTACGTGTCTTGGTATTATAGCAATACAAACCACTTATTGAACCGATCCACAAGGTGTCGCCAACAAGGAGCAAAGACCTGACATCTCCAGGTCCCCCTGTCGGAAAAGATTCAAATCGGTCGAACTGATAGTTATAGAGCAGCACTCCCTGCCCTGTCCCCAATGCGAAATGTTTATTATCGATCAGCGCAATACAGTAAACGAACGTCTGAAAAGGAGATTTGGTCCCCGTGAGCGGCTGCAACGCATAGCCATCATAATTAAATAACCCATTGTTACTTCCCAGCCAAAGCATCCCCAAGCTATCCTGTGCAAAAGAGTGGACTGTATTGGCATTCGTTCCCAAGGAAATATTGCGAAAAGAGGGATAATCCGGCGATTGCCCGAAAACAGCCGTACCCACAAAGGAACAGAAAAGTAACCAATAGAAATAAAGAGATTGCATTTTTTATAAGCGCTATACCACAAACTTAATTATTTCAAATGGAATACCACTTATTCAATCAATCGCCCCAAGCATGAAAATTCAGGTAGAATTCGACATCAATCAACCCAGAAAATAAAAAGGTTGGCCCTTTCGGACCAACCCTATAAAAAACACCAACTCTACTATCCATTTCTTTTATGAGCAAAAAAGCACAATGATCACAGTTTCTGCTGAAATAAAGCCAGAATTTCTATTACTGAAGCTTAGGCTATTGCTCGTTTAGTTCTCTTTTTCGTTGTTTTGTTCTTTCGGCCATACCAAATATAGAATCCTGTAATTGGTAAAGATGCACTGATCAGACTAGCAATAAATGCGAGTATCTTGGTTGTCAGTCCACCGATAGACCCTTCATGTATAGGTAGATAAAGGTGCTCCAACTGATGTGCTAATGATTCGTGTTCTTCTTCCTCTTCCATACCAATCCTGTGCTGTGTATAGCGGTCGTAGTGCGATCGGTAAGATTCATCTTTTCCATAAACGACAGTCATTGTCGTTGCTATCGGATCTTTTGGCGTTGGGTAAGCCCAATACATCGAATAGGTATGCGCCTTGGGGTACAATGATTCTTCCTGTTCAAATACACGATCCATTAAGGCAACAAATGGAACCTGCTTTGTCCCGGGTGGGGGAATTTTGGAATGGAAAACAACTTCTTCTTCGCCACCCAATATCCAATGGACGCCCTTATTTACCCAGGTTAGACCAATACAAAGACCGGTAAAGGCAATGATGAGGAGGAGCAAAAAAGTATAAAATCCATTGATATTATGGAGATCATAATTTTTACGGCGCCATTTGGTCCCTTTTTTCCAGCGAAACCAATACCGCTGCTTGGCGGCGGCCTTGTTCTTGGGCCACCATAATATCAGCCCACTGATCAACAGCACAATAAATAACAGGGTCGAATAGGATACGATCGTTTTGCCAATTTCTGTCGGCAGCCAGAGATTGACATGCCCCTCAAGGATAAAAGGAAAAAATTCAAATCCCCGCAGGTTTTGATCTTGTACCTTTCCGTCCTTCACACGAAACAATGCTCCGTTACGTTCTATCTTCTGATCCAGGATCTCTCCCGTATACGGATCGAATGAAAACCAGGTGCGATCTGCCCCATTTTCGCCAAACAGCAATACGGATTCTTTATCGCGGAGATAGCGAATCATAAAAGGCTGCTGTCCAGCATTATCTTTAATCATGTGTTGCTGCGCAAGTGCAACAATTTGAGATGGTTTCAACAGTGGTCTCCCATTTGAGCCAATATTGGCAACAATAGGCTGCGTTGCTTTGACCGGAAAAACCGCTAAAAATTCTTCATGAAACACGTGGATGCAGCCTGTGACAGATACGATGAAAACGACGATACCTGTCGATAGGCCCAACCAAAGATGCAGCCAAGCTGCTATTTTTTTAATCATAATGAGACGTGACTAGCGGGTTAATACAATTTGTCAATACGCAGCAACCAGGTATACCCAGGGGGGACACGCATTCCCTTCGCTGCTGTTCCCGAGGATTTTGTATAGGAATAGATAAAACCATCCGTATCACCTTCGTGGTTGGTCAGAATATACGCCTTGTCAGACTCGACGATAACACTTTGAATAGATCCTGAGCTACAGGGTGGAATATCCAAAGTCTGCAGTTGCCCACTACCCAGATCAAGTACCCCGAAGGAGAAAATATGACTACCCGTCAGTTTGCTGTTGTTGTACCTGACAATGGCCTTGCCATTGTCCAGATTCCAGATCCCCGAGATGCGATCCGGATTGTCATCAAAAATCTTGTAGCTCGGGTCTACCCCAGTGCTGCCATTTGAGATACGCAACAGCATCACGTTATCTCCTGTATCTCCATATAGCTGGCCAGCCGCAAAATAGATATTCTGGTTATTGTCCATAAAGGAATAAGGCTGGAACAAACTGGTAAAGCCAGATTGATTTGTTCTACTATCGGTGATAATCTGCTCTACTTTAAAGGTATTGGGATCGATGACCGCAATATTCACTTTACCATCGATGGCTTTGTAATTACTGCTTAAACCATAATTGAAACCCAAAAACAACTTACCGTCGCTGGGGCGATATTGCGCAAATCCAACGATGAATTTGTCATAGCCTTGCGGAATTGCCGGAAGCGCAATCTCTCCCAGGCGCATTTTTAAGCGCACCGAGTCCATCACTGCATAACGTACACTTTTATTGTCCCCACTCGGACCGATGAGCACAAGGTCGCCATTCATCCAAGTATGTGCATATTCCGTCCCCAAATGTGTAAAAGGAACCTCCTGAACAATCTGTAGACGGTCATTTTTAATCTGGTATTTTCCGAAACGCCCTTTACCCAGGGTCTCATAATAATAGCCATCTTTAATCACCAAGCCATAATTCAGTTTTTCATCTACTTCAATACCGCTCTGGACATAATTGAGTGTTCCCGTATCCAGCGATTGCACATTGACAACAAAAGTCGACGAATTGGGATAATTGCCAATCCGCGCCCAAACGGCATATTTACCCCGTTCGGCATCGCCATAATATTTCGCTTTTTCTTTTGTGCAGGAGCCGACGGTGACTGCCAAGCAGATGAGACCGATTAGTCCTGATAATAAATTTTTTAACATCATGATCAACAGCGTAAGGTTAGTGGATATAGTATCTAAATTTGGTAAAGAAAGCTCGGCCCGGTTTCTGCAAGCGGAAATTGTCGTAGGCCGTTTCGTTCGTTAGATTACGGCATTCAACAGATATATTATATTTTCCATTTTTCAACGCATAAGTCAGCATGGCGTTGTGGATCCATTGTGTTGGGATTTTCAGTTTCCCATTCGGATCGCCGATTATTTCCCAGGTACGATAAAACCAGTGCACATATTGCGTATACCAGTTGAATTGCAGACGCGTGTCCTTTCCAAGCAGGTTATTTTTTCCGATATTTACTTCAGCGTTCCCGTATAACCAAGGCTGATTTGGAATTTTATTGCCATAAGAAATATCCTTTTTTCCCTCAAACTCGAGGGTATTATTTACAGCGTGCTGATAACTTGCATTGACAGTCGCTCCCAATAGATCACCGTAAGAATAACGTAGCTCCCCCTCAAGCCCTTTCACTTTTATGGCCGAGACATTTTTATATTGGCTCTGATTGGTCAGCAGGACAACGGGGTAGATAAAATCCTGCACATCCCGGAAGAAATATCCACCTTCGACAAAAATATGCTGATTATCGCCGATACTATGGGAGAAAAAGGCACCGGCGTTGATGTTATGGCTGTTTTCGGGTTTCAGCTTATAATTGGGAATGATATTCATTCCATCGCCGAGCATTTCTGCCGCACTCTGCAAGCGGTAAGCCTTCTCATAAGAAGCTTTGATACCCAGTTCTGGAGTAACCATAAAGCGCGATGCTAAACCATAACCCCAGTTACCATTTGAACCCGTCCCATCCTCGGCACTCCCCGAATAATAGCCCACTTCCTGTTCAATGGAAAAACTAGAGCGGTAGTATTTTGTAAAGAATGTGTTCGAAAGCCTTTTATTCAAAAATGACTGCTGGTAAGAAAACCCCAAAATCTGCTTGGTCATGACATCGCGTGTCGTATCGCTCCGATCAAAGGCATTGAACATTTTATTAATGGTACGATCCAGGGTATAATTGACATTGAGGGCATGGTCTTCAGCAATTGCGTAAGCCAGATTGACCCGGGTAAATAAGACTGGACGAGTAATGTTATTGAGTGAGCGCTGCGTATTTACTTCAGCCGTTGTCGAAGGAATATAGCTTCCATCCCATGCGTAGCGACGCAATACGGTATCCACCACCTCATACGAATCGTTGGTGTAGGATGCGAATGTACTAAAGTCAAGACCTTTCAGCAACAGATTATCTTTACGGTACCTGAAGGTACCATTTAAAGCATGCCCGTGTGAAAATGCATTTCCAAATACAGCCTCCTGCGAGGCCCCGGTCTGGATATCCCGTTTGTTGGCCGAATAACTCCCGCCCAGAAAAATGACATCAGCCCATTTCTTGCCTGTAAAACCAGCCTCCATCTGAACCATGCCCGATTGATAGCGATCATGAAAACGTTTGACATCTGTTGGGATGTAGGCATACTTTTCCTCGTTCCAGACCTCAATATCTTTCATGGTGTAGTTATTTTTGGAATAATTATGGAAACCATTCAGTTTAACGGTCAGTCCAGATTTACGGTCCACCCACTGTGAATTGAGGGCCGAACGATGCGTATTGAATGAGCCAAAGCTATGGCTGAGGTCAAGGTAATTGCGGACGCGCTGATCGGTGATCACATTAACAGCCCCACCCAGCGCATCCGATCCCAGATCCACCGGTACGACACCTTTATACACCTCAATTCGCTGTGCGAGATTGACAGGAATATTATTGAGGCTCATGGATGTTCCCATTGTTTCCATTGGAATACCGTCAATAAAAAAACGGATGGCTTTTCCAGACAGTCCATTTACGGAGAAATTGAAATCAGAGCCAAGCCCCCCTGATTCGCGGACACGTACGCCCGTGCTTCTGTTCAGTATCTGATTGAGGTCTACATTTGCGTTTGCATAATGCTTTGTCTCGATAGCATTTACACTGAAGGCCTGCTCTTTTACCTGTTGATTTTCAGATTTGCCTATTACGTCGACTGTACCCAACCTTCGGTCAGATTTTATAAGCTGAATATCCAGATGAAGTTTCTGTCCACCGCTGAGGTCTACCGAACGTTCCAGTTTTTCGTAGCCTAAGGCAGAGAAAATCAATTGATAATGCCCCGGTTTAATATTGTCGAGGTCAAAGCGGCCGTCGTTTCTGCTCGTTGTACCTGTGTTCATGTTAGTCATCATAATGGAAACATCGGTGAGCGGGTTCCCATTATGCGCGGTAATTCTACCTTCGATATGTGCTAGACTATCGGTTTTTTTTGACTGCGCATTTGATAAAAATGGCAGTAGGATGCACACAAAAAGACAAAGCAATTTTGTATGCAAAAATTTGTTAATTTGCATTACTTTAAAATGTTCAGTTTTAGAGGTAGCGCATTCTTCCGTTGCTGCGGAGAGAGTGCATCGAGAAGTCATGCGGTTGGCGCCACATGGCTTCTTCCTTTTAAATACTTAAATCAGCCCGTAGTTCATTTGGTACCATGTCTGGAAATTCGATTAAATGTTCTTTTCGGAGGATGACAACTTCATCCGTGTGATAGTGGTTGTGCATAGCGATATAGGTTTTTCCTTTTTTTAACGTAATATTTTTCCGCGTGTAGTTTGATTTTTTACAGGTGGATGTAAGCATATAATCAATATCTGAGTCACTATTATTGACAATTTCCACGGCGCCACAAAAATTGAGGTCGGACACTTCTTTTCCATGTTCTGCTGTCAATGTGGCATCACCTTTGCCTAGCAGACGAAAATTGAGACCATGTAAATCCAATGAGCTGGGACTGTTTCCCCCTAGACGATACATTTTGGGATCAGCAATTTCATTCGTCCAATACAGTAAGCCCAATACGAATACAATGCTGGCAGCAGCAGTCAGCCATGTAACATAACTTAACCTGGCTTTTGAAAAAGCGGGTTTGGGAGTTATCCGTTGCCATATACGCGCTTCGATCTCCTGTAGCTGTTTTTCAGGCAAAAGGGTATCCTCTGACTCGTCTTCCGTCAGCCAGCGCTCGATAAGCTCACATTCCGAAGGCGTAGCAGTTCCGGCATAATAGCGTTGAACCATTTCTTTGTTAATATTGGATTTATCCATATTAAGGCATTCTTTACTATATATCCGTTTAAAAAGAGGTTTACCCTAGTGTATTTTTAGATTTTTTTTAGAATTTATGTTGCTGCAGGTTAATTCGTAAAAATTGCAGCGCACGGCCGAGGTGGTATTCGACCGTTTTGATAGAAATAGAAAGCTTTTGTGCAATTTCTCTATTATTCAGACCATGCAGGCGGCTGAATTGGTAGACTGTACGACAGGCCTCGGGCAGTCTATCAACAAGGTGGCTGATATGCTCCTGCAGATCCCGGCTGTAGATGGTCTGCTCCGTCGACTCGTCGAGCTCAGAATAGCCCACAAACAAGTGATTGCGGATATGCTGACGTCTTGTCCCGGTGCGATAGAAATCCATAATTTCCAATTTGGCAGCTCGCACCAGATAATGTTCGATAGGCCCATCCACCACAAAGTTCTTTCTACGCTCCCACAAAGACTGGAAGATATCCTGAACGATTTCTTCGGCGATATGCTCATCGGCTAAACGACTATAACAGATATTGAATATTTTCTTCCAATGCCTGCGATAAATTGCTTCGAAAGCCGCTGTATCTATCTTATATCCGGTATCTTGCATTTAAGTCGGGTGGGCAGATTTAGAAAGCCACCGGGCGAATCTACATCTTATTTAGACAAAATACAAATAACTAAGGCAATTTATTCAGCATGATGACATCGCCTTTTACACGTAAACCTTTCTTGATATGACCTGTTTTCAAACCATAAGAATAAATAGCAGCATTGCCCGAAGAATCATTGATGGCTGCAAAAATCTGGTCGCCGTTTCGACAGAAATTCGGATAAAAATCGAGTTTTCCAGGTGGGAATTCAATTTTTTGCTTTGACTTGTTTTTCAGATCCAACAGGTAATAACCTGTGGTATTGGCCGCAAAATAGGCTGAAAATTCCTTTATTTTGCTCAAGTCAACAGCTTTTGTAAAAGCCATCCCCCCGCCGATATCATATAGTCCGTAAAATTCATCCTTGCGCTCGTTTTCCAATAGAAAGAAATAATCAGGATCAATCAGATCCGAACCGATTTTGATACGCATCACCGCGGGCCTATAAGCTGGGTGAAACCTCAACCTACCGCCTGGCTGCGCAATAAAATACACATAGTTTTCATAAACTGCAGAAACCTGCCAAAAGAGATTATATCCACCGGGAAAAGTCGATCGTGTGTCTGTCGATATTTTACGTGTACGCATGGAGGGGTAATCTATTGTAGCGAGATAGATGGTGTCGCCAGCCGCTGCAGTTTTATCTTCATAATTATAAAGCATATAAGCAAGATATAGATTATTGTCAACCAGCCGCCCCATGATACCCCCATAATTGATTCCTTTGGCCGGTAGTGGGATATCTAAATTTCCGTGTTTTAATACGCGCATGTTTTGGACATCTACGAGCGCATACATAAACTGCTTTCCACGTCGGCTGCTTCCGATCAATAATTCATGATCGGAGACCCAGCTATACCAGCTTGCTACCGGCGTCCATCCCGTAAAATCCGTAAAGGGAATGCTACCATAAAATTTTAAGCTATTGTTTTCATAACTGTACTTAGAAAACTGGCCGTTATCTTCATTTATGCCATAATAGTTTCCATCTTTTTCCGCAAAGAAAAGTTCACCTTTCGTCTGAAAACCATCCGCTAGATCAATATCGCCTTTTTGCAAGCTATCGATCGCTTTAAACGAAATATTTTCAGAAGAACTGTAACCTAATACAGCGAAATTTGCCTGTTTTGTATCTGCTGCACATGAAGTGAGCAGTAACAAAATAAAATATAAACAATAGCGATAAAACCCCATGCCTGTAAAACTATGAAATTATCGACAAAGATTTTTAAAAGCCCAAAGATCCGGAACAGGTAATATACGCCGATGGTGCGATTCTGATTATTGCACCGTTTTCGAGGCGGTATAATTTAACCAGCAATCTTGCCTAAACAAAACTTTTTCAAACGAAGCGCAATAAATGTTGTTCTGTTTGAAAAAAGTATATATGGCACATTTAGAAGTAAAACCTAAAAATGGAGCACCTTGGTGGTTATGGCTCCTTCTTTCACTGATCGCATTGGGATTGGTCCTCTATTTCATCAATCGTTCTAACAGTGGCGCTAGGTTAAATGAAACCAGCTCCGATACGACCGTTAATTCAAGTGTGCCACAAGGAGATACACTTGCGACCACCGTTCCGGAATGGAATTCAGTTGATTTCAACAGTGCTGAATCTTCCGATCCAAACATTACGGATAAGGATATCCGAGTACGTTCAAGCGATGCTTATACCATCTATTCGTTAGGGGAAAACATCTTGTTCGCAACCGATAAAAATACCTTAGAAAATACTGCTGAGGCGAAGCTCAAACAGATCTCAGCAGCTTTGGATAAGAATTTTAAAGGAGCCTATGTCGGTATTTTCGGCAATACGGATAGCACAGGTACAGCTTCGCACAATAAGCAGCTCGGTGTAGAAAGAGCAAGCGCAGTCAAAGACTGGCTAGTTAAGCATGGTAACATTGCTCAGGAAAAGATCAGCATACATTCTCTTGGTGAAAAAGCGCCGGTCGCCAACAATGAAACTGCAAGCGGCAGAAATCAGAACAGAAATGTGGAGATTGTCGTATTTCGGAATAAATAAAAATTGATAACCAATAAAATTAAAGACATGGCATTAGAAGAAAACAACTATAATCATTTAATTGAACTCGGTGGAAGCGATTATGAAATTGTCGACGGCGAACCAGATATCCGAGGCTGGAAAGTGAAAAATGAAGCTGGTCAAGTGATCGGCAAGGTGGATGATCTGCTCTTTGATCCTGAAAGCCAACAGGTCCGTTATATCATCGTTGATCTCAATGATGCCGAATTTGTGATTGACGAAGATAAGAAAGTATTGGCCCCCATTGGACTAGCATCGCTTTATGATGGTACACAGATTCAGGCCAGCAATGAGGAAACCACGCTGGTTCCACCTGTAGAACCCATCGATCCTAGCGTGATCCTGACGGTAGACGAAATTCCAACGGAAGAACCAGCAACGGATTATCTGTATAATCCTGCCGACGATGGCGAAGTGGTGGTGATATCCGTCAGTGAAGATCAGTTAATCCGACTGCCTGCTTACCTACAGGGTGAAGTCACGCCCGAAACAGAGCTAAGTGTACGTCATGTGTTTGAAGGCACCGGTGATGTAGGTTTTGTCGTAGGCACCAACACCTATGACCAGACTGCATTCTATGATCATTATCACTTTAGCGAAGATACGTTCTATAGCGGCGGGAAAAGGACCGAAAGTCTTCCGACAGATCAAACACAGCGCACCCGTAGAGTAGCTGCAAGACATGAGCAGGGCACGGGGCACGAGCCGGGTACACTCGATAACAACAACGAACGTTAGTATAATCAGGTACAATTGCCATAAGCGGCTTAGATAATATGCCTTATCTAAGCCGCTTTTTCGTATACAACTGCGCTTATAACAAATATAGGCGCACCTCAAAGGCCGTATTTCTTGAATTTACATCGTGTAAATACCCAAACCACCAGTATTTTATAACCTATCGCACAAAATAACTACTGAAATCCCTCTAACGTCCTATAAACTGCATTAAAATTGCAGGATTTGTAGCAAATCAATACAAATCGGTTATGAAAGCAACATATAAAAACACCCACGAAAAGAATAGGCAAACCATCAGAAGGTATTATGAGAAATATAGCTGGTATAAACTGGACCGCGAGGAGCTCACACAGGAATTACTTATCCGTGGCGGCTTTCTAGCGATTCTAACTTGGTTGCTCTGGTGATCTAAACATACACCGGTGCATATTTCCATTCATAATATTCAAACCATTTGCAGTTCTGTGTTGTCCTATCTGTAAACTTAAATCAACAACACATTGAACAGATTTGCCCGAATTGCTTTAAAAACAATATTGTGGATTATTGGAGGAATAATTACGCTTTTTATTCTTATCGTTTTCCTGCTTCGCCTACCCTCCATACAGAATTATATCGCTGGAAAAGTAACGCATTATGTCGAAGGAAAGATCGGCACCCCTGTCAAAATTGGCTATATCAATATTGATTTTCCAAAAAAATTGGTTCTGGAAGATATTTATCTTGAAGATCAAAGTAAGGATACCTTAGTTGCCGGAAAAAGCATAGCGGTCGATATCAATATGCTGAAACTATTAAAGAATACCGTGGAAATCCAAAGCCTGGAAGCCGATGGGATTACCGCCAAAATACGTCGGACCTTGCCAGACAGTGCCTTTAACTTTGATTATATCGTTAAAGCCTTTGTCTCTGAAAAGGAAAGTGAGCCCACCGCCGACACGACTTCCGCTCTGCTGTTTAACCTCGATAAGGTCAGGTTTTCAAAAATACATGTGGTCTATGCCGACGCGGTTATCGGCACCAGTGCAGATGTATATCTCGGCAGTGTGAATACCAATATTAAGAAATTTGACCTGACCAAAAACATGGCCTTCGAGCTTCCGAAAATCAACATCGACGGGCTAAATGCGACTGTCAAACAGTGGAAACCCGCCGTGGATGGCTCAGGCCCATCGGTTGAAGATTTTGGGATCAGCGATAAAACCGCCCAGACTACTTCCCTTCTTCCCGACGTAGGCATACAGGTAGCTGAGCTCAGTAATATTTTAGTTCGTTATGAGGACCAGTCCAGTGCACTTAAATCGCAATTTGTCCTTAAAAAATTCCATACCGACATCAATAAGATTGACTTGAATAAAGAATTTGTCGACATCCAAAAGCTCGATCTCGACGGTTCGGATAATAATGTCCTGCTGGGAAAAATCCAAAAATCTTCGGTCTCAGCAGCAAAAACCAGCGAAGTTGAAGCCGACAGCAGCAGCGCTGCAAAGATGAACTGGATCGTTTCGGCAAAAGACATTAACATCAATAATACCAGTATCCGATTTAAAGACGACAACCAGCCCCGCATCAAGGGATTCGACTATTTTAACATCCAAATGCCGGCTCTCAAAACCAGGTTGACTGATCTCTACTACAGCGCCGATTCCATCAGTGGATCATTGAAAGAGCTTATCGCTGCCGACCATTCTGGTTTTGTCATCAAGCAGCTGAAGGCTGATTTTAACTATAGCAATACCGGTGCGGAAATTAAAAATCTATATGCCGAAACTCCCCGCACCTTGATTCGCGATTACGTTAAGCTAAGTTATCCTTCTCTGGATATCATCGGCAAAAAGCCAGAACTGATCACGGTCAATGCCAACATCACAAAGAGCTATATTGATATGCGCGATATCCTATTTCTCGCGCCCTTCCTGGACACCATGCAGGTAATGAAGCCGCTGTTGGACAAAAAATTTTATATTGACACCCGCGTGGCCGGCCGTGTCGATGATCTGCATATACCGAATATCGATTTTAGGACACTTTCCAATACCCGACTGATTGCTAGTCTTCATTTAAAAGGACTTCCCGACATGAATAAATTGTCGGTAGACCTCAACCTGAAAAAACTGACCACAGGCCGTTCCGATATCGAGAAACTGGTTTCCAAGTCGATGCTGCCTCAGGGTATCGAGCTACCCAACACCATTGGACTGAGTGGCACATTTAAAGGCGGAATGACTGCCTTCAATACAAAACTTGCATTGGTGACCGAAAAAGGCACAGCCAAATTAGACGGAAAGGTCCAAATGACCAAGCGAGATACCAGCTATGATGCAGCAGTAAGCATTCGTGACCTCAACATCGGTCAAATCATGAAAATGGACAGTACGCTGGGTATTCTTTCTTTCGAAGGCAAAATCAAAGGCAGGGGCACCGATCCAAAAAAACTGATAGCCAACTTTGACGGTAAAGTCACCCGCATGGATGCCATGGGCTACCGCTATCATGATATCGACATGAATCTGTCTGCCGATAAAGGCGCCATAAAAGCTTATATTCTAAGTCCTGATCCCAATATCACACTAAAACTGGATGCCACGGCCAATATGAATTCTACCTATCCCAAAATAGCATTCGAACTAGTGGCCGACAGCATCAACCTACAAAAGTTAAAGCTGATGCAGGAAGATGTCAGCTACCGGGGCAAGCTGAGCGGTAACTTCAGCACTGCAGATCCAGACTTTTTGAATGGCGAAGCACATATTACCAATTCGTTGATCCGATATAACACTGATCGTTATGCACTGGATACTGTCTCCCTCTTGGCCAAGGCCGATACAAGCAGTAACCAGTTGGTATTGCGGTCCGATTTTTTAAATGCCCACCTGGTCGGCAAGTACAAAATGCTGGAACTGCAGAGTGCGGTCCAAGATCTCCTGCAAGTGTATTATAAACCCGAAAAGCCGGTTAAGATTCCGCCCTACTCGCCGCAGGTCATCGAATTTTCAGCACAACTTACCCGCAATAAACTCATTCAGGATTTTCTTCCTGAGCTGACGGAAATGAAAGCCATTACCCTGGATGGTCTCTTTAACAGTACATCGAAAAACCTATCGGCCAAATTAGATGCACCACGCGTGGTCTATGGTGGTACCGAGATCAACAATGTTACCCTAGATATCAACAGTCTGGACAGTGCCCTTTACTATTCGGCCTTAATCAACAAAGTTCAAGTCAGCAGCATTGAACTCACCAACACCGTTTTTAGTGGAAAGGTCGCGCAAAATACGGTTAATCTGGGGTTGTGGATCAAGGATAAGCATGATAAAGAACAATATCATCTGGGAGCCGATATGCAGGCCAAAGATGGTGTATTTGTATTCAGCTTACTACAGGACGGCTTAATGCTCAACTACGATAAGTGGGATGTGGCGCCCAACAACACCTTAAAATTTGGTAGCGCCGGCCTATTGGCTAATAATTTTGTCCTCAGCAACAAGGGACAGGAACTGCGCATCGCTTCTCAGGACAGCATCCTGAACTCACCAATTGATGTGGCGTTTAAAAACTTCCGCATCGAGACCCTGAGCAAGATGGTTATGAGTGATAGTCTGGATCTTGGCGGCGGCATAAACGGACAAACGACGCTATCCCGACTGGAAAGCAGTCCGGTTTTTATTGGAGATATGACCGTAGATAAGTTTTACTTCGGAAAAGATACCGTGGGCAACGTCAATATCAAAGTCAATAATGAACGCGAAAACACCTACAATGCCCATGTGAGCATTACCGAAAATGGTAACAACCTCGTCCTGAGCGGTGATTTTATCAATCCGCCGCAAGGCGACGCAACGCTCGACTTCACACTAGATATCGCGCCACTGACGATGAAGACCGTACAGGCATTCAGCATGGGAAATCTAAAGGATGCCAAGGGTAACCTGGAGGGCCAGCTAAAAATTGCAGGATCGCCTTCAAAACCACAGATTAGGGGTGACCTTAATTTCAGGGAAGCCGAGTTCAATGTGGCCATGCTCAATGCCCTATTCAAAGCAAAGGATGAACAGATCCGTTTTGATCAAAATGGAATATCGTTCCCCAAATTTGAACTCGAAGACAGCAAAGGCAATATTGCCCAGGTCAGCGGTTCTGTCAATACCCAGACCTATACCGATTTTGACTTTGACCTCAACATCGTCATGGACAATTTTGAAGTGCTGAATTCCACGCAGGCAGACAATGATCTATTTTATGGAAAAATGTTTCTTGGCACCGATCTGCAGATCGGCGGAAACCTTAACAAACCGGTTGTAGACGGAACAATCAAGGTCCTAGACAGTACCGATTTCACGATGGTGATGCCAAACAATGATCCCGGTATGGCCGATCGGAAGGGCGTGGTCGAATTTGTGGATAAACGGGATACGGCTACCGCAAATGCGCTTGCCAGATTAGATTCTATGACTGTAACAAAGCTTACAGGAATAGACGTCGATCTGAACCTGCAGACTGATAAGGACGCCAAATTTAAGATTCTGCTCGACGCAGGATCACAAGATGCCCTAAACATTCAAGGCGAGGCTGAATTAAATGCAGGTGTAGATGCCAGTGGTAAAATAACCATGTCAGGAACTTTTACTGTGGAGCAAGGGAGCTATTCATTCAGTTTTGGACCTGTGAGCAGAGACTTCAAATTTCAGAAAGGGAGTACAATTACCTGGAATGGCGATCCATTGGACGCGCAGCTCAATATTACGGCAGTGTACACATTGAAAGCACCAACTCTGGAACTGGTTGCGCCACAGCTTGGTACGCAGAACGCAAACTTGTATAAGCAAAAGATACCTTTCGACGTGCTGCTTAAAATTTCAGACCAACTGTTTCAGCCACAGTTGAATTTTGATATCGACCTGAATGCCAATAATGCCATCGTATCACAGGACGTCATCAGTAAGGTAGACAATGCACTGACCACCTTACGTGATAATCCTTCCGACCTGAACAAACAAGTCTTTTCACTGATTGTGTTAGGGCGCTTTATGTCGGCCAATCCATTTGAAAGCCTTTCCGGTGGCGGAGGTACAGAGGCACTGGTACGAAATAGTGTCAGTTCGTTTTTGAGTTCGCAGCTCAATCGCCTTGCCTCCGATTTAATTACGGGAGTTGAACTTGATTTCAACCTGACATCAGCAGACGATTACAGCACTGGAACGGCCCAGACGCGCACCGACCTAAATATCGGCGTCTCCAAAATGCTGCTCAACGACCGGCTGAAAGTCAATATCGGATCTAACTTTGAAGTAGAAGGAAATTCACGACCAGGAGAAACTGCCAATAATATTGCCGGCGATATACAACTGGATTATCAGCTTTCACAAGACGGACGGTACTTTGCCCGCTTCTACCGCAAAAACCAATATCAGGTCACTTTACAGGGGCAATTTGTTGAAACCGGAATCGGCTTTATCATCACGATGGACTACAACCGATTTAAGGAAATCTTTATGCGTTCCAAAAAGCTCAAGGAATATTATAATACCGGCAGCAAGAAGTTTAGAAAACGTTTTGATGTCGATCGTATGGAGCAGGATTCGGCTTATCGAGACAGTGTACGCACAGTGATCCGCGACAGCCTGATGCTCCATAGTCCCGAATACCGTAAACGGATAGAGGATCAGGAAAAAGAGCAGCAGCACCGCCAGCAGGTGGACAGCACAGCAAACAGCGCACGGAAAAATAGTGCGCCGAAGCACTTAGACACGATCAAAACCACAGCAATTAAAAATGAAGACGAGGAAAGGGCTTACCATGCAAATTAAACTACACTGGCTGATTGGCCTATTTACGATAAGCAGCATCATTGCGGCCTGTTCGTCGACCAAAAACCTGCCCGAAGGTGAGAGCCTGTACGTGAAGGGAAATGTCAATATCGCATCCGATACCATTTCAAAGAAAAACAAAGAAAAGCTGGCGGCCTACCTGGCCGAATCGCTACGCCCGAAGCCCAACAAGCGCGTTTTGGGGATGCCCTACAAGCTGTATTTTAACAATATGGCCGGCGACACCGCCAACAGCAATTTTCTGAAACGTTTTCTTAAAAAAATAGGTGAAGAACCCGTACTGCTGAGTGAGGTGAACAGGGAGTACAATGAGAATCTACTGCGCAACCGGCTTGAGAATATCGGTTTTTTCAATGCGGAAGTTACTTCGGATACAATCGTTGAAAATAAAAAAGCTACGGTAGACTATACCGCCAAGCCCAATCTGATCTACCGGATCAGATCCGTCAATTTTGATGTCGACAGCAGCACGCAGCTGGGACGCGATATCCGCGCAACTTCTGACCGCAGCCTGTTGCAGGTGGGCAAAAATTATAGTCTTGACGTCGTGCTCAATGAACGCGACCGCATCGACAACGTCCTTAAAAATAAGGGTTATTATTATTTCAGCCCAGACTATATCCTGGTACAGGTAGACAGCACCATCGGAGATCATAAAGTCAACCTCTATGTGACCGTAAAAAAGGAAACGCCCGAACAGGCAAGAACTGCCTCCAAAATCAATAAGATCTATATTTTCCCAAACTATACCGAAACCGGAGCTGGCTACCAGCAGTCACCGCGACATGCCGAACTATTTGACAGCAGTTATTATTTTATTGACCCAAATCATACCTTCCGCAAACCTGTTATCGCCAATCATATTTTTTTCAAGGAGGGCGATCTGTATAACCGCGACGCCCACAATAGGACCATCAGCCACTTGGTGAATCTCAACAGCTGGAAATTTGTCAAAAATAACTTTGTGGACAGCAAGGAGGTACCCAATGCGCTCGATGTATACTATTACCTCACTCCCCTGCCGAAGAAATCTATCCGTGTAGAACTGCTGGGAAAAATGGCTTCCGTCTACAACGGTACGGAAATGAATGTTAACTGGACCTTACGTAACGCTTTTAAAGGAGCCGAGAAGCTCAATATCAACGTATTTGGGGGTTACGAATTGCAGACGGGTGGCAATGCCGATCTGAACTCCAGCTATTTCCGTTACGGTACCGAGGCCACCCTAACCTTCCCGAGGATACTGACACCATTTGGCACCATTAATCCTTCCCGTCAATATATTCCCAATACGTATATCAAGGCAAGGTACGAATTTCTGAACCGGCGCAAAGCCTATACGCTCAATTCGATGGCACTGAGCTACGGTTATACCTGGCAAGAGAACGAAGAGAAACAGCATGATCTGGCGCTGATGGAAATCACCTATGTACAGCCGAGAGGTATTTCGGAAAGCTACAAGATGCAGATGGATACCATTCCGGCGCTGCGGCATGTAATCGATCCCCAATTCACAATTGGGCCCAATTATAATTTCACCTTTCAGAACACCATGAAGAGGCACCTGCAGAATACCTTTTATTTTAAGGGCAATCTGGACCTGTCGGGCAATATTCTGGGACTGATCAAAGGGGCGGATTTTAACAAGGGAAAAACGTTTAAACTCTTTGACGCCTACTTCTCGCAGTATATCAAAGCCAGTGTGGATGGCAGGCATTATTTCAAGCTCAGCGAAAATTCACAGATCGCATCACGGGTGAGTATAGGGATGAGCTACTCCTATGGCAATTCGCGTTCCCTGCCCTATCTTAAGCAATATTATGTGGGCGGACCAAATAGTATCCGTGCCTTTGGCGCACGTGCGATTGGACCCGGCACAGTAGCTCCGGAAAGGTTGGGCAATGGACTTTTCTATGCCGATCAGACAGGCGATATCAAGCTAGAGTTGAATACCGAATACCGGGCAAAAATTGCTGGCCCTGTCCATTGGGCCGCCTTTATCGATGCTGGGAATGTATGGTTGCAGCGGGATGACGAGACGAAGCCAGGCGGTAAATTCAGCAACGATTTCCTGCAGGAACTAGCCGTCGGCGGCGGCTTGGGATTACGGTTTGATTTTACGTTTCTGATCCTGCGTACCGACTTTTCCATCCCGTTCCGTATCCCCTATTTACCGAAGGGCGAGCGTTGGGTATTTAAGGATATCGACTTTGGAAGTTCAAGATGGCGAAAAGATAATCTGATGTTTAATCTAGCGATCGGCTATCCATTTTGATCTAGTCATGTCAACGTAATGATCACATAAAACCGAAGTCCTTATGATCAATGAAAACTTTCTGGGTATTATTGCAGGTATCCTCACATCTATTTCTATGCTGCCGCAGCTCATCAAAGTGCTAAAGGAAAAGAATGTGGATGACCTTTCTCCGGTTATGCTACTAACATTAATCATAGGACTTTCCCTATGGGTATGGTACGGCATAAAGAAAAGCGAAGTACCGATTATCTATTCAAATAACTTTGCTGTTCTCGTGAACCTTTGCCTGCTGATCAGTTATCTGATTTATAGAAAAAAGACCTAAAAAAAGGCGGATAACATTGCTGCTATCCGCCTTTAACACGAAAACACTATTCTACAAACCGTTCAACCAACTATTCACCTCATCTTGTGTTTTACCTGTTTTCTTTTGAAGTTTACCTACCAACTCATCTTCCTTGCCTTCTGCATATAGTAAATCATCATCTGTAAGATCCGCATATTGCTGTTTTACCTTACCTTTAATTTCGTTCCAACGACCTTTCCATGTTAATTCGCTCATAATAATTTTCCTTTCGTTTTTTATAAATAGAACAGCCTGCAGCTGGAATCGTTTAAAAAAAAATGTTATCAAATGTTAAAAAAATATTCACGGTGATTTTACTCCGTTTTATCAATGGTAGTTTCCTCTGGATCGAGTGGTGCCGGTGGAATTTCATCCACATTCCGCTCTATTTCCTGCGTTTCCACATGTACCGCAAACTCAGAAGGTTCGATCGGAATAGCCATTTCCGTTGCATACTCCCGGGTGAAAATAGCGCCAAAATAAAGGATTGCCGCGGTATAATATACCCAAAGCAAAATAAGCACAAAAGAACCTGCTGCTCCATAAGTATCCTGCGTTGCCGAACGTTCTAAATAGATTCCGATCAAGTAACGGCCAATCACAAAAAGAATGGCTGTAAATAGAGCTCCGGCGCGAACAGTCTTCCATTGAATGTTGACATCGGGTAAGGTCTTGAAGATCACGCTAAAGAGGATCACAATGACCACAAAGGAAATGACAAAATTGATAAGATTCATGAGCACCACAGTGATATCGGGAAAGTAGCGCTGCAGCTGACCTGTCAAGGCCAGGATCACACCATTTATAATTAACGTAACCACCAATAAAAAACCCAGACCAATAACGAGCGACGACGACAGCAACCGGTCCTGGATTAACTTCAGCCAGCCCTTTTTTGGTTTTGGGCGCACATGCCAGATCTTGTTGATGGAGTTTTGCATATCGCCAAAAACCGTGGTTGCCCCAAGAATCAAGGTCACCAAACTGATCACCAATGCCATATTGGATTTGCCGGATAACTGGAGGTTTTGAATGACCTCTTCAATCTGTTTGGCGGCACTATTGCCTACCAAGCCGTTCAGTTCGGTAAAAACCTTACCCTGAATAGCATCGGCCCCATAAAATATGCCGGCCAGTGCGATCATTAGAACTAGTATGGGGCCGATGGAAAAAACGGTATAGTACGACAGTGAAGCACTATATTTCATGGAGTCTTCATTTATAAATCCCGATACAGTATTTTTAAGTATCGTCCAATACCGCTGCAGCTTGCTTGTATTTTTCTTTTTTACATCCATTACGCTCTTGTTTTTTTAAGGAATTATTTTTTTAAGTTGTATCGCTTTTAAAAAAGAAACTCCTTAAATACACATAAGGTTTGTTTTTTAAGAAAATTAGATCTGAACTGTACTCACCTGCCCTTCCCCTTAAATGTGTCATAGACGCTATTAATCAACCTAAGTACCCTAGAAGTCAAGCAGTAAGACAAAAACTATTACCATAAAAGAAATAAAGCTAAACTATTGATTAATTTAAGTTGTTCCTCCTAAAAACAACTATTAAGAGCATATGAAAAGTAATCAGAATGACCCCAATATTTTAAATGACCTTATTAAAATCAACAATGACCGCATCGAAGGATACGAGCTGGCTATTGATCTGGCCAACGAGCAGGGCGAAGGTGCACATGAAGCTGTGTTCAGAAAGATGATCGGGCAGTCCGAAAAGTTTATTGCCGAGCTCAGTCCACTTGTTGAGCTTGCTGGCCAATACGCGACTGACCGGACAAAATTAAGCGGCGAGCTTTTTCGGCTGTGGATGGTTATCAAATCAAAATTATCGGGCGGTAATATGCAAGATTTATTGGAGCATTGTGAGCGCGGCGAGGCAGCGTTCCGAGAGGTTTACGACAAAGCGCTGGCGGAGGAAAACAAGCTGTCTATCGGGGCCAAAAACTTGATCCAGATTCAGCTGAGCCAGCAGCGGGAAGCCCATGAAAACATTAAAATTCTGTGCGGGATCTAGATTTTTCTGCATCAATGAGTCAATGCAAAAATAGTAAGAAAAAAAATAGGCTAGGGAACCAATACCTAGCCTATATAAATACAATAATCTAACTTGCCTAAGTTATCCAAAAAACCACTGTCAGCGCAAGAATGTTTTAAAAATTTCTCAAAAATTCCGACTGAGCATCAGTAGCGTCGCCCCTATCTTCGTCAGCAAATTAATACATGAATTAATATCCTAGTTTTGCCAAACGTCCATACATCTCCACAAAAGCGCATTGATCTAACAGCCACTTGGATTTTTGCTTTTTCTCCAAAGTCCAGTCGACATCAAAAAGTCCGTCCTGATCCCTCATCTTATACCATGCACGGTCTAGGTTTTTCGCAAAAATATCAATATAGGTTCTATTTCCGTCCTGTTCAAATAAACTGATATATCCCCTCATCATTACAGCATGGAACCATAAGTTACTATTCTTTAACATTGGAAAAGTATCTTGGTCCGTGGTCTGAAAAAAATACGCTAAACAAGCTTTTGCCAGCTTTTGGGCATCAATCAGATATTTTTTTTCCTTGGTAAGCTTGTAAAGCAACGCTGCTGCTTGCAACATCTGTCCGGAATTATAGGAATACTTGGCCTTACCAATATTTCCATTGAGCTGAATATTATCCCAATAGAGTTTATCCGTTGGGTCTTGCAGACCTGCCTTTGTCCACGCATAGAGTTGTCGCGCTTCATTCAGATAGTCTCCCTCTTTAGTAGCTTCAAACAGCTTTAGTGCAAATACTGCCGCAGGAGCATTGGAACAGGTATTTTTAGATTCTTTTTTCTGTTCACACCAATAGATTCCACCACCGAGCTTGTCATCCGCACCGCTTTTTACAAAAGCCCAGATCTCTTTCGCATGCTTGAGATAATCGACCTTTTTTGTCTGCAGATAACTATCGGTAAAGTCAATACCCAACCAGACGTTATCATCATAAAACCGGTCTGATGCCGGAGCAGAATTGATATAGGAAGCATAACCAACGGGCTCCCTGGAATGATCCCGATATTCCATTAATCCTGGTAGCACGCGCTGGTCAAGGATCTTTTGATAAAGCGCTTTGTTCTTTGGGAGCTCCATCAATGTATTTACAGCGGAAAAGCTTCCGGAGAATGGCCATAGGTAGGCATATTTCTTTTGCCCGGCCGCCTGTTCGGGATTATCCAGATAGTCTGCTTTAAAGCTCGCGTCGAAAGGATATTTCTCAGTCAACAGCTGGTTTTTGGTATTTCCATACTTAGCGTAAATAATAGCTAACGTTCTTTGGGCACGTTCGGCAGACTGTCCCTTATTGAGTTGACCATAGCCTGTTAAATAGCATAAACCCGACAGCAGCACGGTCGTCGTTATCTTAATGATTTGTTTCATCAGCATATGTACTTTAAGAAGCCCCCGGAACCTTTTGGGTCACGAAGACTTCTTTGTATTCATTCCATTATTTTAATTTATTTTGATAGCTTGCTAATCCTTCAAAAAGCATCGCAGCACTTGCATAGGCAGTAATTTCACTATTGCCAATAGGTGGTTGCGCCCAGGACGGACCAAAGAACAGCGTCGGTAGACTTGTTCCCTTGGTCCAGGCAATTTTACCATTATTGACCAAAAATTTCTCAAACTTACTGCGGTAGGCTGCATCAATTCCTTCCTGATTTAAATAGTCTACAAAATATCGTATAAATATCCCTTTAAACAATGCGCCGTCGCCGCTTCCCTCGTCGCGCAAAATATTATTCCCGCCATCGATACAACGTGTGATTGTGTAATAACTAATTTTTTGCGCATCAACCAGATAAAGCTGATCTTTAGTAATCTTAAAAAGCTCCACTGCGGTACCAAGGAACGTCCCCTGATTATAAGTCAGTGTTGTCATATCCACATTACCAGTCTGACCATTAATATTGTCATAAACAGCGCCCGTTGACGGATTGTACAGTGTTGCTTTTTGCCATTCGTAGATCTTCTTGGCCCAGGTCAGATAGTTTTCATCTTTTGTCAAACGATATAGTCTAGCTGCCAGAATACTAGCTGGCCCATTCGAGCAAGCATTTTTGCTATAGCGCATATCTTTCTTCCAAGCCAATCCACCGCCTGCATATTGCTCATCCCATGCGCCAGCAATATCTGTCCATAAAAGCAATACCGTGTCGAGGTATTTTTGATCCTTGGTAATTTCATATAAGCGCAATATGGTCAGTGCATTCCATTCCATGTCATCATAGAATACGTTATAATAGGTATTGCCATTTTTGATCTTCACACCTTCAAACCATTTGCTGAAATAGGCACTATATCTGCTGTTCTTCGTTCGTAGATAGGCATCGATAACAACATCCATCGCATGTGCATTGGGCCAATATTGAAATCCCAGATCGGATTGATTGATCGCATTGTTAAAATACCCGGACTCATTCCAGAATCCGGCGATCATCTTATCGGAAACCTGTGTTGCAATGGCTGTCCAGCTTTCCTCTACGGAGTCTTCGTACGGGTAGCTGTCCTCAATCTTGGTGCATCCAAAGAGTAGAAACACTATGGATGACAGTATAATCATTTTATTCATCGGGTCTCCTCCTTTAATTTGGTACTACAGTATGCGTATAGTCTTTGTCGCCTTGTAAAATCATCGATATTTTTGTTGGATGGCCGTCTACTGCATCCGCAAATTTCCATTTATCGTCCCATTGCGAAAGATTGGGCAATATGCGGACGAAATAATAAGAAGGAGCTGATGAACTATTGGGCGGACTGTCCGTCCCGTTTTGAGTTCCCAACTGTAAGGTTTCAGCCTTTCCGGCCTTGACGGTTTCCATTTGGAACTTATAACGTTGGTCGCGGCCCCAACTTTCCTGTTTAAAATTGATGATACCCGTTGCAGACCAAATTCCCTTACCTTGATAAGGTAGATCCAGCACCACAGCTCCGGTTGGCGAGAAATAAACGCCCATGTTTTTGATCTCTGTGTAAGTAACTGCTGCAACATTGAAATCAATTCGAATACGATATACTGCTGTCTTAGCAATGCTGTTACTTCCGGTTTCACCTTCTTTTATTTTGGTTTGATCTTCCGAATAGAAAACACGTCCCTCAGCAGACTTGCGATCCGTAAAAATGTATTTTTTTCCGGCTTCCAATTTTGTAAAGATCTCATATTCACCATTACCTACCAATTTAAAAGGTAAAGATGCGGCAACATCCGTCCCACCCTCAGTCGCCTCTCCAGTGATAAATAATTCATCGGGGATCTCTGCAAAGCCTTCCAGTGTTTTGATATTCAATACTTTCTTTGCTTTGCTCAATACCCGTTTCATTCCACGGATAGCATATACGGACCAGATCACATCGCCACTCTCACCAGGGTTAATCCCAGCTTTCGTTGCTACCTGATTCAATATTTTGTGACTGATATTGGCGCCGTTTGAGTTTCCATTATTATCCGACGTAACTGTATAAAGAGGCTTGCTAAAATCGCCGTCGGACTTGTCAAAGACAACTTCATATTGAGCTGCCCCACCGTCGGCCACCAAGGCCGACTCCCATTCAAAATACAGCGCTGCGGAGCTGGAACTTAATAATTTGACAGCTTTTCCATCTGCAGGGGCATATAGGTTCTCAACAGCAGACACCTCTGCGTCGGCGTATTTCATATCGTCTTTTTTACAGGAAACGATGCTCGCAGCCAATGCGACCATTGCTATAACTTTAAAATACCATTTCATGTCTATATAATTAATTTATGGTTCGAAACGTACATTTTTTAATGCGCCGTTTGCGCTTGTTTTTTAATTAATTTAGTTTGAGTAGCCCTGATTGTTAGGCAATAAATTTTTATTTAGATCGATCTGGGTTCGTGGTATCGACCAGAGATAGTCTCTACTTTCATCAAATCGACGAATATCCAGTTTGATATTACTATTGTTACCACCATATTTAGCACCCAATACCTGGCCGTCCAAATAAGTTTTACCCGCCTTCCAGCGCATGATATCATAGTAACGCAATCCCTCAAGTGCGAGCTCGCTTCTCCGCTCATTTCGGACCATTGTTTTTAGGTCCCGGGTCGTCGGGAAGTCCAGCGCCTTTGATGCTTCAAAACCAGCCCGCTGACGAATAGGTTTGATCGTCATATCCCACACTGCTGCATTCAGTTGTCCCAGTGCTTCTTTTGCTTCTGCATACATCAATAAGATATCGGCGTACCTGAACATGATGATGTTCAATCCGGCATCGTATTTTACCGTTGCTGTTACATCGTAGTATTTCTTTACGTAATAACCTGTCGCGGAAGCGTTGGCACTGGCACCCTGATATTCGTCGAGGCGTTCCTTGTCGGTTGTACCCGATCCGGGTTTGATAAAGATCTTGCGTGTTGTACCGTCAAAATCAGTCCATTGTCCGCCATGAAAAACGATGGTTGCAGCCATGCGTGGATCGCGGTTGACATAGGGATTATTGTCGTTATATTGCGGATCTGTAGCAATGGTATTTCCGCCCAGTGTCAAATAATTATCAACCAGACTTTGTAATGGTGCATAACCGTTTAAACGTGCCTGTGCAGAGATTGGTGCTGCATCATATAACTTATTCCAGGTTTTTAAAAGAGGTACATAGGCATAATCCAGAATAACCTCTGAATTATATTCATTAGCTGCAGTAAACAGCTCCGGATAACTGCGGAATAATGCGTAAGTGCCAAATTCCGTTTGTTTTTTCATCAGATTTTCACAGTACTCCACTACTTTATTCCAGTTGCTTTCATACAGGTAGGCCCGGGCTTGAAAGGCTGAAGCGGCGCCCTTGGTAATCCGGCCGCGGTCGTCTGCCGGTAAACCATCTTTGTTTGGTAGATCGGCCATGCATTGATCCAACTCCTGATGGATAAATGCCATAATAGTCGCTTTTTCTGTCCGTGGTAGAGTCTTGGACTCTTCCAGCGAGATATCTTTCGTAAAAAAAGGCACAGCGCCATAGAAATTAACAAGTCTAAAATAGAGAAATGCACGGATAAAGCGCACCTCGGCGATACGGCGTTTTTTGAGTGCCGCATCCATTCCAGGTACACGCTCCACATTCTCCAGATAGACATGGCAGGTCTTAATACCACCGTAGAGATCGGACCACTCTGCTCCAAAACGGCCCAGTGTCGGATCGGCGGTTCCATTGCGGATTGCACGCTGGTCTGTGTTTGAGCGCCCCTCAAAAATATTATCACTCAGGGCTTCATCATTCCACATACGATCTGCTGAATACAGCTGATTATAGGCCATATTGACCATTTTTTCGGCATTGTCTGCGTAGTCCCAAAAATTTTCATCGGTAAAGCGATCTGTTGGCAGCGTATCCAACTTATTACAGGATGTTAATTGGAGAATTGCCATTAAACTCAAGCCTCCTACAAGTATCTTATATAGTTTCATTACATAAAAGGTTAGAATTGAATATTTAATCCACCGCCATAGTATTTCAACGTCGGATAATTGCGGGCACTATTGGCCGAACCACCCATGTTAGAATCAAACTCGGAGGATTCGGGATCTATCCAGGAGTTTTTGCTCAAGGTCAGCAGGTTTTGGGCATTGATGAAAAAGCGAACACGCTGCAATCCCAATTTCGACACTACTTCTTTTGGCAACGAATAACCTACCTGTATATTTTTCAATCGCGCGTATTTCCCGTTGAAAAGATAGAGATCAGAATCTTTCCCAAAATTGTTGGTCGATGCTGTTGATCCATTTGCAGTCAGTCGTGGCCAGCGTCCATCAATATTGGTCGGTGTCCAGTAATCGAGTTGATGCTGATAAATGGTGTATGAATAATTCTGATGAAATGGTTCGATCAATTCTCCGCGGATCATCATATCGCGTTTGCCTACCCCCTGCCAGAACATACTAAAATCAAAATCTTTATAATTCAGGTTATAGGTAAGCCCAAATGTAAAGCGGGGGAAACCATTGCCTAATACAAAGCGGTCCCGTGCATCGATAATTCCATCGTTATTCCGATCGACATACTTTACATCGCCGGGACGCAGATCTGCTGCAGTAATACCGCTCGGCAAGGCCGAAGTTTCAATATCCGTTATATTTTGAAAAAATCCGGCCATCTTGTACCCATAGTAGGAATTATAAGGTAGCCCAACACGCGTCAATTTAGTAATGTTATCGACTGTTGAAATACGGTCATCACCGGGCATCGCAATAATCTTATTGTGACTATCGCCCATATTCGCATTGATCGTGTGTTGGAAATCGCCAGTTGTAGCACGGTAGCTGAGGTTGATTTCCCAGCCCTCATTGTTTATTTCACCTAAATTCTGATTCTTTAGGGAGGTTCCGAATGTGGAAGGTATTTGTGGCGACATCAAGATATCAACTGTACGCTTTTTAAAATAATCGAAACTGGCCGTTAATTTATCATGAAAGAAGGTGGCGTCCAACCCAACATTGAAATTATAGGTTTTCTCCCAGCGTAGATCCAGGCTGGCATAATTAAATCCCGCAGCAGAAACAGGTTTGTTGTTAAATCCATAACTGTTCTGATAAGATTCATAGGTAAAATAATAAGCATAGTCGTCTACGGCCTGATTGCCAAGAACACCATAGGTAGATCTGATTTTTAGGCTACCGACATGTTGTTTATACCAATTCATAAATACTTCGTCGGATGCCCGCCATCCTAAGGATCCCGAAGGAAAGAAGCCCCAGCGATTAGCTTTCGAAAATTTAGAGGAGCCATCGTAGCGAAAGCTAAATTCGGCAAAATACTTACTTTCAAAGTCGTATCCGGCACGGCCGAAGATCGAATTGATACTATTTTGCAGTGTCCCATTTGGTGTTACACGGGCACTCACAGGGTCAATAACTGTTCCTGTGGTAGGTGTGCCGAGGACAGGATCAGTAAATTTCATTTTCAGTTCGTTTTGTCGGCGTGTATAGGATTCGTTGGAGGCCCCAAATAGACCTGATACATGATGACTGCCAAAAGTTCGGTCATAATCCAGGAGCAGCTGAAAGTTCAGTAACGAAGCTTTTTCGTTAAAATCTTCGGTATTGCGGTCTGAATTGACGTAGACCTGAGGTTGCGTGGCATCCGGATTGGAATATAATGGCACCTGGATTCTACGGATAGAACGGTGATCGGCATAGATGTCCGCTCCGAAGATACCACGCAGTTTTAAACCTTCGAACAGTTTTGCTTCGAGATTCAGGTTGATATTAAAATAGTCGTTATCGTTTTTGATATAGCCGCCTTCATTCAGTTCAGCCAAAGGATTTTGATCTGTCAGTGCATTGTTGACAAGATATTTTCCATTGTCAGCCTGCATGCGATAGTAGTAATAAGGAGGAAGTCTGGAAGCATTGATAATGGCACTTCCGGCCGTATTGCTCATGTTGTTGTTGCGGGTATAGGCTAAGATTGAGGTCAGTTTAAAACGGCCTATCTCTGTACTGAGATTACTCCGCAAATTGTACCGCTTAATGCCAAAGTCCTGTCCGACAAAGTTGCTGGGCTGATTGTAGAAGCCGCCTGAAAACAAATAGGAACTTTTATCGCCGCCCCCGGCCACACTGATATTATATTTTTGCTGGAAAGAGTTTTTCATGATTTCCGGCAAGTTCCACCGCTCAATATCCTGATGGGCATATAAGTCTGCGATAGCCTCTGGTGAAAACTGCGGATCCATTCCTGAATTAGTCAGCGCAAGATTACGAAGGGTCGCATTTTCATATCCTGCAACAGGTGAAAATAAAATCTTAGGTTCTTGCACGCCCCACTGTGTGCCGACAGTCACGGCAGGCCGCTGATTCTGGCGTCCTCTTTTGGTGGTTACCAAAATAACGCCATTTGCAGACCTCGAACCGTATATAGCCGTAGAACCCGCGTCTTTCAATACCGACACCGTTTCGATATCGTCCGGATTGATCTTATTGAGCGTTCCACCTTCTGTAATAATTCCATCGATCACCACCAGCGGTGCATTACTGTTTATGGTAGATATCCCACGAATATTGATATTCATCGAATTATCGTTGGGATCCATGCTTTTCTGTTGGATGGTCAAACTGGGTGAGGCTCCTTGAAGGGCTTGCGTTACATTGCCTACAGGTCGGTTTTCGAAGGTCTTCGCACTGATCTGATCAACGGCCCCGACAACACGCTGACGTGTCGTGGTACCATAGCCGATTACGATAACTTCCTCGAGCTGACTGTTGCTATTTTTCATGATTACATTGAGCTGCCCCGATCCATCGGTCCGCAGGGAAGACAGTTCCCTGGTCAATGCATCATAACCAACAGAGGAGAATATCAGGGTTGCTTTGGGCGAAAGGTTTGTGAGGGTAAATAGACCATCACCATTGGTGGTGGTACCTATAGATTCATTTCCTTTGACCCGCACAGAGACATTTGCAAGAGGTTCGCCCCGTTCATTGGTCACCCGTCCTTTTACAGGAACCTGATTTGGGGTCATCGTAAACTCCATCGGTGCGGACTTTATGGAAGCTTTTGGCTTATCGTAAATGACCACTGTCTTATTATCCAACTGGTAAGACAAGGGTTGATCTTTAAAAATCTGGTCCAATACATCCGACAATTGACGGTCCCTAACTTTGATGTCAACAGGCTTCGCATTTACCATCTGCCGTTCCGTGTACAGAAAATTGTATCCCGTCTGGGATTTGAGTTCCCTAAATATTTTCTTAAGGCTCATGTTGGAGTATTCTAATGTTACCTTTTGTGCAAAGGTGGTAGCGCTAACCTGCATAAAAGTAACCAAGATAATTATGGTTGTCAATCGCATAATAAGCCATAGTTTACGGAATAGCAGATATGCTATCTCCTTTTTTCTGATATAATTTTGATACATTTGTAAGGTTTATTTGCAGTGTATTCGAGTCGTCCAAAACAGAAACATACTGCAGATTGGATAGTTAAATTTAATTGTCCCAAACGGCAACCGAGTCCCTTCAGGATCTTGGTTGCTTTTTTATACCCCACCTTGGTGGCTATTCGTTTTGTCGTTTTTTGTTCATCGGTTCGTTTATTTAGGTTATTGTGTAATTAATTATTTACAGGATCATTACGGAAGTACATGTATTTTTTTTCCCTCTATTCTGAAATGAACGGCACCCGTTTTTTCGAGCAGGCTTAAGACCTTTTGAACATCATCAAAACGCGATATTCCGCCACCAAATTTCTCGGTTGTTTTTTTACCCTGATAGATGACCTCAACATTATACCAGCGTGCGACCTTGCGCATGACACTTTCGATATCATCTTCATCGAACATAAATTCGTTGTTTGTCCAGGCAATAACCGGAGCTGTATCTATTGGGTGGGATTTTAGCACCCCATGCGCTGTAAGGCTCGACTGCTCTCCCGGCGCTAGTAGCAATTTTTGATTATGGAAACTGACCTGCACACGACCTTCAAGAAGAGTCGTCTGTACCGCCGATTCGTCGGCATAACTGTTTACATTGAAATGAGTACCGAGCACTTTGACCTGCTGATCAGCTGCCTGCACAATAAAGGGGTGTTTGGCATCCTTCGCTACTTCAAAATAAGCTTCACCAGTGAGTGTGACGGTTCTGTCTTTCTGATTGGCAAAACTAACCGGATAGCTGAGCGAAGAAGCCGCATTGAGCCATACCTGTGTACCATCAGGTAGTTTAATCCGATAGGTTTCTCCTTTGGTTGTCGATAAGGTGTTTTGCTCGATTTCGCCCTGCGTCTTACCGCTGACCTCATAAATCAATTGACCATCCGTTGTTTTAGAGATTCTTATGCCCGACTCTTCCACAAGCCGACCGTTTTGTGTTTCATGTAGACGAATCTGCTTGCCGTTGGCCAGCGTTAAGGTTGCAGATTGTTTTCCTGGCGATATTACATTTTGTGCAGCTTGCGGAGCTACGCTTTTATTTTCAATGGCAAGAAACCAGCGACCAATAAATAACAGTCCGATAATAGCCGCTGCGATTGCGCCAATACGTTTCCAATCCCACAGTGATCTTGTTTTCGGTTTATTGATCTGGAGATGCAATTGGTCCCAGGTATTATCCAGTACGGCCAATAAGGTTGGATCATCCAACAGATGTTGATCGATGGGATCGTCCAAAACCTCCTGGATGAGTTCTTGAAGTAATATTTTATCCTTGCCTGATTTTACATAGGACAAAAACGCACGGGAATTTTCTTCGCTAAGTTTCCCCTGTATATATCGCCTTAACGTATATCGAAGTGTTTTCTTTTCCACAATTGGTTACCCTCTTTTCAGCTAATACACTTCAGCGGTACAGATCATCTGCTCTGCCTGCAAATTTATTTTACTTTTTTTCTATGGAATGAAAATTTTATGCGTTAATGCTGTTGGAGAAGTATAAAAGAAATAATGAGCAATGTGGATTTATCCAGGATCCCATGCTTCTCTTTTATATATTTCGTGGCTTTTACGATATGGTCGTTAATCGTAGAAGTCGATATACTCAATAAGTCGCTTACTTCGGCGTAGGTTTTGCCCTCAATTTTACAAAGTTTATAGATCAGTTTGCGTTGGGGCGGCAGCTGGTCAATGGTCTGTGACAGCCATTCTTCATACTGCTTTTCATAGAGTTCTTCTTCGACGTGACTGTACAAGGCTGTATTGTGAAGGCTAAGATAAGCTTGAACTTGTTTTTCGAGGTTATTTCGCCGGATAAAATTATAGACAGTATATTTGGCGATCTGGAATAGATAAGATCGAAAAGACTGCTCGGGATCAATCAACTCCCGCTTATCCCATACTTTAATAAATACTTCCTGTAATAGTTCGACTGCGTCTTCTTTGGACTTGACCATCTTAAGGATGTTGAGATAAATACGCCCACTATACATACTGTAGACCTGCCGAAAAGCACGCTGGCAGCCAGAACGAAGGGAGATCAAGACAGACTTCTCTTCAGTATTGCAGGAATATTTTATAAGTTGGTCTTTCACGCACTGTGTCCTAGTAATTTGTGGATTACTCCCTTAATGGTTACGAACAAATATAATAAAACTAAAACGGTTTTGCTTTTTTAAATAAAAATTTAAAAAGATTAAGAAATTTCAATTTTTTCAAGCTTGTATAACAGGAATTCATCCTTCGCATAAAAAAAGGAGACTACGGGTAATAATCCGTGTCTCCTTCATATACCAAGAGTTCCTCGCGAAGCCTTTCTCTAGACCTCCGTCCAAAAGCAAACTAAGGCAATAGACGAGATCTATTCCATCGCCAAAGGAGAAAAAGAAGCAAGGCCAAGCCGATGATCCAAACCTGCTGAACAGCTAGCATTTGGCTGCTATTTTTTTCGTGGTTAATCTGCTTCTGTTGTTCCTGTTCGCTTTTTTCAGCCAGCTCCAGTACCTGTTTACGGACTCTTTTGGCGGACTCATGCAATACTAAACCTCCCGACCGGGCAGATAGACCACTATCTGGATAGAAACGAAAAGCGCTGTCCGTCCAAAAATACCAAAGTCGGGAAAGCGTATCCTGATGGTCGGAATATAGCCTTTGGAGCTGCTCGGTATACTGCCGGCGCTTATCCGTTTCTTGTTGTTTCTGATATTTTTTATTTTCGTAGATCTTGCAGGAGATCAGCAAGGATAAGAGTCCCCCGTAAGATATCATCTGGCATAGCCTTGTTTTCATCATCCCTCCTTTCAGTCCAGCCAATTTGAAAACGCATAAATGGTAGCCAAGGGACGCCGCTTGCACAATACACGATTATCCACATTTCCTTCCACGGTCAGTATCCAGCTCCCCTCCTTTTTGCGCACAATCCCTACGTGGTTGATACGCTGAAGACTAGAGCTATAGATGGCGAAGAGATCTGCCTGCCGCACAGTCCCCTTGTTGATCTGCTGGGCCGTATACTGACGGGCCTTTGGAAAGAGTGCCGGGCTCCAGGCATTGCGCGGCAATGAGCGTCCAGCACGACCATAACACCAGGATACAAAAGCCGCACACCAGGCGTATCCTTTTCCAAAACCAGTATACGCCAGGTATTCCTCTACCCGCTTGCCATCGTTGTTACCAGTCATCTCTTGCACACCGATCTCCTCCACAGCTATATCGACAATACGTTCACGTACGCCCGCTCTAGCGCAGCATTTCACTGATGGGGCATCCTCATGTCCGGCGAGAGGATCTGTACGTCGGGGTTCAGCATAACTGTCTAAGAGTTTCTGGTCGATTACAACAGCATCGCCAGTACCGCCAAGAAAGAGAACTGTGACAGAAAGAAAACCGAAAAATAAATAATGCATTGTTGCCATGATGTTAATTGATTAAAGTGATAACTAAATTGCTGACGAAAGAGCTTAAAAGGCTGCCAAAGTATTTCCTGTAGCCAATAGCAGCAATATATAGTGGTCAAGCCAGCGAGTATAGCAAAGAGCAACAGGGATAGGATACCGATATCCAATACACCCGCTGTCGGGTCGACGGCTTGCAGCAACAGCCCAGCTGAAATAAAAAATATAAGAAGACAGGCCAGTACAATGCTTAGCACTTGTCTTCCTGTTAAAGGCCAATAGATATCCTCGATATCAGAGACCATTTGTTTTTGTACAAATTCCATATTGCATGTTTAAATTTTTAATAAAAAACTGATTTACTGATCAAAGGGAGGTGCTCTTGATCGAGCAGCCTCCCCTTATCCAGATACAACTAGGTCAACACAAACTCCCCTAAGTATTGGCTCGTTGACGTTATTAGTCCGTCACGATGGATATTAAAAGACCAGCCCACTATTTTCTTACCTGTATAGCTGTCGGGTAGGACGATATCTATAGCTGCATCCACTCTTGTTGCACCTTCATAGGCAAAAAAGAGGTTATCAGCCTCATCGTAAAGAATGACCAGTACTTGATCGTCTTCAAAAGCATTAAAACGGTTAATGATGGGATCCCAGGACAGGTTGAGCACCTTTGGTGCCACTTCTGCTACTACCAAGCCAACCAAAACCGCCAGGCTGCCACTTGCTATTTTGACCGCCGCAAAGTCTATCGTAAAGTTTGGATAAGTACCCTGAAAAGCATTATTAATGAGCTGCTGGAAAGCGACGTTGTATCCCGTCTTATCCTTTTGCTTACTATCTGAAAAACCCAACATTAGGATATCTTTAATGGATTTGAGAAAACTGGTTGTCATTCCAAACTTCATGCGCTGTGCTAACTGCGCTTCTGATGATGCTTTGCTGCTCTTTTTTGGTAACGAGCGCACATAATCTATTCCTCGCCATGAACTTCCCACGATGTTCCCTACTTTTCCGCTATAGGATCCGTGAATCCCTTTTATAAATCTTGCCATGTTATTAATTTTTAAAATGTTAAACCATAAGGTGGCGCTGCAGGCAGCCACGATACCGATATCATGACACTAAGGTAAAAACACTAGGGAGCGCAATTGGCTAAATGGCGCCATCTGACGCCACTTGGCTGAAAATGCCATTTTTTGCGACATAAAACTTAGCTATATGCTGGAAAACCCCATGCTTTTCCCGCGGGCTCCATAAAGACTCGCCAGCTTCTGGATTACTCATTATTTACCTGCTAGAGGCTGTTTTAAGGTCATTCCGAGGCTGCTACTTTGTCATTATGGCAAGGTGTAAGCAAGTAAGCAGCAAAGAAACACCAAAGAATAGGCAAACAAAAAGCAACAAATAAGCAGAGAAACACCAAAGAATTGGCAGAGAAAGACCAAAGGATAAGCAATGAAATAGCCTAGTATAATTAAGCAATCAGTGAGGAAATAGCAGATTAGTATGCTAGCAGTACCAAACCAATACGCCACAAAAAGTAAAGAATTTTCCATGAATCAGCTATGGAAAAAGAAAATAAAAAAGGCCAACCTTTTCTTAAAAGATCAGCCTTTTGAACACTGGAACTTAAATCAGTCCCTTTTCAACACTACGCTTAAGGGCCATTTGTAGATCCTCTTCGCGGTAATAATGTTTGTTGCCCAGATAAATGGGCTTAAGGACACCCGATTTCACCCAGCGGTTGTAGGTTCTTTCGGAAATGCCTAGTTTTGACACCACAGCCATGCGGGTCATCAGTTCATCAATGTTCCACTTTGTCATTTGTCCAGACTCTGAAAAGAGGTGGTGTGCTGATAGCTTTGCATTGATTTCTCGCAACAATTGTACGATTTCATCCAATTGTGACATAAAATATTTCATTGGTCGATACCATGAAATGAGGGCAGCCTACCCTTTACTTATTATTTTGTTTATATACTTCATATTGGTGTTTAAAATTCTCTTTATAAGATCTCGTCATTAAAATAGGAAAAGTATTTCTTGGTTTCATCAAGTATAATTCATCTGTGCGTACTAGATCAACCTTCGCTAAATTAACCAAGGTATTACGTCGTGGACGCGCAAACTTAGCGACCGGAAGCTCGGATTGTAATGCTCTAAGGTTTCCACCACATCGATAGGCCTCTTCTGCCATGAAAATATCTATTTTGTTATCGTCGACAAAAGCATAGTAAATTTGATCAACTTCTATTTCTATCATTTTGTTTTCGAGACTTTTCATCCTTAGGCTTTTTACATCACGCGTTTTCACATCCAATCTTTTGTCAACCATCTCGACTACATCTTCCATTTTTGCTTTTAACGCGTTAAAACTAATCTTTTTACTGAAATAAGTATAGATACCTGCCTCATTGGCTTTAAAGACATAATCTGTATGCGCAGAACAAGCCACCATCAATGGCGGATTGGGGATCAGTTTGGCCAGTTTGATTCCATCGATATCGGCATCACCAAGCTCCATATCCAATATCAAAATATCCACTTCATTTTCTTTCAAATATTCAATGGCTTGCACAGGTTTATTCACGATCTCGATATCCTCATTGATAAAAGGAAGTTCTTTTAAGGACATCAGCACATATACCAACGAGTCGGGTTCATCGTCCACGATCAATACCCTATAATTTAGTTTATTCATTTTTTTTCAAAAAAGTTTAGTTTAATAGCTAAAGAAAAGATTCCTTCTTGCTGCACAGTCTCCAGTGTCGTTTGATAATCTACTTGCTCCAGTTTCGCATTCAGTAATCCAAAGCCAGATTCAGAACGGATTTTATCATTTTTGGGTGACCAATGGTTTGTGCAGCTCAAGGCCAATTGCAAACCATTCCCAGTAAGCGTAAATTGGATCGGATAATCTGACGATATTAGGGCGTGCTTTAAACAGTTTTCTAGTGGAAAGAATAAAATCCCTGTTGGTATTGCAGGGTAATCAGTTCCCTTAATTAGGGACTGATAGCGAACAGCCCTCTCCCCATAGTAGTCCTGTAATAGCCTTACGAAACAATTCAGTTGATCAAGCTCTTCCTCAAAAGGTTTGAGTTCACCATTTTTCTCAAGTTCCAGCAAATAAGCCAAAAACTGGATGATATCCCGTTTTGTACGTTTGTCAACAGGTTCCTCATCGATCAACATTTTACCAAAGCTTGTCAGGAATATCGTTGTCAGGAAATGCGAGGTGTATTGAATATCTAGAGCCCTTTCCCTAAATTGTTTCAAGTCCTTATTCAACTCATTTCTTTCCTTTTTTAGCAGCGATGCCTTATAACGAAAGAAAACTCCTGCCGCTAATAAATTAGCGACCAGATATCCACTGATAATCCTAAAATAAAACTTTGGCAGATTAGCGGATTGCACATGATGTGAGAAACGTATATTAATCTTCGGAAGTATCGTATAAATTAAGGTATGGATACAGGGAATAACAGTCAGGGAAATAAGGACATACAGCACTACGCTGACTATTCTTCGTTTATTTCCTTCTTTCCAGATATATAAGTACAGTAAAGTAATAACATAACTGTATACCGTATACAAAGATGCAGCGATTGCAATCTGGATAAAGGGAATAGCTTCTTCACTCCATAACAAATTTGCCAACCCTACTAAAGTTAACATAAAAGCAAAAACAAGCATATTCTGATACCCTAAATGAAGTACGTTCCGCATGGTAACCCGTCAGTTTACTTAACAAGTTTAAGTTAAAAAAATATTTTTATACAAATTGGTAACAAAAATATTTTCTGTTAAATATTCCATTTCTTTCTTTGAGTTGAACATGAATATTTTCTGCTAGTTCCAAACTAAAATTAAGCGTCTCATACGGTCCGATTTTATAACAATTGAGCTCATGCAGATATGCCCAGCATTCCCAACGCCAGGGTTGATCCTTGATTTGATTGGCTAAGAATTGAAACAGCAATTGCATACTACGTAATAGATAGTCTTCTCTCAGTTCATGTTTCTTTGGATAAACCGTCTCACCACTAAACAGATAATGCACACCATTTTTGACCGTATGCGATAAGGGAACAATCGGAAGTTGTAGTAAAAAGCTCAGTATTGCAATACCTTTGCGTACGTGAATGCTGCTTTTCAAAAAATTCACTTTTAGCTTGCGGCCCAGCGTATCCATGGTTCCACTATTCCCGTCGGCAAATATCAGCAAATGCCTTCCCGCACGGATTGTCGTCCTTGCCTTAAGTAGTACACTTGGATCGTCGCTCATCAAAAAACGATATGTCGTCCCCTTCTCATGACATACATCACGCAGTGCTGACATCTGCTCTCCGTGCTTTTCAAATACTTTTCTATCCATTAATAGATCAAACTGAATATTATTTTCGGCTAATACCTGAGGAATATAGGCATGCATCCCCAAGTGAAACAATACCAACATGCTAGGTTCGGCTTCACGTAGTTCATTGATTGCGTCACTATTCCATATGAGATTAGATTGCAAAGGTTTGGGCGAATGATAATGGCGCCATTGTTCATAAATAAATTGGTGCTGCTCCCATTTCAAATCGGGCATATAGCGGTGCAGGTGCGCCGAGAATAGCGCATAGTTCCAGCTGTGGTTGTCTTCTGAATATATCATTTAAGTCTATTTATAGAAGGGAGGAAGAAAACACTATCGTTTTCATTCCTCCCGCAAGGGTATTTGGCTGCGCGAATTAGAAAGTTAAGATGGGACAACTTTCCTCATCTTTGACCTCACCGGAAATAAAAGGTTGCAGCTCATCCCATTGTAAAATAGACTGCGCTTCCATTGCCTGATCTATGCCATTGAATACCTGATCTTTCAAGATTTTCATTTCATACTATCTTTGATTTACAATTGGTTCTTCAAAGGATTGTACCTTCCCTCTGTCGAACACTTGACTACTCCATATCGGATCCGACGGTGGCAAATATGTTAGAACAAATAAATCCTTTCAAAAAAAATTGTACATATACAGGTTAATGTCACCTACAATTCAAATACAACTTAAATCTGTCATCCACATTCAAAAAATGTCAACTACAATTTATTTACGTCAACTGCATCAGAAAACAGGTCATGTACAATTTTATTTGGCTTTCAACTATTAATCTTCATAAAATCATCTTTTAACTTATTATAAACAAAAGATGAAAAAACCATATAATTTCACCTTAACAGCAGATTATAGGATAGTTTCTTGCGCAAAGCAGCCCATCACTTTCCCTATACGTTATTCGCAAGAAACACATTGGGAATCGCCAACGAACCAAATTTCTGAGCAACTTTTTGACGGGCGCTTTGCTTATCTCTACTATTATGAATATTGGCTATCGGAACCTATGGAGGTCCCTTTCGAGATTACACTGGAAGATCTCCATCTCCTATACCCCTTACTCACAGAGCAATCGATTTTTGGTAAAAAGGAAGATCATGATTTTACCTTTGAACTATCGCCGGGGCAGGGCACTTATTTTTACCTCGCAAAAGGGTGGTATAGACTGCAACTCCCTGCCGGTCATCATATCTTGATTGGCTTTGTCATCGATGCCGGTATGTTTAGACCGCCGGCCCTACAACAGTTTAGGTTTCTCCCGAAGCTCATTCAAGCTAAAAAAGAGCGGTCACCACTCTCGATGAAGAGCATAGATTTTCGTGTCGGTCCTACGACCATCAAATACCTGCGTATTACCTTTGGCAGATTAAATCCACATACACTCAACAACGAGCATATCCTGCTCAAACACCTGATCTTTTTGATCAACCTGAGCCGCTTTAAATTACTGGAAGATGCGTACAATGATGTGCCAATACACGTAAGAGCAAAACAACTCCTTGCAGTCATGGTATCACATGAAGGTGCACAAAGCCGTATTAAGGAAATCGCGCAGATCCTGCATATGGCCTCTGCCGTCTTAAGCCGGGCTTATCGTAAACAGTTCAATATAACTATGCAGGAAGAACGAACAAACTTGCTGCTTGCCCTGATCGAGCAGGTCATTGTTGAGCATGAAAAGCTCGCCGCGACGGCCGAGGAAACGGGATTCAGCGGGCATAGTGAAATGAACCGGTTTATCCACAATGCGACCGGGATGACTGCCACTCAATTTAAAGCAGCAAGCGAACAAAAACTCAAACGCTAGAAACAAACCAGATAAACGAAACATGAAATTTGAAAACAACAAAAAACTGAATTCAAAAATTACCCACGACATCCTTCAAGACGTGTATGATGCCGTTCCTGCAATGATGAAACTCCTTGCTCCAAATGGTTGGGAAGGAAGTTCCTTTCATCAGGAGCTGATGGCCTGTCGCCAGCTTTTCTACAACGACTATCGCAATGAGGATACCAACCAAAACAACGATCAGGAAGGCAACTCCATCCTCTCAGAATACGGCCCTCATCCAGAAAATGAAATGAGTATGGAGGAGTACCTATACATCACATTTCCTCCACTTCACAATGACTATCTCGAGCTATATTACATATTGATCTGCATACTATTGGAAATTACTTTTGTATCCAACCTATACCAGGACCATGGTTCGGAGTTATTCTACCTCGATGAGATTGACCTTGAAGAAATGGTGATTCGAATAGCCCATAAAAATGGGCAAATCAGTGAAGACTGGGCAGAAGTCATGAATTTTGCTTTTCCTCCCCCTTACCTGGACGAGATGGAAGTACACTATTGTCTCGAAGTCTTATTTTCCATATTAAAGCGACATGGTTTCAAACTCGATTATTATCATAACGAGCTTTTGAGCATTGCCGAACTACAACGGCTACACGAAGATCTCTTATTTCGTAACCTTGATGTTGAGGAAAAAGAAAAGCAGCGCCAACAAGTTCAAACGGATATTTTGGAGATCCTATATGAATACGACCGTACACCGATCGATCCGTTCGACTTCAGGGCCATTATTGATCTATTTAATCGGCGAGCGGTCTGCCCTCTTGTCCTCGCTTACCTCCATGTCTATCACGAGTTTCCGACAGGCTATCCTTATCGGCTCACGGATTATCTATTTTGAGTCACACCATCAATAGATGCTTAGCCATCAGTCAGAAATTGCCTAACGGTCGGGGCATTTGCGGTTGTAATTTAGCTGTATAAAATTTAGTAAGCGATTAACAAAAACGGCAATGGAACAAAACGAAAAATATATACAGCATGAAGGTGCACTAGCAGGAATTACAATTCCAAAAAAAACTAAGGGAACTAAATGGCGAACCTGTATGGAGTGGTATATTCTGACAGCCTTGGCTCTTCTGATCCTATTACTTTTCTTCACGGGACTTGGAAAGGTATTCAATCATGTAGCTTTTGTCAGTCAGCTTCACAAACAGCCGCTTCCACACTGGTCAATGCCCATATTGAGCTACTTGCTTCCGACGTTAGAGCTGGGCACAGTTTTATTGATGTGCATACCTCAGGTAAGAATATGGGGCTTGGGTCTGGCACTTGTACTGATGACGGCCTATTCGATCTATGCCTATTTGGCTTACATCGAAATCTATGGCTATGTGCCCTGTGCCTGCGGAAAAGTATTTGAAAAGATGAGCTGGAAGCAGCATTTTTTGTTCAATCTGGTCATCACTATACTTGCAGCATCTGCATGGCTGATGGAATACATACAAAACAAAAAAATTAAAAACTATGCATAGCGAACTCTGACGAGAGTTCGGCCAACAGGATAGGTAGTCAATAGTTGAGTGATATCATCTTTCGGGATTGCGACAATTCAGATATATCGACAAACTTACGACAAGGCAAGTCACCGAGACAGGATATTTAAGAACTAGAAAAACCGACCTGTTTTTATAAACTTTAAAAATTATCGACATGAAACAAGTAAAATTAGTGATCCCAATTCTGGGAGCAGTTTTGGGATTAGGTGTCTATGCTGGACATGCCAATGAAATGAGCAAAAAAGCAGCAAGCACTACTGAGCAATCATGGGAAGTCATTGATCCGGCAGGTGATCTGACTGACCCAGACAATTATCAACCGTATTCGGGCGATATCGCAGATCTGTGCAAAAGCAACAAGGTACTGTGCGGTATCAAAGCCGCAGATAACGGCAACAACCGACCAGAAATGACATCCGAATTGGAGGGTGAAATAGCGACTGGTGCACCAACATCACATGTCTTTTATAAAGCAAATTAGTGTGGTATTTTCATGGAAAAGGGCGGTCGACCGCCCTTTTTCTTTTATCGTGGGTTCTGGATCAGTTGGCCTTCGGCGACAATGGTCGCTGGGATCAATATAGCAAAGCGTTTGTCATTGGGTTCCAGTACATATTCCTTTCCGTCAAAAAATCGCTCTATGCGAATACTGGCACTATAATGTTTATTCAATCGCTTTATATCCGACCAGCGTATTCCAAATCGAAAAGCCAGTTCTTTTTCACGTTCCGCTACTATAAAAGCAGTCAGCGCTGTTTTTTCGTTAGGAATAACAGGTAGCTTGCCCGTTTCATAACGTGATTTTAATAATGTCGTTATCGTATTGCTTGCATCTACCAACTTTCCTAGCCTCGCTTCACACTCGGCTTTAATCAGATAAATTTCATCGGTTGCAAGACCACAAAATTCTTGTTCCCCTACTATTCCTGCGTAATTCCCCACAAAATTGAAGTATCCATTCACATTCTTTTTATAAAATAATGACTTTCTAAGATCCCCCTCCGTGTATTTTTTCAGCAATAGCGTATCGGCATAAGATTTTGTCCCACCGAAAATCCCGCCCGAAGAAGCCAGACTGCTCTGAAAAATAACTTCCTTATTTAGGAGTTCAAAGGGTATGGCCGCCGTTGGTGAAATTGTACGATAATCCATCAGATCTTTCTGCAAAATCAGCGATAAATCTGCATACTTCAACGCTTGCTCCTCATCACCCATATACAAAAAGACCCGAGCCAATACGGCATAAGCAGACGCTTTGGACGGTCTTGTTTTCCTGAGCGGAAGCTCCGGAAGCAAAGCCGCAGCTCCTTTCAGATCGCCCGTGATCTGTACAAAGGTTTCCTCGAGCGTAGCCCGCTGAAAACTGATGTTGATATCCGATGTGTTGCGAAGCGGGATCCCCAGTTCAGTCTTTGCAGTACTGCTTTCATAAGCCGGGGAAAACTCCTGTGCAAGCCAGAAAAAGTTCCAGCCCCGATGAAACAGGGCCGTACCTTTGGTTAGATCCCGGTCCGCGGCAGTCAGTCCATCGAGCTCAGCCCCGTCAATATTATCCAGCACAATATTGGCATACATAATCTTTTTATAGCTTTCGCTCCAATCGGAGAGTGGCGTGTCTTCATTGTTCAGCAGGTACATGTCGTTAAACGCTGCCGCCAGACTTTTGACATCATTGTCATCCATAAAATAGTAGTCCGAAGCAACATCCATTCCCACGGGAAAACTGCGTATTGTATATAGTTCATAGTCCATCAGCGCCTGCAGGTCTTTAACCGTTTTGGGTATTGCCAGGGAGCTTCTGGATTTTTCATCCAAAAATTTAGTACATCCCACCAGCGCTAGTAGCAGGCAGCATAGCAGTAGCTGTATTCTATTTTTTTTCATCATTTTTTAAAATTGAGCGTTAACACCTAGGGAAAATTGAGCAGGGATACGCGTAGTGATACCATTGGGATCCAGACCGGTTTTAGTCGCTTTCCAGATCACAGCAAGATTGCGGGCATAAGCCTGCAGGGAGATACGTCTGAAATAAGCAGATTTCGCTGGGATCAAATAGCTCAGGCTGATATCCTGCAAGGTAATATTATCCCCTTTTTCGACCAGAATATCCGAATTCATATAAAACTGGTCCCGATTGGTATTCAGCGGATAGATAAATGCCGGCACATTGGTTGTCACCTCGTCACCCGATTTTTGCCATCGTCTGTAATAATCGCTATGCAGCGGTGTATTGACAGACAGCGAGGAATAATTAACGGATTCTCGTCTAAAAAAATAGCTGAAGCGATAGGCAATATTGACGCCAAGCTCCCATGCTCCATAAGAAAACAGATTGCGTACACTGCCAAACTGCTCCGGTACAGCAGGCCCATGAAACACCAGATCTTCGAGTGTCACTTTGGATTTGAGATTGGCGTAATTCGCATAAGGCTCTCCTGCCACACTGAACTGCGGGCTCCCCGTATCCGGTGTCAGCCCCATAAAACGATAGCTTACGATATTATAAGCCGAATAGCCTTCGATCGGCGACAAGTTTTGCCCCGAGGCGACCAGATTGGCGATTACATTCGAGCGATAGCTATATCCCGTTATCTTGGTTCTGTTAACCGAATGCAGCAAAGTGGTACGCCACTTGAAAGCCGCATCGATAGGGAGAGCATTCAGTTGGATCTCCCAGCCCTGCGTCCGCAGACTGGCCGCATTCCTGTTTAAGATATCAACACCCAGTGTCGGATCCACATTGACGATGGCAATCAGATCAGTAGCGTTCTTCCTGAAATAAGAAAGGGATCCCGTGATACGATGTTTCAGAGCCGCAAAATCCAGCGCCAGATTGAGCTGGCCCACATTTTCCCATCGCAGATCAGGATTAGGCGGATTGTTTACATAGGCATTGGTCAATCTGCCCAGAGAACTCAGTCCCGAACTGTAGGTTATCGTAGTCTGCGCCGGAACGCTATTATTGACATTGCCGCTTTTGCCATAAGTGGCGCGCAGTGCCAGACGCGGCAACCATTTCCAATTATAAAAACTTTCCCGGTCAATATTCCAGAGCGCACCAACAGACCAGAGCGGTTTCCATCTATTGTTGGTATTTACACCAAAAATGTTGGAGGCATCGCGGCGGGCGCTCGCAGAAATTGTATATTTTTTTAACAGATTATACGAGCCATTAAAATACACGGATACAAAACGGTCGATGTCCCGTTCATTATCACCGTTATACCAGATCTTACCCGTTCCGAGGCCTGCATAATAATTATAATTTGTCAGGTAATCCACAGGCTGCGATATCTCCAGATCCTTATCATAGCCATATTGACGATAGCTATTTGTCAGTCCACGATTGTCTCGCATTTCTCCACCCACCAAGAGATTGAAATCCCCCCATCGCCCTTGTTTATCGTAGGAAAGCTGCGCACGCAAGCTGTGTCCATATTGCCGCTCGGAAGTCCGATCCAGTATATCCCCTATCGGAATAGCCCGGTCGAGCGTATTTCCGTTTAGCTGTGTAAATTTATTGACCAGGTCACGTACATAAAATGAGTTACGGTCCATCCGATCCCGCAACAGCCCGCTGGAAGAGAAATACTGGTACCGCAGTTCCGACCGAAGCCCTTTGATCCATTCATATTGCGCGGCCAGATCAAATTTCAGCACATTGGCTGTATTGACTTTATCCAAAAGCTTCTGATCGATCAATGGATAATAAGACCAGTCCAGGAGCCTGCCGCTCCCCAGCGTATCCAGAAAACGGCTTCTATAATTCTGTTCGACACGGATAGGATTGCCGGCCTCATCCATTAGGCGCGTATAAGGATAGGCTGCACCTGCGCTCCCGATGCGTACAGCAGTCATTCCATTACTGGAAGTTCTATTGGCGTTAAACTGCAATCCGCCGGTCAACACCAGCTTTGAAACAGGCCGCCAGGTCTGTTCGGTACGCAGTGTAAAGCGGCTATCGGCATTGCCGACTATGCTGCTCCTCACTCGGTCAAAACCCAGCGACCAGATAGAGGCCAGTTTATCCGTTCCGGCACTTAACTGAACGTTGTATTGCTGGTTGATTCCTTTCTGACGGAGGTACCTGGAGATATCGCCGCGTAGATCGCCCTGTGCAATGGTACTGAGCTTACTTTCAAGCGTCGCATCATCGATCAGATTATTGCGGCGGTCGTTCAGCAGTTCCACCACAGGGCTGACCACTGGATAATTTTTCCGGTTGTTGAGCAGATTATTATAATAGCCCTGATTGAAAAGCGAACGTTCTACAACGATAGAGGTCATATTGTCGACCTGCGAGCGGTAATAAGGATCTTCTTTATTGATGATAGACAGATTGCTGGTCACATCAAGCCGCATCGGCGCATTAAATTTCCCTTTTTTCAAGGTAATGACCAGCACCCCATTTCCCGCTTTGGCCCCCCAGATGGAGGTCGCTGCAGCGTCTTTGAGTACAGTAATGTTTTCGACATCGTTGGGATTGATATCATCAATATCGCCCACATAGGGGAAATTATCGACAACAATTAACGGACTTTTGATTGCAGCCGTAATCGTACTCAGCCCCCGGACCATAAAATCATTCTGCGTATTGCCCCGTTTATCAAAGAGTATGGCTGTACTCAGTCCATCAAGTCTATTCAGTATATTGGGACCTATCTGCCTGGCCAGGTCCTTCTTTCCAATCACATCAAAAGACCCTGTAGCCCTTTCTTTTGGGATGGTCTGATAACCGGTAGATACTTGTACCTCTTCCAGTTCATTCACTTTGGGGCGGAGGTATACCAGCCAGTCCTGCTGTTTCAAAGATTTCAGGGACAGCGTATCAGACAGATAGCCTAAGCGGAGGAAAATAAGGCAGGAGATCTTTCCTTTTACGATTATCATCCCCTGCTCATCTGTCGCACCAAACACCTTCCCATTACAATCTTTGACGGATACCCCCGCTATCGGCCCCTTGGTATCCCGATTCAGCATCTTGATCGATTGCTCCTGTGCAAATGATTGTAACACAGCAAAGGCAGAGATTATTAAGATTGCTAAAAACCTTTTCATCTTAGAGACTCCTTTCCACTGCTAGAAGTATAACCATACCGGGTGAGTTTCAATGGGGCAGCGTTGCTCTGGTAACCATCTTCTGTCAGTACCAGCATCATTATCTTTCTTTTTTCGAGCGATAAGGCCAGTCCCTGCTCTTCAAAGGCCCGTTTTAGCTGAGCCATGTCGCTGATATTATCAGGCAGGGCGATGCTGACCCTATCCTTAAGACCGCTCTCATCAATCATAAAGGGCAGTATCGCAATATGTAATCGATTAAACAGATTCGGGATATCTTTTATGGTAACATTGAGAACAGCATTTTTACTTTTAGTCCATTTATCTGCTTTTTGCAGATACTTGCCATCCTGCGTACCATCTCCCGTCATCAGGCCATTTAATATGACCGTAACAGATCTAGCGGGATGCTGACTGATAATCAGTTTTTTCGGGTCTTTCACACGCAGTACCAGGCAATCCATGTTGCGCAGCTGATATGAAGCTTTCATGCCGAAATGGAAATCAAGATCGTTTTCCATTTTTCTGTAAATGCTCGTATCAGCATACCCTAGAGGGCTCACAGATTCATAGGTATATTCCTTCAGGTTTTGATCTGCATCCAGTCTTTCATGCATACTTTCCGTATTGCTTACCTGCAGGATCCTCCGGGAAGGTATCTTGGCTATGCCGATCGCAAAGTTAGGGTCCGTAATGAGCGCCTCAGCATATTGCATAAACATATTCTGATTAGGGACCACCAGCTGCTTGATCCTATGCACAGAATCGACATTAAATACCCTTGTCGGCGCGATGCCGAGACCGTAAGGTAATAAAACACTGTAGTAATAAGGACTGATCTTGCTGTCATAATAAGGCTCTAGCAGAGGCTTATCAAATTTGAGTACCAGACTTGCTACAGGAACTGCATGCGGATCGTGGATCATCTGCTCTAAGGCGGCCACGTTCAGCTCACTGGGCATGGAAAGGGAGCGCACCACTCCCTTATTGTCAATACAAACCGAAAAAGGAATGCCATCTTTTTTAAAATACTTTGTTAATATCTTGTCGTCCACAATGGAAGCGAATTTATTTCCCAGTCCCTGCGATTGGATAAATTCACTTTTGCTGATGAATTTTTCTATGGCAGCGCGATCTTGATAAGTGACAGACAGCACCTTTACCTGACCCTTCATTTCATCCTGCAATTTATAAAGCCCAGGAAATGCAGCGATACAGGAAGAACACCAGGTAGCCCAAAAATCAAGCACGATCAATTTCTTATTCCTGTAGTCACGGAGTGTCAACTGTTTGGCTCCTACCGAATGCCCTACGACATCAAGCTTCAAATCCCAAAGAGCCTGCGGGATCGTATCCCCAATGTTTAGGTACCTCATTGAAAGCCCATCGGCCCCGCTGTCCTTGCGGGGCGTCTGAGCCGATAAACTAAACATAGAAACTAATACAAACAAGATTACAAGTAATGCAATCTGTAGAACTGGAATATTGACTACCTTATCAAATAAGGTTATGAAGCTTTTTGATGTAATTTGTTTTGAGCTGGGATGTCCTTTCACTATAGACAGTCTTCTCCCAGCCTTATAAAAATTGTTCATTTTTAAGGTTCTAAAAATGGTCATAATTTATCCCTTTCCTAAGCGAATGCCTAAGATTAGATAGTTAAATAACTCGTAAAATTTTTCCGATATAGTCGTCTAAAAATTGGTTAACACAGCAGTTGATATGGATACACTGACACTGTTTTCGGATATGATCACAAGGATCTGTTTCTACACATAAGCTAAGGGGGAACTCCTAGGAAAATTCGATGTTCATTGATGTTCATAACTCTCTTTTTTAAGTTTATAAAAAAGCTTGAATTATGAATCTGATATAAAAGAAGGATATCTATAAAAAAGAGATGGACCTTCTTATTCTCCTTAGAAGGCCCTAGGAAGCCTATTGACGAAAACAAGAGAAGCCCATCTCTCCTTTGCTGAAAACAAAGATAGAGATAAGGCCTTGATCTCCTGAATCTGCGCCAATTGAAAATTTCCTAGGTTTTCTAAGACATGATTCAGCATACAAGCCTATTTAAATATAGAATAACAAGCAGTTACACCTGAAATCTATAAGACAAATATAAAAATTTATTAACAAAAATACAAATTTCACAAACCCAACCAAAATTCAAAAAGAATAACAATTGCTGTAAATAGCAATATGGAAAAAATCACGCGCCTAGCTTTATATATAATTAACAATAGTAAAAAACGTAGGCTTATTTTAGGGATATCAGCTAAAGCTTTTGGAAGGATAATAGGTAAGAGCGAGGAATTTGTACAGAATATTGAAAGCATCCGGAGGGGGCATTATTTACACATTGACTTTCCGTCAATCGCTAATGCTCTTGACTGGGAAATACATGACCTTCTTCCTCCAGATAATTCTCCCTATAGCGATGGCACATTGGTTGACAAAGTGGTTTTTAGCTTAAAAAATCCATCAGATGCAGAAGAGGTAATTGTGGGAATGAAAGATATTGGATACTTTAAAAAGGAAAAATCATTGAATGACATTCTTGAACATTTATATCTAACAGAAAATATGTCAGAAAAACGAAAGGTAATTACTGATCTTCTGGAAAAGTTGGTTTCCAACAATATATTGAAGCTAAACAATGGAAAATATTTAGCTTAATCAAAATTTTCTTACTTTTGGGTCGAGTAAATTGGCCACACCAATGGAAGAGAAAGAAGATAACCAAATTATATCAACTACAGAACACCTTAGCAGGCAAAAAGTCTCAAGAATTGATTTCGAAATTCTTGTTAATTTTTATGAAATCTGCAAAAAGAAAAAGATATCTGAGCGAGAAATTTCATTTTTAATGGGAAAGGTGAATAAGTACTTCTCCGAAATTCTCAATCCTTTTTTCAAAGAACATGTTAAGACCGAGTATCTAGATATTCTACCCGCTATTGCGTCAACCGGTATCCGGAAAATTATACCGAACGATATTTCCCCAAAAGAAACCATCGATATCCGCGGCACTCATACACGAGAAACAGACAAATATTCGGAAGTAGATTATTATAAATTTACTGTCACTTATAAAGATGGTACAACCAGAAACTATCGTTGGAAAATAGAGATTACTAAAGGATCAAGATCTAAAGTCAACCCAGAGCTGCTCGAGATCTTGAAAAAATTAATCTCACGCCATTACTTTCACAAGCCAAAATTTGCGCTCAATATCTATATTATTCTCAAATCGAGATTTAAAAACACTTTCAGCCCATTGGAATTACAAATTGCTCTCTCGAAATTGACAAATAAAAGCTGCGATCCAGAATTTGCTCTACAAGAAGGGGTAAACAATATGAGGATTACATATAGTAAGATTTTGAACGAAACCGAAAAGTTTCTGGAACATTGTCAAGACCATAGGATCTGGATTTCCCGATATATACCGATAAATACTTCCGAAGGTCAATTTTTCATTTGGTATGAAGATAACGACGAAAACGATAAGTTACTCACTTCTATTGACGATAATGTTCTTCTATCCTCTTCCATAGAAGAGTTGCTCACTTTATTGAAGAGTAATAATAGCATCTTTAAAGCACCTCTTAATTTAGAAGCATGGATATCGGGTATGGAAGACTTACCTCCAACCATATCGGTTACTTATTCTCCCAAGGAAATTATTGATGGTTTCGAAGTAGATTCAGTTTCCGTAGACACTCTTACTGATTTTGTAAACTTTTACAACCTGATCGGCGATCTGGGTTGCCAAAATGAAAGGTTTGCAGAACTTCTAGATTTACGCGAAGCTGGAGAACTAAGAAATGTATGGGATTATTATTACGATAACCATCTTTCCGAAGCAAGAAAACATAAAGGACTGTCGTTTGACAGGGTGAAGTTTATTGTTGATTTTAGGGAGTTGTTGGGGAGGTTTGATGAGTATCTATTGATTGATTAAATTTAAGAGTAAGTGATGGAAAGATTTAAAGCAATATATGGTTATAACGATATCATGGGACTCTCCATTCCAGATGATCCTTTTGGATTGTTAAGAAAATATTCGACCAAACATATTCTGATTAAGCTTGCTCATATCAATGCTATTATATATTCAATGGGTGAAAATAAATATGATGACAGGATTTTGAAAGAAATATTTTTTGATCAATTTCCTATTAAACAAAAAATACCCAGTGTAGAATGGTGTTTAAGGAAGGGTGGAAGTTTGTTTGCATCACCCCATTTATCTGAATTAATCAAAGAAGCACTTAATAACTATTCAGAAGATCTAAATATTGATTTTAAATTTCATGAATTCTCATTTGATTTATTTTTTACAATTCTAATATATAATGATATTTACAATCAAAGGCCTGTTCCAGAAAGCACTCTGACGAGTTTTAAAGATCTTTTTTCATTGCAAGCAATACAACAATATTATATACGCAGCACAAATCCAATAACTTATCTTATCAAATTTGGATTTATTTGTAAGTTCTTGAGCGAAGACAACCAACTGAGGGAATTAACTATACGTTTTTGTAAAGATTATGGTATAGCTTCCCCCTGGAATATAAGTAAATTTCTTATTAATCTATATCAAGCTACAGATAAACAAATCGCTAAATTTGGTCTTGAGAAATCAGCAATTCCAAATGAATTCCTTAAAGATTGGACGCTTAACCATGAATATATAAAACAAAAAAGCAAAATAACTCTCAATTTTGATATTATTCCGCGCCCCCTATTTGATGTAGATGAGGATAGTCTGATTATTCTTGACTTCAATTTTTTTCAATACACAGTTGACCAAGGTTTTTTCTATAAAATTTTTAGTAAAACAATTGCACCTCTGAATATAAAACTTAGTAGAATTAACGAATTCAAAGCATATATAGGTAAGAATTTCTTTGAAGAGTTTCTTTGTAAAACCATCTTAACAAAATTGTTCCCAAGTCGTCAACAGATTGTGTATAGCGATGATGAATTTCAAGATTTTTTAGTTAAAACATCATCAAACAATCTTCTAGTTATTGAATCTAAAATGACTGAGGTTCATGCCAAAACAATGGAGGATATGAATTTTGAATATTTCAAAAAACAAATCGAAGATAATTTCTTAAAAAAGAAGGGGGCTGATAAAAGAAATAAAGGCGCTTATCAAATACTTCATCAATTAAAGCAGATCAGCAAAAATGAAAACGAAGAGAAAATTAAGAAAATACTCAAAATAAAGAATGTTAAAAACCTCAACATATATCCAATACTAATCACCTCTGACGTTAATTATAACATCTCTGGTGTTAACTCCTATATTAATGACGCCTGTTTTGAAGATTTTGAACTCGTAAAAAAAGAATTTCAATCCATCAAGCCTATACTTGTACTTAATATCAACACTCTCTTAAACTATTTTGGATACTTTAAACGAAAAAATACAAATCTCACTAACCTGATAACGAGCTACTTCAAAACAATTGGTAAACATAAAAACCAATATAAAACAAGTAAGAATATATATAGTTATCTCATGGCTTCAAAATCGTTTGAAAGCTTTGTTCAAGAGAAGCTGAAAGATGAAAGTTTAATAGAGAATTTTGATCCTTTCGCTGAGAATTTTAAAGCTGAATTATCAGATATAAATTTTTTCGGAGAACATTCTCTGGAAAGCACGATAAATTGATGTCTCAGCAAAAAATCTAATAAATTCTTTTGTTTCTTTATAACTTAGTAGCTTACTCAACCTCCCATCCCCAGTCTTTAAAAGACTCTCTAAAATAAACAGCTTTGAATTCAGTGGTTTCGATAGGATCTTTCCGATTAATCTTAATAAAAAATTGACCATTATTCTGTCTCGCGACGAATCCATATTGCTCATTTATTAATTCGAGAAGTTGAATATAATGAATATAAAGTGCTAATGTTTCATGAAATAACTCAGTCCATTTTTCAAAACTAATAGCTTTAAGATCAGTTTTAGAGTTTTCTCTAAAATTATTAAACATTATCGACCTACCTAAAATAGAGTATTGAGAATGAGCTATAGCATTTCTAATTTGAGTAAAATATGCACGTTCAAATGAATCAGATAAACCTGGCACAAAAAGTTTTATCTCTTTTATAATTTTTTCCTTAATAATTTTACTTCTTGATTGAAAACGTTTGTTATCCGCCCCATTCAAAGTAAAATGCCAATCATAGCCTTTCCCTGATAGTAAATTTGTCAAATTGTATAACCTTTTTATAAAAAGATCTGATTCCCATATCTTAAGATAAACCAACATTTCATGTTGGATACTAAGTGATTCATTGAAATCCAATATTTCGCTATCACCCGAGTTGTCCTCTTTGTTTAAACTTTTACGAGTTATATTATTTCTCATATAGTGACCGATAAACTCTTTATGTGTGGTTTCCGAATGTCCCTCATAACCCCAGCCGAACATATAGGGACTTAGTTTTGTATCTAAATTATCCCATTTATGCACTTCTGGATTATAAGAACCGTTAATATATACTAAGAGAAGGTCACCAATAAATGTTTGATTCTTTACTATTAGGTTGTAAAGTTTATCAAATTCTTGATCAAGGTCTTGACATTTTTTTTCTAAAATATTTTCAAAAATCATATTTCAACAAATTATTTTAAACAAACAATCCCCATAAATGGACTAATCAATTAACAAATCAACTAATTCAGATATGTAACTATGAATAAACAAATTAATAACATTGCTACGCATCTAACCTGCGTAATAAATAATAAATATATAATACATTAACTATCAAAAACATAATACTAATCTCATATATTTATTTTTATGCTTTGCATCTAGATTATTCTGCAAACTCCACCTATTTATCATTTTTAGTTTAATATTGACTATTCCAGCGATATTTCACATATTAGCCAATCAATAAGAGAAAATTACCAATCCCCAAGAAATATATAATTTATTGGCATTTCTCATTATTGTAATATATATTATTAATAAATTTCATTTGAAATAAGTTATGGCTATTTTCAATGGATCTTTTTGGGATCCCAAAGAAGTTGATGTTCAACACTTCGGAATAATAGAAATAGAAGAGAGACAGAATATCCATTTATTGACCGTCCATGGGGTATTTGCAAATATACTACCAGCATTAAGTAATCTTAATTTCCATCAAGATATTCCATTAATTCACGGAAAAATCAATACTGGACAATTCATATCAATATTTAATTTGAGATTGGAATATTTTAATGGAAGCTCATATGATCCGAAGAATTCTTCATTAAAAACAGAAATTAGACTTTCATTTAAATTCGTAGTTATTGGAATAAAACTGTTTGATTCGGAAAATCTTTTTGAAACGATATCGCTAATTCCTGAACTTGGTCAACAGTGGACTGAAGAATCACGTATTGAAAATGACTATTTACAAAATGCAACATCTCTATCAACATATAGCATAGGTAACCTAATAATAGATACTTTTAACACCAATTTCGCTGATGTAAAATGTTCTCTTTCCGTATTAGACAGACACGAAATACAAATGCGAACAGTTACTATAAAGGAGAGTCTTCAAATAGAGTTTAACTTCCACAATCACTTAAATTTAAACGAGGTAGACCGTTTCATTCATGATTTTAATCAATTTTATATCTTAAGTTCCGGGCACAATCTTGCACTGACAGAAATAAGACTTAAAGAAAGAGATAACATGAAATGGGCTACAATTATTTTATCAAAAAATCATTTCTCTAGCTACTCTAACACCCATCATAGAAATCGATATATTACCTATAAAGACTTTACAAAAGAAAATTCTCTCGATCTCTTCTTTGAAAAGAAAAATTTTTACAAGCTTCCTCTTGATTATTATTTCAGTTACGTGTATGGTGGAAATGAAGGTGATACGAGCATTTATTTTATTCTATTTTTGAGTGCTTTAGAGGTTATACACAACAAGCGATATAAAACCAAGAAGATAATCGAAAACACTAAAAACAATCGAGATTTTGACAGTATAATAAATAAGATAAGCCAGTACCTATCACCAAAGGAGCTACAATTTCTAACTGGTTCAAATTATAACAAAACATTAAGGGATAAAAATATAAAAGATAAACTTATCGATTTGATAGAAATAAGTCCAAAGCTCGAACAACTGGTAGGTAACTCTGAAATGTTTGCAGATGAAATCAAGTCTATTCGCCACTACCTAATACATGAGGAAACTAAAAACGATTTAGAATTTATAAATAATATTCAGGGACTTCGGAAAAGAGTCGTCATATTAAAAATAATCTTAGAATATCATCTTTTAATAGCCCTAGGATTCGATCAAAATAAAGTAGAAGAAAAAATAAATAAGACGATGACGAACTTCATGCATTTTAATAAAGGATAAAATTTGTAGGTATGAGACACGCATTGACAGGATATAGCTTCCAGCATGATGTTGCATTTTTGTTTCTAACAAAAATGGATGTCGAACGTCAAATCAAAAGGATTGAAATAGAAGCCATAGTCGATCATCAATTCGATGACTTGCATTTAAAGATTAACGATCAAAGATACTATTTGCAGATAAAGGATTTTTCTGAAATTGATCTTTGTGAACTTGAAGAGAAAAACAATTCAATTAAAATTGGAAAAACATGGCATAAACTATCCAAAGACATTAATATTATCTTCTTCAAAGAGATCAGACTCACCCCGAACGATAAGATACTGGGATTAGATGCTTTCAAGCATAATAACGTTTATATAATTAGTATGAATAGACAAGCTATAGCAATGGCAATAGCAAATCTCTATCATATCAATGAACGACGTGAAAGCATTATACTAACCTTTCTAAAGAAACAATTGGACAAACGAGTTTGGGATATCGATATTACCGATTTACCATCCATTCCTCTTTTCAAAAAAGAACTATTAGAAAGAACTATTAATGTCGGTCGAAAAAAACTCATATCGGACAATATATTGTTTATAGAAGGACTTCCAGGGGTAGGAAAAAGCCACTATGTAAATGAACTTAAACAAGAGTATAGAAATGCTCTTATTTATAGGTTTTGGATAAATAACCAAGACAAAAACAGAGAAAAAAGATTAGAATATAATTGGTTCTTATTTGACGTATCAAAAGAACTTTTTGGAGATCAAAAAAGATATACTGAATCACAAATTATTACCAAACTTAAAAAATCAAAAAAGACTATAATTATAGATGGGCTTGACCATGTGGAGAACTATAACCTCTTGGATTTACAAAGATATATTTCTTTTATTACTAAGATATCTAAAAACAACAAAACAATTATTTTATCTAGGCCGCTTGTCAAAAAAATTATCTGGCCAAAACATTTTCTAAGTAACTGGAATAGAAAACAAACTGAAACAGTCTTAAATACACTTTATTTTATAACTGACTATAAAATTACATCCAGAATCTTCAAAATAACGAAAGGCTATCCAATTCTAATTAAATACATTGCTGAACATTATAAAAAAACTAAGACTCTGCCAGAAGTACAATCTCTGAATAGCATCGAGGAATACTATGGTCAGCTTATCGAAGGAAATAAAGGTATACGTCCCTTCGCACTATTCCTATGTTCTAATGCATATTATATGCGAACAGAGATATCAACTCTTTTAGAGAATGAATATGGAAAAATAGTTCTGGAATTTATTGATCACTATCCTTATCTATTTGAAATACAACTTAACCGTATAGCTGTATTTCATGACAGCTTTACCACATATTTAAGAAAACGAATTGGAGATTATACTGAAATTGAAAATCGAATTTGCAATCTTGTCTTTACCTCGATTCTTAACGGAGAAAATCGATACCTATCAAGAATCAATTCATTTAACATTGATATCATTTCGAAAAGCAAAATATTTAAACAGTACAGCACATTACCATACTTTGAGAAAATATTATCAAATACATTGGATATAGAAGCGCTAAAAAGCTTTTATGAGCAACTCCAAGAGTCTATCCCATCTATTGAGCTGTCGAAAATAGACTTAGAAACTCTTTATGATCTATCGCTCATATTAAATATTCTGAATCGGGACCACATATCTACGTCAGAAGATTTTTTATACACTTATTTAAAATATTTATTATTTGCAGGGTATACAGAGGAAGATCTTACAAGTAATGAATCTCTTTTTGCCATGTTTGTTTATATTGAAACCGGTAATGATTCATTATTATATAATTTGAGAAGTGACAACGATTTTGACACCTCACGTTTTGTTCAAGAATTGAAATTTGATATCAATAAGGAAGAAAACTATTTTGACATTTTTAACAGTCCATTGTCCTCGGAACGGATAAAAAAACTAGTCGAAGATAAGTATGATGAACACACCTACGATAGATGGCGAGTATCGCTATCAAATCTTTATTTATTTGATCATAGTAAAGAATTTCATCACCTTAAAGAAATTATAAGTAATTATGTTGATAAAAATGACGACAGATCTATATTACATCTTGAGAGCTATTTTCTAAGTAGAAACTTCTCTACTCACCAAGTACGTCGTATATTAAGAGAGACTAAAGAATTGATTTTTTCACTGGGATACAAATGTAAAACCAACGATTATGTAAACTTAAATTTCAGAACTTTTTTAGTCAAACACAAATGTGATGGTAGTTTCACTCTCTATTCGAAAACATTGAACTATATAAGACTTGCGCTTTATGAGAAAAGAAAAATCGACATTCATGAAATACACATTTTTTGGAGCCAATATTATAACAGACATGACTATAGTTTAATCAATATAGCAGATGCTTTGCCTATTTTTGAAGAAAAAGGATTTATTGACCAAAATCAATCCATCGAATTAATTTCTGATATTCAGACCCAGTCTGAAAAAGGTTATCGAGGGATTTTGCTTTCGTATATAGAAAACAAACCCTATGATATACTTGATTATATTGAAGACAATTTCTATCTGGATGAACTCAATATTGATTGGTTTTTATTAGATCCAAAATATTTAAACTACCTACCGGATTCAATTTTCGAATATGGACTCCATGAATTGTTACGCTATCATCGTAATTCCGAGATAATAGAAATTAGAGACATATCGAATGTGCTCGATTCTAAAAGAGCAGATGAACTTTTAAATCAATTGACTAGATCAGGTTATAAAATCAGACTGAATGTCGAAGACAAAAAACACATAAAATTTTTAAAAAAGAAAAACGCCTGTTATGTTACCTTTGAAGACGAGGATAAATATAGAAAAGAAACTAGTCGCCAACGTTTCTTAAAAGGAATTCTAATGGACGAAGATCTCAATTTTGTTAAAAGAAACATTAAGTTTCCATCCGAGGTCGCTAAATATAGGGATGATTATTATACTGCTTTAAATCAGTTAGAACTTTATAAAGGATTCGATAAAGAGCTTGTAAAAAAGGAACTTAAACAGATCTTTATTAATGCATTGAGCTGTAAAGACAAAGATTCCAAATATTTTGGAAGAGTTTACTATTTCCCTGGAAATGTGATAAAAATGATTAAAGAATACGATCCTCAAAGAAGCTTAACTGAATTTTACCAAAGTTTTAAACGATATATCGAACTATCATCTTTTGAAATTTAAAGGACCTTCTTCTTATACTCGAAATTTTGATAAGAAAGCTATATTTAAAAAAAATCAGTCTATTATATTATGAAATTATTGGACTTAAATCAGTAGCATTTCCTACTCATTATTAACTATAATAAAACAAGACGTTCTAATAAAGACGATACTGTATTTAAGTTTTTTTTATTGTATATAGTTTAAAATTTTCTTTTTCTATTGCATAAACTTTTTCATCCATAATATAGTTCGCAATACTAAATGGTTCTATATAGCATCGATTTAAATGCTTTATTAATTGAAATAAAAGAGTAGATAAAACATGTATTCCAGGCTTTTTTATCTCTAAAAGTTCATCAAAATTTCCATGTTCATCTTCCAACACACCTTGTATGGATTTGTCAGTAACTGTTCCGAAAAGATAATATCCAGTATTTAATACGTAAATATCATTCGGCATAAATTGGCCCGTATCAGACAAAGCAAAATTAGGATTATTAGGATTTTCATGATCCAAAGCAAAAATAAAGGAAAACAACGGGTTTTTATATTTTTGATCTATAGACATATTCATAGCATCTCTGATAGAAGTACTTCCTTTAATCCCTTCAAAAACAGTACTTTCGACTAATCTTCTACCCATATCTTGTTTAATGAATTTTATCTTTTCACCAAATTCGATAACGTCATTCTTTCTTAACGTTTTCTTTATTTCTCCTACAGCCAAAACGGACTCAATTGGATAAAAAACAGTATTATCACGTGATTCAAAAAACTTAGGAGTATTTAACCGATCGAAAATGATCACATCAAGTTGTGGACTGACTTTACCTTCAGGATTTACAATATGTCCTTGTTTTACAAGATACCTTTCTGGTAAAAAAGCACTTATCTTATTTCTAATGAGATCTTCGACTTCCATACCGGAACTTTTAATGTCACCCGCTTGATATATACTCTCCGCAGATTTTTTACAAGAATTAATTTCTTCAATTATATTCTCTATTATTTTGTGGAATTGCAACTCTTTTTTCATATTGAACTTTTTAAAATGACCGATTAGAACAACTTATGTTGTAAATAGCTAAATAGATATCTGAGCTTATTCTCTCAAATTTCCTAATTTGTAATCAGCTAATGCCAAATACTTCAAACCACTTTGGTCAATTACATTTTCTGCTCTTTCTCTTCGTAAGGCTGAATACACGGCTTGCCCAAAACCAGCCAAAGCACCCACTACACTAAATGCATTAGGATCCAATAAACTTGCACCGCCTGATATTAACCCTAGGACTGACCCAAAAAATATATTTTCGAAGCTTCCAGTTTCTTTCATTCTCGCGACAAGTTCCTCTTTACAGTCTATCATTTCTGCCATTTTATAATGAAATAATGCTGTTCCTTCCATAATATTCGGGTCCAATACTATTTGTTCAACACGATTACGAAAATTATTTGCAAGGCCAGCATGCCTTTCTTTAAATCGAAATAAATCATTGAGTTCAAATGTTTCAGGATATGGGATTAGCGTTTTGAGAATAGTCTCCCGCTTTTGTTGCACTTTTTGGTCAGTCTTACTGTATGTAAATGAACGAATATGATCAGTAACTGGAAGCCTATTTGTCTTGGAACTAATAACGGTTGCTAAAAATTTCATAAGATGATTTGCCGTATTTCTCTCGACGGAATACCACTGCCCCCCAGCCCTTTCTGCCAATCCCAATTCCATGAGATTTCCGAAAATTTCATAATCAAATTTATCGAAATGAATTTTTGTATCAACGAAATTTGACGGATCTAAATCGTTCCTTCCAGCTTTTGAAAATGCCCTTTGGTTCGCTCGCAATTTGCTTATATTTCTATTTATCAATTCCATAAAAGGAGCAGTGATCGATTGAGGATTGTCTAAAATTTCTATAGGATCAATCGGAGAAACGAGTTGCTGTCGAACCAACTCAAGCATAAAAGGATCAAAATTTTCTTCAGGATGATAAAAATACTGCTGTGGTACAATAGACCCAATATTGTCGTAATACAATAGAGTCCTCATTGTCCACCCAGTCTTTGGAAGATTAATATAAGGATAGTAAAGTAAATCAGCCATAACAATAGATTAAACGGTACTATTAAAATACAAATTTAACTTGATGAATAAAAAATATTTGAAATTAATATGTTTAATACCCCTTGGAATAAATACAGTAGTAAAATCTGAGGGATATTTAGGATCACCAAGCCATTGATTTCCGTCGTCAATTGATTATCTAAATTCATTTTAGAAATTAACTGATCAATAATTTCCCACATTATCAAATAACCACCCAACAAAAACACACTGAAAATCAAATCATTAAAAATACAAAATATCAAATCGTCAAAGGTTTATACCTAAAAAAAGGGAAAATATTCGCTTTCATTATTATTAGATAAAAGGTCGTAAATGGGGTTCTAGCTCTTCATTATAGATAACAGATTTCCGTTTTATAAAAGAGATTAAGTTTCTAATTTTTAGTGATCCAGATTTACATACAAATTCTAATGTTTCAAATTATCAAAAATTTGTTTAATCTACTATTCGGGAAAAGTGAGTGGTAAAAGTTCTGCAAGCGACCATTTCGGTTTTCGTCCAAGATGGGTATTTTTTTCTGGAGGCACATCTTCGTATAGATATCCATATATTCCTTCATTTTTTGCAATCCGATCTAAAGTTGTCAGCTGATTAACAAGTTTCTCCATAAACAAATTAGACCGCGTATGCCCATTAACCAACTGATCAAGATCTTTACTAAGGGAATTCAATTCATAAGTTTCTATTAGCTTTCTCATTAAATTAATACAAGCATCAACTTCATGGTTCATTCCTAAAAAGTGTAAGATTTCAAACCGTAATACTAGACAATGAAACTGATTTCTACGATGTTGTAATTTATCATAAGTCTCTAAAATCGGATCTAGATCCTCCAATAGCAGAAGTAAAAAATCACGATCCTCTATTCTTATATCATGGTTAATCGAGAGAGTCTCTTTATTCCAATTACTGAACGAATGAAAATAATAGGTTTTCGTAAACTCCCACTCTATTTTCGCACTCAAAAGATTGCATACTGCCAGAAAATTTCGGTTCTCCTTCGCAAACTTCACTAGCTCTTTCAATTGATCGTTATATTGTCCATCGAGCTTCAACCATTCTGCAATGAGTAATTCGCGATAGGCATCGACTTTTCGTCCAATTGTAGTTAAGTAATTCCCAACGAGTTCGTACAATAATAATTTCGCTTCGGCTTTTAGCACATGAGCATAGGCTACAATCCGCATATCTGAAAAGTGCGGATTATTATCTAGAATTTTCATGACACCATCATAATACCTCTTTATCTGTTCTGCTCTAAATTCATTTCCTTCAAAACATTTGTTATAGAGATTTTCAAACTGTAAAAACGTTCCTACATTTTCGTTCTCAACAATCCTTTCAATCTCTTCACTAAATTGATCTTTCCTTATAATACCGAGTAAATACTTCGCTTGGATTAGCGTATATGTGACGGTAGCCTGATCTTCTGGATGCAAACTATTTAAATCGCTATAAGCCAGTTTAAGGAAATTAATAGCTTTCAATAAATTATGTTGATGATAATATGCTATTCCACATACCATATTGAATGTTGCTGAAACATGATCTCTCGGATGGGAAAGGTCTTCTATTTCAATGATCCTGGAGAATTCATGTTGATTCAACAACTCATAGCCATAATTTTCAATAAACGCTATGTTTTGATCGATACTATACACCTCTTGAATATTATTTATAACAATACCTTTTAATTTTGCTCCTTCATTGTTATTTAATCGAAGATGCATCCCAACATTTCTCTGTACACTTCCGAAATCGAAAGCTTCCTTAAAAATCATATTGATCTTTTCTTGACCAAGAGTTTGCGTGAATTTGACTTTGTAAGTTTTGGGAGTTTTTTTTGAATTATACTTCTCAGAAAAACAGCGGTATACCTCTCCTACTGATTCTATATAAAACTGATTTGCGGGATAATCATATAGAATATAATAGGAAGGGATTCCAAAATTCACTAAATAGTTCAAATTACTCACTTCAATTGGATAGGTTATTGAGCCATCTTTTAACTTTTTACTAGACTCAGTAGATTTCAGCTGTATGGCAAAACGAAAATTGGTGTACACTCCATTCTGTTTAATTTCACCTATAAAGTCAATCCCTTTGTCTCGTTGACTCTCAGAACGAAGTTCAAATAATGATGGATCAAATTTTAACAGTAACTGATTTCTAGAAATAGTTTCTAGCTCTTCCTGTCGACTTGATTTAGGTAATGCAATATTATGGCTCATTCTTAAATTTAATGATTATCTGTCGAGAAATCAAAAATGCAATTATAGCGTCAGCATTTTATAATACTCTACGGGATACCGTAAATGTTACATCTATTCTAATTGTATTTTAGATAAAAGCATTTTTTATATGGAAACAATTAAAGCAATCAAACCGGGACCAAAGCCTAAGAAACAAGATGGCACACCCGACAGAAGACAACGCGTAACACCCGACACCAAGCCGAAGCATCCGGATCTGAAACCGCACAAGCACAAGCCCGGGGATTCGAAGTAAAAGAATAAGGGATTCAGCTATGTTTTACAATTGAATCCCTTATTTATCGAATGCCATTCTAATAGATTTTCAAACGAGCACAATAGTATACTTTCTTTTGACTAAGGCATAAGAGGTTCTATTCCAAAGTAAAATCTATAATTTCTTGTTTCTATACTACAGCCATTGGTGATCACACATTGTAGAACAAGCCAACCACCTGATCCTTTAGAACTGACTTGCACATAATTCCCACTTGCAGTCCAAGATACGATCGGACTCCCAGCTGATTTAGAAACTAAAGACCACGAATAACTCGTTTGACCTGCCGATTCATAATTATAAAGGTTCATACTGCCCTCGTACTTCATGTTGCCAGTCCCTTGCAGCACTTTAAATGTTTCGTAATCATAAGCTTCTAAATGATCTAAGTTTTCAAATCCTATTACCGTGCTGCCTCCTACCATTATATTTTTATCATATATTCTTCCATTTACAGTCGATCTCAATTTGACAGTACCATTTGCTGTACCAATACGAGTTACTTTCCACTGATTGTTGCCCAATGCCGTAAGTGTCGCAACGTTAGTCGCATTTTCAAGCGTTACTGTACCTGGGTTGACAATAGTATAAATATCTTCGGCACATGTCTGTGCTGGGCCGGTAATAATAGAAGTAAAATATACATCTATTTTAGACATTTCACCCCATTCGGAACAATTCGATGCTTTTCCTGCTACCATGATCGACCTCAGCTGCGTATCATTATATTGAAATTGATTGTTGGTGCTGTTGTGATAGTTTGAATTCCTGTGTTTGTCGTCCACAAAAATAAAGCTGCAGGAAATTTTGGATTAACAATATTGGCAGTGTAAGTTTTAGTTCCGATAAAATTACCAGGGATTTCCTTATCGCCACTTATATTATAACGGGATGCGGTTTTAACTTTAACGTTCAAATCTAAATAGGTTGAGCCACCTGGTATCCCGCCAGTTCCAGAGATTTCGTACTGAACTCGGAGTCTCCATTTACCTTCATCGGTTATATTTCTATTCCATCTAACAACTACAGTATTTGTATTCTGGCTAACAATAGTACCATCTATCACAGACCATAGATAATGGCCGGTATACGAAACTCCGCTGAATGAATATTGATAGTTAATTTCTGGACAAGGATTCGCTTCACCAGATATGACCTGCCCCATAAGTTTATCAGAAAAAAGGACAAATAAGAATAATATTATAAGGTTTATTTTAGTTTTCATTTTTCAATTAATTTAGGTGACCACTCTTCAAATTCTCCATCTTTTACATCTTTTGAAAAGATTTTATGCATATAAATCTTCCCATACTCTCTCAATGTAATCTCCTGACTACTATAAGATCTTTTACCTGATTCCGCATCTGCATCCAAAATCACAGCGATTAAATACTTTCCGGGACGATAATCTTGCAGTTGAATTCCTGAGCTTTTAGTGATATTCTCGGTTTTCACTTCGGTATTAGTTTTCGTATCCAGTGCTATCCCTTCAAGTGCCTTATCTACATCTTTTATGGCAAGTGTCTTATCATCACTCGGCCACATAATAATTGTCGCATCAACCGGAGATACATAAAATTTTTGCCAGGGATTATATTTGATTGCACTGGTCCGAACGTGAACAACAGACATTTTCTCGGGAATCCCCATAAATGGATTTTGAGGTTGTTGATATAAACTATCTAAACCAATGCTTTCTTCCTGAATAAAGGGCTCATTTTCCCTTTTTGAACAACCTGATAAGATTGAAATTAAAATTGGAAGTAATAAAAATTTACTTTTCATGTTATTTATAATTAATGATTAAACGCTTTTAACTTGTCCCCAAAACAAAATATGTTAGTGATCAAATGACATTCTATCTTTTGATAAATTCCTTTCTAATGCCAGAATTTCGCTTATGGACAGGTTACATTTATCTGTCAAGCTGTTTTTAATTAAATTGTGTTTTGCCATATTTCTTTTACTTTTAAGTATATAGCAAAAGTAGGCGGACCTAAACCGCTATCTGAGGAAAAGAAGTGTTATGTAAGCGGTATCTGGGAGATACCGAAAAGTCGGGGCTTGTCCATCATAATACTATAAGGAAAACAGCGAAATTTGCAGAATACTCCTAATAAGATCTGCCCCAAATAATTTGGTATGATGAACTATTACAGCTATATTAGTATAGCCGGTTAAATAAATAGCATTTAGCCAAGCGTCCTAATTTAATTGGGGCGCTTTATTGTTTTTTTAGCCCCTGTATAAATTCAAGACCATAAATATCTAAGCCTGTTCGCCGATCATTTTTAGATTTTTGAAGAAAAGGGCAGTCTTATCTGATTAAATAGAACTAAATCGATATGGATCATTTAGAACCTCCATTATGGACACTCGTAGCGAACATCAAACAGGAAATTAGCTATGGTCAAGGGAAACTGCAAACTCGATATGGCACGAAACAGTTTAGCTCGGGTACCAAAGTGTATATTATCGATTGGTATGCTGGGATGTGCCAAGATATTACCGTAATCGGCGTGTCCAGAGATACGAAAAAATTAATTACCCTTGTGATACGGGCCGAGTGGATCGAAAACCTCCGCGTCAAGTTGTGCTATAATCCTAAAGTTTGCTCAAAAATAAAGGCCTACTTTGATAAAAAGGACGCTGGAATGCAATGGTATACAGAGAAATTTGTAAATGATATGTTTATCGGTATACCTCAATGGAATGATTAATCAAATTTTATAAATCTCCAGTGACAATACTTATTTATAGAATTTAATTAGCTTGCTCATGCTCTGAATTAAGTCAGGTTGATGAAGGTACTCAGTTCCGTTATCAAAAATTTCAAAACTAAAATGACCAGATAATTCTTCTAACCTTTTTTTGCTGGCTTTAATCTCTCCTTCGAACCAGTTGTCCCAGACCAATAGGATTATTTCTCCATCTTTACTAAATTGATAAAGATCAAAATCTATTCCTTTATCAAACATTTTTTCATCATATTCAAGATCTAATCTCCACTTATTTTGCCATAAAAATTTCAAAATTGAATAAAATATATCAGTATTAATTCCTGTTGCTACATAATCCATAATCTAAAGGTTGTCTTTTGTATATATTAGAAGTGTTAGTTACTTCATTGAAATCTTACTATCTCAACTTTAATCCCAAAAGATACAAATTAGGTTTTCCATCATAGTGATCCCTGATACGTTGCTCAACATGGATCGCATTCCAAGTCGCCAATCTTTCAAGTCCAAAACATTCAGATTTAGTCACTTGATTTCTTTTACCATTATAATCGATCCAACATAAATCATCATTACCTATTTCCTGTACGAAAAAAGGTGTTGCAATTCTGAATTTCTCTTCCAGCGACTTAATAGCCAAAACTTTCCATCTTTTAGAAGTTATAGCAGCCCAGCCAACATGAATGGAAAATAGAATATTCTTTTCTAATAGCATATCCAAGTCAATATCTTCCTTTGATGATTGGAAATCAAAGAAAACAAAAATATAACCTTCTATAATTCTTCCGAACACATAATAATCACCTAAATTGATTACAAAATATGTTCCTAACTTAATTGGTATTTTCATTCTCTATTTCCAGTAAATGAACGTTGCAATTACTTTTTGCTGACATCTCATTCTCTATTCTTTTTTTTAATTGTTCGAGTTCTTTTTCAGAATAGTATTCGCCACAACTGACTGCCGATACACCATTGGGTATCCGCGCATTTACAACTGGTGCATCTAAAAGTACATTGTTCACAATAAAAGCTATACGATCCCTGTTTCGACTCGCTTTTTCTGTTGCCGCCGCCCATTTCAGAGTTCCAATTTCATCAAATTGCATAGCAATGGTTTTATCTTTTGTAGCATTTTCACTTATCGTGACAGATTCAAAATTTGAAACTGTCAGAATAGGAACACGGTGTAGAAATAAGATTGCCGTGGATTTATCCAGCTGCTTTGCGATAGCATTCGGGGCACCTCTTTCCAGAACAAAGTACCAACCAGTGGGAAGAATTGTATCCTGATCACTGCTAGAAACCCTATTCCTTTCTTGATTTTGGAAATTAACATCCAATGACTGATTATTATTACCTGAGGCTGTCAATATTATCATCAGGTTTATCAATAATACAAGGATATACTTCATAAATAGGCTTAACAATAATTTAAAAATAATAAATATTTTATGAATGGGTGAAAAGTATTAATGGTAATGATCCCAAGTGGTGCTTTTGACTCTGCTATTTTCTACAAGCTTATACTGATAATGAGTTATGTTCAGTCGTACATATCAAGTGCAAAATTCACATTGTCGTTATTCAAATCCTGTAATTTCTTTAAAGCCATATTAGCCTTCTCAGAATCGATGATTTTTAATGCGTGAACACATTTTCGTAACGTTGGCTCCAGCTCATCATCATACCATCTGTATACTTCTTGGTTTAAGGCGATATTTAAAATGGGGTCTACAAACCTATCGTCAACCAATCCTTTTAACCAAATTAAACTGACGAGGTCCTCGTGCCTACTATGCCAAGTTCCTATAAGGGCTTTCTCAAGAAGATCATAATCATCGGCACCAATTTTCTGCTTTTGCCTAAAATCCAAGCTTTCTATCAAAATTTTTTCATTCTCATTTTCAATAGCTATTTTTAATTTGTTTTTTACCTTTAATAGATGACTCAGGATAAAAAAAGTAAGCACAAACATAATTGCCTGGATGATAAATACGGGATAAAGTAGGTCCCCTTCGGCATAACGATATCTAAAACTTACAATCGTTACCGGAAATGTAAATACAAGCCCCACAAGAAACCATTCGTTATAAAACGGATCGTCAGGATAAATCGAACATACGGATAAAGTACCTATACTGACATAGGCCAAAGCAATAAAAAATGATAATTTTCTTTCTTTTGTGTACCACATATTGTATATCTACTCAATACTTAAGTCCCTAAAATAGCATGACAAGATTCAACTTTGATCATACCTTGTGTTGGCGTCATTTCTGACCATAGCCAATTAAAATACTGAATCACTTGTTGAGATAGGATCATGGGTCTATCGGCAGTAGTGTGTCCATCAGCAACTACAGTAATAAAGTAGTCCCTCATGATAGCTGATTTTAAGGTAGCGTCGACACAAAAATCTGTGGCACATCCGGTTAAAATCAGTTCCGTCACTCCGTTGCTGGTTAATAATGATTGAAGTTCGGTTTGATAAAACGAATCGTTGGCTGTTTTAGAGACAGATATGTCTGCGGGTCCTCTGATCAGCTCTGGTAATAACGACCAATCTTCTGTCCCCGGCAGAAAACAGTTTTCCTTTGTCCCATCATGCTGTATGAAAATGACCAAATCTCCGTTCTTTCTAAACACCTCGGAAAGTCTGTTTATCCGATCAATAACAGCAAAGGTATCATGCCTCAGCTCATAGGGTCTAAAACTTCCCTGTTGCATATCTATAATCAGTAATGCTCTCATTTGTGAACTAGCTTCTGTATTATTGATAAATATAACGAATGTTCATAATTCAACATCAATTATTCGATATCATGTAACTAATAAACAAGCATGTGCTGTTTTGATGGCAGTAGCCAATTATTCCGTCTAGTTTTCTCAAACTGACAAGAATAACTATCAAATCTAAATGTATGGCAAAGAGTTTATTTCACTTACTGATATGCTAAAGGCTAAAGATGGAGACTTTTTCATTTCTGACTGGCTTCGAAACAGAAACACAGTTGAATATCTGGGTATTTGGGAAAGCATTTATAACCCTCTTTTTAATTATGGCGAATTCGCCATAATTAAAAGTCAGGCCGGACTTAACAGTTATAAAATCAGTGTTAAAGATTGGGTTGAGAAGACAAATGCTATCGGCTTAAAAGCAACCGCAGGAAGATATGGGGGGTCATATGCGCATCCTGATATAGCTTTTGAATTCGGTATGTGGATTAGCCCCCATTTTAAAATTTACTTAATCAAAGAATTTCAGCGTCTAAAAGATGAAGAAAATGATCGTTTGAAATTGAACTGGGACTTACAAAGGACACTAGCCAAAGTAAATTATCACATTCACACTGATGCAATAAAGGAAAACCTCATTCCAGCAGAAATTAACAAGCAGCAAGCGAATTCCGTTTATGCCAGCGAAGCCGATATACTGAATGTCGCACTATTTGGTATGACAGCTAAACAATGGAGAGATACTCATCCTGACAAAAAGGGCAATATTCGAGACTACGCAATTATAGAACAGTTGGTCGTGCTAAGCAACATGGAAAGTATAAATGCGTTGCTGATCCAACAAGGCCTACCACAAAATGAACGGCTTATACAACTGAACAAAGTAGCGGTAACCCAAATGAAGTCGCTCGTAGAAAATAATGCTGTTAAAAAATTGAAATAGAAAGGTTTCTTATTTATCCATTCCTCTAACTGGAAATATGATGAGTTTTAAACAAATCTTATCATCAATGCGTTAGATATGCAATTCTATTTCTTATCCTATGCAAAGTCGATCGAAGAACAAATCTGTTAGATTTGTAAGACTGCAAATGATCAAAATCCAGATAGAATAGATAAATGTTCCTAATATGAAATCAATATTTGAGAAAAACATAAGAGAGGCGGTCATCGAAAGAATTGATTTATTACACGAGGACAGCGATGCCCTTTGGGGAAAAATGACAGTAACGCAAATGGTCAGGCATTGTATATTATGTGAACAATATTACCAAGGATCCATAAAGGTTAAGCGTTCATTTTTAGGGCGAATGTTCGGTAAAAATGCGATAAAGGGAATATTGAAAGATGAAACAACAAGTTTTGGCAAAAACGCACCCACATCCGCTGTATTTATCGTAAATGAAGACATACATGATTTAGAAATGGAGAAACGAAATTGGAAATTATTAATCGAGAAATATGAAACATTTGAAAAAGATCCATTTGTACATTGGTTCTTTGGTAGAATGTCCAGAGCTCAATTAGGTCAGTTCATATACAAACATTGCGACCACCATTTAAAGCAGTTTGGAGCGTAACCAAAAAAACACAAATATGCCGCATATTATACAATAGAATCTCAAGGAAAGAAAAGTTTTTAGATTCGTTGATCCAACGAGCATTGATTCTGCTCGGTGTGAGTTCTTCTATATGTTTTCTAGCTTTCTGTCTACAGTGCTCCAAATACGCAAATATTTATAATTAATAATTCCTTCATCCTAAACACGCTTAACGATAATTTGATGAATAAATATAATTAGTGTTCTTCAGCAAACTGTATATCGGACCACCAACGAGATGCAACCACTCACCTCATCGAAGTATGATTTTACAAACTCTTCCAGTTTTACGTTGCAGAACAAGCACTGAATAAACCATCAATAGGCTTAATATGATAACAGCACTAAAAACGCAAAGTCATGGACAAAATGCATTGCCGCAGGTTGCCTGGTGTAATAAAACCCCTTCCACCATAATAATAACGTGTATTAAATAAATTTTCGGCAGTCAATCTACATTGAAACTGTCTATAAGCATAACCTATATTGCCATTGCAAAGTGTATAAGCATTCGTATAAAAACTCCCAGCACTTTTACTGTTGATAATCAGATCCTCACCAGCGTAATTTCCTCCAAATCCAGCATTCCACCTGTTGTCACTATTTACCGGCAGTTCATAGCCAGCATACCAGGTGAAAGACCATTTTGGACCAGCGTTTACAGGCCTTAATCCCTGAACGGCTGCATCTGCAACTGTTAACTTACTGGAGTTGTAAGCTCCACCCGCATGTATAAAAAAATTGGGTAATGGTTCGGACTGTATGTCGAACTCTACACCACGGCTATACTGTTTTCCTCCCTGAATATATTTTGTGGCATCTTCTGGATCTGTAATGACCTAATTGCCCACCCTGATATCATAGTAGCTCAATGTAAGATCAAGTACATTGTTAGGAACCGCTATTTTGACACCAGACTCGAGCTGGCTTCCGTATTGGGGTTTAAAATTATATACAATGCCATTTGCACTCGTCGGAGCGAGATTTTGGAATCCGCTCATATAATTTCCAAAAACTGTCATAATTTTTGGAATAAGCTGATAAGTCAGACCTATTTTAGGCGTAATGGACGACTGTTTATAATCCGCAGTTGTGATGGCAGTCAATAGATCTTTTGTACCCAAATTGATTAATCTATCGTACCTAGCACTGAGCATCAGCGTCAACGCATCGGTGGGTTTGATAACGTCTGAAACATAAGCCGAATAGCTATTTTGAGGCGCGACAGAATTATTGGGCTGCTTGGAAACTACGAGATTACGGATCATATCTGCGTGAAATAAATTAGCTGCAGCAGAGGGATCAGCAATAGCTACTGTGTCCACGTAACCAGCATTTTTATAATTTGCTCCATAACTATAGCGTTGGTAGTCAAGACCGATCAATAATTTATTGTCCCAGCCCCCTATCTTAAAATTACCGATAAAGTTTTGTTGGACCTGATAGTTAATGATATCCTCGGATTCATAGTGTAATACCTTCCTTGCTACGGCAGCATTATTGTTGACGAGAAGGTTTGTTTGATAATCGCCATTTGACGTACTGTTTGTGCTGGCCAAATTTGTTTCAGACTGCCAATCAGGCGAAATGGCATAACTTATTTTTCCATAAAAGTTCAATGAAGACGTTCGCCATAGCAAGCTGTTATTCGTATAAGAGCTGAAGTAGTCCAAATTGAGATCGTTAGAATGATGTACGTTTGTAGCAATACCGCCGATAAGCGGATTACCCGGTGTAAACAAGGGATTATTTGTGGTATTTCTGTGCAAGAATTCTGCCTCCATTCTAATCTTAAGGTCAGGACTCAACTGATAGCTAAAACTTGGTGCCAGAAAAAGGCTTTTATTCAATCCCTGATCCTGGAAACTCTTTCTAGAGGTATATGTCCCAAACATTCTGAAAAGGGATTTATGTGCTGAATCCAGTGGTGCATTTATTTCAATATTGGTGCGATGGAGGGCATTGTTGCCCGTAGCGAGTGAAAAATTTGTAAATATACTATCAACGGGAATATAGGTGAGCACATTGATCAATCCACCGAAAGCCATATTTGTACCGCCAAACAATGTACCGCTAGGTCCTTTTATGACATCCAGCTGCTGTACATTACTATTTTCATCGCTGTAGTGTAGATAAGCATTGAGGCCATTTCTAAAATTACTTCTGGTCCGAAATCCACGAATTGTAAAATAAGGTGCAACACCTGCCCAGCTAGGGGTTACGCCGGCTGCATTTGCCAACATAGCCGTCTGGGTATAATAGTTTCTATTTTTGGTTAGGCTGGTACCTACGCTTGTTGTAACCTGCGGATTCTCATAATCAGGAATGTTTATACGTGCAGACTGATAGCTAGATCTATCTTTCCTAAACTGGGATTTAATAAAAACGGAGTCAAGCTGTTTTGGCAATAGCGTATCTGAATATTGCGTCTGTGCATCGCCGCTGAAAAATGTAAATAGAAGTGTAAAAATTAAAAAATACTTTAAATGTAGCGCTTTCAAGAGTGTAATAAATTAAATTCGACCAATATCCAATGTGAAATTAGAATTAAACCATATCCAGCAAAAGCGGCAAAAACCGGGGCAGGATGTCGACTAAAGTTCAATTCTAACTAATAAGGGAAGATTATAGCGTAGAGGATCTGTTGAGTCCAACTTGAATAAACCCAAACAAATCATACAGACTTATGCTGCCAAAGCCGTGGGCGGCCGAAGTATTTTATTAAAAAAATCAAACTTACGAAATAAAGTATCATGCGCTTTATGCCGTTCATTGATACGTATTGATCCAATTGCTTTACTGATATTTATTGGGAAATAATGGCGGCAAAGCATAACTGGAATTTTTGAGAAATATTCGTGAACGTCTTTTTCACGCTCTGCCTCTTTTTTTAACATACGCATCAAAAAACATTTCCCCTCGCAGTGTAACGAAATATTTTTCTTATTTACACAATAGGTGCTGACAATTTCACTACGGTTTGCATAAAAACTTATCAAAATAAAAATCCGGCTGAAGCTCATCAACATGAAGCATAGCAAAAGAATAGCTATTGTACCCGATTTAAATCTTTTTACATCCATTTGTATAATTGCTGCAAATATAAATGTTTTCCGTACATTTTTTATCTAATACCATAGCTCATTTTTCAGATTAACAGCTATATAATTGATAAATTTGACAAACGCCGCTTAAATCAAATACAAACCCGCTTTATAGTTTTCTTATCAATTTTTTCATTTACTAATCGCTATTTTATCAGGATCAGCAAATTTTATTTTTCAATGCAATCCAAGCTTTCCATTTCATCGTAAATGATCATATAAAGCTTTTAAATAACTGATAAAAAATAAAGATCATGAAAATTAAATCAATCTTATGGGCGGCTGCCACTGCAGCAACATTATTGGGAAGCACTTATATGGGTAAGGCTCAAACAAAGGAAAAAACTGTTATGGTAGGTGGTGCACCGATGTATCCTTCCAAAAACATTATTGAGAATGCAGTCAATTCCAAGGATCATACTACGTTGGTTGCTGCAGTAAAAGCTGCTGGACTTGTAGAAACCTTACAGGGAGCTGGTCCTTTTACTGTTTTGGCTCCTACCAATAACGCTTTTGCTAAAGTACCCAAAGAGGCCCTAAATAACTTAATGCTTCCAGAAAATAAGGCTCAATTAGCCTCAATATTGACCTACCACGTGATTCCTGGAAAATGGAATGCCGCGCAGATCACCAAAGCAATCAAAAATGGCAAAGGAACCTATGTAACCAAATCAGTGCAAGGTGGCAACCTTACATTTTGGATGAAAGGGAACGATGTATATGTAAAAGACGCAAAAGGCAACAGCGCAAAGGTAACGGTCGCTGACGTCAATCAATCCAACGGGGTAATTCATGTGATTGATGCTGTGTTGATGCCTTAAATGTTGTTACCCATAGAATCAACGATCTATTGTTAGCATAAATTCAATGATATTTTCTCATCTCAGCAAAGTAGTATTATTGATCATAAAACGAGCAATGTTAACATTGCTCGTTTTATTCTTTGCATCCATTCGAACCGTTTTCAATAAGTACTTTATTCAGATGAATTACTTACTGGAATTTTCAAGCGATCTTGAAATTGTATCATAATTAAATTTAAATCCCATATCCCTAATTTTTTCGTCACTTACACGAGAACCATTCAATAGCATAACAGCCATATCACCATACAATAGTTTAAGCACAAAACCAGGTACATTGGGCAAAACGCTTCTCTTGCCAAATGACCTGAGCAGCACATACGCAAAATCATTCATCGTGATATGTTGTGGAGCAACAGCATTATACACACCTCGAATATCCGTCCGATCAAGTATAAATTCATACAACCGTACAACATCATGTATGTCTATCCATGGAATATATTGTTTTCCATCGCCCAGAGAAACATTAATACCAAGTTTTGCCAAAGGAGCAAGCTTGGCATACATTCCCCCATCTCGGCCTAGGACAATACCTTTCCGTAAAATAATGGTTTTGACACCCAAGCTTTCAAACTGCCATGCAGCCTTTTCCCATACCTTACAAATATGAGCCAAGAAGTCATTTCCACTGTTAGAATCTTCAGAAAGGATGGTATCCGAAGTATATGCTCCATAATAACCTACCGCAGATGATGAAATGATTTTATCAATATTAAGCTCGTGGCGTTTGACGTATTCAAATAGTAAATTCAATGATAATACACGACTTTCGATAAGCTCAAGGCGACGTGAGGAAGTCCATCGACCTGCACTTATATTCTCACCAGTGAGGTTAATAATGGTATCGACCCCATCGAAGGCATTGATATCTATGAAACTTTTTTTCAGATCCCACTCAAAATATTTTATGCCACTTGCAGATTGGTCTTTAGGTGTCCGCGTAAGGAGATGCAACTCATAACCAATTTTCCTAAGGTGTGCAGTAAGATAACCACCTACAAAACCAGTCCCCCCGGCAATTAAGATCTTTTTCATATATAAGCTTTTTTAATCTTTTCTACAACATTGTGAAACGGAGTGCTGCGCTGTTTTATAAATAAGTAATTTTGTAACGCAAATAGCTCTTAAGGGCAACAAGCGCTTTATGGGCGTTCGATATGCGAATCCTATGCTCTAAAATTTCTTCTGAGGATTTTTTACGGATCTTCGCGAATAGTGAAAGGTAATATTTGTAGGCAAGATAAACCCCAAACTTTGCTGAACCTGGGAGCTTTTTGATTCCCAATAGCGCCTCCCTAAATTCTGTATGAATTTCATTTTCGATCTGACTTTTGATCGTATTATTAAAAGCAGTCATATCCAAATTGGGAAAATAGGTTCTTCCAAGCGTATGGTAATCCTGTTTGAGATCCCGTAGAAAATTTATTTTTTGAAACGCTGATCCCAATTTCATTGCAAAAGGCTTAAGCTCCTCGTACTGCTTTCGATCTCCCTCTGTAAACACTTGTAAGCACATAAGCCCTACTGCTTCAGCCGAACCATAAATATATTCCTTATAACTTTCGGAATTGTAGTCAACCTTATTCAGATCCATTTCCATGCTATGAAGAAACTGGCTGATCAGCTTGACGTCGATCTTATACTTGTGCACAGTTTCCTGAAAGGACTGCAAAATTGGATTTAAGGAAATTCTTTCTTCTAAAGCACAGTTAGTATCCAAATACAATCGTCCCAAAAGGCGCTTCCTATCATAGTCATGAAAACTATCAACAATTTCATCAGCAAGTCGCACATAGCCATAAATCGCATAGATGCTATTACGAATACACGGTTTTAGCGCCAAAATACCGAGCGAGAAACTTGTGCTATATTTTTCGGTAGTTCTTTTGCTTACTTCATATGCGAGCTCATCAAATAGTTTCTTCATAGTCCTATAGATTATCTTCCGATTGCTACTTTTATTTCATTTTACCTAGCTACCTCTGTATGTTGCATATCCGAATGGGCTAACAGTGATCGGAACATGATAATGCTTATTGTCTTTGATTTCAAAAACGACTTCAATAAATGGGTAAAATGTTTCGATTTTTTGGGTAAGAAAATAGTTTTCGGTATAGAACTTAAGTTTATACACCCCTTTATTATCTACTTTACCGGTTTCCAGAAAATTACCAATGCGACCATTGTTATCCGTTTTTTCACTGGCCACAGTTACCCATTGCTTGTTTGGCATCAATCTCTCCAAATCCACTTTAACATTGGATGCAGGGCTTCCCTTTGAAATATCCAGAATGTGACTTGACAATTGATATTTACCGTTTTGGCTATATGCCGTTAATCCAACCAGCATACATAACAACATGATCATGTACTTTTTTGTATCCATCATCGCTATATTCATCTTTGTTTCGTTAAATAATTCGTTTACTTATGATCAGCGTTTTCAATTTTGACTTTTTTATTCAATAGCTTGATCACTGTCAACACTATAATTTTCTCCTCAAGTTATTTGCCAACTGTCCAATTATTTATGGTTTAGTCCACTAGAGGCCATCACAGCTTGTTAATTAGAATATATTTATCCTAAATATATGTTTAAAAAGATCGTATTAAGTATAAAAATAAACCAAAAACACCATTTATCCAAGCCAGTCTCATTCTAATTTCTCCATATATTCCTGCGTTTTAAACAAATATGTCCCTGAAGACGCTACCGAAAAATAGCCTAAGGCCCCATTAGATATATTTGAGCTTGGATTTCCGGGCGCGGCCCCACCGGGATTTGCTGCCTGAAACTCATTCCAGAATTTATAAACGCTGGCATCAACGCAATACCGAATTACCTTAACTTCGTCATTCAGCTCTAAATCTATTGTACGGTCAGAGATTTCATGGGTAACATATTTTCCATCATTGAACTTATCGTTATATGTTGAAGCAAACCGTATAGGAGAATTATTGATAGCGATTTCGTACAGATAATAATTGTTTACTTGTGCCGGATCGTAAAATTTAAAGGTTGGATGATATCGTTCTTTTGTGAAGATCTTTTCTTTTGTGACACCCAAAGAATCTATTGCTACATAGGGAGGCATAGTGACCGAAGACCGATAATATTTTCCTTCTGATTCTATTTCAAGGCTATATTTTAGTCCAGGACGGACTTGAAAGTTTTGCACCCGGTAGTAACCATCGCTTTCATAGACAAATGTTACTTCCTCATTCACGGAAGACCGTACTATCACAGATGCATCGGGTACAGGTTCACTTTTTCTATCTGTACCAAAAGCGACGGTCTTAGTAATTCTAATGAGCTGATCTACATCTAAATCATTTAAATTGGCTTCAATCACAATGCGCGCTTCGCTATTTTCCAGGTCTAGATCGATCACTTTTTCACAGGCAGAAAATAAAACAGTCAGAAGCGCCAATATTGTAAGCAGGTTTGTTTTCATAACATTAAAACTTAAAATTCCAGGTAACGGATGGTATAATACCAAATAATGCAATCTGATACGCCTCAGCTATATTTGGGTTCTTTTCATTTTCCCTAAAATCAACGATATAAGCATTGCGTCGATTGTAAGCGTTATATAATCCAAAGGTCCAGCTGGAAGTAAAGCGTTTGTTTGTTTTTTGAGGTTCATACGTTGCAGAGAGGTCCAACCGGTGATAATTTGGTGATCTATGGCTATTCCGTTCTGTGTAATAAAATAATGTGGTATTATTTAAGTCATATTTTCCTGCTGGATAAGTGACTGCATTACCACTATTGAAAATAAAATTTGCGCCCAAGGACCATTTATTCGACAACTTATACATGGTGATTAGGGAAAGATCATGGGTACGATCCTGCCGGGCATTAAACCAGTCCCCTTGGTTAATTCCATTAAACTTTCGCTCACTCTTCGATAAAGTGTAACCTATCCATCCACTTAGTTTACCCGTATTTTTCCGTAGCAATAATTCAAGACCATATGCACGGCCCTTACCAAAAAGAAGTTCTCCTTCAAGCAATTCGTTAGCCTGGAGATCAGCGCCGGTCCGAAAGTCGATCTGATTGGCCATGGCCTTATAATAGGACTCCACTGAAAATTCATAAGCGCTACCGTTGAAATTTCGAAAGTATCCGAAAGCAATCTGATCAGCGAGCTGCGGTTTGATATTCAAGCTGCTCAGCACATACTGATCTGTAGGAAGTGCCGAAGTGGAATTTGTTAATTGATGGAGATTCTGCGCCATCCGATTATAGGAAAGTTTAATACTGCTCAGGGAGTTTAAAAGTAGGCTTGCAGATAGCCTAGGTTCTAGATTGATGTAATGCTTCGCTACCGTTCCCTTTCCAAAATACTGTTCGCCAGTAACATCTCTGTCGTCATCAAAACGATAGAAAGTACCTGGCCCCATCACCATAAAATCTGACAATCGGAAACCATACAGTAAGGAAAGGCGATCGTTGGCTTTCCATTCGTGGGAAAAATAAGCGCTTACATCCCAGCCTTTACGCTTTTCAATGCGAATCGAATTGACATTCGCATCTTCATTAGCATCTAAACTGGCAGGTCGGATAGTTTGGTTCAGCGCATTTACGCCGAAGCGGATTGTGGACCCATTGGATGGGTAAAAAGAAAAATCCTGTTTGAGATTCCAATTCCCAATTTTGGAAGCGATATCAAAGTCACCGCTATTACCACTGACGCCAACATTGTAATTAAAATCACTGTAAATTAAGGAGGTATTACTAAACAAGCGATCATTGAAAATATGATTCCACCGCACTGTAGCTGTTGTATTTCCCCAGTTAAAACCAAATTTATCTGAAAAACCCAATTCATCTTTTCCAAAATAACCCGAAAGGAAGACTTTATTTCGTTCGTCAATCTTGTAGTTTAGTTTAGCATTTAAATCATAAAAATATAATTTACTCTGCTTCACATCCTGATCATTTGAAAGTTTGAGAAACAGGTCCGCATATGTACGCCGACCACTGAGCATGAATGATCCGCGATCATCAGGCAAAGGTGCCGATACCTTTAGGCGCGATGCAATAAGACCAACACCGCCTTCAGCAGAAAACTCTTTCTGATTTCCATCCACCATCGTAATATCCAAAACGGAAGATATTCGTCCGCCATATTGGCTTGGTATCCCACCTTTGTACAGCTGCACGTCTTTAACCGCATCAGAATTGAATGTGGAAAAAAAACCTAAAAGATGAGCAGCATTATAAACGATTGCTTCATCCAACAAAATCAGATTCTGATCTCCCCCTCCACCACGGACAAAAAAATTTGTGCTTCCCTCGCCTCCGCTCTGTACACCGGGCAGCAGCTGTATTGTCTTGAGTAAATCTTTCTCGCCAAATAGCACGGGTACGTTTTTTATCTCTTCCATGCTGAATTTGAATGATCCCATCTGTGGACTACGCACATTTTTATTGCGTTGCACACCCGATACAACAACCTCTTGCAATGCATTCTGGTTAGGTATGAGCTCGATATCATTCTTCATTGATTCTTTTAAGGAGATTGTTTTTGTCTGAGTTTCGTATCCTAAATAACTGAAGGTCACGATTCGCTCACCTGCTTCGAGTACTATGGAATAGAACCCATAATTGTTTGTTGACGTTGCTCGCTCTGTGTCCTTTTCTGAAACAACTGCACCGATTAGCGTCTCACCTGTATTTGCATCTTTCACAATGCCAGATAGTACTTTCTTTTGGGCGAAACCAGAAAAAGAACTTAGCATAATGAGTGTGGTTAAAATGAAATTTTTGTCAAACATACGGCTACCTTTAAAAATTTAAAATCAAATATAGTTTATTTAAATTCTAATTTAGTATTAAATAATACTAAATATTTTAAAATAATAAAGATATGATCGAATTGTAGTACAAAAACGACGAAATATTTTCTATGCACGCTATTTTATATCAAAAGGATACAACTGAAATACAGCATTATAGACAAATGAATAAAGAATAATTTTTAGAATAGAGATAGGTTAAACTTATCTCAATCCTTTTTGAGATATTGTTCAAGATGATTCACATCTTTCATATCAATCAGGGTATGGTGATGGTGATCGAGCTTAGCAAGTAATATTATTAATAAATCGCGTTCTTCATTTGAAAGATTGCCGATCAGGATATTACCTACCGTTTTCATGTTAGGCAGAACCTTAAACAGTTCGGCACGGCCAGCATTGGAAATACAGATTGGTTTGGCTCTTTTATCGGAGACTTTGGGTGCTTCTTCGATTAAACCAAGTCGCATTAATCGACGGATGACTTCTGTACCAGAAGCTTTTTCGACAGCATTTTTCCTAATCAGTTCTGTCTGAAGTAGCTTATCATAAGAGAATAACACCATCAGAAAAGTAAAATCTTCCGGAGTCTGCAGATGGGTTCCTTCGAACGCTAACTTTATGTAATGTTTCGCATAACGGTTCATCATCAAAAGAAGTTTACCCAAATCTTCTGCCGGGACATCTCTTTCTGTGACAATAGCATGCTCTCCCCCAACTTTACGTGTCTGGGTCATCCCAATTGAATTTTTGAGATACATGTATTTTAAAAAATCAGTGAGCGTACCATTCACCGATTCATTGGTGCAGTAATCTTCTAGCTCTTCAGCTATTTCGATCAAAAGATCTTTTCTTATCATCACAACTTTCTCTTCTATACAAATGAAAGATTTTTATTGCGAAAAAAAAAGTAAAAGGTTTTTGTATCATTTGCTATTTGAACGACTGATTCTTAAAATTGATCACTTTGATCTTATAAACAGCCTAAAATTTTGAAGGTCTTTCTATATATATCATTATTACTACTCATCATCCACTTTCTTTTCGCCAATCACTACATCACCGAGAATGGATCTTAAATACCCTTCAAACGCTATGCTCAATCCTTCAATAATAATTTTATCGTGTGAATTGATATCGCCAATTATTTTCTTATCATCATAAGCATCACCAACAATTGCCAAAACACAACGCGCGCTGTGTTTTGAAAAAAGCCCTACTCCTATTATTTCTTCACCAAATTTCACAAACCAGGTTTCTTCATTATGGTCTTCCGTCGTATTTGGTATATGTATAGCCTGCTCCAGGTCTTCACACTTAATGATATCAAAATTCATTTGCTTTTTTTATGTTCCATTTATTGGACAGCGTCCAATAGCATATTGTTTTTAGAAATAATGCCTGAAAAAGAAATGTTATATAAGCGGTAACCGGGAGTTACCGAAAATCGGTGATAAGTTTACAATCCAAAAAATTCAGCAGCATTATCTGAGCTCTAAAGATATAACTGCATTTATATTATTGGATAGCAGAAGAAAATTAATCAAAACTTTATCTAAAATTATAAATAAAGAAACCCTCAGAAGTTTTCTAACAAATTAGACAAATAGTGACACATTTAAGCTTTAACGCTAGCTATAGACACTCCTGCCACATAGCGTAATCTCTGCATTAAAATCAAAAAGAAAGGCTGTACTCAACGACAGCCTTCTTTTTCTAACGAAACATATGCAAACCTAGGTGAGGACTCAGCATATTGAAAAACTATTTGGAAAAAATTTCCTCCAATTTTTTATCCAATTCTTCACCACGCAAATATTTCGCAATGATTTTACCATTAGGGTCTACCAAGAAATTCATAGGAATAGCCTTCACATCGTACATTAGCCCCGCTTCATTTTCCCATCCCTTGAGATCTCCCACTTGTTTCCACGTAAGTCCATCATCTTGGATTGCTTTTAACCATTTCGCCTTATCAGCGGCTTTATCCATGGATACGCCTAGAATTTCAAATCCTTGTTTTTGGTATTTTGTATAGGATTTTACCAAATTCGGATTTTCCCGTCGACATGGCGCACACCAGGATGCCCAAAAGTCAATCAGGACATACTTGCCACGGTAATCGGATAATTTCACGGGCTTGCCATCAACATCAGGCTGTGTGAAATCCTGGGCTTCTACCCCCTCGCTTGTTTTTTTGACTAACGCTATACGTTTAGCCAAGTCTTTACCCAGAATAGAATTCTGCAAGCTAGGATCGAGTGTAGCAAATATCTTCTCGGCTTTGAGTGCATCAAATTCAGGGGGTAACGTTGAATTAAAAGCCATTAAAGCCATATAGCTCTTCGGGTTTTTGGCCACATAGTCCAATTTCGCATCGATGGTCTGCTGCTGTATCGCATTTGCACGATCCTCCAAAGACTTGATATATTTAGGATCTTGCTGATCTGCGAGCGATTTAGCTTTATATTCGTTATTTAAAACCTCATATTGATCGTATATCGGTTTCAACATTGTATTTACCCGTTCATTTTCTGCATTTAAAGGGGATCCAGAGATTTTTGCATGTTTAATTGAATCTGCCGCTACAAATTTGATCGTCGCTGATTCAATCAAAAAAGGAAGAATATCTTGTTTCGGTGGTTTAGCAGGGTCAAAAGGAGCATTATCGTGGATAATGCGCAAATGCGCTTCCATCGGGGAGGGGATGCTTCCCTTAAATTCAAATTTTCCATTTTTTATTTCAACGGAGTCAATGCGTTCTTTTCCGTCGTAATTAAGACGCAGATATGCCTTCGCAGGTTTGTCTAACTTGCCCACTGCTCCTTGCAGTGTATAATTTTGTTGTGCATATCCTAATGCTGGCAATACGCAAGCTAAAGCTAGCACCCATTTCATATTTTTCATAATTATTTAGTTTTCTCGTTCAAAAATCTATTTCACTAATTTCGTCAGACTGTTTTTCGCAGACTGTCCCACAGTTCCTGTCTGTAATAATTGTTTGTAAAGTTTTTCATCCCGTAGTACAGACAATGCTTCTTTAAAACTTTGGTTGGATTCGTTCCGGACCCGGGCCATGTAATCACCGCCAGTATATAACAATGAACCTACTTGTGCTTTAAATTCAACATCAATAGTAGCATGCGCGTCAAGCTGTTGTGCAGGTGGAATTGCTACAGCAATTTTGTTTGCGGCAGTGATCAGTTGCTGGTGTACTTCTTTTGGAACTTTAAACCTTATGTTAAATGCTTTGAAGTCTGGATACGCTTTGAGCAGAGCCTCACGATTTTGCTGGACAAACTCGAATCCACCTTTGGCAACGAGTCCACTGTTCATCAGTTGTGCCATCCAGGTACTATATTCATTGGTATCTATGGGAACAAAACGATCTGGCATAATTCCACCACCCCCAAAAACAATCCTTTTATTTCCAAGTGTCGTGTATTTTAAAGAGTCCGGAAAGGAAATATGTCCTTCTTCCAATAATTCTTTTGATTCCATTCGACGGTTAAAATCCTGGAAATAATCATCCTTGCCTTTATTGTAGGGCTTTTGGATCGAACGCCCTGATGGAGTATAGTATCTCGCACCTGTAAGCTGCATTTCTGAGCCATCCGATAGCGGCACTGGTTTCTGCATCAAGCCTTTTCCGAAGCTGCGGCGCCCGATAATTACAGCACGATCCCAGTCCTGAAGTGCTCCTGTGACAATTTCACTGGACGAAGCAGTTGATTCGTCAATAAGGACTACAAGCTGTCCTTCGTAAAACTGACCAAATCCGCCCGTAAAGTAATAGTCTTTTCCCCCTTCATTGGGCACTGAATAAAAGACAATTTTTTCCTTAGGCAAAAACTCATCGGCAACACCAATCGCAGATTCGACATAGCCTCCACCATTGCTCTGCAAATCAAGGATCAGCTTTTTCATTCCTTGTTCTTTCAGATTTTTTAGAGCAGCATCAATCTCCTGACGTGTAGTTCTATTGAAAATTGAAAGCGCAATGTAGCCGATCTCCTGATCTACCATATAACTTTCTCGAACCGATTTCTCCAATATATTTTCGCGAACAATACTGATATTCTTGCTTTCCTTACTTCCCGGAGACGCAATTGTAAGGAGTACTGGCACGTCTTTTTCACCGCGTAATTTTTCCATAATCTCCTTATTGCCCCATTTTTGTTCAAGGATGCTTTCTCCGTCTATCCCTTGGATCTGATCACCGACACGTATTCCTGCACGCATGGCAGGTCCATCAGGATTGACTTTGGTGACAAAAGTCTGCTCTTTTGTTTTTAGAAACTGAATGCCTATCCCAGCAAAGCTTCCACTCATGGCGACACGCATCTGTTCAGCCTCCTCACGACTGGTATAGTGTGAATGGGGATCTAAATCTGCTATCATCGCTTTGATCGCCGCATCCACCAGATGTTCTTCATTGACCTGGTCGACATAATTCTGCTGGATAAGCTTCAGTGCCTCCTCAAATTTATATTTTGGATTCATCTGAGCCTGCAAAGACAGTCCTAGACCAAGCATGCCGACGAGTAAACTCGTTGCTTTCCTATTCATATTGCGTAATATTTTAATATTTTATTTTTCGTTTTTAAGTATCTCGATAGCCAGGGAAAGTTCATCCATCAATTTGCTGGGGCTTCCTGAATAACCTCCCGAGCAATAACGCACCCGACCATTTTTCACAATGATTTTTCGCGGAATAGATGAGTCACCGAACAGAGGAACCAATTGTTTGAAAACCAAATCCTGCTCATTCGTCTGTGGGTTGACCGAATCATGCAACAAATTGAAACGAAAACCTTCTCCACGAACATAGTTCACTGATTTATCTTTATAATTTCCGGTCTGCATGGTACCTAGCATATAAATGGCAACATGTTTATCCTGCGCATATTTATCGACCAAAAGCTGCATGCCTGGAAAGGCCATAATACATGGACGACACCAGGTAGCCCAGAAATCCACGACAACAATTTTATCTTTCCAATCTTCTGGCGTAATAAATAGACCTTCGGCAGTTTCCAATCGAAAATCAGGCATAGGATGATTGACCCAATTGTGATCCACATAGGCCTGCATGGCTGCTTTTTCCTCGTTGGATTTTAATCCCGCCAAGTACGTCTGATAACCAGCCTCATCGTCAGCATGTCCTTTTAAGTAAATTGCTTTGAGCTTATCAAACATACGCGGTGTCATTGCATTGTATCTTGCACTCATCTCGAGTAAGGGTAAAATTTGTTTGTCATCGCCTAAGCCCTCCAGCACCTGAAGATTAATTTCATTGAGTTCGGCATTATTGTATTTAACATCTTCGGAAAGCAGTAAGAAATATTTTCGGGCCTCTTGATACTTTTTAAGGTCATTTAGTAAAGAAATATGGGTAAAAAGACGGTCATCCAAATTTTTAACGACATTGGAATCTGCCTGTGTCTGCCGATCAAAATCTTCCTGATAAGAATTGTCTCCTTTACGGTCGATCAATTTGGGCAGAATTGCTTCGGATACTTGATAAAGGCTATCTTTACCAACCATTTTAAACATATATGCACGCATGATATTCCAGCGCATCAATTCGTTTCCTGTACGGAAATCAATATCGTCATACAGTTTCGCGAACTTGTCAAGTTGTTTGGAGTCGAAGTAAGCCGATCCGAGTCCACGATATACTGCATAATAGATAAACCCCTGACCGTTGGGATGCTGACGCCATTGCTGAACAGGAAAACGTTGTAAAAAATTCTCATACGAAGCAATTACCTCCGCTTTGTTTGGACTGCTTCCCATGGTATTGCTGTAAGCAATAAACCGGGCCGTCGCACCAGTTGGAAAGTCGGTGTTTACACGTTGCTCGATCAATTGAGTCAATGCTTTATCCTGAAGCCGCGCGCTCGCAAAACTATAAAGTTGGTTAAGATTTTGATCAGAGATATCCTTTTGTTTAAGTTGATCATTAATTAGCTTCTTGGCGTATGCCGGAAATTCGCCTTCCAAAGCCAATTTTTGTAAGTTCATAAATGGCTGAAAATAGCGCAGGTAACGTTTTCCCGACAAAGCAAATTCTTTTTCAGCTAATCCTTTCAGATAGGCAGCTGGCATCGCAGGAGGCTGATTATTATAATAAGAGAAGATTCCACCACCTGCTATTGCAGGTACCTGAAAAGCAGCTTCTCCCAAATATGCCCCCGCTACGGAATTTCCTTTTCCATCAGCTAGAGCAATAGCATAGCCACGATCCTGATTGTTGTCAATTGCATCCGGGTGATCAGCTTCTCCCTGATAGAATTTTACGGCTATAAAAGCCGTCGTCGGTTTAACCGGTACCGCTACTGTCCATAGCCCTGTCGCATTTTTCTGCATGGAAAGGCTTATCTGCTTCCAGTCAAAATCTTCAAACAAAAAGAATGTCGCATGTATTGCATCACTAAATTCAAGATCCTTGTCTTTGGCGCTGTAGACCACCTGAACAGGCGCTGTCGTTTGGGGCTTTGCTGGTTTGAAAACGCTGCTGTCAAATCGAGGCTGCGCATATAACACAGCCTGGACAAACAACAGTACTAAAAAGATCATCTGTTTTTTCATCTTATATAAATTATCTGGGGTTTTGGCCAATTTCAGGATTGAGAGTCAACACTTCCTGGTTAATGGGGTATATCAAACGTGGGCTTGAAGCCGTCAAGGTATAAGTTTGTCCATTTAACGTACGGCTAACAGGTTTAAAATAATTACCATCCAACGTCAGGCGGCGCATATCGTACCAACGTAGATCCGTTCCAACAAATTCGCGACGGCGCTCGTCTACGACCGACTGTAGTAAGTCACCACTGATATCTGTCGGTGAAAGTGCGATGTATTTACTTGCTGCAAAACGCTTCTTACGCAACAGATTGAGCAATTCGACTACTTTGGCCGCATTATTTTGACGAGCGTACACCTCTGCCCGATTGAGAATTATTTCGGGGCTATTCAAACCTACATAAGAGTTGTAATAATAAGGGTTATTAAATAAAGGTTTGATATATACCGATCCTTTATAGGTATTGACATCGGTACCAATGAATAATTTCAGCCGAAGATCATCAGCTTTGTACAGTGCGATAAGTTCAGGATTTATCGGGCCGCGTATAAATCCTGAGCTTAACTTTGACAAGAGTACTTCCTTATCATCAATCAATCGAGGATAGGAGCCTGAAACGTAGTCCTCCAGATTATACACTGTAGGATCTAAAGCTAAGGCCAAGTCGGCATATCTACCAGCTTCTTCAAAATTACGCATTGTCAAGTATACTCTTGATAACAAGGCATAAGCAGCAATTTTGGAAGGATGGTAATTAAAAGTCGGATAATTAGGTAGATTTTCCGTAGCCAAACTTAAATCTGTGATCATCTGTTCATAAATACGAGCTAGCGACATACGACTTAGATTTTCAAAAAGATCTGCTTTCAGCAATAATGGTAATCCGGGCTGGCTTTCGGCCTTTGTGGGGTCATATATTTGGGCATACTGATTGGCTAAAGAAAAATAGGCAAACGCACGATGAACGCGAGCTTCAGCAGCAACAGCAAGCTTTTGTGCCGTTGTGCCATTTTGGCTTTCCATCACCCCGTCAAGAATTTCATTGGCAATATAAATCTGCTTATACAGGTTATTCCAGGCTACGTCTTGCTGGTTGTCTACATAGAAATAGTCGTTCCAAATATAGGCTCTTTGGTAATTCTCGCCCCAGGCCAATGAAGCTGTAGTTGGGACTTCCGCAGCGATATTATCACTTGTGATAAGTGGCAGTATATACGAACTTTCAAAGTTACCCTTATTGTTGAGAAGATAACGAAAATCGTCGGTTGTCTTCAGGGTACGTTTATCATACTGATCTACTTCTACAAATTTCCGACATGAAGCTGCCAATAATACGCCCGAGGATAGTAGGCTATAGAGGATAATATTTTTGATTTTCATGATTTCAGGTTTAAAAAGATAGGTTTAGACTCATAAAATACGTTGGTGAAGGCGGAAGATTTGAATAACTATTCAATGTGCGATAACTTGGATCAATTCCATCTTTATTTTTACGCCAAAGTAGGCCCAGGTTACGAACACTCGCATTTACGTTTACAGATTTAAACGGTGTACGTTCCAAGGTTTTGAATGGAAAACTATAGCCTAGATCAATCTGTTGCAAGCGAACATTACTGCCACTGATTACCAACGCATCCGAATTGGCATAACGGGACAAACTATTGTATTGGTAACCTTGCTTACTCAGTCCTGGTACGTTTGTGAAAGCCTCATCTCCAGGTTGACGCCACCTCTTTGCTAGATCGGACTGAAGACCGATGACTCCCGAATAGGGAGCATAATCTGGATAGTTTTGTACGGAAAGTCGTCTAAATACATGTCCCAATTCGTAGGTTATACGAACTCCCAGAGTAAAATTACGATAGGAGATTGTATTGAATAGTCCACCAAAATAAGGCGGTGTGGTACGCCCCACATTCACAAGGTCTTCGGGTGAAAGTGCTGTAGCGGGTGCGTCAGCATTGACAATTTCTCCATTTTGTTTGTATACCTGCGAACGTCCTTGATTATCTAGTCCTGCCCAACGGTAGGCATAGACATAATCTGTTGAATTTCCGACAATCGGAATAGTTCCATTGATGTAGTCAAGCACCCGAGTCGGATTGCTGAAACGCGAATCTGTGACTTTATTGCTGTTATAACCAAAATTGAATAATGTATTCCATTTTACCTTAGATTGCAACCAAACAGCCCTTAAGCCTAAATCAACGCCTTGCCCCGACATTGTCGAGCTATTAAATTTCAGACGCGTCCAGCCATAGGTTGGGTTGAACGGAAAATCATAAATAATATCAGAAGATTTCTTCGTATAATAATCTACGTTAAGCTGTAGTCTGTTGTGCCAGATGCCGTAATCTACTCCAATATTAAGTGTATGGACTTTTTCCCAGCTAATCTGACTATTAGCAGGAGATACAATTTCTGCCGTTACTTCATTTGTAATGTTATCATTACTAGTATTGATAACAACAACCCTATTTGCACCTGTTGGCAAAATACCGTTGACTCCGTAAGTCATACGAATCCCCAAAGCATCTACCCATGTTGATTCCTTTAAGAAGTTTTCTTTTTTAACATCCCATTTTCCACCTACAGACCAAAGTGGCTTACCGCGCTCACTCTTAGAAGCACCTACTAGCGTAAAATCATCAAATCGAATGCTTCCAGAAAGTACATATTTACCGTTAAAGGCTGAAAAAGCGCCATTGGAATAGTAAGATAACGCTCGGTTTCTATTCTTTGCAATGGCAGCATTGGAACTGAAATAATTATCCCAACCATAAATTGTCGGGTAACTTCCTCTTGGATTTATAACGGCAAATGAATAGGTATCAGCATTGAATCCTAAGTAGTTATCTCCGGATGACCGGTAATTATTCTGTTTCCATTCGGCACCGGCGAGAAAATTCAAATTATGCTCCATAGCCCCGCCAAAAGCTTTGTTGATATTCAGCTGTGAACGGAAAACGTACTGGGAACCATTGTAATTCTGAATGCCTAATCGACCTCCCATCGGATAGCCATATACATAATTTCCATTAGCATTGAACGTAGTACCGATATTGATCTGATTTCTCTGGCTATAACTATTTACCCCGTCAACATTTTCCGTGTTGTTCATTTGCCGCTGCCATTGCCCCATTACCGAGAGATCTGCCCAACTGGTCAGTTTGGTATTGATATCCATGTGCATCCGCAACCCATGATTTTGACTATTATAATTTGCAGCACTGAGCTCTTCTATCGGATTATAAGCCCAATCCATATAACCTTTGTTCTCAAAATCCCGCGAAACCTCAGGTCTAAATTGAATATAACGTCGTATGTTACTTCCGCTTTCATCTTTCAACAGATCATAAGGGAGAAGGCCGCCTGAACTAATATTTGATGATAGTGCATTGATTACGGCCGAATTACCAATGGAATTTCCATAATTATACGTAATACCAGTAGCTAGCTTAACCCGATCGTTGAAAAGCATATTGGTAAGATTAGCCGTCGTATTGAAGCTTTCTGCTTTATTTGCGCGAAACACGGGGACATCTTTTGTATAATTGGTGGAGACAAAGTAGGTGCTTTTATTGGCTCCTCCCGAGATCGAAAGATTATACTGTTGGGAAGTCGCCTTCTGCAATAGATAGTCTTTGATTTGATTACGATTATCAGTAGATGCAAGTCTTGAGAGTGCTGCGTCGCGTTCCTGCTCAGTTGCTGTCCCCCTTATTGCACGAAAAATCCATTCGAGTGATTCAGAGTGAGGTTTGCTACTATTAAATGCGTCCCAGCTATTTTTTTCGATATTGTCTGCTATAAAGCCTTCCTCGACCAATTGTTTTTCAAGGTCAATATATTGCGACGAAGACATCCTGTCCATTTTATTCAGATCAGCCGGAGAGGCGATACTTAAGGAAGTACCGAAATTGATTGATGTTGGGGTAACTCTTCCTTTTTTAGTTTCAATAACGATTACCCCATTTGCGGCTTTGGCACCCCAAATTGATGATGCCGCAGCATCCTTCAATACAGTTATGCTTTCGATGTCGTTCGGATTTATTCGGCTTAATACCGCACCACCAGAGCTCTGTGTATTGCCTTTATTTGTAAGCGAAAACTGGGCATCAACTGTTTCTGCCATCGGGAATCCATCAACTACGATCAACGGTTCTTTTGGAGTTCCTCCGGTACCAAAACTATTTATACCGCGTATCTGTATGTTATTTGTTCGTGGATCTACATACATCCCTGGTACGAGCCCCTGTATTCGTTCAAGGATATTGATTGCTGGTGTTTCCTGTAATTGTTTGGCCGTCACGTTTCCAAATGAACCGGTAGCTGTCTCTTTGGGGATTTTAGTATAACCCATAGATACCACTTCAACATCATCCAACACACTGACGACCTGCTCCATCGTCACATTAATCTGATTACTACTACCGATTACCCTTCGCTGCGGCTCCATCCCCATGTAGGAAAAAATCAGTGCATCAGCGGGTTCGGTGAGGCGAAGTGTGTAGCCACCATCACTACTTGAGGTCACCCCTGTACGCACAGCATGTCCATCGGACATGACAGTTACACCAACCAAGGGCGTACCTTTATTATCTTTTACAAAACCTGTGATAGTCTTCCAATACAGCCCATCATCATCTTTACTTTTCTTATCTCTATTGTCCCGAATAATGGTAAAATAATTATTTTGAACGTAGAGAAAGAGATAATTGTTTGGATAGAGAAGTTCTTTCAATACAGTCTCCACAGGAATTCTCTTATTTTTCGGGATAAGATCACTGTTAACAAAAGAATCGCGGATTAGTCCCTCTTCATAAGAAAATTTCGTTCCGTAAATGCGAGTTACCTCGCTAAGAGCCTGCCCGAGACTAGCTCTTTTTTGTGCAAAGCTACCTGTGGTACTCACCAGGAAGACAATAGGCACAAGAAGTTTAGTTTTCATAAATTTTGATTGATTAATAGTTGTTTTTAGTTAGGTTTTATTACAATCTGTTTGTTTTTCACTTCAATGTTTACATTCATCGTATGTTTGATAACAAAGAGAATGTCATCAATCTTTTTTACTGGTATAACACCGGTAAACCGCTTATTGAGCAATGCTGGGTCTTCAACCACGACTTGGTAGCCATAGTTATCTTCCAAAACACTTACTATATTGGCTAAGTTGCTGTGCTCAATGCTCAATTCGCCCCGAGTCCAGGATAGCACTTTGTTAGCATCGTTATAAACGATCTCATTAGTTTTTAAATTTTCGTCGTAGATGAACATCTCCCCTGGTGCCAGTACATGATCCTCTCCATTTTGCCCCTGAACGCGTACGCTCCCTTCAAACAAGGTCACTTCAATGCGTCCACGGCGATCCTTCACATTGAACTTTGTCCCCAACACCGTCAATGAAAGTTTGCCCACATGCACGACAAAGAGATCGTTTTCGCGGAGGCGATTTTTAATTGCTGTATGTTTTACCTCAAACATACCTTCCCCTTCAAACCAGACTTCCCGCGGTTTATCGGTTTTCCAACTGCGTACATAGGAAATGCGGGAATTACTATTTAATTTGATAATAGAAGAATCTGGAAGTGCTAATTCACGTTGTTCACCAAATGCGGTATTCGCTGCTTTTGTACCAAATTGGCTAATTTCATAACTCAATATCCCAAGAAGCAATAGTGCCGCCGCTGAAGCTGTCCATCGGAGAATTGTTCTAATAATCGATTTTTGTACTTGCTTCCTCTCATAAACTGGAATCTGGCTTTGAATGTTCGTCCAACGCTGATGACTATTTAAGCTGCTTTGAACAGGTTCCTGTGCTTTAATTAACAGCATCCACGATCTTGCCATATCCATTTCGGCGGCCAAATTTGGATAAAGGCTGCCCAATTCCTGCCAAAAATCCTGTTGTGCAGCTTCATTCTGAAACATAGACTGTGCAAAGTCTTCATCCGAAAAAAAATCAGTCGCCGTATAATCTTTATATTTTGCTAACCTAGAATTCATACTGTTTTATATAGGTTACACCCTTCACAAAAATTTTACCCCAATAAATTTTATTTTTTTTAAAATAGCAATGCCAGTCAAATCAACCCAAAAGGCCCAAACGCCATTCAGGATAATTTAATACTGGTTATTTTATATATTGTGGAAAAACTTACAGTTAGATGTAAGATTTATTGATATCGTAGCTGGTTGAGCAAATAGAGCAGTACCAAAAGACCAAACCTGCCAAAGTGTTTTTTCAAACTGTCTAGCGCACGGTAATACAGTTTATAGGTATCTTTGGTCGAAAGCCCCATAATTTCGGCTATGTCTGTATAGGGCAACTCTTCAAAAAAACGTAGATGAATAATTTCGCGCTGACGAGCGGTCATTTGTTGCAGTGCTTGATCGAGCCTATCTCGGACCTTAGTAGCACGTTCTTGACGGATTATAGTAAGATCATGGGGTAGCTCAATGGTAAATGGCAAATAATCAACAGAGGAATTGGTCACTTCTGTGCGCCGAAGGGATTGCTCGATTTTCTTTACCAATGTACGACGAAAAGCCTTATATAGGTAATTTTTGACCGCAACATCTGTGCTTAAATTATCCCTGTTACACCATAACTTAACAAATAGCTCTTGAATACTGTCCTCGATAATCGCCTCATCTTGTGTAAACTTGAACCCATAATTGAACAACAGTTGGTTGTATCGTTCAAAAAGTATTTTGAACGATGGTTCATGCCCAACTTGAAACATTTGCCAAATCTGTTGATCGGAGTTCATTGATTAATGCGCGACTTTTCGCTTTTCAGTTTAAGTAGATAAAATTTACATTCAAATCTAGTAATTTTTTTCTATCAACATGCGATTCAATATTTCTACTGCTAAAAAGCGAGTATTCGGCTTCCTGTAGCCAAGTTGGAGATTTCAGGGCCGTTGACTATCCAGATTCGAAAACCGATGACTAGTTAATCCGGACAATTTTGACCATTTGAATGTTACGCTGAAAAGTCTCAAAACCATTTTCACTTACTTTTATGGTTTATTTAAAGTGGTCAATTCGCCTCGGAATCTCATAGTCTCAATGCCCAAAATCTCCACTAAGGTCCATATTACACATTTTAATTCGAAATGATTCACCGCAGCTTTTCCATAGCAAAAGTCAAATCACGTATCTGTATTTTTTGCTCATTATTAATAATAGCACCATCAGTCCATTCCAGTAACAAATCGTAACCCCAGCTTCTACTTGCCTTATCTTTAAATAATGATGGATCGAAACGAGGTTTTTTCTTTTCAGCTATGTCTATCACTGAATTTAAATAAAGATAAACAGGTGTTAGATCTTTTTCTTTTATGTCGTAACCTATCTCTGCAGCATATTCTTTAGCTTTTTGTTGTTGATTGGATACGATATAGATTTCCAGAATACATAGCCGATACAATTCTTTATTCGCTTGAATTTCCCTTTCATTTGCAATCCGCTTGCGGTAATAATCTATTGTTTTCTGAAATGCCTCGCGAGACTTTTCTTTCTGGTTAGTCTTCTGATACAAGAGACCCACGTCGACCCAGCTTTCAATTCTAAACTGTTTCGACAAGGTGAGATAGTCTTGAATTGCCGCTAGGGTATCCTTGACGGCGAGATAACTTCTGGCTCTATTTTCAAATTCGGGGACAACAAAATTCATTATGCGAATCGGCCCTATGGTGTCGCGCTGAATAGCTCTCGTCAGATCGAATATTGCACCATTATAATCGCCCCGTCTGAATCGTGCCTCACCAATATTTCTAAAATTGAGCGTTTTTTTAGCTAGATCTGGATTAAGTTCAATGGCCTTATCTGCCAACTCAACAGCTGTCTTATAATCCTTGTCAAAAATAAAGGATTGGCTACTCCGCTCCACAAGCGCATTGACCATATTATTATCATTGGGCAGATCATCCATATCCATCAAACCGATCTGTTGGAAATACAGCATTACACCGCTACGCTTTTCTGCATAAGAGTTTTGATTTTTGGGCGATTCTGGCAGTTTATTTCGTCGAAAACTCAAGCTTTCCAATAGTGGTGCTAAGACCATTTCTTTTGGAACCTCTTTAATATTATTGTCCATCAAAAGTAGTTCCTTACCAAGAAATCTCTCCCATCCAGTTAAAGGTAAAGTGGAAATATTACAATGAGAAAGATCTACAGCATATGAAGTCGATGGAATAGTGAATAATGACTTTACTATTTCAAAAGATGAGAAATCATTATTGGATATTAGAATAGTGTTAATATTCTTCCATTCTTTCAGATCATTTGGAAAACGACGAAGAGCTGTACTGGCAAGCTGACGGTTGGTTTTTGGCTCATCTTTACGATAGATTTCTCTCGATGAATCATAAACATTATAATGTGAAGGGCGGCTATTTATTGCATAAAACGCATGTAAATTGACAAGCTGGCCTAGCGATTCAGGAAGCACAGTTATATTATTGTGACTTATATTTAAAGTCCTCAGCTGTTTCATATCACCGATAGAAACTGGTAATTCACTCAGGTGATTGACATCGACATATAGTTCCCGGATATTGGCCAACCCCTCCATATGCAAGGGTAGTTTTTCCAGTAAGTTCGTAGAGACTCTTAATTTTTCGAGCTTCGATAGCTTTGTAATACTTGCTGGTAATGCTTTCAGAAAATTATCGCTTACATCAAAATTCTTTAAACTCAACAATGTACCGATGTCTTCAGGTAAACGACTTAAATTGCAATACGCTAAATTTAATATTTCGAGGTTTTTCATTCCAGCAAACGACGGTAGTGTAGCTATCGGATTAGCTTGTAAATTTAACTCGTGTAATCGATGAAGACCATTGATCGTAACCGGAATATGCTGTAACTTATTTCCTTGAAGCTGTAAGGTATTTATGCCCGTCAATTTTCCCAGCTCATTTGAAAGAAACCCAAGGTTATTGTAGGACAGGTTTAGATTTGTTAATGCAGTTAACTGAAACAAGACATCCGGCAGGCTATCAATTGCATTGTCAGATAGGTCAAGTAGACGAATTTTCTTTAACTGGGCTAACTCTTTGGGAAGATAAAATGCAGACTTTGTATTTTTAATCTGCAATTCCTGCAATTCTTTGAATTGAAATAAAGAGGAAGAAATCTGTTTTAGAGGTCCGTTTGAATAGTTCAGATATTTCAATTGAGTGCTGCTACTGAAATTATTCATCAATCGTCCTAGGTCATCGATATCATTGAAATTTAATTTTAAGGTCTTGAGGGACTTGAATCCTCGATCTGAATATATTGCTGTGTCTTTAACCTTGAAGTAGCTTAAACTAAGTGTTTCAATTCGCTCTTTATTGGGGAGTATATCTAATACATGATCAATGCGGTCACTTGGCGAAGTGGCGCTAATAGCTATTTCGATTAATTGGGGCGGAAATTCAAATTGATCCAATAAAGGCTTATAATCAAGCGAAATACCTTTCAATCGATGATTTTCTTTTAAACCTTTTGGGATATACTGTCCCGGGAAAGCTTTGAAAATTAAATAGTGCAACATGGGCAACTTATTCAAGTTCGCAATTTCGCCAGCTAAGTTTATTTTAGTGTTTCCCTCAAATGCTATTGCCCTCAACTGATTTTGTTTATAAAAAGTATCGTCAAGATGTAATATACCTAAAGGCTGCAAAGTATCATTTCTAATTCTAAATTCCTTAAAGACAATAGCCTCCACATGGGGAAATAAATACAATGATTGACAAAGACTATCTAATTGGGACTGATTTTCAAATTTTAGCCCTAAATAGCGAACTTTATATAGGCTATCAGAACAGTCTTTTAAAAGAGAAATATCTTTGGTATTCAGCTCAACAAAAGAGATTAGATCGTGAGGATGATGATTGTTTATAGACCTTACGCTGTTCGAAGAGCCACTCAGAATCGCTTCATACCGTAAAAGGTTCTGTGCACTTAACTGGAGAGTAAAAAGGCAACAAGCTAGAAATAAAAATCGCTTCAAATATAAAATGTTAATTAAATTCTTTGGTTTATCCATTGGTCAACTATTCAACAATAAATTTATATACTATCGGATTCGAGATTTGGTAATTTTTGACAAGAAAACTATTCCCAGCCATACTGACCAAATCGATAGTATTATCATGACGGAGATCTTAACGACACGCCCAGGGATAATTAATGTATTCCAGCGTGGAACGACTACATTGGAAAAAGTGACGTAAAATGCCACTACTATTAAGATTAGAGTTAATAAAAATAAAACAAAAAATATAAATTTTGATTTAGAATTCATATTATAACTGGTATTTCTTAAATATATACAAATGTTAGGAAAATTTTGGAAGAATCGGAATCTACTTACATCTATTTTCATTTACAAACTCAGTATGCCCGACGGTGTTATTTTTTAGGCAGGATAAGCTTGATCTACTCCTATTTTGCCTTTTCGAATATCCTATTTACTTAGGGAATGGAAGTAGTTGTGAAATGTTGGCATCGGCTTGAATTTTAAGTCAAGACCTCTTACATGCAAATACACGCGCAGATTTTTTGCTATCAACTGGTAAAGACTTTGATTGCGATAGGTCATAGGCGACTGCCCTAAATGTACCTTAAAGAATTTACTGAAAGTACCATAATCTGAAAAATTTAGTTCCTATGCTATATTTTAGCTCATATTAATAACACCTAATTCATCTTTAAGATCTATCTTTTGTTTCCACTCTTCTTTCTCTAGGCAGCTCACATGTCGCAAATCCATTCCTTCCGTAGCTGCCTTAAGTGTTATATATTCATATATAGGAAAGTTACCTGCCTCCCATTTTTTCTTATAGCCAACAAAGCCAAATTCTGCTAGCATTTTCTCCAATGATTGATAAATTGCATCGAACAATTTTTCTGTTTCAATATCTTCTTGAATCAGCACCTCTTTATACGATTCATTAGAAGGTGATAATTTTTCAATTTTGATATTTATGCATGAATCAATCGAATCTATACGAATGGTCCAATAATAATTAACACGATCGTCCTCCCACAATACATTGGTAGAATAAGGAAAATATGTTGTATTTTTTTCTTTTACGATTTCATAAATAAAGAAAAGCTTATTCAAGAGTTCCTGAAACCTATCGCCATAAGCTGAGCTATGCCCTATTTTGAATCGTTTTGTATTGGATGAAATCTCGGATACAAGATAGCCCAAGGTTTCAATTTTAAATTTGATCTCCATTTTTATTGTCCGTTGAAGATAGTGATAAAGTTAGTAAAAACTATATATTACCTTTAAAGTACGATCTTCAAAATAATGAGCCTTTGCCGCGTTAACAAGAAGACTCCATTCCATTTTTCGTTAGCAACATTTAAGCCTATTAAAGAACTAAGACAGCACTAAAAGAAATATTGTTTTTAAAAATGATGTTTTAAGATGCTGCTAAATTTCAGCTAACTTGGTATTTATTTCCTTTTACTTTTTTATTAACGCGTCGTCTTCGGTATAAGAATAACCTGTGCAGGTCTTCACACTTTGTAATATCAAAATTCATTTGCTTAATCTATTACATAGGCAAGACAGCGTGGAATAGAAAACAAATAATTGATAGAGATTCACCGAAAGTGGAAATGCTCGCACAGGCTCAGAATATACTTAAATGCAACTTAGAGCTGAAGTCGAATATAAATTAACATAACACGAATTTGAAACGCTGACGAGCGAATAAAAATTTTTAAATAACACTACAGAAAGTCGTCTTATTTTAGTGTTATAAATGTCTAAAATAGAATGTAAGTTATGAAAGAGAATAGGCTAAAATTTCAATACAAAAAACATCTCATATTAACACTTCTTGTGGTGATACTTTCCATAGCTATGCTTGCGATTTCAAATGCGAGTGAATGTTATCACTACCATACAAGTACACTTTTTAAAATTGTTTTAGTAAAAGAAAGACCCTATCTACAGATTACTGTACTGGATCCTAATGGCATCAGCATACACCAACAGCAACGAATCCCTCTACTACAGGTGTGCAATAATGTTAAAATTGTCAATAAATCCAGCGATAACATGCTTCTAGTGGACAGCAACGCATACTATCTGCTCCATACTGAGGTCTCTGAAATGAATCGAATAATCCCAACAAAACTAGGAGATAGAAAAAATGTGAAAGCTACATTTGACACAAATTTACTTCGAATAGATGATAAATGGTTTTCCTTTTCTGTGGATCCTTACACTAAAAAAATAGTTAAAACAGCATCAAAGCTATTCCCCAATCAACCGACTGTAATTGCTCAATTTCAAGATCGTAGATATCTACTTAAGGATAGTAACTACATTTACAAATATGAGAAAAATCAATTAACGGCTGAAATAATTGAAGGTTTGAATGCAGCTAAGGTGCAATGCCTTAAGCTTGAAAGTAATGAAGATAAATATTTACTGACAGATGGTAATATAGCGTACATCTATGATATTAGTAATTTTGATCAAGAGAATATTACAACATCACTTATTAGTCTTGGTCTGAAGAAACCTTTTGTTATTAAAGAAGTAGCCAGTAATTGGTTGAATTCGTTTGTTGATTTTGATGACGGAAATATCTGGTGCTATATTTCCGCAGGACTTAGTCTGCAAGACGGAACCAGCGTCTATCTGTATCCTGTAAGAGCAAAATGGTTAAATAAGCAACACCAGCTTGTGAACAAGTCCAACAAAATATACTATAACGCCTGGGATATGATCAACGATCAGATACCAATGGACGTGACCGCTGTGGCGCAGCCAAGTTCTCTCGAAATTACAGCTTTTGGAGGCTATTTTGATGGGATTTCATTTTATAAAGATGAAGACGGTGACGGAAACCTAGTACCGATTACTTGCCTAAATAAAGAAGCTCAATTTGTAAATGGAGTCAATTCTTATCAAAAAGGTATATCTTCTTTTTTTGATGATGGTAAGCAGTTGATCTTTGCGGATCATACCATACTGTGTAACAAAACAATAGTGCATCGATCATCTTTAAAACAATTGGAACTAGCATTTGCCTATGATGATCAATTACTGATAGAAGATCGTATAATTGCTAATAGTGCGGATCGGGAAACGATGGAGTTGATCGGTTCTACGGTCGATGTGATTCAAGGCTGCGATGGTGGACAAGGTCAGATAACAGTGGTGGTTGAATACAATTATTTTTTTCGGGATAAAAACAGTATTTACGCTTATCATTCTGGTGATCAAAGATTAATACTGCTGAAAGATATTGTACCCAGTTCAATAGAAAAAGATAATTATGAACAGCTTCGAGAACTTCAAAAGAAAGTGAAATCACAAATTTGATTTACTTAAACTTACAGCTGTTAGAGCCGCTGGAATACCAATATAGCTTGATATGGATCATAATGGTACCCCCCTCTGATTTCATCTGAACAAAAGGAGCTCAGTACTAACCCGAGCTCCTTCATCAATCAACATTAATCTTATTTTTTTAACATACCCACACCTGTGATATCTTTAATACCGGTAAGTTTAAGTCCACGTTTAGCCGTATAATTATCCGCATCGATCACGTATAAGTAGGATATTGATGACTGTCCTTCCTGCATAGGCAAGTAAGATTTACCGTCTGTTGTAAAGAGCGGGAATCCATAGCCTGGATCGGTGATTTTAGTGTCTACCCCCGAAATCCATTTGAATTCCTTTTTAACCACATCGGCAATAGCCAGTTTTACTCCGCTTGCTTCAGCTTGTTTCGTATCCCGTGGTACCATAACCAACACAAACTTATTGTCTTTAATAAAGAAACCTGCTCTAATTCGCATGTTCGCGAACGCTTCAACATCCCAATAATAATCCTTATCAAAAGCATCATTTTTAATTTTCAGAAATGCAGAGTGGTTATTACTAGACTCCACATCACCATTGGAAAAAGCATAAATATCGCCAGTAGATACCTGTCCCAATCCAATGGTATTATAATATTGTCCAATAAAAGGCATGCGTTTGTCTTCGATTGTTTTCTCATATTTTAAGTTTTTATCAAAAATTGCCACGAAAGCATGGTCCTTATAGTCAGCTTTGTCCTGAGTACCGGTTCCGCCATATGCTGGAGAGAGAGGTGCATAGATCTTATCACCAAATTCAAACATCGCATAGGGCCATCCAAAGTAATTTTCGATATGCTTACCGTCTACGTAAATCAGTTTTTGATCGACTTCCAAGGTCCTGTCTACACGGTTATCGGCAATATTTACCCAGTACGCTGTACCTGGTGTGGTCAGCGAACGCCCGATATTGTAGGCGATAAGGTGATCCTGAGCTTTGAAAGGTAAAAACACATTGACTGATTTGATATTAAATGCACCTGTCTTTTTCAATAAATTGTCAGTACCCAACTGGAACACCTCGGCGTTACCAGGATCACCCCGATTATATTTAAATGTTACGGCCTTATTGTTCAATGCGTACATTGTACCGCCTGCTGTCTCATACCCATTTCCTTTGACTGTGATTTCTCCCTCATCGAGACGGTCTGCAAGGAAAAGATATTGTTTGGATTCTTCCGCAGTTGCAGACATCCCCGCAATGACATATTTTTTTGAGCTACTATCATCTGGAGGAGTTCCACCGCCATTAACATTGTCCTTACTACAGGCTCCTAAGCCCAATAATGAAAAGGTAGCTAACTGAATTAATAATCTATTGATTCTCATAAAACACTATTTTGATTAAACATTAATATTTCATTTTATAATTTTGGCCCCACTTACATGTTAAATAGGAAATACCTGAATTTTGCATTAAATGAACGGCTTGGTTTCTGCAATTTGAAGTGATCATACAGCAATTCATCAGTCAGATTCATGCATTCCAACGTCAGGTTATATTTCCCACCTTTAAAGCTATAAATCATATTTGCGTTGTGATTCCATTGTGTTGGTATTGTGATTTTAGTACTTGCATTTCCCAGGCTCGGCCAACCTTCATAATACTCGTGCGTATAGTAAAGTTGGTATCCAAAGGTGAGGGATCCATCCGTACCAAAAGGTTTGTTAAAGGTGTAAGAGGCATCCATATTACCAAAAAGATAAGGCATATTGGGAAGCCTGTCCTTATAGACGATACTTACCATATCTTCTTGTCCGCCTTCATATTTGGTTTGATTGATGAGATTTTGATAGCTCATATTTACACCTATATTGAAGGTATTTTTATATCTATAGCGTATTGTGGCCTCCGCCCCTTTGTTGTTGACATCGCGTAAATTAACTGTACGGGCGCGGGTCGAATTCATACTGCGTTTGAGTTCTGTACGTATGAAATCTCTCGAATAACGATAGAGCGCCGCCACATCAAAGGTCAAAAAATGGATATCGTTAAACGATGGGCTGTAGATCATCCCTAGATTTAGATTATCGCTATTCTCAGGCCTCAAACTCACATTTTGATCCAAAGCGTCCATGTTGCCGAATAATTCACCGCTTGTAGGTACCCGTATTCCATGTTCGTAAGATCCCCTAATCTGTAGTTTTGACTGAATAAAATAGGTAGTTGCGAAGCCATAACCTTGTGTCGTAAAATTATTTTGCATCCAACCATAATCCTGATGGGAAGGATTATCGACATCATTGACAACACCGAAGGCTTTACTATGCTGTGAATATAATTTGCCAAATGCCGATACATTTCCCTTTTTGGAATAATCAAATCGGTAAGAGAGGCCCAAAACATTTTTTTGCAACGAACTCGGACGCTTATCAAAAAAAGGATCGGCATCATTTAAAAGATTTTTGCTAACACGTCTAAAAATCGTGTAGCTGTTATTGAGTACCAACGAGTGCTTCGGGTTGATGAGATAGCTCAGATTGGCAGTAAAAACCCCGTCATTGTTTCTGTAGCGGGAGTTCATGCGATCGCGTTCACCCTGACTGGTTTTAGTATTGATCACCTGTCCCAACCAATTGTACCTTCTACTCGCTGTGTCTATGGTTTGATCATGCCCCAGATTAAAATTTCCGCTGAGATTTAGATCGAGTCCTTTTAAGCCCAGATTGCGTTTCAGATACTTCATAGAAGGTAAAATGGTCAAACCTTTGGATTCACGTTCACCGTATACATCCTCCATGGTAGCTCCATTTTGAAGATCCTTGGCATACTCTCCCAAGTCAATCCCGATCAGAAACTGATCTGCCCACTTTTTATTGCGCACACCAGCCCCTAATGTCAGCATCTCATTGCGATAACGGTCATGAAAACGGCGGGTGCGCACCATTTCCAATTGCCCACCGGCATCAATTGTACTTTCGGTTTCCACCCAATAATTGTTTTTTGAATAATTTTGAAAGGCATTAACTAAAAATTGAAAGCCTTTTTTTGTATTTATTGCGGCATTGACGGATGTTTTGTGTGTATTAAATGAACCATAAGAATAGGATGCATCCACATAACTCGTCTTTCCAGAGTTTGTCACAATATTAATCGCTCCGCCCAAAGCATCTGAGCCTAATTCTACAGGTACCACCCCTTTATAGACTTCAATCCTTTCGGCGAGATTGATCGGTATATTATTGATTCGAAATGCATTTCCCATATTTTCCATCGGGATGCCGTCAATAAAAAACTTGACCTGATTTCCACTGAATCCATTTAACATAAATTCCATGTTGGAGCCAAGGCCTCCGCTTTCACGAACCCGAATACCAGGCACATTATTTAAAGCTGTCGCTATATTAAGGGTGGTGTTGTGTAATTTCTTTGCATCAATCACCGAAACCTGATAAGCCTGCTCCTTAGCCTGCTGCAGTTCTGTCTTTCCAGAAACATTGACTTCATCCAAGGAATTATCTGCAGCTTCCAACTGAACACGGATATTTTGATCCTGTCCCTCGCCGATTTTAAACGCGACGTGATAAGTTTTATAGCCCAAAGCAGTCACTTTAAGCGTATAATTTCCCGATTTCAAATGCGAAAAGTAAAACTTCCCCTCATTGTCTGCGTGCTGAGATTGCCTCCCCGGTCCTAAAAATACGGAAGCATTGGGAATACGCTCACCAGTTGTATTCGTTATTGTACCTCCTACCCTAAAGGATTGCCCAAAGAGCTTATGGCCTGACGTACAAAGAAGAATTATTGTAAAAAATGCAAAATGAATATGCCTTAGGTATGCTATGCTGTTTTTGTGGATTGTCTTTTCCATGGAATAGTGGGAAGTATAAATTATTATTCTTATTTAGATTAATTATAAATATATTTGACGAGCACAAAATTATTAAATAGGATATAGGAACTCATGATGAATTGTGCGAAAAAATTGATTAAAAAAAAACAATATTAACCATGAAAGTATCGATCAATAGCATGTCTCCGAAGGGAATTAATTTTGTAAGTACATTAGAAGATGCTAAGAATGCGGAGCGAAATCAGTTAAAAGATTTTTGCAGATCCCAGGAGCTCGATGGTGTTATTGATCAAAATAGGCTGATTGCCACAGCAGATATTCTTGTCACACATATTCTTATTTCGGCAAAAAAGGCTATTCGATTTGAAATAGTGGGAACAAGACCCTGTATAGAAATGTGCTTTTACCTATCGACCAGTGCCAGCTATGAAGCAGCTGATTCCAGTACATTGATAACGATCGATACAGGACATCACAATCTCTTCCATTTTCCGACACTGCCTTATCAGAATTTTTGGCCAACTGGTGAGGCACAGGAGCTTGTATCGATCATTATTTCAACAGACTTATTTATGCGTTATGTACCCAACGATAATGCATTCTTTGATTTTAAAGAACATATCATGGGCGGACAGACCAATACTCTTTTTAAACAGTCAGCTCCTATTACATTGCATATACATCATTTACTAACCGAGATCCTTAAAATGGAAGCTTATCCCGAACTGAGACATATGTACCTGGAGAGTAAGGTAATTGAACTTCTGAGTGAGCAATTTCGACAATATCTGGAACTACAAAATGGTACACACCCGCTATATAGAGCAATCCCTAGTGAAGAACGTGATCGCATATATCAGCTTAAATTGTACATTGATAAACATATTACAACACTCTTCTCCCTTCGGGAACTTGCAGATCAGGCTGGAATCAGTGAGTATTACTTAAAAAAACATTTTAAGCTATGCTATGGTGTTTCAATCCACCAGTACATCCATGCTGAACGCATGAAATTGGCAAAGATATTACTTCTTCGGGAAGGTATGAATATCAATGAAGTTGCGACTTTTTTAAACATCACAGAGACCACAAATTTTGTCGCTGCATTCAAAAAACATTTCGGTTTACCTCCAGGTAAATTTCAAAAACAGGGACTTCTACCACACTAAACACGTGGTAAGCATCAACCAATATATCTATTCATATTAATTCAATCAACAATCATCATGAAAACAATTGCTTTTATAGCATTTTTATTCGTATCACAGATTTCATTAGCTCAAAAGCTGACGATCCGTGGTCAAGTCAGTACATCTGACGGGAAACCTGCACCACAAGTTTCCATCACATTAAAAAACCACAAAAAGTCTACCGTCGCTGACCAGGCCGGTCAATTTAGGTTTAACAACCTTGCTCCCGGAAATTATACAGTAATTGCATCCTATGTAGGCTTAAAAAATCAAGAGCAAAATATAGCACTTTCGGACACCGATACGAGAATTGAATTTATTCTTTTAGAGGATAGTCGCGCATTAGAGGAGATTATCGTCAATGGGAATTACAAAGCGACGAAAAAGGAATCGGATTATATTTCCCGTATGCCATTAAAGGATATTGAGACACCTCAAGTGTACAATATTGTTGGTAAGGAGATTATGGAACAGCAGCTTACGACAGATTATAAGCAATCGCTACGTAATATTGCTGGCGGCGGTGTTGCCTATGGATTCGTCAATAACGGATTTGCCTATACTGTACTCCGTGGGTTTTGGACTGGTGTACGTATGCGGAACGGCGTTGCATCCTCAAATTGGTCGGGTATTGATCCTGCCGTTGTTGAACGTTCAGAGGCTATAAAAGGACCTGCGGGTACGCTATATGGCAACAGTACAACTTCTTTTGGTGGGCTTATCAATCTTGTTACAAAACAGCCTTTTGAAACTGCACGTACAGCTATCGATTACACGCTTGGAAGCTACAATCTTCATCGTCTTGCTGCGGATGTAAACACTCCACTAACAAGCGAGAAATCTGTACTATTTCGTTTAAATGCGGCCTATCAGTCTGAAAATACTTTTATGGACTGGGGTTTCAACAAACGCTATGTTGTGGCACCATCTTTTCTGTTTAAGATCAATGAAAAGCTGAATGTTTCGCTTAATACGGAACTGACAAATGCCAAAATGAGCATGCTTCCCTATATCGATTACAGTGCATTGGGGTTGAAGAATATTAAAGAACTGCCACTCAAGCATAACCAATCGCTTGGAAGTAACGATGCCATATTTGATGGTGGTGGGATAAATATCTTCGCCAAAGCCGATTATCAGATTTCAGACAATTGGAAGTCCACGACCATTGCTTCGTTAAATAGTAATTCCATCAATGAAGGCGTCTATACACGAGCTCGTTTTCTATCGCCAACACAAGTGGAGCGAACGGCAAGTAGCTCGGCTACTGATGAAAATGTCTACCAATTTCAACAATTTTTTAATGGTGATTTCACCTTGGCGGGGCTGAAAAACAAGTTTGTTGTAGGTCTCGATGTCTACCACTACAAATCTGTAGACAAAGGGTATTTAGGAGAAGAATATAAAGATGTTATTACGATCACTGAAGCTTACTCCCCTATGTCGTTAGCAAAAATCAAAGCAAAACGTGAGACATTGATAAACGGTTATCAGACAACACAAAATACGGTCTATGCGGCCTACGCCTCCAGTGTCACCAACTTGACTGATAGACTGTCTGTACTACTTGGTTTACGCGTAGATCGCTTGAACAACAAAGGTACTGCCGTCATGCGCGGAGACTATGCTGGCGGATACAACCAGACTGCCATATCGCCAAAGTTTGGGGCTGTCTATCAATTACTCAAAGATCAGTTTAGTGTATTCGGAAATTACACCAATGGTTTTCAAAACAATGCTCCTGTCAGGCAGCCTGACGCAACACTGTTCAACGTAAAGCCTACTTCCGGAAATCAATTGGAGTTCGGGCTGAAAACAGATTTGTTTAACAATAGATTGAGTGCAACGCTCAGTTTCTTTGATATTGCCATCGACAATGCTGTTCGGACAAATCAACAAGGTTATACTTTCCAAGATTCGAAACAGAAGAGTAAAGGTTATGAAATCGATCTACAGGCAACGCCTTTGGCCGGATTACATCTTACAGCTGGATATGGCTACAATAAAAATACCTTCACCAACAAAGATGAAAACGGCAATGCTGTTACCAGCAGAAACTACCTGCCGGCAGACTATGGTAATCTATGGGTAACCTACAAATTTTCAACTGGTATTCTTCAAAACTTTGGTCTGGGCGGCGGAACAAATTATGTTGGTGAAATCAATAAATACACGCTTGATCCAAAAACAGATGCATATTTTCTAACCGACGGAACACTATTCTATGAGCAGTCTAAAGTAAGATTGGCTTTCAAGATAAACAACATTGGCAACCAAAAAATATGGGGAATAAATGATAATCCTTTACCGACACGAAACTTTGCTGCATCAGTGAAATATCAATTTTAAAAGAAATTCCCGCTAAAGTTTAGCGGGAATTTCTTCTCCTTGTGTCCGTCAAGCATTTTCATGCAGACAGGAATTAAAAAGTGTTATTTGACCATCCGCAAGATATCGTCCGTCATTAACTTTACTGAAGTAAGTCCTCCTCCGGAAATAAACCAAACATTTGGGTCCAAATAGTAGATTGCTTGGTTTTGATATGCTTTTGTTTGTTTGACCAATGGATTTTCAACATCAGCTTTATTGGCAACTTTACCAAGTACTGCCGCATTTCTATCAACAATAAAAAGATAATCTGGATTGGCCTGAGCGATAAGTTCATTGGAGAGCTTCTGCCCATGTACCGATTCGTCCTTAAGATCCATTACTGGTTTAAACTGCAATACATCATAGATAAATCCAAATCGGGATCCTTTTCCGAATGCACTGAAACGGCCATTGTTAAACAATAGAAATAACGCTTTGTGCTGATCTTTGGCGTATTTATCTCGGGCTTTCTGAATTTGGGACTGTATTTGTTCAAGTTTTGCTTTCGCTTCATTTTCCTTTCCGGTGATACTTCCGAGCAGAAGCGTATTGTGTTCAAAAGAATTTAGATAATCTTTATTATCTGTACCGATATAGATGGTCGGAGCAATATCGCTTAATTCCTTATAAAAACGCTCCTGCCGTGTGGAGATCAAAATCAGATCGGGATTTAATAGACTGATCGCTTCAAAGTCAGGTTCAATTACGGATCCAACATCGGCCACTTGCGCGTCATTTTTGAGATCATCCAGATAATTGGGCATAAATTTTTTGGGTATACCAGCTGGTTTCACCTTTAGTTCGTGCAGCGTCTCCAGCGCACCGATATCCAGAACCACAATTTTCCCTGGCATCTTCGGGATTTTGGTCGTTCCAAGCTTGTGAACAATTTCCATCGAATCTTGTGCTGATCCACCGGTCTTGCCCGTGGAATTACAGCCTACAAAAGCAAATAAAATAATACTTAGACTGAAAGCTGCGACCTTCTTGATACATAGATTTACCATATTCTGTTATAGGTTAAAATAGTTACAAATTTTTTTATTGTGACGTTCGATAATATCGAATTCGATTCCAAAAATATCTTTTAGTATAGGTGATGTAATGACCGTATCGGTGCAGTCATTATAGCAGATTCGTCCCTCTTTTAATGCAATAATATAATCTGAAAATTGGGCTGCAAAATTGATCTCATGGATTACCAGTACGACAGTTTTACCTAAATCTTCTACCAGCCGTCGAAGAGTTTTCATGACTTGTACGGAATGTTTCATATCAAGATTATTGAGCGGTTCATCTAACAGGATATAGTCGGTATCTTGGGCAATGATCATGGCTATAAACGCACGTTGTCGTTGTCCTCCACTTAACTCATCTACAAACTGATCCTGAATATCCTGCAAATCTGAAAAAGCAATCGCTTCATCGACCTTTTTCCAATCGAGTTCACTCAACCTCCCTTTACAATACGGGAAACGACCGAAAGACACCAAATCGCGAATGGTCAGCTTGAGATCAAGGTTGTTGGCCTGTCGCAAGATGGATAACTTCTTTGCGAGTTCATTAGATCCATAATCTTTTATATCCCAATCATAAAAACTGACACGCCCCCCGTCTTGCTGTAAGAGGCGACTCAAAATACCCAATAAGGTACTTTTTCCGGCACCATTGGGGCCAATTAAAGAAGTAATAGCCTTAGGAGTGATGGAGCCCGATACACTGTCCAATACTGTCCTCTTGCCATATAACTTTTTGATTTCGTCAAAAATCAATGGATTATTTTTCGCGCTTTCCATAGTAAAAACATAAAATATATAGCACCTATAAAGTTGATCACAATACTTACGGTGGTTGAAAAATTGAGGACATGCTCGATCAGGAACTGCCCCAGTACGAGAAAAACACAGGACAGCATGGCGCAGAAAATCAACATTCCGCGATGTCTATGTGTTTTCAAAAGTTCATAAGTTATATTGCTTACCAAAATTCCCAGAAATGTAATCGGCCCCACCAATGCAGTAGATACCGATACCATTAAAGATATAAGCAGCAGCAGCTGTTTGATCAAACGGTTATAGTGTATACCCAGATTTATAGCTTGATCCCTTCCTAATTTGAGTACATCCACATAAGGCATTAAACGCCATAGGTAAATCAGAGCGATCAATAATGTCACACTAGCAATCCCCAATAGCTTGGTATTCATCTTTGAGAAAGAAACAAACATAAAATTTTGGATTACCGAGAACTCGTTTGGATCGATCAGGATATGCATAAACTGACTCAAAGACTGAAATAGTGCTCCCATGACCATACCGATGAGCAACAGATGAAACATATTTCGTTGTTGATTATGAAACACCAGTAAATACATAATCAGCGAAAAGAGTAGCATGAGTGCTACGGCAAAAAAGAAATTCTTTTCTTGTGAAATAGTCTGTAGCGCACTGTCCCCCATAAAAAATACGATCAAGGTCTGGAATAGAATAAAAATAGATTCATAGCCCATGATGGAAGGTGTCAGAATGCGGTTGCCGGTGATGGTCTGAAATATAATCGCAGAAATGCCCACGCTGGTCCCTACTAGGATCATAGTCGCCAAGCGAATGAAACGTCGGCTTAAGATATACTCCAGATTCCCTTTGAGGTCATACCCTAAAAATAGTAGTATGACAAAGATCAAGAAGCAGGTAAGAACAATCAATTTAGTCCGATTTTTCATCCACGCTTTCTTAAAATAAAAAACAAAAATAACAGACCTCCAATCGCACCTACAGTAACACCAATTGGAATTTCGTAGGGATAAACGATAAGTCGTCCAAAAATATCGCAGAGCAATAGGAATATAGCTCCCGATAAGGCAATAATCGGCAAGGTTTTACGAATATTATCGCCCAAAAATAAGCGGACTAAGTTAGGAATGATAAGGCCTACGAAGGGAATCACGCCAACGGTAATGACCGATACACTAACTACCATAGAAACAGTGAGCAGTCCGATATTGACAATACTGGTATAGGATAGTCCCAGATTGACGGCAAAACTGCGTCCCATTCCCGCCAAAGTAAATTTTTCAGCGTATAAATAAGCAATTGCAACAGCAGGAAGGATAAAATAGATAGCTTCATACTGCCCCTGCAATATGGCTGAAAAATCACCCAATAACCATTCCTGCACATTCTGTACAATATTATTTTTAAATGCAAAAAATGTCGATAGTGCATTGAGGATACTTCCGAACATAATCCCCACCAGAGGGATAAAGACGTTACTTTTTAATTGTATTTTACTCACAAAAAGAATAAAAAGCAATGTAAAGAGAAACGTAAATCCTAATGAAGACAATAAGCGAACAAGTAGAGATGCATCTGGAATTCCGATCATAGCCATTAAAATCCCCATTTTGGCAGCATCGAGCGCTCCGGAGGTCGTTGGAGACACAAAACGATTCTGAGAAAGCTGTTGCATGATCAAGCCTGCTATGCTACTGCCAATACCCACGAGTATAAGCGCCGCAGTACGCGGAATCCGACTAATCAAGAAGACTAACATGCCGTCCCGGTCATCCAATAGGGTCAAAAAATTAATATGACGAGCCCCAGTAAAAAGTGAGATCCAAGCCAGGATCAGCACAACAACAACCGCGGAAAGGGTCATTACTCCGCGGCGAGGTCTCTCCCCTCTCACATTTTTATTCATTTTTATTCGTTCAGCGCAGTCCATTTAATAACAAAGTCTTCGGGATTTTCTCATCAGAGATCATCCCAAAGACTGTAAGGGAAATACCTTATTATTAATCCACAATACGTGTTACCGTATCACCATTTATATCCTTGACCACAGCTTGGCCTTCAACCGGGCGGCCGCCTTTTGCTTTATTGACTACATAGGCAATACCCGTTTTAGAATCAACTTTTACGTTGTTGGGGTGGGAGCCCGTCGGCAGATCAGCGATCACCTTAAAAGTATTTGCGTCGATAATAGACGTAGTACCTGTCTGGCGATTGGCTGAGTAAATTCTACTTTTTACAGCATCATAGGCAATACCGATAGCTCCGGCTCCTGTCGGGATGCTGTGTATCAAATTACCGCTATCATCCAATACAGTTATTGTTCCCGATTTTTGATTGGCTACAAACAGATACTTTCCGTCGCTCACTATGTTTACGGGTGCCTCACCACCAGATGGGAACGTTTTCTCCACCTTGCGTGTTTTGGTATTTACCTTGGCAATGCTATTGTCACTCATGACTGTTACGTAAAGCACATTGTTATTGCCGGGCGCGAGTACCATCCCAGTAACAGTTTTTCCAATATTTTCTAAGGTATGCAGGTATTTATTCGTTTTACCGTCGATGACCCAGATACTGCTCGGATCGCCCACATCGGAAACATAAATCAGGTTATTTTTTTCATCAACCAATACTTCACGCGTATGAGACTTTTCGCCGCCACGAGTAATGGTTGCCAACAGCTTTCCGGAGCGGATGTCTACTGCGCTTACCGAGTTACTACGCGTATTCGTCGTATAAACTGTCTGGGTGTTGTTGTTTATGGCAATACCAAATGGCGGATTGTCCTTTAAACTAATGCTATCGACGACGGATAGACTCGTTGGGTCTAACTTGTAGATTGCTCCCCCGGGTGTATTTCGAGATCCTGCAGCTGTCACATAGATATGACCATCATTATTGCTGATCACGGCCTCATAAATACCCGTTCCTGCTGGAGCAGATTTGTCGACCTGTTGTGCCAAAACTTGAGCCACAGGCGTAGCAAATAGTCCAAGTAAAGTCATACTACGCAACATTTTACGGCTAAGATTATTATTGTTTTTGTTCATAAAACAAAAGATTAGAAATGAATAAATATTAAATAACTATATATGTCTTTGTCCACCAATCGTAAAACCGAACAAAAGCACGTTGCCAATAGAGGGCTCCATGTTTTCCGTGTGGATCTATATCAGTTTTGAGCAATGCAGTACCTTGTTTAGCGAAAAACGCCACAAACTTCTCCATATCCGCAGCTAGGTCTACCTTTCCCAAATATTTATCTTGACGTATCTCCCTTCGGCCGGCATAGAAATAATAAGCCTGTTGAGCCACATGCGCTTTCATATCAGTGGGCATGGCCTCGTAGCGTTCCATTAGATCGTTTCCCATCCATAGGGAAGGAGAAAAAGCGGCTACAGTTCCAAAAATCTCAGGATAGCAAAGACCGGCATAGAGCGTAATAAGTCCCCCAGCGGAACTTCCTGCCACAGCCGTATACTTTGCCGCTGTCAAGGTCCGATATTCCCGATCGATATATGGTTTAATGACTTCGATGATATCCCGAAGGTATAACAATCCCCGAGGAGCTTCCACGGTATCAAAAGGTTTTACCAAATATTCATCCAGTCGCTCATTGTACGAATCCGCATGATCTATCCCCACCACGATCGCCTTCACTTCCGCCGCATCGATCGTTTCATCTACTTTCCATTCTACTGGTCCTGCACGACCTATTGAAAATGCTTCGTCAAACAGTTGCTGGCCATCATGCATATAGATGACCGGATACATCTTATCGGTATTTTCATAACCTTCTGGAATATAGATCCAGAGCCGTCTATGGACGGCAATATTTGGCAGGTAGAAGGCTTGATCAAGTAAGTGTACCTGTGGACTTGCTGTTGATTTAGGGAATTCGTCACGCCAGTGATTAGCGCGGATACGCAGGTGCTTTTTTTCGGGCACTTCGATAGAAACTGCTTCAGCGATACGACCATCACCATAAGCAAGGCAGGACTTCCAGTCGCCCCGATTTAGTTTAACCTCCAGCGTGCCTGCAGCAACATCAGCAATGACTGCATGCAAATTCTCTCCAACATTGGGGATATTTCCGAGTTTGTATCCCGGCATAGCCCAACCATTAAAATTGCCCGTTAAATAGCATTCTGCACCGATATGATCGGGATTTGTGTTATGCACTTCAACAGTAACTTCATATTTTTTTTCATCTTTTACAGACTGCATCATCAACCTCCCTTTTACTAACTAGGCTTCCTAAAAGCTGTCGCAATTTAGACATATTCTAAATAAAATTCAAATATTATTTTTAATGAATCTAAATAAGTATATATTTGCATTCGGGGTTAATGTAAAATATTCCGAGAAATTCTTTTAAAATAACATGATAAGATCCACACTGCTTACTGGCATTTCCATATTTGCACTTCACACAACAGTTCTATTCGCTCAAGAGCAAAGTACTGTGAACGGACACATCTATGATGCAAACAAGCAGCCGGTGGTTTCAGCCACAATACGCCTTGGAGAGCTAGAAACACAGAGTGATCAACAAGGCTATTTTTCATTTGCCAAATCACCTTCAGGAAAATACCAATTAAAGGTCTCTGCATTAGGTTATGTAACTCAGGAGAAACAATTGGAGAGAAAAAATGGTCAGCAAATTACCATTGAGGTGTTATTAATTCAAAGATCTACTACGCTTGATGAGGCGCAGGTGGAAGGGCGTGCGAACCAGCGTCAACGCATACAACCCATTAAAACCACATTGATTGATGCAAGAGCCGTTTCGACGCAGGCTACAAGTTTAACCGAGCTAATGAATCGGGCACCAGGAATCCGTATTCGGCAGAGTGGTGGCACAGGCAGTAATCCAGATGTTTCGGTAAACGGCTTTCAGGGGAAAGCGATCAAATATTTTAAAGATGGTATCCCTTTGGATTATCTTGGCGATGGCTATTCTATTGCAACAATGCCCCTTGAAGCAATTGATCATATCGAAGTTTACAGAGGCATACTTCCAATTTATCTCGGATCCGACGCACTTGGGGGAGCTATCAATCTCGTCCCGCGCAAAACCAATGGAACACAGACAAATGCCTATTACGAAATAGGCTCGTTCAATAGTCATCGGCTTGGTGTGAAAAGTAGCACGTCGAGCAAAGATAATCGTTGGTTATTTGGTGGCGAAATGTATTATAATTACGCCAAAAACAATTACAAGGCAACAGTAGAGGTACCTGACCCAATGACGAAGAATCCTGAGTTGGTCCGTTTACCTTTCTTTCATAACGGCAGCAAACATCTTTATGGGGAAATATTCGCTCAGTTACAAAATCGAATCTGGGCAGACGAGTTACGCATCAGCCTCATCGGTTTTGACCTCGCCCGTGAGCAACAGCATCCCGCCATGATGACCGATGCGTATGGTGCAGTCCGTTCCAAGCAATATACCTTGGCACCGAGTTTACGATATAAGAAAGCCTTGCTGAATGACAAACTCCATTTTGATCAATTTGTATCATACAATAATCTACAGACCGAACGCATCGATACGCTACGCGGTAGCTATGACTGGTACGGAGATTTTACACCAAAAACAACTATCGGTGAAACTCGACTACCATCCCAATCGCATACCAACGAACATCAGGTCGTATCACGCAGCAACCTTTCCTACCGGATCAATGCACAGACGCAATTAGGCTTGAACTATGTGTTTACGCAAGTTAACCGACACGGAGCAGATCCTTATGGCCCCACACTGGAGGAAACAGGGATTGATGTGCTGCAGCTCAAATCAACTTATAAAAAGCAAGTTTTGGGACTTAGTCTTGAGAACTACTGGTTTGATGAAAAGCTCCAAAACCAGTTGATGGCCAAATATTACAGCTATAACGCATCGGGCATCCAAAATACCTGGCTATCGGCTAACGTCGGTGAAAAAGACAAACGGACCGTCAGTGGAAACTACTGGAGTCTAGCCGATGCCATACGTTATCGTTTGAGCACCACATCACTATTCCGATTAGGGGGCGAATATACTTATCGTCTTCCTGAGCGCGAAGAACTTTTTGGCAACAATATTTTCATTGTTCCAAACTTTGAATTGAAACCTGAGCAAAGTCTCAATTTTAATGTTGGGTACCAACAATCGCTATTTTCCTCACTCGATATCGAAGCGAATGTCTTTTATCGCCGTACCAAGAATCAGATCTTATTGGTGACCATAGATGCACCAAATGCGCAATACAAAAATCAGGAAAATGTTAGGGGGTATGGTTTCGACATCGACTTAAATTACCGCTTTTGGAAAAACTACCGATTTAATACCAACGCGACCTGGACCAACCTGCGCCTTTATGGCATTACATCCGAAAAAGACCAATGGATGAACGATGCGCGCTTACGTAATACGCCATACTTTTTTGCTAATGTTGGTATACAGGGCAGCTATGAAAATTTGTTTCGGGGTTCAGACAAACTGGACCTGTTTTTCAACTACAATTTTATGCGGGAGTTTTATCTGGAAACCATTCCTAAATCATGGGAACCAAACGGATTTTTGGGGCTATCAGGTAATGCTAACATAAACTCCAACTTGATCATACCTAATCAACATTTGTTGAATGGTGGGTTTACTTACAATCCTTCCTACCGCGGTTTTACGATTGGAGCCGAAGTGCGTAATGTGCTGAATAAAAATCTTTATGACTACTACCGGATCCAACGTGCCGGCAGAAGCTTTTATTTAAAACTTAGTTATCAAATACCATAAGTATCATGAATGCATTAAAACAAGTAAAAAAACTAGTATTATTTTCTGCAATCGGAATAATAACCGCGAGCTGCAGCAATAAAGACAGCGTCGTACCTGAGCCTACACCATCAACAGAGACCACGAAATATGTATTGATAAGTATGAGCGAAAACACGCTTAACAAACCCGGGTTTGCAACTGCATTTGATGCATTACCGAGCGGCAATATCATCAACAATGGAGCAAATAGCTTACAGGGATTTGGCTTTGGTGGCTGGCGTCCATACGGTAATTGGCTGTTAAAAATGTTTAATACGGAGTCTAATGCCTATGGGATCCAACAACTGACTGTGGATGCATCGGGTAAAATATCGAACGGCAAATTTATTGCTGGCGACAATACGACCAATGGTACCGGAAACTTTGTAATCTTAGATGAAAATAAGGGCTTTTATTGGGATGCAGCTGCACCACTAAAAATACAAACTTTCAATCCCGGGACAATGAGCCGGACCGGAGACATTGATCTGAGTGCCATTATCAACGAAAGAGGTCAAAATGAATCGGCCATAAAATACAGGTCCATCGGGCAGAAATTCTTGGCTGTTAAGCAAGGTAAGCTCTATGCCAACGTCACCTACGCCAAGACAGACGGTACTCAAAAAGGTTTTTTTGATGACTTTTTCCCGGATGTCTATATTGCAGTAATTGATATTGCCAGTAGTAAGTATGAAAAGACGATCAAAATTGAAGATACAGGATCAATCGCTTATATAAACGACAATACAATGTATGATTTTGACAGCAACGGTGATCTGTACATCGTAACGCAAGGTCGCAGTGCTACCGGTGGAAAATCTAAGATTGTCCGTATCAAGTCCGGTGAAACTGATATTGACAAAAGCTGGTCATTAAATATGGACGATATAACACCTGGTGGAAAATTTGTCTCCGTTTTTGCAAAAGATGGTAAAATCATTACTGTTATTCCCAATACCGCACTGACAGGTGGTCCTACAGGCAATATCAACTTTGAAGATGTCTGGGAATTTTACAACATTGATATTGCTACCCGCCAGCGTACGAAAATCAACGGGATCCCACCCGTAACGAATCCAGGGGCTGCATTTTGTGCAATCGAAATCGATGGTAAAATACTGCTTCGCGCGACAACGAAAAAAGGAGACATTAACGGTTATTATGAACTGAAAGGAACACAGGCAAGCCCATTGTTCAATGTGACCGCCGGCGGATCTGTCTCAGGTCTGCATAAAATTGCCATTAAATAGTTCAATACAATATTTTATAGCCCAATATTAATTCACCTGTGGGAGTAACAAATTTGTACTCCCACTAAATTTATTCGATATGAGATTAAAATCATCCGTATTATTGTTTTCATTGCTCGCAGCGGGCAGTGTGTTTGCGCAAGGTAGGAAAGAAACTCCTGCTCCTACATATAAGATCGCATCTAATCAAAAAGTCAATGCCAGTCTATATCAATTGGCCTACAATACCACCAATGACAAAATTTATGTCGTTGGTCCTAAAGGCGGATTTAAATCCGAAAGCGATCAGTATGTGTATGTATTGTCCGGTCAGGACCTCGCTGTTGTCGATTCGATCAACATTGGTAAGAATACGCCATTTGGAATAGCCATCAACAATACAACACAGACTTTGTACGTGGGACATAGCCTGCAGCAAAGTATCAGTGCCATCGATCTGAAAACAAAAAAACAAACCCTGATCCCAAGTGGCCGAGAGAAGTCTAAGATCCGAGAGATTGCCGTAGACGAGAAAAATAATATGGTCTATGTATCAGACCACGGTGATCCATCAATCTGGGTGGTAGATGGGAGTACCAATACCTATAAAAAAACGATTACGGCGCCAGGTACTTCTCTTTTGGGACTAAATGTAGATCAGCAACGTGGTAGGCTTTACAGCAGCGATAGCGAAACAATGGAAGGAAACATACTTGTTTACGACACAAAAGACCATAAACTTGTCGGTAAATGGAAAACCTGGTCTTATTGCCCCTTGAATATCGCGGTGGACAAATCGAACAACCGCCTATTTGTAAGCCAATCTAATGACAATAACATCACGGTATTGGATGGCAAAACGGGCAATATCATCAATAAGGTCTATCTAGGCTATGATGCCTCTCCTATCGGTCTAGTATATGACAGCAAAAATGATCTCGTATATGTTGCTAATCGGAACAAAAAAGAGGTGGCTGTTGTCAATATGAAAGATTATAAAGTGATCGAACGTGTTGCTACAAAAGGTTTACCAAATACAATCGTTCTGAATGAAAAAGATGGCAGTGTGTATGTGACCAATAAAAGCTCGCGTAAAGCCGAAGAGGGTCTAGAGAATGGTGATACAGTCCAAAAGATTACAAAAATCTAATTTGTACGCCTAGTTATGCTTTCGCAAAAATTACAATTTTGCGAAAGCATATGCTATTATACATGCTGCTACCTATACATAAGAACCTATGAAAATACAATAACGAAAATCAATAAACAATACGTCAAAGTCACCGTTTTCGCTTTTTACCCCACTTACGATTATACCAAATAATACATCCAGTAATGGGTAATGAAGCACCCACTAAAGATGCAAAAGAAGCCAAAAATTTCGTTGGCATGCCACCAATAGTACCGACATGAATATCAAAATTGGCCCGATAAATTTTTTGGCCCATTGACATTTTTGCAAATGTAGATTCCCCTACAACTGCAAGATTGTTTTGGTCCAACTCGTACCAGGTTGTCAGATCATTATGCCCTGTCGTTGGGTTGAGATAAACGGTATATACATCTTTCGCTTCTTTAGGGTAATTAATTCGCACATTTTGATGTTGCATAAATCTTCGCCAAATTTCATCGTCAGGATAGCGAAAGGACGTACTGAGCAATGTGGTGTCAGAAATACCTTTCTCAGGATGGTGCAATCTGGTCTTACCCCCTGTAATCAACCAATGATAACCATCGTCAAACCATCGAAAAGTAAATACAACTCCAGTTATGGTTAGAATAATAGTAATAATAATGGAATAGAAGCCCAATACATTGTGAAGATCGATATTAACACGTTTCCAGTTTGCGTTCCATTTAATTTTAAAACTTTTATCTTTCGTCGATTTAGTCCATTTAGAGGGATACCACCAAATAAAACCAGTAATCAAAGTGATAAGGAATAGGAGACAATTAGTTCCTACAAAATAGCTTCCAAAAGGTCTAGGTAGCCAAAAGAACCGATGGCCGGCGCGAAGGAAATCATTAAATTTGGTTATTTTATCCTCATTTAACCGATGGTATAGGAGTTCTCCATGGTAAGGGTTAAGATACAGGTCATGGTAATTGCCATCTGTATCGGGGCCGTAACTCAGTAAACAACTTTTATCCTTATCCCTGTAATCCAGAGAATAGAGTTTGCCCAGACCTTTTGGAGAAATCTCTTTCGCGATTTTATCCACGGCTCTTTTTAATTCAGACGGCTGCAAAAATTCCTTGTCCATCTTTTCAACTTTTTGTCCCGGCGTAAAGACAAATACAATTTCATCCCTAAAAGTCCATATTGCAGCAGTAAAACAAACCACAAAGACGACAATTCCCGAAATAAGTCCCAGCCAGAGATGAAGCCAATTGCTGATTCTTCTGAATAGTGACTTTTTAGATTGTGCCATACGTTTTATAAAATAGCCGCTATACGATTCGCTCAGAATAGTATAGCGACCATAGTTTATTTATTTAATTCTAAAAAGACCATTTACACCATCCACGTCATTCACTTTGATTCCTCTTTCCAGCTTTCCTGTTGCGCTATCGTAGCTATAGATATAAAAATTGCCGTCAATATCCTTTGTATTTACTGGAAAATAAACTTTCCCCTCATCTGCTAAAATATTCGGAGCAGTAGGCTGGCTTTTTGCCAAAGGCAAATCCAATTTGCTCAAGGTGCCTGAAGCCATATCCAGCACATGAAATTCCTGTACATTACCAAATCCATAAGACCCCCATGTCAGCGCTTTATCCATACGTATTCTACGGATTAAGAGTTTTCCATTTCCGGCATAACCACCCCCTAATACCGGGTCACCATTTAATTTTTCAGAGAGATTGAAGAAGTATGTTGGATCGACTACTGAAGTTCCCTTTTTGATGCGATAGATACCGTGTGGCTTGTCCCAGTTTTGTGCTACCATTTCAAAGGGAGAAGTAAGAATGTACAGATCATCATTGTATCGGAACGTCTTCAATACACCATTTCGATCATTACCAGGACTCGTCGAGCGATTATCTTCGCTAAATACTGGATTATTCATCGCTGGGTAGTCAAATACGGCGAAATAGGCTGTGCCTGTCGCATAATTGGTTTTACCAGGTTTTACAGCAACCGGATATTTCTCGTCACCATACCAGTACCCCACATGTATTTTGCCATCTTTAACTTCAGCAAATCCAACGATGGGACCAGTTAACCCAGCTTTTGTTGGAAGATCGAACTTACCTTCTTTGGTCACTGTCATACTTTCGACATTAAGAATTTTATAAGCCCCCTGATAACCATATACCAACAAGTTCGTGTTGTCAATCCACTGATGGTTATAGCGGTAGCCTTCCGCCAAAACAAAAGGAATTACTTTCACGGTCTCCAACTTTTGATTGGTATATTTGTATTTTGTCAACGTATTTTCGGCAGATTTATAGGAATAATAGTAACCATCTTTCGCCATAAAGGCCAAGAATCCGGGCTCCTGACTAGTTACATTTGCTCCCTTTCCTAAAAAAGTGATTTCGCCTGTAGAAAGCGTACTATTTTGAAAAAGATAAGTTCCTTCCGGATCCATCACAAGCCCACCTACAGCAAATGTCTTTTCGGTTTCGGGTTCAGGATCAGGATTGTCAGTTGTATTGCTTTTTTTACAAGATTGGACTGAAGTGCCTATAAAAAGCGCAGCTAGCGCCAGTATAGTAAATTTGGTCATGTTCATATGTGATAATTAATTATGTTAAATGTGAATATTATTGGATAAAATAGCGTAGTTTGAGATTGAAAGAGCGCCCTGGTTTTTGCAGCCGAAAATTATCATAAGCGAGTTCATTCCCGAGATTTCTGCATTCGGCAGAAATATTGTAACGACCATCTCTTAAAGAATAAGTAATACCAGCGTGATGAAGCAGTTGTGTTGGAATTATATTTAAAGATTGCGTGCTGCCCCAAGCTTCCCAGGTGAGATAGAAACTATGGTAATATTGGCTTGACCAATCAAACTGTAAGCGTGTACCTTTGCCTAACCAATCACTTTTGCCTACAGAAAGATAAAGATTACCATACAGCCAGGGCTGATTGGGGATCATATTACCATAATTGGCCCGAGGGGTCTGCGTCCCATAGACATACTTTTGATTCTGCTTGGATTTTTGATAACTGGCGTTTAATGTAAATTCTAAAATCCGTGCGTATTTGTATTGTAACTCCGCCTCGCCTCCAAACACAATCACCTTACCTTCATTTAGAAATTGTGAGGTATTGTTACCAGCTGGTATGGTATAGATGAAATCCTTAGCATTGCGAAAAAATCCACCGATATCTACACTATAGAAATGCGCTCCCGCTTTGTGAATATAATCTGTGCTTAAGTTTAAATTATGACTACTCTCAGGCTTAATATCTGGATTAGCAATAATATTTACACCGTCCCCAAGTACTTCGACGAGCTCAGGCAGACGGTAGGCATGCTCATAAGAAAGCTTTAATCCTGTATTTTTATCAATACGGTAGCGACTTGCCATACCATACCCAAAATTATCATAGCCCCGTTTCTGTGCTTCCCTGGGATTTTTCCCCCCGGTCACCTCGCCCAATTCTACTCTAAAATGAAAAAGTTTTGCAAAAACAGTAGTATGAAGCACATTTCCGAAAGCTTTATTCTGCCAGGATAGTCCCGAGACTGATTTGGATTGGCCAGAAGGACTAAATACCTTTTCGCTCAGTTCTTCATCCGATTTCTGTCTAGCATCGTTGTAGTTTTGATTGAATGCAAGTTGGTTATTGTCATTTAAACGATAGGTCAGATTCAAGCGGGTCAATAAAAATGAATTCTGATAATTTGTATAGGATCTGTTAATAGAGGCTCCAAATTCACCGTAGTTATTCTGGCTGCTACGCACTGAACCATCCCACCAATAGGTAGTACTAGACGTATCCACGACAGTATATTTATCCACTGCATAACTTGCAAAAGCGGAAACATTTAATCCATTGAAAATCAAATTATCTTTTTTATACCGTAGGCTCGGCATAAAATAGTCACCATGACGATTGACTTTCCCATAAACGATATTTTGGTTTTGACCAGTCTGAAATTCCTTATAATGGTTATTGTACAACATCCCCAGAACAAATGCATCGGCCCATTTCCGATTCACATAGCCAACCTCTCCTTGTATCATTGCCGACTTATACTGATCGTGGAAACGCTTAACACTCTTCTCTACAAAACGATCTGGACCATCAGGTACTAAAATTGCAGCGTCGTACCTTGGATTGCTATGCATCCAATAGTCATTGTCCGAATAATTATAAAATCCTGTCAGCTTAAGTAATAGTCCAGTTGTGTCATTGATAGATTGCGCATTCAGCGAAAGTCGATGTGTATTGAAAGATCCAATACTATAGCTTGCATCAAGATAACTCTTTGCCCCCTTATTGGTGACCATATTGATACCGCCACCCAGCGCATCGGAACCTAATTCAATAGGCACTACTCCTTTGTACACTTCGAGTCTATCAGCTAGATTAACGGGAATATTATTAAAGTTCATACCGATACCAAAGTTTTCCATGGGTATTCCATCGATAAAAAAACGTATTGCCTTACCAGAAAGGCCGTTCAGTGAAAAGTTAAAATCCGATCCCAGTCCACCGTACTCCCGAATCCGAACTCCCGTTGTGGTATTCAAAATTTGGTTTACATCACGTGTGGTATTATTGAATTTACTAACTTCAATCGCATTGACATTAAAACCTGTTTCTTTGACAACCTGACTAGCGGTTTTGGCGGCAACATCGACCTGTGCCAATAGTTGCTGATCGGGCTGCAATTCCAGGTTAATAAGCATTGGAGATGATTCCATCAAGAAGAGGGAGCGATTTATAGCTTTATATCCTATGCTACTGATACGGAGCACATATTCTTGCTCGACAGAAGCAAAGAGACTATATTGTCCACGTTGATCTGTAGTGGTCTGCATCGCTCCAAGCGAAACGGATACACCTGCAAGTGGTCCTTCAGCTGAAATAATCTTCCCGTAAACCCGTTGTTTCTTTTCGCTTAACAAACCAATAAACACCTTATTGCCTTCCTGTTTTAACTTAAGCTTCTTACCCGAAAACAAATCTGTAAGTAGCCGATCCAACTTCTCATTTCTATACTTTCTTGAAATACTACGGTCAGCATTCAAAAGCTGGGGACTGTATACAAATGTGCATTGTACGTATTTCTCAATCTGCTGAAGTGCCTGGGATATTTTTACATCTTCAAAATCAATCGTCACTTTTTTTTCTAGGAGCGCGCTTTGTTGGCCTGATGTATAAGTTGGAAAACATAAGGTACACAGTAGTGCACAGGAAATTATGCGCAGCAAAAAAGCATAGGGTTGCCGCGCCGAAAATATTTTCATATTTTGCAAAAATTATGGATAAATACTGCTAGGATTTTTTCATAGTCCGGTATGTAGTTTTGGTCGACAGCATACCGGTTTTTTTAAATTTTCATTTACTGCCTCATCTATTTACTGATTGTAATTGTTTTATTTTTAATTGTATAATTTATTCCGGTACTAAATGCCAAACCACTCAAAATCTCCTCAAGATTAGTATTTTTGAATGTTCCAGTAACAGTCAGCGAACTTAACGATTGCGATTCAATATTGACTTGAACGGCATAGCGCCTTTCTAAACGCTTAGCAACGTAAGACATTGGTTCATTCTTTATCACAAAGGAATCTTCAGTCCAGTCCATAGCGTCCGCTGGAAGTGCCTGATTACTTCGTACTGCTTTGTGAATGTCCATTATCCCCTGCATGCCTTTTGTCAATACGACCTGATCTTTCTGATCGTATCGTCCAAAACGCACCTTCCCTCTTTCTACTGTCATCACGACCTGTTGGTCGTCAGCATAGGCCTTCAAATTAAATCTCGTCCCAAGAACCTGGGTGAAAGAAGAGTCCGTGTTAACAATAAATGGCTTACTTTCGTCATGTGCAATATTAAAAAATCCTTCTCCTCGCAATTTCACCAACCGTTGCTGACCATCAAATTTTTCTGGATACTCAAGTTCACTCATCCCGTTCAGCACAATAATCGAACCGTCAGATAGTGTTACTGTCAAACGTTGTCCCGCCTCTGTATGTACCTTTTTTAACACCAAATTTTTAGAGACCGGAACAGACGCTAGGTATTGGTAAGTGAACCAACCTAATCCAAAGATCATAACCACACTTGCTGCAATCGCCGCAATAGAAGACAAAAATTTATAGTTAATTCTTTTTATCGGCGTATCGACAAGTTGTACAGGCTGTTCCATATTCATTGAAAGCCTATTCCAAACTGATTGCAGTTGTTCCTGTTCACCAGGTGCAGGCTCTACTATTGGGTCATTTTGTTTTAACCAAGCCTCAATGCGTTCCTTTTCCTCCAACGTGGAATGGCCGCTTGCGTACTTCTTTATTTCTTCTTCCGTAATTTTCATTATGAATACATACGAGCCCTTTATTCCTTTAATCAGTCTAAGTAAACCTCTCTATAATTACAGTTCCCTAACTCAGCTAAAAGTACAGGTGCTTTTTCAAAAAAAAACACAACACACTGTTTATCAGTAAAAAAAATATTATTCAGAATCGATATCAGTCAAATTAGCACGAAGGAAAGAAAGGGCATTACCGATATGTTGCTTAACGGCACTGAGAGATATCCCAAGTTGAGAAGCGATTTGCGAGTTATCCAGCCCTTGCTGATCACGCATGAGATAAACTCGACGACATTGGGGAGGCAGTTTACTGATGAGAGATTGTATCTGACCGGAGAGGTCGTTATAATATATCGTCTGTTGTGTACTATAATCAGCCTCATTATAGCTCAATAAGGAACTTTGGAGGTGTTGCTTTTGGTTGGCGGAATCTCTAAAGGTTTTAATAACTTGAAGCTTGGTTGCGTGGGTGAGAAAATGCTCGGGTTTGTCTAAAATCAATGTATCACGTCGTTCCCAAATAGAAAGAAATACATTATGAACAATATTTCCCGCTATATCTTGATCATTTACCTGACTGTAAGCTATACGATACATTTTTGGAGCATATGCCTTATACAGTTCTTCAAAACTGGACTCATCCAGCGTAAGAATTGATATCTTTGTTTTGCTCGCCATCTTCTCTTTGTTTTCAGTTTTCAAAGATAGCGCTATTTAGAATGAATTCAAATAATTGAAAAAATATGTATAAATTACTTGTAAATAGGACTTATGGTTCAAGTACTATGATGATCAAAAATGGACAACAATGCAATGTATCGACAGGAATACATAGCGTTTTGAACCCGCTTATCAACTAAAGGCAAATTCTTCTTTATAAAGCCACCCGCCTTTAAGATAAAATTTACTTTTATTTAATTGCATACCCGTTCGTATTGTCATGATTTCGACTGAAATTACGATGCGCATATTTGCCATTATCTTCTTGATTCCTGCCCCGCATTAATCTGAAAAGCTAATGAAGTCTATTGATCGTTAGATCGAACTAACCTCTTATTCTCGTTACCGTCATTTGGGGAAGCGTTCTCCCATTTCATTTCCTTCATATTCAATTTTTTTATCAGATACTGTTCTGTATATATCTTGCGTTCATCGTAAAGCGTCACCAAAGTCTTATCATTACTTAATACATAGGTTCTGTAAATAGCAGTATCTCGATTTGAAAGCGCATTATAGATACTCTTAATACAGGTCATATCTGAGTTGAATTTGTATGTAACGGAACCATCTACGGCCATTTTAGGATCATCATTTGCCACGGTCCATTTACCGATAAGGTTATCAATGGCTATCTTTTCATCTTTTTTGCAAGAGCTAAAAACGACAATAATGATGGCTGGAAGTAGGATTCTGTAATTTATTTTCATAACTTCTTGGTTATTTATTATTGATATATCAACAATACGAGTGAATTTGATAATCTGCTACAGTAGTACTTAAAATCTTGATCCCGTCCATGTAAATACACTTTACAAGATAACTTGATCTAATCATTACATATCCCATCATCACAAGCAGGTCTATAATTTCAATTGGTCATTTTTTTTAGTGATAACGAATAGTAGGTTTGTCTTCTGCGACATTGTTGTAGAGACAGGCGTTTAAAAAAAAGCGTCTCGACTCGGCCTTAGCACTAGTTTATTTTTTCACCTGAGATACCCATTTCGGAGCACGATCAATTGTCTGTCTAAGGTATAAATTCAATTGCGCAACGTGATGCTGAATATGCCGCATATTATACAATAGAATCTCAAGGAAAGAAAAGTTTTTAGATTCGTTGATCCAACGTGCATTCATTCTGCTCGGTGTGAACTCTCTTATATGCTTTCTAGCTTTCTGTCTACAGTGCTCCAAATACGCAAGAATTTCTGACCTGGTATATGTCCGGTCCGGTTTTTTGCCCGTCGGATCAAATTCTGAAAATGTAAACGGTTTTGGGGGCTCAAATTTATTGGGTTCTACAGATAAATAATAATCTGTCCAAAAGAGACAGTGGAAAGACAGATACCAAAAATCTAATGCCGTATCCCAATGTTCATCGGGACACATATGGATCGCATTTTCAAGCATGTCTAAACTAGCGCCAAACTGGCTCCAAAGTGCGTCTTTTATCATAATTGAATCTTGCAAATTTGATTTTTTAATCAGCGCCGCGATGTTTCTTATTTATTCAAAAAATTCTTTACCTCATCATTAGCTGGAGAATTATTGTAATTATCTATAGCAGTATAGGCCTTACCTAAATCCTGTCCTAACCGTTTTTTTAAATGGGGGTTTCCGGAAAAATCCAATTTACCCAAAAAACTTAGATAAATGGCATTTTGAACCCGCTTATCAACTAAAGGCAAATTCTTCGTTAAAAAATTTACCATAGCATCAAACATATCCCCGTCATTTTTAGCTATCGCTTGCTGCATAAATCGCTTGAAACTGCCCATTTGAAAGGTAATAGACGCCCTGTAATCTTCATCTAAAAGCTCCTCCTTCAAACTCGGGAACAAATCAATCAATTCCTTAATAAATAAATCTTGGTCTTTCATCATTATTATATTGGAACAACTTTCCTACTTTCTTCCCTCCTTAAATCAATATATCTTGAATGCGATGATAAAATTAGCGTTTAATATAATCCCTATATTCTCCTTGGACATCACCTAACCACTGCTCTACAGATTTTCCCAGTCTAAGCCTTGTTCTGATTTGATCGTCTGTTAAATACTGTATCATTAATAAAAACGTGATGTGTGAATTTAGTAAATTGTACTATGGAAAAGAAATCATTTTGGCATCATCTTTAAACCATTTGATAGATTTATGAAAGTATGCTTTTTAATACCATTTTTATTTTTCATCATAGCATGTCAAAGCAATTATCAAAAACAGGAAAGTCTACCAGTCATTTATAGAACGTATAATTAGTATATTTAAAATAATTACTAATTACTTAAAAAATTACTTGAAATTTATTTTTTTTAAACTATATTCGCGTAGCTATCGCAATAACACTAATACAATTATAGCTACAATATATGTCATTCGAATTAAAAAAACATATAAAGGCAATGCTTATCCTTTATGTATCACCTTTTATACTTTATTCTTGTAACCAAAAGGTTATTAGGGAGTCTAGCGAGATAAAGGATGACAAATATCCTAACTTTAATTTTGAAAGTGATTTCTATGATTTTGGAAATATTAAAAATGGAGACACCGTTGTTCACTCATATATATTTGCAAATGATGGTCCAGTTCCATTAATAATTAGCGATATTTCTACTTCTTGCGGTTGTACTGTGTCAAAATGGAATAATAAGCCGATTTTGCCAAATATGAAAGATTCCATAATAGTACAATTTTCGAAAAAACATGATCCAGGTATCCACCAAAAAATTTTGGTGATCAAAGCAAATACAAAAGACCCTTATACAGTACTTAAATTCAGAGCCAATATTAACAAATAATTATATATCATTAAATTAAACATTATTATGCAAAAGTTGAGAAAAAAAACGCTATCAGTCTTAGCCTGTATCACTTTAGTAACTGCTTCTTTTTTTTATTCTTGTAATAAGAATAGTTCAGAAAATGAATTATCAAAAAATGAAACATTTGCCATTAATTTCACGCCAGCGAAAACTTCCAACGAACTCACTCAATTGCGTTTAGAAGCAAAATCGAACGTTATCCGGAATAGTAAGGATCTCGATAACATTCTTACCCTAAAAAATACTCCCTTAAGTAAATTATCTACCCAACAGCTTAACGAATTTAAGTCTGAAATTGTCTATCGTGACGGTTTAGGTGTAGTTGGATTTAAATATGAAATTCTTCAGTCGAATTTGAGTGAAGAAGACTTTAATACTGTCATGAATTACTTTGGAATAGATAGTAAAAACGGTTTCTGGGGATTTAGTAAGAATAAAGATATTGTTGCCAAATTGTCTCTAAGAGCTTCTTCAAATGGTGATGATGATAATGACAATGATACTAACAATCCAGAAACTGGGACGGATTATAAACAATACAAATGTGTGAGTGCTCACAATTGTGAAATGAACGATAAATACATTTGTTTAAGCGGATGTTAAAACATCAGAGGCAATTGAATTGCCTCTAACTTTATTTTTCATGAAATATACTTTTTTTGTATTTTTAATAGGATTTATCTTCATTGATTTGTCCCGATCGGAGGCAAAAGATTTAATAATATATTCTAGTACAGACTCGGCCACAATAGAACTTATCGTTAATGGGGATCTTAATGAAAACCTATACTTTCTAAAAAAAAGTACCTTAGAACAAAATGAGGATATTATTAAGATTATTTCCAAAAAAAACCATCGCAATATTTTTAAAATTACGATGGAGAACAATTTACCGGCGCTGCTTTATTTAAGATATCAAAATGAAGATTATCCCATTTATATAAATGAGGATAAAAGGATAAAAATAGAAGTCGAATTACGGACTGAAAAAACAAATTCAGAACTTATTACAATACAAGATCCCATTAACACCTATATTTTAAAAAAAGAGAAGTTCCTAGCTAAAAAAAATCTAGATCTAAAGGGACTTTATTCACTACCTAAAGATAGTTTTCTCCTTGTAAATTCGACTATTGAATATGGAATAGAAAACCTTCGCAATGTATATTTTCCAAAGATAGCTGACAAAAAATTCAAGCAACTAGATTTAAATGATTTACAGGCATTTTTTGCAATCCGAAATATTTTATATACTGATTATCACAATTATTTCACCAAAAATAATTTAAAGCCCATCCTAAAATTGGATGATATTGATATCGATGAATTAAAAAAAAGTGAGATAAATCTATTGTCGCAATATGTTGTTGATTTACTTGGAATGTATTTGGATCATAACGTAAAAGAAAAGAATAATTGTAGAAACAGCACTTACAATGAGGAACAAATTTGCCTTTTTAATCAAAGATTAGATCTAGGACTCTCCTTGTTTAAATCTTCGAAAATTGCTAATTTCTTCTCAGCACAGACCCTACTCTATGCACTCAAAACGGGTAACCATACTTTTTTCGAGACTAATATCCTACGATTAAAAGAAATATTTAAACGGCCGGACTATCTATCTGTAGTAATAGAAAAAGAGCGCGCAATGGACGCTATCGGAAAAGGAAAAGCAGCTCCTGATATTACTTTAAAAAGAATAAATAGTAGTACTTTCGATTTGAGCAGCTTAAAAGGTAAAAAAATATACCTAAATATTTGGTCACAGGGCTGTAGTTCTTCTGTACAGGAACTTGCTAATATTAATAAATTGGTTGACGGAATCGAAACACAATCAAATGCAATTGTTTTAAATATTTATATTGACAATAACTTAAATGAACTAAATGGATATCTAAAAAAAACTAAATTAAACGGACTCAATGTGACATTACAAAACATGGAGGATTTCAAAAAAAAATACTTTATATCTACTCTACCGCGTTATATCATAATCAATGAACAGGGAATGATTGACAACCCATTCGCCCAGAGGCCGGGCTCGAAAGAAGTAAGAGATTATATGCAGAAACCTTAGCCAGGACTAACACTGCCTATAAGACAGCTACTGGGAAGTGTTACTCAAACTCATAACTTTATTTGAATGTAAAGCTCAGCTATAAGGAACATAACTGAACTCCGAAAAATTTAAAAGCATACAGTTTTATATCTATTTGTTCACTTATTCTATTGTACCAACTGGATCATGTTTATCCAACATTCGCAGTATTCAATGGTTCCATCGCGGGAAAGAGCTAAATCGATGTCGGAACTAACAGGGACCAGATCCGACCACCAAAAAGGATAATCGAAAATTGCATAAGCCTTACTGTAATGAAGATTTCCTCCAACTTAATTTAGCTGTTGTAGCTTTCATATCCGCATTCTGTCATTGCAGTTCTATCATTAATATAAATTCCAGCGTGAATTACGTAGTGCAAAACACCTAAAGCGCTACTATTGTTTGCTTTAAAGCTATTAATCTGAAAAGTCTCTAATCTACTTTTATTAATTTTTTACGGGTTTATCAAAAGGGATCAATTCGCTTCGAAATCCTATAATCCCAATGCTCAAATTTTCAAATAGAGCGCTAATAAAAAGCCCAATCTTTGGGATTGGGCTCATGGTTATTTTTTCTTTTTTTTATCAATTTCTTGCTGGATTAACTTCCTATAAAATGGTGCAATTTCAATACTAATTATTTTCCCTCCTCTAAACACTTGAATTATTGAATCTCCTTTAACCTTGCTTATTGAATCTCCTTCTTGCATTTGTCCCCAAAATTTCCCATTAATACCAGTGCCACCGCCATCAGCAAAAACTATTTTTGGACTATTATGATTCTCATGGTCATAAAATTTCTTGATTATAATACCACTATAGCTCCTATTTAGCTCATATTCATAGTTGTCTAAGATCATTTCCTCTTCTCTTTTTTGCGTAACAACAAAATAAATCATCCAAATAAAAATTGCCACGATAACAATAGACAACACTGGATTTTTAATTTGACTTTTATTCTCCATTTTTTCCAACTTAAAACTTTACAACCCAAGTCCTTGTAGCATCTATCGTCGCTCCAACGGAGACCTTTCCTGTTATATTCACTCCTATACCAGGATATTGAGAAGATTGCCCTCCGCCATAACTATAGTATGGTCTCTGAGTTTCTTTAGTTTGATTTCCGAAATCACAAAATCCATTTCCTTGACTTCCACCATAACTTCCCCCAACAGAAACTGGACCAATACCCGCTGCTAAATTTACTGAATTCCCATATCCTGCAAAATCAGCAACATTGAATGTTTGGCCTGCAGAAGGATCCGTTTTTCCTGATGATACACCTATCCCCGCACCAAATCCAGCATGTCCACCGAAAGTGAAGTACGCTCCTTTATCTCCAAAATTGTCCGTGACAACCCCTACCTGTAAACTAATTCCTCCCCCACCTGCTCCCCAAATTGAAAATCCAGTATATGTCCCGGATGTATTATTCGGATCCATTACTGTCGATCCTAATGGTGTTGTAAGATTTCCTGTCAAATCGAGATTATTTCCATCCTGATCAACTCCGGATGTCCCCGTAAAGGTATACTTATAAGAGCCATCTTCAACACCATTGGTGTGACTAGCCAATGTAAAATTCTCTCCTAAATATGTTTTTCCCGAATTAGGTAAAGCTGTGTCCAATTCTTTTTGACTATTAATTGTCGCATCGTAGGTAAATGTTGATGATCCATTTGAATGTTTTGATTTAATCCAACCAGTTGATTCCTTACCATCTGGATCAATAAATCGTATTGGATTATCGAAGGCATAATTGTAAGTTGAATGTCGGCGCATTTTATCCGCTAAAGGATCCACTACATTCCATCTACCAATTTCGGCATCATAGAACCTTGCTCCGTAATCCAGCTGCGCTTCACTAAATATAGAAATAACACATAATTACTTATTTTCATCATCATTCTTCTTTTTAGTAATTTATCTGACCTCCCCCGCAAAACTGGAGCATTTAAAAGTAGAGAATTTGTGCTTGAATTACTAATTTTAAAAGGTGGAAAACCAATGAAAAAATCAACGTTTTCCGAAGCACAGATAGACTTTGAGATCAAACAGTCTGAGACAGGTACGCGTGTGGAAGAGGTCAGTGACAGATTTTTTACTATTGTTTTTTATTGCATATATTTAGCTGTTGAACAATAGGCTCATTTTATTCCTTTAACATCATCTACATATGGTTTTCATCGACAATCCACTATTACTGGAAAAAGATCTTTTGGTTAATCGACTATTTTAAAATGAAATTAGCCCGATCTTTTTATAAAAAGATCGGGCTAATTTCATTTTA